>Ga0315553_10000045_pt1 | contig 93356 bp, 73 predicted proteins | sample SalMarSW160140MG_FD_203099 | JGI IMG/M metagenome (GOLD analysis project Ga0315553, IMG submission 203099) | Salt marsh sediment microbial communities from the Plum Island Ecosystem LTER, Massachusetts, United States - Salt Marsh Sediment SW1601-40 ... | reverse complement strand
CGAGGCCTACCGGGGAGCGCGGGTCGGACTCGCCCTCCAGCTCCCGGGATCCCCCCTCTCCGGGGTGTTCTTCGTCTCCGAGGGCTTCCGGGATGAGTACCTCGAGCCCTTCACGGGCCACTCGCTGCGGGGACTGCCGTGGGAGGACGGGCGCCGGCGCGACTTCGTCGGCCGTTTCGGGATCTCGACCGAGGTCGTTCCGGACGACCGGATGCGCGAGAGCGACTTCTACCGCGAGTGGATGCTGCCCCAGGGACTGGGTCCCCACCCGCCGCTGCTCCACACGATCGCGCTGGACGCGGGGCGGCCGGTGGCCGGGCTGGCGATCTTCGCAGCGCAGGGAGGTGATCCCTTCACCTCGGAGGACGTCGCCTTCGGCGACCTGCTCGCCCCCCATCTCGCGCTCGGGTTCCGCCTGCTGGGAGAGCAGCGACGCCACGAGGCGCTGACCGACGCGGTGGACTGCTTTCCCACCGGCGTGGTGCTGCTCGACGCCCGCGGCCAGGCCCTGCTCGCGAACCGGGGCGCGCGCCGGATCCTCGACCAGAACGACGGGCTCGGACTCGACGGCCGCACGCTGCGCGCGTCCACCGCTTCGGACGACGCGACGCTGCACCGGCTGATCGCGGGCATCGTCGAGGCGGCCCTGTCCCATCGTCTGATCGAGAGCGCCGTCATGACGATCGGCCGGCGCTCCGGACGGCGGCCGTACCCGCTGATGGTCGGTCCGCTCCGGCCGCACGCCGGCGAGCCGATGCTGCGCGATGCGGTGGCCGTGCTCTACGTCTCCGACCTCGAGAGCGGATCGCTGCGCCGTCGTGAGGCGCTCCGCGAGCTGTACGGACTCACCGTGGCGGAGTCGCACCTGGTCGAGCTCCTGTGCCAGGGAAGCTCGCTCGACGAGGCCGCGGCTTCGCGCGGCGTCACCATGAACACCGCCCGCAGCCAGCTCAAGCAGGTCTTCGCCAAGACCCACACCAGCCGCCAGAGCGAGCTGGTGAGACTCGTGCTCTCGGGCGTGGCCCCGATCGCCACGCCCTGAGCGAAGGCCCTCCTTGCGGGCTAGACGCTAGACCGCCCGCTCCAGGGCGGCGATGCGCTCGGCGAGGGGCGGGTGGCTCATGAACAGGCGCATCAGGCCGCCGCTCGAGGTGATGCCGAAGGCGCGCATCTGCTCGGGAAGGGGCTGCGGGTGGGCGTCCTGCTGGAGCCGTCGCAGCGCGGCGATCATCTCGCCGCGACCAGCGAGCCGCGCGCCTCCCGCGTCGGCGCGGAACTCGCGGCGGCGCGAGAACCAGAACACGATGATGCTCGCCAGGATGCCGAGCAGGATCTGGGTGATGATCACCGTGGCCAGGTAGCCGAACCCGTGCCCGTTCTCGTTGCGGAACACGGCGCGATCGATGAAGCCGCCGATGATCCGGGACAGGAACAGGACGAAGGTGTTGAGCACCCCCTGGATCAGCGCGAGCGTGACCATGTCGCCGTTGGCGATGTGACTCACCTCGTGTCCGAGCACCGCCTCGACCTCACCGCGATCCATGCGCTGGAGGAGGCCGCTGCTGACGGCGACGAGGGCGCTGTCCCGCCGCGCACCGGTGGCGAAGGCGTTCGGCGAGTCGGAGGGGAAGATCGCCACCTGGGGCATGCCGATTCCGGCCGCCTGAGCGTGATGCGCGACGGTGCGAACCAGCCAGGCCTCGGCGTCGTTGCGCGGGGAATCGATCACCTGGGCGCCGGTGGTGCGAATCGCGATCCACTTCGACAGGGCCAGCGAGATGAAGCTGCCGCCCATGCCGAACACGCCCGCGAACACCAACAGCTGCATGTTCTGGAAGTGGATGCCCTGGGAGGCCAGGAAGCCCTCGAGCAGATTCGCGGTGATCGCCAGGACGACGAGGATCGCGAGGTTCGTGGCGAGGAAGAGGACGACGCGCTTCATGGCCGTGCGGCTCCTAATCAGGGGCGGGACCCGCTCCGGGTACGGCGCACCCGGGCGCGCCGATCGAAGCGGAGCCTCCGCAAAATGGGGATCCGAGCCAGACTAGGCTAGGGGCACGGAGCCGCGTTGCAACAACGCGGCGGCGCGACGCGATCCCCCGAAATGCGGAGACGCTACGGAGCGGGGATCGCCGCAGGCGCGGGCTCGCGCGGCGCGTCGAGGGGCTGGAGCCGGGGCGCGACCGCGGCCGGGCTGGTGGGCTCACGCTGCTGGCGCTCCATACGCGTCATGCGCGCGGCAAGGGCGTCGATTCGTTCGCCGGCCGCCTGCTCGCGGATCTGCTTCTCCAGACTGGCGACCAGGCGGGTGGCCTCGCGGAGATCGCTCTCGATGGCCGATGTGTCGGCCTTGGCGGGGCCCCTCTTCTCCAGACTGGCGACGCGTTCGCGCGCCTTGGCGACGGCGGAGTCGAGGGCGGCGAAACGGCCCTCGATCCCGGCGATCGACTCCCGGAGCGCGTCCACCTGCTCGCGAAGCTCGGAGACCTCCGCGGGCGAGGCGCCGCCGCCCGGGGCGAGCAGGCTGGCGAGGCCCCAGGCCACGACGGCGAAGGCGAGGAGATAGGGCAGCGCGAAGCGCCGGAACGCGCGGCGCAGGAAGCGCTCTTCCGCTTCGGAGACGTCGATCCCGTGGTGGTTCTTCTGGGACATGGCCCCTCACGCATCGGCAAGCGGCGCGCAGCTCCTTAGCCCAGAGAGGACCCGGTGGGCGGGTTGTGACCCGGCTCACCGGTCCGGGCACCGACGCGGCGCCAGCGGGCGGGAGCGCGCTCCTCTCCGGCTAGGATCCCCGGGATGATCGGGCCGGGTTGGGTGATGGGCCGCGCGACTCCCGAGGGGACGAAGCGCTTCGCGGGGCGCTTCCCGGATCGGCCGGGCCACTTCCGGACGCCCGACCGGCTCGGCCTGTCCTCTCTCGCACTCGGTACGCGCGCCGGCGAGCCGGGCGGCGCCGATGATCTGCTGTACCGGTCGGCGGTCCCGGTGCTGCTCGAGGGCGGCGTGAACCTGTTCGCGACCGCCCTCTCCGACCGTCTCCAGACGAGCGAGCGCTGTCTGGGAGCCGCCCTCGGCCGAGCTGTGCGCGAGGGGCGCGCGGCCCGCGACGAAATCGTGGTAATCAGCCGCGGCGGCTACCTGACACCCGACGCCGACGCGCTCGCGATCCATCCCAATCCGCGCCGGTATCTCGTCGAGACCTACGTCGAGACCGGCCTCGTCGATCCGGCGCGCGTCGCCCACGGCGTGCACTGCCTCGACGGCCGCTTCCTGCGCGATCAGATCGAGCGCAGTCGCCGCAACCTCGGCCTGGCGACCCTCGACGGCTTCCTGATCGAGGAGCCCGAGCTGCACCTCGGCGAGTGCGGTCCCGACGCCTTCCGGGCGCGTCTGTGCAGCGCCTTCGAGGCGCTCGAGGGCGCCGTCGCGGACGGCGCGATCGCCGCCTACGGGTTGTGCACCTGGGAGGGCTTCCTGCGCCCACACTCCGATCGCGGCCACCTCGCCATCCTCGACGTGTTCGAGTGGGCACTCGAGGTCGGCGGCGGCGACCATCACCTGCGCTATGTCCAGCTCCCCTACAACCTCGCCATGGCCGAAGCCTTCCGACTCGATTCGCAGATCGGGCCGAACGGCCACAGCGACGCCGTCCTGTCCACCCTGCAAGGCACCGGTACCGCCGTGCTCGCGAGCGCGCCGATGGCGCACGGTCGCGTCCTCGGACGTCTTCCCCGGTCGGTGGCCCTGGCGTTTCCCGGAGCCACCAGCGACGCGCTGCGCTGCCTGCAGTTCGTGCGCAGCACGCCCGGGATCGCCAGCGCCGTCGTGGGCATGCGACGCCCCGAGCACGTCGAGGAGAACCTCCGCGTCACCTCGCTGACCCCGGCCGGGCACGAGACGATCGAGGAGCTGTTCGCCGCGGCGACGAAGCGCGGCGCCGCAAGCTGACGCGGTCCCCGTGCTAGCGTGACGTCGCATGGAGCCTCGGCATGAGTACCCGAGCGACGTCCACCGGATCGAGCTGGACGGGCGCGAGTTCATCCTCGTCGGCACGGCGCACGTCTCGCGCGAATCGGCCGAGCTCGTCCGCGAGGTGATCCAGAAGGAGCGGCCCGACTGCGTCTGCATCGAGCTCGACGCCCAGCGCTTCCAGGCCCTGTCCCAGCGGCGCCGCTGGGAGAGCCTCGATCTCAAACAGGTGATCCGCCAGAAGCAGCTCGCGCCCCTGATCGCCAACCTGGTGCTCGCCTCGTACCAGAAGAAGCTCGGTGGCGCCCTGGGCGTCGTGCCGGGAACCGAGCTGCTCGAGGCCGCGCGCGTCGCCGACGAGCTCGGCATCCCGGTGGAGCTGTGCGACCGCGACGTGCGCATCACCCTGCGCCGCGCCTGGGCGTCGATGTCGCTGTGGAACAAGGCGAAGCTGCTCGCGGCGCTGCTGACCAGCGTGGTGGACCGACCCGAGCTGGACGAGGCGGAGCTGCGCAGAATCCGCGACCAGGACGTGCTCTCGGAGCTGATGCGGGAGCTCGGCGACGAGCTCCCCGCGGTCAAGACGACGCTGATCGACGAGCGCGACGCGTTCCTGTCGCACCGGATCCTGGCGTCCGGTGGCGAGCGGATCGTCGCGGTGGTGGGCGCGGGCCACGTGGAGGGGATCCGCCGCTCCCTGGCCGAAGGGCGCGCCGTGGACATCGACGCGATCAGCGTCATTCCGCCCGTGCCGCCGATCGTGAAGTGGATCGGCTGGGGCGTGCCGACGCTGATCCTCGCGGCGCTGGCGGGTATCGGGATCCGCAAGGGCGCCGCGGTGGCGGGGGCGAATCTCGTGTACTGGATCGTCGCCAACGGCGTCCCCACCACGATCGGGGCGTTCGTGGCTCTCGCCCACCCCGCGGTCGTCGTGTCCGCCTTCGCCGTCGCGCCGGTCACGAGCCTGATCCCGGTGATCGGCGCCGGCTACGTGCTGGCGTTCTTCCAGGCCTATCTCGTGCCACCGAAGGTGCGCGAGTTCGAGAGCGTCGCCGAGGACATGGGCTCCTTCCGCGCCTGGTGGCGCAGCCGACTGCTGCGCATCTTCCTGGTGTTCCTGCTGACGACCCTCGGCAGCCTGCTCGGCACCTGCGCCGGCGGCGCCGAGATCGTCTCGAACCTGTTCTGACCGTGGCGCAGCGAGCCGGAGGCGAGCGGAGCGCGAACGGTACCCCCCGACCGCCCGATCGACTCGTGCAAAGCCTCTCGCTCGAGGGGGGCATCGCCGTGCGCGCCATCGTCGGCACCGGGCTGGTTCGCGAAGCGGCCCGTCGTCACCGCACCTCGCCCACCGCCACCACCGCTCTCGGCCGGACACTGCTCGGCGCGCTGCTGCTCGCCTCCGGAAGCAAGGGCGGGCAGACGGTGCAGATCCAGTTCCGCGGCGACGGCCCGCTGCGCGGCGTCGTCGCGTCGGCGGACGATGCGGGTCGCGCACGCGGCTACGTGGGAAGCCCGCGCGCCCACCCTCCCCGCGTCGATGGCGCGCTCGACGTGCACAGCGCGGTCGGGGCGGGTGTGCTGACGGTGGTGCGCCAGCGACCCGGTCGGCAGCCCTACACGGGACTGGTTCAGATCGTTCAGGGCACGATCGCCCAGGACCTGACCCACTATCTCGCGGAGAGCGAGCAGAGCCGCAGCGCCCTGGCGCTCGGCGTGCAGGAGGACGGCGAGGGAGGAGTGGCGGCCGCCGCCGGCTTCCTGGTGCAGGCGCTGCCCGGCGCCGACGAGGCGGAGATCCGGCGCGCGGAGGAGAACGTGCGCGCCAACTCGCTGCCCTCGGAGCTGGTGGCCGAGGGACTGGACGCCGAGGGACTGGTCCTGCGCCTGCTGGACGGGCTCGGCGTGCGCGCGCGGCTCGTCAGCGACGTGGGCTTCTACTGCGGATGCGATCGCGATCGGGTCGCGGCGGCGGTGCGCCTGCTGGGATCCGAGGAGATCGAGCGCGCCGCCGAGCAGGGGGAGACGCTCGAGGTGCGCTGCCAGTTCTGCGCGGAGGCCTACTCGCTCGGCCCCGATGCGCTGCGCGCACTGCGCGCGGATGCGTGAGCGACGACCGGCTGCACGTCGTCCACGTCACCGGCGAGAGCGGGTTCTCGGGCGGTGAGGTGCAGGTGTTCCTGCTGATGGAGGGGCTGCGCCGACGCGGACTCGGGGGGCTGCTGGTATGTCCACCGGGCGGCCGCGCCGCGCAGGAGGCGCAGGCGCGCGGCTTCGAAGTGGCGACGGTGGCGATGCGGAACGACCTCTCGCTGGCCGCGGCGCGCCGCATCGCTTCCCTGCTGCGCGCGCGCGCGCCCTCCCTCGTCCACTGCCACACGGGGCGCGCCAACTGGCTGGGTGGCTTCGCGGCCCGGGGCGCGGGCGTGCCCGCGCTCACGACGCGTCGCATGGACCGGCGCGTGAAGCGCGGCTGGCGAACGCGTTACCTCTACGGCCGTCTCCTGCGCCGCGCGGTGGCGATCTCGCCTGCGGTGGCGAGGCACCTGGAGGAGGCCGGCGTTCCGCGCGACCGTATCCGCACGATCCCGAGCGCGGTGGATCCCGGCGCGCTCACGCCGAGCGCAGGGCGCGACGCGCTGCGCGCGCGGCTCGGGCTGGCGCCCGAGGTTCGCTGCGCGCTCGTCGCCGCGCGACTGGTGGGTCGCAAGGGCGTCGACGTACTGCTCGCGGCCTGGGCGCGGCGACGGACACCGGGCGACGCGCAGCTGTGGATCGCGGGAGACGGGCGCGAGCGCAGGGCACTCGAAGCGGCGGCGGAGCGGCTCGCTCCCGCCGGAGGCGTCCGCTTCCTCGGCGAACGCCGCGACGTTCCGGACCTGCTCGAAGCGTGCGACGTCTTCGTGCTGCCCTCGCGGCGGGAGGGTTTGGGGGTGGCCGCGCTCGAGGCGATGGCGCGCGCGCGCCCGGTGGTGGCGTCGGCGGTCGGCGGACTCGCCGAGACGGTGGTCGACGGAGAGACCGGCCTGCTGGTTCCGCCCGAAGACCCGGCGGCGCTCGCGGCCGCCCTCGATCGGCTGCTCGGCGATCCAACGCTCGCGCGTCGCTTCGGCGAGTCGGGGGCCCGCCGCGTGAGCGAGCACTTCGGCGCCGACCGGATGGTCGCGGCCTACGTGGATCTCTATCGCGAGATCCTGGCGGAGGTCGATGCCGGCGGCCGGGGGGACGCTTGAGCCGCCCGCGCGTGGGCATCGTCGGGGCGCGCCGGGTGCGCCAGGGCCTCGGCCCCTTCGTGGCGCGCGACCTCGTGGCGGCGGGCGCCTCGGTTCCGTGCTTCCTCGTCACCTCACCGCGCTCGATCGCGCCAGCGCGCACCGAGATCGAGCGCCACGCGGGCGTGTCCCCTCGCGGCTACTCCGACGCGGAGCGGATGCTCGACGTGGAGGCCCTCGACGCGCTTGCGATCCTCTCCCCGGCGCAGACCCACGCCGAGTACCTGTGGCGCGCCGTGCGCCACGGCCTGGCCGTGCTGTGCGAGAAGCCGCTGGTGTGGGGGGCTCCGGGTCTCAACGAGCGGGCGACCGAGATCGTGGACGCCTTCGAAAGGCGGGGCCTGCTGCTCTACGAGAACTGCCAGTGGCCCTGCACCCTCCCGGCCTTCGAGCGCCTGCACCCCGGATCCCTGGACGCGCCTCCGCGCCGCTTCTCGATGGAGCTCCAGCCCTCGACGAACGGGCGGCAGGCCCTCGGCGACTCCCTCTCCCACCCGCTCTCCCTGCTCCAGGCGCTGGTGCCCGGCGATGCCCCGAGCGTCGGGGACATCGCCTACACCCCGCCCTCGCGCAGCCCCGACGGCTCCCTGCGTCTCCAGTTCCGCTACGAGTCCGACCTCCGCGCCTGCGAGGCGGAGGTCCGGCTGCTCACCAGCTCCGCCCTGCCCCGCCGCGCGGCGCTCGCGATCGACGGACGCTCGGCGCGACGTGTGGTCGCGCCGGAGGGCTACCGGCTATCCTTCGCGGCCGCGGACCGGAGCGTCCCCCTGGACGACCCCCTGACCACCCTGGTCGCCGATTTCGTCGGACGCCTGCGCGACCCGGACGAAGACGATCGGACCACTCGAGCACGCGAAATCGAGCAGCGGATGAGGCTCCTCGCGGAGCTGGTTCGTGGCTACGTCCCCGAGGAGACGCCGTGACCGAGGCGATTCACGACTTCACCGCGAAGCTGCGTCAGCCCTCGCTGCGCGAGCACCTGGAGAGCTACGTGCGCTGGCGCAAAGCGCTGGCCCGGGCGCGTGCCACGGGCGCGGCCGACCCCGCTCCGCCGGCGATCGCCCCGATCTCGATCAACCTCGATCTCACCACCGCCTGCAATTACCGCTGCGACCACTGCATCGACTGGGACATCCTCAACACCAAACACCGGCACGACGAGGAGACGCTCCGCTCGTCGATCATCACGATGGTCGAGCGCGGCCTGCGGTCGGTGATCCTGATCGGCGGCGGCGAGCCGACGATCTACCCGGGGTTCAGCGACTTCGTGCGCTTCTTGAAGGACCTCGAGCTCCAGATCGCGGTGGTATCCAACGGAAGCCGCGGGGACAAGCTGCTCGAGATCGCCGACGTGCTCGAGGAGCGGGACTGGGTTCGCCTCTCCCTCGACGCGGGCAGCAACCAGCTGTTCCGCGCCATGCACAAGCCGGTGAAGAAGTCGCTCACCCTCGACGAGATCTGCAAATGGATCCCCAGGATCAAGGCGCGCAATTCGCGCTTCCAGATCGGCTTCTCCTACATCATCGTCTGGAGCGGGGCCTCGCGCGACGACGTCGCAATCCAGGAGAACGTCGACGAGGTGGTGATGGCCACCGAGCGGGCGCGCGATGCGGGCTTCGACTACATCGCGCTCAAGCCCGTGCTCGAGCGCGGCGAGGATGGCGCCGAGATCATGGATCCCCAGGCCGCCCGGGATCTCGAGCGCGTCGTCGCGCGGATCCGCGCCCAGGTGGAGGAGGCGAAGCAGCTCGCGACGCCGCGCTTCGCGGTGCGCGTCAGCACCAACCTGCGCGTGCTCGAGGAGGGCTGCTGGCGCGACTACACCCGCCAGCCGCGCGTCTGCCACATGCAGGCGCTGCGCCAGGTGCTCACGCCGATGGGGACCTTCAACTGCCCGGCGCACCGCGGCGTCGAGAAGGCGCGCGTGGGCGGCGCCGACGCCTGGGCCGACGCGGCGATGGCGGAGCTGACGGGCGGCCAGCTCACCGAGCTGATGGATCGCTTCGACGCGAGCCGGGAGTGCCGCGAGGTGACCTGCCTGTACAACGGCGTCAACTGGTGGCTCGAGAAGATGACCCTGGACCCGCGCGAGGAGATCGAGATCGAGCCCGGCGACGAGCGCTTCGACTTCTTCCTGTAGATCCGTCCGCGCTCGCCTGCGGCTCGCTGCGCGCCGGCCGAGGGGCCGGCTCGAGGGGTGGCCCCGATGAAACGCGTCCTGGTACGGCTGCCGAACCCGCTCGGCGACGCGGTGATGGCGACCCCCGCGCTGCGGGCGCTGAGGCGAGGCCTGCCCGACGCCGAGATCGCGGTGCAGGGGCTCCCCCACCACGAGGGGCTCTTGCGCGGCAGCACGAGCTTCGACCTCTTCCTTGGCTGGCGCGGACGCGGGCTCGGCGATCTCGCGGCGCGAGCGAAGGCGCTGCGGGCGCATGCCTTCGACGCTGCCGTGGTCCTGCCCGACTCGCCGCGCTCCGCTCTCGACGCCTTCGCCGCGCGCATTCCGCGCCGGGTGGGCTACGGCCGCGATCCCGTGCGCCGGCTCCTCCTCACCGATCCGGTCGCGCCTCCTCTCGAGGGCCGGAGACGCGTGCCGATCTCGATGATCGAGCGCTATCTCCGCCTCACCCGCCGGCTGGGGGTTCCCGATGCGGGCGAGGCCCTGGAGCTGTTCGTGCACGCCGAGGCCGCGCAGGCGGCTGCGGCGCTGCTCGTCCGGGCCGGCGTCTCGCGCGAGGAGCCGGTCCTGCTCGTGACCCCGGGCGCCGCCTACGGCGCGAGCAAGCTCTGGCCGCCGGAGCACTTCGCGCGCGCCAGCGACGAGATCCGCGACCGCTTCGGTCTGCTCCCGCTCCTCGTGCCGGCGCCCAGCCCCGAAGAGATCGCGATCGCGAAGCGCGTGTCCGATGCGATCAGTGGCCGGCACGTCGCGCTGCTCGAGCCGGATCCCTCGCTCGAGGTCTTCAAGGCGATCGTCGCCCGCGCTTCGCTCGTGCTCTCCAACGACACCGGACCGCGTCACGTGGCCGTGGCGTTGGGCCGTCCGGTCGTCACGCTGATGGGCCCCACCGACCCGCGGCACACCGCCCACCTGCTGTCGCGCCAGCGGGTGCTGTTCGAGGACGTCGCCTGTCGGCCCTGCGGCCAGAAGGCGTGCCCGATCGGCGATCAGCGCTGCCTGGTGGGGCTGGCGCCCGAGCGCGCCGTCGCCGCCGCCGGCGAGCTCCTGGGACGCCGTTAGGGGAGCCTTTTACCTCCCCGGTCAAGCCGTCCCCGAGGGTCGCCGATGGTGGGGTGCGGAGTGTCGCTTTGGTCCCTTACCTGATCTTCATCGCCGCCTCGGTACTAGTGTGCGCTGCCTGCGCCGGGGCCATGTACGCCCAGTCGCGGGAGGCCCCGGGCGGGATCGCGGCCACCCTGGCCCTGCTCGCGATCGCCTACTGGGGTGTCTGCCAGCTGATCGCCCTTCCGCAGTCGGACCCGGTCGTCGCGACCTGGATCACCCGGGCGGCGACACCGGGCTGGGTCTTCCTGGGGCCCCTGTGCCTTCAGGTCTTCACCCGCGCCACGGGGACCCAGGAGCCCTGGATGCGCCGCGCCGTCCTGGGCCTGGGCGCTTTCTCGGGCGTCGTGCTAGTGACCGCGCTCGCCTCGCCCTGGGTGGTGGCGGGGGTCCGGTCGACCAGCTGGGGCTATGCGATCGTGCCCGGGCCGCTGTTCGCGATCGCGACGCTGGTCAATGTGATCGCGGTGGGCGGCGCCCTCGTCGTCGGACGCGCGCGCCGCGCGCGGCTGTCGCGCAGCGAAGCGCAACAGCGCTGGTGGATCAGCCTGGCGATCGGGATTCCCGTGACGCTGATGGGCGTCACAGACGTGCTGCTGCCCATAGCGGGAGTCGCCTTCCCGGCGCTGGCGCCGGGGGCCTTCGCGCCCCTCGCCTGCATCGCCCTGTGGCTGCGCGTGCGGCTCGGCCGCTCGCCTCTCGAGCCGTCCCAGGTGGCCAACGAGATCTTCGAGATCCTGCCCGACGGCGTGGCGCTGATCGACAACGAGGAGCGAATCCGGCTGGTCAACCCGAGCCTGGCCCGGCTGTGCGGCTGCTCGATCGGACGGCTCGTGGACGCGCCCTTCGCCGGGCTGATCGGCGCCGTGGACGGCGATCCCGAGTTCGCCGAGCTCCGGGGCCCCGAAGGCCGGCGGCTGCCGGTGTCGGTGAGCGAAGCCCCCCTGCGCGATCCCAGCGGAGAGCCCCTGGGCCGGGTGGTGGTGGTGCGCGACCTGAGCGAGGTGGCGGATCTGCGCAAGCGGCTCGTCATGTCGGCGCGACTCGCCGCGGTGGGCGAGCTGGCGGCCGGGATCGCCCACGAGATCAACAACCCGCTCGCCTTCGTCCGCTCCAACCTCTCCCAGCTGGAATCGATGTGGAAGGCCCTACGGCCCCGCAAGAGCGACATCCACTTCGAGGCGACCCTCGTCCAGGACATCGACGAGCTGGTCGCGGAGTCGATCGAGGGCATCGACCGGGCCGTCGAGATCGTCCGCAGCGTGAGGAGCTTCGCGCACGCCGGCAGCAGCTCGCGGGAATCCACCGACCTGCGGCCCCTGCTGGAGAACGTGCTGCACGTCGCCTCGGCGCAGCTGCGCGACCGGGTCAACGTGCTGCGGGAGTTCGACGCGACGCTGCCGCACGTCGTGTGCGCGCCGCAGCAGCTGCGCCAGGTGTTCCTCAACCTGGTCGTCAACGCGGCCCAGGCGGTGGAGGACGGCGGCAGTGTGCTCGTCGCGACGCGCTCCGAGGGTCGCCACGTGATCGTCTCCGTCGCCGACGACGGCTGCGGCATCCCGCCCGAGTCGATCGACCGGATCTTCGACCCCTTCTTCACCACCAAGCCGGTCGGCGTAGGCACGGGCCTGGGCCTGGGCATTGTCCACCAGATCGTCACCAGCCACGGCGGCGAGATCCAGGTGGAGTCGACGCCGGGTCGCGGCACCGTCTTCCGCGTGCGGCTGCCGGCGGCCCCGGCCGAGTGAGGCGCCGCGCGGCGGACTCCTGCCGCGCCAGCTCGACGACCTTCGCTCGGCTTCGTCTCGCTGCGCGTCGGCCGGCTCTCGAGCCGGCCTCCTAGCTCGGCTCCACCAGCCGCGCGCGCAGCCGCTCGACGTCGGCGTCGTCGATGCCGATCTCCCGGGCGTAGTCGGACATCGAGCCGAAGGCCTCGCGCACGCGCACCAGCAGCCGCTCCATCGTCTCCGGGTCGGCGTGGAGCGTGTCCGGGGGCAGCTCCTCGAACACGCCTTGGTAGCCCGAGCTGCTCATCAGCCTCTCGACGATCGCCTCCAGCGCATCGCGGGTGGCGGCGTAGTCGGCGACGATGATCTCGTCGCGCACCCCGAGCAGGGACAACAGGAGAGCGGAGACCACGCCGGTGCGATCCTTCCCCGCGGCGCAGTGGAACACCGCCGGCGCGTCGGTGCGGGCGAGCGTCGTGACAACCCGGGCGAGAGGCTCCCGGGCGAAGTCGAGCATGCCGAAGTAGAGATCGGCGAGGCTGGCCCCGATCGGCGGGGTGCGGCCGCCGCGGTCCATGTCGAAGAGCGGCAGGTGATGGAAGCGGATCGCGGACTCGCCGAGGAGTCCCCGTCCGTCGAGGTCGAGTTCGGCGGTGGAGCGCAGGTCGATGATGTCGCCGAGACCGATGTCGTCGCGCAGCGTCGCGACGCCGTCGGGCGTCAGCGCGTGCAGACCGTCGGCGCGGAACAGGAGGCGCCAGCGCAGGCGGCCTCCGCCGTCGGTGGGGTACCCCCCGAGATCGCGGAAATTGTGGCATCCCTCGACAGCGATCCGTCGCTGCGAAGCGGGTGTGGACATGGGCGCGCAGGATACACGCTCGGACTCGGCGCGTCGGCGCACCGCCCTTCCGACAGTGCTCGGCCCGCGGACGCCCGCGCTCATCCGTGGAAGACCGGCAGCACCTCCCCTGCGAGGCGGCGCGTCTGTTCGATCAGGTCCTGCACGCTCTCGGCGATCGGACGCAGGATGAACTTGGTGGCGCCGGCGGCGCGATACTCCTCGATCCGCGCGAGGATCGCGGCGGCGTCTCCCGCGGCGACGTAGCGCGTCACGTCGAGATCCGGTGACAACCCCGCGAAGACGCGAGCCGTCCGCTGGACTACGGCTTCCTGCGGGCCGCCGAAGCGGAACGGGAAGCCGGCGCCGTAGTGCTCGGGGTCGAGGGGTCGCCCCGCCTCGGCGCTCGCCGTGCGGATCGCCGCGATCACGGGGGCCACACGGTCGGGCGTCTGGATGCCGGCCAGCCAGCCCGTGCCCAGGCGCGCGGTGCGCCGCACGGCGGCGGGGCTGCTGCCGCCGATCCACAGCGGGAGCGGCTGCTGGATCGGACGGGGCGCGATCGATACGTCGTGGTAGCGGTAGAACTCGCCCTCGAAAGAGACCTCTTCCTCGGACCACAGGCGCGCCATCAGGGAGAGCGCCTCGTCGGCCCGGGCTCCGCGGCGCTTCTTCGAGACGCCGGCGGCGCGCCACTCGGGTGCCGCCTCGGGGCCGACGCCGAAGGCGGGCAGCAGCCGGCCGCTCGAGAGGTAGTCGATCGTCGCGCACTCCTTCGCCAGCACCAGCGGATCGCGGTAGCTCACCACGGTGACGCCCATGCCGAATTTGAGCCGCGATGTGCCGCCGGCGAGGGCGGCCATCGCGGTGATCGACTCGAGCTGGGGCTGGCGCGAGACGAGCCGATCGCTCTGCCAGAAGGAGTCGACGCCGCTCTCCTCGCACAGCTCGATCCAGCGCCAGAAGTCGCGCGGGCCTTCGAAGGGGAAGCCCGCGAGACCGATGCCGATGCGGATCGCCAACGAGGGGCTAGCCGAGGGCGGCGCGCAGGGCGGCACCGGCCTCGGCGATCCCCGCGCGCGCCTTGTCCAGCAGCGCGCCCATCGCGAAGAAGCCGTGGAACATGCCGTCGTAGCACGACGTCCGGCAGTCGACGCCGGCCTCGCGCAGGCGCGCGGCGTAGCGCTCGCCCTCGTCGCGCAGCGGGTCGTACTCGGCGGTGATGCACAGACCCGGCGGCAGCCCGGAGAGGTCGGCGGCGCGCAGTGGCGAGGCGTACGGATCGGCGCCACGGGAGACGTCGGGCAGGTACTGGTCCCAGAACCAGCGCATCATCCCTTCGGTGAGGAAGTACCCCTCGGCGTTCTCGCGGTAGGAGGACGTGTCGAAGGCGAAGTCGGTCACGGGATAGATGAGGAGCTGGAAGCGCAGCGGCGGGCCGCCGCGGTCGCGCGCGAGGAGCGCCGTTACCGCCGTGAGGTTGCCGCCCGCGCTGTCGCCGCCGATCGCGAGCCGCGCGGTGTCGATGCCGAGCTCCGAGCCGTTCTTCGCCACCCACTGGGTGGCCGCATAGCAGTCCTCGGGCGCCGCGGGATAGGGATGCTCCGGGGCCAGGCGGTAGTCCACCGATACGACGACGCAGCCCGCCGCGTTCGCGAGCGCGCGGCACTGGCCGTCGTGGCTGTCCAGGCTGCACAGGACGAAGCCGCCGCCGTGGAAGAAGACGAGCCCGGGGAAGGGCCCCTTCCCCGCCGGCGTGTAGACGCGCACCGGGATCTCGCCGGCGGGGCCGGGGATCGTGCGGTTCGCCACCGCTGCCACCGGCTCGGGCTCGCCCGCGAAGATCCCCTGCTCCATGTTGGCGCGAACGAGCGCGAGATCGAGGGTGGAGAAGTCTGGCATCGGCGGCATCGCGTCGAGCAGCTTCTTCGCCTGGGGATCGAGCGGCATCGGATCTCCTTCGCTCAGGGCGCGGTCCGATCATACCCGCTCGAGCGACCCCTGCGCCGGGACCTCGGCCTCCGGCCCGCGTGCCGCGCGACGGCGGCCGGGGGGCGGCGACTGCGAATCTGCTTTCCGCGGGAACCGGTTCCGCTGTAAGCTGCGGCGGGACCGGGATTAGTTCGTCTCCCCTCCGAGACGAGCGGCCGCAGGGCGGGAGGTTCGATGCTCTCCCTCTTGGATTCCGCCGTTGCGATCGGCGCCGCGACCTTCGTCGCGATCTTCCTCTATGTGCTCGTCAAGGCCCGCTACAAGAAGGCCGGTCCCGACGAGGCGCTGATCGTCTTCGGGCGGCGCAAGCGCTTCGGAAAGCGGGTGGTGGACGAGGAGGGCCTGGCCGAGGGGTTTCGCATCGTGCACGGCGGCGGGACGTTCATCTGGCCGGGCTGGGAGGCCTTCGAGCGCCTGTCGCTGAAGATGATGACGCTCGAGATCAACATGCCTCACGTCTACACGGAGCAGGGCATTCCCATCAACGTCCGAGCCGTCGCCCAGGTCAAGATCCGAGCGACGCGAGGACGAGGGAACCGGACGCGAAGCTGCGCGCCCTCGTGCCCTCGCGGAGAGTCTGCGGCCGCCCGCCCGAACACCGGACCCGACGCAGGCGAGACCCGCTCCGGCGCCCACCGTGCCGGAGCCTGCGCCCGAGCCCGAGCAGTGGGAGCCGCTCGCTGTCGCGGCGACGGACGGCGCGGCGCGGATGCACATCCTCCGCTCTCTCGAGCGCGAGCCGCGACCGGGGGCGGCGCTCGGCCGCGAAGGGCGCGCCCGGCTGGTCGCCTCGCTCGGGAACGGCTGGGCGTCGCGGCGCGCGCTGTCGCGCATGATCTCCGGTGACGGCCTGGACGACGTCGGGGAGGCGCTGCAGCTGATCGAGGGCCTCGCCCGGCTGGGTCAGCGGACGTGGTGCCTCGCCGATCTGATCGAGCGCGGAGGCCTGGACGCGGACGCGCTCGCGCGGGTGATCGCCGCCGCACCGAGCGACGCGTCGCGGCGGCGCCTCGCGCGTCGCGCAGCTTCGCCTCGACGACACGCACCGCGCCGCTGAGGCCGCGCGGAGGAGCCCGCACGCACCGGCCCGCCGCTTGCACGCGACCGCGGCCGACCTTCGGGCATACTGGCCGCGTGACGACCACCCGCCCCACGGTGCGCGGCTTCGGCGGCGCCGTCGCCGCCGGCCACTACCTGGCGGCGCAGATCGGCGCCCAGCAGCTCGCCAGCGGCGGCAACGCCGCCGACGCCGCTTGCGCGATGGGCGCCGCGCTGTGGGTGCTCGAGCCGACGCAGAACAGTCCCGGCGGCGAGGTGCCGATCCTGGTGCGCGACGCCCGGCGCGATCGCGTGTTCGCCGTCTCGGGTCAGGGGCCCGCTCCCGCCGCCGCCACGATCGAACGCGTGAAAGACCTGGGCCTCGACCTGCTCCCCCCCGACGGCTTCCTGTCGGCGGCGGTGCCGGCGGCGCTCGACGCCTGGTGTCGGCTGCTGGAGGAGTTCGGCACGCGGCGTCTGGCCGACGTGCTCGAGCCGGCGCGCGCACTCGCCGAGCGCGGCTTCCCCATGTACCCGTACCTGCGCGTGCTGCTCGACCTGGTGGCCCCGCGCTTCGCCGCCGAGTGGCCGACCAGCGCGGCGATCTACCTGCCCGTGCGCGCGGTCGGCGAGCGCCAGACGAACCCGCCCCTGGCGCGCTGGCTGGGCTCGTTGTGCGCGGCCGAGCGCGCCGCCGGCGGAGGGCGCGAGGCCGGCATCCGCGCCGCGCGCGACGCCTTCTACCGCGGCGCAGGCGCCGAGGCGATCGAGCGCTTCCTCGCCGCGCCCGTACGCGATTCCAGTGGCCGCGCTCACGCGGGCTGGCTGGGCGCCGGTGATCTCGCCGGCTACACCGGCGCCGTCGAGGAGCCCCTGGCGATCGACTGGAACGACGCACGGGTGTTCAAGACGGGGCCCTGGGGCCAGGGCCCGGTGTTCCTCCAGCAGCTGCGACTGCTCGAGGACACGGGTCTCGAGGCGCTCGACGCGGCGAGCGCCGACGCCCTGCACCTTTGGATCGAGACGGCGAAGCTCGCCTTCGCCGATCGCGACGCCTGCTACGGCGACCCACGCTTCGCCGACGTCCCGATGCAGACGCTGCTCTCGCGGGAGTACGCCGCCCGACGCCGGGCCCTCGTCGACCCGACCAAGGCGTCGCTCGCGCTGCGCCCGGGAATGGGACGTCTGCCCGCCGGCTGGCCGTTGGTCTCCTCCCGCGATGCCCCGGCCCTCACCGAGCCCGGCGCTCTGGCGGCGACGGCCGGTCGATCTGACACCACACAGTGTGTATCCGCCGACGCCTGGGGCAACGTGGTGTGCGCGACGCCCAGCGGCGGCTGGATCCCCACCTCGCCGGTCGTGCCCGAGCTCGGCTTTCCGGTGGGCACGCGCCTCCAGATGGCGTCGCTCGACCCCGAGCACCCCAACGCGCTGGCGCCGGGCAAGCGCCCCCGCACCACGCTCTCGCCGTCCCTGGCCCGGCTCGCCGACGGGCGCTGGCTCGGCTTCGGGACTCCGGGCGGCGATCAGCAGGACCAGTGGACCTCCCAGTTCTTCCTGCGCGTGGCCGCTCGCGGCGAGCGCGACCTACAGGCCGCGATCGACGCGCCGACGGTGCACAGCGAGCACATGCCGAGCTCCTTCTACCCGCGCCGGGCGCGGCCGGCCGTGGTGTCGGTGGAGTCACGCCTCGAAACCGCGGTGCTCGCGGAGCTCGCGGCGCGCGGGCACGTGCTCGAGCACAAGGGACCCTGGGAGCACGGCCGCGTGCTGGCCGCGGCCTGGGACCCCTCGAGCGGACTGCTGGAGGCTGCGGCCTCGCCGCGCTTCGCCGTCGCCTACGCGATCGCGCTGCCGTAGGGACGAGCGGGTCTTCCGCCTTCCATCGCGGAGAGCGAGAAGAGACCGCTCTCCGACTGAATGCCTTCAACGGCACTCGAAGCAGCACCAGGTTGGAGAGCCAGGGGAGATCGGCTTTCGCCGCGGCTCGCCTTCGAAGGAGGGTTCGCGGAAGGCGAAATCCGGGAAGTGGACTCTCGTCCACTGCGCCCCCTGCGGCGGGAACCTGGCGCTGCGCGAGGATCTGCTCGGGCTTCGGGACTCGGCCGGATCGTGGACTCACCCCTCAGACTGCCGGGCTCGGGTCGAGCTCTAGGCGGCAGCCGCGGAAGTTGCCAGTTAGGACCACGCGGCCCTCGTTGACCAGGCGCGCCGCCATGAAGGCGACCTCGTCCGCGGAGGCGGCCTCGCGATCCAGGTCCCACACCAACGCCAGCAGCGTCGAGTAGCGGGGATCGGTCTGGGGTCGTGTGACGGCTTGCATCTTCATAGCCTCCTGCGAAGGAGGTCTGCCGAACCCCCCGGATCGGATCACCCGACCGACGATGCAGGGGGCGTCGCGGCGAGGCGGGAAGATGGTCCTGAAGGGATGCGCGCGGCTGGTCCGCAGCCTGCGGCTACGACGTGCTCACGGCGTCAGGGGGACCGGAAGGGATCGGGATCTACCAGAGTCATCCGGGGCCCATCGATCTCGTCATCCCGGACATGATCATGCCGGACATGACCGGAACCCAGGTCTTCGACCGCCTGAGGGAGATCGATCCGGAGGTCGGTGTCCTGCTCTCCACCGGGTACAGCATCGACAGCCGTGCCACCGAGGTCATGATCCGGGAGTGCCGCGGCCACCTCCAGAAGCCTATGCGCTCGAGGAGCTCGCCGCGAAGCTGAGGGGAGCCATTCGCGCTCGCGAGCAGCCCAGCGGCTGAACAGCGGGCTGCCGAGAGGTCGACTAGCGCCTCGGGTCGGAGTCGTCGGGCGGGATCTCCACTGCGCGATCCCCCCTTCTCACGGTTCCCGGCGCCGCGACCACGGCATACACGCCGGCGCAGGGGAGTCGACCGAGGCCGAAACACGTCGAAGAACGAGCCGGCGGGAACGGGCGCCGACAGCGCGCGATCGACCTCGACGGAGTCGCTGGTCACCGACGTGCCGTCCGGCAACGAGATCCGCACCGGCGGCAGTTCACCTTCTCCGCGCGGTGGCTCGACCGAGGCGCGCCCCCCGTCCTCGCCCCCGATCCGTTCAAGCTCCGCGAGCGGCTGGACGATTCGGACCACGTCCGAATCCGGGCAGGAGCGCCGATGACCGCGATTCCCTCGATGAAGGGGAGCCTCACCAACGAGCTGGCGGAGGACGTTCGCAAGCTGATCGCCGAAGGGACGGTGTCCCGTTCCGAGGTCGAGCGTCGTCTGTCGCCGGAGGACCTCGAGGTCCTGGATTCCGAGATCACCGTCACGGGCTGGTACGACGTCCGCTTCTATGCGCGCTGTGCCGAGCTGCTGCGCGACGTCCTGGGCGGCGGCCGCAACGAGTATCTCTTCCAGCGCGGTTTGGACAAGGGCAAGAAGCTGATCGAAGCGGGCCTCTATCAGCAGATGGAGTACGCGTCGCGCGCGCAGGTCCAGGACGAGATGGATCCGGAGGCACGCTTCAAGGCCTACGGTCGGGACCTGCGGCTCTTCATGACCCTGAGCAAGAGCCTGCTCAACTTCACGTCCTGGGCGGCGACCGTCGATCCGGACCACGCGGATCGGTACATCATCGTCGTCGAGGGCGCGGCCGCCTATCCGGACGCGCTGGCGTGGGCGACCGAGGGTCTGATCGAGTCCATGGCGGCCAGCCACGGTATGGGCAACATGTGGCGCCATCGGCGCGTCGGGGACCGGATCGAGTTCCGGATGACGCGCTCGCTCTGACCCGCGGGCCGGGCGCGGCGTGGGGACGAAGGGAGGCGTCTATCATGCCGGCGGTCTTCGCCGCCCGGGGCCACGCGAGGGAGAGCCTGCATGCAGTCCATCCAGCCGGGACAGCGCCGCACCCCGCTCTTCGGCTGGCGCTTCGTCCGCCACCTCACGCGCCTGATCTCGATCTACTGGAGGACGCCCGACGCGAAGTGGAGCGGAATGCTGCTCGCCCTGGCCGTGGCGCTCGAGCTCGGTACGGTCTACGGCAACCTCTGGCTCGCGGACGCGGAACGGCAGGTCTTCGACGCCCTCCAGGACAAGGACTCCCACAGCTTCTTCACCGCTGTCGGCCTGCTCCTCGGCGTCACACTGGCCTTCCTGCTGGTGTCCAGCTACCGCATCTACGTGCGCGAGTCGGTGGAGATCCGCTGGCGCAGAGGCCTCACGACCTACTTCACCGACCGCTGGGTGGGCCCGCGCGCCTACGCCCAGGCGGAGCTTCACGCCGGCGAGGTCGACAACCCCGACCAGCGGATCCAGGAGGACACGCGCGAATTCGTGGCCAGCGCGCTCGGGCTCACGCTCTCGCTGCTCTCCGCCGTGGTGACGCTGGCCTCGTTCGGAGGCCTGCTGTGGTCGCTCTCCCGGGGTTGGGTGGTGCCGCTCTTCGGTCACGAGCTGGGCATCCCGGGCCTGCTGCTGTGGGTGGCGGTCGGCTATGCGCTGCTCTCCACGGTGGTGACCCACTTCGTGGGCCGCCGCCTCGTGTCCATCAACTTCGATCGGCTGCACTTCGAGGCCGACTTCCGCTACGGGCTCGTGCGCTTCCGCGACCACGTCGAGGCCGTGGCGCTCTCGCGCGGCGAAGCCGTGGAGCGGCGCGGCTCCGAGAGGCGCTTCGGCGCCGTCGTCGAAAACTGGTGGCAGCTCATCCAGGCTCAGCTCGAGCTGGCCCTCACGACGATGGGCTTCGGGCAGATCAACGGCGTGGTGCCGATCCTGGTCGCCGCGCCGGCCTTCTTCGCCGGGCTCATCACACTGGGCGTGATCGTGCAGATCCGCTTCGCCTACGGGCAGGTCTCGGGCGCCCTCACCTGGTTCGTAAACGCCTACCAGGAGATCGCACACTGGCGGGCGAACATCGAGCGGCTTTCGGTCTTCGCCGAGGTGATGGACGCCACCGAGCGCGAGGTCGCCGCCTCTCCGCTGCACGTCGTGCTCGCGCCGGTGCCCTCCCTGCGCATCGCCGACGTGCGCCTCGAGGACCCCGAGGGCCACGTGCTCCTGGACGGCGTGAACGCCAGCGTCGCCCCGGGCGAGCACGTGGCCGTGATCGGCCCCGCCGGCAGCTGCAAGACGCTGCTGCTCCGCGCCATCGCGGGAATCTGGCCCTTCGGCGCCGGGCTCATCGAAGTGCCCGAGCGCGCCCGGATCCTCTTCGTCCCCGAGGAGCCCTACATGCCGATCGGCACGCTGCGGGCGGTGCTCTCCTACCCCGACCCGGAGGGAACCTTCAGCGACGAGCAGATCCGCGAGGCGCTGGGGCTGCTCGGCCTCGGTCGCCTGGAGCAGCGTCTCGACGACATCGAGCAGTGGGACCAGTACCTCTCGACCCTCGACCACCAGCGGCTCGGCCTGGCGCGCGTCCTGCTGCAGAAGCCCGACTGGGTGTTCCTCGACAAGGCGACCTCGGCTCTCGACGAGCCGCTCGAGAAGAGCGTCTACGAGCTCCTCGCTCAGCGCCTGCCCGCCGCCACGGTGATCTCGATCGCGCACCGGCCCGCAGTCGCCGAGTACCACACGCGGCGCTGGACGCTGGGCCGCTGCGACGACGGGCGCCTGTCCTTCCAGGCCGCCTAGTGTCAGCGCCCGTGGCTGCCCTGGCGCCGATCGTGCTGTGGGGCAACGACGCTTCGCACCTGGCGGACTGGCGGGCGCAGGCCTCCGCGGGCTCGCGCGCCGAGCTGGCCCTCGACACCGGTTCCGAGGGTTCCGCGCTGCGCTTCGACTTCGCACTGAGCGGGCACGGTGCCTGGGCGATCGCGCGCCGCGAGCTCGCGCTCGCGCTGCCGGCGCACTGGGTGCTGGTGCTCGCGCTGCGCGGCGCCGGGACGCCCGCCGGGCTCCAGGTGAAGCTCGTCGACGAGCGCGGCGCCAACGTCTGGTGGTGGCGGCGCGCGCTCGAGCCGGCGAGCCAGACCCGTCTCATCGTTCTGCGCCGCGCGAGCCTCGAGTTCGCCTGGGGGCCCCGCAGCGGCGGCGAGCCGGAGCGCCTCGGAGCGCTCGAGATCGCGGTGGCGTCGGACGTGGGCTCCACGGGAACCCTCTGGATCGAAGCGCTGCGACTCGAGCCGCGTCCCCCTGCGCACGGCTCTCTGCAGCCGCGGGCGGCGCGCGCCTCGAGCCAGCGCCCGGGTCACGATGCCGCGTACGTCCTCGACCCGGACTCCCACGCGAGCTGGGTGCCCGATCCGCACGACCCCCGCCCCTGGCTGGAGGTCGACCTCGGCGAGCGCCGCGAGTGCGGCGGGTTGGTGCTCGATTTCGCGCAGGGAGCGGGCGAGCCGACACCCGAGACCCGACTGCTCGGCTCCGACGACGGCGAGCTCTGGACGCCGCTCGCACGCGACCCGGGCGGACTCGCGGGGCGTCGCTGGCTGCGCACGGAGGCGGAGGCGCGCTGGCTGCGCGTCGAGCTGCCGCCCGGCGCCGGCGGTCTCGCGCGCGTGGCCGTCGCGCCGATCGAGCTCGCCGTTTCTCCGGCACGCTACGCAGCGGCTCGCGCGCGCGAAGCGCCGCGCGGCCGCTACCCGCGCCACCTGCTCGGCGAGCAGAGCCCGTGGGCGCTGGTCTCCGCCGACGGCGACACGCAGAAGGGTCTGCTCGGCGAGGACGGCGCGCTCGAGGTGGGCTTCGAGTCGTTCAGCCTCGAGCCCTTCCTCTGGATCGACGAGCGCCTCCACACCTGGGCGGACGGCGAGCGGCGCGCGGCGCTGGCCGATCGCTGCCTGCCCGTGCCGAGCGTGGCCTGGGAGGCGGCCGGCCTGCGCGTCCGCCTCACGGCCTTCGCGGACGGCCCGCCGGGCGCCAGCGCCCTCGTGGCCCGCTACGCCGTCGAGAACCCCGGTCCGGCGGCGCGCAGCGCCCGCCTCTTTCTGGCGATCCGACCCTTCCAGGTGACGCCCGCCTGGCAGAGCCTCAATCTCGCGGGCGGGGGCGGCGTGGCGCCGATCGCGCATCTCGAGCAGGCGGGCGGGCGCGTGCGCGTGGACGGGCAGCGCGAGGTCGTGGCCGTGACCCGTGCCGACGGCTTCGGCGCGGCGGATGCGGAGGAGGGCCTGGCGGCGCTCTTCGCGGGCCGTCTTCCCGAGCGCTCGCGCGTCGACGATCCGACCGGCTTCACAGAGGGCGCCCTCGCCTTCGATCTCGCGCTCGAGCCCGGAGCGAGCCGCGAGGTGGTGGTCGGCGTGCCGCTCTTCGACGCCACCCCCGAACTGCCCGCGAGCCTGGAGGCGGGCGACGCAGCGGCGTGGGCGGCCGCGCGCTACGCGGCCGTGCTCGCCGGCTGGCGCGAGCGGCTGGGGTCGGTGCCGATCTCCCTGCCCGCGTCGGCGGCGCCCTTCGAGGAGAGCCTGCGCGCGGGGCTCGCCTGGATCCTCACCAACCGCGAGGGCCCGCGCATCCAGCCCGGTCCGCGCTGCTACCGCCGCGCCTGGATCCGCGACGGCGCGCTCACCGGCACCGCGCTCGCGGAGTGGGGCTTCGCCGACGAGGCGCGCGCCTTCCTGCGCTGGTATGCGCCCTACCAGCACGCCGACGGACGCGTCCCCTGCGCGGTGGACCGCCGTGGCGCCGATCCCGTGCCCGAGAACGACAGCCACGGCGAGCTCGTCTGGGCCGTGGTCGAGCTCTACCGGCTGACGGGCGACACCGCGTTCCTCGCCGAGCTGTGGCCGCGCGTCGCCCGGGCGGCCGGCGCGATCGCGGCGCTGCGCGCCGAGCGCACCGGCGAGGCATGGCGCGGCACGCCCTGCTTCGGCCTGTTGCCCGAGTCGATCAGCCACGAGGGCTACTCGTCGCAGCCCGTGCACTCCTACTGGGACGACCTGTTCGGGGTGCGCGGCCTGGCAGACGCCGCCGAGGCCGCCGGGGTGCTCGGCGACGCCGAAGCCGCGGGCCGCTTCGCCTCGCTGCGCGACGCCATGCGGCACGACCTGCACGCCTCGATCGCCGCTTGCATGGAGCAGCACGGCATCGCCTTCGTGCCCGGCTCGGTGGAGCTCGGCGACTTCGATCCGACCTCGACCGCGATCGCCATCGACCCCTGCGGCGAGGCTCGGCGTCTACCGCGCGCGGCCCTGGCGCGCACCTTCGAGCGCTACTGGGCGGAGTTCGAGACGCGCCGTCGCGGGGAGTCCGCGGCGGACGCCTACACCCCCTACGAGATCCGCAATGCCACCGCGCTCCTCTACCTCGGCTGGAAGGAGCGCGCGCTCTCCCTGCTCGAGTGGATGATCGCCGATCAGCGCCCGCCCGCCTGGCGTCAGTGGCCGGAGGTCGCGACGCGAGACCCGCGCGCGCCGCGCTTCCTCGGCGATCTGCCCCACGGCTGGGTGGCCTCGAGCTTCGCGCGTGCGCTGCGCCGGATGCTCGCCTGGGAGGACGACGAAGCCGGCACGCTCGTGGTGGCGGCGGGCATCCCCGAAACCTGGGCACGCGAGGCGCCGGGCGTGCGCGTGCGCGGGCTGCCCACGCACTTCGGCCCGCTCGACCTCGTACTCGCGCCCGCGGACGAAGCGGCGGTGCGTGTGCATGTGGGCGGCGCGTGCCGGCCGCCGGGGGGCGCCGTGCTGGTCTCCCCGCTGACGCGCCCCCTGCGCGAAATCGAAGCCGGCGGACGCACGCGCCCCGCGGCCGACCCGCACCGCGTCGTCCTGCGCGAGCTGCCCGTCGATCTCGTGCTGCGCGCCTCATCGCCCCCGTAGCGGGAACGCCACCGTCCGGACTGGACATCCTCTAGGGAGGCCGGGTCGCCAGCGGTGTCCCCGCCGGGGGACCGTCGCTCGGGAGTTGACGGGCCCGCTCCCGTCGTGAGAGGGTGCGGACGCCCTTCCTTCTACAACCCACACCCAAGGGAGAAGATCGATGCGCTCACGACTTACGACGTTGCGGGGAATCGGGCTGCTGGGTCTCGTACTGGTCTCGTCCCTGGGAATGGGAAAGCAGTGCGGCCTCAGCCAACAGGCCTTCTCGGAGCTCAGCCAGGCCGGGGTCGACAAGTACCTCGGCCAGTTCACGCCCATCTCTTCGACCGACGTCGGCGACGGCTGGACGAAGCACACCTTCGACCCCGACGGAGGCAACGGTCCCATCTGCATCGCGGGGACGCCGTACTCGGTGTTCACCCGCGCCGGCAACCCGTCGAAGCTGCTGATCTTCGAGCAGGGCGGCGGTGCCTGCTGGCAGGACTTCTACAACTGCAACGTGCTCTCCGAAGACCAGGAGCCGCCCGCGCCTCGGGAGGGAATCTGGGACTTCGACTCGCCGGACAACCCGTTCGCCAACTACTCGATCGTCTACATGCCGTACTGCGACGGGTCGGTCTTCTCCGGCGACAACGACGTGTTCGATCCGGCCTTCGGAGCGGCGATCGGCGTGCCGTCCGCCGTGGTCCGCTTCCACCGCGGCCTGCGCAACCAGTCGGCCGGCATGGACGTGGCCAAGGCCACGTTCCCGCACGCCAGTCGGATCACGGTCGCGGGCTCCAGCGCGGGCGGCGTGGGCGTCGCGGGCTTCGCTCCGTTCCTGATCCGCTTCGTCTTCGGAAACCTCAGCCAGCTCACGGTCTTCAACGACGCGGGACCGGTCGCGACCAACCTGGACGCGGTGGACGACATCGCGGCGCGGCAGGCCGACTGGCAGTTCGATCAGTTCTATCCCGCGAGCTGCACCGAGTGCGATGCCTTCGGCCAGTCCACGGCGATCATCGAATGGCGGCTCGACAACGACTCCACCATCCGCGAGGCGTTCTACGAGACCGATGCGGACGCGACGAATCGCTTCTTCCTGGATCTGCTCCCGCCCAATGGGACCCAGCAGGACTACCGCGATCTGATCCTCACCGAGCACGGCATGCTCAACGCCGCTCACCCGCTCCGCTACAAGCGGTTCATCGTCAGCGGTGACACCTCGCACACCGCCCTCCAGACCCCGCTCTTCTACAGCCAGGAAGTGGACGGCGTGGTGCTCAACGAGTGGACGCAGGACTTCCTGGTGCCGACGCCGCATTGGGTCGACCTCGTCGAGGACTTCATCCCGGCTCCGTTCTAGGCGCCCGCTCGCGGGCCCTGGTTTCGGAACGTTCCCGAGAGCCCCTGGCGCGGCCGCGGCCGCACCAGGGGCTCTCGCACGACTAGGCATCCTCTCGAAGGCGCCAAGGCGGATTGTGGCGATTCTCGCCTGCGTGAAACAGGCAGACGCGATTGCCGGCAGGATCGAACAAGTGGGCTTCGCGCCAGAGCCACGGCTGATCCCGAGGCCCCGACTCGAACGAAAGACCCTCCGCCTCGAGCCGCTGCACCTTGGCGTCGAGATCGTCCAGCTCGAAGTACACGACGATGCCATGAGCGGCCGGCACATGGGGCACGCGGTGTAGCGAGAACGTGGAGTCGCCGACGGGGCACTCGAAGCGCGCGTAGTCCGGAGGATCATGGACGATCAGACGGAGACCGAGCCCGCGATAGAAGGCGACGGAGGCGTCGAGGTCTGCGCAAGGCGCTGTGACTTGATTGAGGTTCATCGGGTGGGCTCCGCCGTCGTTCCCGACGCAGCGGCGATGCGCCGGATCGCCGCTCCGCATCCTCGAGCAGGTCGGGGAGCGCCGCGCATCCTAGCAGACGGCCCGATCGTTCCGGGGCATCCGAGCCCCGCATGCCCGTCGGTGGGCTCGTGGCCTAGACTGTGCTTGCGCAGCCTCCCCGAAGCGGCGGCGCCATCGAGTCGCTCGGAGCGGTCAGGAGCCATCTCTTGGACGACCGGACCTTCGACTACTCGGTCGACCAGAACGACACGGTCGTTTCGGTCAGCGACGCTTGGCTCGCGTTCGCCCGCGAGAACCGCGCCTCGGAGCTGACGCGCGACCACGTGCTCGGCCAGCCTCTCTGGAAGTTCATCGCCGGACGGGACACGCGGCTCCTGTACGGAGAGCTCTTCCACAAGGTGCGCACCCATCGGCAATCGATCGAGCTGCCCTTCCGCTGCGATTCGCCCGACCGGTTTCGCTTCATGCGCCTCGCGCTGAATCCCGGGCCGCGAGACTCGATCGATTGCCGGGGCATCTTGCTGCGCGAGCAGGAGCGCCCGTTCTTCTCGATTCTCGATCGCTCCTTTCCGCGGAGCCCGACCACCCTGCGCATGTGCAGCGTGTGCAAGAAACTGTTCGTCTTCGACGCGCGGTGGCTCGAGCTGGAGGAAGCCATCCGCGAGCTGGACCTCTTCGAGTCCGCCGCGCTTCCCGAGATCGAGTACTCGGTCTGTGGCGTCTGCGCGTCGGCTCCTCGGCAGTCCGCGGCTGGCGCGGCCGCGGCCTGACCGTCCGGCGCCCCCCCCCGAGGCGCCCCGAAGAGAACCGCGAGACGACGGCGCCTCGGGCTAGGCATCGACGACGCGCCCCGACTCCCGGCGCCATAGCACCGTCGCGTTCCAGATCAGAACTCCGATCAGGCCCATGGCGAACAGGCCGATCCAGAAGGTGCCGCCGGCCGGATAGCTGTGGGTGGTGAAGTTGGCCACCTGCTTGGTACCGAAGATCGCGGGGGTGAAGGGGTCCACGGTGATCGGGGCCTTCGGGTTCAGGTTGTGGCCGTACACGTAGAGCTGGTAGGCGAATCGAGCCATGGAGAAGACCGAGAAGTAGCTGAACAAGACCACCAGATCGACGAGCGAGCGCAGATCGCCGATCGCAGACACGCGCAGGCTCAGGAGTATGAGCGCGCCGAGCGCAAAGGGAAGCCAGTCGAGGTCGGAGAGAGACGCACGATCGAGATGGGTCATGCCGATGTAGTGGTTCAGGGTATTGATCTCCTGGATGTCTCCCTCGACGGTGTACGAGTAGATCTCGAAGCCGAGGCCCTTGGGGTACTGGGGCGCTTCGAAGCGCATGGTCCAGAGGGGCGCCGTGAAGCTCAGCGCCAGCGGGATCACCAGGAGCCCGAGGAGCCAGCGGCTCGGGAACACGATGGGGCGGCTCATCACACGGTAGAAGTGATCGATTCGATTCTGCATGACATCCTCCTGGTCTCTGTCGACTCGCTCGTCGCCCTGTCGTCCGGCCGTCGCCCGCTACACCAGATCTCCCCGGCGCAGGCCGCGTAATCCGACGAGCCAGGCCAGGGCGCCGAAGAGCACGGGCCATCCGAGCCCGAGTGCCATCAGCCCGTTCGGGCCGAAGCGGTTCGCGAGGTAGAAGCCCACGGGACCGAGCGTCGCCAGGTCGGGCTGCGCGGCGGAGAGCAGGGCCATCCGCACCGCCTGCACCGGGTTGGCGGCCGCCAGCACGAAGACCGCGTGCGGCTCGATCCGCCAGGTGAGCATCAAGCCGATCAGGCCGAAGTCGAGCAGCGCGACGCCCAGCGCCCAGGCGACGATGAGCGCCGTCATCGCGCGCGCCGGGCTGCGTACCCGGACCGAGATGGCGATTCCCAGCGCCGCGAAGGCCCAGAGCAGCGAAGCGCAGAGCGCCGACGCCCGAGCGATGAAGTGCCAGGGAACGGCTTGACCGAACGCGATGTGTCCCAGCCCCCCTAGTGCCAGCAGAAGACCTACGAGGGGCAACGTCAGAGCCGCGAAGCGGACGACCGTGACGGCGGCCAGGTAGCTGGTGCGCCGGATCGGGTGGCTGAGCAGCAGCTCCAGGGCTCCGTCGTCCCGAGCCCGATTCACCACCTGGCCGGTGACGGCGAGCGCCACCAGGGGCAGGAGCAGGAGGAGCGCGTGGCAGAGCGAGAACAGGACCCGCCCCATGCCGGTGAAGCCCATCACGGTCGATTCGTGCAGCCCCACCAGGACGAACAGCGTCGCGAGAACGCCGTACAGGCCGAGGCAGACGATCAGCCAACGCGATCGCACTACCTCGGCGAGATCGAGGCGCGCCACGGTCAGGAAGTCGTCGAGGGGTCGCGGGCGAGCGGGCGCGTTCACGGGCCGGCTCCAGGCAGGGGCTCCCGCGCACCCGCCGTCCCCGACACGCGGCCCCCGCGTGCCGCTTCGCGCTCGAGGACGCGCGACATGGCCGCCGCCCACTCGAGCCCGTCGGCTACCTCGCCACCCTCGTAGGCGGCCAGCCCATACCCCATGGGACTCGCCTCCACCGGCTCGAAGACGACGCGCTGCTGCGGGATCCAACGATCTTCGGCGTGATGGTGGAGCCAGATGGCGTGCACCTCGGGGCTCTCTTCGTGCAGGTACACCAGGAGACAGCCCGGGTCGTCGAAGATCAGGACGCGCCCGTCCTCGGTATGGAGCTGGGCGGCGAAGCCCGGCTCCGACACGAGCATGCGACAGCGCGTGCACCGCACGGCATCCCAGGCCACCGGAACCGGGCCCTCGGCCAGGCGGGACGAGGAGAGCACCGCCCACAGGACGGCCCCCCCGAGCGCCGCCGCGATCCCGAGCCCGGCGAGCACGCGGTGGTCAGCCACGGTCGGCGTCCCTTCCCAGCGATCCGCCCGGTGGCGCGCCCGAGCCGCCGATCTCCAGCGCTTCGAGATCGCGGGCGTTCAGGTCGCGCAGGGAGGCCCCGAGGCTCCGGCCGATCTCCGAGATCAGCGCGCGCTTCTCGGGCGGCGTCGCGTTGCGCAGCCACCAGCCGCCGGCCCCGCGCCGGAAGCCCCGCCCCGCCAGCCAGGCCTCGGCGGCGGCGCCCTCGACGCGCACTTCGATCACGCTGCGAGCGGCCGAATCGAGGAACTCGTCCACCCGCCCGTCGTAGACCAGGCGTCCCTCGTCGAGGAGCAGGACGTGGTCGACGAGCTGGCGCACCTCCTCCAGCCGATGCGAGCACAGGATCACCGTCGCGCCGGCCGAGCGCTCGGCGAACAGCTCGAAGAAACGATCGCGACTCCAGGCGTCGAGGCTCCCGGTGGGCTCGTCGAGGATCAGCAGGGCAGCGGGCGCCGCGAGCGCGAGGGCCAGCAGGAGCTTCTGCTTCATGCCGCCCGAGAGCCCGCGCAGCGGCCGACGCGCCACGGCCTCGAGATCGAGACCGAGGCGCAGCGCTGGCTTTGCGACGTCCGCCGGCGCGACGCCGCGGAGACCTCCCAGCGCCCGCACCAGCTCGAAGACCGGCACGCCCAGGTTGGGCGCGATCTGCGGCACGTAGGCGATGCGGCGGGACACGTCGAGACGATCCTCGAGGGGCGAGAAGCCTCCGACCGAGACCGCACCCTCGAAGCGCAGCAGGCCCATCAGCACGCGGTTCAGCGTGGACTTGCCCGAGCCATTGGGGCCCACCAGCGCGACACGACGGCCGCAGGGAATGGTGAAGCCGACCCCGTCGAGCGCCGTCACGGAGCCGAACCGGCGTGTCAGATCGCGGGCCTCAACCTGCATCGGGCGGCTCGGGAAGCGGCGCGGACATGCGCGGCGCCGGATCGACGAGGACCGTCGTGGACTCGAACAGGGGCACCGCCCGTCCCACCAGATCGACCAGCGCCAACGCCACCGAGCCGCGGAACCAGGCGAGCGCAGGGACGCGCGCCACGAGATCGCTCGACAGGCTTCGCACCGAGTAGGCGACGTCACCCCGGCCATCGCCGTCGAGATCGTAGCCCGCGTAGTCGTCCCAGGTGTTTCCGCGCCACTCGGCGTCGGTTGCGTCCCCTCGACCCTCCACTCGTACCTGCGCCTCGTTGTCCGCGAAGAGATTGGCCTCGAAATGGTTGCGCGCGGCGGGTCCGTGGAAGATCACCGCAGCGTCGGAGAAGCGCACGACGTTGCCCACGAATCGGTCGTGATCCGCCGGATCGAGCGGCGTCGTGTCGAGATAGATCCCGGTCGTGTTGGCCACGATCCAGTTGTCCTCGACCACGAGGTTTCCCGATTCCTTCGCGCCGAGCCCCACTCCTGCCGCACCCGTGGCTTCCGCCAGCAGGTTGCCGCGGATCTCGAGATCGCGACTGTACATCGAGAAGATCCCCACGACGTTTCCGCGATAGCGACAGCGCTCGATCACGTTGCGGTGGCTGTACATGAAGTGGGTTCCGTAACGACCCCGCTCGATCACGTTCGCCACGAAGCGATTGTCGGGCGAGTACCACACGACGAGGTCTCGACTGTCGAGAATGCGATTGCGCTCGATCTGGGAAGCACGCACCTCCCAGAGGCGGATGCCATCGCCGCGCATGCCCAGCACCTTGCCCGGCGCCCCCTGGATCTCGTTGGCCCGCAGCAGCACGCGGTTGGATCGCTCCGCCAGCACGCCGAACAGGGCGTTCTGGACCCGCACCCCCTCGACGCGAACGTCGTCGGCGTGGATGCGCACCGCCGCGTCCAGGAGATCGAAGCGCCCACCGCTCCCGTCGACCGTGACGCCGAGGAGGGCGGAGCCCGAGGCCTCGATCATCACCGTGCTCCCGCTCCCGTGGGACCGAACGACCGCCTCGCGGGGGCCCCATACCGTCGCGGGGCGGTCGAAACGGATCGGCCCCGCGTACTCCCCCGCCTCCAGGCAGAAGCGCGCGCCGGGCGACGCCCCGACCAGTCGAGCCTGAAGGTCGTCTCCCGCAGCGACCGAGACGCAGTCTTCGGGCCGCTCGGGCGACGGAGGCGCCGCCGCATCGCTCGCCCCGGACGGGAGCGCGAGCATCAGCGCCAGCACCGCGGCCCCGCCGCGGGCCTCCTCGATGCGGGCCTGCACCCTGGAGGCACAGGCCCGCCGGATCCACTGCGCCACGCTCACGGCTCGACGAGGAAGTAACCCGCCATTTCGAGATGGAGCGCCGAGCAGAATTCCGTGCAGTACATCGGGAAGACGCCCGATTCGCCGGCCACGAAGTCCACGTTCGAGTGCTCCCCCGGCTCGAGCGAGAGATTGATGTTGTGCGAGCCGATCGCGAAGCCGTGCGTGGCGTCCTTCGCCTGCTCGACGTTCGTGATGTGCAGGTGGATGCGATCACCCTTCTTCACACGGATCACGTCCGGCGTGAAGTGGCTGCGCACGGCAGTCATGTAGACGTGCACCCCGTCCGGCTTGCGCTCGATGCGCTCCTCGCCCGCCTTCACCGCGTAGGGATCGACCTCGCCGCTCAGGGGGTTGGTGCCGACCGGCGAGTAGACCTCGATGGGCTTCAGCTTGTCGGCCTTGATCATCTGCGCGTAGTGGGGCTCCCCGATCGGAATCGGAAGGTCGTAGAGCAGCTGCATCTTGTCACCGCTGGTGTCGATCAGCTGGAAGTTCTGGGGCAGCAGGGGGCCGACGTCGTTGAAGCGGTCGATCGCCCACTTGTTCATCGAGACCAGGAACTTGCCATCCGGGCTCACGGTGTCGCCCTCGGGCGTCAGGATGTGGCCCACGTTGTAGTGGACCGGGATCTTCTCGATCACCTTCATTTCCGAGAGGCTCCACTTCACCACCTTCGACTCGAGGAATAGGGAGGTGTAGGCGTTGCCGTCGGCGTCGTACTGGGTGTGCAGCGGGCCCAGGCCCACCTCCACCTGCCCCTTGATCGCCTCTTCGAAGGGCAGGATCGGCACGCCGTAGTCGTCGGCACCGACGAACTTCTTCTGTGCGATCAACCCCTGGATCTTCGCGAAGTCGTAGATCGTGGCATGGGTGTCGAGCTTTCCGGAGACCACCATGTACTTGCCGTCGGGCGTCACGTCCACGCCGTGGGGACTCTTCGGCTCCCCGACGAAGTAGATCAGACCTTCCTCGATGGCTGTGGGCAGACGGATCACCCGCATGCCGGCGATCTCCTCGGTCTTGCCCGCTTGCGCCACCTTCTCGGCCGCTCGCCAGTTGATGACGTGGAGATAGTCCATGTCGTTCTGGGAGGCGCCGGACTCCATGGGCGGATTGCCTTCCAGGTCTCCACCCCAGGCACGCTCGGTGTTGAAGGAGTTCAGGAAGACCCAGCCATCACTCGCGAGCTTGCCCGCGTCCGTGAGATCCTGCATGTAGGGCGGCAGCTCGATGGCGAAGGAGCTCTCGGGCACGATCCGTCCTTTATCCCGGTCGAACTTCCAGAAGATGACCGCACCCCGGTAGCTCTCGTCGTAGTTCTCGATGGGCATGTAGCCACCACCGAGCGGCGCCGGATATTGGGCGCCCTCCACCACGTACTCCGTGTTCGGCGTGACGAACGTGGCGCCGTGGTCGGACTCGATCAGGTGACTGGCCACGATCTGCCGCGTCACGAAGTCTCGGAGATCGATCACCGCCACGCGGGCGTTCGCCTTGTCGTTGATGAAGAGGAACTGCCCGTCGTAGTCCCCCGCCGTCTCGCTGAGCGCCGGGTGGTGGGTATCGGCCCAGCGAATGCTCTTTCCCCAGCGATTGCCTTCGTCCAGCAGACGGTCGCTCTCGTCCCCGTATCCGTAGCCCTGCCACGGCTCGGGGGTGAAGACGCCGATCACCTTGAGAATGCGCATGCTGGGAACGCCGATCACGAGCACCTGGCCCGAGTGACCGCCCGAGGCGAAGATCAGGTACTCGTCGCGCCCCCCCGTGGGCGTGTAGGTCTTGAGGGCTGCGCTGACGTCCGCCTCCGAGAGGCCGCGCTCCTGCATGAGCGCGGCCACCGCGCTCCCCTCTCCCGAGCCGTTGCTGGGCGCAAGCGCGCTCTCCTGCCCACAGCCGGGCAGCAGAAACAGAATCGACCCCACGACCAGCCAATGGAGCGACCGCCACGCAACTCGCAGGCGCGAAGGAACGCGCCTCGTCGCGAACTCGACCTTGTCCATGCCGTGCTCCTTCATGCCTGTATGTGCCGAAGTCGGTGCAACAGGCGTGCCGGGGCACGGATCGACGAGGCCTACGAGCCTCCGCGCAGGCTCCGCACGTGCTTCACGAGCGCGGCGACGACCTCGGGCTTGGCGATCAGATCCGGGTTGCCGGGCATCATCGGAGCCTTGCCAACCGCCGCACCGCCATACTGGATGATCGTGGCGATGTGGTCGTCGTCGACGGAGTCCTGCCACTGCGGGTCCTGGAAGTTCCGGGGCTTGGGGGTGAGCGCGGTGGAACCGGGGCCGTCGCCCCTGCCCTCGGGTCCGTGACAGGTCGCACAACGGGTCGCGAAGATCTGATCCGCCTCCGCGGACACGGCGGCCGCGCCGGGACCCGGCTTTGCCGGCATTGCAGAAGGCGCCGTCGCGGCCGGCTTCGAGCTCGAGGAAGCCTCGTCCGAGCCGCCACAGCCGAGGAAGAACGTCACAGCCAGGACGATGAGCAGGGGCACCCTGCCACGGCCGAGCGCCGATCCCGGTGTTTCGACTCCCCCGTCTCCGTTGCGCCCCTTCGGGTTTCGCATGCCCTCCCCCTCGTACACCCAGGCGAACCGGGAATCCGGTGCCGGTTCACCCACTGTATCAGGATCGACCCACGCGGTCGGAGAGGGGTCGCAGCGGCCTCATGGCCAGGTGCGGTCGGCCGTGCCGCTCGGTGGGTGCCTCCGAGCTCGTTGCTACGGCTTCGCCGCCTCGTACGATGCCGGCCCGTCCAACGGAGGCAGCGCCGGGAGCGCGTGGAACTGGTCCAGCTCCCGTCGCAGATCGGACGCCCAACCCTGGAACATCTCCTGCACGGCAGCCGAGTTGGTGACCGGATCACTCTGGTAGAAGCCTCCGTCGACCATCCCGATGGCCTGCACCTGTCCGACGCGAACGAGCGGCTCGCCGCTCTGGGAGTCGCGCGCGTCGAGGATCAGCGTCATCTGGCCCGACGAGTTCGTGTAGTCGGTGTCGTCCGGATCCTGATCCATCGCCGGCGGGACCGCGACCTCGAGGTTGACGATGTGGCCGCTGATGAGCAGCACGTCCGGTCCGGGAGCTTCCGAGATCGTGAAGTTCTGGCTGTCGCCGAGCGCCTTGACGAAGGCCTGGTGGAAGTACTGCTTGAGCGAGCGCATCGCCGATTCCGGCAGGGCGTAGTTCGGCTCCATACCGCCTTGTGCGAGACGGTCTGGACCGGGCGGTGTCTTGTAGGACACGGTCACTTCCTGGACCAGCACCTTGTCGTAGCGCTGCAGATCCGCGCCGGGCTTGACGAAGGTCTCGCGAAAGGGCTCCCACTGCACCAGGTGTAGTCCGTCGGGCGTGACCGATCCCCTCCCCGATGCGTACTGGATGCCTCCGGGCGCGGTGTTGGCGCACGCCAGGCCTGCGAAAGCGAGAAGGATCCACGAGTGATGCGAAGCCCGCACGAAACGCCCTCCTCGGACCCCCGACGCCCACGGGAGTCGAACTTCGCGCACTCTATCACTGCCGCGGTGATCCTACGATCGTCGATCCTCGCTCGACGGGGCCAGGCCCGGGGGCTATGCCTCCGCACGTGCACCGAAAGCTGCGGGCGGTGAAGACGGCGCTCGCTCTCTTCGCGGTCGTCTCGGCTGCGCGCGTGTCGTCGGCGCCCGCCGGAGCGAAGGAGGAGGGGGGGATCACGTCTTCCCGAATCACGCCGTTCGATCTGGAGATCGAGGGCCAGACGATCCACGGCCTGGCCGCCGGCGAGAAGACGGGCGCGCCGGTGCTGCTGCTCCACGGCGCGGCCTTCGACTCCGGCACCTGGAAGCAGCTCGGCACGCTCGCGGTCCTCGCGGGAGCGGGCTTTCGCGCCGTGGCCGTCGACCTGCCCGGCTTCGGCGGGTCGCGGGGCGCGCGGGCCGATCCCGGCCACTTCCTCGAGCAGCTGCTGCCGGCGCTGGGCCTCGACCGCCCCGTGATCGTCTCGCCTTCGATGAGCGGACGCTTCAGCTTCCCCTACCTGCTCGCGCACCCGGAACGGGTGGCGGGCTTCGTGCCGGTGGCTCCGGTGGGCGCCGTCGAGTACGCCGTACGCCTGCGCGGGAGCCCGGTCCCAGCGCTCGTCGTGTGGGGCGAGCGCGATTCGGTCTTCCCGACCTCTCAGGCCCGGCCGCTGGCCGACGCCTTCGTCGACTCCCGCGTGCTCGTGCTGCCGGGGGCCCGGCACCCGGCCTATCTGGACCAGCCCGAGCTCTTCCACCGCGAGCTGGTGGACTTCGCCAAACGCGTCTCGCGGCGCGACCCCGCTCCGGCCGAGTAGCGGCCCGCGCTCGCACCGGGGACGACGACCGCCGGATCGAGGTGACCGCTCGCGCCGCGCGGCCCGCTCCGTCGACGCCCTACCGCGCGGAAGGTCGCGGGTGGCCGCTGCCCGCCCGCATCCGGAGGCCCACCGCGGTCGCCGCTGCGATCATCAGCCCGACCAGCAGCAGTCCGAGACCGGGGGCCGACAGCGCCGGAACGTTCGGCGCGGCCGCGAAGCTTCCGCCGAGCGTGAGCTGAAGCGAGGGATCGTTGCCGCTGCCGTCGACGTCCACGGTGATGAGCGTCGATGCGCCCTTCATCGCGCTGACGCCGGCGAAGCCGATCGACTGGCCCGCGCCGGGCTCGCCGAAGAGCGTCAGCATCTGGACGCCGCCCGCCACCTGCACCGGCACGCTCACCTGGAAGTGGTCCTGCCCCGGGCTCCAGTCGAGCACGGGATCGCCATCCACGGGCGTGGTGCCGTTGGCCGGGTAGGCGAGCCGGTAGACGACGTGGAAGGGCTCGGGCTGGACGCCCATCACCTCGCTGCCGAACGAGATGCGGGCGCCCTCGGTGGTGGGGAGGAGCGTCGCGTCGACCTGGGCGGGCAGCGAGCCCATCCCGCCGGTCACCTCCGACAGCGACAGCTCGACGTGCAGGGTGGGGCTGCAGGCTCCGCCGAGGGCCGGCGCGCAGGCATCGAAGGTGATCGGCTCGCTGGGATAGGGACCCCCGGCGAGGCTCGCGACGCCGATCTCGAACCCGCTCTGGACGAGATCCGGAGAGGGGAGTCCGATCTCCCGCACGTGGTAGTCACCGACGTCCGGCGCGTCGATCACGACCTCGATCCGGGTGACGTGGACGAGATCGACCGAGCCGAACGACGCGAGCGCGAAGCCCACGTTCGCGGGCAGGGTCGGCAGGACGGGAAGCTGGCTTTGGGTCTGGCTGGCCCCGGTGTCGTCCTCGATCGTGACGCGAACGGCCGCCCCCGGCGCGAACGCGGTGAACCAGACGTCGAGCGCGCCGTCCGCGATGCCCTGGGTCAGGTCGACGGGCGGGGCGAAGCCCGCGTAGGTGAAGGCGAGGTGGCCCCCGCCATCGGGCATCACGTTGGCGGCCTCGCCGGGCGGCTTCAGGAGCTGAACGGCGGCATCGAGGCTGGCGTTGCCCGACTGCAGGGAGATCTCCCGCGCGCCGCCGAGACAGGTGCACGTCTGGGAGGCGACTGCGCCGCCGATGCTCGCATGGAAATTGAAGGGGCCGGTGGTGAAGTCGTCGATCACCAACGCGCCGGCCGGCGCCGCTCCGCACAGCAGGATTGCACTCGACACGACGATCGGAAGCCTCATCGGTCCGGACCCTCCTTTGGCGTTGCAGCAGCCGCAGTCGGGCCTCGGCCCTCGCAGGCACCCCGGTTCCGTCACGGGCGGGGCGCGGGAGGCTGCCTGTGTCCATTTCCTGTGTACGGCGGAGCGCCTCCCGGTGTCCAGAAATATCGTGTCGTTCGAGCGACTCCGGGCAAACTCCTTTCATCCTCCGGTAGATAGAGATTCCGCTCGGAGATGGGCCCTTCCCGTAGCCGCCTTCGCCTTCCGGGAAGCGGTGGCCGCGGGCCTTCTCGAGATCATGGATTCGAGATCGTGGAGGTTGTGTCCTGGTCTGGTCCGGGTCGGGTCTTCTGTGGCGTGTTCTGTGGCGTGAGGAGGGTACGTCCGACGCTATCCTGGCCTTCCCCCTGATGGCGTCGAAGGGAGCCGTGTCCCAGCACGCACGACTCGCGATCGGGGTCGCCCTGCTCTCGTGCCTCGCCCCGGGTGGGGCGGGACCGGCGCGGGCCGATGACGGCGACCTCTCCGCGGAGAGCCTCTGGACGAGCGCCCACCTGATTCCCGACTGGGGCGGGCTGCGTGCCGGGCTCGAGGAGTCGGGGATCCGCTTCGACGTCGCCTACACCGGCGACTTCGTGAGCAACACCCGCGGCGGCCTGAAGCGCGAGAACGAGTACCTCGGCAACCTCGACATGACGTTCACCTGGCACACCGAGCCGCTGCTGGGGCGCGATCTCGGCACCTTCTTCCTGTACGGGCTGCTCGACCACGGCGGCCGCCCCTCCGCGGATGTGGGCGACGCCCAGGGCGTCGACAACATCGAGGCCCCCAGCACCGCCAAGCTCTTCGAGGCCTGGTGGCAGCAGTCGCTGCTGGACGACCGCGCCTCGGTGCTCGTGGGCCTCTACGACGTCAACTCGGAGTTCTACGCGGTGGACAGCGCCGAGCTCTTCCTCAACAGCTCGTTCGGCATCGGCGCCGAGCTCGGAACGAGCGGCGTCAACGGCCCGTCGATCTTCCCCACCACCTCCCTGGGCATCCGCCTCAAGGCCGAGCCGATCCCGGGCTACGAGATCCAGGCGGCGGTGCTCGACGGTATCCCGGGCGATCCCAACCATCCGAAGGGCACCCGGATCGACCTCGACCATCGCGACGGCGTCTTCTTCATCACCGAGGTCGCCTACGACCTCACGCGATCCGGAGACGGGAAGGGCTTCGGCGCCGAAGTCCGAGAGGACGGTGATGACGGCGGCGACGGCGGTACCTCGCGGCGAACGCAACGAAGGCGCGTGGGCCGGGAGTGGTCCGAGCGCTCGACCTCCGCGAGGGTCGCCCTCGGCACCTGGCTCTACAGCACGCGCATGCCGCACGTCGCGCGGACCAACGGCGTCGGTGATCCGGTCGATACCCACGGCCATCCCGGCCTTTACCTGATCGCCGATTACGACGCCACACAGCTCGACCCGCTGGACTCGAGGGGGCTCGCGGTCTTCGTCCAGCTGGGCTGGGCGGACGGGGACGTCGCGCAGTTCGAGGGCTACACCGGCGGCGGCTTCACCTACAAGGGGCTGATTCCGCTGCGGCCCGAGGACGAGCTCGGCATGGGCGTCGCCGCCGCCTACAACGGCAACGCCTTCGAGCGCGCGGCGCGCGCCGAGGGCGACCGGCCGGCGGTGGCCGAGGTCGCCGTAGAGTGGACCTACCAGGCGATCCTGACGCCGTGGCTGTCGCTGCAGGGCGACCTGCAGTACGTCGTGAACCCGGGTGGGCTGCGCAACCGGCGCGACGCCCTGGTGGCGGCCCTGCGCTACGTGATCGACTTCTGAGCCCGCCTCCTCCGCGACCTCGGCGTGAAGACTTCTGTCGCGGTGCTCGGGGACGCGCGGCGAGGCATCCGGATCTTCGCTCGGCTGTGCCGGATCGACGCGATCGCCCACGCGGCGCCACCGCTCGCTGCGACGGGGCCCCGGGCGATGCGGGTGCGCAGGGAGGCCGCGACGTGTTCCGCTCGCGCAGCGGCTCCCACGCGCTCTCGAACCGCACGATGCGGTGCGCCTGGCACCACCCGAGCGGGGTGCACGCGGGGCAGGTCCGCTGCACGGTCTCGGCGCCCGACGGGCTTCGCTTCGAGCCGGACCTGAGCCGGGCGACCGCCGCTGCTCGTGTACGGGCCGACCCGCTATCCTCCGCCTCCCCCATGGAACTCGATCATGTCCTGATCCGCGGCGCGCGCGAGCACAACCTGCGCTCCGTCGACGTGAAGATCCCGAAGAAGAAGCTGGTGGTGCTGACGGGGGTCTCGGGGTCGGGGAAGTCGTCGCTCGCCTTCGACACGCTGTACGCGGAGGGCCAGCGGCGCTACGTCGAGTCGCTCTCGGCCTACGCGCGCCAGTTCCTGGGCCAGATGGAGAAGCCGCGCTACGACGCGATCCGGGGGCTCTCGCCGACGATCTCGATCGAGCAGAAGACGACCGGCACCAATCCGCGCTCCACCGTCGGCACGATCACCGAGATCTCGGACTACCTGCGCGTGCTGTACGCCCGGGTCGGCGTCCAGCACTGTTACCTGTGCGGACAGGCGGTGCGCGGGCAGACCGCCGAGCAGATCGCGCGCGAGCTGGCGCTGCTGCCGGCCGGGACGCGCCTGGTGCTGATGGCGCCGCTCTTGGTGAACCGCAAGGGCGAGCACCGCGAGCTGCTCGCCGAGGTGCGCCGCGCGGGCTACGTGCGGCTGCGCGTCGACGGACAGACGGTGCTCTCCGAGGAGGTGGAGGCGCTCGACAAGCGGCGCAAGCACACCGTCGAGGCGGTGATCGACCGGATCGCGATCCGGGCCGACGCCATCTCGCGCCTCACCGACTCGGTGGAGACTGCGCTGCGCGTGGGCGAGGGGCAGCTGATCGCCTGGACCGAGGACGGGGGCGACCGGGTGTTCTCGGAGAAGATGGCCTGCGCCTCCTGCGGCCTCTCCTTCCCCGAGCTCACGCCCCAGAGCTTCTCCTTCAACAGCCCCCAGGGCATGTGCGTGGCCTGCAACGGACTCGGAACGCGAGTCGAGATCGATCCGCGCCTGGTGATCCCCGACGAGTCGCTCTCGATCGACGAGGGCGCGATCCGGTCCTGGGGACCGAACGTGTCCGAGAAGACGGGCTGGGCCCACGGCTTCCGCGGACAGATCGTGGCCCAGCTGGGCATCGATCCCGACAAGCCCTTCGCGAAGCTGCCCAAGCGCCAGCGCGACCTGCTGCTGCACGGCGCCGGCGAGCGCACCTTCGCGGTGAAGTGGCAGGGCAAGAGCGGCAAGGGTGAGTTCGAGCAGACCTGGGAGGGCGTGCTTCCCCGTCTGCATCGGCGGTTCGTGCAGGCGGGCTCGGAGCGCGCCAAGCGCTGGTTCGGCCAGTTCATCGGCGACACTCCGTGCTCGGCCTGCGCCGGGTCGCGCCTGCGCCCGGAGAGCGCGGCGGTGCGCGTGGGGGGCCGCACGATCGTGGAGCTCTCCGCACTCACCGTGGACGAGGCGCGCGCCGCCTTGGCCGCGCTCTCGCTCGAGGGTGCGGCGCGCGAGATCGCGGCCGAGGTGACCAAGGAGATCAAGGGGCGGCTCGACTTCCTGGCGGCCGTCGGACTCGGCTATCTCTCCCTCGACCGCGCCGGCCCCACGCTCTCGGGCGGCGAGGCTCAGCGCATCCGGCTGGCGAGCCAGGTGGGCTCCGAGCTTACGGGCGTGATCTACATCCTCGACGAGCCCTCGATCGGCCTGCACCAGCGCGACAACCGGCGCCTGCTCGCCACGCTCGAGCGCATGCGCGACATCGGCAACACGGTGGTCGTGGTCGAGCACGACGAGGAGACGATCCGCGCCGCCGACCACGTGATCGACTTCGGCCCCGGCGCCGGCGTCCTCGGCGGGCGCATCGTCTGCGCGGGCACGCCCAGGAGCCTCGAGCGCAGCACGAAGTCGCTCACCGGCGCCTACCTGTCCGGGCGCCGCAGGATCCCCGTTCCGGCCCGGCGGCGCACGGCGACGGGCAGCCTCAAGATCGCGGGGGCCCGGGAGAACAACCTGCGCGATGTCGACGCCGAGTTCCCGTTGGGCGTGCTGACCGCCGTCACGGGAGTGTCGGGGGCGGGAAAGTCGACGCTGGTGAACGACATCCTGCATCCGGCGCTGGCGCGGGCGCTGCACCAGTCGACCCGGCGGGTGGGTCAGCACCGCGCCCTCCACGGTCTCGAGCAGATCGACAAGGTGATCCGCATCGACCAGCGGCCGATCGGCCGCACGCCGCGCAGCAACCCGGTCACCTACATCAAGGTGTTCGACGAGATCCGTCGCCTGTTCGCGACGCTGCCCGACTCGCGCATGCACGGCTACAAGCCGGGCCGCTTCTCCTTCAACGTGAAGGGCGGCCGCTGTGAGGCGTGTCAGGGCGACGGCGTGCGCCAGATCGAGATGCACTTCCTGCCCGACGTGTACGTGCGCTGCGAGGAGTGCGACGGCAAGCGCTTCAACGAGGCGACGCTGCGCGTCCGCTACAAGGGCCGCTCGATCGCAGACGTGCTCGAGCTGACCGTGCGCGAGGCGGGGGAGCTGTTCTCCGCCCACAGGTCCGTCGCCGAGCCGCTCGCCCTGCTCTCCGACGTGGGCCTCGATTACCTCCACCTCGGACAGGCCTCCCCCACGCTCTCGGGGGGCGAGGCCCAGCGGATCAAGCTCGCCCGGGAGCTGGCGAAGCGGGCCACCGGCCGCACGCTCTATCTGCTCGACGAGCCGACCACGGGCCTCCACTTCGACGACGTGCGCAAGCTGCTCGAGGTGCTCCAGCGCCTGGTGGACGCGGGCAACAGCGTGGTCGTGATCGAGCACAACCTCGACGTCATCAAGACCGCGGACTGGATCATCGATCTGGGTCCCGAGGGGGGGCCCGCCGGCGGGTCGATCGTCGCGGCCGGCACGCCGGAGGCGGTGGCGCGCGCGAAGGGCTCCCATACCGGACGCCACCTCGCCGGTCTGCTGCGCGCCTCGTCGCCGCTGCGGCGACCCGGCCGGAGCGGCCGATGAGCCGTGCGGAAGGCGTCGAGGCGGCCTGGCGAGCGCTCGAGGCTCACCGCGATGCCCAGGGCGCCGTCTCGCTGCGGCGCCTGTTCGCCGAGGACCCGCGCCGCGGCGAGCGGATGGTCGCCGAGGCCGCGGGCTGGACCCTCGACTACGCGAAGAACCGGGTGAGCGAGGAGACCCTCGCCCACCTGTTCGCTCTCGTCCGCGCGTGCCGGCTCGACGAGCGGATCGAGGCGATGTTCACCGGCGAACGCATCAACACCACCGAGGATCGCGCCGTCCTGCACACGGCGCTGCGCGCGCCGCGCGGGTCGGGAATCGTCGTCGACGGGCGCGACGTGACCGAAGACGTCCACGACGTCCTCGACCGCGTGACCGCCTTCGCCGACGCCGTCCGCGGGGGGAAGTGGCTCGGCTACACGGGCCGCCCGATCCGCGCGGTGGTGAACCTGGGCATCGGGGGCTCGGATCTCGGCCCGCGCATGGCGTCGGAGGCCCTGCGCGGCGTGTGCCCGCGCGCCCTCGACGTGCGCTTCGTCGCCAACATCGATCCCTCGGACTTCGCCGAGGCCACCCGCGACCTCGACCCGGCGGAGACGCTGTTCGTGGTGTGCTCGAAGACCTTCACCACCCTCGAGACGCTCGCCAACGCGCGCTCGGCGCGGCGCTGGTGCGTGGAGGCCCTGGGCGACGAAGCGGCCGTCGCGCGTCACTTCGTCGCGGTGTCGACCAACGCGTCGGCGGTCGCCGAGTTCGGGATCGACGCGCAGCACATGTTCGGGTTCTGGGACTGGGTGGGCGGGCGCTACTCGCTGTGGTCGGCGGTGGGCCTGGCGATCGCGCTGGCGGCGGGCGGCGACGCCTTCCGCGCCCTGCTCTCCGGAGCGCGCGCGATGGACGAGCACTTCCGCACGGCGCCCCTCGAGCGCAACCTGCCCGTCCTGCTCGCCCTGCTCGGCGTCTGGTACCGCGACACGCTCGGCGCCGAGACCGCGGTGGTCCTCCCCTACGACCAGTACCTCGCGCGGCTGCCCGACTTCCTCCAGCAGCTCGACATGGAGAGCAACGGCAAGCGGGTGCGCCGCGACGGGAGCCCGGTGACGCGGCCGAGCGGTCCGATCGTCTGGGGCCAGCCGGGCACCAACGGCCAGCACGCCTTCTACCAGCTCCTCCACCAGGGGACGGCGCTCGTGCCCGCCGACTTCATCGGGTTCCTCGAGAGCGCGAACCCGCGCGGCGACCAGCACACCCAGCTGTTCGCCAACCTGCTCGCCCAGGCCGAGGCCCTGGCCTTCGGTCGCAGCGCCGAGGAGGTCGCCGCCGAGGGCGTGGCGCCCGCGCTCGTCCCCCACCGCACCTTCCCCGGCGACCGGCCCAGCAACCTGCTGGTGGCCGAGCGCCTGTCACCCGTCTCGCTCGGCGCCCTGATCGCCCTCTACGAGCACAAGGTGTTCGTGCAGGGCGTGCTCTGGGACGTGAACTCCTTCGACCAGTGGGGCGTCGAGCTCGGCAAGGTGCTCGCCAAGCGGATCGCCTCCGAGCTGGAGGGCGAAGGGGAGCCCGGCCACGACAGCTCCACCAACGCCTGGATCCGTCGGGCGCGGGCGCGGCGCCGGGAGTAAGGGCTCAAACCCCCGCGCCGGAGGACCGATGGACGGGCACGATGAGGCCCGTCCCCGATCCGAGGCGACGCGCGGGGCTCGCGGCCCTGCTTGCGTGCGCGCTTCTCGCCGGAAGCGGCGGGGCGCGGGCCCAGGAATCCGGTGAAGCGCTGCCCCCGCCGCCCGCGCTGCCCCTGGGTCTGGCCCCCGCGCGCAGCGACCCCGGGATGGAGGCGATCGGGCGCGGCTTCGACCTCTGGCTGGCGGACGCCCTGCACGCGGCGGGTCTCGACACGGCGCCGGTCGCGGCGGGCGACCTGGCCTCGGCGGGCGCGCTGGATCGCGCCCTGATCCCCCGCCTGCTCGAGGAGCGGGGACGGGTCGAGGTCCGGCTGGGGCTGTACTCGCCCCAGACGGGCGAGGAGCTGGCGGCGGGCCGCGGCGAGTCCTCCCTGGAGAAGGTCGGGGACGCGTGCCGCGCCGCGCTGGCGGACCTGTCGGAGGCTCTGGGCACCGAGCCCGGAGCGGCCGCCCCGCCCTCCCTGTCCGACCTCGCGAGCGCCACTCTCGCCCTGGACCGCGCCGACCGGGGTCGCCTCTTCGAGGGGTGGCTCGCGGTGGAGGGGAGGTCCGCTCCCGTCGCCGCCCGGGCCCGCGAGGCGGTCCTGGCCCGCGCCCACGCCCTCCACGATCCGCCGGTGGAGCGGGCACGGGTGCTGACGGCCAGCGGCGATCCGGCCGGGGCCTGGGAGACGGTCGGGACGGCCGCGCGCCTCGAGGAGCGCAAGCGCTCCCCGGACCCGTCGATCCTGCTCGCCGCCGGGGAGATCCAGCTCTCCCGGGGCAACTCGGGCACCGCGCGTCGCTACCTGGACGCGGCGGTGCAACACGCCCCCGACTCCGCGGACGTGCAGGTGGCCTTCGCCCGGGCGCTGCTCGCCGAAGGCGACCGCCAGGGCGCCCGCGACGCCCTGCGCGAGGCCGCCCGGCTCGCTCCCGGCGACCCGCGTCCGCCCGCGATGCTGCTCGATCTCGAGGGCGGCGACCGCGCCCGCCTGGCCGCCCTGGCCCTCCAGGCCGGCGCCCTGGCCGCGGACCGCCTCGACCCGGAGCCGGCGCGCGAGCAGCTCGCCCGCGCCGCAGAGCTCGATCCTTCTCTGGCCGCGCGCGCCGCGCGGCGGCTCGGCGACCTCGAGCAGCAGCTGGGCCGACCGACCGAGGCGGCCCTCGCCTATCGGCGGGCCGCGAGCGCGGGCGACTCGGGGGCGGATCTCTGGGTGGCTCTGGGACGCGCCCAGAACGCGAGCGGCGACACGGCGGGCGCCGAGCAGTCGCTGCGCAAGGCCCTGTCCTTGGAGCCGCGCCACGCCCCGGCGCTGGTGGAGCTCGGCACCGTGCTGGTCGAGACCGAGCGCGCCGAGGAGGCCCTGCCGCTACTGCGAACGGCGCGGGAGATCCAGCCCGCCGACACGATGACCAACATCGCGATGGCGCGCGCGCTCCGGCTCACCGGCGCCAACGAGGACGCGATCGAGGTGCTGGCGACCGGCGGCGACATGGACGACGTGCGGGTCCTGCGCGAGCTCTCGCGCAGCCAGGAGGCCGCCGGCGACCGGGCGGGCGCCCGCGCCAGCCTGGAACGGGCGATCGAGCTGGAGCCGAGCGATCCGGATCTGCGGACGCGGCTGGCGGCGGCGCGAGAGGCCTCGGGCGAGGGCCCCGTCGCGAAGGGCGAAGGCGCGGGCGGGGCCGGCTCCGAGGAGCCGAATGCACCCGACCCCGCGCTGCGCAGAGTCGACTTCGACGCCATGGTCTCGAGCTTCGCCGCCGATCCCTCCGAGCCCCCGCGCACCGTGGCGCAGCTCGGCGTGCGCGAGCCCGGCGACTGGAAGAGCTGGCTGCGCCGCTTCACCCGCCTGCGCGAGCCGCGCATCGCCGACGTGGAGCCGGCCCTGGAGGGCGCGATCGCGAACCGCTTCGCCCTCGTCGCGCCCGCCGACGCGGATCTCGCCTCCGTCGCCCCGCTCGTCGACCAGCTCTACGACTTCGACCAGCCGGACTCGCGCTCGGCCGACGCCATCGCGGGCGTCAACGGGATCCTGGGCACCGACGGCGTCTTCGTGACGCGGCTGCTCTCCCATCCCCAGGACCGCGCCGAGGTCTCCTGCGACCCCGGCACCTTCGCGCTCGAGACCCGCCTGCTGCTCGGGTCCGAGACGCGGGGAGTCCGGATCCTGACCGACATCGACTGCGTCGCCGGCGGCCTCGCCGCCTACGGCAGCTGGAACCTCGAGGCGCTGGCCGTCTATCTGCTGCTCGCCCTGTTCGCCGCCTACCCCGTGGTGCGGGGTTGGGGGACGGTCGTGGTGCGCATCGAGCTGCCCGAGATGACCAAGGGATTCTTCAGCATCCACATCACCCGGAAGTCCGGCCAGGTGAAGCGGGAGACGATCGACAAGAAGACGGGCCGCGAGAAGATCCGCGCCCAGGGCCGGCTCGACTTCCTGCGCCGCTTCGAGCGGCACATGGCCGGACGCGAGACCGTATTCCGCTGGATTCCGGCGCGCAGCGCCGGCTACACCGTGACCGTCGGCGGACCCCTGCTCGACGCCCGCGGCAAGGACATCATCGGACACTTCCTCGAAGAGCAGCGCGCGCGGGTGCGCCGCGGCGACCTCACCCGGCTCGACTTCGACTTCCGACCGCGCGAGTGCGCGGTCGAAATCGATCTGCACGAGGGCGGGGGCCCGGCCGTCGGCGGTCGCGTGGCCCTGGCGGGCGACCCCTCCTCCCTGCGTTATGCGCGCGACGGAAAGGCCTATCTCTACCTCGGCAAGGGGGAGCACACGATCCTGGTCGGGTCCAAGGACGCGGCGGCCGAGTTCAACGTGCTGATCGACAAGTTCGACGCGGCCGTTCCGCTGAAGGTGGACATCGGCGAGTGCGACACCATCTTCCGCGACTGCCCAGCGGCCGTGGAGCCCTTCCTGGTCGGCGACCTCGCCACCGCAGCCGACGCGCTCGTCGCCGCCGGCAATGAGGTGGCCGCCCGGCGGCTGCGCGGCGAGCTGTTCGAGCGCCAGGGCCGCGCCGGCGACGCCGCCGTGGAGCTGGAGGCGGCGGGACAGCTCGGACAGGCCGCCGAGCTGCGCGCCTCGGGCGACGACCACTCCGGCTCCGCCGCGCTCTACGAGCGCGCCGGGGATCACGGCCGCGCCGCCGCCGCCCACCGCGCGGCGGGCGAGTGGGAGGCCGCGGCGCGCTGCTACGAGGAGATCTACGACTACGGCAACGCGCTCGAGTGCTGGCGCGAGGTCGGCGACGAGGAGCGCGAACTCGACCTGCTGGAGAAGCTCGGGGAGTACCAGGACGCGGCCCAGCTGGCCCGCGGCAGGGGCGATGCGGAGCGCGCGATCCGGAACCTCCAGCAGGTGGACTCGCGCCACCCCGACTACCGCCACGCCTGCCGGCTGATCGCCGAGATCGTCAGCGAGCGCGGCGACCACGACCTCGCGGTGGCGAAGTTCGAGGAGGCGCTCGGCGCCGACGCCGGCGAGAGCGCCTCCCTCGACGCGCTGGAGAGCTACGCCGGGATCCTCGAGCGAGCTGGCCGGCACGAGCAGGCGCTGGCCGTCTACGAGACCATCCAGCGCCGCGACGTCGCCCGCACCGACCTGACGACGCGCATCCGCGAGATCCGGGCGCAGATCGACACGACCGCCACCCGCGCGGTCGCTTCGTCCACCGCGGGCCAGGCGACCGCCGCCTCCGGCGGCGGCGAGAGCCGGTACGAGCTGCTCGACGAGATCGGACGCGGCGGCATGGGCGTCGTCTACCGGGCCCGGGACAAGCGCCTCGGGCGGATCGTGGCCCTCAAGCGCCTGCCCGAGAACATGCGCGACCACCCCGTCGCGGTCGACCTGTTCGAGCGCGAGGCCCGGGCGGCAGCCGCGCTCAACCACCCCAACATCGTGACCCTCTTCGACGCCGGCGAAGAGGACGGAGCCTTCTTCATCACGATGGAGCTGCTCGAGGGCCGCGCGCTGAACGAGATCCTCGTGCAGCACCACCATCTGTCGCCGCGCGACGCCTCGCGCCTCGGCATCCAGATCGCGGCCGGGCTGAACTACGCCCACGAGCGGCGCATCGTGCACCGCGACATCAAGACCGCGAACCTCTTCTTCACCCGGGACCAGATCGTGAAGATCATGGACTTCGGCATCGCGAAGTCTCTCGAGGAGGTGCGGCGCTCGACGACGGTGGTCGGCGGGACGCCCTACTACATGGCTCCCGAGCAGGCGACGGGCTCGGGCGTCGACCACCGCGCGGACCTCTACGCGCTCGGCGTCACGCTCTTCCAGCTCGTGACCGGTGAGCTGCCTTTCCGCGACGGCGACGTCACCTACCTCCACGCCCACGAGCCACCGCCGGACCCGCGCGAGATCGAGTTCGGCGTGCCCGCCGAGCTGGCTTCGCTGATCCTGCGACTGATGGCGAAGCTCCCCGAGGAGCGGCCCGCCAGCGCCGCCACGGTCGGCGAGGAGCTGCGCGCCGTGGTCGCCGCGCTGCGCTGAGCCCGGCGCGACGTCTGCGCGCGGAGGGGGAGAGGGGAGTGCCCCGCTTCTCCGGGAGAGTCCGTCGCCTCGCTAGCGGCGCGACGGGCGGCGCGCGCCGAGAGCGAGCAGTCCCATCGCGAGCAGCAGAGCCGTGCGCGGCTCCGGCACGACGACCGGCGGCGTCGGCGGGGGAGCGACGTAGAGGGGCGGCCCGCCGACGAGGTCGTCGAACTGGTCGGCGCCCCAGCGCGAGAGCATCGGCGGAATGATGTCGAACAGCTCCGGGTTCCAGATCGGCGTCAGGTTCACCGTGAGCTGCGGCTCCTTCGGCTCCTCGAGGATCTGGTCGGCCACGTAATCGTCGACGCCGTTGTTCTGGTCGTCGAGGATGATCTGGTTCTCCTCTTCCTGGGCCAGGAAGCGGGGAAGCTGGAACGCCTGCTGAGCCTTCTGCGCCAGGTAGCGCGCCCCGGAGAAGAACACGCCGATGCCCGAAGCCTCGGCGAGGCCCGCTGCGAGCTCCGACGGCTTTCGCGACACCAGCGGTCGCTTGGCGTAGCGGAAGTTCTCGAAGGTGACCGGCACGCTCTGCGCGACCGTCTGTGCGACGGGCTTCACGTGGACGGCCGCGGGAGCGAGCAGTCCCACGAACATCAAACCCGGCAGGAGCGTCAGCAGCAGAGCCACGACACGATTGCGTCGGCTCTGCGTACGGCCCGACTCGGCGCGACGATTTCCCATGGCAGCTCCCCGTCGTTCGCGCGCCCAGTCCATGCGCGCGGAATCCGATCCGTGGAAGACCTATCGGTGGGAATTGCCGTCGGCTTGACCGTTCTAGCGGCCTCCCGGGTGCGCAGGTGCGGGCGGGAGCGGCCGGGGCGCGATTCCGGTGCCGCGCGAATGCTGCGGTCGGTGCGGAACGGAGCCCTAGGAGGGCTGGCCGGCGTGCAGGACGATCTCGGTGATCTCGGCGGGGGCTCCCAGCCGGAGCGGGGGGCCCCAGAAGCCGGTGCCGCGGCTCACATAGAGCTGGGCCCGGCCGTCGCGGTAGCGCCCGGCGACCCAGGGCGTCACCAGACGGACGAAGAGCGCGAAGGGCCACATCTGCCCGCCGTGGGTGTGCCCGGAGAGCTGGAGGTCCACGGCCTCGCGCCGGGCGCGGTCGAAGGTGGCCGGATCGTGGGCCAGCAGCACCGCCGGACGCTCCGGATCGCGCCCGGCCAGCGCGCGCGCGAGGTCCTCGCGGCCGCCCCCGACGTGGTGCGCGTGGTGATCGTCGACGCCGACCAGGTCGAAGGACGCCTCGCCCGCTCCGATCGTCACTCGCTCGTTGCGCAGGACGCGCATGCCCAGGCCGCGTACCGCGTCGACCCAGGACGAGGCGCCCGAGTAGTGGTCGTGGTTTCCGGTGACGAAGAAGACGCCGTGGCGGGCGCGCAGACCCGCGAAGGGCGCGACCTCCTCGGCGAGCAGGCGCGCGCTGCCGTCGACGAGATCGCCGGTGACCGCGACCAGATCGGGGGCGAGGGCGTTGACACGCTTCGTCACCGACTCGGCGAAGCCCCGACCCAGGATCGGACCGATGTGGACGTCGGAGATCTGCACGATCCGGAACCCGTCGAGGGCGCGGGGCCAGCGCGCGACGGCGAAGCGCTCCCGGCGCACCCGCGGCGGGCGCAGCGCCGAGCGCAGCCCGACCGCGGTCCCGCCCAGGGCGAGTCCCAGCACCCCCGCCGCGCGCCAGGCGGCGGCCCCCTCCGCCGGCGGAGCGGCATCCGCCGCCCACGCCACGCCGCCCGCGGCCCAGAGGAACGCGTCGCTGGTCAGGAGCAGCAGCAGGAGCCAGAAGCCCACCCCCATCCAGAGCGAGGCGGGCCAGGCCAGCCAGCGCGCCGCCGTCGGACGCAGGGTCCGCTCGCCGATCGGCTGGAGCACCAGCAGCAGCGCGCCCACCCCCACGGCCACCAGACCCGCCGCGCGCAGCGGCTCGGGCCAGCCCGGCGCGATCACCAGCCGCTCCGCGAGGTACAGGTGGGTCGCGGCCAGGAAAGCGACTCCGAGCCCCCCGAGCAGGCCGAGCGCGAGGTATCGCCGGGTGCGATCGCTCATCGGAGCGCCCGAGAATAGCCGCCCCGGGGCACGGGTCGGATCAGGCGGCCGATCGCTCGTCCGGCGACAGCATCGGCTCGAAGCGCGCCTTGTTGGTCGCCTTCATGTAGGCGTCGTGAGGGCGGATGCGCCCGTCCTTCGCCAGGGCGAACAACGTGTCGTCCATCGACTGCATACCCATCGAGCGCCCCGACTCGATCAGCGAGCTGATCATCGTGATCTTCCCCTCGCGGATGATGTTCGGGAGTCCGCTGGTCCGGATCAGGATCTCGTGGACCGCGCACCGGCCCTTGCCGTCGGCGGTCGGCACCAGGAGCTGCGATACCACGGCGGCGAGCGACTCGGAGAGCGAGATCCGCACCTGGTTCTGCTCCTTCGCCGGGAACGCGTCGATGATGCGGTCGATCGTCTTGGCAGCGCTGTTCGTGTGCAGCGTGCCGAACACCAGCATGCCCATCTCGGCAGCGGTGATCGCGAGGCCGATCGTCTCCCGGTCGCGCATCTCACCGACGAGCACGACATCCGCGTCCTGGCGGATCGCCGCGCGCAGCGCCGGACCGAAGCCCCGGGTGTGCGAGCCCACTTCCCGATGGGAGAGCACCGACTTCTTGTTCTGGTGCACGAACTCGACCGGGTCCTCGATCGTGACGATGTGCTTGCTGAAGCTCGTGTTGATGTGGTCGATCACGGCGGCGAGCGTCGTGGACTTGCCGGAGCCGGTCGGACCGGTCACCAACACGAGGCCCTTCTGCAGATTGGCCAGCTTCTTCACCGTCGCCGGCAGACCGAGCTCCTCGACGGTGAGGATCTCCTCGGGGATGATGCGGAACACGGCCGCAGCGCCGTTCTCCTGGAGCAGATAGTTGGCGCGGAAGCGAGCCACCCCGGCGAGGCCGTAGGCGAAGTCGAGGTCGCCGCCCGCTTCGTACTCCGCCCACTGCTCGGGCGTCACCAGCTCGCGCATCAGGTCGCGCACCTCGGTGTCGGAGAGCGCCGCCCTCCCCTCGATCGGATCGAGGTTCCCCTTGACCCGCATCCGGGGGGTGCAGCCGGCGACGAGGTGCAGATCGGAGCCCTTGCTCTCCTTGAGCGCGGCGAGCAGGGTGTCGAGAGCGGCCATGGGTCCTCCTGGCGCAGCGTCCAACCGCGCGGTCCGCGCGTCAGGCCGCGGCGGCCTTCGCGTCCTCGACGTGACGGGCCGCCTCCTCGGCGCTGACGACGCCCTGAGCCACCAGCTCGCGGATCGAGCTGTCGAGCAGGGCCATGCCCTGGGAGGCTCCCGTCTGCAGGATCGAGTGGATCTGGAAGGTCTTGTTCTCGCGGATCAGGTTGCCGACGGCGCGGGTGACGATCATCGTCTCGAGCGCCGGGACCCGGCCGCCCCCGTCCGCGCGCGGCAGCAGGCGCTGGGAGATCACGCCGCGCAGCGACTCGCTGAGCATCGTCCTCACCTGGTCCTGCTGGTCGGCCGGGAACGAGCCCACCAGCCGGTTCACCGTCCGGATCGCGTTGTCGGTGTGGAGGGTGGCCAGCACCAGGTGGCCCGTCTCGGCCGCCGACAGCGCCAGTGACACCGTCTCGAGGTCGCGCAGCTCGCCGATCACGATCACGTCCGGGTCCTCGCGCAGCGCCGCGCGCAGTGCGCGGGCGAAGGACTCGGTGTGGTTTCCGGCGCTGCGCTGGTTCACCAGACACCGCTTCGGGACGTGCACGTACTCGATCGGATCCTCGATCGTGAGGATGTGCTCGCGCCGCTCCTCGTTGATCAGGTTCACCAGGGCAGCCATCGTCGACGACTTCCCGCATCCCGAAGGGCCGGTGACGAGCACCATGCCCTGGTGGTAGGTGGTGAACTTCGCGAGGCGCGCCGGCAGACCGAGCTGCTCCAGGGTCGGCGGCCTGGCGGGAATGAAGCGGAACACCCCGTCGAGGCCGCGCTGCTGGCGGTAGAGATTCGCGCGGAAGCGCCCGATCCCCTCGAAGGTCCGGCACACGTCGAGCTCGCCGCGCTCGGCGAGCGCCTCGCGCTGGGCCGAATCGAGGGCGGAGAGCACCATGCGCTCGATCTCCTCGGCGCCGAGCGGCGCGTTGCGCGTCGGCTCCAGGCGACCGGAGATCCGCACCTTCGGCGGCGAGCCGGCGTGCAGGTGCAGATCGCTCGCGCCCCGCGCGACGGCGTCGCGCAGCGCGTCGAGCAGGGGATCGCCGCTCCCGGCGGCGGCGGGCGTCTCGAAGTCGAAGGGCGCGTCGGCGACGGGCGCTGCGGGGGCCGCGGGACGGCCGGATGCGGGCGGCGATGCGGGCCGCGCCACGGGTCGCGCCGCGGGGGCGGCGGGCGACTCGGAGGCGGACTGGGCGCGGTGCTTGGCCAGCACCTGCATCTGCGCGGACGCCAGCTTTGCGAGCTGGACCCGGTCGATCAGGCCCCGCTCGACCAGGATCTCGCCCAGCCGGGCGTCCTCTCCAGCCGCTCCCTGGGCGCGGATCGCCTCGGCGAGCTGGTCCAGGGTGATCATCTTGAGGTGGACGGCGAGGCGTCCCAGCAACGGCAGCGGCTTCTTCTCGGGCATCGCCGTCCGTATCGGCGGGCCGGCCCTGCGGATGAATGCCGGCGCCTCGACCCCGCCCGCCCCCTACCAGCCGCGCAGATCGATCGGCCAGGTTTCGAGCACCTCGTCCCCGGAGACGAGGTGGATGCGCTCGTGGTAGGCGAGGGTCGGGTCGACGTGGGCGGGCACCACCCGCACGCGATCGCCCACGGCGACCGGCCGCTGGGGCGCGAAGGTGACGTGCTCGTCGGAGCAGAACCACACCGAGGCGCCGTCGATCGCCGGATTTCCGTGATCCATGCCCAGTGCCTTGAGCCCGCAGTCGGCGACCGCGTACTCGCAAGACACCGAGATCACCCGGGCCAGCAGCGACAAGGCGGGTCGGAAGGGCAGATCGAGGGCGGCGTAGGCCGTGTCCATCAGCGCGTAGGAGCCGGCCTGGATCTCGGTGGCGACGCGGTTCAGGGCGTAGGTCCCGGTGCCGCCGGCCGACACCACCTGGCCCCCGACCTCGCGGTGCGCCGCGAGCAGCCGCGCCATCGCCTCCTCGACGCCGCGGCGGCGCGCGTCGACGTCGCCCTGGAGCATCAGGTGGCCCTCGTAGCCCATCACGCCGCGCACCCGAAGGCCCCGGGCGCGCGCGCGATCGGCGAGCCGGCCGGCCCACTCGGGCGCACAGCCGCAGCGCGGCAGGCCCACGTTCACGTCGATCAGGACCTCGCGGACCCCGGCGCGCGCCGCGGCCTCGATCGTCGGCTCCGAGTCGACGGCGAGCGTGACCCGGGCGTCGAGCGCGCCGAGCCGCGTCGCGTCGAGCACCTCGTTGGCGAGCAGCAGGTCTGCGCCGAGACCCGCCGCCGCCATCCCCTCCATCTCGCGGATCGTGGCGCAGGTGAATCCGCGGTGACCGAGCGCCGCCTGGAGCCGCGCCAGCGCGGTGCACTTGTGCGCCTTCACGTGGGGGCGCAGTCGCGGCCCCGGCAGCGCCTCGGACATCGCCTCCAGGTTGTGCTGGAGCGTCGAGGCCTCCACCAGCACCGCGGGCGTCGAGAGGTCAGCGATGCGCACGGCGGTTCACCATCGGCCGTGCAGCCCGATCCAGGCGCGCGTCGCGGCTAGAGATGGGTCAGCCAGCGTTCGTACTTGCGCTCGCGTCCCGCGACGGCGTCGAAGAACGCCTTCTGGAGGGTCGCGGCGATCGGGCCGCGCCCCCCGGTACCGATCGTACGCCGGTCGATCTCGCGAATCGGCGTCACCTCGGCGGCCGTGCCGGTCAGGAACACCTCGTCGGCGACGTAGAGCTCATCGCGGGTGATCGCACGCTCTTCGACCGGGATGCCCTTGTCGCGCGCCAGCTCGAGCACCGTCGCCCGGGTGATGCCGGCGAGCACGCTGTGCAGCGTCGGCGTCGCGATCACGCCCTCGCGCACCACGAACACGTTCTCGCCGGACGCCTCGGAGACGAGGCCCTGGGTGTCGAGCATGATCGCCTCGTCGTAGCCGTCCAGGAGCGCCTCGCGCTTGGCGAGGATCGAGTTGACGTAGTCGCCGCAAGTCTTGCCCTTGGTCATCTTCGCGTTGACGAAGTGACGGCTGAACGTCGAGATCTTCGCGCGGATGCCGCGCTCCACGCCCTCGTCGCCCAGATACTTGCCCCAGGCCCAGGCGATGATCGCCACCCGGATCGGATTGTTCCCCGGATTGAGACCCATCTCGCCGTCACCGACGAAGACCAGCGGCCGCAGGTACCCCTCGGCGAGGTGATTGCGGCGCAGCGTCTCCAGGCAGGCCTCCTCGATCTGCGCGCGGTCGAAGGGGATCTTCATCAGGTTGATGTGCGCCGAGTCGTAGAGGCGGCGGATGTGCTCGCCGAGGCGGAAGACGGCCGACCGATCGTCCGCCGTCCGATAGCAGCGGATGCCCTCGAAGACGCCCAGCCCGTAGTGGAGCGTGTGGGTCAGGACGTGAACGCGGGCGGCATCCCAGTCCACGAACCGACCGTCGAGCCAGATCGCCTCACCGCTGACCGCCATCGAGAGCCACTCCGGGATTCGTACCGCGTGACGTCGTCACGCCGCGGGCTCAGCGACCAAACAAACGACCGATGAGGCCCTTGGATTTCTCGCGCCGCATCTGGATCAGCCGCAGCTCGCGAAGCGCCTCCAGACACTGAGGGTCGATCTGGACGGCCCGCACGAACATCTTCTCCGCCTGATCGGCGCGACCGACCGCCTTCTGCAGACGGCCGAGGAAGAGGTAGGGCTTCTCGCGGTGGCTCGCCAGCTTCAGGCCGCGCCTCACGTGCTCCATCGCCTCGGCCGCCATGCCCGCGTCACCGGGGTGACAGAGGTGCAGGGTGTAGCCGTAGTTGGCGTGGTAGTCGCCCTCGTCGGGGTAGAACTCGAGGGCCTTCCCGTAGTGCGCGAGGGCCGTCTCGTAGCTCCGGACGGCCATCGCGTCGTCTCCTCGGCGGCACTCGACCTCCGCCTGGAAGGCGCGTTCGGAGCGGAGCCGCTCCTGCTCCGCGCGCTCGAGCTTCTTGGTCTCGATCGCCTGGATCTGGCGCTCGCGCGGATCGTTGAGCGTCTCGTAGGCCTCGCGCACGCGCCCGAAGACCTCCTCCGCGAGGGACCGGAGCGCCTGGCTCCCGTCCTTGAAGCGGTCGGGGTGGGCGCGCGCCGAGAGCCGAGCGTAGGCGTCTTCCACCTCGCCCTCGCTGGGCGCCCGGGAGACGCCGAGCACCTCGTAGGCGTCCTTCGCCCGGAGCTGATCAGCGAGCTCCATCAGCTCGGCGTGGCGAGGATCGTCCTGGCGGCGGTCTCGTCCCGGGTGGGGGGCGACGCGCTCCTCGACGGGATGCGCCGGCCCACTCGGCGCCGCGATGGTCCGCTTCGAATCCGGTCGCGCGGCCGGGTGCGCCCGCGTCGACTGCAGCTCGAGCAGGCCCGCAGCGAGCAGCCCGTAGATCGTCCGTCGGCGCCGCTCGTCCTGGTCGCCGAAGGCGGAAAGGGGCTTCGTCCCGTCGATGCCGCGCAGGAACTCCGCGTCCTCGGGATCGACGTGCAGGTCCTGGAAGCGGTAGAAGGGACTCTCTCCCGGCCCCAGGAAGCGGGCGGCCTGAGCGGCGAAGTACCCGTCGACGCGTTCGAGCGGGAAGCGCGTCCGCACCCCCTCGAGGATCAGGTTGGCCGGGCTGCGCCCCAGCCCGAGGGCGTTGGCGCGCTGGAGGCGTCCTCCGCGCTCGAAGCGGAAGCTGCCCGCGCCCCAGGCGAAGATCTCGAAGAACTTCTCGTCGGCCTGCTCGCGCAGCGCATCCGCCACCTGCTCCTCGGAAAGCACGCGCATCGCCACCAGGATCTCGCCCTGGCGCACGCTCTGGCGCTTCACCTCGCGCAGCGACTCCTCGAGCACTCCGCGATTGATGCGTCCGGTGCGGAGCAGATGCTGTCCCAGCGTCTCGCGCATCAGGTTCGAGCGCACCGCCACCGGGTAGCCTTCCCGCAGCTGCACCCACTTGCGCTTCTTCGCGTGGGCGAGGTGCAGGGTGCCCGAGGCGCGCATCCCGTGCAGGTGGTGGAGCAGCGCCGGGAACGCCACGCGATCGAAGGTGCCGGAGGCGCTGCGCCGACTCGCCGGAGTCTGCGCGGGCCGCTGCGCGGCGACCGGCCTCTTCCCGGTGCCCGCGGCGCGCGCCACCACCTCGAGCAGTCGATCGAGGGGCACTGGCTTGGCGAGCAGATCGAAGGCCCCGAGCTCATTGGCACGCTGGGCATAGGCCGGCGTCGGAGAGGCTCCCGTCAGCACCACCACGGGCAGGTGGCGGAGCTCGCTCTCCTCGCGCCGGATGTCCGCGAGCACCTGGAAGCCGTCGCGCCGCGGCAGCATCAGGTCGAGGAGCATCAGGTCGGGCGTGTGCTCCTCGAGCACCGCCAGCGCGTCGGTGCCGTCGTGGCAGGTCCGGACCGCGTATCCCTCGCCGGCGAGCGCCTTCGCGACGATCTGGCACAGATTCCGGTCGTCGTCGACGTACAGCACACTCACCGACATCCGGACCGGACCTCCCCCAACTTTCCACGCCAGCGCCATGGAGAATCGCCCGGTCGCGGCCCGGACTTGACGCGGAATCGCACCCGGGGGCCTGGGGGGGCCCGCAGACGGGAAGAGCCGTCGGGGAGCTAGCGCTTGGAGCCGCCCCGAAGCAGGCCCTGCAGCACGTCCAGCCCCTGGTCCACGGCATCGCCGGCGCCCTCGCCGAGCTCCTTCTCGACGCGGCGGCGGAGCTCCTCGCGCTGGGCGACGGCCACGTACGAGGCGGCCAGGTCCGCCACCGCCGCACTGGCGATCCGCACCTTCGGCGCGACGAGGGTGCCCTGGACCGAGGCGAGCGGGATCGTCCGCCGCTGGGGCGTGTAGCCTTCCTTCGCGCCGAACGCGCGCGCGAGCTCCGCGTCGAGCGCCTCCGCGACTTCGAAGGTGCCCTGGAGGTCGAGGCCGAGGTCCTCGAGCCGGATCGGACCGTCGAGCCGGGCCCCGTAGTCCCGGTAGCGGATCTGAACGGGCTGGCTGACGACGGTCCCGCGCGCGATCCGGAGCGACCCGTCCAGCAGCTCGAACTTCTCGCTGGTGAAGCGCTCCCAGCGGGCCGGGTCGCGCTGGCGCATCGCCTCGCCGAGCTGCGCGCCGAAGGATCCCAGCACGGCCTCGAGCAGCGAGGTGCCGACGATGCGCCCGCCCGCGATTTCGAAGCGGATCTCGCCCTCCAGCGCCTGGAGCAGCGGCGTATCGCCCGACAGCTTGCCGCGCAGCGCCCCCTGGGCGTCGAGCGGCCCCTGCAGGCGATCGGGCTGACCGGCAAAGCCCGCCAGCAGCGCATTGGAGTCGGCACCGCGCGTCTGGAAGCTCAGCTCGTAGCGCGGCGCCGTGCGGATCTGCTCGAGGCTTCCCGAGACCGTAAAGGGCTGACCTGCCGCCACCAGGCGTGCGTCGCGCATCCGCAGCGTCCCACCGGTCCACGCCACCTCTCCGGTGAGCGCGATCGGCGCGCGCTCGGGCAGGGTCAGCTGGAGCGCGTCGAGCACGAAGAGCCCCCGGGTGGCCTCGGGGTCGCTGCCCATCTCCAGCTTGGAGATGGCGATCCGTCCGCTCGGCGACGCGAGACCGAGAGGCGGCACCAGCTCCTCCCAACCGTCGAGGGCGAAGGGCTCGGCCTTCACGCGCAGCGCCGGCGCCGCACCGGTCCTCACCTCGCCCGTGAGCACGGCGTTGCGCAGCTCGAGCGCGAGATCGTCGGCGCCGAGGGCCCCGCGCGCGTCGGTGATCAGCTGCCCGCGCAGCCGCGCACGCGTTCCGGGCGGCTTGGTGAAGTCCTGGCCATAGCGCACGTCGGCATCGCTGGCCTCGAGGACGAACGGACCGGTGGCCTTCGCCAGGGCGTCCGTCACGTCCGCCTCGAGGGTGATCGCACCGCGTACCGTCGCGCCCGCGAGGGCGAGGTCGGCGTCCTCGAGCTCGAGCTGCGCTTCGAGCCGGGGCGACTCGCGCACTCCACCGACGCGCACCGTGCCCCCGAGCCGCCCTGCCAGCCGCTCGGCATCGACGTAGGGCCGCGCGACCGCGATCGAGGCGTCGCGCAGCGTGAGGAGCAGATCGAGCGCACCGTCGGGCGAGGCCGTCCCCCCGAGCTCCAGCTCCCCGCCCTCGGACAGGCGCAGGGAGCCGTCGAGCGATACCGGTGCGTCCCCTCGCGCTCCGCGCGCGGTGAGCTCGATCTCGTCGAGGCGCCAGGAGGCCGGCGGCGAGACGGTGCGGTCTTCGAGGTCGAGCGAAGCGCCGCGCAGGCGGATCGAGCGGCTCCCGAGCGGAGCGCCCTCCCCCCCATCGGCGCCGGCAGCCGGCGCGGCCGACGAGGGAGCCGGCGGTGGCGAGGGCGACGCGCCTTCGGCCCGCGGCAGCACGATCCCCTCGTCGCCGCGGACGAGGTGGAGCGCCAGCCCGTCCACGACCAGCGACGACACCTCGAGACGGCGGCGCAGCAGCGGCAGGAGCTCGACGCGCAGGGAGACACGGTCGGCCCGGGCGAGGGGCGGCGCGTCGGGCGTGGCGCCCGCGAGCGTCGGCTCGGTGACGACCAGCGAGGGCGGCAGCAGACCGAAGTCGATCTCGCCGTAGTGCAGCTCGCGGCCGAGGGACGTGCGCGCGAGTTCCTCGATCCGCGCCCGCGCGGCGTCGCTCTTCGCCAGCCGCGGCAGCGACCACAGCAGCACACCCAGCGCCAGCGCCGCCAGCACGGCGAGCGCCGCAGCTCCCCGCACCCACCACTTCACGGGACACCGATCCGCGCGGCGAGGAGCTGGCGCACCACCTGGGGATTCGCCTTCCCGCCGGTGCGCTTCATCACCTGGCCCATGAGGAAGTTCAGCACCTTCTGCTCTCCCGCCCGCACCCGCTCCACGTCGGCCGCGTGCTCGAGGATCACCGCCTCGACCGCCGCCTCGAGCGCGCCCGCGTCCGAGACCGCCTCGAGTCCCCGCTCGCGGATCCAGGCGACCGGATCCCCGCCCCTCTCCACCAGCTCGGCGACCAGCCCGCTCGCGCTCCGCGCGGTCGTCCGACCCGCCTCGACCTCGTCCACCAGGGCCGCGAGCGACGCGGGCGCGAGAGCGGTGTCCTCGATCTCGAGCTCGCGCTCCTTCAGCACGCGCTGTACGTCGCGCAGGATCCAGTTGGCGATCGGCTTCGCGGGGTCGCGGGTCGCGGAGGCCTTCACCGCCGCCTCGAAGAACTCGGCGAGCGCGCGGCTCGCGGTGAGCGCGCGCGCGTCGCTCTCGGAGAGGCCGTAGTCTGCCTGGTAACGCGCACAGCGCGCGTCGGCGAGCTCGGGGAGCGACGCGCTCACCGCCTCGATCTGCTCCTCCGACAGCACCAGGGGGACGAGATCGGGGTCCGGGAAGTAGCGGTAGTCGTCGGCGTTCTCCTTGAGGCGCAGGACCCGCGTCCGCCCGGAATCGGGATCGAAGGCCATCGTGGCCTGAACCACGTCTCCGCCGTCCTCGAGGATCCCGGTCTGGCGCGCGATCTCCGCCCGCAGGGCGCCCTCCACCGAGCGGAAGGAGTTCAGGTTCTTGATCTCGGTGCGCGTGCCGAGGGCTCCGCTCCCTCGCGGGCGCAGCGACACGTTGACGTCGCAGCGGAAGTGACCGCGTTCCATGTCGGCGTCGGAGGCGTCGATGTAGCGCAGGACCCGGCGCAGGGTGCGCAGGTAGGCGACGGCCTCGGCCGGCGAACGCAGGTCCGGCTCCGAGACGATCTCGAGCAGGGGGACGCCGGCGCGGTTCAGGTCGACCTGCGTCCCGTCGCCCGCGATCGCCGGGTCGTGGATCGACTTGCCCGCGTCCTCCTCCATGTGGATGCGCGTGAGACGCACCCGCAGCGTGCGGGGCTCCCCGCCCTCCTCCACGTCGATGTCGAGCCAGCCGCCGACGATCACCGGCTCCTCGTACTGGGAGATCTGGTAGCCCTTCGGCAGATCGGGATAGAAGTAGTTCTTGCGCGCGAACACCGAGTGGCGCCGCACTTCGCCGTGGGTGGCGAGTCCGGCGCGGATCGCGAGATCGACGGCGCGCCGGTTGAGCACGGGCAGCACGCCCGGCAGGGCCAGGCAGATCGGGTGCACGCTGTGATTGGGGGGCGCTCCGTAGGTGACGGGAGCCGGGCTGAACAGCTTCGAGGCCGTGCGCAGCTGCGCGTGCACCTCGAGGCCGATCACCACCTCGTAGCCGGAATCGGGCGCGGCGCTCACGCCAGCTCCGGTCGAGCCAGGTGGTGCGTCGTGCGCCGCTGGTAGGCGTCGGCGACGCGCAGCAGCGTCGCCTCGTCCAGGATCGGCGCCAGGAGCTGGAGGCCGACGGGGAGCCCCTCGTGACGACCGCAGGGCAGCGAGACCCCGGGCAGCCCCGCCAGGTTCGCCGACACCGTGTAGACGTCGCCCAGGTACATGCGCACGGGGTCGTCGGCCCGGGCCCCGAGGGCGAAGGCCACCTCCGGACAGGTGGGCGTGGCGATGACGTCGCAGGCGGCGAAGGCCTGCTCGAAGTCGCGCCGCAGGAGCGTCCGCACCTGCTGGGCCTTGCGGTAGTAGGCGTCGTAGTAGCCCGCCGACAGGACGTAGGTGCCGAGCACGATCCGCCGCTTCACCTCGGCGCCGAACCCCTCCGAGCGCGTCCGCAGGTAGAGATCCTTCAGGCTCGTGGCGCCCGCCGCGCGGTGTCCGTAGCGCACGCCGTCGTAGCGGGCGAGGTTGCTCGACGCTTCGGCCGTGGCGATCAGATAGTAGGCGGCGACCGCGAAGGGCGTATGGGGCAGCGAGACCTCGCGCAGCTTGGCGCCGGCGGCCTCGAGCTCCGCCACCGCCGCTCGGACCGCCTCGAGGACGCCGGGCTCGGCGCCGGCGGCGTCGAAGTACTCGCGCGGGAGCCCGATCACCAGCCCCGAGACGTCGCCGGTGAGCGCGGACATCAGCTGGGGAGCGGGCTCGGGGAGGGAGGTCGAGTCGCGGGGGTCGTGACCGCAGATCCGCTCCAGCGCAGCGGCGGCGTCGGTGGCGCTGTGCGCGAAGACGCCGATCTGGTCGAGGGACGAGGCGTAGGCGACCAGCCCCCAACGCGACACCCGGCCGTAGGTGGGCTTCACGCCGACGACGCCGCAGAAGGACGCCGGTTGTCGGATCGATCCGCCCGTGTCGCTGCCGAAGGCGATCGGGACGATGCCGGCGGCCACCGCCGCCGCCGACCCCCCCGACGATCCGCCGGGTGTGCGGGAGCGATCCCAGGGGTTGCGCGTCGGACCGAAGACTGAGTTCTCCGTCGAGGAGCCCATGGCGAACTCGTCGAGATTGGTCGCGCCCACGACGATCGCCCCGGACGCGGCGAGCCGAGAGATCGCCGTGGCGTCGTAGGGCGAGACGAAGTCGTCGAGGATGCGCGAGGCGCAGGTGGTGGTCTCGCCGCTGCGGACCAGGTTGTCCTTGACGGCGACCGGGACCCCGTCGAGCAGCGATCGGGGCTCGCCCCGGTTCCGGCGCGCGTCCGCCTCCTGGGCCTCGCGCAGCGCCGCCTCGCCGCGCATCCGGACGAAGGCGTGGAGCGCGGGCTCGAGGGCCTGCGCCCGTTCCAGGCTCGCGCGGACCAGCTCGGCCGAGGTGAGTCCGCCCTCGTCCAGGGCGGTGCGCGCGGCCGCCAGGGAGAGAAGGGCCTCCACTAACCCTCCTCCTCCCCGGAGATCACCTTCGGCACGACGAAGGCCGAGCCGCTGACCTCCGGGGCGTTGGCGACCGCGAGGTCCGGGTCCATCGGCGGCTCGGGAACGTCGTCGCGCTGGGGCGTGGCGAGGGGGATCACGTGGGAGGTGGGCTCGACACCCGACGTGTCGACAGCGTCGAGCGTCTCGACGTAGTCGAGGATCGCGGCCAAGTCCCGCTGCATCCGGTCGAGCTCGGCGTCGTCCATCGACAGCCGAGCCAGCGCGACGATCCGTCTCACCTCGTCGCGAGCGATGCCGGACATTGCCCGACGGTAGCACGGCGTCGCCGACGGCCCGGCGCCGACGACGACCCGGATGCCGTCCGGCGGGCGCTTCTTGCGGCGTTTCGGCGCGAGGGATAGTGTGCGCCGCGCATGACCGAGGAATCCGTCTTCGCCTCCCTCGACGAGTCGGTGCGGCAGGGCATCCAGTCGCTCGGCTGGTCGGCGCCGATGCCGGTGCAGACGAGGGTCGTGCCCCTGATGCTCCAGGGCACCGACCTGATCGTGAAGGCGCAGACGGGCAGCGGCAAGACGGGCGCCTTCGGCATTCCGATCGTGGCCACCATCGACGCCGACAGCCTGGGATGTCAGGCGATCGTGCTCGCCCCGACGCGCGAGCTCGCCAAGCAGGTGGCCACCGAGATCGAGGCGCTGGGCGCGCCCAAGGGCATCCGCTGCCTGCCGATCTACGGCGGCGTCGGCTATGCCCAGCAGAACGAGGGGATCGACGCGGGCCACCAGGTGATCGTGGGTACGCCCGGCCGAATCCTCGACCACCTGGGCTCCGGACGGCTGAAGCTCGACAAGGTGCGGATGCTGGTGCTCGACGAGGCCGACGAGATGCTCTCGCTCGGCTTCTGGCCCGACATGCGCGAGATCGCGACCTACCTGCCCGAGCGGCGCCAGTCCTGTCTCTTCTCCGCCACGATCCCCGAGAAGGTGAAGTCGCTGTCGCGCTTCTTCCTGAACGATCCGGAGTTCGTGTCGCTCAACGACGACACGTCCTCGCCCCAGGAGATCGAGCACTACTACATGATCACCACGGCGCAGGAGAAGGAGGCGAACCTGCTGCGGATCCTCGAGTACGAGGATCCCGAGAGCGCGATCGTCTTCTGCAACACCAAGGACGACGTTCGCTACGTGAGCAGCTATCTGCAGCGCCGTGGCTTCGACGCCGACCAGATCTCGGGCGACCTCTCCCAGGCCGCGCGCGAGGCGGCGATGGCGCGGATCAAGGCGGGGAAGCTGCGCATCCTGGTGGCCACCGACGTGGCTGCGCGCGGCATCGACATCAGCGACCTGACCCACGTGATCGGCTACGCCGCCCCGGAGTCACCCGAGGTCTACGTGCACCGCACCGGCCGCACGGGTCGGGCGGGGAAGACCGGCACGGCCATCTCCCTGGTTTCGGGCCTCGACATCGGCAACTTCCGGATGATCCAGAACGTCAACAAGATCAAGATCAGCGAGCGCAAGGTGCCCACCGACGCGGAGATCGCCGAGCGCGTGCGCGATCGGCTCGCGGTGAAGGCGGAGCAGGAGCTCCGGCACCTCGACGACCGGGAGCGCAAGGCGCTGCTGGCCCGCTTCCGTCCGGTGGTGAACATGCTCTCGCGCAACGACGAGGGTCTCTCCGAGCTGGCGACCATCTGTGCCCTGTTCCTGCGCGAGCACCAGACCGAGATGCCGGCGACCGCGTCGGCACCGGCCGACGCACCCGAGAACCGCCCGCCGCGCCGCGAAGGCGGCGGGGGTGGGCGCGGAGATCGGGGCGGACGCGGGGGTCGCAGCGGGCGCGGGGGAGGTCGCCGGCCCCGGCCGCGCCGGGGCTGAGCCGGCAGAGCGGCCCGCGTGCGAATCGCGGTCTACTGCGGATCGAGCCGGCGCGTTCCCGACACCTATCACGCGGCCGCGCGCCGCCTCGGCACGGCGCTCGCCGCGGACGGTCACGTCATGGTGTACGGCGGCGGTCGTACCGGTCTGATGGGCACCGTGGCCGACGCCGCGCTGGCCGCCGGCGGCGTCGTGGAGGGCGTGATCCTGGACGCCTTCGTCGGAAAGGACGTCCACCACCGCGGGCTCCACCGCCTGGACGCGGTCTCGGACATGCGTGCGCGCAAGCGCGGCCTCGAGGAGAACGCCGACGCATTCATCGCGCTTCCCGGCGGCCTCGGAACCCTCGAGGAGCTCACCGAGGTGCTGTCCTTCCGCAAGCTCGGCTTCCACCGGCGGCCATTGGTGCTGCTCGACACCAACGGGTTCTTCCAGAATCTGGTGGCGCAGATCGACCGCGGCATCCGCGAGGGCTTCGACGACGATGCCATGCGCGACTCCTTCGCCGTCACCGACGATCCCGAGCGCGCCGTTGCGTTGTGCGGCGCTGCTGGGGTGCCCCGGTGATCGTGAATTCGATGCGCAAGCCGATCGCTCGTACCGCACGCTGGAGACCGGCTTGCGCGTCCATCGCCCTTGCCGCTGCGAGCGTCGTCTCGACGCTCGTCGTAGCCGAGGTCGCGCTGCGCGCCTGGGAGCCGGCCGAGTGGGGCGACGAGCCCTCCGAGATGCTCGCGCGAGCTGCGGGACGCTTTCCGCCGCCCTTCGCCGGCACCTGCGAGGGAGCTGCGCCGCAGGCGAAGCTGGGAGAGATCGTCCGGCCGAGCCCTGACCCGGATCTGATCTACGAGCTCAAGTCCGACGTCGACACCTGCTACTACGGGGCTCGTCTCACCACGAACTCCGCGGGCTTCCGGGTGACCGGCGGGATCCGGCAGCCCGAGCGGACCGATGCCTACAGGGTGCTGCTGCTCGGAGACTCGCAGACGTTCGGGCAGGGAGTCCCATTCGAGCAGACCTTCGGCGAGCTCCTCGCGAGCTCGCTCGCGCAGCGGACGACCCGGCACGTGGAGGCGATCAATACCGGCGTGGACGGCTACACCACGGTCCAGGAGGCGGCGATGCTGCGCACCCGGGGGCTCGCACTCGATCCCGACTGCATCCTGGTACTCTTCGTCGGGAACGACATGGATCTGCCCGCCTTCCTCCTGGAGCCGCGGGACTTCTCCCTCCGGCACTGGCTGCTGACGGATCGCCTGGAGCGGCTGATCGCACTGGCGGAAGCCGACGACGAAGCCGATGCGATCGAAGCGGTCACGGCGACCGAACGCAGCCGTGTGCCGGCGGAGTACGCCCACCTGGTGGGTGAGCGGGCCTATCGGAGCGCGCTGCGGCAGATGGTCGAGCTGGCCGACGACGTCCCGCTCGTGAATTTCGCCGACTACTCGGTGCGCCGCTCCTGGCGCGGGCTCGTTGACTTCCAGGAAGGTCTGGGAATCCTCGTTCCGCCCTTCGACTATCCCGCCGGGCCCGACTACTGGTTGAGCGAGGAGAACCAGCACCTGAGCAGCGAGGGCCACCGGGTGCTCGCTCGCAGGATGCTGGCGGGCCTCGAGAAGGTCGGCGTCTGCCTTCCGAGCACGAGCTGACCGATGGTCGCGCCCTGCCTCGGTCGGGGAACAGCGGTGCTAGTCGGAGACCGGGAGCCAGCCGTCGCCGCACGCCACGCGCAGGCGCCTTGCCACCGGGTCGACGAAGGACGGCGCCCCGGCGCCCGGCGCCGCCGAGGCCAGTGCCGTCGCGAGCAGTGCCTCCAGATCCTCGGGCGAGGCGACGCGAGCGGCCTTCCACCAGTCCGGGGCCGCGAGCGCCGGCGCCCCGAGCGCCAGCGCGGGTTCATCGGCGGTGACCACCCGGCGGCGCGCGCCGCCAGCGTCGACGGCCACCCGCTCACCGTGGGCGTCGGCCAGCAGCAGGGCGCCGCCGCGTCCGGCCGGACGCGCCATGCACCACTCCAGGGCGGGCGCGACGCGCTCGAAGCGCTCCAGGCAGTCGCGGGCGAAGAGCGCCGCCGGGGCGGCGCAGCGTCCGGGAGCCCACCCGCGCGGCAGCGCGGCCACCGCGAGCCCGGCTTCGTTCACGCCGAGCACGGGGGCGGGCGAAGTCGGCAGGGTGAGCTCGATCGAGGCGAAGCGTCCCTCGGGCCGCGCGCGACGGAGCACCGCAGCCGGCGGGACCGGACACCCGACGCGCACTGCGGCGGCGTGGGCGGCGGCCAGCACGACGGGCGGCGGCGCGTCGGCGCGGGCGCCGTGGGCGATCGCGCGCGCCAGTGCCGGGAGTGGAACGCCGGCGCCGCGCGCCATCCCCTCCAGCCACTCCGCCTGGTGGGGGAAGTACCGGCGCAGGTCGCGGAGCAGGCGCGCCGTCGCCGCGTCCGAGCGCAGGGCAAGCAGCCAGCCGAGCGGACGAGCCACGCCGACGGCCGCGCGGATCTCGTTGCGCAGCGCACTCCCCTGATCACCGCCCATGTCGCGCGGTGCACCGCTGCACTCGACCAGCTGCACGATCAGCGCTCGGACGGCTCGCTGCGAATCGACAGCACCTCGTTGAGGGATCCGGTGCGGTAGCCGTCCAGGTCCAGGGCCACCCAACGGAACCCCAGCGGACGCACGGCTTCGCTCATGCGCCTCGCCATCTGGGGGTCGAGCGCGCGCGCGAGCTCGGCGGGCTCGACCTCGATGCGCGCCACGTCCCCGTGATGGCGCAGGCGCACCTGGCGGAAGCCGAGGCCGCGCAGCGCCTCCTCGCCTCTCTCCACCTGCTGCAGCCGTTCGGGCGTGACCTCGGTTCCGTAGGGCAGCCGGGACGACAGGCACGCCGAGGCGGGCAGCTCCGCCGTGGGCAGACCGGCGCGCCGCGAGAGCTCGCGGATTTCCGCCTTCGAGAGGCCCGCGTCGAGGAAGGGCGAGAGCACGCCGCGCTCGTCGGCGGCACGGTGTCCGGGCCGGAAGTCGCCGGTGTCGTCGGTGTTCACGCCGTAGGCCACGGCGTCGAAGCCCAGCTCCTCGCGCAGCCCGCCGAGCACGCGGAACAGCTCGCTCTTGCAGTGGTAGCAGCGGTCGGGTCGGTTGGCCCGATACGCGGGGTCGTCCATCTCTGCGGTGTCGACGCAGCGGTGGGGGATGCCGAACTCGTGCGCCACGCGCTCGGCCATCTCGCGGTGCGACCGGGGATAGGAGGCGGAGAGGGCCGTCACGGCGAGCGACGCGCCGGCCGTCGCGCGGTGGGCCGCCCACGCGAGGAAGCTGGAGTCGACGCCCCCCGAGTACGCCACCAGCAGGCGACCGGCGGCGTGCAGGGACTCCTCGAGCTGCTCGCTTTTCCTACGGAGTTCCGGGGAGATGGCCGACACGAACCGCAGGGTACGAGTGGGCCCGGAGCCGGTCAACCGAAGCGCGCGGCGGGCGTATACACAGCGGCCCCGGAATCCCATAGCCTTCGCGGGACGGGGCACGGGCGGACGGGGTTGGAGGGGTGATGAGCAAGCTTCGCGTCGGATTGCTGTTCGGGGGTCGCTCCGTCGAGCACGAGGTGTCGGTGGCGTCGGCGAGCTCGATCTTCCGCGCCCTCGACCCCTCCCGCTACGACGTGGTCCTGGTCGCGATCGACCAGGACGGGCGCTGGCATCTCGCTCCCCCCGCACTGCCCCCCGCCGCCGGCATGCAGGGTCAGGAGGTCGGCCTGCCCGCGGTCCCCGGCGAGCGGGCGCTCGTGAGCGCGAGCGGCGAGGCCGCGGTGTCGGGACTCGACGTGGTGTTCCCGATCGTCCACGGACGCGGCGGCGAGGACGGCTCGCTCCAGGGTCTGCTCGAGCTGGCGGAGGTCCCCTACGTGGGCTCCGGCGTGCTGGGGTCGTCGGTCCAGATGGACAAGGAGGTCAGCAAGCGGCTGCTCGCCGAAGCCGGTCTGCCCGTGCTGCCCTTCCTCTGCGTGCGTCACGCCGAGCTCGCCCGCGACCCGGGAGGATGCGCGCGGCGCGTGCTCGACGCGCTCTCGCTGCCCGTCTTCGTGAAGCCCGCAAACCTGGGCAGCAGCGTCGGGATCCATCGGGTGGCGAGCGAGGCCGAGCTGCTGCCCGCCCTGCGGGACGCGATCCGCTACGACACGAAGCTGCTCGTGGAGCGGGGCATCGCCGCGCGCGACATCGAGGTGGCGTTGCTCGGCAACGACGACGTCGAAGCCTCGATCCCCGGCGAGATCCGGACGAACCGCGACTTCTACGACTACGAGGCGAAGTACGTCGACGAGGCGACGGAGCTGCTGGTGCCGGCTCCCGTCTCCGAGGAGCTGGTGCAGGAGCTGCGCGAGGCCGCGATCGTCGCCTTCCGGGCGCTCGAGGGCCGCGGGCTCGGTCGCGTCGACTTCCTCGTGGACCGGAAGAGCGACGCGATCTTCGTCAACGAGGTCAACAGCCTTCCCGGCTTCACCGACGTCTCCATGTATCCGCGCCTGTGGGAGGCCTCGGGCCTGCCCTACCCCGCGCTGCTCGACCGCCTGATCGAGCTCGCCCTGGAGAGCCACCGCACCCGGTCCGCGCTCGAGACGCAGTACCGCAAGGGCTGAGGGCCGGGGCGGAGTCGGGCGTCGCGAGGACGCGCCCGCAAGCGAGCGCCGCCGCTCTATACTCGGCGGTCCCGCTGCCAGCGCGAGGTTCCGCCGACCGATGTACCGCTCCGTCCTACCGCTCCGCCCTCGCGCTCGGGCGCAGCGCCGATCGGGGCAGCGGTGCAGCGCGGCGGAGCGGCGCGGAGCCCTCGTCCTCGCGTGTCTGCTGCTCGCCGCCGGCTGCGGCGGCGTCGAGTCGCGGATGGAGCAGGTGCGCGCGCTCCAAGGAGTGGGCCAGTTCGACGCCTCGATCGCCGAGCTGCAGAAGGTGCTGGAGGTCGATCCCGAGCAGCCCGAGGCGAACTACCGGCTCGGTCTCGCGCTCGTGCAGACCGGCGAGCCCGAGAAGGCGGTGTGGCCCCTCGAGAAGGCGGCCGAGTCGTCGAGCTACGAGATCAGCGCCGGAGTGCTGCTCGCGTCGACCCACTTCCAGACCCACAACTACGACGAGGCGGTCCGCGCCGCCGATCGCGTGCTCGTCGTCGATCCGGAGCGTCAGACGGCCATGCGCATCCGCGCCAAGGCCTACCTCGCCGCCCGGAATCCCGAGGCCGCCTACCGCGACAGCGACCGCCTCGTGACCCTGTATCCCGACGACTACGGCGTGCGCGCGCTGCACGCGACGGTGCTCGCCGCGCTGGGTCGCCTGGAGGAGGCCGAGCGCGAGCACGAGCTGCTCAAGCGCATGGGACAGGAGAGCGACGACCCCGACTTCCGCAGCCGCTCGTGCCTCTCCCCGGCGATCTTCGCCCAGGACGTGCTGAAGGACACCGAGAAGGCGAAGGCGCTCTACGAGGACTGCGCCTCGCGCTCGCCGACCGACACGATCGTGCTCGATCACCTGGTGTCCTTCTTCGACGGCATCGGGGAGCCCGAGCGGGGAACCGAGCTGTGGCGCAAGGCCGTGAAGGCCGCACCCGACAAGCTCGACCTCCGCCAGGGCCTGGCGGCGCGGCTCCAGTCGGTGGGCGAGCCCGGGCCCGCCGAGCAGGTGCTGCGCGATGCCGTCGAGACCTTCCACTCGTCGGCCGCCTGGGGGCTGCTCGCGTCGTTCTATCGGGCGCGCGGCGAGCCCGGCAAGGCGCTCGAGGCGATCGACAAGGTGCTGTCGATCTCCGGAGGCGACGACGAGCGAGTGCTCTTCGTCCAGGCCGACGTGCTGATCGACATGGGACAGTTCGACCGCGCCTCCGCGATCGCCGATGGCCTCTCCCAGACGGCCTACGCAGAGCTGCTGCGCGGGCGCATCCACTTGGCTCGCGGCGAGCCGGGCCCGGCGCTCGAGGCCTTCGAGAAGGGCATTCGCGAGTGGCCCAACAACGCCGGGGCGCACTACCTGGCGGGCATCGCCGCGCGCGACCTCGGCGACTTCGATCGGGCGATCTCGGAGCTCCGGGAGGCCGTGCGGGCGAACAATGCCGAGACCGATGCCGCTCTCGATCTCTCCCGGCTCTACCTCGACCGGGGCCAGTACCAACAGGCGCTGACCTTCGCGAACCTGGCCCTGCGCGGGCGGGGCGGACAGCAGCAGCCCGAACCCTACGCGATCGCCGCCCGCGCGCTGCTGGGACTCGGCCGGGTGGATCGCGCGCGCAAGGCGATCGGCGTTTTGGAGGAGCGCGGGTTCGCGATCGAGGCCCTGCGCGAGCGCGTGCTCCTGGAGGGACGCGTCGCCGGCCCCGCCGCCGGCCTCGCGGCTGCGGAGGAGAGCGGGGTCGACCTCGGCGCACCGGCGGCGCGCGAGGTGCTGGAGCAGGTGGTCGCGCTCGAGATCGAGGCAGGGCGGCCCGCGGATGCGATCGCGCGCATCGACGATGCACTCTCCCGCTCGCCCGACGACGCGGGATTGCTCGTCCTGCGCGGCAGCGCGCTGGCCTCGGCGAAGCGCTCCGAGGAGGCGCAGGCGTCCTTCGAGCGCGCGCTCGTCATCGATCCCCATCGCGCGGCCGCCCTCGGCGGCCTGGCGAGGCTACGCGCGGCGGCGGGCGATTCGGCGGGCGCGATCGCGCTCTTCGACCGCGCCTACGAAGCCGCGCCGCGCGCAGGTGCCTACGCCTACGCCTCCGCGCAGCTCGCGCTCTCCTCGGGCGAGACCTCGGCGGCGATCGAGCGCCTGCGCGACGTCGTGCGCCGTCATCCCGAGGTGGCGGGCGCCCGCAACGATCTCGCGTGGCTGCTCGCCGAGCGGGGCGAAGAGCTCGACCTGGCGCTCTCCCTCGCCGAGGAGGCGCGCCGCCGGAGCGCCTCGCCCGCGGTGCTCGACACGCTCGGGTGGGTGCACTACCAGCGCGGGGAGTACGACCAGGCCGTGGAGGCGCTCCAGGCCGCAGTGGACGCCGACGGATCGGTGCCCTCCCGGCGCTACCGGCTGGGCCTCGCGCTGCAGGAGGCCGGCGAGACGGAGCGCGCGCGGGCGATGTTCGAGGCGGCGATCGCAGCGGGCGATTTCCCCGAGGCGGACGCGGCGCGCCGCCAGCTCGCCCAGCTCTCCGAGGGCTGAGCGGAGGGCGGCACGGGGCGAATGGGTGCGATCCAGATCCGCGGGCTCGATCACGTGGTGCTGCGGGTGCGCGATCCCGAGCGCTCGCGGCGGTTCTACGTCGACGTGCTCGGTTGCCGCGAGGAGCGGCGGATCGAGGCGCTCGGCCTCGTCCAGCTGCGGGCCGGCACCGGCCTGATCGATCTCGTCGACGTGGCGGGTCCCCTCGGCCGTGCGGGGGGCTCGCCCCCAGGGGAAGACGGGCGCAACCTCGACCACCTGGCTCTCCAGCTCGCCTCCTTCGACGAGGCCGCCATTCGGGCCCGCCTGCGGGAGGCCGGAGTGGAAGCGGGCGACGTGGGCCAGCGCTACGGGGCCGAGGGGATGGGCCCCTCGCTCTACATCCGTGATCCGGACGGAAACGTGCTGGAGCTGAAGGGGCCCGGCGACCTGCGCGCCGAGCGGTGAACCGATCCACGGCGGCGGTGTCGTAGGGTCCGGTTGCGAGGGACGCAGCCCACTTCTCGATCGGATTCGTTCCTGCCGACCAGGCGCCTCCGGGGTCTACTCCTCCCCCCGGAGGCGCCTTCGGCATTATCCGGGCCCGGCTCGCTTGCGTCCGACCTCCGCTCGCCTCCGGCTCGCTGCGCGCGGCCTCAACCGAGCTCGAGGTTTGCGAACTTGAGCATCAGGGTCTTCACGCCGGCGCGCTCGAACTGGATCTTGAGCTTCTGGGAGGCGCCGCTGCCCATGACGGCGATCACGACGCCGGTGCCGAAGTGCGGATGCCGCACCCGCATGCCGCGTGCGATGCCCCCGCTCTCGTCGGGCTCCGCCTGCGCGTAGGAGTAGTCGTAGTGCGCTCCGCGTCGGGTCGGCGCGTCGGAGCGACTGCGAACGCGGGACCCCAGGCGCTCCACCACCGCCGGCGGGATCTCGGACAGGAAGCGCGAGGGCACGCCGTAGGTGCGCGAGCCGAAACGCAGGCGCTCCGCGGCGCTGGTGATCGTCAGGCGCTCCATCGCGCGCGTCATCCCCACGTAGCAGAGGCGCCGCTCCTCCTCGAGACCCGACTCGTCGCGCAGCGCCCCCGCGTGCGGAAAGATCCCCTCCTCCATCCCCACCAGGTACACGATCGGGTACTCGAGACCCTTCGCCGAATGGACGGTCATCAGCGACACCTGGTCGCCCTGGCGGTCGTACTGGTCGACGTCGGAGACCAGGGCCACCTGATCGAGGAAGAGCTCGAGCTCGCTCCGCTCGTCGTCCGGAACCTCGGCGTTGGCGCGGTGGAAGTCCTCGGCTGCCGCGAGCAGCTCGCGCAGGTTCTCGAGCCGGCCCTCGGCCTCGGGCCCGCCCTCGCGTTCCAGGGCCGCGAGATAGCCCGAGCGCTCGAGGACCGCGGCCAGCGCGCGGGCCGGAGCGGCGGCAGGCACTTCTTCGCCGAGCAGCTCGAGCAGGCGCAGGAAGCGGCGGATCTTCGCGGCCACGCGCGCTCCCTCGTCGCTCTGCGCGTAGCGGCGCAAGCCTTCTAGCAGCGTCACGCCATCGCGCGCCGCGATCGCTTCGGCGCGCTCCACGCTCGTCTTCCCGATGCCGCGCGCGGGCCTGTTGACGATCCGGCGCAGCGCGGCCGCATCGGTGGGATTGAGCACCAGGCGCAGGTAGGCGAGCGCGTCCTTGACCTCCGCGCGGTCGTAGAAGCGTACGCCGCCCACCACGACGTAGGGCACGTCGTACTTCAGCAGCTCCTCCTCGAACACCCGTGACTGCGCGTTGGTGCGGTAGAAGATCGCGCACTCGCGGTAGAAGCGGCCCTCGTCGCGCACGAGCGACAGGATCTCGCGCACCACCACCTGCGCCTCTTCGCGGTCGTCGGCCGCCTCGAACAGGCGGATCGCCTCGCCGCCCTCGCGCTCGGTGAAGAGCTCCTTGCGCCGACGGGCCACGTTGTTCGTCACCACGCCCGTCGCCCCGGTGAGGATGGGCTGGGTCGAGCGGTAGTTGCGTTCCAGCTTCACCACCACCGCGCCCGGATGGTCGCGCTCGAACTCGAGGATGTTCGCGATGTCGGCGCCGCGCCACGCGTAGATCGACTGGTCCGGATCACCCACGACGCACAGGTTGCCGTGCTCCGAGGTGAGCTGCTGAACCAGGCGGTACTGGACGCGGTTGGTGTCCTGGTACTCGTCCACCAGAACGTACTGCCAGCGCCGCCGGTAGTGGGCCAACACCTCGGGAAAGCGGTCGAAGAGGTCGACCGTCTTCAGCAGCAGGTCGCCGAAGTCGAGGGCAGAGGCGTCGGCCAACAGACGCTGGTAGGTGGCGTAGAGCTCGGCGGCCTGCTCCGCTTCCAGGTCTAGGGCGGACCGTGCCGCCTCCGCGGGATCGGCTCCGGCGTTCTTCCACTGGTCGATGCGCCAGCGCAGCCGGCGCGGGTCGACCCGCTTCGGATCGAGGCCGTGTCGCGCCAGCGCCTGCTTCACCAGCGCGAGGCTGTCCGCCTCGTCGTAGATGGCGAAGCCGCGCGAGACGCCGAGGTGTCCGACGTCGCGCCGCAGGATGCGCACGCACAGCGAGTGGAAGGTCGAGAGCCAGACTCCTGCGGCATCGCTGCCGAGCAGCTTCTCGACGCGCTCGCGCATCTCGCCGGCGGCCTTGTTGGTGAAGGTGACGGCGAGGATTCCCTCGGCCGCGATCCCGCACACCCCGATCAGGTAGGCGATGCGCTGGGTCAACACGCGCGTCTTGCCGCTGCCGGCCCCCGCGAGCACCAGGAGCGGTCCTTCGGTGGTGACGACAGCTTCGCGTTGCTCGGGGTTCAGACCCTCGAGGACCGTTTCAGCGAGCAAGTGAGGGGTCCTTCTCCGTCGGAGGAGGCCGGGGGAGGGGGAGGCGCAGGGTACCCGCTCGCGGGTCCGGACTCAACGCGCGCGGCCGTGTCGGCCGCGCGCAACCCGCCGGTCAACCCGCGCGAGCGCGCTGCCGATATCGCCACCAGGGCCCGGAGGCACGACGACCGCGATGGACGCGAACGAGGCGGCGGGAAGAGGACGCACCGTCCTGATGCTGGGCGGGGGGCGCAATCAGTGGGCCGGACTCGCCGCGGCCCGCCGGCTCGGCCTGCGCATCGTTCTAGCCGACAACGTGGAGCACCCGTACGCCGCGCGTCTGGCCGACGCGATCCACGTCCTCGACCTCGGCGACGCCGCGGAGTGCCTGCGGATCGCCCGCGAGGCCGCCGTCGACGGCGTGTTCTCGATGGCCGCGGACTATCCGGTGCCCACCTGGGCCGCGCTGTGCGATGCCCTCGGTCTTCCGGGGATCACGCCGGCCGCGGCCCACCTGGCGACCGACAAGGCGGCGATGCGCGGAGCCCTCGCTGCCGCCGGCGTGCCGGTGCCGCGCTGGACCCCGGTGTCCGAGCCGTCCCGGCTGACGGGCGCGGCGGCCGGGCACTCCGGGGCGATCGTGGTCAAGCCCGCGCGCAGCAGCGGCAGCCGCGGCGTGACCCGCGTCGACGCAGGCGACCGCCGCGCCCTCGAGCGCGCCTACGCGCGCGCCAGGAGCGCGGGAGGCGCGGGAACCGTGCTGCTCGAGAAGTACGTGGAGGGCCCCGAGGTGTCGGTGGAGACCCTGACCTGCTGCGGCGAGACCCGGGTGATCGCCGTGACGGACAAGACCACCACCGGGGCTCCCTACTTCGTCGAGGTCGGGCACGCCCAGCCCTCGGCGCTGCCGGACCGCGTCCAGGACGACCTGCGCGCGGTGGCGGTCGCCGCCGTGGCGGCACTCGGGATCGACACGGGCCCGTGTCACGTGGAGATTCGCATCGGACCCGGCGGCCCTGCGGTGATCGAGCTCGGCGCGCGGCTGGGCGGCGGCTTCATCGCCGCCGAGCTGGTCCCCCGCTCGACGGGAGTCGACCTGGTGGAGGCCTCGCTGCGCCTCGCGCTCGGCGAGACGGTCCAGCCGAAGCCCACCGCCCGCGGAGGCGCGGCGCTGCGCTTCCTCGAGCCCGAGCCCGGCGTCCTGCGCGCGATCACGGGGGTGGACGAGGCGCGCAAAGCCCCCGGCGTCGTCGACGTGCAGGTGTGGTGCGAGGTGGGACAACGGATCGCCGAGCTGACCGACGCGACCGCCCGGGTCGGCTACGTGCTCGCCGAGGCCGACGACGCGCCCACGGCGGCGCGGCTCGCCGCGAACGGCCGCGATCGGATCGGAATCGAGACCCGCCGTGCCTGAGGAAGCGTCGATGAGGGCGCCCGCGATCCGCTTCGATTCGCTGGTCCACGCGAGCGCCGACGGCAGCTGGCAGCAGCGGCCGGCGCCTCACGCCAGCGAGGCGCGCCTGCTGCGCGAGCTCGACATCGCCGGCGCCGACCGCGCCTGCCTGGTGGCGATCGCCGACGTGGTCGCGAACGAGGTCGTCGCCGCGATCCATCGCCGTCATCCGGATCGCTTCGTGCCGATCGCCTCCACCCATCCCTGTCGGGCGACGGGCGCGAAAGCGGTGCTGCGAGCCGTCGCCGAGATCGCCGACGCGGGCTTCGCCGGCCTGAAGCTGCACCCGCGGCTCGGCGGCTACGACCCCCTGGACGAGCGCTGCCTGGCCGCAATCGAGGCCGCGGGCGATCGCGGACTGCCGGTGTTCCTCGACACGCTGTTCCGCCAGCCCGGTCGCGCGACGCGCGCGGCGGCCGACGTCGTGGACGCCATCGTCAACGCCTGCCCGGGAACGCGGATCGTCCTGCTGCACGGGGGAGGCTCCTCGGTGCTCGATCTCTTCGAGCTGGTGCGCATGCACGCCTCGCTGCTGCTCGACGTCTCCTTCACCCTGCTGCGCTACGAGGGCAGCTCGGTCGATCTCGACCTCGCGTTCCTGTGCCGCGGCCTCGATCAGCGCCTGGTCGCCGGCTCGGACTTCCCCGATTACACGCCCTCGCAGGCCTTCGCGAAGCTCGAGCGCCTGACCGCCGATCTCCCCGAGGCGAAGCGGGAGCGCATCTTCGGCGGCAACCTCGAGGCCCTGTTCGCGGACTGGAAGGGGATGGCGCGATGAGGGGGAACGCGCGATGAACCCGAGCGATCGCGCGGCCTACGCGGCCCGGTACCGGGAGCGGCTCGCCCGCTACGGCCACGATCCTCGCACGCTCGGCTGGATGAACGGACGCCAGGCGCTGCGCTTCGACTCCCTGCTCTCCGCCTGTCCGCTCGAAGCCGTGGGCGCGATCCTCGACGTGGGCTGCGGCTTCGGCGATCTGTCCGCCCACCTGCGCGCCCGGGGCTGGCGGGGACGCTACACGGGCATCGACTTCATCCCCGACCTGATCGAGGTCGGGCGCAAGGCCCATCCCGACGCCGATCTGCGCGTGGCCGACGTCGCCGACCTGGGGGGTGAAGAGTTCGACCTCGTCCTCGCGTCGGGGATCTTCAACGCTCCGCTCGTCCACGAGGACTCCTGGCAGCACCTGTCCGAGACGCTCGCCGCGATGTTCCAACGCTGCCGTGTCGCGGCGGCGAGCGACTTCCTCTCCTCCTACGTGGACTACCGGGACCCCGGCATCCTCTACACGTCACCGGAGCGGGTCTTCTCCCTGGCGAAGTCGCTGACGCGGCGCGTGCGGCTCCTGCACGACTACCTGCCCTTCGAGTTCGCCGTGGCGCTCTACCGGGACGACACGGTGAGACCCGGCGCCCGGTTCCGCGCGATCACGGGGCCGGAGTAACCGGCGGCCCGGCCGCTCGCCTCATCGAAGGTCGCGGCGTCGACGACGTAGAGGGGACGCTGTTTCGTCTGGTCGAAGATGCGTCCGATGTAGATTCCGATCAGACCCAGGTTCATGATGATCAGGCCGCCGAGCAGGTAGAGGGAGACGATCACGCTCGTCCATCCCTCGACGGTGATCCCGTAGACGAGCTTCAGGTAGACGTAGCGGCCGGCCATCGTCAGCGAGATCAGGAAGATCGCGAAGCCCAGCCGCACGGAGAGCACGAGCGGCTTGTTCGAGAAGGCGATCATCGCGTTCGAGGCCAGAGCGGCGCGGCGCAGCAGGGTGTAGGTCGACTCGCCGGCATGGCGAGGAGCGTGCTCGACCTCGACGGTCGCCGTCGGAAAGCCCAGCCACTGGATCATTCCCCCGAAGAACCGCTGCTGCTCTCCCATGCGCCGGAAGGCCTGCACGACCTTCCGCGACAGGATGCGGAAGGACCCGATGGCGGGGTCGCTGCGCGTGCCGGCGAGCCAGTCGAAGGCCCGGTAGAACCACCGGGAGCTGATCCGGTCGCGCGCCGGGTGCCGGCGCGACAGCCGGCGCGCGAGCACGACGTCGAAGCCCTCGGCGGCCTTCGCGTACAGCCTGTGGATCTGCTCGGGCGGGTCCTGGAGATCGCAGTCGAGGATCACGACCCAGTCGCCGTTGGCGAGGTCGAGCCCCGCGGTCAGGGCGTGGTGCTGGCCGAAGTTCCGGCACAGTCGCAGCCCGCGGATGCGCGGATCGGCCGCGGCCTCCCGGACGATCGCATCCCAGGAGCCGTCGCCGCTGCCATCGTCGACGTAGATGACCTCGAAGTCCTCGGAGATCTCCCCCAGCGAAGCGACCAGTCGCCGCGTCAGCTCGCCGACGCACGCCTCGGCGCGGTAGACGGGAACGACGGCGGAGAGATGGGGCACGGGCGAGGGCTCTCGTCGGGGGGCGGTGGACGACCCCTGGATCGACCGCCCGGGCCCGCCCCGAGAGCCCGATCGCCGCGGCGCCCCAGTGGCGTGTTGAAACCACCCCTGTCCTCGGCGAGGGCGTCGTTCAGCCGGTCCGCGACCGCGCCGATGGAGGAAGCGCGCCTGGGCACTGGGGCCCCGCCGCCAGCGACGGTCTGGGATGGATCGCATTCCCTTCAACAAGCCCTTCATCGTGGGCAAGGAGCTGCACTACGTGTCGCGGGCCGTCCTCGACGGCCAGCTCGCCGGCAACGGGGCCTTCACGCGGCGCTGCGAGCGGTGGCTGGAGGAGCGGACCGGCGCACCGCGCGTGCTGCTGACCCACTCCTGCACCGCGGCGCTCGAGATGGCGGCGCTGCTCTTCGACGTGCGCGAGGGCGACGAGGTGATCGTGCCCTCCTTCACCTTCGTTTCGACCGCGAACGCCTTCGCCCTGCGCGGCGCGCGGCTGCGCTTCGTCGACATCCGCGAGGACACGCTCAACCTCGACGAGGATCGGCTCGCCGAGGTCGTCGGCCCGGACACGAAGGTGATCGTGCCGGTGCACTACGCGGGCGTCGGCTGCGACATGCCGCGCATCCTGGCGATCGCGCGCCGCTGCGGCGCCCGGGTCGTGGAGGACGCCGCCCAGGCCGTGGACTCGACCTATCAGGGCCGTCATCTCGGAACCTTCGGCGAGCTCGGATGCTTCAGCTTCCACGAGACCAAGAACTTCATCTGCGGCGAGGGCGGCGCCCTGCTCGTGAACGACGAGCGCTTGCTCGAGCGCGCAGAGGTCCTGCGGGAGAAGGGCACCGACCGGGCGAAGTTCTTCCGCGGCGAGGTGGACAAGTACACCTGGGTCGACCTCGGGTCCTCCTACGTTCCCTCCGAGCTCAACGCGGCCTTCCTTTTCGCCCAGCTCGAGGAGGCCGAGGCGATCACCTGCCGGCGCAACGCCATCTTCGCGCGCTACCGCGTGTCCCTCGCCCCGCTCGAAGAGGCCGGTCTGCTGCGTCTGCCCGGGCTTCCCGAGGGCGCCCGGGGCAACGGCCACATGTTCTACGTGATCGCGTCGTCCAGCGTCGAGCGCAACCGGATCCTCCACGCCCTCGACAAGATGGGAATCCACGCGGTCTTCCACTACGTGCCCCTGCACAGCTCGCCGATGGGCCGCAAGCTCGGCTATGCGCCCCAGGATCTCCCGGTCACCGAGGACCTGGCCGCGCGCCTGATCCGCCTGCCCTGCTACTACGAGCTCGGAGAGGACGAGCAGGACCGCGTGATCGACGCGCTCTTCGACGTCGTGGAGGGCTAGTGCTCGGGCTCGCGGCCCTGGTACTCGCCCTCTACCTGGCGCCCTTCCTGCTGTGGGGACAGGACGCCTACGTCCTGATCCACGACAATCTGGACTCGAACTTCGTCTACTACCGGATCCTGGCCTCGAGCGGGCTCGTGCTGGCGCCGGGCGACACGGCGATTCCGAACATGCTCGGCGGGATTCCACGAGGCCTGTTCCCTTCCGAGTTCGACGTGCAGCTGTGGCTGTACCTGGGCTTCGAGCCGTTCACCGCCTACGCCCTGAATCAGGCCCTGATGCGCGCGGTGGCGCTGGTGGGGATGTACCTCCTGCTCCGGGACCACGTGCTGCCACGCGAGCAGCCGGGCCGCGAGACGATCTGCGCCGCCGCCGCGCTCTCCTTCGCGTTGCTCCCCTTCTGGCCGAGCGGGGGCCTCAGTATCGCGGGCCAGCCGCTCCTCCTGCACGCCTTCCTGCAGATCCGCCGCAGCGGGGGCCGCGCCATCGACTGGGCGGTCGTGCTGCTCGTGCCCTTCTACTGCTATCTGGTCTTCGCCTCCGTCTTCGTGCTGGCGGCGCTCGGCCTGTTCGCGCTGGCGGACGCGGTGCGGGAGCGCCGGATCCACCGACGGCTGTGGCTGGCGATCTCCCTACACACCGGCGTCCACGTGCTCGTGAACTACCGGCTGTTCCTCTCCATGGTCGTCGGCTCGGACTTCGTCTCGCACCGCACCGAGTTCGCCCTCGACTCGAAGACCTTGCCGGCCGCGCTCTCCACCGTCCGCCGGCTGCTGCTGGACGGCCAGTACCACGCTGCACCCGGCCAGGCCCCGGTGATGATCGTGTGTGCGCTGCTCGCCGGGGTCCTCGGCTGGAAGCGCCGGGAGCTGCGGCGGCCCTTCGCCGCCTGCGCCCTCGCGATCGCGGGGATCTCGGTCTTCAGCGGCCTCTACTCCTGGGAGGCGGTCGCTCCGCTGCGCCGGCTCCTGTCCCTGGGCGTGGGCTTTGCCGCCGACCGCGTCTACACCCTGCTCCCGATCCTGTGGGGCGTGGTCTTCGCCCTCTCCCTCGCCGTCCTGTGGAGCGCCCTGCCCCGGGGCCGGGCCGTGGTGGGCGCGTTGGCGTCGCTGCAGGCGCTGGCGATGTTCCTGCAGAGCGACCTGGTGGAAGAGATGCAGGGCGCCCGCATCAGCTTCCGCGCGTTCTACGCCGAGGACCAGTTCGCACAGATCCGGCGCGAGATCGGCCGCCCCCTCGAGAGCTACCGCGTGGTGAGTATCGGTCTGCATCCCGCGGTGGCGCTCTACAACGGCTTCTACACCGCCGACGGCTACTACCCCAACTATCCCCTCGCCTACAAGAAGGCACTGCGCGCGCTGATGCGGGAGGAGCTCGCGAAGGATCCGGCGCTCGCTCACTACTACGACGGCTGGGGGAGCCGCGCCTACGTGTTCTCCGCCGAGCTCGGCCGCCACTACCTCTTCGACGTCCACAGCTCCGGAGCGATCCGCGACTTGCGGCTCGATCCCGCCTCGATGCGCGCGCTCGGCGTCGACTACGTGCTGTCGGCCGTGCCGATCGAGGCACCCGAGCGCTCGGGACTGGTCTTCCGCCGCCGCTTCACCCATCCCGACTCGGCCTGGCGGATCGATCTCTACGAACGCGTTCCCGGACCGGGCACCGAAACCGCGTATACTGCGGCCCCATGGAGCCCCATCTCCCGCCGGTCGGGCGCGAGCCCTCGGAATCGGTCTGGAACGTCGCCAACGTCGTCTACGGACTCCACACCTTCGCCATCGTCGTCGGCATCGCCGGCTCGGCGACGGTGATCGGAAGCTTCGTCGGCAGCGTCCCTTCGATCCTGGCCGTGATCCTCAACTACGCCAAGCGCGGCGACGCGCGCGGAACCTGGCTCGAGTCCCACTACAGCTGGCAGATCCGGACGTTCTGGTTCGCGATCCTGTGGGTGATCGTCGCCTTCGTCCTGACGATCACGCTGATCGGCATCCCGATCGCGGTGGTGATCCTGGTCGCGATCACCGCCTGGCTCGTCTACCGGATCGGCCGCGGCTGGCTGCGCCTCCGCGACCGAAGGCCGATGTACGTGTGAGCGCGGCGCGCCGCGCTCAGGGCGCGCTCGTCTCCTCCACGGCGTAGAGCACCAGGGGCTCGGCGACCCCCTTCACCGGCGTCGCGGGAAGCGGCTTCAGCACCACGCGCGGGTCGAGCCGCTCCCGCAGCGACTCGGTGAGCAGGATCCCGGTGCCGAGCGTCCGGGTGAGATCCTGGACCCGTGCGGCCAAGTTGACGGTGGGGCCGACGAAGGCGAACTGCTTCAGATCGGCGCTTCCCACCAGCCCGGCCACGCCGCTGCCGCGGTGCAGCCCGATCCCCACCCCGAGCTCGGGCAACCCCTCGGCCGCGAGCGTGCGGTTGTAGTCGGCGAGCGAGGCGCGCATCGCCAGTGCGGCGCGCACCGCGTCGTCGACCTGCCAGGGATTGGGCGCGTGAACGCCGAAGAAGGCGAGAATCCCATCGCCGACGAAGGTGGAGACGTGGCCGCGGTGCTCCGCGATCGCGTCGCTCATGCGCTCGAAATATCCATTGAGGATGCGCACGAGCACGGTGGGTTCGACGCGCTCGGCCAGCTCGGTGAAGCCCACCAGGTCGGCGAACAGCACCGTCGCCTCCTTCTTCTCGCCGCGATCGCTGAGCCCCTCGGCGATCACCCGTTCGATCACCTCGTCGGGTGCGAAGCGCGAGAACGCGAGCTGCAGGTTCTGCAGCTCGCGCGAGGCCAGCTCGAGCCGTCCGCGCAGGCGCAGCACCTCCTTGCGCGCGTGCCACCAGAAGGCCCCGCCGAGGCACGCCACCGCGGCGGCGACGGCGAGGACGAGGCCCATCAGCAGCCGCCGATCACGGCGCCCATCCGACACACCAGGTTGGCGAGCGAGATCACTGCCACGACCTCGACCAGCTCCTCGCGCGTCAGCGCGTCGGCCACCTCGCGGGTGCGCCGCTGGATCGGGGCGGGCTGGCCGTACCTCACCGTGTCGCGCGCGAAGGGGAAGACGAGAGCCTCCAGCGGAGACAGGGACGGCGAGGAGAGATGAGCGACGACGAAGGAGGCCTCCTCCTCGGCCACGCCCTCGGCCGCGGCGAGTCGCAGCGCCTCCTGCTCGGAGTGCGTGCAGCCGAGGGCGCGCGCCACGATCGCGAACATCAGCGCCTTCGTGCGAGCCGGCACGACTGCCGAGGCGAAGGCGTCGCGCATCGCGGCTTGCAGCGAGATGGCCATCGGCAGCCCGTCGAAGGCGAGGACGACGGCGGCGAAGGGTCCGCGCTTCTGCTCCTCCCGCAGGGTCATGGGCTCGGCGCTCCCGATCAGCCTGCGCATCCAGGGTCCGATCACGGGCTGCGCCAGCACCGCCAACGGGTGATGCGCGAGCATCTCCACACGCTGGGGCGGTAGCGCCAGGAGCGTCGACAGGCGGTTGAAGAACACGAACAGCCCGACGTGCGAGACGAGCTCCGCGACCGCGCTGGGGTCGAAGCCCGCGCCGCGCAGGGCCCTCAGATCGGAGGGTCCGACGAGCGGGTTCGAGCGCGACAACCGCCGGGTGAAATCGAGCGCCGCGCGCTCCTTCGGCTCCAGATCTCCGGTGTGGAGGAGCTGCTCGAGACGCGCGATGTCGCGGTTCGGGTATCCCACCCCGCGCATCATCGCCCGGTGGACCGCATAGCAGTAGCGGCAGGAGTTGTCCTGACTGACCGCGAGGCCGACCAGGTTGGCGAGACGCTGGGACATCTTCACGCGATGACGCAGGTCGTGGTTGAAGCGCGCCACCGCTGACGCCACCCATTCGGGAGACCCGAAGTAGGCGACGGTCGAGCCGACGAAGCCCGACTCGCGGCGGATCCGGCGCTCGAGCGCGCGGTCCGGCCGCGGCTCGATCAGGCACGCCTCCCACTCGAGGTCGCGCATCGCGAGCTCGCGGGTGCTCATCGCTCCGCGGGAGGGAGCGCCGTCCGGCGGCTCGCGATGCGTCCCATGGGCAGAGAATACTCCGGGCGGCGAACGACGCCGCTAAGATCTGGAACCGATGGGCGCCATCGACGCAGCCATCGTCGCCGTCTTCGTCCTCTACGCCCTGGGGTCCGGATTGCGGCACCGACGCGCCGCCTCGCGTGGTCTCGAGGACTACTTCCTCGCCGGTCGCACGCTCTCGGGCTGGCAGGCGGGGGCCAGCATGGCGGCCACGCAGTTCGCGGCGGACACGCCACTGGTGGTGGCCGGGATCGTCGCGACGCGCGGCGTCTTCCCGCTCTGGCAGCTGTGGAGCTACGGCCTCGCCTTCCTCCTGCTGGGGTTCCTGTTCGCGCCCTGCTGGCGACGGGCGCAGGTGCTGACCGACGCCGAGCTGAGCGAGCTCCGCTACGGCGGGCGCGCAGCCGCCTGGCTTCGCGCGATGCGGGCGGTGCTGTACGGGACACTCTTCAACTGCGTCGTGCTCGCGATGGTGCTCTTCGCGAGCACGCTCTTCGCCGAGCAGTTCCTGCACTGGCACGCATGGCTTCCGCCGGACCTGTTTGCGCCCGTCCGTTCGCTGGTCGAGGTCGTGGGGGTCCCTCTCACCCGAAGCGTCGCGTCGAGCACGGACGTATGGACCGTTTCCACGGACAACCTGATCTCGATCGCCCTCGTCACGGCGGTCACCCTCGCCTACTCCACCAGCGGCGGTCTGCGCAGCGTGGTCGCCACCGACGTCGTGCAGCTCGCGATCATGCTCGTCGCCACGGCCTGCTTCACGGTGCTCGCCGTCCGCGCGGCGGGCCCCGACCTGACGTCCGCGCTACACGCGCGCTTCGACGCGGCGAGGAGCGACGTCCCGACCGCGAGGCAGCTGCTCGCGCTGGGGCCGATCGGCGCACGCGACGCATCCTGGGGGCTTGCGGCGGTGTTCGCGCTGCAGTGGCTCCTGCAGCGCAACGCCGACGGGACGGGCTATCTGGCCCAACGCGTGATGGCGTGCCGCAGCGACGTGGAGGCATGTCGGGCGGCGGTCGTCTTCTCCTACCTCCAGATCGTGCTGCGCAGTCTGCTGTGGGTGCCACTCGCGCTGGCGCTGCTGCTGCTCGTCCCTTCCGAGCCCGGGCTCCAAGGCGCCGATCTCGTGCTCGACCGCGAGCGGAGCTTCGTGCGCGCGATGCCCGCGCTGCTTCCCGCGGGCCTGCTCGGCCTGATGCTCACCGGGATGTTCGCGGCGCTCGCCTCGACCGTCGACACCCACCTCAACTGGGGCGCTTCCTACTGGGCGAACGATCTGTTCCGGGGTGTCGTTGCCGAGCGGTGGCTGGGGCGCGAGCCTTCCCAGCGGTCGCTCGTCCGGGTCGCGCGCTTCGCGAACGCGGCGCTTCTGGCCCTCTCCTTGCTGATCATGACCCAGCTCGACTCGGTCCAGTCGGCGTGGAAAGCGAGCCTCGTTCTCGGTGCGGGCATGGGACCGCCGATGATCCTGCGCTGGCTCTGGTGGCGAATGAACGCCTGGGGCGAGCTGGCCAGTCTCGCGATCTCCGCGCTGCTCGCACCGGTGGCGATCCTCGGCCTCGAGGGCGAGGCGCTGCGGATGGCGGTAGTCGCGATCGTCTCCGTGGGGGGCTGCGTCGCCGTCTCGCTCGCGACCGCCCCCGAGGACGCCGAGCACCTGCAGCGTTTCTTCGAGAGGGTCCGGCCGCCGGGCTGGTGGGGCCCGGTGGCGAACGCCGCCGGCCGCGACCGGCACGAACCCCTCCGCGCCCTCGGCGACGCGCTGCTCCGCACCGCCGCCGCAGCGGTCAGCCTCTTCGCGTGTCTGGTGGGGTTGCTGTGGCCGCTGCTCGGCGGCTCCGCGCTCGTCGCGGGCGCGATGCTGATCGCCGCCGCGCTCGCGGTCCCGTTCTGGAGTCCTCCGCTCCGCCGCAACGCCCGACGCGGCTGAGCGGCCGGCCTCGGGCAGTCGTCCGCAGAAGCCGCCGCCCTCGCCGCGCACTCAGTCCAGAAGATCGCGGATCACCTTCCCCGCGGCCTCACCGGCCGCTCCCCCGAGCTCCTTCTCCACCCACCGCTGCGCCTCCCCGCTGGCGGCGACCGCGGCGACCTTGCGCAGCAGGAGCTGTGAGACCTTCTTCCCGATCTCCCCGCTCGTCCCCGAGATGCCGGAGGCGGTGAAGGCCGGCAGATCGAGTCGGTCGGTCTTCTCTTCGCCGGGGCGCGCGAGCACCACGCTGCCCCCGGTGAACTCCAGCTGGTCGATCTGGAACCTCTGCGACTGCGCCTTGCCGGATTCGGGGGCGGCCGGCTGGTCGGCCACGTGATCGAGGATGCGCTGGACGTTCGAGCTGCCGCGCTCGGTGAACTCGACCCGCGCCAGGGGATCCGCGATCCGCACCTGGGGCAGATGGATCGCCCCGCTCCCCAGCGAGTTCGCGTCGAGGGCGAGGTGCACTTCGTCCAGCCGGAACGCGTCCTCGCTCGAGAAGCCTTCCGGATTGCCCACGCGGACGTCGCGGACCGTGCCCGTGCCTTCGCGGAGCGAGATCTCCACCGAGCCGACCGATACGGGAACCCCGAGCAGACGCGTTCCCTCGCTCTCGATCGTCCGCGCGACGATCGCGTCGAGCGAGAGCAACAGATATGCCACCCCGGCGGCCGCGAGGACCAGCAGGACCAGCACGCCGCCAACGATCCAGCGTCGCGTCATCGTTCGACCCTCCAACCGTGCCCCCGGGGGCGAGCAGCCGAGAGGATAGTCGACGAGGACGCGCGCGACCGCCGGGCCGCCGCAGTCCTCACTCCACCGTCACGCTCTTCGCCAGATTGCGCGGCTGGTCGACGTCGGTGCCCTTGAGCACGGCGACGTGATAGGCGAGCAGCTGGAGAGGAACGGTGACGAGCACCGCGGTGAGGAACTCTCCCAGGTCGGGGACGTAGACGACGTCGTTCGCCTTGGTCGCGATCGAGTCGTCGCCTTCGCTCGCGATCGCGATCACCATGCCGTCTCGTGCCCGCACCTGCTCCAGGTTGGAGATCACCTTGTCGTAGATCGGGCTGCGGTTCGCGATCACGACGACGGGCATCAGCTCGTCGATCAGCGCGATCGGCCCGTGCTTCATCTCGCCCGCGGCATAGGCCTCGGCGTGGATGTAGGAGATCTCCTTGAGCTTCAGCGCTCCCTCGAAGGCGATCGGCACCATGACGCCGCGGCCGAGGTAGAGGAAGTCGCGCGAGTGCATGTACTTCTGCGCGATCGCCCGGACCGACTCGTCGACCTGGAGCGTGCGCTCCACCAGACGGGGCAGGCGCATCAGCTCCTCGAGGCGCAGCCGGCCCTGCTCCGGCGAGAGGCGGCCCTGCGCGAGGCCGAGCTTCACGGCCAGCATGTAGAGCGCCACCACCTGGGTGGTGAATGCCTTCGTGCTCGCAACGCCGATCTCCGGCCCGGCGTGGGTGTAGAGCACGTCGTGGCTCTCGCGCGCGATCGTCGCGTCGCGCACGTTGCAGATCGAGAGCACGCGCGAGCCCTGACGCTTCGCCTCGCGCAGCGCCGCCAGCGTGTCGGCCGTCTCCCCCGACTGGGAGACCGGGATCGCCATCACGCCGCCGCCCAGGATCGGGCTGCGGTAGCGGAACTCGCTGGCCAGATCGACATCGCAGGGTATGCCGGCGAGCTGCTCGATCATGTACTTGCCCACCAGACAGGCGTGCCAGGCGGTGCCACAGGCGACGAGTGCGACCCGCTGGATCGCGGCGACGCGTTCGGGGGAGAGATCGATCCCGTCGAGATCGAGGTCGCCCTCGTTCTCCAGGATCCGGGTCCCGATCGTGTCGGCGATCGCCCGCGGCTGTTCGAAGATCTCCTTCTGCATGAAGCGGTCGTAGCCGCCCTTCTCCGCCGACACCGGATCCCACTGGATCGCGCGCGGCTCACGGTCGATCGGGCGGCCCTCGCCGTCGAGCACCTGCACCGAGTCCTCGGAGAGCACCGCGAACTCGCCGTCCTCGAGGAAGAGCATCTGCCGCGTGTAGGGCAGGATCGCCGGGATGTCGCTGGCGAGGAAGTTCTGCTTCTCGCCGAGGCCGAGCACGATCGGGCTTCCACCCTGCTTCGCCACGACGATGTGCTCCGGATCGGTCTCCGAGAGCACCCCGAAGGCGTAGGAGCCGACTACGCGCCCGCAGGCCTGGCGCACCGCGGTCACGAGATCGCTGCCGGCGCGCAGCCGCGCGTCGATCAGATGGGCGATCAGCTCCGTGTCCGTGTCCGACTCGATGCGGTGTCCGTCCGCCTCCAGCTCGGCGCGCAGCTCCCGGTAGTTCTCCATGATGCCGTTGTGCACGACCACCACCGAGCCCGCCTTGTGGGGGTGCGCGTTGCGCTCCGAGGGCTTGCCGTGGGTGGCCCAGCGCGTGTGACCGACGCCGACTCGGCCTGTCAGCGGCCGATCGCGCAGGGCGGCCTCGAGATTGCTCAGCTTGCCGACGGCGCGGCGGATCTCGATCGCGCCGCCCGAGAACATCGCGATTCCCGCCGAGTCGTAGCCGCGGTACTCGAGGCGTCGCAGCCCGTCCAGGATCACCTGCTGGGCGTCGCCTCCGCGTCCGATCGTGCCGACGATTCCGCACATGTTCGCTCTCCGGGGTCCGCTATTCGCGCTTTCGTCGGCGCGCGACCCAGCCTTCGACGTTGCGCTGCCGGGCGCGGGCGACGCCGAGCGCGCCCTCCGGCACGTTGGAGGTGATGGTGGAGCCCGCCGCCAAGAAAGTGTCGGATTCGACGACGACCGGTGCCACCAGATTGACATTGCAGCCGATGAAGGCCCGGGCTCCGATCCGGGTGCGGTGTTTCTTCTGGCCGTCGTAGTTCACCACGATCGAGCCGCAGCCGAAGCTCGCGCCGGGACCCACGTCCGCGTCGCCGATGTAGCTCAGGTGGTCGGCCTTCACGCCGGCGCCGAGGACGCTGTTCTTCACCTCGACGAAGTTGCCGATGCGGCAGCGGTCGCCGATCAGGCAGTTCGGGCGCAGGTGGGCGTTGGGACCCATCTCGACGTCGTCGCCGATCGCGCTCGATTCGATCGTGCAGCCGGGCTTGAGGTGCACTCCGCTGCCGATCCGCGAGGGCCCCTGGATCACGCATCCGGGCTCGATCACCGTATCCGGTCCGATCTCGACGTCCACGTCCACGTAGGTGGCGTCGGGATCGACGATCGTGACACCGGCGGCCATCAGGCGGGAGAGCGTCTGCTCCCGCAGGTGCCGGGCGACGATCGCCAGCTCCGCGCGCGTATTGACCCCGAGTGCCTCGGAGGCGTCGGGCAGCAGCAGCGCCTCGACGCGCAGGCCGTCGGAGACGGCCAGCTCGACCATCTGGGTCAGGTACAGCTCTCCTTGGGCGTTGTCGTCGTCCAGGCGCTCCAGGAGCTTCCAGAGAAGGCTCGCGTCGACCAGGTATACGCCGGTGTTGCGCTCGCGGATGGCGAGCTCCTCGGGCGTCGCGTCGGTGGCCTCGACGACGCGCGCCACCGCGCCCGCCGTGTCGCGCACCACGATGCCCGGCACCTCCACGTGTGCCGAGAGCAGCACCAGGTCGGCGCCCGTCTCGGCCTTGTGAAGGGCCATGCGCCGAAGCGTGTCGCCACGCAGCAGCGGGGTGTCGCCGTACAGGATCAGCACGTCGCCCTCGAAGTCGGCGAGGGACTCGCGGCAGAGCTGCACCGCGTGGCCGGTTCCGCGCTGCTCGGGCTGGAGCACGAACTCGGCCTGCCCGGCGAAGCGCTCGCGCACCGCGTCGGCGCCGAAGCCCACCACCACCAGGCAGCGCCGGGCGGCGAGTGCCCGGGCGGCGGCCAAGGGGAAGGCGAGCATCGGGCGCCCCCCCACCTCGTGCAGCACCTTGGGGCGCCGCGAGCGCAGGCGGGTGCCCTGGCCTGCGGCCAGGACGACGGCGGCGAGCTCACGGTGGGCAGCCATGCTCCTCCAGTCTTCGGCGAGTCGGACGGCGAACTGACGAGTGCGCGCAGGCCGGTGACGCTACCAGCGGCCCAGGGCACGGGGTAGCGCAGGGGCGCCTGAGCCCCGCGGGGTGCGACTCCCTGGAGCGGGCACCGCGGCTGGAGCACGGCATCCCGCGCTAGATTTCCCACGCGACGGCCCCCGCCGTCGAGGGGGTTGCGCGATCCACGTCACCGGCAACACGCACGGGCTGAAGGCCAGCCAGATCCGGCAGCTCGAACGTCTGGCCCAGCGCCGCCTGCCGCCCGAGCGCCTGCTGACCCACGAGTTCGCTCGCCAGCTGTGCGAGTTCACCGGCGAGACCGGACGCCAGGTCGGAGTGCTGGTCGATCGGCGCGGCAACGTGACCCACGTGATGGTGGGCGACGCGCGCGGGATCGAGATGCCCGACTGGGGGCGTCTTCGCGCGGGCCGCGGCCGCCTGCGCGGCCTGCGCTGCATCCACACCCACGTCGGCGACGAGCCGCTGAACCGCGACGACGAGACCGACCTGGCCGTCCTCCGGCTCGATGCGATGGTCGCCGTGGGTACCACCGGCGAGGGTCTGCCCGGCCTGGCCCACGTCGCCGCTCTGCGCCCCACCCAGGACGCCGGCGACGGGATCGAGCATCTCGAGCCCACGCCGCCGGCGCTGCTCGACCTCGACTTCCGCGACTGGATCCGCGCGCGCGAGGACGAGCTCGCGCGCCAGGACCGCACCCGCGAGGTCGGCGAGGGCGAGCGCGCGATCCTCGTCTCGGTGACCGCCGGCCGCCGCCCCGACGACTTCGAGATCCAGCTCGAAGAGCTGGCCGAGCTGGCGCGTTCGGCGGGCGTGGAGGTGGTGGACATCGTCACACAGCACCGGCCCCAGATCGACCGCAAGTTCCTGATCGGGACCGGGCGGCTCCAGGATCTGGTGATCCGAGCCTTCCAGAGCGACGTGGACCTGGTGATCTTCGACCAGAACCTGTCGGCGACCCAGGCGCGCAACCTGGCGGAGCGGCTGGAGCTGCGCGTGATCGACCGCACCCAGCTGATCCTGGACATCTTCGCCCAGCGCGCGCGCACCCGGGACGGCAAGCTCCAGGTGGAGCTGGCCCAGCTCAAGTATCGGATGCCCCGCCTGGCGCAGCGCGCCGACGTCGCGCTCTCGCGCCTGGCGGGTGGAATCGGCGGGCGCGGACCCGGAGAGACGAAGCTCGAGGTCGATCGGCGCCGCGTGCGCAGCCGCGTCGCCCGGCTCGAGCGCGAGCTCGCCCACCTGCGCAGCCAGCGCGAGTCCCGCCGCAAGCGCCGCGGTCGGCGCGACGTTCCCGTGCTGTCGATCGTCGGCTATACGAACGCCGGCAAGAGCACGCTGCTGCGCGCGCTCACCAAGACCGACGTGCACGTCGAGGACGTCATGTTCGCCACCCTCGACCCCACCTCGCGTCGCCTGCGCTTCCCCCAGGACCGAGAGGTGATCGTCACCGACACGGTGGGTTTCATCCGCGACCTGCCCGAAGACCTGGTCGCCGCGTTCCGGGCCACGCTCGAGGAGCTGGAAGACGCCGACCTGCTGCTCCACGTCGTCGACGCGGGCACGCCCGACTTCGAGCGCCGCATCGAGGCCGTGCGCGAGGTGCTGCGGGAGATCGGGCTCGGCGAAACGCCGGAGCTGCTCGTCTTCAACCAGATCGATCGCCTGCCGCCCTCCATGGGCGCGGCGATCGCGGCCCGCCACGGCGGTGTGGCCGTTTCGGCGCTCACGCGCAGCGGCCTCTCGGACCTGATCGAGCGGGCCGAGCAGGTCCTGTGGCGCGAGCGCCACGGCGAGGAGATGGGCGCGGTCACTGCGGCCGTCGCGGAAGGGGGAGCGCGATGACGCTGCGAGCCAGGATCTCGGGAACGGGCATGCACGTGCCGGCGCGTGTGGTCCACAACGACGACCTCGCCCGGATGATGGACACGAGCGACGAGTGGATCCGACAGCGCACGGGCATCGTGACGCGCCACTACGTCGAGCCCGGCCAGAGACCGTCGGAGCTCGCGCAGGTGGCGGTGACCAACGCCCTCGAGGCGGCGAGCCTCGAGCCCGGCGACATCGATCTGATCGTGCTGGCGACGCTCTCGGCAGAGGCCGACTTTCCGGGCACGTCGTTCTTCCTGCACGAGCGGCTGGGGCTCAGCGAGACACCGTGCTTCGACCTGCGCGCCCAGTGCAGCGGCTTCGTCTACTCGCTCTCGGTGGCCAACGCCTTCGTGCGCAGCGGCCAGTACCGGCGCGTCCTGGTGGTCGGCTGCGAGATCCACTCCACCGGCGTCGACCACACCACCGAGGGCCGCGACGTGGCGGTGCTGTTCGGCGACGGCGCGGGTGCCGTGGTGGTGGAGACGAACGAGGACCCGGCCGATCCCGCCGAGATCCTCGAGGTGCGACTCCACGCCGAGGGGCGCTTCGCGGACAAGCTGTGGATCGAGGCGCCCGGCTCGGGCTTCCAGCCGGTGCGCATCACCCAGGATCTGATCGACCAGAAGCGCCACTTCCCCCGCATGCAGGGCCGCTTCGTCTTCAAGCACGCGACGCGGCGCATGCCCGAGGTGTTGCTCGAGGCGCTCTCGGCGGCGAGCCTCAAGCTCGAGGACGTCGATCACTTCCTGTTCCACCAGGCGAACCTGCGCATCAACGAGTACGTGGCGCAGCAGCTCCAGATCCCGGCCGAGAAGTGCCCCGCCAACATCGACCGCTACGGCAACTGCTCGGCCGCCTCGATTCCGATGCTGCTCGACGAGGGCGTGCGCTCGGGCCGGATCCAACCGGGACAGCTGGTGGCGATGACGAGCTTCGGATCGGGCTTCTCCTGGACCAGCGCCCTGGTGCGCTGGGGCTGATGCCGCGACGCGTTGGGCCGCCGGCGCGCCATGGGAACCCTCGAGCGAGCCGCCAGTGAGGAGCCAAGAGCTCGTTCCCAATTGAAAAAGGCTCAGGCTTCCGGCCCCCGTCTTGACGCATTGACGCACCGTGTTATAGTGCGCTGCGTCGCAGGACACGGCTCGCGCCCACACCGCGAAGCGTCTTCCGAAACCCCCCTGCCGAGCGGCACCGCCGCCTCGGCCCGAACGAGGAGGCCCTTCCCCATGGCACAGTCCACCAACGTGATCCAGGAGGGCGTCGATCGCTTCCGCGACGCCTTCGGCACCTTCGAGGATGAGCTGGCCCGCGTGCAGAAGCAGCTCCAGGCGCGCCGCAAGAAGATCGAGAAGCGCTTCGAGACCGGACGCAAGGATCTGGAGAAGCGCATCGCCACCGAGCGCAAGCGCTTCGAGCGCCGCACCCAGAAGCTGCGCAGCGAGCTCGGCAAGAACCCGGCCTTCAAGCGCCTCGAGACGATGCGCAAGGACGCCACGAAGCAGTTCGAACAGGGCGTGTCCGACGTCCTCGGCAGGCTGCAAATCGCCTCCAAGAGCGACCTGCAGCGAATCGACCGGAAGATCTCCCAGCTCTCCAAGAAGCTGAAGGAGATGGATGGGACGAAGAGCACCAACGGTCGGGCCAAGCCGACGGCCTAGCCCGGTCTCCTCGTCCGCCGACCACCGCGCGCCACCGCGCGCACCCTATCCTGCCCCCCGGTCGATCCACTGGAGCCCGGAGGCGTCTCCTCGCGCCTCCGGGCTCCTCCTTTCCGGCGCGGAGGCCCTCCGGAAGCGGTAGTCTGGCCCTCCTGACGGGAGAAGCCCCTT
>Ga0315553_10000044_pt1 | contig 95905 bp, 93 predicted proteins | sample SalMarSW160140MG_FD_203099 | JGI IMG/M metagenome (GOLD analysis project Ga0315553, IMG submission 203099) | Salt marsh sediment microbial communities from the Plum Island Ecosystem LTER, Massachusetts, United States - Salt Marsh Sediment SW1601-40 ... | reverse complement strand
CACCTCGGGCGCCTCCCAGCTGTCGCCGCCCGTTCGCGTGCGCCGCACCCAGCTGATCGCAACGTCGCCGCCCGACCGCACCCCGCGCACGTGCACCGGTGCCAGCGGCTTCAGCCCGAGACCCGCAAACGTGTGCGAGGCTGCGACGTACGAGGCATCCCCGATGTCGCGCGTCGACGGGCCGATGCGCCAGTTCAACGGCAGCCGCACCTCGGCCGCCGTCAAGGCGACGCGGGCCAATGCCGCGTTCAGCAGCACGAAGCTGGCCCCTGCGGCCACCGCCGGCCGCATGGCGAACTCGGTGCCGGCCTGACCGCGCAGCAGCTCGGAGAGCTCATAGGTGTCGGGTGCGACCAGTGTGGCGTTTTTGAACTGCAGCACCTCCCACTCCCCGTCGTCGTTGCGCACGGCGGCGACGTTTTGGCCGGCAAAAACCTGCAGCGCCGTGACGGAGGCGAGCGCCTCGCCTTTGATCGTCACCCGGACTGAAGCGCCGTTGTCGAAGCGGCCCGCGGGTCCCTCGGGCAGATCGTCGAGCGTGGTGCCCAGGGTCGCGGGCGCCGAAGCAAACCCCTTGAGTGCGTACCCCGTTGTCTCGGGCGACCCGTAGATGGCGACGCCGCCGGGCCACGGCGTTTGCGTTGCCGCGACGTAGCCCGCCTCCGGCGGCTCGTCGCCGCGCAACAGCGGCAGGTCGAGGAACGCCACAACAGGCTGACCGGAGAGCACCGGCTCGCCGGGCTTGACGGGGCGCTCCGTCACCGCCACGGCGCCGTAGACGTCGGGGTCGATGGAGCGCGCCTCGATCTCGCGCTCGCCGTGCTCGCCGATCTCGGTGACGCGGAAGAGGCGGCTCTCGCCATCCTTCTCAAGCGTGAGGACGTCGGCAGGCTCGAGCGCCAGGCGGCTCGGCGGCAGCTTGAAGCTCGCCCGCTCGCGCGCCGCCCACGTCTCGAACAGCCAAGCTTCCGCCGTGCTCTCGGCCAGAGTGCCGTCGAGCACGAGCGGCAGGTCGGCCTGGCTCACGCGTCCGCTGGCGCCGATCAGGCGGCGCGCTTCGGCCACGGCCTGCTGATAGTCACCGGCGCTCGAGATGTAGCGGATCTTGGCGGAGGCCGGCAGCTCGGTCTCCTGCCCGCGCGTCATCGTAAGCAGCACATCCTCCGGCCGGCTTTCGACCAGGTCCTGCTCGGACAGCGTGGCAAGGGACGGCTCGGCGCCGCGATGGCGAAACACAATTGTGCCGCCGCTTTCGAGGGAATCGAAGAAGTAGGCGAGCTCCAAGGGCTGCAGCGCCTCGCGCGCGCTCATGACCCGGTCGACGACCAACCCGGGAACGGTGCCGGCGAGCGTAGCGGTGTCGTGCTCGGAGAAGCCGTAGTCGTCGAGCAGTTGCGCGACCGTCGCGGCCAGCGGCCCGCTGGCGAAGCGGCCCGTCAGCCAATGCCCGAGATGCCAGTTCTCGCCGTCGCCCCACACGTCGAGCTCATAGGGGAAGGCCGGAAAGGGGCGCGCGTCCCAGGTGTAGACGTGCACGTGGTCAATCTCGACCATGCGCTCGCCGTAAACGCCGGAGACGGGGTTGGCGCCCGCCTCATACGCCGCCGAGGCCGGATCGAACGCCTCGATGAACGCGCGCAGATAGGAGCGCTGCACGAGATCATCGCGCGTGCCCCGCGAGTAGTACGGGACGGCGCTTTCGGCGCTTTTCGGATCGACGAACACGTTGGGCTGGTTGGCGCCCTTGTCGACGGCCGGACAACCGATCTCCATCAGCCAGAACGGCTTGCCTTCCGGCACCCACGCGGTCGGCGTGCCGGCTTCGACGCCGCCGGGACGATCGTAGTGGGCATTAAGCCACCACGACTTGATGTCCTTGTAGCGGAACACCCAAGGCTTGCCCGCGCCGTCGGTGATCGGCGAGCGCACCTGGTCGTCGCGGTCGGCGTCGGAGGCGTAGTACCAATCGTAGCCCTCGCCGCCCTGCACGTTGGAGTGCAGGTACCCAAGGTCGTAGATCGAGCGCACGCCCGCCACGTAGTCGAGATGCGTGCGCCCCTCGCGCCAGTCGGCTAGCGGCCAATAGACGTCGATGCCGACCGCATCGATGGACGCCGACGCCCACAGCGGATCGAGGTGAAAGTAGACATCGCCCGAGCCGTCCGCCGGCTGGTGCCCGAAATATTCCGACCAGTCGGCCGCGTAGGTCACCTTGGTGCCGGAACCGAGCACGCTCTTCACGTCGGCGGCGAGTGTTGCCAGCGCGGCCACGAACGGATAGCTGGAGGCGCTCTCGCGCACCCAGGTGAGCCCGCGCAGCTCGCTGCCGATCAGGAACGCCTCGACCCCGCCCGCCGCCTTGGCGAGATAAGCCTGGTGCAGGATCATGCGCCGGTACGACCACTCGGCGGGGCCTGAGTAGATCACCTCGTCGCCATCAAGTGAAAAATCGCCGGCTGCCGCGGTGCCCACGAATGCTGCAATCTGCGTCGCGGCCGCCGCCGTTTGGTCGGGGCTGCCAGGCTCGCCCGGCGCCGGGTCGATTGTGATGCGCCCGCGCCAGGGATAGGGCGGCTGCCCGGTGCCGCCGTACGGATTGGGCAGCGCGTTGCCTTCCGCCACGTCCATCAGGATGAACGGCGTCAGCGTGACGCTCAAGCCGCGCGCCTGCAGGTCGCGGATCGCGTCGATCACGCTCTGGTCGGACGGCGTGCCGCCGTAGGCCGCGCGTCCTTCGCGCTGGCTGACGACGTAGGCGGAGGTGCGCGCAACACCGGCGACCTTCCACGCCACCGGCGTCGTCACCTTGTTGGCGTTCTCGACGCCGGGTTGCAGTTCGCACTGCTCGGCGCGCAGGTCGGTGCCGAACCAGCTGACGATCAGCGAGATGTGGCTGGCGTTGGGCGACACGGCGTGCGCGGGCGCACACGCCATCGCTGCCCGGGCCGTTAGTGGCTCGACCATTGCGTCAAACTCCGGATTCTATGTGAGCTCTAGGGCTGAAGAGTTGCACGACCGGCGGCACACCCGGCGCCAGCGCGATCTCGCGCAGTCATTTCGTTTGAGTAGCTGCTATGCCTGTCACTTTCGGGAACCATCGCCGCCGCCATCCGTCCACTGCCCGCCGTCATCATGCCGGAGGCATGTCTTCGACATGACGTTGCCGGCCGGCACGCGCGGCTGGCTGGGATCGAAGCCCGCCTTCGCTTCCGGCGTCGCGCCCGGCGCGGGAATATCGACGGGCGCGTATCCAACCGCCGCGCGCTTCTCGTTCACCGTCAGGAACGTCGCGGCATTCAATCGCGCCCACAGCGCTTCGCGCTCGGCCGACAAGCCGTCCACCTGGTCGAGGTCGGCTTTCAGCATCACTCCGCCGCCGTAGGCGGGGCTGAGCCAGCTCGAGAACGCCTTGGTCATGCGCGCAACAAGCGGCAGCACGGTAGAGCGCCAGAACGCGCGCTGCGCCTCCTGGTAGTTCGAGTACGTGTTGTCGCCGGGGATGCCGAGCAGCATCGGCGGCACGCCCAAGGCCAGAGCGATCTCGCGCGCAGCCGCGTGCTTGGCTTCCACGAAGTCCATGTCTTTGGGCGAGAGCGACAGCGCCTTCCAGTCGAGCCCGCCTTCGAGCAACAGCGGCCGCCCGGCGTTCTTTGCGCCTTGAAAGCCCTCCTCCAGCTCGGCCCGCAGCCGCGCGAACTGCTCGCCCGTCAGATTGCCGCTTTTCGCCGCGTAAATAAGCGCGCCCGAGGGCCGCGCCGCATTGTCGAGCAGCGCCTTGTTCCAGGATCCGGCCGCGTTGTGGATGTCGATGGCGTTCGCCGCCGCCTCGATCGGGCTCATGCCGTAGTGGTCGTTGACCGGATGGAAGAGGCGCACGTGCAGGATGGGACGCACGCCTGTCACCGGCTCCGCCTCGAAACGCACCGAGCGCCCCGAGGCCGAATATTCGAACGCCTCCGGCCAGCCGTCCGCGCCGGGGATCACCTTCATGCGGTCGGGGCGCAACACGTGCAGCTCGCGCAGGCGCCCGCTCAATCCCACCGCCTCCACATATGCGTTGCCGGCAACGAGCAGGAACCCATACCAGCTTTCGAGAAAGTCGGCGCTCGTCTGGTCGGGCGAGGGATGCGCGATGAGATCGAGGAGCGGATGGTGCTCGATCTCCTTCTCGCCGTCATAAAGCAGGAGCGGAATGCTCGCCGCCGCCTCCGCGATCATGCGCACGGATCGATAGACGATCGCGTTCTGCATAAAGCCTTCGCGCGCGAAGGCTGCGTAGTCGCGCGGGGCCCACACCGGCTGGCCCAGCGGCTCCCACGCGATGAGCGGCCCTACTGCGCTCGCCTTGACGTCAGCGGTGCGCTGAGGCAACAGCCGGCTCACCGCGTCGAGGATGCGCGACATGCGTTTCCCTTGTGGTTAAGTATCCGCGACCCTGCGTTCTGCACGACCCGTCATCGCGTGCGCAACGCAGCGCCAAGCGGTGCATTGCAGGCACGGGTTCTTGCGGACAGGCACCCCACAAACGGTAAGATCCCGGATCGAACTCCGGCTGCGCCGTCGCCCGTCCGCGATGACGGGTCTATCACAGCCGGCGGATGCCGGGGCGGCCCGCAGAGCCCACCATCAAGTCCGTCAACGCCCACACCAGCGCATCGAGCCGGTCGGGACTGCGTCCCTTCGCAAGCCCGTCGGCGCCGAAGGCGCACATCTGGTCCTCGAGCGCGGCAAACGTGCCCGCGTGCGCCACGCGTCCTTCCGCATAAAGCGCCGCGACCGGCTCGGCCCTGAGCCACTTGCCGCGCGTCGCCCGCACCGTGCGCACCGCCACATTCGGATCGATCTGGCGCAGCACCGTGACCACGAGGTCGCCGCCCTGGTTGATCTCGGCCACCACCCGGTCGGCCAGATAATCGCGATAGGCCGCAATCACCGCGCGCGCCCACACCTGCGGCTCGCGCCCCTGCAGCGTGCGGTCGTCGATCACGTAGGCGCGCCCGTCGGGGCCGAGCCCGGCGACGACGATGCCGCACGCATCCGACGCCGCCGTCGCCGTCACCGGCGGGTCGACCGCCACCACGATGGCGTTGAGCTCGGGCGCACTCGCGACCCGCTGCGCCTCGATCCAGTCGCGCCGCCACAGCGCGCCCGAGGTGTCATTGACCAGCTCACCCAATAATTCCTGCCGCCCCAGCGCCGTGCCCGCATAGCGCCGCGTCATCTCCGCGAGGAACGTCGGCGCCAGGTTCTCCGCGTTCTCCGCGGTGGCCGCCCGCGTCACCACGGTGCCGGCGTCATTGGGCAGCTTTTTTATGAGCGGGATCGGCCGCGGCGTCGTCGTCGCGACCATCTGCGGTTGCTCGCCCAGCCGCAGCGCCAGCTGCAGCATGTCCCATGTTTTCTGCGGGTGGCGCCACTTGGCGACCTCGTCACACCAGGCGGCATCGAACTGCGGCCCGCGCAAGCCGTCGGGATCCTCGGCCGAGAACATCTGCGCGATCGCACCCGAGGGCCACACGAGTTGTCCCTTTGAGGGTGCGAACCGCGGCCGCTCGTTGCCTCTGTGAACCGACAGCACGCCCGACACGCCCTCGATCATCACGCTGCGCACCTCGGCGATCGTCTCGCCGATGAGCGCGATGCGGCGCGCGGCCACCGCGCCCAGCGGTAGCAAACCCAGCGCCTTGGCGCGCACCCATTCGGCGCCCGCGCGCGTCTTGCCGGCGCCGCGCCCCCCCATGTAGAGCCAAACCCGCCAGGGCTCGCCGTCGCGCGCTGCTGCAGGCGGAAGTTGATCGGCGCGCGCCCACAGGGGCCAGTGCGCCAGGATCTCGGCGAGCTGCGCCTTGGAAAGCTCAGCCAGATCCCGCTTCAGCGTTCCGGCGGCGCTGGATGCACGCAAAGCGCTCGATAATCTCTCTTTGAAGTCGCTCCACGTCGGAGATGGCACCGGGCTCTGCGGCTTTTGGCTGTTGTTCTTCGTCTGCATCCGCTGCCGTCGCCGCCACCTTGTCCAATCCGCCGACCATCGCCGCCAACGACTTGGCGTCGCGCTCGTAGTCCTCCGGCCCGTACTTTCCGCTGGCCATGTCCGTCTCCATCTGATCGAGCTTCTTGGTGATCGCGTCGCACAGCCGGTGCGCCACCAAGGCCCGCGCCTTCGGGCCCGACAGCAGTTGGCGGCGCGGCGCCCAGCCGCGCGCGACCGAGCGCATGACCCAGCCGTGCGTGCGGGCAAGCCGCGAGATGCCGGACGGCGTGCGCGCAAACCGCGCGCCGATCTCGACAAGCGTCAGCGCGCTGCCTTCGTAGAGACGCTTGATCTCCGCCAGCGCTGCCTCGTCGAGCACCACCATGCCGCGTCGCCGGATCGGAATTTTTGGAGGTTTTTGAAGTCTCGGCGCCCGGTATGCCCGAACGCGCTCACGCAACTGTCGCTTTATACACAAAACCTACTGTAGTATCGCAACGCTGTCAACGGGAAATATTCTCCGATGCGGAATTTTTTCTTGGCTATTCTTTTAAAGATAAGCAAACCTCCCATCTTACTCCAATATGTGGGGCCGGGGATAAGTATTGCGACGGTATCTCGCTCTGCGCCCCGGCGGAACCGGCACCGTCGTTCCCTGGCAAATGTAGCGCACTTTCGGGCCTTTGCGGACCGACACGCGGCTTGCTCTTGGATGTCCTAGGATCGAGACCTCTAGGCAATGGAGCACCGCAGTGCTGACCTTGGACGCAGGCATGAGCACGAACGACCGGCAGCTTCATATGCGTATCATGCTCATCCTGATCCTTGCAGCGGCCACGCTCTGGGCCGGCACCGTGATCGCCCAGGACTCGCCTCCCGCACAGCATCACCACCACGCCGGCGCGCATGCCGAGGACACCCGTGTCCTGGTCGAGCTCCCCGCCCCGCTGCGCGCGCACATGCTCGCCAACATGCGCATGCACGTCAGCGCGCTCAACGAGATCATGGCGGCGCTGGCCAACGGGCAAGAGGACAAGGCCGCGCACATCGCCGAGTGGCAGCTCGGCCTGTCCTCGCTCAAGGCCCACAAGGCGTCCGAGCTCGGCAAGTACATGCCCGAGGACATGCGCACCATCGGCGGCGAGATGCATCGCGCCGCAAGCCGCTTCGCACTCGCGGCGCAGGATGCCGGCGTCACCGATGATTTGCGCCCCGCGCTCGCAGCCTTGGCAAAAGTCACGGCCCAGTGCGTCGCCTGCCATGCCCGCTACCGGGTGCACTAGTGTGATGATCGAGAAACTCGCAATCGCTCTGGGCAGGACGGTCGAGTTGCCGTGATATTGGCTTAATGGTGACCGTGTGGCACGACACGTCGATGCGGCGCGTATGCCGACACGCACCGCCCGCCACTTGGTACCGTTCCGGGGTTGCAGTACTGGCACGAATATCCGCCCCCGCTCGCGATGATCCGCAGGAAACGCGCGCCGTATTGGGCCCGGCACTGGGACTCGGCGATCTGGGCAGGGGTCGCGCATTGCCCGCTGGTGGTCGGCACCGATCCGGGGTTGCAATACTGGCACGTATATCCGCTCCCGCTGGCGATCACGCGCATGAATCGCGCGCCGTATCTTGCCCGGCACTGGGACTCGGCAATCTGCCTAGGCGTTGCGCATTGCCCGCTGGTGGTCGGCACCGATCCGGGGTTGCAATACTGGCACGTAAATCCGCTCCCGCTGGCGATCACGCGCATGAATCGCGCGCCGTATTTTGCCCGGCACTGGGAGGCGGCGATCTGGGCAGGGGTTGCGCATTGCCCGCTGGTGGTCGGCACCGTGCCGGGATTGCAATACTGGCACGCAAATCCGTTCCCGCTGACGATCACGCGCAGGAATCGTGCGCCGTATTGGCGCTGGCACTGGGCAATTGCTTGCTGGCGAGTCTGTCGTCTGCTGGGGCCACCTGACGGACCCGCATTAGACGGTGCGCCACCAGGCAGGCCCGCGGTGCCGCAATGCGGGCCTAGGATAGGATCTCGGATACACGCCAAGCCGGCGCCGCAGACTTGCGTTCCGCAACAGACAAACGGCGGCTGCGCGCAAACTGCCGGCCCGGTTACATTTGTCGGACAATGGGCGCACTTCAGTCCGGCACCGCAGACGCCGGAACCGCAGCACTCGGCTGGAGGGGTGGCATTGTAGATACGCCCTGCGCATTGCAGGCGAACTGTTTGGGCGGAACCGGGACCATCGCCAAGGGCCAGAAACAGCAGCGCGATCGCTAGACCTGCAACTTGTTTCATTACTTGCTGCATCGAATGGAGCTGGCTCTCCATTGGATGCTCCCGACTAATGACTAAAAATCTCCGGGCGCCTGCCGGATGGGCAGAAAAGATAGCGCTTTTTCTGGATTGCTTGAACCGGGATTCCCCAACTGGGGTGAATTTTTTGCGCGGGCTGGCGGCGGCCGAGGGGCTGGTTTGGCCGCCCAGGCTCCTTTCGCTTGCTAGATGCCTATGGCGCCATATGCTTCGGCGCATCGCCTGATCGCGATCGAGTAGGCGGCCGTTCTCAGATCGGGAATCTGAGTGTTGCCGTTCCAAGCGGTGCTGATCTCCCGGTAGGCCGACCGCATGATGTCGTCGAGACCGGAGCGCACGAGATCGATCTCCCTCGCGCCCTCGAGGAACGAGCTGGCCATGTCTAGGGGAAAGCTGGCGCCCGTCATGGTTTCTAGCGAGCGCGCCAGGATCTGGTGACTCGCCTCGTGATGACGCCGCTCCATCAAACCAAACGGGATATGGGTCAAATTCTTGACCCACTCGAAATAGCTAACCACCACGCCGCCGGCGTTTACGTAGAGATCCGGCAGAACGACAACGCCGCGATCCCGAAGAATCTCGTCGGCCTCAAAGGTCGTTGGACCATTGGCAGCCTCGACGACCAGCTTGGCGCGGACCTGAGCTGCGTTGCCCGCATGGATCACACGCTCCATCGCAGCGGGGATCAGGATGTCACAATCACGCTCGAGCATAGAATCGCCATCCGCAACGAACTCCACACCCTCAAACCCTTTGACTCCCCCCGTATTCGAGAGGTGCTGCTTGAGCTGCTCGACGGGAAGACCGTTGCTCGACCACACGGCCCCATCGTGCTCGATCACGCCGATGACGCGACAACCGTCCTCCGCGCTCAAGGCTCTTGCGGCGTGATAGCCGACGTTGCCGAGACCTTGGACGATAATGCGTTTGCCCGCCAATGAGGGAGCAAGCCCGGATCGCTTCAGATCGCTCTCGTAGCGAAAAAACTCGCGCAACGCATACTGGACGCCGCGGCCCGTCGCCTCGATGCGGCCCTCAATGCCGCCGACGGCAAGCGGCTTGCCGGTAACGCAGGCAAGTGCATTGATATCGTTGGGCGACCAGCGCCGGTACTCGTCGGCCATCCACACCATGGTCATCTCGTTGGTGCCCATGTCGGGCGCGGGCACATTCTGGCTCGGACTGAGAAAATTGTGCCGTGCGAGCTCCTGCGTGAAGCGCCGGGTGATCCGCTCAAGCTCATGGCGTTCCCACTTTGCCGGATCTATGCGCAGCCCTCCCTTCGAGCCCCCGAAAGGAACGCTCATCAGCGCGCATTTGTACGTCATCAGGGCCGCGAGCGCCTCGACCTCCTCCTGATCCGCGTAGGGCGAATAGCGAATGCCGCCTTTCGCCGGCGTAAAGTGCGAGCTGTGGAGCGCCCGCCAGCCGATGAATGTCTGCATGCGACCGCGCAGGCGCACGCCGAAGCGCGTCACGTACGTGGCGTTGCAGACCTTGATTTTCTCCGCCAGCCCATCCTGCATCGGCACAAAAGGTGCGGCCGAGTCGAACTGCCGGTTGACGTCATCGAGGAAGTTCTGTCCGGCCATCGGAGTCGCTGGGCTTAAATCATATCAGCGAGGAGAACGGCGACGCTGACGTTTCGGGCGGGGCCTGATCAAAGGGAAGGCTACCTCTTGGAACGCATCCATGCTAGCCGAGCCGTTAACAATCTGTCGGTACTCCCTTACTGGTGGCTTCTCAGCAAATTGCGGCCGATATCGCGGCAAAAAGCAGACAACCGCAGCGCGACGTCCGATCGGAATTGGAGGAGCCGCTCATGGGCAATGAGGCAAGATGTGCAACCGGGCGATAGTTGGCGCGTTGGCGGCCTGAGAGATAGTGGGGTCTCAATGTGCTTTTTTGAGGTTCCGCGTAATGAAGGAAGCAGCTATCGACCCAAGACGGCTCGACTTCTCCGGCCTCACCGGTGCGCAGCGAGCTTTTTGCAGAATAGAGGCACAGCTCCTTTCACAAAGCTTAGAAGACTGCGGCTTTCACACCAGCTACATGCTCTTGGTGGCCGAGGAGATCATGAACATCGTTGAGACCAAGCATGTGCCCGGAGGAACCCAGCGTTGAGCAATCACCGCGGGCGTCATGGGCCATTTGCCTTTTGGCAGAGCGGCCTATGCCGAGCCGGCGTGCAAAATGCTTCGACAGGAGAACTGATCAGTTGCAGCTAAGATCGCTCCTTCCCGATATCGTCAAATTCGTTAGCCTCATCATCATCGTCGCCTTGTCGGGCTCACCCCCATCGTTTGCGGCGGAGCAACCGCGGGATATTCCGGCTTGGCTGCGGGCTCATGTCGGCAAAGGCGAAGGTCGAATCGCACCAGTGGTTTTGCAGAGGGCGCGCGCGCTTTACCTGCAGAAAGCGAGCGAAGGCAAGGCCAAGAACGGCTGCTACTTCGCCATGGACGCGACGCGCCCCAGCGCTTTGAGCCGTGGCAGATTTGGGCGCCGGTTCTACGTCATCTGCGAAGCCGACCGGTCGTTTCGCGCGATCTTCTCCGGTTACGGCGGCGGTCGCCATCTGAAAGGCATCGCGAATTTCGCAAACGGCAGACGGTGCGCAAAGAACTTCAGCAATGCCATGGATTCCAAGCTGACGGCCGGCGGGCCCTATGTGACGGGCGAGGAGATCACGTCTTTCAAAGGCTATTATCGCGTCGCAAGGGGAAAAGATGCGGCTTTGATACGCTCGTTCGTGCAGTTTGACGGCGAAGGCGAGGCCGCCAACGCCAGACCGCGCGAGATCGGCGGGCATCCGGCCGTATTGTTGCGGGGAGTCTGTCTTCGAAAAAAACCGGACAGCCCCTACGCGGACGACAAGGGCTACGTTCCGTTCGGCAGGCTGGAGAACTACACCGGCGGGCGCAGCAACGGCTGCACCAGTTGGTCGCCGTCGGACGCGGCGCAAATCATCCCCATGGTGAAGGACAAGCCGACGACGCTCTACATCTATCCTGAATCAGCCGACATCGACGCCGTCGCGCGAGCGGTGAAGGCCCACCGGTCGCCGGCGCGCGCCGGATTATATTGGAACGCCTCCTGCCTGAGAGAAATCCGCTCTCCGAAGTTTTGGCCGAAAGAAACCCTCGAGCCGATCCTCGAGAAATATAAGAAGGATCATCCGCCACCGCCGCCGCGGCCACCTCCGGTTTGCAGGAGGCGGTGAAATTTGTCCCCTGCGCGCGACCTCCCGCAGGCCCATTACGCCAAACCAGGCTAGTGCTCCACCGGCGACGAGCCCTATCGGAAAGACGAACACCGCCATGGCGACCCCCCCGAAATACGCATCGGCTTGCCTCGGCATAGGTGGGTCGGAACGTTCTCGCAAATGACTCCATCGAGGTTACCGCCGGTGAGGTCGCCCACAGCCCAGCCAGCAACCTTGCCAGCGACCATCATCCTGTCATGGTGGAATTTCGAATTAGGATGGGAGCCGGTCGCTAAGTATTAGGTTCAGTAGTGTGCTCTGGTCACAGCGGGTGCTTCCTGATCTTTGAAGCGCCGCAACGTAAGTCTCGATCCAGGAGGAGGTCGGATCATGGGTAATCCATTTGTACACGTCGAATTGGTATCGACGGATGTGGGCAAGGCGAAATCCTTTTATGGAAAGCTGTTCAACTGGAAGCTTGAAGATGTGGATATGGGGGACATGACCTACACCTTGATCAGAGTCGGTGATGGGACAGGCGGCGGCCTTATGAAGAACCCGACGCGTGACGGGCACTCGATGTGGATCGCCTATGTGCAGGTTGCCGATGTCAGGAAGGCAACCAGCAAGGCGAAGTCTCTTGGCGCCAAGGTGAAGAAGGCCGTTACCGAGGTCAAAGGGGCCGGGTCGCTCAGCATCATCACGGACCCGACCGGCGCGCTGCTCGGCCTTTGGGAGCCGAAGAAGAAAAAGAAAACGAAGAAGAAGGCCTGAGACCGACGAAATCGCGTACCGTGCACCGGTAGCTGCGATGTCGCGCTGCCGGGACGATCCTTGATGATTTCCGCCGGCAACACCAGGCGCCGAACGCCCGGTTGCGGCTCATGGCCGACTCCCCCCAGCGTGCCGATGACGTCGGCTCATTGGCAGTGAAGCGGACGTGCTCCCCGCGTGCTCCGATTTCCGATGATGACCCACTGCAGACATCACAAGTCACGAAGCCGATGTCTGCCTTAGGTGCAGAAACGCACATGGCCTTAGATGCGCACGAAGCAACTGCGCGATTGGACCTCGTCAGCGGCAGCTATTGTTGAATTTATTGCAGGAGCCCTTATTTCCGAGACTGCAGGCAATCTGCAATGCGCCGCACACCGCTTTCTTCATCTGCGCATTGTTGTTGTTCTGGCTATTGTTGGGCGGCGGCTCTGGGACTTGGACGCAGGCTTGTCCATTCCACGCACTGTCGCCATTGCAGTCGCACCGTCCGGTCTGTGGATCCCGTGTGCGGCCGCCCGTGCACGCCCCTTGCTTGTTCCTCTTGCGCGTAACGCAGCGCTTGCCGTTCCAGACTGCGTTGTCGTTGACGCAAACACACTTCCCTTGGGCGCCGACCCATGTGCGCCCTCTGCCACAGTTGATTTTCTCGTCCTGACCGTCCTCTTCGTCCACACAGCGGCCTTTGCGGTCGCGGTACTGCCCGCGGCCGCAGGAGCGCTCCGAAGACTCACTGGAGCCGCACCCATCGGCTTTCGCTCCGCACTTGTCCATCATCGAGCAGAGCGCGGAGCGGCTGCCGTCGAGTTGGAAGCTGGCGGAGAATGGCGGCGCCGTGAGCGTCACGTTCTGCCCTCCCATGAGCCGTTCCAGCATGTCGTCGTCCGGCTCCAGGAGCTTGCGGTTGACGTAGAGCGTCACCTCGCTGTCCTTGGGCGGCGTCGTTGCCGTAACGCCGTCGAAGGTCGTGCCGTCCGCAAACGTCATCGAGATGCTCGACAGGTCATTTGTAACCGATGGCGCCGATGCGAGACCCTCGCGAAGGCGTTCGAGAACGCCGGGTTCCGCGCCCGTCACGCGCAGCCCCGGCACGATTTGAGGACCCTCCGCTCCGCTATGGCAAAAAGCGGTCATCTGGATGCCGCCGGCATCGACAACCGCGGCGTATGCGCGACGCGATGAGTTGGCGACAAACGGCATGGTGGCGTTCGTCCAGTCACTCGCACCAGGTCCGTTTTGGACGGTAACCGTCTTGGAGGTCGTTGAAGGCGGCGGCGTCGCCGATGAATTGGATGTCGAAGCTTCGGAGAGCTTCTTGACGTAGGCGCGCGCAAGGTCGGCGTAGAACCCGTCCGGATAGTTCGAGAGGAATGCGTCCCAGGCTTCAACTGTGCCGAGCTCTTTGGCGCTTTCAAAAGCGTTTTGTTGCGCCGCGGTCGAACCTGCCTGCGCGACGACAAACGCGGATCGAGCTTCAACGCCGGACACATGACCTTCGGCTGAGAGTGCCACGGGTACAAACAGAAAGACTGTAGCCGCGCCCGGGCACCAAAAACGCAACACTAATCCATCTCCAGCCGTTATTGAGGGAAAGCACTCCTACATCAAACAACACTACGACGAACGACGCCACAATAAACTGGGGACTCGTACGCCCGCCATTGGGACCGTTGCGGTTCGCACCGTTCGCTGACTCCTGACCCTGCAAGGAGAAGACTAGAGGCCGCCACTATGACATCGCCGTTGCGGCGATTGGTGCTGCCGCTCGTTGCATTCGCATGCCGAATGTCCACTCCTGGCCCATGGCCGACTCCCCCCAGCGAGCCGATAACGTCGGCTCATTGACAGTGAAGCGGACGTGCTCCCCGCGTGCTCCGATTTCCGATGATGACCCAAGGCGGAAGTTCAAGCGGCGCCGGGACAGCCGCAAGTTAACGGCACTTCTCGTCGAGAGGTGCATGAACTCCGTCAGTGGGTTCGAGCGGGGCCGATTTGCCGACGTCGTCGGTTGCGCCGCCTCCTCATCATTCACGCAGTTAGGGGGCGATCGTGAACCGTGCCGATATTTCCCGCATACCTCCACGATCGGTTGTTTTGTGCTTTGCCGATCAGCTTTTGAGTCCAATTGCCGGTGCTCTGCCAGGAGCAACAGGCGGCATGCGACGGGCACACTCCAAATGCGCCCGAGAGAGACTTGTAGCAGTGATGCTGACGAGTGAACTGGGCGCGCAATGGGTAAGCGTCACTTCGACAGTTCGGTCTTGACGTTGTTGAACAGGTTGTTCAATCCGTCGCGAAGTGCGCCGAGCCCGACGATGATGCCGACGCCGACGATTGCGGCGATCAAGCCGTACTCAATGGCCGTAGCGCCGGAGTCGTCGTGCAAAAAACGCGTGAGGATCGTTGTCATGACGAGTCTCCCAATCTTTATTTTCGTTCGACGGCTGTTGCCGCCGAATGCCCGCAAATATGCGTGCACCACCGATTAAAGAATCTTAAAAATTGCGATAAATCGCAACCAAGCTTAACAGTTCGTTGCTTCGCGGGGACCAACCGCGGGGCCAACCCAACATGAAGGGACTCGTGGTCGGGTCTGACGACGTTTGCCCCGCGGGGCGGGTACATCATGCAGGCTCGAGAAATTGGGGATGTGTATTGCGGGGCATAAAAAGGCCCGCGTCGTAGCGGGCCTGAGTTTCGGCAGTCTATGACAGCGGCGCCTGCGCTAGGGGAGGGTATGGGTGCCGCCCGGCGTTATATGGGTAGTTGCGTCACCTGCCACAAGCAGCTGCCGGCCCGGTAAAGCGCACTAGAGGCGGTGAAGGAAAGTGCGCGAGGATTGTGGGGGGAGCAGTGCACACGCGGCACTGCGCTATTAGAGCGATTTTATGTAAACCCTCGAATTATATCCGCAGTTACTGGATGGACCTATAGTGGCGGTCGGATCGCCAATATGGGCCTCGATCATGCAAATTCTTCGTTCGTCAAATACGCTTAAAAAGACGACACGCAAAAAAAGAGCTGCGGCACCCAACGGCACCAAGTTTTCCAGTGACGAAGGGTTGGTCGCGCGTGACCTCGCGCGGGCATTTGAAAGGCTCAAAGGAAGCAAGGCGGCTCGCGGGCCCAAGCAGCAGCTCGCGCAGCTCGGTGGCTGGTTCGAGATCGCACTCAACAACATGGGGCGCGGCCTTTCCATGTTCGACGCTGAGCAACGGCTGCTTGTGTGCAACAGGCTGTACCGCGAGATTTTTGACTTGCCCGAACGGTTGACGCGGCCGGGCACGCCGCTCGCCGAGATTATCCGCAATCATGTCAAAAAAGAAACTGGCTCGGATACACAGAAAGACCGCGAAAATCAACACAAGTGGATCGAATATCATGTGGCCGCACTAGCACGTGGCGAGACGTTTTCCGATACGCGCCATCTAAAGAATGGCCGCATCATCCTGGTCACCAATCAGCCAATGCCGGGAGGGGGATGGGTCGACCTGCAGGAAGACATCACCGAAAAATGCAAGGCCGAACAAAAGATCACCTGGCTCGCGCGCCACGATACGCTGACGGAGATCGCTAACCGCTTCCAATTTCGAGAGCACCTTGACACCTGGTTTCGGGAGCTGCCGCCCGGCTCGGGTTTCGCCGTGCATTGGATCGACCTCGACCACTTCAAATCGGTGAACGACACACTCGGTCATCCCGCGGGCGATGCGCTACTGAAGAGCGTTGCCAAGCGCTTGCGCAACACTTTGCGCGGTCCCGATCTCGTAGCCCGCCTCGGCGGCGATGAGTTCGCCGTTCTGCAGGCCGGCGCCACGCGTGAGGCCCAGGCAGTAAAGCTGGCCAAACGTTTGATACGTGCATTAGCGGAACCGCATCATGTGCTGGGGCACAAGGTCCTTGCAGCAGCGAGCATCGGCGTCGCCTTGGCGCCTAGTCAAGGACGCAACGCCGATGAGTTGCTCAAGAATGCCGATATTGCCCTTTATCGTGCAAAAGGCTCCGGGCGCGGGTGTTACGCCTGCTTCGAACCAAAGCACGATCAAAAGACGGCACCACGCCGCGGCTTGGAGGCAGACCTAAGGGGAGCACAGGAGAAGGGGCAGCTGGAACTCTACTATCAGCCTATCGTCGAGCTCGGGCGAGAGGAGGTTATGGGCTTTGAAGCCCTCATGCGCTGGCATCATCCCGAGCGTGGTATGCTTCCGCCCGGTGATTTTATTCCTCTGGCAGAGCAGACGGGGCTGATTGTGGAAATTGGCGCATGGGCGCTCCATCGCGCCTGCCATGAAGCCATGTCCTGGCCAGAGCATATCAAGGTCACCGTTAATCTCTCACCGACCCAATTCGAAAGCGGCGATCTTTACCGGACGGTGGCGCACGCGCTCGCAGAGTCGGGGCTTAGCCCCAGTCGCTTGGAGCTGGAGATCACGGAGGGTTTGCTCTTGCGTGACGAGGCTGGGACGCATGAGGTTCTACACAAGCTGCGGGATCTTGGCGTCAAAATTGCTCTCGACGACTTTGGTACCGCCTACGCATCGCTCAGCTACCTGCGCAGCTTTCCGTTCGATAAGATCAAGATCGATCGGTCGTTCATCACAGATCTCGACATGCAAAAAAGCACTGATTGCGTGGCCATCATCCACGCGGTTGCAGGCCTCGCCAAGCGCATGCAGATGAGCACCGTCGCCGAAGGCGTTGAAACGCTCGATCATCTCAATACGGTCACGATTGCGGGTTGCGAAGAAGTGCAGGGCTTCTACTTTAGTCAAGCGGTGCCGGCAGCCGAGGTCAAAGCCGTGTTAGCGCAGTGTCGCTCCATGTTTTGTGACGGCAAGAAGAAGCGAGCGATCTCCTGATTTCTAAAGATACTGTTGAGCCGGCGTGCTCACGTCGTGTCGACATGGCCTAGCGAACGCCCCGGTGCAATGCGATCGCGCACAAGCCGCTTCAATTCCTTTATTCCAGGGAAGCGCCCCGCGGAAGGGAAATCGATTAAATGACGTTGACTTCAGCTAGTGGCCCATGGCCGACTCCCCCCAGCGTGCCGATGACGTCGGCTCATTGACAGTGAAGCGGACGTGCTCCCCGCGTGCTCCGATTTCCGATGATGACGCGATAGCGGACTCAACGCGAGTGTCCGCTCGTTAATCTCCAAGCCCGGCGTTCGCATTGCTGGTCAGTGCGCTGCGCTATCGTGGGCGCAAGTGAGTCACAAGAGCTCAAGACCGATCAATCCGCCAATGGCCCCGCGGCTGACCGCAGCAGGATATGAGCGATGGGTCCTCCCCTCAGAAGAGCGATGCCGTCATCGCGGTCCCTTGGGGTTGATTATTGTGCCTCTACCTCTTTGAAGTCGATCACGATGACGAAACAACCTTTGTTCTTGTCGTGGTAAGCGGCGACAGGCTTCCCAAAATCCTCGCCAAGGCCCAGCACGACATCCATACTATCCGGTGCGTCTGCTAATGCCTTCCTCAGGTCAGAGACTTTCATCCAGGCGTCCCCTCTGATCTCTGTCAGGTTGTTGTCAATCAGTAATTCTTGACGGACATGTCACCCGCCCCATGCCGGGTCTGATCCGCGCCCAGCGCGGCGCCTTGCGCCGCAAGGCCGCGCCCGTCCCGCGCCCCCGCCACGGCCGCACCCGCGCCCCATTTTTCCCTTGTCTGTGCCTGCATCCCGTGCAAGGCCGGGGCGGGACGTCTTGCGCCTTAACATCGGCGCGCCGGACAAGGTATAACGAACCATAATCGGGGTATTCCCTGAGTCGCGACGGGGGCTCCGCTGGAGGGGCCCCGCACCCCGCACGTTATGATCATTTGCAACGCTGGGACTTAACGCCGTGCAGGACTGGTTCTTCAAACAAGGCCGCCGCCAAAGGGTGATCAACTGGCTCGGCCTTGATTCCAAGATCGACTCCACCCTTGCCGAGACCTGGGCGGCGGTCCGCAACTTCTGGAACGCCGGCACCAGCTTTTTTGCCCGCTTCAAGATCAGCGGGTGGCGGCGGCTTGCCAACGAGCTGGGCTCCGAGGCGCTCACGCTGGGCGCCGGCGGGCTCGTCCTCATGTACGCGCTCGCCATCCCCGCCCTGCACGAGTTCGACGAGGGCCGCTTCCTGACCGGGCGCTTCGCCGTCAAGTTCCTCGATCAGAACGGCAACGAGATCGGCAAACGCGGCATCCTGCACAACGACTCAGTCCCGCTCGAGGAGATCCCCGACAGCCTCATCAAGGCGACGCTCGCCACCGAGGACCGGCGCTTCTTCGAGCACTGGGGCATCGACGCCGTCGGCACGCTGCGCGCGCTGTTCACCAACATTCAGGCCAACGAGGTGGTGCAGGGCGGCTCCTCGATCACCCAGCAGGTCGCCAAGATCCTGTTCCTGTCGTCGGAGCGCTCGCTCCAGCGCAAGATCAAGGAGGCCTTTCTCGCCCTTCTGCTGGAAAGCCGCTTCTCCAAGCGCCAGATCCTGAAGCTCTACTTCGACCGCGCCTACATGGGCGGCGGCGCCTTCGGGGTCGAGGCGGCCTCGCAGTACTACTTCGGCAAGTCGGTGCGCCAGGTGAACCTCGCCGAGGCGGCGATGCTGGCCGGCCTCTTCAAGGCGCCGACCAAGTTTGCGCCCCACGTCAATCTGCCCGCCTCGCGCGCGCGCACCAACGAGGTGCTCACCAACCTGGTGGAGGCCGGCTTCTATACCTCGGGGCAGGTGCACTCGGCGCGCGTGCACCCGGCGCAGACGGTGGAGAACCGCAATCCCAACAGCCCCGATTGGTTCCTCGACTGGGCCTTCGAGGAGGTGCAGCGCATCGCGGCGGGCCGCGGCCAGTACACGCTGACGGCGCGCACCACCGTCGATCTCAGCATGCAGAAGGCGACGGACCAGGCGCTCACCACGGCTCTGAAGCAGTATCGGGGCAACCACATTACCAGCGGTGCCATCGTGCTGATGGACACGGACGGGGCGGTGCGGGCGTTGACCGGCGGGCCCGACTACGGCGAGAGCCAGTTCAACCGCGCCACGCACGCCAGGCGCCAGCCCGGCTCCTCGTTCAAGATCTACGTCTACGCGACCGCGCTGGAGAACGGCTTCACGCCGACGACGACGGTGCGCGACGCTTCGCGCTCGTGCGGGCGCTGGCATCCGCAGAACTACGGCGGCAGCCACGGCGGCGGGGGCAGCATGCCCCTTTGGATGGCGCTTGCCCGCTCCCTCAACACCACCGCCGCCGAGCTGTCCTTCAAGGTCGGCCGCGAGAAGGTGATCGAGATGACGAAGCGGCTCGGCATCACCGGGATCCGCAAGACCTGCTCCATGGCGCTCGGCGATTATGGCATAAGCCCGCTGCAGCACGCCGGCGGCATCGGCACCTTCGCCAACGACGGCAAGCTCGCCAAACCCTACGCGATCCTCGACCTCGTCAACTCCAAGGGCGACCTCGTCTACTCCAGAGACCGCGACGAGCCCGAGGCCCCGCAGGTGGTGGCCCGCAAGGTCGCCGAGCAGATGAACTGGATGCTCAACAAGGTCGTGACCGAGGGAACGGGGCGGGCCGCGCAGCTCGATTTCACCAATGTGGCCGGCAAGACGGGGACCAGCACCGGCCCCAAGGACGTTTGGTTCATCGGCTTCACCGGCAAGTACGTGGGCGTCGTTTGGCTCGGCAACGACGACAATAGTGCCATGGGGGGGGGCGCGACCGGCGGGCACTATGCGGGGCCGATCTGGCATTCGTTCATGTCCGTCGTCCACACCGACATGAACATCCCGACGATCCCCGGCCTGCAGCCGCATCCCGTCCAGGTCGCCGAGCAGCAGCGCCTCGCCGCCCTCAGGGCCGAAGGGGCCTTGGCCGGAGCCGGCGATAGCAAGAAGCACGCCTCCAGCCTGATGTCCGAGCAAACGCGCGAGGCCTTAAAGCGCGTGGCGCAGGAGTTGCGCAAAGCCGCCGGCGTCGCCGAGCCCGCGGCCCCACCTGCTGGCGACAAACCGCAAGCTCCACCGGGCCGGGCCCCGCCGGCGCGTCCTCCGGATCGGCGCGCGCAAGGGACGACGCCACGCATCGCCCTGCCGCGTGAAGACACGGTTGGCGCAGCGCAGGCCGGCGAGACATCGCGCCGTGCTCTCCCATAGCGCTCTGACACCCATTCACGTCGTTCTGCACAAGGTGCAGAAGCGCATCTCCATGCTGCTCGCGCTCCTGGGCGACTGGGCCGCCTTCACCGGCATCGTCCTGATCCTCGGGCTCGGCACAAGTTGGTACATGATCGACATAGGCACGCCGCTGACCACCGAGCGCCAGGGCCCATGGCTCAGCTGGACCTCGGCAGGCCGCGCCGACGCCGACCCTTACACGCGCGCCCATTTCGCCCGGCTGGGAACCCTGCAACTGTCGGCGGAGATGACGCTCACCTACGTCGCCAACACCGACAGCGAGGGCAGACGGCTGCATTCCTCGTGCGACTACAGCATCGAAGGACGCGAACCAGGCACCAGCTGGTGGTCTCTATCGGTCTTCGATGATCGCGGTGAGCTGATCCCCAACACCGCGCGGCGGTACGCCTTCACCAGCCAGTCCATTGCGTTACGGCCAGACGGCTCGTTCCTCATTGCCCTCGCGCGCGACGCTAGGCCGGGCAACTGGCTGCCCACGGGTGGTGCCGGCCGACTGGCCCTCATCTTCACCACGGTCGATCCCAGCACGCCGCTGCTGGCGAAGCCGACCGAAACTCAAAAGCCTCTTCCCGCCATCCGCCGCATCCAATGCCGATGAATCTGAGAGACAAGCTCAAGCACGCCAATTGGCAGCTCATTCTCGCCGCGCCGATCGCCGCCGGCATTCTCCACATCTGTGCGACGCTCGCTGCGCCCTATCTCACCGCCGCTTCCGCCTACAGCCGCTTGGCTCCGGCATTGCCCGTCAACAAGATCCAGGTGCTGCGGCCCCTTGCCCCCGGTGCAGAGCCGCTGCCCTTTCTTCCTGCCGATGCGCGCTACGCCATGTGCCGCTTCGACACGTCTGCGGGTCCTGTGACCGTTACGGCAACCTTGCCACCCGATCCCGGCTGGATGCTCGCGGTCATCACGCGGCAGGGGGACAACGTCTATGCCGCAGCATCGACGCCGGGCCGTGCAACACCGATCACGCTCGTTCTTGTGCCGTCGGAGGAATATTTCCTGGGCGTCACGCCCGAAGCCCGCGGCATCGCCCGCAACATGGAGCCCCCCGTCCCGATCGCAGCGACGCGCGGCATCGTCGTCGTGCGTGGCCCCGATATGGGGCTCTCCTATCGAACACAGGTCGAAGCCGTTCTGAAGCGCGCGCGCTGTTCCGGCCATTCCTTCTAGGACAAGCCTCACCCAGCGCCGGGCCCCAAGGTCGTCTTACTCTGCCAGCTCCAGCACATCGCGCCGCTGATCGAGACGCCGCTTCTTTGTCGCCGCTTGCCTCATCGGCTCGGCGTCCCCCGCTTCATTCCAACGCTCGTAGCGGACGCCCGGAAAGACGATCACCTCCGCTGAACCATGCTCGCGCGCGGCGCATGCGCTTTCATGACGCCGCTGCTCTTCGGGCCGGAATGCGAGTATCTTGGCCATGTGTTCCCCCGTGACATGGCGTTCCATCATTGCCGCGCGGATCGCCACGGGACTTTGGCTCCGGCGGCGCGAATCACAGATTACAGTTGGCGCGGGCAATCGTTAATGAAAACTTAACGCTTCGGGTTGCGTACGTAGACGCGTGAGGTTCCCATCACACAGTGGGGTCCTCAAGATGCTCATCGAGAAAGTGGCGCCCGCGGCGATCCTCGACCTCCACAAGCCACAAATCGGAATCGAAGCTCGCCTCGCGTGCGAGCAGCGCATCGGCCTCGCTTTCGGCGACGCCCTGAGCCGACACGCGGGCGACCCATCGCCGATCGCTCTCGGCCCCCGTCAGTCCGGCTGGCGCCGGGCCGAAGAGCAAGCACGTGCCGTCGAGGCGATTGACCTTGATGAAGATCGCGCCCGCGTCGTCGTCCCCATGGCGCACGACCACGGCGGATGCGCCCTCCATGGCGCACCGGCGAAGATAGGCCTTGACCCAGAACTCTGCCCTGAGGCGCATGACGGGCACTCTAGAGCGGGGCCGGCGCTGTGCAAGCGCCTCAGCGCCGGAGCGCTACTCTGCCGTCATCGGCAAGGCGCAACAGCCGCGCGACCAGCGGTCCGGATATGCGGCCGGACTCGGGCAGGGCCTGATCGACCTCGAACTCGCGGATGGCCCGCGCCGTATCGGGCGTGATCGTCCCATTGACACGGCCCGGCCGGTAGCCAAGCCGGGCGAGCGACGTCTGCACGGTGCGTATCACGGTCTTAGCCTCGGCACTTTGGCGGCCGGACGATGCAGCGTGCGGTGGCGCATCTCCGGTGCCGAGAAGGATGTACTTCAGGAGGTCCTGGCTCGGGCGGCCGGTCAGCGGCAGGCCGTGATCCTGCTCAAAGGCCATGATCGCTGCGCGGGTCACCAAGCTGGGCGCGCCGCCGGAGGTGCCGGTCGCGTACCCGCGCGTTTTGAGCTCGCGCTGCACGGCCCGCGTCACATCGACGTGGTTGTCCGGCATTTCGACGTCGGCGATTGTGCCGAGCGTCTCACCGCGTTCGCCGGCCGTCCCGATCGAGCCGGTATCCCCGAAACCGACGTGCTTAATCTGCGCCATCCGGCTTTCACCGGCACGTCCGACGCCACGATGAGATTGTAGAAGGAGAAGGTTTGCCGCAACCCCGGCGCTCAGCACGAAGAACGCGATAAGTTGCAGCTTCAAACGACTCGGCAGCATGGCACACCCCTTACGCGCTGCTTAACAAGACGAGCTACTATGCAAGCGAGTACGTAAACGAGTTCTTAACTCAGATTGACACCCCGTTGACGCTCGTCTCCACGCGAACGCTGCGCAGGCGCGGAGAGATCGATAAAATTTTCGGGCAATTGAGCGATAGTTTTGCACTTGGATGATGCAGTTTTTTGAGATCGGTCTGCTAGAAGGGCATCCAACGAACACCGGACCGGGTTGGAGCAATCCACATGTCCCTCGTCAGAATTGGCATTCTCGTAGCGGTCGTCGTTGCCGTGCTGCCGGCCGACAAGCAGCAGCAGGCACGGCTCTATGACCGGGCGGCAACCGCTGTCCAATGGACGGCGACCTTCTGTGATCGCAACGGCCCCACCTGCACGCAGGCTGCGGATTTCTGGTCCGCCTTCGTGCAGAAGGCGAAGTTCGGAGCGAATATGGCCTACGAGCTCGCTCTCAAGTATTCGGCGGCCGACAACGGCCACTTCACGCGCACCTCTGGCCCGGCCCAGGGCACGCTGACGCCGCAGGACCTGGAGCCTGTCTGGCGCGGCCCCCGCGATTCCGGCGTCTGACGCGCTCTAAACCGAACCAAGCCTCTCCGTGTCCGCCAAGCGGGACGCCGCTGCGCCTGCCGAGCCGCTCTTGCGCCTGGGGCAGCTGGGCGCCTATGTGTTAGGCAGGTCTTTGCCGTGACGTGGAGATGTGATCCGTTTTGCCGACACTTTCCGAAATCCGCTCTGATTTCGCTGTCCTCGACGAGTGGGAGGACCGGTATCGCTACGTGATCGAGCTCGGGCGCACATTGAAACCGTTGCCCGAAGCCCTCAGGACCAACGCCAACAAGGTGCGCGGCTGCGCCAGCCAGGTCTGGCTCGCGACCAACATCAAGCGTGGCAATGGGAGTGCTTCGCCGCAGCTGACGTTTCAGGCCGATAGCGACGCGCACATCGTGCGGGGCCTCATTGCAATCCTGTTCGCCATCTACGATGGCCGCTCGGCCGAGGAGATCCTTGCCACGGATCCAGAGCCCGTCTTCGCCGAGCTCGAACTCAAGGAACATCTGACGCCCCAGCGCTCCAACGGGCTTGCCTCCATGGTCGCCCGCATCCGCTCTGACGCCGCTGCCGCGATCGATCAGCGGGCGCCCGCCCACTAGCCCCTACCCGTCATTCCGCCGGCAACTCGAAAAGCGGGCGATAGTCCTCACTCCCCCAATGGCGGACGCGAGCGGCACCTTCGTCTGCCGCCCTCGACGTTTCGCCGATGCCGTAGTGGCGCGCCAATCGCGTGAGCGCCAACCGCAGAACCACTTTGCCCGCACGCTGCGGCCAGCCCGCGGTCCGTTCCGCCTCCTCCAATCCCTTGAGGTGGCAGCAGACGTCGATAAGGACGCCCGCGAGCTCTGGCCCCACCACCATCAAGGCGCGGCGCACCCGCTCGCGCGCGGCGGCCACGCTGTCCATCATGTCGGCGTCGGCGCCAAACGCCAGTCCCGAGCGGCGTCGCCGTTGTGCGGGCGCGATCGCCCGCCAGTTCATGGTCACGCGCGGCGTCAACTGTGCAAACCAGAAATCGGCGCGCAGCCGCTCTCCTGCGTCAAACTGGGCTTGTGAGATCATCGTCTCGCCGCCCCGATCCCTGCGCCGACGCAGCCACGCGAGCGGGCTCTCTGCGGGATTGAGCGTGGCGGTCGCGCGCGGCTCGGACGCTGGCCGCTTGGAGGGTGCAACGGGCATGAGGGTGCGCCTTACGACGAGAGGAAACGGCTGGACGACGGTCTGGTGGCAAGCGTCGGGACGGCCCACTCGAGCAAATCGAGGGCGCGATCGAAAAGAGGATCATCGCGCCGGTCCTCGATCACCCCGCAGGCGTGCGCAACCGTGGTTCGGTCGCGGCCGAACAGCCGGCCAGTATCGGTCAGAGACAGCCCGCAGGCGACGTGGGCGAGATACATGGCGACTTGGCGCGCGAGTGCGACCTTGGCCTGTCCCCGCGTAATGCGGTGCAGCTCGTCGCAACGCACGCCGAACACTTGGACGACCGCCTGCTCGATCGCTTCGCGCTCGGCTAAGGTGCTGCCGCAACCGTTTGCGGTGGGTGCATCAAGCCGCGCGCTGCGATCGCGCGCTGACCGTTGGGTGGGTTGGAGGGTCTGCAACATAGTCGAGCTTCCAGTGCGCAGTTAACGACTTCGTGCCCCTTCGTGCTGCCCTCCATCATACGCGGACGCGCTCCCATCCGAGCTTCAAACTAGCGGCTGAGTGAACGACGGGGATAAATCGTCCCGCACTGGGTCGGCCCCCAATGCTCTGCACAAGGGTGCCTTATCCTCGGTGCCCGGACCCAATGCGACAGTGGCGGCTCGCTCCTGCAGCCGAGCCCTTCGCCATGTCAGATCTCAAGACAGCCGCGCAAAGGAAACCTCGCCCCGCGTCATCCGTAGATGAAAGCGCGCGTGCGAAACTCGGCACGGCAGATATCGGTTATCTGCGCGCCCGCGATCTTCCCGGGCTCTTGCCCCTCTGGCCCCGGGAAGCCGAAGCCCTGCGTCCTGCCGATCATGCGCGCCTTCTGGCCAGGTTGCGCCGCGCGCTTCGCGGCGAGCGGCAGCGTGGCCTAGGCGGACATTGGGCCTACGATCTCTCCCGTCACGCGCAACTGCTGCGCGCTTATCGGGCCGAGATGGCCGCCTACCTGCGTGCGACCACGGCAGCCGCGGTGGCACGCTCAAAATCGCGTTGAGGTGTTGGTCCGCGCTTATTTCTAGCGGCGGGTGCCGAGCCCCATTTTTTTCGCAAGATCGGAGCGCGCCCGGGCGTAATTGGGGGCCACCATAGGATAGTCGTGCGGCAGTCCCCACTTTTCGCGGTACTCATCCGGGGACAGGTTGTAATGGGTGCGCAAGTGCCGCTTCAATGACTTGAACTTCTTCCCATCTTCTAGACAAACAATGTGGTCGGGCATCACCGACTTCTTCACCGGCACCTTGGGCTTCTGCTCTTCCCGCTCAAGCGGGAGCGTATTGCCGGTCGCGCGGCTGAGCGCAGCATGCGTATCACTGATCAGATGCGGAAGATCGCTGGCGACGATCGCGTTGTTGCTGACATAGGCCGAGACGATCCTGGCCGTCAGCTCAACGAGTTCTGGTGGCGATGGGTTTTCCACTCCGGTTTCCCTCCTCGACAGGTGCGAACCCTTGAACGGCGAGACGATGCACCCCGGCGCCAAATCGAAAGCAAAAGGTCCATGAGACCTCGGCCTGCCTCGACTTAATTGATCGTGTATCTCAGCGGTTAACTTGGCGGCCAATACCGTCGCGGGGCCTTCTTTCGCATCGTTTAAAAGTAAAGTCAACAACAACGCCAAAACTTACACTTGGTATGCCTAATCAAACGGCCATGCCAAGTCGTGGGCACCTTCCTAACGGTTCGCTATGACCGTATTTTCACAGACGAAAGAGTGAATTGCAAGACCTGAGACCTGTTCACAAGTGCTCTACTGCCTGCGAATGCCGCAACTTTATGGCCGCCCATGCCGAACATCGTTGGCGTTCCTTGCTCGACCCAGCAGGACACTCACAGTGTACGTGCAAGAAGATGCCGCCTCCGCACCACGAAAGCGCGCAGGTCCCCGGAGCGCCATCCCCGAGGTTGACAAGAATCCAGGCAAGCAATCTCATGATGTTCCTGCCCCGCGTCGATCACGCTTGCGCGGACGGCATCCCCAAGAAGCAACACGACCCTCGGGCACGCCGCGCGTTCCCCACTCCCTTTTTCTTCCCTGCGTGGAGAGTTCAATGCACGGCCCAGCTCGCGGACACGCCCTCGCCAAGCCGCCGATCGCCGCGCGCCGGCCGCGTCGCAGCACCCGGCATGGCGTCGACATGGTCGACGACTATGCCTGGCTCCGGGCCGACAACTGGCAAGACGTCATGCGCGATCCCGCCGCGGTTGACCCTGAGATTCGCGCCTACCTCGAAGCCGAAAATGCCTATTGCGAAGCCCAGCTCGCCGACACGCGCTCCCTGCAGGACCAGCTTTTCGCCGAGATGAAGGGGCGGCTGAAGGAGAACGACAGGACGGTGCCGGCGCCCGACGGTCCTTTCGCCTACTTCTCAAGCTTCGTCGCCGGCGGCCAGTATCCGCTTTTGTGCCGCCTGCCGCGGGCGGGCGGCCCTGAGAGCGTCCTGCTCGACGGCAACGTCGAGGCAAAGGGCAAATCCTACTGGGACATCGGCAGCTCCCAGCACAGCCCCGACCACACGCTGCTCGCCTACTCGAGCGACGATCGCGGGTCAGAGCTCTATACGATCCGCATTCGCGACCTGCGCACGGGCGCCGATCTTGCCGATTGCATTCCCGACACGCGCGGGGGGGGCGTCTGGGCCAACGACAGCAAGACCCTCTTCTATGTACGTCTCGACGAGCATCACCGCCCGCTTTTGGTCTACCGGCACGTTGTCGGCACGCCTGTGGAGGCGGATGTGCTCGTCTATGAGGAAAAGGACATCGGATTCTACGTCGCGCTGTCGGTTACGCAATCGTCGAAGTACATCCTCATCGACGCCCACGACCATCAATCGAGCGAGATCTACCTCATCGACGCCGACGCACCGACGGGGCCCCTGCGCATCGTCGAGCCGCGCAGACATGGGCACGAGTATGATGTCGAGCACCATGACAACCGGCTCTTCATCACCACCAACTCGCAAGGGGCGGAAGACTTCCGCATCTGCGAGGCGCCGCTTGCCGCGCCCGGCATGGGGAATTGGCGCGAGGTGATCGCGCACCGCCCCGGCTGCTTGATCCTCGACACGGTCCTTTACCGCGACCACATGGTGCGGCTCGAGCGCGAGGAAGGCTTGCCGCGCATCGTCATTCGCCGCCTCGCCGACCGCGCCGAGCACACGATCTCGTTCCCTGAGGAGGCTTACGCGCTCGGCGTATCGTCGGGCTACGAGTTCGACACGACAACGCTGCGCTTCGTCTACTCCTCCATGACCACGCCGGCGGAGACCTACGACTACGACATGGAGGCGCGCACCCGCATCCTGCGCAAGCGCCAGGAGGTCCCGAGCGGGCACAATGCCGTCGACTATGTCACCCGGCGCCTTTATGCGCCGGCCCCCGACGGCGAGACCGTGCCGGTCTCCATCCTCTACCGCAAGGACACGCCGCTTGACGGATCGGCGCCGGTTCTTCTTTACGGATACGGGGCCTACGGAATCTCGATCCCGGCCTCCTTCTCCACAACGCGGCTGTCGCTCGTCGACCGCGGCTTTATCTACGCCATCGCCCACATCCGCGGCGGCAAGGAAAAGGGCTATCGCTGGTACACCGGCGGCAAGCTCGCACACAAGGTCAACACCTTTACCGACTTCATCGCGGCCGGTGAGTTTCTGGTCGCGCAAGGATTGACCCGGCGCGGTTGCATCGTGGCCAACGGCGGCTCGGCCGGCGGCATGCTGATGGGCGTCGTCGCCAACATGGCGCCCGATCTTTTCCTCGGCATCATCGCCGACGTGCCCTTCGTCGACGTTCTTAACACCATGCTCGACAAGGATCTGCCGCTCACGCCGCCGGAGTGGCCCGAGTGGGGCAATCCCATTGTCAGCGAGCACGACTTCGACACCATTCGCGCCTACAGCCCCTACGAGAACGTGGGGGCCAAGCGCTACCCGCACATCTTCGCTTATGGCGGGCTCACCGACCCGCGCGTCACCTACTGGGAGCCCGCCAAGTGGATCGCGCGCCTGCGCGAACTCAACGCCTCAGACAATCTGATCCTGCTGAAGATCAATATGGAAGCCGGCCACGGCGGCGCCTCGGGCCGCTACGAGCAGCTGAAGGAGATCGCTGCCGATTACGCGTTCGCCCTCAAGATCGCGGGCAAGACCGGCAGCGCTCCGCCGGGGCAACAAAAAAGGGCGGCCGAAGCCGCCCCGGTCGAGAGCTGACATGAGAAAGGCCGCTTCCCAGCGGCCTTTCGTCGAGCCTATTGCTAGGCGGCTTTGACGCCTAAGGCCGGCAGTTTCTTATCCTCCTCGAGCTCGCCGGCGGACTTCAGCGCAATGCCGATGTACCGCACTCTGCCTGCTATCCTTGCTTTATGGACTCCGAGCTCCCCGAACTCCCGTCCGAAGGTTGGAAGTGCGAGCGGCTCTTTCTGTTGCTCTTCACACCATGCACAGTAGTCCTCATACAGCGAAGTTGCAGTTAAGCTCGATCCATCCTGTGTCTCTATCCTTTCCTTGTAGAAGCGCTCCACATCCGTTTCGGGAGCGACCAGTCTTGCAGCCGGCTTCTTCGACCTGTTGTCGTTGGCGCCGGAACGCGGCTTTGCTATCGCAACGGCCTTTTTGGCCGCCACCGCTGCCGCAGCGGTGCTGACCGGCGCCATCCGAGGCGCGGCCGGCGTGTGGCGGTCGTAGAGACGCCACTGGCTGAAGGCAATGTACATGCCGAACGCAGAGCCGACCTCGAGGAGCAACGCAATGAAGACCGTGAGCGCGGTCTGCACATCCTCGACTTTGACGGTCGGCGCCAAAATGCCGGCGAGCCTAGCGAGAACCGCGGCCTGCGGATCGGCTTCAGACATCACCGTAGTGCCCTTCGACTTGGCAATCTGGCTCTCGATGTCGGCGATACGCGCTTCCAACGTGACGGACTGCTCCGCGGAAGCCAGCTCGGCCGACAGGCCATGGTACTGCTGACAGAATTGCCGACTCTTACTTGTGGTCGCGTCGGTGCACCCACTCGTCAAGCTCCAACGACGCTCGTTCTTGAGCGCTTCGATCTCGGCCTGCACCGCCTGAGCAGGACGGTGCTGCGGGATCCAGGACAACTGCTCCTTCGCCCGCGTCAGGTCGGCCCGATGATCCTTGTAGGTCTGCACCGTGGCGGCCCGCTTGCCGGTCGTATCGAACCTGTTCAACGCCGCATGGCCGAGCGCCGAGGTCATCGAGTAGGCCATGACCACGACCCAGACCAAGGCCGAGGCAGCTGCCTGCGACCACATCCGGGTACGAATTGCGGCGAAGAAGAAGAACGGTACGAGTGCCTTCATGCAGTCCGCGGCCGCGCTGGCCGCGCCGTAGATCTGGCCGTCAAACTCGGTTCGGCCGAGACTGAAGCCAAATCGCCAGTTCATCGCGGCCGAAACGGCGAGCAGAACGCCGGCCGCGAGAACCCCTAACACGCCTAGAGCATGCCTCATCTTTATATGCCCTCTGTTTTCGCCGGCGCAACGCGTTACAACCGGCGGTTTTATCTTGCCGATGTCTGCTAAGAGGGCGGAAGAACAGACAAACCCTTCCAGCTCATACGAGGGACAGGGCGCACCGGCCTGATTGACGAAGCGGTCCATTCGGCCCGTGAGCTCCGGCGCCATCCCCAATGGCTATCCGGCGGGTCGAGAGCCACGCGCCCAGGTGGTGCGCCGAGAGCTGGAACCTTGGCTGCAGGGTGTCAAAGCACAGGCGCGTATCGCCGCTTGATCCTGCTGTGCAAAAACTCCCCTGGCGAGCGAAGGCGACAAGTAGACGTAAGCGATACAGCCCCCTCGGTTGCTCGTGCTACGCGATTCGAAACCTTTTGTTAAGAGAATCAGTCTGCTAGCGGAATGGCGCGACGAGGCAGCGGATTAGGCGACCGGTGGATGATGCTCCCACCGCCCTGATGCGGCGCGAAGGCGTGCACAGCTTTTCCCCTGCGTGCTAGATTTGTACCCAGCCCCGAGGTGTTCCGGGGCCACCCCTGTGGAATGCTCTGGTGATCGGGCGGGGCGCTGCTGATCCCGCAAAGTAAAAAAAAACTCGCTTTGCGGTTGCATCCGCGCGTCGGTCGACTTATTTTTTCCCTAACGGGCGGGTAGCCTTGAAGAAGCGTGATTTTGCAAGTTCGCCTTAAGCTCATTGTCATCGCTTCCACATAGCATCGCAGCGCAAGTCCCTTTCGGGGCGCTGTCGAAGTAACTGGCAGAGTTACCAGCGAAATACCGCGTGGAGGCGAGAGGAGTGTCAGTGGTGCGTAGCCTCGGCGGGTTGGTATTGTTGGCGGGCATTGGCGTGGGCCTGTTCGTCTATCTGCCTGCGCCCGTCAATCGCAACACCTCCCTAGATGCCGTGCAGCAGCTTGCCGCGGTGCGCGCGCCTCAGAGCCCGTTGCCGGTCTCTTCTTCGCTCCCAAAGGTACGCTCTTTCTCGCCGCCCGGTATTGCGCTGGCAACGATGGCCCAGCTTGAAGTCTCGGTGCCAACGCGTGCTGGTTCCATCAAAATGGTCAGCCCACCGCCCCTTGCCGGCTTACAAAGCAACGCGCCAAGCGGCTGGCAGACCGTCGTCGCCATGAGCCCCTCAAGCCCTGCGAGCCAACGCACCTCGCTCGCGCCGCGTGATCCAGACAGCCGTTACAAGCTCGTCCTTGACATCCAGCAGAACTTGAAGCGGCTCGGCTGCTATTACGGCCGGATCGACGGCTCCTGGGGCGCGGGCTCCAAGGAGGCAATGAAGTCATTCACCGATAGCGTGAATGCGACTCTCCCAATCGAGGAGCCCGACTATCTGCTCTTGACGCTGCTGCAGGCCAACAGCGGCAAGACATGCGGCGCGTGCCCCGCGGGCCTGCAGATGTCTGCGGGCGGCCGCTGCGTGCCACAGACCGTCATCGCCCAGACGCGGCGCAACGACGGCTCGCAGAGCGGCGCAGACTTGCCTTGGAAGGCTACGGTAACGGCCGCGGCGCAGCGCCAGGCAAAGCCACTGTTCACCCCGGTTGCGACCAGCGTCGTGTCCTCGCAGCCTTTGCCGGGACGGATGGCCATCGGAGGTCCCAAAGCTCTACCTCCGGTTGATTATGTGTACACACCGCCGGGTGAGGGCGCGAGCCCCGAAGGCTCGCCCATCGCGACCGCTGCAGAAAACGCCGCACTCCCACCGGCGGCGGATGTCGCCTCGCGGTCCGCGCCACCGACACGGCGCTCCAGCTCCAAGCGCTCGTACCGCAGCGACGGACCCGGCACGCCGCGCTACAATTTGCTGCTGAGCCTCGGCGGCGTCTACTGAGGCGTCACCAAAGCAGCATCGGAAACGCGCTTTTTCGCCTTTTCGCCACCGTCCCCTGTCGCCCAGCGTCGGCACGCAAAACATGTGGGCGAGGCGTCGCCGTTCATTCCTGCCCCACGCCCGTTTCCTTCAGCAGCCAAGCAAGATAGTCGGCCGAGCCCCCGTCGACGGGTAGGACCAGCAATGCCGGACTGGTGTAGGAATGCCGCTCCTTGACCGCGGCGAACACGGCGTCTGCCGACCCCTTGCGCGTCTTGATGATCATGATCGCCTCGCTGTCGCGCGCGATCTTGCCTTCCCAGCGGTAGAGGGAGGTCATGCCAGGAATGATGTTCACGCAGGCGGCGAGGCGCTTGTCGACCAGCACCTGCCCGACCGATTCGGCGGCCTCGGCTGAGGGAAAGGTCGAATAAATGAGAACGGGCTTGTCGTTTTCCTGCACTTGAGCGAGCCTCCACGCTTCGTGCCTTCCCCCAACAGCCACCATGCCAAAACCAAAACAAAAATTCGACAAGATTGCCTTCGTCGCCAGCGACATGCCGGAAGCCGTCGCGGCGCGCAAGAGCTTGGTTGCGCGCTATGGCGCCGTCGACTTTGCGGACGCGGACGCTATCGTTGCCCTCGGCGGGGACGGGCACATGCTGCAGACCCTGCATCGGTTCATGAATGACGGCATCCCCATCTACGGCATGAACCGGGGCTCGGTCGGCTTCCTCATGAACGAATACAGCGAGGATGATCTCCCCGCTCGGCTGGCAGCCGCCGAGGTCAGCCGCATCCATCCGCTGTCGATGCTGGCTTATGACGGGGCCGGAAAAGCCCACAAGGCCCTCGCCATCAACGAGGTGTCGTTGTTCCGCGAGAGGCACCAGGCCGCCAAGCTAAGGATCCTGGTCGACGGCACCGTGCGCATGGAGGAGCTCGTCTGCGACGGCGTGCTGGTGGCGACGCCCGCCGGCTCCACCGCCTATAACCTTTCCGCGCATGGGCCGATCCTTCCCATCAATGCCCCGCTGCTCGCGCTGACGCCCATCAGTCCATTCCGGCCGCGGCGCTGGCGCGGGGCATTGCTGCCCAACAAGGTGCACATCTCCATCCACGTATTGGAACCCGACAAACGTCCCGTGAGCGCGGTTGCCGACCACTTCGAGACGCGGGGCGTTACCCGCGTCGAGGTGGAGAAGGCCCGCAACATCCAGCTCAATATGATGTTCGATGCCGACCACAGCTTGGACGAGAGGGTGCTCGCCGAGCAGTTTCGCTATTGAAGCGGTGGGCGGCGCGCTGCACTGACCTGGGGCTGCCAGGTGGTGGCTTCCGATACGATCAAGCGCGGGCCGCTTGCGCGTTGCACCTGTTCCAAAAGCGTCGGCTTAAGGCCGAGCAAAGCGCGCCGGGCCGACTTGGGTGGCGTGGCGATGCCGCGCGGGCGCGCTCCCAGCGCCCCCGTCAGCCGCTTATAGACGTGGGCAAGCGTCAGCGGGCCGTTGCGCTCATAAAAGAGATTGGGAGCGGCCTGCGCCAGCTCTGGCATGTGGTCGGCGGCCGCTTCGCCGGGCTTTGTTTCGGCGAGCGTGATGAAATCTATGGCGGCCTCGGGTCCGAACACGTGGGCGACATACAGGTCCCCCGCCGTTGCCGGCCGGTGCAGCGCGGCGCCGATCCGGCGCGCATTTGCCTGCGCGAATGTACGCGCCATACGGCCCGCCAGCGCCGTGTTCCAACGCGCAACCAGGATCTCGCGCCGCTCTTCCGCGACCGGAACGTAGAAGCGTCCCCCACTGGTCTTGAAAATGCGCCGTGAATAACCGTTCGCGTCGTCGTCGGACAGGTTCTCTTTAAGAGCCCGCAACCAGATGCCTTCGCTAAAGCGGAAGGGCCCTACCAGGGATTGGGAAGCGAAGGTCGCTTGCGAGGAAGGAATCGCCGTCTGGAAAGCAGGAGCCGGACTCGGCAGACCGTCGCCGGCCGTGGAGGCGGCGAGCGAAAGCGCGAGCGCAAGCTGCGCGGGAACGTAAAATAGGGAAGGCAAGCATCCCTCCGCAACGGCAACAACGCCGAGGCAGGCGGCGCAGGCCCCTCACTTTGGAGGCCGGCGTCAGGCTATGCGCCACTGGTAAATAGAAGCTTAACCGCCGTCCCAGTCTGGGACAGCCCAATCAGCCCCGCCAGCGCGTCACGATCTCGGAAAGGGCGGGCCGTTCGCGCTCCTCGGGCTTCTCCGCGGGCGTGCCGACATAGATGAAGCCGGCGATCCGCTCGTTGCCGGCAAGACCGAGGGCCGCGCGCACGCCGGGGCTGTAGGCGATCCACTCAGTGATCCACGAGGTCGCAAAACCCATGGCATTGGCCGCCAGGCAAAGATTGAAGCAGGCCGCGCCCGCCGACAGGACCTGCTCCCACTCCGGCGCACTGGAATGCGCCGTGATACGCGAGACGACCGCGATGACGACCGGAGCCCGCAAAAGCCGTCCCCGTTCCATCGCAAGGCGCACCTCCGAGGGCGGATGCTTCTCCTCGGCAACACAGGCCTCGGCGATGATCTCGCCCAAGTGACCCCGCGCATCGCCCTCCAGCACGATGAAGCGCCACGGCACCAGCTTTTTGTGGTCGGGAACGCGTGAGGCGATTTTCAGCATTGTCTCGAGCTGGTCCGGCCTCGGCCCCGGAGGGACAAGTCGGTCGGGCTTCACGGAGCGGCGCGAAGAGAGCAGCGCAAGAATGGGGTTGTCCATGTCCGACTCGTAGCGGGAGGACCGGGCCCCTGCCAATCCAATTTCGCTGGAGGGCTCGCGCCCCGGCGAAGGCCCTTCGGGCCGGGGCTGCCGTTAGCAAGCCGGATGGGCTATGTTTGGCAGAACCCCCCTCCGCGCGACAACGTGTGGAGTACCTGGAGCCTTGACCTTGACGGGAGCTGCATGCCGTTTCGACTGATCGCACTTGCCGGGAGCCTGCTGCTGCTTGCCCTCGCCGGCGGCGGGCAAGCACGAGCCGCCGATGCAGCGCCCACGACGGTCATGATCCTGTTGGACGGCTCTGGCTCCATGTGGGGCAAGCTCGGTGCCGACCGCCGGGCCAAGTTCGACATCGCCCGCGACGTGTTGCGCCAGAGCTTGCCGCGCCTCAAACCGGACATCCGCTTGGGTTTGGCATCCTTCGGTCATCGCCGGAGGGGCAACTGCAGCGATGCAGAGGTCATTGTGCCGCCCGAACCCAACAATCTGGAGCGGCTCATGGTGCCGCTTGAGCGAATGAACGCTACCGGCAAAGGGCCGCTCGTGCTCGGCTTGCGCGAGACGGCTGCCGCGATCGACCCCGCGGCGCCGGCAACCATCGTGCTGATCCACGACGACGTCGACAATTGCGGTCAGGATGTCTGCGCCGCTATCAACGAGATCGCCAAGACCCACGCGCGACTTACCGTGTACACGATCGGCGTCGGCCTCGATAAGGCGAAACTTCAGCAGATGAGTTGCGTCGCAAAGCGCACGCACGGCAGGCTCTATGATGCGCAGGACGCCGCAGGCATCGCGTCCTCGCTCGACCAGATCATCAAGCTTGCCCATCTCGAACCGGGCGCCAAAGCCGCACTGGAAGAAGCCGACGCCGCCAAGGTCGACGCGGTCAAGCCGGCCGCGGACGCGCCCCCGGGGCTCTATCTTTCCGCCGGCTTGGGCCCCAAGAGCGCGACGCTTGAGAGCCCCGTGCGCTGGCGCGTGACAAAGGCCGGCACCGAAGGTGAGCTGATCCGCGAGGCCAGCGCCCCGACCCTTGTCGAGAAAGTGCCGCCGGGCACCTACGAGGTGCAGGCGCAATTGGGCCTCGCCTCCGCGCATCAATCCGTCGACGTGACGGCCAATGCGCCGACGCAGGTCCGCGTCAATCTCAACGCCGGCGTCCTCAAGATGCTGGCGCGCGCCGCCAAGAACGCGCCGCCGTTGCAGACGTCGGTCTTCGCCGTGACGCCATTGAACGACGACGAGGGGCAAAAGGGCGCCGTTCCCCTTTGGATCGGCCGCGAGACACAGCCCGAGATCGTGCTGCCGGCCGGCGAGTACCAGGTCAGCGTCGAGAACGGCCTTTCGCGTCAAGAGCAGACCGTCAAGATTGCAGCGGCCACCGGAACCACGTTCGACGCCATGTTGGCAACGGGTCAGCTCGAGCTCTCGGCCGTCCGCGGAACCGGCGCCGGCGAAAGCGAAGAAATGACCAATGGCGTGACGTTCATCGTCTACGAAGATGATCCCGACGCCCTCCGGGGACGCCGCGAGGTGATCCGCTCGGCAGCGCCGTCGCCGACCTTCACGCTGCCCGCCGGCACATACTACATCACGGCGCGAACCTCGGGCGCCGAGACGCGCGACCAGGTTGCCATAGGCGCCGGTGACGTCGTGAAGCGGACGCTGCCCCTTGCGCTGGCGCGCCTCAAGCTCTCCGCGACGCTTGACGGCGAGGCGCCGCCGGAAGACATGCCGATCGCCTTTACGGTGTTCCGACTGGATGGTGGCCCGCACGAGATCATGCGCACGGTCGCTAAGGAGCCCGAGTTGGAGCTCTCCGCCGGACGCTATCGGCTCGAAGCGGTCCTGGGCGCAACCAACGTGAAAGCCACGAGCGAGATTACGCTCACGGCCGGACAATCCCAGACGGTGGTGCTGAACCTCGAGGCCGGACATGTCACTCTGAAGCTCGCCGATGCGCAGGCCGCAGCGGCCGGCGATGTCTTCTGGGAAATAAAGGATGGCGAGCGACACACCGTCCTGCGCACCAGCCAACCTCAACCCGTGGCTCTGCTCGGCCCCGGGCGATACTTCGTCATGTCCGAAACGCGCGATCGTCAGCTCTGGGGCGCCTTTGAAGTGAAGGCGGGCGAGCATCGCACCTTTGAGATCGGCGGGTAATGGCAGGGGAGCGCCGAATCGCCGGCCATATTTCGACCACTCTCGTGCCGCGTCCTTGCAGCGGCGTATCACTGGCGAAGCTCGGCTTCCGGTAGGGCAGTGATGGCGAAAGACTCCATCTCCTTGTTCCTCGATCTCCTGCAGCGGTTGCTTCCGGGGCTTGCCATCGCGCTTGCCCTGATGGGCCCCGCCCACGCCCAGGACTTGGGCCAATGGAATACCGGCATCAAGCTCCGCGGTGCATTCCCTGGCGAAGGCGAGGACTCCAAGCAGCAGCAGCCTCGCCAAGAGTTCGAAGTGCCAGCCAATACGACGATCGTTCCTCGCACGCCGCTCGATCCGTCTGTGGAGTCAAACGCGGCGGCGCAGGTCAATCTCCTCGCCCTCCTGACGGCGGATGGACAGCGCATCGATCAAGGGCTCGTGTGGCGCATTTATGAGGACGCGCCCGACACCAAGGCCGGGACGAAAAGCGCCACAAAGTTGCTGATGACAAAGCGCGAGCCGAGCCCGACCGTGAGCCTGAAGCCCGGAGACTACATCGTCAATGCCGCCTTCGGGCGCGCGGACTTGACACGGAAGATCACGGTGACGCCCGGCGCGACCATGAGCGAAAAGTTCGTGCTGAATGCCGGCGGCTTGCGGATCAAGGTGCTCGTCGACGGGCGTCCGCCGGCTCCCAACACGGTCAGCTACGAAATCTTTTCCGGCGAGCGCGACCAATTCGACAATCGCACAAAGGTCATGAGCCGCGCCAAGCCGAACCTTGTCATCCGTCTCAACGCCGGCATCTACCGCATCGTGTCGACCTACGGGGATGCCAATGCCACGGTCGAGGCCGACGTCACGGTCGAGGCCGGCAAGCTCACGGAGGCGACCGTGTCCCACTCCGCCGCGCGTGTCACCTTCAAGCTCGTGACAAGGCTCGGCGGCGAGGCGCTGCCCGACACCCAATGGACCGTGCAGACACCCGAGGGACGAGTCATCAAGCGCAGTGTCGGAGCCTTGCCCACGCACATCCTCGCCCCCGGCACCTATACGATCATTGCAAAGTCCGGCACGCGCGCCTTCAAGCGGGATTTCACTCTGGCGGGCGGCGAGGTGGCCCAGGTCGAGGTCTTGCGGCAATAGCCGGCGTGGGCGCTGATGCCGCCTCAGAAATCGGTAAGCACCCAGTCGGTGGGGCAACCGTTACGCTGCATGCGCATTTCCACCACCTCGAGCTCGCGGCCCTGCTTCAGCTCATGAAAGAGCGCGCGGGCAATCTGCCAGTGTTCGCACGCGGTGGTGAGATCGCCGCTCGCGTGGGCGAGATCGCCGAGCGCCATACGGGCTCTGGCAAGAACCTCCTTGTGCTGCGGGCTCGCCGACCCGCGTATGCTCTTGCGCAGGAGCTCCGCGGCATCAGAGGAGCCGCCACTTTCGAGTTGGCACCACGCCAACGAGAGATAGAGGCCCGGCAGCCTCTCGTGCTGGCCATGCGTCTCCGCGTCGCGCACAGCAGCCGTCAATGCGGCGCTATCGAGCCCGGCCGGCGGCTTGTAGCTTTCGGGCGGATGCGGCTGCGATGGGCCAGCGTCCGGCTCGAGCCCGTACGGGCGCCTATTTCGTCGACGGGCAACTGCAAGGAGCGAAAGGGTGATGACCGCGGCAAGCGCGCCGACGACGCCCCAGGCAAGACCGACGTGCTGCGCGATCAGCTCCTTCATTGTTGCGTCCCACGATGCTTCGCGCGGCCTTTCAGGAGACCGCCTCGCGGCCGGGCGCCTTATCGAAAGGGCATCGAGTACATCAGCCCGCCCTTGGTCCACAAATTGTTGAGGCCGCGCGCAAGCTTCAATTTTGAGTTCGCGCCCACGGTTCGTTCAAACACTTCCCCATAGCTGCCCACGTTCTTGACGACCTGGTAGGCCCAGTCCCGCGGCAAGCCCAGCGCCTGTCCAAGGTTGGCCTCGAGCCCGAGAAAGCGGCGGATCTCAGGGTCGGTGGAGGCCCGCTTGGCGTCGACGTTGCCGCTGCTGAGTCCCAGCTCGTCCGCCTCGATCAACGCCATCAGGGTCCAGCGCACCACCGCGAACCACTGAGGATCGTCCTGGCGCACCGCTGGACCAAGCGGCTCCTTGGTGATGAGCTCGGGCAGAATGATGTGATCGCCGGGTGCCTTAAGCTTGCTGCGCGCCACCGCAAGCAAGGAGATGTCGCCGGTCAGGACCGTGCAGCTTCCCGCAGCATAGGCCTTCACCAGATCGTCCCAATTCTCCTGGGTCACGACCTGAAAGCGCATGCGATGCTCGCCGAAGAACTCCGCAACGCCCTGCTCGCCCATCACACCCGGCAGGGCGCATACCGATGCCCCCGACAGCTCGAATACGCTCGCGACCGCATTGCCGCGCCGCGTGAGGAAGCCCTGTCCGTCATAGAACAGCACGCCGGTGAACCGTGCCCCGAACTCGGTATCCCGGCTCAACGTCCAAGCGGCACCGCGCGCTACAACGTCGACATCGCCCGATTGCAGCGCCTTGAACCGATCGTTGGCGCTCAAGGGCCAAAATTTGACGGCATCCTTTGTGCCGAAAACGGCGGCGGCGAGGGCGGCGCAGAATTCCACGTCGAGGCCGGAGCGAACCTCGTTCTCGCCGACCTCAGAGAAGCCGAGTTGCGCTTCGCCGATGCCGCACAGCACGTGGCCCCGCGCGCGAATCGTCTCAAGCATCGTGCCGCCGGCTGCCTCGGCTGCGCTGATCATCATGAAGAGCGCGCTGGAGCCAACAATGGCGGTCTTGAAGCAGCGGGACTGCAAGAGCATTTTCATCACGTCAGGCTTTAGTGTGGGACGCCTGCCTTGAAGGCGCAAGAGACACCGGCCGCAGGGCCGTTGGGAGGGTAAATCGAGAGGCGCCTGCGACGCCGAGCGCACCAATCCCCCGTAACCGGCGAGCGGTCAAGAGCTTGACCCGGCGTCAAAGTTGCGTCACACGGGCCGCCAACCGCGGCGACCAGGATCCGCCCGATGTCATCCTCCGATAAAAAGCGCCCCCACCTGCGCCCCGCAACCAAGGTCGTCCATTCCGGACGCGATCCGCACGCCTGCTACGGTTTCGTCAATCCGCCCGTCTACCGCGGCTCCACCGTTCTCTTTCCCACGGTCGAGAAGCTCTGGAAGCGGGACCAGGCCTACACCTACGGCCGTTCGGGCACACCGACGGTCACGGCGCTCGAGAATGCCATCGCCCAAGTGGAGGGCGGAGAGGCCACCGCACTGACGGCATCGGGATACCAGGCCGTCAGCACAGCGATCTTCGCCTTCGTCGAGTCGGGAGACCATATCCTCGTCTCCGACAGCGTCTATCTGCCAACGCGCCTCTTTTGCGACCGGCTACTGACCAAGCTCGGCGTGGAGACGACCTATTACGATCCCCTCATCGGTGCCGGCATCGACGCGCTTGTGCGCCCCAGCACCCGGCTCATCTTCACGGAAAGCCCCGGCTCGCAGACCTTCGAGGTGCAGGACATCCCGGCGATCGCCAGTGTGGCCGCCAAGCGCAAGCTGTGGCTGCTGCTCGACAACACCTGGGCAACCCCGCTCTACTTCCGGCCCTTCGACCACGGCGTCGACGTATCGATTCAGGCCGCGACCAAGTACATCGTCGGCCACGCCGATGCCATGCTGGGCGCCATCACCTCCACTGCCCGCGCGGCCAAGCCGATCGCCCAGGCCAAAGAGGTGCTCGGCATCTGCCCCGGGTCGGAGGAGACCTACCTCGGCCTCAGGGGCTTGCGCACGCTGGCGACCCGCCTCGCCCACCACCAGCGCGCCGGCATCGAGATGGCGCGCTGGCTCGAAGGTCGCCCGGAGGTGGCGCGCGTCCTCCACCCGGCGCTCGAAAGCCACCCGCAGCACGCGATCTGGAAACGCGACTTCCTCGGCGCCAGCGGCCTTTTCTCCGTCATCTTGAAACCCGCCAGCAAGACGGCGCTGGCGGCCATGCTCGATGGCTTGCAGCTTTTCGGCATGGGGTTCTCGTGGGGTGGCTATGAAAGCCTCGTCATCCCCTTCGATCCCACCGGCTACCGCTCGGCCACCCGCTGGCAGGCCGAAGGACCGGCGCTGCGCTTCCACATCGGGCTGGAAGATGTTGCCGACCTGAAGGCCGACCTTGAGGCCGGGTTCCGGCGCCTTGCGGCTGCGGGGTGAGACCCGAACCCGAGATCTTTGGCGGCACCGCACGCCCCTTTATTTTTCTGTTCTTTGCGATGCCTTCGCGCCGCGGGCTCCTGCCGCGTCTCAAGATGTAGGCCCATCTTGCGACGGTCTTTTTTGTGACCAATTCAATGTGTTAACTATACATGGCGACAACGGGCGTGAGCATCTGGGGCCAACCGTAAGTTCCCGTTGCGCAAGCGAGATTTCAATCGCGGGGGTGCGTCGGTGCGAGGTGTCGGCCTTCTGTTTGTGCTGCTGGCCAGCCCCGCCTTTGCGTCGGAGGATCGCCATGCAGCCGGTCTCGCGCGCTTCGCTTATGCAAACGCACCCCTCTTCCAAACGAGCTTCCAACCCGCAGCGGCCGATCTGGCGCGCGAGGCTGCATCAGAGGTGGGGAAGCAGGGACGCTCACGCCTGCGCTCCCTGACGTTTGTCGCTGCCGGCCAACTGGTGAGCCAAAGGTCCGCGTCGACGCGCGTCTTGTCCTACGAAGCCCGCAAGCGCCAACGCCCTCCCCTCATGCAACATATCACGGCCTCCGGTGGCATCATCGAGACGGTTGCGCTCGTGGGCTCCGTCGAGGCTTTGCAAGCCACCCGTCCCGCGCCGCACCGCCTGGCGGCGCTCCCCCAGCCCATGCCCTTGCTATCCAAGGATCCTGCAGAGGAGATCGTAGCCACCGAGCCGCCCACCGCCCACAAGGCCCGCGCGGTCAGACACGCGAGGACTCCGTCGGCGCGCGCGAGAATGCGGCACATGCGGCGGGCGCGGCATCGGCACGTTTCCTCGGCGTCAAGGAAGTTCGCCACAAGGCGCGCGAAGGTTCCGCGTTGGGCCAAGCAAATGTTCGAGCCCGTCTGGCAGGACTACGCCTTCGCCTACCAGTGAGCGTCGCTCGGCAGGCGCGCGGCGTTCGTTTGAGCGCCTCCAAATGCCGATTGAGGCTGGCGATCCCGGCAGGATTCGAACCTGCGACCCTCTGCTTAGAAGGCAGATGCTCTATCCGTCTGAGCTACGGGACCCCTGAAGCCGCACCCGCGTTGCCGCGAGGTCACGCATTCTTTCCTCCGATACGCTGTCGATCTCTTAAAGGCAAGTATGCGGACGGGCCCGTGAAACGCGGCCCTATTCAGCCCACGACATGGGCCTCAAGGCGCAATTCACACCCCAAGATGCATTGATCGTGACGGCCCTACCGTGGCAGAAGTGGTTTAACAACAATGAGAAGCGCCGGCCCTCCCGCCAGGAAGCCGCGCCGCGCCAATAGATAAGGGACAAGGGGAGACGCGTCCATGACGGCCACTAGTGTAAGCGAGGGGGGTGCCGCCCAGGGATTCCTATCGCGCGAGCGTATCGTCGCGAAACCGGGGTTCAATCGCTGGCTGGTGCCGCCCGCAGCGGTCGCCATCCACCTGTGCATCGGCATGGTCTACGGCCTCAGCGTGTTCTGGCTGCCCATGGCACAGGCCATCGGTATCGACCAGCCGGTCACCTGCCCCGACATGTCGATGGTGCAGTCGCTGTTCACCACCGCCTGCGACTGGCCCGTCACCAACCTCCTCATCATCTTCACCCTCGGCATCGTCTTTCTCGGCCTGTCGGCTGCTGTGTTCGGCGGCTGGCTGGAGCGGGCGGGTCCGCGCAAGGCGGGCGTCGTTGCCGCGCTGTGCTGGGGCGGCGGCTTCGTCATCTCTGGCGTGGGCATGCTGATCCATCAGCTCTGGGTTATCTGGCTCGGGCTCGGCGTCATCGGCGGCATCGGCCTGGGGCTGGGCTACATCTCGCCCGTCTCCACCCTCATCAAATGGTTCCCCGACCGGCGCGGCATGGCCACCGGCATGGCCATCATGGGCTTCGGCGGCGGTGCCATGATCGGCAGCCCGCTCGCCGTTATCCTCATGAATGGCGGCAACTTCATCAACGTGGACCTTCCCAGCTTGGGACTTTGGCAGCTGCACTTCGATGGGTTCCGCACCGCCACTTCCGTCGGCGTGTGGCAGACCTTTATGGTGATCGGCGCCATCTACATCGTCGCCATGACGGCGGGCGCCTTCGGCTACCGCCTGCCGCCGGAAGGCTGGCAGCCCGACGGCTGGGCCCCGCCGTCGAACTCGCATGCCCTGATCACGAGTGGCAACGTGCATCTGGAGGACGCGCACAAAACACCGCAGTTCTGGCTGATTTGGATCGTTTTGTGCATGAACGTGTCCGCCGGCATCGGCGTGCTCGCCATGGCCTCGCCGATGCTGCAGGAGATCTTCGCCGGCTCACTGATCGGCCTTCCCGATCTCACCTTCGGACAACTCAGCGAGGCGCAGAGAATATCAATCGCGGCGATCGCGGGCGGCTTCGTCGGACTGTTGTCGCTGTTCAACGCCGGCGGGCGCTTCTTCTGGGCCTCGCTGTCGGACTACATCGGGCGCAAGCGGACCTACTTCATCTTCTTCGCGCTCGGCATGGTGCTCTATGGCTCGGCGCCGACGCTGGCGCACTGGGGCGCGCTCGCCCTGTTCGTCGCGGCCTTCTGCATCATCCTGACGATGTACGGCGGCGGCTTCGCCACGGTGCCCGCCTATCTCGCCGATATCTTCGGCACCAAGTACGTCGGCGCCATCCACGGACGGCTTCTGACCGCGTGGTCCACGGCCGGGGTCCTCGGTCCGCTCGCCATCGGCTATATCCGTGACGCGCAAATCGCGGCGGGCATCCCCAAGGCGCAGGTCTATGACCAGACCATGTACGTGCTCGTCGGCTTCCTCGTCGTCGGCCTCATTGCCAACGCGCTGATCAAGCCCGTCCACGACAAGCACCTCATGAAGGTCGACGCGGAGGACCTCCTGGGAACGTCCCAGCTCGCAACCACCGGCGCGCACGGCATCGGCTTCGGCGGCATGAGCTTCGGGGCGCTGATCGCTTGGCTTTTGGTCGGCATCCCGTTCTTCTGGGGCGTCTGGAACACGCTCATCAAGGCCATCGCCCTCTTCGGCGGCTGATCAGACCGGCGGCTCCTGCCACTGGCGCATCCAGCGCCGGTCGATCTGGTCCTTGAGCCACCAGACGAGCCGGCCCTCGGCCGCCCAGCTCCCGCGCGAGGCGATCGCGTACTTGTCGCCGGTGGAGATCAGCGACAGGAACTCCCGCTGTGGCGTGAAGGGCAGCGGCTCTTCGCCTTTGAGAACGCGGTGCAGGTTCTCGGCGAGCGGCGGGCCCTGGCGCACGGCGAACACGCCGGCCTTGGGCCGGGGATGATCCCGGTTGGAGCCGACGTCGCCGGCGGCAAAAACGCGCGCATCAGACACCGAGCGCAGCCTCGCATCGATGACGATGAAGCCGGCCTTGTCGAGTGCGAGGCCGGTCTCGGCGAGCCACGGCGCACCGCCGGCCTCCGTCACCCACACCAGCTCGTCGTAAGGAAAGCTGCGCCCGCTGGCGCAGACGACGCGCCCCTCCTCGACCGTCTGCACCGGATCGTGCTCGACGAACGCTACGCCCCGTTCGTTGAGCACACGCCTGAAGCGGCGGCGAACGGACGCATTGTGGTCCTCGAGCAGCTCGCCTTTGGTCACCACCGCAAAGCTGAAGCCGTCCCGATCCCGCCCCTGTTGGACGGCCAGGCTGCGCAGACGATGGCGCATGGCAAGCGTCACCTCGACGCCGGCGGCCCCGCCGCCCACGTTGACGAAGCGCAAGGGCCCGGTTTCTCGTTGTGCACGGTCGAGGACGGCCGCCCAGCGCTCGCGCAGCGTCGCCACAGGCTTGATGGGCGTGGCATGGCGCTCCGCGCCGGGAACCGGCTTCAGGTTTGGTGTCGACCCGATGTCGATTGCGATGACGTCGTAGGGAATGGGCGGACCGTTGCGGCACAGCACCTGCCGGCGCGCGCGGTCGAGGCCCGTCGCCTCGTCGTGCACCAGACGCGCACCGGCGCGCGCCGCCAGCGGCACAAGATCGATATGGCACTGCTGAAGCGTGTAATGGCCGGCAATGAACCCCGGCAGCATGCCCGAATAGGGCGTCAGCACGTCGCGGACGATGACCGTGAGACGCACGCCCGGCATCGGCCGCTTGGCAAAGCTGTCGAGCACGTAGACCTGGGCGTGGCCGCCGCCGACCAGAACGAGCTCCTTGTCCGCTGCAACGTCGCGCACCTGATCCTCCTCGCCTTATCGTACTTGTCGACGTGCAGGAGAATTTGTTACGGCCGTGCTAAGATCGGCTCTGGTGCTGTTCGACTAGCCGCCCGGGATACTCTGGACTGACGCAAACACGTTGTGCGGATCGTAGCGCGCCTTCACCTGCCTGAGGCGCGCGAGGTTGGCGCCGTAGTAGGCTTGCGGCCAGTCGGCAATCCTCTCATTGGGCCAGTTCACGTAGGACGAGGGGGTTCCCACCCGCTGCAGGAATGCGTAGGCCGCATCGAGCCAATCGTTGAGGAGGATCTGATCCGCCAACGAAACTGCGAACGCCCACTGGGCGCCCGCGCGCAGAATGCTCGCAGCCTCGCGGTGGACGTAAGCGCTGTCGGCCGGGGCGCGCTTGCCGACCGCGCCGCCGACCCAGCCGAAGAGGCCGAATTCCACCGAGCGGTCCTCACGGCCGAAGGGTGCCTTCAGTACGATGTCCATCATCTCGGCGATCTCGGCCTCGGTCAGGGGACGCTGCATGTAGCGGTTGACCTCGGCCCACCCGCGACGCAGGCCGGGAGCAACCGACAGCCAATCCTGGGCCTGCCAGAAGTCGCCGCGGTCGAATAGCTGCTCCGCCGGCAGCAGCGATAGAAGCGGAGCCACGAGGTCCTTCAGGTCTCCTTCGGAGCCAAGAAACGAGCCCACGACCTCAGTATTGGGAAACCGCGTGGCATCGAGCTGCCAGGGAGCGGCGTCCGGCTGGTCCCCGCGCGGGCTCGACCGGACAAAGGCAAAGGCGCTGAGCTCGGCCGGTGCGGTGGAGAGGATCCTGTCGAGTGCCAAAACCGCCCGCGCGCTCGCGTCCCTGCCGGCAAACTCCATGGCGAACCACGCCACACCCTCGGGCGTCGGCACGAGTTCGAAGGACAGGGTCGTGTGCAGAGCGAAGTTGCCGCCTCCACCTCCCTGGCACGCCCAGAACAGGTCGGGGTCGTTGGTCTTGTCGATGAGGATGGACGTACCGGCGGCATCCACCGCTCGCGTGGCCGCGAGGTGGTCGCACGTCAAGCCCGCCCAGCGGGCGTTGTCACCGACCCCGCCGCCCAGCGTGAGGCCGGCAATCCCCACATGCGGGCACGTGCCGATGGGGAGCACCCAGTTCCCGTCGCGCAAGGCCCTCTGCAATTCTCCGCTGACCGCGCCCGCCTCGATCACGGCAGCGCCCGACTGCGGGTTGATCTTGATGGTCCGCATTTGGCGAGTGACGATGAGTAGTCCCTCGGTCGAGGACATACCCAGATAGTTGTGGCCGCCCCCGCGCACGGCGAGCGGCAGACCTGAGAGGTTTGCCGCAGCAATAGCGGCACAGACGTCGGCCTCATTGGCGCAGATAACGACGGCGAGCGGCAGTACGCTGTCGAAGCGCGTATTGGCGGAGAGTGACCAGGCGAGATAATCGGCGTCGCCGGGCCTGAGCAGCCGGCCCTTCAACTTGCCGACGAGTTCCTTCAGCAGCGAGGCCTGTCCGGCGGCTGCCGCGGCTGCCCGTATGAGAGGATGCTGCAGCGCCCCCGCGACGGCTATCGCAGCAGCGGACTTGATAAAGCCGCGTCGCGTTATGGTCCAAGCTCTGGACGGCGCTGCAGAGGATGCGTCGATGAGCCCTCGGCGCAACATCACCGGCTCCACATTGCCAATCCGGCGTTCGAGCCCAACGCTTCGGCTCCTCCGACTGAGGATTGCCTCAATCCTCGCTCAATGCGTCCAGCGGCCGATGCGCCCGAACTTGAAGTTGTCGGCATAGGACTTGCGGATCATCTTGCGCGGCTCGGGCTCAAACACCCGGTAGGCGAGACCTTCGCGCTCGGCAAAGGCGATCGCCTCCTCCTTGGTGTCGAACTCGAGCTGAACCTGGGCGCGCATGTCGCGCGAGCTCGTCCACCCCATCAGCGGGTCGATTTCGCGCGGGCTAGCGGGGGCGAACTCCAGCACCCACTCCTTGGTGCGGGCCTCGCCCGACTGCATCGCCGTCCTGGCGGGCTTGAAAATGCGCGCAATCATCTAGGTCTCTCACCCGTTAAGGGGCCTCTGCGTTGGTCAGGGTAGCGGCATTGCGAACCGCCGTGCTCTCAAGGCGCTGGCGCCGCCCGGCAAGGACTTCGAGCGAGTCTTCTAGCCCGCGATTGTGCGCCATGGCAATGCGTTATGGCTGCCGCGTCAGCTTGCCGGAGGCCCCACGGCGGCCGTCATCGTAGAACCACTCCCAATTCATCTCGTTTCCCGCCACGCGAATTCTCACGAAGCCATCGCGGCAATGATCGCGACCCTTGTTGATTCGTTCCTGGAATATGTAGACTTTGCCGTACTTCTTTCCCGCATTGCGCCCTGTGCACGTGAGACTGGGATAGTCGACGACACCGTTTCCGAATTCGTCGATCGACAACTTCACGAAGTACTTCTTTGCCTTGCCTGAGAACCGCGGCTGATTGGCCTCACCCGTCCATACCCCGCTCAATTCATGCTTCTTTGGCCGAGACGACATGTGCGTTTTGGAAGGCAGCGCGCCGTCCGCCACCCCGAAGTCCACGTTGTTAAGGACCGTCCGCTCCAGCTGCCAATTCGCCAGGTTGGAGTTACGCAAGCTCGCCCCGAAAAGATTTGCGTCATCCAGATCCGTCCACACGAGCTTTGCTCCGTCCATGTCGGCCCAGCTGACAATGGCCCCGCGCATGTCGGCGCGGCTCAAGTTCGCATTTTTCATCTTGCTCCAACTCAGCATCGCCTTGCTCAAGTCGGACCGTGTGAGATCGGCGCCTTCAAGGTTGGCGGCTCTGAGCGTCGCATTCCGCAACTTGGCCTCGCTGAGGTTGGCGCCGTGGATGTCGGCCCAGTTGAGGTTGCTGTTGCGCATGTCCGCTTTGTGCAATCTGGCTTTGCTAATATCCGCTCTTGCAAGGTTTGCGTGGCTCAAGTCGGCGCCGGTCAGATCCGCGCGATGCAGGTCGGATCCGTCGAGCCGGGCGTAGCGTAGATCGCGCCCCCGCAGTTGCAGGCTGACCTCATTGGTCTTCTCTTTCCTGTCCGCATCGGGAACGAGGTCGGTATTCATGACAACCAGATTGCGCGCAAAAAGACTGGTCGTCTTGCCGGATATGATGTTGGGCCTTCCTTCGAACAGCCTGGCCGTCAGCCAAAATGGGGGAAGCTCCTTCTCAGTCCGCATCCGAATGAAGCTCAGCATGGCTCCCTGCTCCCGGCCTTTGCCGCCCAGCTGCGCTGCCCGCTGATCGAGGCCGCGCATGAGCTTGTCCATCGCGCTGTCTGGAAGCGTCGCGACGCAATAAGAAAAGAACAGGGCGCCCAATATGGTGCTGTGCACCCCCAGTGAAAGCAGGGGGTTGTAGAGCAGCTTTTGGAGGGGGGCGGACATGAGGCTCTTGTCCGGGAACAGGATCGCGGTTCCCATCACAAAAAGGAGGAGGAGATCCATCGTGAGGTAGATGCGATGCGCCCAGGTCACCGCCCAATCGTGGCGCGGCAGAAAGGCCACCTGGAAATAGAGAAACGCCAGCACCGGCAGCAACACCAGCGCCAGCCAGCTTGCCGAAAACAGAAGCACCCTGATCAGCGCAGGGCGCTTCGGCCCTGCATAGGCCTGGACGAAAAAGTAGGAGCTGAGCTCAAGACGCAATGGATCATCCTTGGCAACCGGATCCGTCAGGGCCTGATTGAACGCTTGGATCGTCCCCCTCAGCATGACGTGCTGAACCAGAATGACGGAATGAACGACAAGCAAGAGAATCGGCGCAAACACGAAGAACCGCAGCAGAGGGATCTGCACCTGCAAGAACGGCAACATGACCGGCGTATTGAGCAGCAGGTCCTTGTGGGTCAGCGACGCAATGGTAACGAAGCAGAATCCGGCCAATGCGCTCAACGTGATCGAGCCATACCGCGATGACGTGGCACACGCGTTCACCGCCACAAGCAGCGTGCGCTTGGTTGGACGATGGCTGTCCGACTCCGCAATTATGGGGGAGGAGCTCATTCCGCGACCCTCTGCCACGCCTTTCAACATGCCCCAGACGCGACGACGGCGATGATAGGTTAGGCGCGGGGCAAGAGCTAGGCTCGCGGTGGCTTTGCCAATCGACACGTTGCTCACGTCGCCCGGACTCTCAAGAAAACCGCTTGCGTGCCAAGCGGAGCCGATCAATCCGCGGTATCAATCATGGGAAGGCGCTGGAATCTTGTGCGCACTGCGGCGCAGGTGCAGTCTCTCCAGGGGCCGGGCTGGGGCGTCTGCCGTCCCGCCATTCCGCCAAGCTCGACAAAGCGACAGGCGCCCCCAATACTGAGACCGCGCTGCCAGGCAGCGGCACGAGGGGACGGTCAAGAGACCGACCGTAGCCCCATTTCGATTGTGGAGTACCCGGCGCGGACAGGCTGGGCGGTTGGGGCGGTATGCGACTCCTCGCGTTCGTATGGGATGCAATCCGAGTTCTGCATGCCAGCCTAGGGCTTGGGCGGGAGATTTTCGGGCTCGCCGTCTGCGTCCTGCTGTTCCGCTTCGCAGAGCAGGCCAAGGCCTACCTTGCACTGCAAGGGGTCCGCGGACTGCCCGATGTCCCTGGCGCATGGCTCGCTGCAGCCTTCGCATCCCTCTTCGTGATCTGGCATCTGCTGCGCTACGCGATTGGGCTTTACCACAGCGCAAGGCCCGTGCTGTCGCTCAAGATCCTGAATCCGAGCGAGCGCTACGAGACGTATGTAGCGCTCGGAAACCGGCTTTTGCGCCTCTACCATGTCGAGCTCGAGAACGCGTCGCAGTCCAGGGCGGCGAGCAAGGCGTCCGTCTCGTTGGAGTGCTTCCAGTTGGCGGGAGACAAACGGCAGGTGGACATCCGTTCCAGGTTGAAAGTGGCCAACTCGGATGCTGAGGAAATTGACCTGAAACCGCGTGGGCGGGTGGTGTTTGAGCTTTGTGGCGTCGAGGCCAGCGGTGCCGACGCAACGGAAAGGGCAGAGGCACGAGAGAGCCAGACGTTCGCCATCGTTCCCTTCGGCAGCGGCACCATCAGGCTCTTGGCAGAAGCAGCGAACGCGCCCGCGAGAGAGGAGCACTACACACTTTACGTCGATGGAACGGGGACGATGACCATCAAGCCGCAATTGAATTCTTGAGCTCGGCCGTCCCTGTTCGCCGCGCAGACTTGGCCGATTTAGAAGCTTGAATGTTGGTCGGGGCAGCGGGATTCGAACTCGCGACCCCTTGCTCCCAAAGCAAGTGCTCTACCAGGCTGAGCTATGCCCCGACTGAGCCACGTGGGCTTTCTGTGCCGCGTCGCTTTCGCCAGGTCAAGCGCGGCCTGCCGGGCCCCGACGGCTCAAGGCGCGCCGGCCTTGAAGATGGGATGGCGCACGCGGTCGCCGGGCTTGAGCCCCAAGCGCTCGGCGGCCCCTCCGGCCAGCTCGAGTACGGCCGCAACCGGGCCCTGCGAGCTGATGAGGCGGTCCGACAGCGGCTCTGCGCGGCTCTCGATGCGATGCACGACGCCGTCGGCGCGGATGAACACCATGTCGAGGGGGATGTAGGTGTTGTGCATCCACATGCTGATCTCGCGCGGCTCCCCGAAGGGAAACAGCATGCCCTGGTTGTCAGCGAGCTCGGTGCGGAACATGAGCCCAAGCTCCTTTTCCTTGGGCGCCTCGGCCACCTCCACGTCGATGGGGGTTTCCTGGCCCGACCCCGTCACCAGCCATAGCCGGTCGACGCGCATTTTCGCGGCGACGGGCGCAGAAAATGCAATGAGCGCGGCCATAAAAAGCAGGGCCACCCTAGGGGCGGCCCCGCTCCAATGCCTCAGCTGAGCCATTGCGGGAATGTTCAGTGCGTCGGCGGCAGTCCCGGTTGTCCGTCGGGACGCAGCTCGGCCGCCATGCAGCCCTTCGACCCATGACCCCAGCGCACCAGAACCATCTGACCCGGGCGAAGCTCGGTGAAGCCGAACCGGCGCAACGTCTCCATATGGACGAAGATGTCCGGCGTGCCTTCGCCGCGCGTCAGGAAGCCGAACCCACGTACCCTGTTGAACCATTTCACCATGGCCCGTTCCCAGTCGCTCTCCGGCTCGACGATGACGTGTGTCCGCTGCGGCAACTGCGATGGGTGGATCGCCGTGCTCTCGTCCATGCTCAAGATGCGGAACGCCTGCATGCCCTTGGGCCGGCGCAGCACCTCGCAGTGGACCCTCGCCCCCTCGTAAGCTGTCTGGTAGCCGCCCGCCCTGAGGCACGTGACGTGCAGCAGGATGTCGGCCAATCCGTTGTCGGGTACTATGAATCCGTAGCCTTTTGATGCATCAAACCATTTGATCGATCCGACAACCTCGAACACTTCGATGCCGGGTTCTTCGGTGACTCTGTCCCCGATGCCCTCGGTCGGATGCTCGAACTGCGGAAAATCGGGACGCTTAGAATCCCCCATCTCGGTACCCCGCTACTGGTCTACGTTGCATGTGCTGCATCGCGACCGGACCAGCGAAACATGGAAGATGCCCTCTTCATGTTCGCCCCCGTCGCGAAGCGGGTCGGAGAATACCATCTGTTGTCCGCGCCGCCAGAGGCATAATTCCGCCGATATCTTCCGAAGCGGAACAGCCCAGCAATGTCCACATGAGAATGCATCGGTTAACGCGCTGAAACGCTTCGAAGTTCCCGGCGCCCGATTCTTCCCCAAAATTCATTGGCGTCCGCGTCACCACCGTGCCTGCAAGAGGTCTGGGACGCGAAATACCGAGGCCAACCGCAAAGATTATTGGCCCGCTGATTCGCTTTCATCGCCGCGTCGTGTGCTGAAGCGCGCGGGGGCGCAAGACGTCGGTCTCTTGTGCGTGCCAGCGCTTCGCGGAAGAATGCAGAGCGGCGGGAGCACCCGAAGGCGGGAGAGGCGACATGCGATTTCTGCACACCATGGTGCGTGTCAGCGATCTTGAGCAGAGTCTCGATTTCTACTGCGGCAAGCTCGGCCTCGAAGAGCTCCGCCGCATGGAGAACCCGGCGGGTCGCTTCACCTTGGCCTTTCTCGCGGCCCCCGGCGACGGCGTCCGGGCCAAGTCAGAGCGCGCACCCCTCATCGAGCTCACCTACAATTGGGATAAAGAGGCCTACGGCTCGGCCCGCAACTTTGGTCACCTTGCCTTCGAAGTCGATGACATCTACGCGCTCTGTCAGCACCTTAAAGACGCAGGCGTCACCATCAGGCGCCCGCCCCGCGACGGGCGCATGGCCTTTGTCGCCTCCCCCGACAACATCTCAATCGAGATCCTGCAGAAAGGGCCGGCGCTGCCCAAGCGGGAGCCCTGGGCCTCCATGCCCAACACAGGAACGTGGTGAAATCGACCCCCGCAACACGGCGTTCCAACATCCCTGGGATTGGCAAAAATTTTCACTCTTTCGCCCCTGGGGGAATGTGATCCTATTTTTATTTGTCTGATCGCCTTTATTTGGGAACTGATTTTCACTAGGTTGGGCGCCTGGACTGAAGGGATCACGATGCCGGCGAAATCTACTAGACGGCGCGGCACCACCGGTGTGGCCAGCGCCAGCAGCGCCTTGCGCACTACGCCCCGCCGCTCGGCGGGGCAAGCGGCAGCTCTTGATCGACGCCTCGGCGCCATTCCCCGCCTTGAAGACCGCTTGATCGAGGTGGTGCGCGCGCTCGCCGGCCGCGTTGCGTTCTCAACGAGCCTCGGTCTTGAGGATCAGGTCATCCTGCACGCCATTGCCACCACCGGCACCGGGGTCGACATCTTCACCCTCGACACGGGCCGGCATTTTCCCGAGACCCTGGAGACGCTGCAAGCGAGCGAGCGCCGCTATGGTCTGCGAATCCGCGTGGTGGCTCCAGATGCGCGCGAGGTGGAGGCGCTCGTTGCGCGCGACGGAATATTCGGCTTCCGCCTTGCGGTCGAGAACCGCAAGGCTTGCTGCGAGGTACGCAAAGTACGCCCCCTGAAACGCGCCCTTGCCGGCGCGACCGGATGGATTACGGGGCTGCGGCGCGACCAATCGGCGGAGCGGGCGGGGGTGCCATTTGCCGCATGGGATGCGCAGCGCCGGCTCGTCAAGGTGAACCCCATCGCCGACTGGACCCTCGAACAGGTGCAGGGCTACATCGCGGACAACGACGTGCCGGTCAATCCGCTGCACGCAAGAGGATTTCCCTCCATCGGCTGCCAGCCCTGCACGCGAGCGATCAAGCCCGGCGAGGACATCCGCGCCGGACGGTGGTGGTGGGAGAACGAGGACGGCAAGGAATGCGGGCTACACAACCGGCCGCGCCGCAAGGTAGCTGCAGCATGACGGTCCAGTACTCGCATCTCGACCACTTGGAAGCCGAGGCGATCCATATTTTCCGCGAGGCTGCCGCGCAGTTCAGAAAGCCGGTGCTGCTTTACTCGATCGGCAAGGATTCCACCGTCCTTCTGCATCTGGCACGCAAGGCTTTCTGGCCGCAGAAGCTGCCATTTCCGCTGCTGCACATCAACACGACCTGGAAATTCAAGGACATGATCGCGTTTCGCGACAAGACCGCGCGCGATCTCGGTCTCGACCTCATCGTTCACGTCAACGAGGACGGCCTGCGGCGCGGCATCAACCCCTTCGACTACGCGCCCTCCGTCTACACCGACTTGATGAAGACCCAGCCCCTGAAAGAGGCGCTCGACAAGCACGGCTTCGATGCCGCCTTCGGCGGCGCCCGGCGCGATGAGGAAGGCTCGCGCGCAAAAGAGCGCGTCTTCTCCTTCCGCTCACCCGGGCACCGTTGGGATCCGCGCCGCCAGCGGCCCGAGATGTGGGAACTGCTGAATGGACGCCTTGGTGTGGGTGAGACGGTCCGTGTCTTTCCGCTGTCCAACTGGACCGAAAGGGACGTCTGGCGCTACATCGCGCGTGAAGGTCTTGAGGTGGTGCCCCTCTATTTCGCGGCCCGCCGCCGCACCGTCACTCGGGGCGGACAGCTCCTCGTCCTCGACGACGACCGCATGCCCCTGCAGCCGGGTGAAACCCCGCAGATGAAGCAGGTGCGCTTCCGTACGCTGGGCTGTTGGCCGCTCACCGCCGCGGTGCTCTCCTCGGCGACCGACATCGAAGGCGTCGTCGCGGAGACGCTTGGCGCTCAGACCTCGGAACGGCAGGGGCGTCTCATCGACCACGATCAGTCCGGCGCGATGGAGCGCAAGAAGCAGGAAGGCTATTTCTGATGACGGCGCTCACCGCCATCCGCCGCGCCGAGGCGGCACCCCAAGCGGCCCAAGATCTCAACGGCATCCTGCACCTGCTCACTTGCGGGTCAGTCGATGACGGCAAGTCGACCCTGATCGGCCGCCTTCTGTGGGATGCCACCGACCTTTACGAGGATCAGCGCGAGGCGCTGAAGCGCTCCGGCCGGACCGCCGGCGGCAGCGCGCATCCCGATTTCAGTCTCCTCGTCGATGGCCTCGTCGCCGAGCGGGAACAGGGCATCACCATCGACATCGCGTGGCGCTACTTCGATACAGAATCCCGCCGCTTCGTCATCATCGATAGCCCCGGCCACGAGCAATATACGCGCAACATGGCGAGCGGCGCTTCCCACGCCGACGTCGCCATCATGCTCGTCGACGCCCGTCACGGCGTGAAGCGCCAGACGCGCCGGCACGCGGCGATCCTCGACATCGTCGGCGTCAAACGCGTCATCCTCGCGGTCAACAAGATGGACCTCGTCGACTGGTCGCAGGAGCGCTTCCGCGCGATCGAGGCTGACTTCCGCGAACTGACGTTGCGCTTTGGCTTTCGCGAGGCGATTGCAATCCCAGTGTCGGCCGTCAACGGCGACAACGTTGCGCGCCGTTCCGAGGTCATGCCCTGGTACGCTGGGCCGTCGCTGCTCGAGCATCTGGAGCGACTGCCCCCGCGCGACAGCACGCCTGCGGGACCGTTTCGCATGCCGGTGCAGATGGTGCTGCGCGATGGCCTCGACTTCCGCGGGCTCGCCGGCACGGTGAGCTCCGGGTGCGTCTGCGTGGGCGACCGCGTTACGGATGCGCTCAGCGGACAAAGCGCCCATGTCCTGCGCATCGTCACCATGGGCCGCGACCTCGAGTTCGCCTCGCAGGGACAGGCGGTGGCCCTCCAGCTCGACGCCGACCTTGACGTGGCGCGCGGCGCGGTGCTCTCCGCGCTGGAATCCCCGCCGACGATTGCAACGCACCTTGAAGCACGCCTCATCTGGCTGTGGGAGACGCCCTTCGATCCGCGGGCCGGCTACCTGCTGCGGACAGCCACCGATCTCACCCCGATTTCCGCCCTTACGATTAAGTCGCTGCTCGACCTGGAGACGCTCGCCGCGCAGCCCGCCGAGGCATGCACCGTTAACGATATTGCACTTGCCGGGATTACGCTCGGTCGGCCCGTCGCTATCGATCCCTTTGGCGCCAACCCTGCCACGGGGAGCTTCCTGATCGTCGATGCCGCCACCGGGGCCTCGGTGGCAGGAGGGACCATCTCCGCGGCGATGAGTGCCAGTGAGACGAGCGCAGCCTCCGCTTACCGGCTGACGCGGGAAATGCTGGAAAAGGGGCTGTGCCGTGACTTGGGAAGCAGTGAGGAGGATCGCCGAGAGTTCCAGCGGCGTGCCAGCGAGGCAGCGCTGCTTCTTCACGCGGCCGGTGTACCCGTTAAGCTCGAGCTTTGACACGGCCAGCTGCCGCTTTCCCGATACCGCTATCCGCGATAACAGGAATGTGCGCCTTCCCAGAGCGCCCCTTCCAACGTGATCACGAGCCAGGGTGTTATGGACCTCTTGCTGCAGAACTCATGGCCCTTGATCATCTTCGGCGGATTTACCGTCGGCTTTCTGGTCGGTCTTACCGGTGTCGGGGCGGGCTCGCTGATGACACCCTTTCTCATCTCCGGAATTGGCATCTCGCCCGTTCTGGCCGTGGGCACCGACCTGCTCTTTGCTTCGCTAACGAAGGCGAGCGCCGCATGGCGCCACCACGCGCTTGGCAACGTCGATTGGCCGATCGTGCGCTGGCTCGCGGCCGGCAGCTTGCCCGGGGCGCTCGCCATGCTGACCTGGATCTACCTCGCCACACCTGACACGGGCCAACTCGGCATGATCATTCGGAAGGTGTTGGCGTGCGCCCTAGTCGTGAGCGCCATCGGCGTCGCCCTCTATCCGCTGCTGAAGCGGTACGCGATGCGGGCGCCTGACGCTGAGGCGCCGACGGTCGTACGCCGCTGGCCCACGCTCATCCTGGGGCTGATCCTCGGCGTGCTCGTGGCACTCACCTCGGTCGGTGCCGGCGCCATCGGCGTTGTGGCGCTCACCGCGCTCTATCACTCGCTTTCGGCCCGGCGCCTGATCGGCACCGACATCGTGCACGCGATCCCGCTCACCTTCCTGGCCGGTATCAGCCACTTCGGCATGGGCAATGTCGACCTGCCGATCCTCGGGCTGCTGCTCGTGGGGTCGGTGCCCGGCATCGCCCTCGGATCGCGCATTACCGGGCTGGTCCCTGACTGGTTCTTGCGCATCGTGCTCGCGTGCGTTCTGGTGTGGGCGGCCTACTCCCTTCTCGCCATCATCCGCTGAAACAAGCCCGTCAAGCGACGGCGCACGCGAGCCTCAGCTCACCAGCTTCACAGGCTCCACGTCTGCATGAAATTGGTTGCCGGCAGTCGTCGGGCGCACATAGCCCGCCCGGATGACGAAGTCGCCGAAGCGCTCGCCCTCCTCGCGCTCCTTGGCGTAGCGCTTCAAGATCGGCTCCAGCAGCGCGATCATCCGCCCCTTGTCGATGTCTTCGGCGTAGAGCTTGTTAAGCCGCGTGCCATCGAATGCTGCCCCGAGATAGAGGTTGTAGAGGCCGGGGTTGCGGCCGACGAGACCGATTTCGGCAAGATAGGGCCTGGCGCATCCGTTCGGACAGCCGGTCATGCGGATGACGATATCGTCGTCCTTGAGACCTGCCCGGTCGAGCACGTCCTCGAGCGCGCTCACGACCTCAGGCAGAAAGCGCTCGCTCTCGGCAAGCGCCAGCCCGCACGTCGGCAGCGCGACGCAGGCCATGCTGTTGCGGCGCAGCCCGGAGGAGGCATAGGGGCTGACACCGTTCTGCTTCAGGATGGCGTCGATCTTCGGCTTCACCTTCGCGGTCACGTTGGCGATGATGAGATTCTGGTTGCCGGTCAGCACAAAGGCGCCCGTGTGCCGCTCGGCGATCTCGCGCAGCGCGGTGCGCAAGCTGTGGCCGGGGACATCCTTCACGCGCCCGTTCTCGATGAAAAGCGTCAGGTGCCATTTCTTATCGTGGCCCTGCACCCAGCCGATCGGGTCGCCGGTTGAGTCGAAATGATAAGGGCGCGGCTTTTCCAGCTTGTAGCCCAGTCGGCGCTCCACCTCGGCGCGGAACTTATCGAGCCCGCGGTCCTCGATGGTGTACTTCAGGCGCGCGCGCTTGCGGTTCTCGTGGTTCCCCCAGTCGCGCTGGACGGTCACAACCTTTTCGGCAACGTCGACGGCCTGATCAGGGGTGCAGAAGCCGAACATATCCGCCGTGCGCGGGAACGTGTCGGTCTCGCCGTGGGTCATGCCCATGCCGCCGCCCACCGTCACGTCGTAGCCGACGACCTTTCCCTTTTCGACAATTGCGATGTAGCCGAGATCGTGGGCGAAGATGTCGATGTCGTTCGACGGCGGCACGGCGATGACGGTCTTGAACTTGCGCGGAAGGTAGCTCGGACCGTAGATCGGCTCCTGCTCCTCCGTGACGGGCTCGCCCGTGCCGTCGACCTTCTCGCCGTCGAGCCAGATCTCGTGATAGGCGCCGGTGTGCGGCAGCAGGCGCTCGCTGATCTTGATCGCGAGGTCTTCGGCGGCCCGGTGCGCCTTGCTGAGATAGGGGTTGGCGGCCGACATCACGTTGCGGTTGACGTCGCCGCAGGCCGCGAGCGTGTCCAGCAAGCAGGCGTTGATCGCCTGCATGGTGCGCTTCATGTTGGACTTGATGACGCCGTGGAACTGGAAGGACTGGCGCGTCGTGAGGCGGAGCGAGCCGTTCGCATAGGTGCCGGCGATCGCATCGAGCGCGAGCCACTGCTTTGGCGTCGTGAGCCCGCCCGGCACGCGCACGCGGATCATGAAGCTGTAGGCCTTCTCCAGCATCTTCTTGGCCCGCTCAGGCCGCACGTCGCGGTCATCCTGCAGATAGGTGCCGTGGAACTTGGTGAGCTGGGCGTCGTCCTCGGAGATGGCGCCGGTCGATACGTCGGCAAGCCCGTCCGCGATCGTGCCGCGCAGGAACCTGCTGCTTTCCTTGATGGTCTCGTTTTTCGAGCGCTTATCGTCGGTCATCGGAAACCCTTCACCCTCTTACCCCCTCACCCGCTCGCCGGGCTTGACGCCGGGCTCACGACCTCTCCCCACCGGGGAGAGGTGAGTTGCGGATGCCGCGAGCTTCTTCACCTCTCCCATAGGGAGAGGTCGGACGCGAGTGGAACGAGCGTCCGGGTGAGGGGTTGAGCGCTCGAATATTTGGCTCTGCATTGTCATCACACTCAATAGACGTCGCGCTGATAGCGGCCCGCCTTGGTAAGCTCCTTGAGCTTGGCCCGGCCCGCCTCGTCATCGCCGCGCGCAGCATCGGCCATGATGCGCGCGAGCATAACATCGACGTCGCGGCCCATGCCTTTCTCATCCCCGCACACATAGATATGCGCGCCCTCCTCCACCCATTTGAGCACGTCGGCGCGGCTCTCCCACAGCCGCTGCTGCACGTAGATCTTTTCCGGCTGATCGCGTGAAAAGGCAACGTCGATGCGGGAGAGCGCCCCGCTTTCCAGGTGGTCCTGCCATTCGAGCTGGTAAAGGAAGTCATTGGTGTAGTTGCGCTCCCCGAAGACGAGCCAGCTCTTGCCCTTTGCGCCTTGCTCGATGCGCTCCTCGATGAAGGCGCGGTAGGGGGCAATGCCGGTGCCGGCGCCGATCATGATCATCGGCCGGGCGAGATCCTCGGGCAGGCGGAAATGGCGGTTGGGCTTGACGTAGATGCGCAGGGCATCACCCATCTTGCGCCGGTCGGCGAGGTAGGTGGAGGCGACGCCTTTGCGTTTCTTGCCGTGCGAGTCCCAACGCACCGCCCCGACCAGCAGGTGGGCTTCGCCGGGATGCGCAGCGAGGCTCGAGGCGACCGAATAAAGACGGCCGGGCAGAGGACGCAGCAGGCCGAAAAGCTGCTCGGCACTCAGCTTCTCCGCATAGGTCTCGAACAGATCGATGAGCTGGCGGTCCTCGGCAAACGCGGCAAAGGCCTTCGGGTCGGCGAGCTTTGCCACATCCGTGCGGCCCGTGAGCTTTGCGTAGGCCTCCACGAGGGAGCGCGACAGCGTCGTCACATCGTATTGTTCGCGCAGCTTCTGCACGACGCCCCCGTCGGGGCCGAGCCCCACCGCCTCGGCGAGGGCGAGCGCGAGGTCGGGATCGTTCTCGGGCAGAACGCCGATCGAGTCGCCCGGCAGATACGCAAAACCGGGCGCTTCGGCTGTTAGCTCCACGTGCCAGGTCTCGCGCGTGGAGCCGCTACCATTGAGGTTGACGAGCGTGGCGATCTCTGCCTCGACCGGGTTTTCGGCGGTATAGAGCGGCTCCTCGTCAGCGAGCTGCGCTCCGCCCTTGAAATCGACGTGCACCACCGTCGCGGTGGCACCGGCGTCCGCCGGCGCGAGCTCCTTGAGCGCGCCTTCGGTCCACTCCGCGGCCTGCTTGGCGAAATCGAGATCGAGATCGATGCGGGGCACCGCGCGCGTTGCCCCCAGCGCCTCGAGGCGGGCATCGATCGCCTTACCTATGGCGCAGAACTGCGCGTACGCCGTGTCGCCCAGCGCCAGAACCGCGAACCGGACGCTCTTGTCGAGGGACGGGGCGCCATCGCCCATCAATGCCTCATGGAAGTCGATCGCCCGGCTCGGCGGATCGCCCTCGCCCCAGGTCGAGGCGAACACCATGAGGTTCTTGGCCTTGGCGAGCACGCTGACCTCGACGTCGGCCATGTCGAACACGCGCGCATCAAGCCCGTGCCTCTGGGCGAGCTTCTTGGTTTTCATGGCAAGTGCTTCGGCGTTTCCGCTTTCGCTCCCATAAAGCACGGTGAGAGGCACGCGCGGCTTGGCGGCCGCCACGGCCTGCGGCTGCTGCCCCCCTTGAGCCGCCTCGAAGCCCGCGAAAAATCCCGCAAGCCAACTGCGCTGCTGAGGCGTCGTACGCGCGACGACGCCGTTGAGAATGTCTATGTCTTCCGAAGAGAACGGCGCGTTCTTCGGAAGCAACGGTATTGCGGTCACGAACGCCTCCCGGCCGTAGCCTCGTTCTCTGTCATTACCCCAAGCCTCTCAACCGTCGCCGGCTTAGCCTTGCGGCGCCGGCACCGCGGCCGCCGCCTGCTCAGCACCTGCCGCGCCGGCAGGTGCCGGCTCATAAGTCTCGATCTTTTCCGGGCGCGATAGTCCCGCGCTCGCCCAATCGAGACCGACGAATATGATGGCGGGCCCTTTGATCGCCTTCTCCGCTATGGCGCGACCAAGCTCGCCCAATTGGGTCGCCACCGCCCGTTCGCTGGGAAGCGAGCCGTTTTCGACGATAACGGTCGTCGTGTTCGGGCTTGCTCCGGCAGCGAGCAGCTTGTCGCAAAAGTGAGCCGCGCTTCTCACGCCCATGTAGATGGCGAACGCCTGGCCAGGCATGGCCAGCGCCTCCCAGTCCAGATCGAAGTCCTCGTCGGCGGAGGCCCCGGTCACCACCGCAAACTGACGGACCTTCTGGCGCAAAGTCAGTGGCAAGCCCACGCTCGCGGCGCACGCATGTGCAGCCGTGACGCCGGGCACCACTTCGACGGGAATGCCAGCAGCCCGAACGGCGGCCATCTCTTCCGCCGCCCGCGCGAAAATGAAGGCATCGCCGCCCTTGAGGCGGGCCACGCGCAGGCCTTTCAGCGCCTCGCGCACGAGAATGCGGTTGATCTCCTCCTGCGCCGCCGAGGGACCTTCAGGCACCTTGCCGACGTCGATGCGGACGGCATCGCGGCGCGCGTACTCAAGTATGGCGGGATTTACCAAGCGATCGACCACCAGCACGTCGGCCTCTTGCAGGCGCTGCTGAGCTTTCAGCGTGATCAGGTCGGGCTCACCCGGTCCGCACCCGATCAGCGCCACGCTGCCGCCTACCCGCGTGTCGGAGTGCGCCGCTGCCAGCTGGCGGTCGAATTCACGCTCGGCGGCACGGCTATCCCCGGCCAGAACCGCCGAGCGCCAGAGGCCTTGCAGCAGGCGTTCCCACAGGCGCCGGCGCGCCACCGGATCGCCGATCGCATCCTGGACCCGCCGCCTCAAGGCCATCGCCTGCTCAGCAATCCGCCCGAAATTGGCTGGCAGCCAGGTCTCGATTTTCGCCTTGATCTCGCGGGCAAGAACAGGGGCAGCCCCTTCCGTGCCGACGGCCACGACGACCGGGTCGCGATCGACGATCGCCGGCATGATGAACGAGCTCTCAGCCGGACCATCAACCACGTTCACCAGCACGCCTTGTGCCTTCGCCGCTGCAGCAACCACGCCATCGGCATGCGGATCATCGTTGGCGGCAAACACCATGGCGACGCCTGCGAGGTCGGACGGCGCAAACCGGCGCCGCTCCACCGTGGCGCCCAACGCTTGCGCGAGCGCGTCCACTTCCGTGCCGACCGTCTCGGCGATGATGCCGATCCGCGCGGTGGTCTTGGCAAGAAGGCGCAGTTTCTGCAGCGCCTTCTCGCCGCCACCGGCGATCACGACGTCGCGCCCGTCGACGTCCACGAAGATGGGGAAGTACCGCAAGGGTTGGCCCTTTGCTGCGCCTTTGACAAATGGACAGGCCGACGAGACCAGCGATGCTCGCGCGGTCGGGCCATGCCGTCCCTGCCGACCTTATAAGATGGAGAAGTAGAATTTTCTATTGCTGCGTGCTCATTGCTTGGAAATAAGAAGAAGGTTCCCTCTTTTGACATAAATCAGGTACCATTTTCCCCAGAACTGGAGACCCTCCGGCGCATCCGCAGCGACGGTCACCACCATGATGGGGCCTTCCATCAAGCTTACCATGGAAGCAGGCCAGCCGGTCGTGCGCGTGCGCAGCACGACGGCGTTGCACCGCACAGTATTCTGATGACGGAGCACGCGACCTTCGCGCGATCGGTTTGCGCGCGCGCAGGTCACTCGCCGGTGAATTTGCTCGTGCGCAAGATCTCGTCGCAACGCGCTCTGCAAGGCCGGCAATAACAGCCGAGACACGAGTTTGTGAGCCAGTTTTGACTTGCTGCTCGAAGCAGAGCTGTGGTCTATAGCTGCCACGGCGGTCCGGACTTGACTAACTTGTCCCGATCCGCAGACTGGAGTGGCACTTAACACAAAAAAGTGTCCGCCCCAGTGGGTGGACCCTCGGCGGGGCCATCCTAGATGGAAGGCAGCTTGCCGAATAGGAGGAAAGCTATGAAGGTTTGGACAAAGCCCGCAGTTCGTGAGCAGGAAGTTGGCCTCGAGGTTACCTCGTACCTGCCGGCCGAAATCGACATCATCTAACGACTGTCGATCAGCTCACTAACATTCGTGAGTTTCCGATAACGGCGGTCGATAACTCGACCGCCGTTGTCATTTCTGGCGTCCATGCGGAGCATGGCTCCGCCATGACGGCGCGCCCCGAGACTAGACGATTTCCATGATCATCAAGGTTCTGGGGTCTGCTGCAGGCGGCGGCTTCCCGCAGTGGAACTGCAATTGTCGCAACTGCGTCGCCGTCCGCGCGCGCACCCCCGGGTTCAAGGCACGCACGCAATCCTCCCTCGCCGTCACCCGTGACGGTGAGAATTGGGTGCTGTTCAACGCCTCGCCCGATCTGCGCCAACAGCTCGACGCGACGCCCGAGTTGCACGCCAATCCCAAGTTTGGCCCGCGCCACAGCCCCATCAAAGCCGTCGTGCTCACCAACGGTGACGTCGACCACATCGCCGGCCTCATCAATCTGCGCGAAGCTCAGCCCTTTGCGGTCTACGGCACGGAGCGGGTGCTCTCCGTCATCGCCGACAACTCCGTGTTCCATATCCTCGCCGAGCCGCTTGTCCCGCGCATCAAGTTGCCGCTCAACGAGCCCACGCCGCTCAGCGGCGCTGGCGTCGATCTCGGATTGACCGTCGAAGCATTCGCGGTCCCCGGCAAGGTGGCGCTCTATCTGGAGGATGCTTCGGCGGGCCCGGACTTCGGAACCAAGGAAGGCGATACCATCGGCCTCAAGGTTGCCGATCCGGCAACAAAGACGTCCTTTTTCTATATCCCAGGCTGCGCCGCGATCGACGAGCCGCTGGCGGCGCGACTGAAAGGGGCCTCCGTCGTTTTCTTCGACGGCACGCTTTTCACTGACAACGAGATGATCGAGCAGGGGTTGATGCCCAAGACCGGCGGCCGCATGGGCCATATCAACATGTCCGGCGCCAACGGCTCCATAGAAACCTTCTCGAAACTCGGGGTCGGAAGGCTCATATATGTTCATATCAACAATTCTAACCCGGCTCTCAACGAGAACTCGGACGCGCGCAAAACGATTGAGGGCGCCGGTTGGGAAGTCGGATACGATGGATTGGAGGTACGCCTATGAGCGACCCAGTTAGCCTGGAGCGTGCGAACTCGGGGCGCAAGACGGACGAACCCATGAGCCTCGATGAGTACGAGGCGGCCATCCGCGCGGTCGGCGCCGAGCGCTATCACGATAAGCACCCGTTCCATCACATGCTGCACGGGGGCAAGCTTGCCAAGCCGCAGGTGCAAGCCTGGGCGCTCAACCGGTATTGCTATCAGTCGGCCGTGCCGCGCAAGGACGCCGCCCTCATCAGCCGCCTGCATGATCGGGGGCTGCGCCGCGAGTGGGTGCACCGCGTGCTCGATCACGACGGGTTCGGCGAGGAGGAAGGCGGCATTGAGCGCTGGCTGGTGCTGACCGACGGCCTGGGGCTCGATCGCGACTACGTCGTTTCGATGAAGGGGGCGCTGCCGGCAACGCGCTTCGCCGTCGAGGCCTACGTCAACTTCGTGCGCGAGCAGCCGATCGTCGTCGCCATTGCCTCCTCGCTCACCGAGCTGTTCGCCCCCAAGATCCACAAGGAGCGGATTGCGGGCATGCTGGAGAACTACGACTTCATCGACGAGAAGGTGATGGCCTACTTCAGGCGGCGCCTGACGCAGGCCCCGCGCGACGCCGATTTCGCTCTGCAATACGTGCTCAAGAACGCCAAGACTCGCGAGGAGCAGGAAGCCTGCGTCGGTGCGGTGCGCTTCAAGTGCAACGTTCTATGGGTGCAGCTCGACGCCTTGCAGCACGCCTACGTGGAGGGCAACATCCCTCCCGGCGCGTTCCGCCCGGAGGCCTGAGCATGGCCGATGTAGCGCCCCGCACGCGTGCCATTATCGAGGGCAAAACCCGTCCCGCCATGCCGGCGTACATCAAGCTGCGCCACGACGCGGGCCGCGGCCGCTGGCTCATCCTGGCGCCCGAGCGGATCTTCGAGCCCGACGACACCGCTGTCGAAGTCTTGAAGCTTTGTGATGGCCAGCGCACCGTGGCCGACATCGCAAACGTGCTCGCAAAAGAGTACAATGCACCCAAAGAGGAAATCCTTGCCGACATCATCGCGATGCTGCAGGACCTCGCCGACAAGGGAGTGGTGAAGGCATGAATGAAAATGCCCCTACCCATGTAAAGAACGTTCCGGTCACGCTGGATGCGGGCGAGCTTCGCACTGAGGCGAAGCAGGTCGACGAGGCCGCCGACGTCGCCTGCGCGCGGGCCCCCATCGGCTTGCTCGCGGAGCTGACGCACCGCTGTCCGCTGCAGTGCCCCTACTGCTCGAACCCGGTCGAGCTCGAGCGTGCCAACACCGAGCTTGCGACCGAGGATTGGCAGCGGGTCATGCGTCAAGCGGCCGAGCTTGGCATCCTGCAGATTCACCTCTCGGGCGGTGAACCGACGGCGCGCCGCGACCTCGTCGACATCGTAAAGACGGCCTCCGAGTGCGGCCTCTACACCAACCTCATCACCGCCGCCGTGCTCTTGAAGCGCGAGCAGCTGGTCGCACTCAAGGAAGCGGGTCTCGATCACGTCCAGATCTCGATCCAGGACGTCGACACGGCCGCCGAGAACGCCGACCGCATCGCCGGCTACAAGGGCGGCAGTGAAAAGAAGAAGATCGTTGCGGGCTGGGTGCGCGAGCTCGACATGCCGCTGACGATCAACGCGCCCATCCACCGCCACAACATCCACAACGTGGAGGCCATCATCAACTACGCGGTCGAGCTGGGCGCCGGCCGCGTCGAGATCGCCCACGTCCAATATTACGCCTGGGCCTTGAAGAACCGCGCATCCCTGATGCCAACGCGTGAGCAGTTCATGACCTCGGCCAAGATCGTCGAGAAAGCCCGCGAGAAACTCAAGGGCGTCATCGTCATCGACATGGTCGTGCCGGACTACTACGCCAAGTTCCCCAAGCCCTGCATGGGCGGCTGGGGTCGCGGCATCATCAACGTCACGCCGTCGGGCCGCGTGCTGCCCTGCCATGCTGCCGAGTCGATCAAGGGCCTCGAGTTCGACAGCGTGCGCGACAAGCCGCTTGGCGAGATCTGGCTTTATGGCTCGGCCTTCCAGAAGTACCGCGGAACCGAATGGATGAAGGAGCCGTGCCGCTCCTGTCCGCGACGCGAGATCGACTACGGCGGCTGCCGCTGCCAGGCGTTCGCCCTCACGGGCGACGCCGCCAATACCGATCCCGCCTGCTCGCTCTCGCCGTTGCACGAGCAATGGGCGAAAGTGGCAGACGTCGAGTCCCATGAGACGCCACCGGAGTTCGTTTATCGCCGCCCAGGCGGCGCTTCGGCCAAGCCAGCGGCCACGAAGGCCCCAGCCCCGACCGACGCTTAACCTTGCGATACTGCTCAGATGACCGTTCGTGGCGCACCGCCCCTACCTTCGGGGGGGTGCGTCATTGTGTTCAGTCCAAGTTCACAAAAGTCTTGGCACATTCCCGGTTGGCATTAGATGATTGGGCGGCCGCCTGACGAGGTGGGGTCGCGGGAAAAAAAGGGAAGGAAACCGGGATGCTCAAGTGGGTTGTCGCAGCTGGTGTCATGGTCGCATTGCCGACGGTTGCGCTGGCGCAGGATCCGGACGCCGGAAAAAAGGTCTTCAACAAGTGCACGCCATGTCATTCGATCGGACCCGGCGCTAAGAACAAGGTGGGGCCCGACCTCAATGGCGTGATCGGCCGCAAGGCCGGCACCGAGGCAGGGTTCAACTATTCCGAGGCCATGAAGAAAGCCGGCTGGGTCTGGGACGAGGCAATCTTCAAGGAATACATCACGGACCCGAAGAAGAAGGTCCCCGGTACCAAGATGATCTTCCCTGGCGTCAAGGATGAGCTCGATCGCGATGACCTTTACGCCTACATCAGTCAGTTCGGTCCCGACGGCAGCAAGAAATAGCCAGCTCGACCTTTAGGGACTGAGATCAAGCGCCGTGGGCTTTGCTCCGCGGCGCTTTGCTTTTTGCCTCAATCAAGCGCGCGCACGCCCCCCAGATCGATGGCAGCGTAATGCTCGCGAACGCTCCTGCCCCCAATCGTCAGGTTGGGCGCGATGTCCATGAGCGGGGCGAGAACGAACGCTCGCTCGCCGATGTGCGGATGGGGAAGCACGAGATCGGGCTCGCAAACGGCGCGATCGGCGTAGATTAGGAGATCGAGATCGATGATCCGCGGCCCCCACTTTTCGGTCGCCACGCGACCCATTTGGCGCTCGATCTCCTGACATCGCACGAGCAGATCGCGGGGGGAAAGCTCGGTCCCGACGGTGATGCAGGCGTTGACGAACCAGTCCTGGTCGGTCTTGCCCCACGGCTCGGTCGCAAAGTTTCGCGAGCGGCGCACCAGCCGCACGTCGCCGGGCTCCGTCAGAAGCTCGATGGCCGTATCGATGTTCCCGGCCTTGTCGCCCAGATTGGATCCGAGTGCAATGATGATGCAATCGAAGTCCGTCGGGGCACGGCTCTTGTTCGTTGCAGCCATATTGGCCCGTTCGTTCGCCGCCGCAGCGGCCGCCGCTCGTGACCTCGGGACCATCGGTCCGGCGAGCGCCCGCGGCTCGCACACAACCAAACTTCAATCATACTTGATGTAAGCAAACCGCATGTCGGTGGCGGGCGTGCCTTCCAGACCGCGGCCTTCCTTGCCCGGCTGCCACTGCACGACCTCCTCGATCTTTTTGGCGAGCTCCAGGTCCTTGGCGGTGATCCCTTTGGCCGTGTGCGTCATAAGGCGCACCTCGACCCAGGCGTAGGACGCCGTGATGTCTGGATGGTGCCAGGCCGCCTCGGCGAGGTGCCCCACCGTACTAATGACCATCAACGTGCCCTTCCAACCGCTCGTCTTGTATGTTCTCCTGATCCAGCCGTTCTCAAGATGCCACTTGGGTAGGTTTTGTTGGAGCCACGCGGTTACCTCGGCATCCGGCATGGGCTTTTCGCGCTCTGCCGTCATATTGTCGTCTCCTCGACTTTGGTGGGCACTCACGCCTAGGTTCAACCTAATGCCTCTGGCCGACGCAACGCAAACTGAGCTTCCCTCCGATGGAACGCAATCCCCGATGCGAGCGCGCGCTCCGACGGGTGCCGTCCGGGTGGTTGCGCCTGCCCGTCTGCACCTCGGCTTCCTCGATCTCAACGGCGATTTGGGGCGGCGGTTCGGGAGCATCGGCCTTGCCATTGATACTCCCGCAACCGAGCTCACTTTAACACGAGCCCGCGCGTTCAACGCGGAGGGGCCCGATTGCCAGAGAGCCCTTGCGACGCTGCGCCGACTGGCTGAAACTTTTTCGCTTGGCGGCGCTTATCAGCTCGATATTCGCACCGCTATCCCTCCCCATTCCGGCCTTGGCTCCGGCACCCAGCTCACCCTCGCCGTCGGCGCCGCGCTGACGGCGCTAGAGGGCCTGGAGCATGGTGCCGGCGAGATCGGCGAGGTGATGGACCGCGGGGCGCGATCGGCCATTGGCATGGCGGCCTTCGCGAGCGGCGGCTTCATAGTGGACGGCGGTCGCGGTGCCAAAGAGCGACCGCCTCCCATCCTCTTGCGCGCCGACTTCCCGGAGACCTGGCGGGTCCTGCTCATCATTGACGCGCGAGCGACGGGCGTTCACGGCGATGCCGAAGCGAACGCGTTTGCCGCTCTCCCGCCTCTTTCTGAGGCCGCGGCCGCCCACGTCTGCCGCCTTGTTTTGATGCGCCTTGTGCCCGGATTGGCGGAGGCCGACATCGAGTCTTTCGGCACTGCGGTAACGGAAATCCAATCAATCGTCGGCGGTTACTTCGCGGCCGCACAAGGGGGCGCCCCATGGGTTAGCCCCGCCATCGGACGCCTCGCTCAAAAGCTCAAAGCGGCTGGTGCGTTCGGGATCGGGCAAAGCTCGTGGGGCCCGACCGGCTTTGCATTCACCTCCTCAGAGGAAATTGCTGAACACCTCTATGAATCCTTGATCGAAGCCGCTAGAGCCGAGGGTCTCGAGATCCTAGTCGCCAGGGGCCGCAACAGGGGCGCCTCGGTCGAGCCGATTGCGAGCACGCAATGCTAAAGACAAAGAAACGAGGAAACCAACAATGAGCGACGCTACTCCGATTCTGCACATGTTCACGCCGCTAAAACACATGAGCCCGTTCGACGTGAACATGGCAGCGGACGCCGGTTACAAGGTGATCGTGCCGTACATCAATGTGACGCTGGAGGAAGTGGCGGGTCTCACACAGGACGCCATTTTCTCGCGTCCGCCCAACGACGGCGTGCGCACCGGCATCTTCATTGGCGGCAAGGACGCCATCCTCGCACTCGACATGATGGACGCCGCCAAGAAGGCGCTCGTGCCCCCATTCGAGCTCTCGACGTTTGCCGATCCCGCCGGCTCCTTCACCACCGCGGCGGCGATGGTCGCCTGTGTCGAGCGTGTGCTGCGCACAAAATTCAACCGCGGGTGGAACGGCATCCGCATCGCCGTCTTCGGCGCCACCGGCGTGGTGGGTTTTGCGTCCTCGATCATCACGGCGCTGGAAGGCGCCAAGGTCAGGCTCGTCGCTCATCGCGGCGTGGACCGCGTCTTCAAGTCGGCGGCGATCTCAAAGGAGCGCTTCGGGGTCGATCTGGAGCCGGCGCCCGGAGAGACCGCGGACCAGAAGACGGCCATCATTGCCGACGCCGAGGTGATCTTCGCCGCCGCCGCTGCCGGCGTGCGCGTCATCAGCGCTGCCGACAAAGCGATCGCTAAGAACCTGCTGGTCGTCGCCGACGTCAACGCTGTCCCGCCCGCGGGCGTTGAGGGCATGGAGCTTTTCATGGACGGCGCACCGCTGCCCGGCTGCAATGCTCTGGGCGTCGGGCCGCTGGCCATCGGCGACGTCAAGTACAAGACGGAGTCGGGATTGTTCAAGCGCATGATCGCATCCGACAAGGCGCTTCATCTCGACTTCCGCGACGCCTTCCAGCTTGCGCGGACCTTCACCACTTGACGACAGAGACAGTCCTCATCGCCGCGCTTTCCGGGCGCACGCTTGCTGCAAGCGCCAGGCGCGCCGGCTTCGCGCCCTTGGTGGTGGACGCCTTTGCTGATTTGGATACGTGCCAAGGCGCCAGCGGCGTCCGCCGTCTTGCGCAAGCGACGCGCCTGGGCTTTCGGGCGCGGCCGCTCCTCGCGGCCCTCGATGCCCTGGCGCAGCAGGCCCGGAGCGCGCCGATTGGTCTGGTCCTCGGCTCGGGATTCGAGGATACGCCGAAGCTCGTGGCAACGCTTACCCGACGATTCCCGCTCCTCGGCAATGACGCTTTGACGATCGCGCGGACCAAGGACCCGGGTTTCTTTTTTCCCCTGCTCGATCGGCTGGGCATCGCGCATCCGCAGACGCGCATCGACCCGCCGCCGGACCCAGAGCACTGGCTTTCGAAACGCGTGGGCGGCAGCGGGGGCGCTCATGTCGTTGCCTGCCAGTTGGCAAAGTCCTCTCGCCGCCGCTATTTCCAGCGCCGTATGCACGGGCTGCCCGTCTCCGTCCTCGCAGTCGCCCGACAGGATGCCGTTCGTATCGCGGGCTTCAGCCGCCAATGGACCGCCGGAAGCGGACCGCGTCCTTACCGGTACGGCGGAGCGGTCGGTCCCGTTGGCCTCGGCGCAGCGATTGAAGAGCACGTGCGCACTACCGTGGAAGCCGTTTGTGGCGCGCTCCGCCTCGTCGGGCTTGTCTCGTTCGACTTCCTTCTCGCGGACGGTGTGTCCTACCTCTTGGAGGTGAACCCGCGGCCCGGCGCCACTCTCGACATTTTCGACGACGCGGCGGGAGGCCTCTTTTGTGCGCACGTGGCGGCCTGCCAGGACCGGGAATTCGCCATTGCGCAAGCACAGAGCATTCGTGCCGCCGGGGTTCTCTATGCCGATCGCGGCCCTCTGGGGATCGGCGCCCTCGCCTGGCCGCTGTGGACGTCCGACCGGCCAGGTCCGGGGACCCGCATCTCGTACTCTCGGCCCATCGCGACGGTGTTCGCCACCGGTGAAACCGCCACAACCGCCGAGTACAATTGCCGACGGCGCTTGGATGAATTGGCTCTCATGCTATATGGACGGGCGGGAGATACGGAGCGCAAGAATGCAAAAATACATCGGCCCCGCCCCGAGCGTGTCGGCGCGAGCGGCTCAGCTCGTTGACGGCCTTGTTGCCGACGCGGCGGCCCTACGCTGCATCGTCAGCAACGGCGAGGCGGGCGAGCGCCGTATCGACCTGGGAGCCGCCACGCCGGGAGGACTGGAGGCGGGCCGGCGGCTCGCCGAGATCTGCATGGGCGGCCTTGGCGTGGTGACGTTCAACATGACGTCTGGCATCGCTCGCTGGCCGCTCGGCGTTACAGTCCACTCCACCAATCCCGTTATCGCCTGCCTCGGCAGTCAGTACGGGGGGTGGACCATGAGCGACGAGGTGACCGGCTTCTTCGCCCTCGGCTCGGGCCCCGCGCGGGCCTTATCGCGCAAGGAGGAGTTGTTCAAGGAGCTCGGCTACGTCGATCACCACAACAAAGCGGCGCTCGTCATCGAAGGGGACAAGCCTCCCCCGCCCGCACTCGTCAAGCGCGTGGCAGCCGACTGCGGCGTCGCGCCCGCCGATCTCACAGTTCTGTTTGCCCCCACGGGCAGCCTCGCGGGCACCGTGCAGGTCGTTGCCCGCGTGCTCGAGGTCGCGCTGCACAAGGCCCATGAGCTGCACTTCCCGCTCGAGAACATCGAGGACGGCGTCGGCACCGCGCCGATCTCGCCCCCCGTCCCCGATTTCATCAAAGCCATGGGCCGCACCAACGACGCCATCATCTACGGCGGACGGGTGCAGCTCTATGTCCGCGGCGGCGACGAAGCGGCGAAGAAGCTCGCCGAGGAGCTCCCGAGCCGCGGCAGCTCCGCCTACGGCCAACCGTTCGCCGAGATCTTCGCTGCCGTCAACGGCGACTTCTACAAGATCGATCCCATGTTGTTCAGCCCCGCCGAGGTCATTGTCTCCAATCTCGACACCGGCGCATCGTTCCACGCTGGCGAAGTTGCTCCACAGATCGTCGACGCAAGCTTCCGCTGAGGCCCCGACGGGCCGCGGACCGCGCATTGCACTGTTTCTCGAGGAGGAAAGCGGCGACTGGCACGTCCGCCGCCTCGCCGAGGCCATGCGCCGGCGCGGTGCCACCGTCGTCGTGACCTCGCTGCCCCGCTGTGCCTTCGATACGCAAATGCCCGGCGGCCTCGACATCCCCGGCTTCAATGGCACATTGCCGGACGCCGTGTTCGTACGCTCGATCTCGGCGGGCACGCTGGAGCAGATCACCTTCCGGCTGGGGCTTCTGCATGCCCTGCGCGAGAGCGGCGTGCGCGTTTGGAACGACGCGCGCGCCATCGAGCGGTGCGTCGATAAATCCATGACCACGTTCCTTCTCCACAAGGCCGGTATTCCAACGCCGCCAACGCGCACCGTCGAAGGCCAAGCCCCCGCCGTTGCCTACGTCGGCACCGCGGGTCGGCCGCTGATCTACAAACCGTTGTTCGGCTCGCAGGGCAAAGGCCTTCTGCGCATTAACGGCCCTGCCGATCTGCCGGCCCCCGAGGCCGCCGACAATATGTACTACCTTCAAGATTTCCAGCCGCCGCCCGGCGCGGCGTTTGAAGATTGGCGGCTCATCGCCACCAGGACCCGCGTGATCGCTGCGATGGCCCGCACGGCCGCAAGCTGGATCACCAACGTCTACCAAGGAGGCACGCCGGCCCCCTGCATCCCCACCCGCCAGATGCAGGACCTCGCAACCGCCGCCCTTACCGCGGTCGATGCCGACTACGCTGGCGTCGATCTGATCCGCGCTCCTGATGGCCGGCTCTTGGTGCTTGAGGTCAACTCCAACCCCTCCTGGCGGGGGCTGCAAAGTGTTTGCGATGTCGACGTGGCGGATGCCATCACTGACGATTTCTTGCTTGCCGTTCGCGAGCACAAGAGCCGCCGGCGATGTCCGGCTTGAGCGAAGAGGACACCCGCGAGCTGTTCCTCGCGGCCTGCCGCGCCGAGCTCAAGTCTTTGAAGCCCGGCAACGTGCATGTCCACGCCGGCGGCCATGGGATGGAGCCGGCGCAGTTCGAGGCAGGCGCGCGGGCAGCGGCCCCGTGGATCGCAGCCGCACGTTTGCAGATCGGAGAACGCGTCTTACGCGCCACCGAAGCCGCGCTGGCCGCCGCGGGCTGCAACACCAACCTCGGCATCCTCTTGCTGTCGGCGCCTCTCGCGGCGGCAGCGCAGTCGCCATTGACGGGCCATCTTCGCGAGCGCGTGGGACGCCTGCTCGCCTCGCTCGATGCCGGCGACGCGGCGGCCGTATACGAGGCGATCCGGCGCGCCAACCCCGGCGGCCTCGGCGCCGTGCCTGAGCAGGACGTCGCCGCGCCGCCCACCGTCGACCTGCGCCAGGCGATGGCGCTCGCCGCCGACCGTGACCGTATCGCCCGCGCCTACGTCACCGACTTCGAGGAGATGTTCGCGTTCGGGCTGCCGGCGCTCGAACAAATCCGCCGACGGACGGCCGATCCCGCCCTTACGGTTACCACGCTGCATATGGCCTATCTCGCCGAGTTCCCCGACAGCCACATCGCCCGCAAGTTTGGGGAAGATACGGCCCAAGCGATCTGCGCGGAGGCCCGTCAGCGCGCGCCCCTCTGGGACCCCGTCGCACTCCCTGAGAGTTTCCAGGAGCTACTTGCCTTCGATGCGGCATTGAAGCGCCGCAACATCAATCCCGGAACAACGGCGGACTTTGTTGTAGCAACGCTGTTTGCCGGGTCGATTTGCGACCAATTGGGGCCGTCCGGCACCGCCTAGCCCCTTGTCGAATGAGGGCACCTGGCGTTAATTAGGGGGCGGTGCTCAAGGCGCGCCGCTATCCGGCCAACCGGTTCGGGGACGAGTTGTCGCCGATCGCAGATAACAGGGATAGTTAGAAGATTGGGCAGAACCGGTATGCACCCGGCTACGGCGGGGTGGCGTTGATGCTCGTGGTGTTTTTAGCTATGGGAGGAACCCCGTAATGGCCAAGATCAACAAGGTGATGGTCGGCGAGTCCCTCGTCGGCGACGGCAACGAGGTCGCGCACATCGACCTCATAATGGGCCCGCGCGGCAGTGCCGCCGAGACGGCCTTCTGCACCGCTCTGACGAACAACAAGGACGGCTTCACGACCCTACTCGCCGTCATCGCCCCCAACCTCGCCTGCAAGCCGAACACGATCCTTTACAACAAGGTCACGATCAAGGACGCGCGCCAGGCCGTGCAGATGTTCGGCCCCGCCCAGTACGCGGTCGCCAAGGCCGTTCAGGATTCGGTGGCCGAAGGCGTGATCCCTGCATCGGAAGCCGACGACGTCTACATCTGCGTCGGCGTGTTCATCCACTGGGAAGCGGCCGACGACGCCAAGATCCAGGACTTCAACTATCGCGCCGTGAAGGAGTCGATCGCCCGTGCCATCGCCGGCAAGCCGACCGCCGCCGAGGCAACCGCTCAGCGCAACTCCGCACAGCATCCGTTCAGTGCGAAGACTTGAAGCGGAAACCGTCCGCAGCAGGATGACTCCCCGCCCATGAAGGCGGGTCTGCTGACGCGATTGGGGAGACTGCTTACAGGCCGATGGAAGGGATAGAGCCGCCCGGCATGCCGTTCTGCTCAACCCCTCGCGCGACGACATCAACGGCCGGCGATCGCTTGCAGATCGCCGGCCGTCATTGCACCTGAGTGCAGCGCGGAGGCGAGGAGCACGCCGGCGGCACCCGCCACTCGTAGCGCTTCCACGTCGCCGGCATGGCGCACGCCCCCTGCCGCATAGACGGCCCGCGCGCCGGCCCGCGCCGCAATGTCCGCGACCCGCTTAAAATCGGGGCCCTCGCCACTGCCGACGCGCCCCAGCGTCATGACGATGACCCGGTCCGGCCAATGGGCTGCATCCTCAAGCACGGCCGGTGGGCCGTCGAAGCCGTCGCCGCGAAAGTCGAGTGACAGCACGTAGCGGTCCTTCGGGAGCGCCCGCAGCGCCGCGACCTCCTCCGCGCCCTTGAGGCCTTCCGAGCCGACAACCACCGTCGGACCCGCTGCGGTGCAGACCCGGCTCGCGGCTTCGCGGGCGGGCGTGCCATCATCGAGCCATAGGTCGACACCGGGCAGAGCCGCCGCAAGCCGCCCTGGCAGCACTGCGTTGCGCTGGCGACCCTCGATTCCGTCGAGATCGGCCACATAAAGCCTGGAAAAAGCAAAAAGCGACCTGAGGCCGAGGGCAACGGCGATCGGGTCGCTTCCCTTCGCCAGCGGGGTCGCCAGCGGCCGATAGTCGGCGCGCCGCCCCTGCCTGGCATGCACCGCCGTTCCGTGCCGCACGTCGATGACGGAAATGAGGTCCATTGTTGCCTCCGGCCCTGCCTCGTGTATCACGACACAAGCGGGGCAACGATGGCAGCGGGCACTCAGGATCCGGAGAGATCGCGATGGCCATTTCGGCCGGCTATGACGTCGGCGGGGCGCACCTCAAGGTTGCGCTGGCAGACAGGGGACGCATCCTCGCGGTCGCGCAGATCGTCTGCCCGCTGTGGCAGGGGCTGGACCGTCTCGATGCAGCATTCCGCCAGGCCGCCCCCTTCGCTGCGCGCGCACCCCGCCACGCCGCGACCATGACCGGCGAGCTGTGCGAGCTATTTCCCGACCGCACGACTGGCGTGCTTACCCTCGTCGATTCCATTGTCAGGCTTCTCGGCTCCGAGACCCGCATCTGGATGGGACCCTGCGGCTTCGGCAGCGCGCAAGATGCGCGCCAAGATCCGGCCATGGTCGCCTCTATGAACTTTCTTGCCTCCGCCGAGGTCATCGCGCAGCAGCTGGGCGACGCGCTGCTCGTCGACATGGGTTCGACCACGACCGACATTATTCCGATCATTTCCGGTGCGCCATCCGCGCGCGGGCTCACCGACGGCGAGCGTCTTGCAACGGGCGAGCTCGTCTATACCGGACTTACCCGCACCGACGTGGCGGCGGTGGCGCAGAAGGCTGTCTTCCGCGGGCGTGAGCAGCGCCTGGCCGCCGGTTTTGCAACCATGGCCGACGTCCGCCGCATCCTCGGCGAGCTTCCGGAGGGCGTCGATCAGCACGCTACCGCCGACCGCCGCGGCACATCAGTACCAGAGAGCGTTGCGCGCTTTGCCCGCGCCTTTGGTCGCGACAGCCGCGAGGCTGCGCTGAGCGACTGGCAGGAGGCCGCCCGCGGCGTTACCAATCGGCAATTGATCAGCATTGTGGCGGCATGCAGCGACGTGATCGCGGCAACCCCGGTGCGCAGCGACGCACCGCTCGTCGTCGCCGGTATTGGCGCACCGCTGCTCGTAGTGGTGGCCGCGCACCTCGGGCGCCCCTGCAGACCCTTCGCCGACCTCGTGCACACCGCGGACGCCGACGTCCGAGTCTGGGCGACGCGCTGCGCCCCCGCCGTCGCCGTCGCTCTGCTCGCGGACGCGCGCTAGTCGCAAAACCCAGCGCACAACCCTCTGCGTGCGTTCAGCTTTGCCGCGCGCCCGACCTCAGGTCTTCGGCTCGTCCTTGTCGCGGCCGAGCTTGTAAAGGTTCTGCAACAGCGCGTCGAAGCCGCCGGAACCGGCGCCGGCGTGCAGGTCGATGCGCCCGACCTTCTCGACGAGCTTTTCCAGGGCCTCAAGCTCCTTGAGGCGCAACAGCAGAGGATTGTCCTCCATGAGCTTGGAGGTGTTGAGCAGCGAGCGTGTCGCCGCCGTCTCCTCCTGGCGCCGGATCAGGTTGGCTTTCGCCACCCTCTCGGCCTCGACGACCTTGTTCAGAAGCTCGCGCACATCGCCCGGCAGGATGACGTCCTTGACGCCGATCTCGCCCACCTCCGCGCCGAGCCCCTGCGCACGCGGCGTGACGAACGCCCGCACCTCCTGGTCGATGGTGTCGCGTGCGGCCAGAATCTCGTCCAGCGTGCGCGTGGCGACGGCCTCGCGGATCGCGAACTGCACCAGCCGGTAGAGCGTGCCGGCCACGTCGGCGGTCGCCAGCGCCGCCTTCTCCGGATCCGTCACCTTGGTGAAGGCCGTAAGCGTCACCCGGATGCCGACCCGGTCCTTGGTCAGGATCTCCTGGGCCGTGATCTCGATCGGCTGCGGGCGCAGGTCGATTTTCGTGACCTTGACCGTGCGACCCACCTGCCAGAAGGCGTGCCGGCCAGGCGGCAGGCGCTCCTTGAGCTCGCCATCGACTATCAGCAGGCCCGCCTCGTGCGCCTCCACGACCGCCGCCACGACGACCGAGCCCGCGCGCGCCGAATCGAGCTTGTCGAGGTGGCGCTTGGCGATGCGCAGCTCGGACTCCGTATCGACCTTCTCCACGTCGACCTGGGTCAACGTCTTCCAGAAGGCGCGCGTCGTGTTGGGCAGCACCAGATGCTTGGGCTCGCCGTCGAAGCACACGATGGCGACCTCGTTCGGACCGGGATGCACGATCTCGAAGTTCTGCTCAGCGAGCGGAAGATGGGTCCTCTGCAACAGAAGCGCCTTTTCGGGGGCGATCTCGGCGCGCACGACCTTGACGACCTCGGCCATCAGGTGGCGTCCGGGGTCGAACGCCGTAAAGCGGCCCGGCTGCAACAGCCGCGCAAAGCGCCCGTCGCGCGCAAGGAAGGCGCGCTCGTCATCCCTGACGACGACCTCGAACCAGAAACCATACTTGCGCATAACAATCTCCGACGTACGCTTGAGCAAAGGTTGCCGGCCGCACCCCACGCCTCGGACGCGGGCCAAAGCTTGAGTCCGGACGCGCCACCATACACCGCGGGTTGCGTCCACGTCCCCTCCGAGGACGGGACGTGCCGGTGCCCGGGCTCAGGCTTTGCGACCGGCCGGTATCCGCTCCGGCTCAGAGCGCCTCGGCGCTTGCCGTCTCGCTCCTGCCGTCGGCCGTGGCCTCAGGCGGTGTGCGATCGGGCCGGGGAGCTGGCCGGCTTCCCCAATTGCTGTTTGGCTCGCTTAAAAGGCGAGTGTCCTACCAAGGACGGAAAACGACGTGGGAGTCGAACCCACGACCCCAAGATTTTCAGTCTTGTGCTCTACCAGTTGAGCTAGTCGTTTGGTGAAGCTGAAGGGAATCGAACCCCCGGCCTCCCGGTGTCCCGGGCGCTCTACCACTGAGCTACAACCTCGGTTGGAAACGCGGAACACGCATCCGCAGAGCGGGGCGCGCCAGCCGGGTCTCGGCGAGCCCGGACACATGGCGTTCGGCCGGCGAGTAACGCAACGATTCCGGCGAAATTGGAACGCACCCGATAACATTCCCTTTAGCAGCGAGGTCCGAGCGCGGACTCAGACCCGTGCCGCCAGTCGCCCTGGCGCCGCAATTTCGTGCAGGAACTGCGCGCACCGATGCCGCGTTGTCCGAAATCGGAGAGCGTGCAAGCTGGCGCGTTCCATAGCTCTTCTACTGACTGCAGAGTGACCGCAGATGCCCTTGGGTGCGACCGGCTCGGGTGGAGAACGCGACCTGCGAATCGACTTTTTTCGCGGGCTGGCGCTTCTGTTCATTTTCGTCGACCACATTCCAGGCAACGTGCTCTCCATGGTCACGTTGCGCAACTTCGGCTTCGCCGACGCCGCCGAGGTGTTTGTGCTGCTCGCCGGCTTTTCGGCCGTGCTGGCCTACGGGCGCACTTTCGAAAGCCAAGGGTTCCGCGCGGGTACGGTCCGCATTTTCGACCGAGTTCGCGACATCTACCTGTGGCATCTGGGGCTGGTCGTCGTCTGCACCTTGGGGTTGATGCTCGCCACCAGCGTGTTCGCCAATCCGATGTACGTGAAGAACATCGGCGTGCACGTTTTCGCCGAGTCCCCGGCACGCGCAGCCGTTTTGGCGGCAACGCTGGTCAACCAGCCCAACATGCTCAATATCCTGCCGCTCTACGTTGTGCTCTTACTCTTTTGGCTGCCGCTTGTGCTGTGGCTCATGCCGCGCCGGCCCTGGCAGACACTGCTACTCTCGATCGGCGTCTGGGCGCTCGCTAATCTTTTGGATTTGAACCTGCCCAGTCAGCAGCACGCGAAGGGCTGGGTCTTCAATCCCTTTGCCTGGCAGCTGCTGGTCACCATCGGGGCCTTGGCCGCGCATTTCAGCCGGCGCCGCGCCATCTCTGTCTCTCGTCCCCTTCTTTGGATAGCCATCGGCTATGTTGCCTTTGCGTTCCTTGTGGCGGCACCGTGGCGGCAAATCCCGGGACTAGAGAGCGTGCGCCTCCTTCCCCGCGATCTGCTTGGCCCAATGAACAAGAGCTATCTGTCCTTCTGGCGCCTTGCCGACGTCGTTGCCCTTGGCTATCTGGCGATGTCCTTACTGTCGCCCCAAAGCGGCTGGCTTACTCGGGCGTGGGCCAGGCACATCGGCTGCTGCGGCCGGCACTCCTTGGAAATCTTCTGCCTCGGAACGGTGCTCTCGTTCACCGGGTGGGTAGTTCTTGCGGATGCCGGTAGTGGACTTGTCGTGCAGATCCTGGTCAATACCATTGGTCTCGGGATTCTGTTGGGCACGGCATGGGCACTCACGCAGCGCACTCGCGGCACAGACGGCCTCACCTTGGCGCAGACCTTGCGCAAGCAGCTCGCCGGCTGGCGTTCGCAATTGCAGCGGGTGTGACGCTTTTTCCGCAAGCGGCAGCAGCCAGCCCCCGTTGTCAGGCTCCCAACAGCCTCGTGCGCTTTAAGGCACCGCTGCCCGTGCTGGCGACCGCGCTTGCCGCCAAAAAGCCGGTGCGCATCGTGGCGCTCGGCTCCTCGAGCACGCAAGGGGTGGGCGCCAGCAGTCCCAAGGCCTCCTACCCCGTCAGGCTGCAGTCCGAGCTGCGCCGGCGGTTTGCCCAGAGCAAGATCACGGTCGTGAACCTCGGCGTCGGCGGCCAGCTCGCCTCCGACATGCTGGCCCGCATCGCGACCGATGTGTTGCCGCAGCACCCGGCGCTCGTCATCTGGCAGACAGGCGTGAATGACGCCATGCGCCACGTGGACCTCGCCAAATTCCGCAAGATCGTGCTGCGCGGCATCGATGTGATGCAGGCAAATGGCATCGACGTGGTGCTGCTCGATATGCAGTACTTCCCCCGCGCGGAGAAGGTCCGCGACTTTGCCCGCTATCTGGTCGCCATGCGGCAGATCGCGGAGGCGCGCAAAATTCCCATTCTGCAGCGCTTCGCGATCATGAAGCATCTGGTGACGAGCGCTCAGTTCACCGCGCGCCAGCTCCTGGCGTCCGATCTCTTTCACCCCAACGATCTGAGCTATGGCTGCCTTGGACGTATGCTGGCAGAAGCCCTGCAGGGCGGGGTGGGGCGAACCGCGCACCTAAGATATTCGCCAGAGCGCGCCAGGCAGGCCGGCGCGGCGCCAGGAACGAACGTGACGACGGTTTCCCAATAAGAAGGTCTGTCAGGCCGCTCCGCGTTCAAACGCTTTGCGCGCGCTCTGCGCGCCAGGCGTCGATGCGCTCCATCAGCCAGCTCCAGGCCTCCGCCTCGCGCTCACCCGCGGTCTTGGAGATGGCAATCTCGAGATATTTGAGCTCGGCCTCGATCTTCTCCGGCGCCAACATGCCAAGTCGCGACACCAGCACCGCGCATTCGAGCACGGCGGCTTGCGCCCGATTAAAACCTTGCCAGGGCGCGTAGTTCGCCTCGTGCACGATCCGGCAGGAAAATCGCGGGCGCATTTCGTCCTCTTGCACGTGTTCGACGGCAAGCTCCCAGTGCGACAACGCACTTTGCAGGACCACGCCGGTGATCTTCTCGGCCGGTCGCGTCGGCCAGCTCTTGCGCCCTGTCAGGCAGCCCGCGTAGACGCGCACGTCGTCGGTGTGGCTCGCCACCGCGAACGGCACGGCGCGCAGATTGTCGAGCGTGCGCGAGGGGCGGAACGGCGCGATGATCCAGTGATCGCCATCCGCGATAAGCCCCAGCGGCGCAATGTGCGCCTCACCTTCAGCGTTTGTCGTCGTCACGATCGTCTCGACGATGCGTGGCATCCGTCCTCTCCTTGCGGGCGGCCTTAAGCGTCGCGCCCTCGCTCGCATGCCGCGTCAGATCCTCGGCCTTGCGATCCGCCGCCGCCCCCCAATCGAGCCCGCCGTCCTGGGTATAGCGTTTGCCCAGCGCATGGGCGATCTCGGCCTTGGCAAGCTCGTAGCCGAGGTAGAACGCATGAGGCCCGTCCGCTTCCACACCGAGCAAGTCGAATAGCTCGAAGGGATCGCGCGCCACGTGATGCCCGTCGCGGTTGAAGATATGGATGCCGTCCTCGGCCACCTCGATGCGGAAATTCTGGTCGCGTACGGCGCGCGCGAGCGCCGCGATCTGGTCGGCCGTCTCCGGATAGGGGCGCACGTCGTGCAAGGACAAAAGTCCGCCGCCGTAGCCCTTGGGGAGGCTGTCGTCCTCGCGCGCGCGGAACATGAGGCGGCGCGCGGCGTCGTGCTCTTGCAGCGTGCGCCGCGTGTGGGGCGAGACCTGCACGACCAGCACGTTGCGGATTTTCAGCTCCGAGCAGATTCCGAGCAGCACCGCGGTGACGCCCTGGCTGTCGGCGTCGGTGAGCTCGGTCAGGTTGCCGGTCCCCATCAGGATCTCGACGTCGGGCCGGACGCGGCGCAATTCCGCGTAGCGCGCGAGCGAGGGCATGAAGCCGAAGTGGATCGGATCGAGGATCGGATCGGCGAGGTGATCGAGCCCCATGGCTTTGGCGCGATCGATCGCGCGAATGAGCGAGGCGAGGTCGCCGTGCGGCCTGGGCACCAGAACGGGGATGCATTTCGTACCTTCGATCACATCCAGGCTAGTCTCATCGAGGCTCAGCACGAAATCGGCGCCGGCTTGCGCGCCGCGGCGCAGCTCAGTGACGTCGCCTGAATCGACGCTGGTCTTGAACCCGGCCTTGGCAAGCGCACGCACCGCGTCTTCCAGATGCGGAAAGGCCGTGTCGGGCTGGCAGCCGATGTCGATGACGTCAGCGCCCTTGGCCTTAAGATCGCCGGCCTGCGCCACGAGTTCCTCGACCGTGAGCGTCGGCGCTTCCACGATCTCGGCAAAGATGCGCATGTCGTGGCGGGAGAGGTCTGGCGGCTTTCCGCCTTTGCCGAAATACTGCGGCAGATCGATGATCTCGTCGGGCCCGCGCTCGAAGGGCACGCCGTAATGGTGCTTGAGCTCTTCGAGGTTCATGCGGCTGCGCCCCGGGACGATAACCCGGTCGGCATCGAGCGGGGCCTGCAAGCGGTTGCGCACGATCGCCTCGGTCATCAGCGCTGCGACCTTCACGCCCACATTGGCGATGCGCCACGAGCCTGCCGGCAGCCCGAGATCGGCGACGGTGCGGCCGAGCCGTGCCTCGGCGAGCCGGCCCGTCAGGAACAGAAGCTTGTCGGCCATGATCCTGGCCCGTCGCGGCATGTCATTTGGCGGTGTCCGTTTTTTCGGCAGTAAGCCAAGCGAGCCGCGCCTCAACTGCCTGGTCTAGCTCCGCCATGCTCTCCACCACGGTCGTGGCCCTCATCTGCGTCGCGCGATAGCCCGGACCGGGGCCACCCGCCGACAAACCTCGCGCGACCCGCTTCGCCGCGAGCAGGCCAAGCGGCTTGCCGCGTCGAGAAGCACCGCCAGGTCGTCATCGTCTCCGGCGCCGAGAACACGCCAGGGCAATTGCGCCCGGTCCACGATCGCTGCGAACGTCGGATCGACGATCCCTTCTTGCGTCATGGCCGCAATCGAGCTGCCTTGTTCGATCCGGCACGATTTCACCAGCACGACGGGCGCGTGCCCGAGCCGCTCAGCAAGGCGGGCGGCAAGACCGTCTGACGTCGTCGACCAGTCCGCCGAGATGCGCTGATCGCGCTGCGTCAGCTTGAGTGGAAGCCAAACCGGGATTGCGGTGTCGGAAAGCGCGCGCTCCATGTCCGCTAGCGTCTCGACGGGCCTGAGCCGGGGATGCAAGGCCGCCAGCAACAGGCCCGTCTGATGCATCGCCAAGAGCGCCATGCGGTGGGCGGCCTCATCGGAAAATCCGAAATCGGCCTGCGCGCGGCGCACGGCATCGGCGAACGCGCCGCCGCCGGGGACGATCACGACAGGCACACGCGCATTGCCCACGATTTCCAGTATGGGTGACAGCCGCATGCTCTCGGCGAGGCTGCCACCGAGCTTGACCACCGTTGGCACCGGCGATCGGCCGCTAACGTTTAAGGTGCGGAATTTCAACGGCTGGTACCGCCATCCGTGGACGCACGATTTCGACGCCGACGGATGCCGGTCCTCTTTCAAGTTTCTCCACGCGCACGAGCACCGAGGCGACACGCTTGTCGCGCAGACACCGCTCGGCGATGCGCTCGGCAAGGGTCTCGACTAGGTTTATATGCCCATCCGCAACCACGGCGCGAACCGCGCCCACGAGGTCGTCATAAGAGGGCACCTCCGCGATCGCGTCGCTCTTGGGTGCGAGGGTCGTCGCAACCGTAGCCTCGACCGTGAAGCTCACCTTCTGGGTGACGCCCTGCTCTTCGTCATAGACGCCGACGGCGACCGGGAGCACGAGCCCGCGCACGAAAATGCGATCGCGCGCGCTGCCGTCGAGGCGCCCTTGCGCGCCCAATTTGCCGCCGATGTTCTGCTGGTCGCTCATAGCGCGCCTTCCGGTTGCCAGGGCGCAATACCACTCAAGAGCGGCGCACGGCAAGGTGCGATTCCGATTTGCTCGTTCCTTGGGATGGCGCGGCGAACGGCGTGCACGCCCTCGGCGTCGATCTCAGCCGCGCGCTGCCCTTGGCGACACAGGCCGCCGCGAAATCCCAGCACATCGGGGGCGAAACTCAAAAGATGGGGCACGTGTTCCGCGCCCAGCGAGCCGGCAAAGCCGGCAAACATGCCGGCACCGTGCGCGGCTTGCACGAACGCGTTGAGCGCATTCTCGGGAACCAGGTCGGGCAGCGCACCTCTGCTCTTGTCGCCGGTATCAAGCATCACCCCGGCGAAATGAGCCTCGCGCATGCGGCCGATCAGCTCGAAGGCAAGCCCGCAGTCGACGATGAGCACGCCCACAAGGCGCACGCCCGAGAGCGCCGAGCGACGCAGGCGGCGCAGCGTCTCTTCCGCCGCACCCCCAGGCTTAAGGCCTACTTTGACGATATCGATGCCGGTGGCCGCCATGCGCTCTACAGCTCGGGCCACCGTCTCGGCGTTATCCGTAGGATCGCCGATGGTCGCGCTCACCGGGATATGGGCCGGGGTGCCGTCGCGGATCGCGCGCACGGCCTCTGGCGGCAGGGCACCGAGCGCACCTTCAGCGGGGTTCTTGGCGTCAATAATATCGACACCGAGCAAAACGCACAGGCGCGCCTCGCTCTCGTTCGTCACGCTGGCGAGAAAGCTCGCCGGCCGGCGGGACTGCTGCATTAAATTTTATCCGTCGCCGAAGATGCGCCGCCGCTCAGCCTGCACCTTGTCGCGGTTCGACCGATCAGCAATGGACAACGATACCGGTATGTCCTCGGCAATACTCGCAGAGCCTGCTGAAAGGCGCAAGATGCGGGTCGCCAGCATCACGGCCTCGGCGCGATCGTGCGTTACGAACAGCACCGTCGTTGGCCTGCGCGACCACAACTCGACGAGTAGCTCGCGCAAATCCTGGGCAGTTGGATCGTCGAGCGATACGAACGGCTCATCCATCAGCAGGAACTCCGGCTCGAGCACGAACGCGCGCGCGAGCGCAGCCCGGCGTTGCATGCCGAGCGAGATCATTTCGGGATAAGCGGAGGTCGCCTCCTTGAGCCCCACGCGCTCCAAAAGCTCGGGGATATTGGCGATGCGCGGGTCCCCGTCGGGCAGCACCAGGGCAATGTTCTCATAGACCGTGCGCCAGGGCAGCAGCCGCGGCGACTGAAAGACGTAGGCGAGGCGGTCGGCGCCGCTGTCGCCGAAATCGATCTTGCCTTCATAGTCCTTGTCGAGCCCGGCGATGATGTTGAGGAGCGTGGTTTTGCCGCCCCCGGACGGCCCGGTGATGACCACGAAGGAGCCGGACTCCACCTCGAACGCGATGTCCTCGAGGACGTGGATCTCCCCGCGCAGCCCCACCGCGGGAAAGACTTTCTTGCGCACGCAGACGGAAAGCGGATGGGTCAGCGGCGCCATTTGTTGGCCCTCGCCATGAGCGGCTGCAGGATCACCATCTCGATGATCTGCACGACGATGATAAAGGCCAGCGCATAAGCCAGGATCATGGGCACGTCGAAGAGCTGGAAGGCGATATTGAGCTGATGCCCGACGCCGTCGGAGCGGCCGAAGGCCTCCACGACCAGCACGATCTTCCACACGAGCGCCAGGCCAGAGCGGGCGGCCGCCGCAAAATAGGGCGCGAGCTGCGGTACGGTGACGTGGCGCAGCGTCTTCCACCAGCCGAAGCGGTAGGCCTGCGCCATCTCCTCCAAATCCTTCGACAGGCTGCGCGTACCCTCGCGCATGGTCACCGCCACGTTGGGGATCTTGTTGACGGCAACCGCGGTGATCGCCGCCACCTCGGTGAGCCCGAACCAGATGTAGCAAAGGACGATGATGACGAGCGCCGGCAGGTTGAGAAAGAAGATCAGCCACGTGTCGAAGAAACGGTCAGCTCCGGGATTGCGCCCGAGCGCGACGCCGATGGCCGAGCCGATGAACATCGCAACGACGAAGCTGAAGGCGACCCGGATAAGCGTCGCAGTGATGTTGACCCACAGCTCGCCGGCCTCCGCCTCGCGCACCATCACTTGAACGACGGCCAACGGGCCCGGAAGATAGCGGCTCGCGGCGATGAGCGCGGCGATCTCCCAGATGGCAACGAGCACCGCCAGCGAGCCGAGAGACCAACCGATACGGCCCACCTTGATGCGTTCCGCCGGCGCCTTAACTGCCTGCAGCATGGAAAAGCTTCGGGTCGAACCGTGTTCCGGCGCCTATGAACTCACCGGAGCCGGCATCCTTGAGCACCTGAGTGAGCTTTCCGGCCGCTCGTGTGTCGGCGGCCGTCCACGCTGTAGGAATTCCCGCGCGGTAGAACGATTTGATCGCCGCGAACTCGGCGTCGTCCTTCGGCTTGACGAGTGGCCGTATCCGATCCCACGCGGCATCGGACGTGGCGAGAACGGCGTTCGCCTTGGCTACGGCGTCGAGGAAGGCGGCGATTGCCGGACCCTTCTTTTTTTCCGTCTCCTCGCGCCAGATGAATCCAACGAGCGCCGGCACTGGATCGATGCCGAGCGCCTTCAGGACCTCGTCCATGCCGATGAGCTTGCGGAACCCGGCCCCGGACAGCCGCGCCGCATAGGTCCAGAAGTTGAGGAGGGCGTCGAGCCGGCCCACGCGCAGCTCCTCTGTGAGAAGGGGGGGCGCGCCGAAGATGGGCTCGGCCATGTCGGCAACGTCCTTGCCCGTCGTTTTGCGCGAGTAGGCTCTGAGCAACAGCCAGCTCTTGTCGATGGCGCCGCCGGCCACGCCCAGCTTCTTGCCTTCGAGGTCAGCGAGCCGCGCGATGTTGGAACCCTTGGGCACCATCACGGCCCCGAGGGCGGTGGAATAGGGGGCAAACTGCAGCTGCTCACCCAGTCCGCGCTGGCGCAAGGCCCATGGCCAGTCGCTGACAATGACGTCGGCGGCGCCCGATAGCAGCGCTACGGGTCCTGCCTGGTTGGTTGCAACCTCTATGATCTCGAGCGTCAGGCCCGCCTTGTCGGCGATCCCTTCTGCGCGGATCGTCTCCAGAAGCCAGCTCAACGAGCCAAACTTCAGCGTGGCAACGCGAAGTGTGCCGACGGAGGCCGACACGGGAGCGCCGAGCCCCATGCTTGCGAGCACCGCTCCGCCGGCAACGAGAAGACGGCGGCGATCGATCATTGCGAAGCCCCCACTTTCTCTTTGAAAAGTCGCTTGTCGACCAAGTAGCGAACGGCGCGCAGCCACATGGCGTCGGTATTGCCGTAGATCTCGCTCGACGCCTGCTTCACCACCTTCTCCTTGGCGATGTCGCGAATGTAGACGCTCACCGTAAACAATACATCGGAGGCCTTTCGCACCGTGCCGATGAAGGCAACCTCCGCGCCCGCCTGCTTGGCCAGCTGATCCTCGCAGCCGTTGCACTGCCACATGGGAGCTTTCGCCTCGATCTCGGCCGCAATGGGGGCAGAGTCCACGACCTCGTAGCGTCCGCTTTCCTTAATGAGCTTGGTTAGCTCTTCGGTAATGAGCTCGAGCCGGCGCTTCTCCTCCGGATCGATACCCATGGGCATGATCCCAATCTCGAACTGCTGTTGCTGGTCGATCAGATCGAAGGGAAAGATGATGGCTTTCTGCCCCGCATGGGCTGCCGCCGGGACAAGCAGGAACACCAGCGCCAAGGCAACGATACGGTCCACAATCAAGTCGTTTCCTCTGGAGCACGCGGGCTCCTCTTCTTGGAGTCTTTTGCAGTGTTGTTGTGTTATGAGGTTACGTGTGCCGATCAGGGGTCGATTTGCAAGGGGCTTGTTGCGCGCAGCGGGGCAGGGGCAGGTCACAAGTCCGCGAGTGGCTGTGGCGGACCTTGACAAGGCCCCCCCTGAATACCCTTTTACTGCAACATAGTAACACATAACTCAAGAACAAACCGTAGTCTTGCGCTGAAGGAAGACTGTCAGCGCCCTCGATGGGAGGAGTTGGTCTCGATGGCAGCAGGCGTTCTGTCAAAGCGGGCGCGGATCGGCGCGATGGCGGGCCTCGTGCGCGCCGGCCTGGCGGTCCCCATGCTTTTGGCGCTCGTCGGCCCCTTGGGCCCCTCGCGCGCCTTTGCGCAAGGGGCCCCGGCAGCGACCGCGGCGCCCGAGGCGAAGCAATCGCCGGCGCCGGCCCCTGCCAAGGGCGTGCAGACGATCCCGATCCTCATTGCCCGCGAGCTTCGCGACGAGCCGCTGCCCCTTTCCTTGCTCGACCTTCCCCCTGCCGACTTAGGAATTGCCGGTGCCAAGTTGGCCATCAAAGATAACAATACGACCGGCCGCTTCATGAACCAGAAGTTCACCCTCGATGTCGTCGAGGAATCCAACCCTGAAAAGCTGATCAAGGACGTCGTTGCCAAGGTCGACGGGGGCGCACATTTCATCCTCGCCGACATGTCCCCCAACACGCTACTGAAGCTTGCCGATGCCCTCGCCAACAAAGAAGCCCTGATCATCAATTACGCCGCGCCCGACGACCGGCTGCGCGAAGAGGACTGCCGGCCCCACGTCATGCACGTGGCGCCGTCTCGTGCCATGCTGGCCGACGCGCTCGCGCAATATCTCATTTGGAAGAAGTGGAGGCGCTGGTTCCTGGTGCTCGGGCCTCAGGAGAAGGACAAGTTGTTTGCCGATGCATTACGGCGCGCCGCCAAGCGTTTCGGCGCCAAGATCGTCGAGGAACGCACGTTCAAGTACGAAGGCGGCAGCCGTCGCGCCGACGGTGGATATGAGCAGGTCCAGCAGCAGATCCCCACGTTCACGCAAAGCGCCCCCGATTACGATGTCCTTATCGTTGCCGACGAGGGTAACCTGTTCGGTGACTACCTGCCCTACCGAACCTGGGAGCCACGGCCGGTTGCCGGCACTTCGGGCCTCGTGCCGGCAAGCTGGCACCCGGCGATCGAGCTGTGGGGCGGCACTCAGTTCCAGAACCGGTTCAAGCGCATGGCCGACCGCACCATGCGACCGCTCGACTACAACGCGTGGATGGGGGTACGCATGATCGGCGAGGCCGCATCCCGCACCAGGACGAACACCTACCGAGACCTGGTGGCGTTTATGAAATCGCCCAATTTCGAGATTGCCGCCTTCAAGGGCGTCGGGCTCTCGCTGCGCAACTGGAACGGCCAACTGCGGCAACCCGTGCTGGTCACCTCGCCGAAGCTTTTGGTCAGCGTCTCGCCGCAGCCCGGATTCCTGCATCAATTCACCGTGCTCGACACGCTCGGGGTCGACAAGCCCGAGACGAAATGCCGGGCCTACACGCAATGACGACGGCACTTCGCGGCACTCTCCAAGTGACCGGTCAAATTTCAGGAGGACATCGCCTAATGCGCTCAATGGTCGGTTTTGCTTGGATGCTCGGCGTCTTTGCAGCATTCATGGTGCCGGCGCCGGCGGCCATGGCCTATAACGCGTTCGTCACCAACGAGAAGGACAACACAGTTTCGGTGATCGACACCGACAAGCTCGAGGTCATCAAGACCTTCAAGGTTGGGCAGCGCCCGCGCGGCATCATTTTGTCAAATGATGCGAAGTGGCTGATCATTTGCACGAGCGATGAGAACCTGATCCAGGTCTACGATTCCAAGACTTATCAGCTCGTCAAGACGCTGCCCTCGGGCCCCGATCCCGAGCTTCTGATCCTGCACCCCTCCGGCAATCCCCTCTACGTCGCCAATGAGGATGACAACCTCGTCACCGTTGTTGACATCAACAAGGGTTCGCTCATCACCGACATTCCCGTCGGCGTCGAGCCGGAAGGCATGGGCATGAGCCCCGACGGAACGGTGCTGGTCAACACTTCCGAGACGACCAACATGGCCCACTTCATCGACACTAAGACGCACAAGACGTTCGACAACGTGCTGGTCGACAGCCGTCCGCGCGTGGCGATGTTCAATACGGCCGGCACCCAGCTGTGGGTGAGCTCGGAGGTCGGCGGCACGGTCACCGTGATCAATCCGAAAGATCGCAAGATCATCGGCAAGGTCCAATTCGAGATCCCTGGCATCACCAAAGAGGCGATCCAGCCCGTTGGCGTGCGCATCACCAAGGACGGCAAGCTCGCCTTCGTCGCGCTTGGGCCTGCCAACCGCGTCGCAGTGGTCGACACCGCGACTTTGAAGGTCATCAAGTACTTGTTGGTCGGACAGAGAGTCTGGCAGATGGCGTTTACGCCCGACGGCAAAGAGCTGCTGACGACCAACGGCACCTCCAACGACGTCTCCGTTATCGATGTGCCCAAGCTTAAGGTGATCAAGTCGATACGGGTCGGACGCTATCCGTGGGGCGTGGTCGTTGCACCCTTCTAGGGGCGGCGCGCGCCATTTGCAGTGCTGGCGCACAACAGAAAAGGGCTTGCGGGAGGCGCCGATGCGGTTGTACTGGAGCAAAGAAGACGAAGCTGAGATGCTCTGCGCGCGCTTCAGGCCTCACAAAAAAGAACTATAGTTTTCAATGGCTTGAATGAAGAGCACGAGGAAATAAATCGTCGCGATGGAAATGGCATCTGAATCCCAACGCCACACCGAGGCTGCGCCTGCTCTCCTCGTCAAGAATGTGAGTCACCGCTTCGGCGACACGCTGGCATTGGACAACGTGTCTCTGGAGGTCCCGCGCGGCACGTTCGTCGTGCTCTTGGGGCTCAATGGCGCCGGCAAGTCGACGCTGTTTGCGCTCGTCACGCGTCTCTACGACAACGTGTCGGGTGAGATCCGCATCTTCGGCTACGACGTACGCCGGCGCGCATCGGCAGCGTTGCAACGTCTCGGTGTCGTCTTCCAGAGTCGGACCTTGGACCTCGATTTGACGCTTAAGCAGAACTTGCTCTACCACTGCGCGCTGCACGGCATTCGCGGCCGCGAGGCGCGCAAGCGCACCGCGCGCGCCCTGGAGATCGTCGGACTTTCCGACCGGGCCCGTGACAAAGTGCGAAATCTCTCGGGCGGGCAAGCGCGGCGCGTGGAGATCGCCCGCTCTCTGTTGCACCGCCCCGCCCTGCTCCTGCTCGACGAGCCGACGGTAGGGCTCGATATCGGTTCGCGCGAGAGCGTCATAAGGATCGTTCGCTCCCTGGTCGACAACGAGGGCCTCGGCGTTCTGTGGGCGACCCATCTCTTCGATGAGGTGCAGTCCTCCGACCTCGTGGTGATCCTGCACAAGGGGCGCATGCTCTTTACCGGCTCCGTTCCCGAGCTGCTGGCGACGACCGGAACCAAGGACGTCAGCAACGCCTTCAGGGCGGTCACCGGCACGACAACGACGGAGTTGGCGGCATGAGCCTGCAAAGCGCGGCAACCGGTCAGCATGACGCGCAGGAAGCTGCGCCGGCCTCGGCCACATGGGACATGGATCCGCCGCGGCTCGGCCCGCATGCCTACCTCACCTGCTTTAAGGGCATCGTCTGGCGCGAGGTGCTGCGCTACCTGCACCAGCGCGAGCGTTTCCTGTCTGCCCTCGTTCGACCCCTTCTCTGGCTTCTCATCTTCGCGGCTGGCTTCCGCCAGACGCTCGGCGTCTCGATCATCCCGCCCTATGAAACCTACGTTCTCTATGAGGTCTTCATCACCCCGGGGCTCATAGGCATGATCCAGCTGTTCAACGCCATGCAGTCGTCGCTGTCGATGGTCTACGACCGCGAGACGGGCGCCATGCGCACGCTGCTGGTCAGCCCCTTTCCGCGCTCATTCCTGCTGTTGTCCAAGCTGGTGGGTGGCGTCGCCGTCTCGTTGCTGCAGGTTTACGCCTATCTGGCCGTCGCCTACTTCTGGGAGATCGAGCCGCCGCTCTACGGCTATCTTACCGTGCTGCCCGCGCTCATTCTGTCGGGGCTGATGCTCGGTTCGCTGGCCCTCTTCATGTCGTCCGTCATCAAGCAGCTGGAGAATTTCGCTGGCGTCATGAATTTCGTGATCTTCCCGATGTTCTTCGCCTCATCCGCGCTCTACCCGCTGTGGCGCGTCAAAGAATCGAGCGTCGTGCTCTACCAGGTTTGCCTCTTCAATCCCTTCACGCACGCTGTCGAGCTCATTCGCTTCGCACTTTACGGGCAGGTCGATTGGACCTCGCTCGCCGTCGTGCTCGGTTGCACGGTGGTTTTCCTCGGCGGCGCCATCTACGCCTACAACCCATCGAAAGGCCTGATCGCTCGGCGTGGCGGTCCAGGCGCAGGAGTATGAGGAAATGCCAACAATGAACTACGCCGCGAGCCTTATCGGCAGCGCCTGTCTTGCCGGATTGCTTGCGCTTTCGGCGAGCGCGGCGGAGCCCGACGGCAAGGCCGGAGCCGGCAACGACGTGCCCACCGTCACGTTGCCTGAATCGACTGTCCTGCCCAATGCCCCGAAGGTCGGCGACAAGCCAACCGCCGCGCCGACCGTCTCGCCCGCGGCGCCGACGGTTACGCCCAATGCGCCGAAGGTCGGCGACACCTCGCCGTCGATGACAACCGAGGGCGCCCATGGCGCCAATGTCGAAGGCAGCCCCGATTGGCCCTGCGTGCAGCGCAAGGTGGCGACAATCAGCCCGGCGCAGATCTGGGACGGCCCACCCATCGACGGCCTCAAGGGCTGGGAGAATGACGAGAAAATCCAGGAGCTGACCACTTACCTGGAAAGTCGCAGGGTTCCTCTGGAGGACGCCGAGAAGGCGATCAAGGAGTTTGCCGCGAGCCAGCCCGAGGGCGAGCGCGACAAGAAGCTGACCCTGCTGTTTGCCAGCGTTCTGTCCAAAATCAACAACGACCGCCGGTTTGTCATGGGCCGCATCGAGGAATTCCAGCGCCGGCAGAGGGCGCGCGCGGATGAGTTGGAGCGTGAAGGCCGCAAACTGGCGGAGAACGACCAGACCATTCCTGCGGAGGACCAGCTGGGGCCCAGGGACATCAAGCTGACGCCCGAGCAGCAGGAGTACAACTGGAACGCGCGCATCTTCCAGGACCGCCAGCAGAACCTTACGGTGGCGTGCGATATCCCCGTGCTCATCGAGCAGCGTGTTTATGAGGTTGCCAAGCTGATCCGGGCCCAAATGAAAAACTAAGCGGCCCCGCGGCACGCTTGCTCGGGCCTCAAGGCATTTTCGCCACGGGCACCAGCGGATAGCCCAGCTCCTGCCAGGCGTCCGTTCCGTCCCGGAACCACATGACGTTGCGGTAGCCGGCCGCAAGCGCCCGCTTGGCCGCGTTCCACGACATCCAGCAGTCCTTCAGGCAGAAGAAGATGATGGGGGCGGCCCGCTCGCCCTTCGTTAGCCGCTCCAGCCTTGTGCGGAAATACGCGTCAACCGCGTCCGACAGCGCGCCGTAACCGACGTTGGGTAGCCAGTGGGCCCCCTCGATTGAGCGGTGAACCGGATCGCGCCAGAAGGTGCCAGCGGGGAGGTTCTTGGGCTTGGGCGCCTGAGGATAGACGTCGATGAAGATCGCGCCGTTGGCGTTCCAGAGGTCGGCGGCCTCATCACCCGTCAGCACCTTTGCCCCCCGCAGGGTCGCGGGCACAGGGCTGCGGAAATCGCTCATCCGGTAGTCTTGCGGCTCGGGCACCGACGCGCTGTCGCCGGCGCCGGCGGGCCCCACAAGTGCGCTGCCGACGGCCGCAAGCGCCAGCACGGCGCCTACCAGGAGCCTAGCCGCTGCCTCCGCGAGGCGCCGCACGGCGACAGCAATCTGTATCCCGAAAATGAGCCTGGGCGCTGCCACAGGCAGCAGCCACGCCCGCGCGAGCTCAGCCGCGCGGCTGGGTGATGGGCTTGTTGTCCTCGTCAAGCAGCGGCACGCCGTATTGCAGAAGCACGCGATCGATGTCGGCCCGACGCTTGCGCAGCACGTCGTTGAGCTTGCGCTTCCACAGGTTGTCGCCCTGGCGCACGCCCATGGTGATGCGGAACTGCATGCGGCCGTCCTTGGAGTCCTTGACGAGTGGAACAACAGTTAGCTTCTCGCCACCCTTGTCGGCGAAGTAGCCGGCCATCGGCCCCCACAGCACGCCTGCGTCGATCTCTCCGGAGCGGATGTCCTTGATCATGTCCTCGCCCGGAGAGTCGAAGCGGCGGTCGACCATCAGCCGGTAAGGCTTCGCCTTGCCCATGAGCCCCGCCTTGTTGACGAGATTAGCCGGCGGCGTGCCTTGCACAACGCCGATCCGCTTGCCCTTCAAGCGCGGATCGAAAATGCTCTTAACGCCGTCGAGCCCTTTGCCCGGCGCGTAGACGAGCGCGTAGGTGGAACGGTAGAGCGGGTTGGTGTTGAGCACCAGGTCGTTGCCCTGGCCCGAGCCGATGACGAGATCGCAGCGCTTGGCGAGAAGCGTGTTGCGGGTGAAGCCGATCGCCTGTGGGAACCACGTGTACTTGACCGGGATCCCCAACTCCTCGCCGATGATGTCAGCGATCTTGTTCTCAAAGCCTTCCGACTTCTGGTTCGAGAATGGCATGTTCGCGGGGTCGGCGCAGACTCGCAGCACCTCCCGATTGACGAGATCGGCCCGGTACCCTTCGACTGCCAGGGCCGCGGTTGGCCCAAAAGCGCCAAGACCAACAGCAACAACCAAGGCGAAAGGTCTAACTACCAAGGCACGCTTTTTCATTCGCTCTCGCGGTATCCGGTTTCGGGGCGTGATTGCGTCCGCCCAGCTGTCCTGCAGGGATCACGCCTTCGGCTCTTGTCTTCAGGTACAGATAGAGGTCGTCGATGAAGCACATTGCGTTCTTGTTGTCACCAAACGCCGGCATCACAAATTTGGTACCAGCCTCGTCGCGTTGGCGCCCGCTGGCAACGACTCCGAGAAAGTCGCCGAAGCTCAAAGATTTAAGAGAATCGGCGAGTGCGGGTGCATAGCTCGAGCCCAAGCCATTGGGGCCGTGGCAGACGTGGCACTCGGAATGGTAGCGACGATAGCCGTTGTACGTGTACCAATCAGCGATGAGCGTTCCATCCTTCTTGCACACATGGAACGTCGGCGTGCCATCGGGCAGAACCCACTTGCCGTCCTCGCCCTTGGCGCCCTCCTGGGTCATACAGCCATCCGGCAGTGTGACCACCGGAGGACCCGGCTGCTGGTCCGCTGCCCGCACTGATGTGATGAGACCGCCCCCCAAAGCGACCGCAACAACTAAGAAGCTGATCCTTGTCACGCGTTTCCCCTTATCTGCTTTTGTTTGCAAGGATTGATACATTGTCATTTGGGCGATTTAACCGGAGAGTACAACGGTCAAAATGATCACCCGACCGTGATCATTGCGGCGCGGCAGACCGTTTTGTGTTGCATCAACGCCTTTATAAGACGCAAGCCCTGACTCGCAAGGAGACCGGCGCGGGATGTCCCGCGCCGGTCCTTATCGTCTCAGATCGAGCCTTATGGCAGCGACCACACGGTCAGCGACCCACCAAGAGCGGTGTAGTCGTTGAGACCGGCGTAGCCACCAACGGCACCCAGACCATCGGTCGGGTTGGTCAAGCCAGCCGCCAGGCCGATACCGGCCCAACCACCGACGCCCGAGAAGACGGCGATGTACTGCTTGCCACCATGACCATAGGTCATGACGTTGCCGATGATGCCGGACGGAGTCTTGTTAACATAAAGCTCCTTGCCGTCCTTCTGATCGACGCACTTGAACTTGCCGTCAAGCATGCCGACGCAGGCAATGCCACCAGCAGTCGTGAGAACGCCGGACCACACGGAGAACTCCTCCTTGTTGGACCAGACGATCTTGCCGTTGCCGGCATCCCACGCAAGGAAGTTGCCCATGTTGCTCTCGCCCTTGGGCGGATACATGGACAGCGTGGCGCCAACGTACGGCTGACCGGCAGTGTACTCGACCTTGAAGGGCTCATAGTCCATGCACACGTGGTTAGACGGCACATAGAAGAGACCCGTCAGCGGCGAGTAGGCCACCGGCTGCTGGTCCTTGGAGCCAAGCGCGGCCGGGCAGATGTCGGTGGTGTTGACATCGGCACCGTTCAGGAACGTCGACTTGTCGGCGTTGACGAGCGGACGACCATAG
>Ga0315553_10000043_pt1 | contig 96135 bp, 92 predicted proteins | sample SalMarSW160140MG_FD_203099 | JGI IMG/M metagenome (GOLD analysis project Ga0315553, IMG submission 203099) | Salt marsh sediment microbial communities from the Plum Island Ecosystem LTER, Massachusetts, United States - Salt Marsh Sediment SW1601-40 ... | reverse complement strand
TTGACAGGCGACCTCGGGGGGGGGTCCGTCCGGCATGCACGCGGTGGTTGGATTTCGACGACTCACATCACCTAATCTACAGGAGGCGAGCCCTCGCACTTGCGGGACGGAGGACGCTATGCCGGTCCTCGTGTGTGCCGATTCGTCACGCACCCGCCGCATGGTGGAGCGCGCACTCGGAGCAGAGTGGGAAGTGGTGCAAGCCGACCTCGCGGATGCGCGCGTCGGTCGGCGCGACCGCGACCGCACTCGGATGAGGTGATCGCCCAGCGCGAGCGCCTGCTCGAGCTGATGCCGCGCCTCGCGGCGGAGGTCCTTTCATGGATCGAGGGCGAGGCGACGACGGAGTGAATCGGGCGCCGTTCTGACGGCTCCGCGGGGGTGTCTCCCTTCCTCTCCGGTCGGTATCCTACCGTCTTCCAGCGCGTCGTCCGAACCCGAGCCCGAGCCCGAGGCATGAAGCTCTACGATCTGTCGCAGCCGCTCAACCAGGACTGCTTCTTCTGGCCGTACTACCCGCCGTTCGAGGTCAAGTACATCAAGCGCAAGGTCGAGCACGGGGTGAACGCGCAGTACATCCAGACCTCGAACCACATGGGGACGCACCTCGACGCGCCGCGGCACTTCGTGACGAACGGGAAGACGATCGACGAGATCCCGCTCGAGTGGCTGTACGGCGACGGGGTGATCGTGGACCTCACCGACGAGATGGACGACCTCGCCGCCTACACGCCCGGGATGATCGAGTCGCGCGTCGAGGTGAGGGACGGCGACCTCCTCATCCTCCACACCGGCTGGCACCGGTTCGCGCAGTTCGGCGACAAGGCGAACGAGGAGCGCTACGTGCACACGCACCCGGGGCCGCACCCGGACCTCGTGCCGTGGCTGCTCGAGAAGAAGATCCACATCTGGGGCGTGGACGCGATCTCGACCGACCACCCGATGAACCTCCCGATCGGGCGCTTCCTCGGGAAAGGATCGTTCGGGCACTGCGACCGCGTGCGCGCGCTGGCCGAGAAGAAGTTCGAGGGGGCGGAGAAGGTGGACGAGCTCTTCCCCGAGGAGCACTACCAGCTCACCCACAACGCGCTCTTCCCGCACGACTGCATCCACATCGAGAACCTGGGCGGCGACATCGCGGCGCCCGAGCTCCAGAACCGGCGGCTCACGATCGGCTGCTTCCCGTGGCTGTTCAAGGGCGGGGAAGCGGCTTTCTGCCGGGTCGTGGCGTTCGTCGAGGGGTAGACGTGCGATCCGCGGCGTCCAGCTCGCCCGGGGCCGCGACGGCGATCCCGGGATGAACCGCGCGGAGCCGAAGCTCGACCTGCGGGTCAAGCGCATCTACGAGGACCCCGAACCGGCCGACGGGACGCGCATCCTCGTCGACCGGCTGTGGCCGCGCGGCGTGTCGAAGGAGGCGGCCGCCCTCGATCGGTGGATGAAGGAGATCGCCCCCAGCCACGCGCTTCGGAAGTGGTTCCACGCCGACTCCGATCGCTGGGAGGAGTTCGTGAAGCGCTACACCGGGGAGCTCGAGGACGAGCCGGAGCTGGTGTCGGAGCTGCGGGGCCTGGCGAGCGAGGGGACCGTCACGCTCCTGTACGGCGCCCGCGACACGACGCGCAACCACGCGCTCGTCCTCGCCGACTACCTGTCGCGGTCACCGGAGCCGGGCGCGGGATGATTGCACGTTGTCGGACCCCGAGAAAGTGGGCAACCACGACGCCTCCTTCTCGGTCGGTTGCATGCCCACGGTCTTCCGGCACGGTCCATATCGCTTCTACTTCTACAGTCACGATGCGGTCGAGCCACCGCACGTGCACGTCGACCGAGACGCGCGCAGCGCGAAGCTGTGGCTCGAGCCGGTGAGCGTGGCGTTCAACGCCGGCTTTCCGCAGCCGGAGTTGCGACGGCTGACGCGGCTGGTGATGATGAACCGCACCCGTCTGTTGGAGTCATGGCGTGATCACTTCGAGACGTGAAGGTCCGGGGGTGCCCAAGGTGCGTGATGTCCGGCTGTCGGCCGATCACCTGAGCGTCGATCTGGCCGATGGTCGCACGATCACGGTACCGCTGCGCTGGTACCCACGGCTCTCGCGGGCGTCGGCCGCGGCGCGCGAGAACTGGCGCGTGGCGGGAGGCGGATACGGGATCCACTGGCCCGATCTGGACGAAGATCTGAGCGTCGAGGGCCTCCTTCGAGGCGCGCCGGCGCCGGGGGGTCGCGCGGTCGAATAGGTGACGCTGCCTCTGGCCTGATCCCCGGGGGCGGCGGCTATTCGTGCCGCAGGACCCGCATGGGGTCCACCCCCGCGGCGCGTCGCGCCGGCACCCAGCTCGCGAGCGCCGCGACCCCGACCAGCCCCAGGGCCGTGATCCCGTACGTGAGGGGATCCACGGGGGCGACGCCGTACAGCACGGCGGTCATGAGCCGCGTGAGGCCCACCGAGAGCGCGACGCCCAGGACGACGCCGACAACGGCGAGCGCGAGCCCCTCGCGGAGCACCATGCGCGTCACCGTGCGTCCGCCGGCTCCGAGCGCGATCCGCACGCCGATCTCGCGGCGCCGCGTCGACACGGCGTAGGAGATCACCCCGTACAGCCCCACCGAGCCGAGGAAGAGGGCGATCGCGGCCGCGAGCGCCAGGATGACGAGCGTGAACGACGTGCGGGTGGTCGAGCTCCGCACGACCTCGTCGAGCGTCCGGAGGTTCACGAGCGGGAGCGAGCGGTTCACCGACCACACGGCGCGCTGCACCTCGTCCACGAAGCCCGGCCGTCCGGCGCGCGGCGTCCGGACGAGGAAGGTCGAGGATCGCTGCGCGAACACGTCCGATCCCCAGAACCGCTCGACCACGGCGGGCCAGTACACGATCCCCACGGGGTCGCGGTCGAGACCGTCGTCGTGCACGTCGGCCACCACCCCGACGATCTCGCGCCACTCGGGATGCTCGGCCTCCCACTCGTTCTGGACCCGCTTCCCGATCGCGTCGCGCGGATCGTCCCAGTACTCGTCCGCGATGCTCCGCGAGATGACGACGACCCCGGCCCGCGTCTCGATGTCGGCGCGGTCGATGGCGCGCCCCGCCAGGAGTCGCAGCCCGGCGACGTCGAAGTAGTCGCCGGACACCCACTTGAAGCGCCGGATCGGCGGCAGCTGGCCCTCCGGGACCGGGAAATCCTCCACGAACAGGGCATCCTCCGGGGCCACGGCCTCGTCCATGGGCAGGCGGTTGACGAACGCCGCCGCGTCGACGCCGGGGAGGGACTCGAGCGCGCGCTCGATCGCCTGGTACTGGTCCACGACGGTCTCGATGTCGGGGACGATCGCGCGCGGAAATCCGAGCCGGAAGGTGAGGGCCGGGGTGTCGCGATCGAACCCCGGATCCACGTCGCGGAGCGCGATGAAGCTCCGGACCATGAGCCCCGAGCCGACGAGGAGCACGAGCGCCATGGCGATCTGGGCCACCACGAGGGCGTTCCGCGAGGCGTGCCGCTGCTTCCCGTCGCCGCTCCCCCGGCCGCCTTCGCGGAGCGCGAGCGACAGCACGCCGACCCGCGAGCGGACCATGGGGATGAGCCCCAGGCAGAGCCCCGCCAGGGCGGAGAGCGCCAGGGTGAGGAGGATGGTGGCGGGTCCCACCGAGACGTGCCGCAGCCGGGGCAGGTTCGACGGGCCGAGAGCGGCGAGGAGGCGCACGCCCGCCCACGCGAGCGCGAGCCCCACCGCCCCCGAGAGAAGACCGAACGCGAGGCTCTCGAGCACGTAGGTGCGGGCCGCGCGCGCCCGCGAGGCGCCGAGGGCGCGCTGGACGGCGATCTCGCGTTGCCGCCCCTCGGCCCGCACGAGGAACAGCCCCGCCACGTTCGCGCACGCGATGAGGAGGACGAGGCCCACGGTGCCGAACAGGATCCACAGGACGCCACGGAGCTGACCCACCCAGACGTCCTTGAGCGGTCGGACCACGGGGCGCATCCCGATCTGCCGCAGCATCTCGGCGCTCAGCCCGCGTGGGAACCTCTCGACCGACACCGGCAGGAGCCGCGTGAGCTCGGCGAGGGCGGACTCGCGCGTGGCTCCGGGTGCGAGACGGCCCAGCCCCTCGTAGCTGAAGTCGGTGATGCGGGCGTTCGAGCGGTCGAACTGGTAGGGAAGCAGGGCGTCCGGCTCGTTCTCGAGGAACGAGAACCCGGCCGGGAGGACGCCGATCACTTCGTACTCCCGGCCGTCGAGCCGGATCGTGTGGCCGATGGCGTCCCGCGCTCCGCCCAGGCGCTCGAGCCACAGGCGGTGGCTCACGATCGTCGTGAGCGCCCGGCCGGGCTCCACGTCCTCGCCGCCGAACGCGCGGCCGAGCGAGACCGAGACGCGCAGGAGGGGAAGGAACCCCTCCGTGACGGTGAGCGTGGGGATCTCGCGGGGCTCCTGGGCGTCCGCGAGCGTCACGCGGCTCGCGTGCCACACCGCGACGTCCTCGAGCGTGCGCGCCTCCTCGCGGTAGGTGAAGTACGTCCCCGTCGCCTGCGGGACCGACTCCACGTCGAGCCCCGGCGCCGCGTGCGACAGGGCGACGAGGCGATCGCCGTCCCGGAAGGGGAGCGGCTGGAGGAGGACGCCGTCGAGCACCGTGAAGATGGCCGCCGTCGCGCCGATCCCCACCGCGAGGGTCGCTCCGCCGATGAGCGCGAACCCGGGCTCGCGGCGCAGGCGGCGGAGCGCGAAGCGCACGTCGAGCCGCTGGCCGAGGAGGAGCTCGGTCCAGCGCCGCGAGCGCTCGGTCCTCGCCCCGGCACGTCTCAGCCGCGCGCGCATCCGCTCGCCGTCGCCGAACTCGCGTCGCGCGAGCGAGCGGGCCTCGTCCTCGGAGAGGCCCTCGGCCGCCAGCTCGTCGATCCTCATCTGGAGATGGAACGCGACCTCGCGCTCCACGTCGTTCGATGCCTGCTCTCGGACGGACCGCCGGATGCGGAGGAAACGGCGGATGCCGGGGGAGCGGCTCATGACCTGCTCCTCACGCGGTCTCGGCCTCGAGGACGTCGAACATGGCGTCCACGTAGCGCCGCATGTCGCGCGTCCCCTTCTCGAGCTCGCGCCGGCCGCGCGGGGTGAGCGCGTAGAACTTCGCGCGGCGGTTGTTCTCCGACATCCCCCACTCCGCCGCGATCCATCCCCTCCGCTCCATCCGGTAGAGCGCCTGATAGAGCGCCCCGTCCTCGACCTCGACCGTCCCGTCGGTGCGCGACCGGATCCAGCGCGTCACGGCGTAGCCGTGCACGGGCTCCCACGACAGCGCCTTGAGGACGAGCAGATCCAGCGTGCCCCGCACGAGCTCCACGGCCATCTCCCTTCGAAGGTTCGGCGTCCGCGTCCCGCGCCCCGTTCCGCAAGCGCAATTTCGTTCCTTCAAGAAGCTATATTCAAGATGCTAAGGGGAAGGCCGACACGGGGCAAGCGGCTCCCGGGGCATTGTCGCCGGGAGGCCGGGCGTGTCTGTTCAGACGGCGGGTCATCCGGTGGAGAGCGGGCGAGGGACTCGGGATCCGTGTAGACTGCGCCCATGACACATCGGCTCCCTCTCATCTTCTGCGTCGCCGCGGTCGCTGCCGGGTGCGCCGCGGACGGCCTCACGGGCCCGCCACCGGCGGACCACCGCCTCGTGTACGCGTCGGTGAAGCCCGCCGATCCAGGCGGCGTGTTCCTGTTCGCCTCTCGCATCGACGGGACGGACGAGATCCAGGTCGCGGACATGGAGGGGAACCGGCCGGCGTGGTCCCCGGACGGATCGCGGATCGCGTTTCAGACCGTTGGCGTCGACGGCCGGTTCGACATCTGGACGGTCGAGCTCTCCTCGGGCGATCTGAACGACCTGACCCGATACGACGGCGACTTCGCGGGCGGACAGGACCTGGCGCCCGATGAGTCGCCGGCGTGGTCGCCCGACGGGCGGCGGATCGTGTTCTCGAGCTCGGGGACGGGTGAGGGCGATCTCTACCTGGTGGACGCCGATGGCTCGCACCTCGAGCGGCTCACCTCCACCGACGAGCCGGATCGGGAGCCGGACTGGTCGCCCGATGGGACCCGCATCGCGTTCAGCCGCATCACTCCGACGGGCACCGAGCTGTGGGTCGTGGATCTCGCGGACGGCGCGGAGACCCGCCTCACGGTGCCGGTCGGGCGTGACGAGGGCGCGCGCTGGTCCCCCGACGGCACCCGGATCGCCTTCACGCGCTTCCCGTTCGCCAGCAGCGGGGAGGAGCCGAGCCACGACCTGTTCGTAATGGACGCCGATGGATCGAACGTCGTCCAGCTCACCGACACCCCGTTCAACGAGCTCGACCCGACCTGGTCCCCCGACGGCCGGGAGCTCGCGTTCGCGCGCGACGAGGGGCTCGTGCGGCTCACGCTCGACACCGGGGCGGAGCTCCCGATCGACCCGGGCGAGGGGTCGTTCTCGTCTCCCGACTGGCGGCACTAGCAGCCTGCCGGACGGGCCACGCTCGGCGTCGATCCCGCTTGCCGCGCACGGTCGGTCGGTCGACCTTGGGCGCATGAGACCCCTCACCGACGTCCGACGCCTGTTCGTCGCGGCCGTCCTGGCCACGTCCCCCGCGGTCGCGACGGTGGCGCCGCTCGTCGCGCAGGCCGCGGCGCGCTCCCCGGCCGCCGCCGCGCCCGCCGTCGATCGCCGGCAGCTCCTCGACTACATGGAGCGCATCCGCGACGAGAACGACCTCCCGGGTCTCTCGGTCGCCGTGGCGGTGGACGGCGAGATCGTGTTCTCCGACGGGGTCGGGGTCGCGGAGCTCGACAACCGGACGCCGGCCACCGGGCGCACCGTGCACAACGTGGGCTCGGTGTCGAAGGTGCTGTCGGTCGTCGGCCTGATGCAGCTCGTGGAGCAGGGAAAGGTGGACCTCGACGCGACCATCCAGACGTACCTCCCGTACTATCCGGAGAAGCGCTGGCCGATCACGATCCGCGAGATCCTCACCCACACGTCGGGGACGCGGCACTATCGGGAGGGCGAGTTCGGCGAGTACGGGCTCCTCCGCTTCCGCCACTTCGAGAGCTTCGAGGAGGCGACGAAGATCTGGCGCGACGATCCCCTCCTGTTCGAGCCGGGGACGCGCTGGTTCTACTCCTCGCACGCCATGAACCTCATGCAGGGGATCGTGGAGGCGGCCTCGGGAATGGGGTTCGAGGACTATCTGCGCACGTACGTGTTCGAGCCGGCCGGGATGATGGCGACGCAGTTCGACGTCCCGTCACGCGTCGTCCACAATCGCGGACACGGGTACGAGCGCGACCGGCGAGGCGCGTTCGTAAACGCCGACCCCGAGGATCCGAGCTACAAGTACGCCGGCGGCGGGATCCTGTCGAGCGCCGAGGACCTGGTGCGCTTCGCGCTCGCGATCGACGACGGGACGCTCCTCGGTCCCGGGACGGTGGCCGAGATGCGGCGCCCGCAGATCGACCGGTCCGTGCCCGAGTACGTGCCCGGCGGCGAGCCGCGTCCACTGGGCCACGAGCAGGCGATCGTGTGGTGGATCCGCACCGACCAGGCGGGGCGGCGCTACCCGAGCCACACGGGGACGGTGAAGGGGACGCGCTCGTTCATCGGCGACTGGGTCGACCAGGGCGTGGTCGTCGCGCTGCAAGCGAACGCGCTCCCGTTCGACTCGGCCCGCTGCGGTGAGGCGATCGCCCAGATGTTCCTGCCGCCCCCGGAGCGCGCCGGACGGTGAGCCCGGCGTCCGGACCCGAGGATCTCGCGCCCGAGGCGGGCGGCCCCCGTGCCCGACCGTTCGGACGGGATGCGCCGGCGGAGGGTGCGAGTGCCGGGCCCGAGGCAGGGGAGGATGACGCGGCGGCCGGGCCGGCCGACCCGGCCGCGTTCGATCCCGCCCTCCTCTCCGCCCACGAGCAGGCCCGCCGCATCCGCGAGCGCGAGCTCTCCGCGACCGATCTCCTCGAAGCCTGCATCGCCCGCATCCGGCGCCACGACGAGGCGGTCAACGCGATCGTGACCCCGAACCCGCGCGCACGGGCCGAGGCGAAGGCCATCGATGGTCGGATCGCGGCCGGCGAGGACCCCGGGCCGCTGGCCGGGCTGGTGGTGGGCATCAAGGATGTGACCGAGACGGCCGGCATCCGGACCACCTACGGGTCGACACGCTTCACCCGGAACGTGCCGGAGGAGGACGCCCTCGTCGTGACCCGCTTCCGCGAGGCGGGCGCGGTGATCGCGGGGAAGACGAACACGCCCGAGTACGCGGCCGGCGGAAACACGTGGAACGACGTGTTCGGCGCCACCTGCAACCCGTGGGACCTGACCCGGAGCGCGGGCGGCTCGACGGGCGGGGGCGCCGCGGCGCTCGCCACCGGGATGATCTCGCTCGCGCAGGGGACCGACCTGGGCGGCTCGCTCCGCATCCCCGCCTCCTTCTGCGGCGTGGTCGGGCTCAGGCCCACGGCCGGCCTCATCCCCACCTACCCCTCGAACTACCTGTGGGACGACCTCCAGGTGACCGGGGTGATGGCCCGCAGCGCCGCCGACATCTCGCTCGCCCTCAAGGCGCTCGCCGGGCCGACGCCGCAATCGCCGGTCGCCGTACCGCCGCGGCGCCGGCGCGGAGAGACGTGGGCCGAGGAGAGCGACCTGTTCCAGCGCCGCTTCGCGTACTGCCGCGACATCGCCTCGATCGGCGTCGACCCCGAGGTCGAGATCGTATGCCGCGAGGCGATCGAGGTGGTGCGCAGCTGGGGCGTCGAGATCGACGAGATCGACCTCGACCTGTCCTACGGGCGCGACGCGTTCCTCGCGCTCCGCGGCTACTGGTTCGTGGCGCAGCTGTACGAAGGGCTCGAGCGGATCGACGACTACGGGGTGAACGTTGCCGCCAACCTGCGCGCCGGGCTCGAGGTGACATCCCGGCAGCTGGGCGCGGCCGAGAACACGCGCCGGCGGATGCGCGAGCAGCTCCTCGGGCTGTTCGACGGCTACGCGGCGATCCTCACGCCCTGCATGGCGGTGCCGCCGTTCATGGTGGAGGAGAACTACCCGCGGGAGATCGCCGGAAAGCCCATGGAGACCTACATCGACTGGGTGGCCCCCACGTTCCTGCTCTCGCTGCCGGGCGTCCCGGTGGCCTCGGTTCCGGCGGGGCTCGATCGCGACGGCCTGCCGGTGGGGCTCCAAGTGGTCGTGCCGCCGTTCAACGAGCCGCGCGCGCTCGCCGTGGCGGGGGCCATCCAGGCCCAGCGGCCGATCGGGTTCCCCCCCATCGTGACCTGAGGAGGGCTCAGCCGGCGGCGCGGCGCTCTCCGGGCTCCTCCGTCGCCGCCGAGCGAAGGAAGCTCACCAGCCGATCGACGTCGCGGCGGTCGCTCGCGATCCCGAACGAGGAGCGCAGCGCGCCCACCGGCGCGCCATCCAGACAGTCGCCCAGCAGGCGCGGGTGGAAGGCGCCCTTCGGGACGCGCTCCAGACAGCCGAGCGCCCGCTCCGGGTCGACGCCGAACGCGGCCTCCGAGGCGCCCGGGTTGCAGAAGCAGCCGCCGCGGATCGCGATCCCCTCGGCCCGCGCCGCCCGCTCGACGCGCTCGTAGGGGAGGACGCCGCCCGCCGCGTCGAGCACGTTGAAGGCGACCGTGGCGCCGCGGTCGTGCCGATCCGTCGGGCCGTACACGCGGACGATCGGACGACCCGCCGTCCGGCCCGCCCGCTCGAGCGCGTCGAGGAGCGCCGTCGTGAGGCCCGCGACGTGCGCGTGCAGACGGTCCATCCCCACCCGCCGGAGCAGGTCGAGCCCGGCCGATACGGCCGCGATGTCGAGGAAGTTCGGGGTCCCATCCTCGAACGCCTCGGCGGTGGGGAGGAGACTCCGCCTGCCGGTGCCCACGGTCACCCACTCCACCGTGCCGCCCGAGAACCACGGCCGCCTGAGGCGCCCGAGCGACTCGCGGCGGGCGAGGAGCGCGCCCACGCCGGTCGGATAGCCGAACATCTTGTAGAACGACACGCAGGCGAAGTCGGGCTCCACCTCGCCCAGCGACAGTCGGTTGGTGGGGACGAACGCGGCCGCGTCGAGCAGAACGTCGTATCCGGCCTCGCGCGCGGTCTGGATGAGCGCGAGCGGGTGCTGGACGCCGGAGAAGTTCGACTGCGCCGGAAAGGCGAACAGGCTCGGGTCGGGTCCCGCCGGCGCGAGGTCGACGTCGGCGGGGAGACGGAGCTCGTCGTCGAGCGCCAGGTAGTCCACCTCGGCCCCCGCGGCGCGCGCGTACTCGCGGATCCCGTTCACCGAGTTGTGGTTGTCGGCCGGGAGGACGAACCGCGACCGGGGGCCGAACGGGAACGCCTCGCCCACCAGCTTGGCGGCGGCGCTCGCGTTGTGCGTGAAGCACACGGTCCACACGTCGGGGTCCGCCTCGAAGAAGTCGAGCACGTCGCGGCGGGTGCGGTGGATGATCTCGGTGGCCTCGGCGGACGGGCCGCTCTCGGAGTGCGGGTTCCCAAGCACGTGCTCGCACAGGTAGTCGGCGTGCGCTCGGATCTGAGAGTCGGCGTACAGCCCGCTCCCCGTGTAGTCGAGATAGGCGAGGCCCGCCGCGTCCAGCCGGCCGTACTCCTCGTGCCGCAGCCGGGCGAAGTCGCGGGCGCTCATGGGGCCGCCGGCCTCGGGAAGGGCGGTCGCGCTGCCGGCCTCGGCACGCACACCCGTGACCAGGCCCTCGCGACGCGCATCCGCGGCGGCGCCATCTAGAACGCGCACCCGCGGCGTCGCGCCCGCCGCAGCCTGTCGGCGGTGTCGCCGGTCGCGGTGTCGGCGGGGCTCCCCACGCGCGGGAAGCCGCCGAAGTAGCGGGACAGCTCGGCCTGCTCCGCCCACGCGGCGCGCGCGCCCGCGTCCGCGTCGGCCGGGAGCACGGGGCTTACGATCGCGTCCACCCACGCGTCGGTCGCGTGCGGCAGGTAGCGGGCGTGGACGTAGCCGGCCCGACGCAGCGCGAGCCACGCCGCCCGGCCGTCGTCGTCCGCGCCGCCGGCCACCACCACGAGATCGCCTCGCCCGGCTCCGGCGTCCTCCAGCCCGGCCAGCAGCGCGGCCGGATCGGCGGGGGCGCGTACCGCGCGCGGGAGGTGGAAGCGCGCGTAGTCGCCCTCGTCCTCGACGTCGAGGATGCGGATGCCGTCCGGATCCGCGCGGAGCGCCCGCGCCACTTCGAGCGCGGAGATCGCGCCCGGGGTGCCCGGCGCCGGGGTGTCGCCGCCGAACAGCGCCAGCGCGCCGAGCACGCCGGCCACGATCGCGAGCACGCGGTTCGTGCTCACGCCCGCGCCTCGAGCCACCCGGCCGCCCGGAAGGCGCCCAGCGCGATGGCCACCACCGCGAACACGACCACCCCGAACGGCACGCCGAGCACCCCCGGGATCGTCACCGACCCCATCGGCGTCGCCCGGTACACGCCCTCGAGGAGCGGGAAGGCCTCGTTGAACGCGAACACCCCGAACAGCATCCCGGCCACCACCATGAGGCCGTCGGTCTTCCCGGTGGAGGCGGCCACGCACGACGTGCCGGGGCACAACCCGCCCATCACGAACCCGAGCCCGAACACGGCCCCGCCGAGAAGCTGCGGGAGGACGTAGGTGGGCGGGAGGAACACCAGGGGGAGCTCGAGCCAGCCCAGCTTCGAGAGCCAGTACACGCCGAGCAGGGTGGTGACGATGGCGCTGAACATGACCTTGAACACGGTCAGGTCGGTGAGATAGAACTGCCCCGCGAGCTTGGTGGCGTTCCCCAGCCCGCCGCGCTCGAGGAACCAGCCGAACACGAGGCCGAGCCCGAGCGCGAACAGGAGCGCCCCGGTGTCGCCGAACGCGCCGATCTCGTACAGGGGCGCGTTCACGTCCACTCCTTCCGAAACAGCGGCGAGGCCGCGTAGGCGGCCGCGAACGCGGCGAGGATGAACAGCCAGCTCCCCACCGAGAGAAGCGCGCCGCCGGTCAGCGCCTGCCCGCTCGTACACCCGCGGGCGAGCTTCGCCCCGATCCCCATGATCGTCCCGCCGCCGAACGCGTACGCGAGTCGGCCCCCGTTCGAGACGCGAGGCCCCTTGTCGATCCCGCGCCGCATACGGCCCGCGAGCCAGGCCGACAGCGCGCCGCCGATCGTCACGCCGACGATCTCGAACACCAGCCAGTCGGCGAGCGGCCCGCGCCGCTCGTCGCCCATGTAGGCCGCGTACGGCTCGAGCGTGCGCGCGCGCTCCGGGGCGATGCTCGACACGCCCGCCGCGACCGCCGAGGAGAAGGCGCCCGAGGCGCCGAGCCCCCGCCCCATGATGACGAACGCGGCGAGGAGGACGAGCCCGATCCCCACCCCGGCGAGGTAGGGGTTCATGTAGGGGCGCGCCTCGCGCGCACCGGGTCGGGCCGCGCCATGTCCCTCCGCGTCCGGGGGCGCCGCGGCGGTCGCCGGGGCGGCCCCGACCGCCGGGAGCATGGCGGTCGCCCCCCCGCGAAGCGGTCCCCTCACCGGCCCGACTCGACCGGGAGGTCTTGCCGGGCCCAATCCTGGAACGCGCCGTCGTACAGCACGACGCGGTGCCCCAGGGTGCGCGCCGCGAACAGCATGAGCGTCGCGTACTGACCGATGTGGCAATATCCGACCACGGTGTCTCCATCCTCGACCCCGGCCGCGGCGAACCGCTCGCGCAGCGTCTCGGGGGGCTCGAGGAGCAGGGTCTCCTCGTCCACGAGCGTCGTCCACGGGACGTTCCCCGCGCCCGGGATGTGGCCCGCCTTCCCCTGGTCCTCCCGTACGCCATCGTAGAACGCCTCGGCGCGCGCGTCCACGATCCGGAAGCCCGGCTGGTCGGTGTGCGCCCCGACCCACGCGGCGTCGACCACCAATTCGGATCGCGGATGGAGGGTGACGTTCCCGGCGGCGGGGGAAGGCGCCTCGCCCGTGAGCTCGTAGCCCGCCGCCTTCCACGCGTTGAGCCCGCCGTTCATGAGCGTGGTGCGGTCGCCGAGCCCCGCCCAGTCGAGCGTGTACACGACGCGTGCGGTCGGGGTTACCCACTCGCCGCCCCAGTACACCACGATGCGCGAGTCGTCGTTCACGCCGGCCTCGCGCAGCGCGCTCTGGAAGGCGGCCGGGTCGGGGAGCTCGAGGACCAGGTGTCCCTCCTCGTGCGAGGCGGGGTCGCTGAAGTCGTCGCGGTCGATGAATACCGCGCCGGCGATGTGCTCGGTGGCGTACTCGTCCGCCGGTCCCACGTGGAGGAGGACGAGGTTCGGATCACCGAGGTGCTGGTGCACCCACGCGGCGTCCACCAGGGGGTTGGACTGCTGCGCGCGGACCGCCGGGGCGGCGGCCAGTCCGGCGAGGGCGATCAGGGCCGTGAGACATGGAGCGGACGGGGTCATCATGCGTCTCCCGAATCTCGCACCGTCGGGTGCGCCTTGCGAGCGCCGCCGCGAGATTGTACCAGTACAATCTAACGGTTCGGCTCGATATTTTGCGTCTTTTATGCTACAATCGTGGGGAATCGCCCGCAACGAACCGAAATTGTATCATGACAAACTGGATCCCCGAGCTCAACGACGATGACCGCCCGCGGTACGCGGCCATCGTCCACGTCCTGGCGCGCGACATCCGCACGGGCCGTCTCGAGCCCGGCGACCGGCTCCCCACGCATCGCGCCCTCGCCGAGGCGCTCGGGCTGGCACTCGGCACGGTGACGCGCGCCTACTCGGAGGCGCACCGGCAGGGCCTGGTGGAGGGCGAGGTGGGGCGCGGGACGTTCGTCCGCGACCGCGGGCGGCGGGCCACGCGCTGGGCGCTCGACGCCACCCCGGACCCGTCGATGATCGACCTGAGCCTCCTGGTGGCGCCGCGGCTCGGGGACGGGGAGCTCGCCCGCCGGGTGCGCGCCGGGCTGGCCGACATCGTCGGGCGCGTGGATCTCGACGAGGCGCTCGGCTACGCGCCGCACGCCGGTAGCCCGGCGCACCGGGCCGCCGGAGGCGAGTGGCTGGCGCGCGCGGGTCTGGGGGCCGAGACCGACGAGGTGCTGGTGACCGCCTCCGCGCAGCACGCGATCGCATGCACGATGAGCGTGGTCGCGCGCCCGGGAGACGTGGTCATGACGGAGTCCCTCACCGCCCCGGGACTCAAGGACGTGGCGAGCTGGATGCAGCTCCGCCTGCACGGGCTCCCGTCCGATGAGGACGGCCTCCTCCCGGCGGCGTTCGACGCCGCCTGCCGAACCGGGATCTCCCGCGTCCTGTACACCATGCCCGTCCTCCACAACCCTACGACCGTGAGCATGAGCGAGGAGAGGCGCGTCGAGATCGCCACGGTCGCCGAGCGCTACCAGGTGGCGATCGTCGAAGACGGCGTTCACGCCCTCCTGGCGGACGATGAGCGCCCGCCGCTGACGGCGCTCGCCCCCGACCTGAGCTACTACGTGACGAGCCTCTCGAAGACGATCGCTCCCGGGCTCCGGATCGGGTTCCTGCGGGCGCCCCGCACGGCCGTGCCGCGGCTCGAGAGCGCCATCCGCGCGACCATGTGGATGGCCTCGCCGCTGCTGGCGGAGACCGCGGCGACGTGGATCGGCGACGGCACGGCGGACCTCGTGCTCGAGGCGAGGCGGGCCGAGGCGCGGGCGCGGCAGGAGATCGCCCGCGAGCGGCTCGAGGGGCTCGAGTACGACGCCCACCCGACCGGCTATCAGGTGTGGCTCGCGCCCCCCGCCCCGTGGCGGGCCTCCGAGCTCGTCGAGGCCGCCCGCCGCGAGGGGGTGCTGATCACGTCCGCCGATGTGTTCGTGGCCGGCCGCGGGCACGTCCCGGCCCGCGTGCGGCTCTGTCTGAGCAGCGTGCGGGACCGGGCGGCCCTCGGCGGCGGGCTCGACACCCTGCGCGGGCTCCTGCGCGCGGCGCCCGAGGCGGCGTCGGTGGCCTAGGGGCGTCTGCGCGCTCCACACGTCGGTGGCGTGGGGAGGGCCCCGGGCCGCACATTCGGCGGGCGCCCACGCCCGAACCGAACCGCCGAGCCGGCCATGTCCGACGTCGATGACTGCGTAGACTTCCTCCAGCGCCTCATCCGCACGCGTTCGATGCCCGGCAGGGAGGGCGACATCGCCGCCCTCGTGGTGGCCGAGATGGAGCGTCTGGCCTACGACGAGGTGTGGGTCGACGAAGCCGGCAACGTGGTCGGGTTCGTGCGCGGGGCCGCCGACGCGCCGAGCGTGATGTTCAACACGCACCTAGACCACGTGGATGCGGGCGATCCCGACGACTGGCCGCACCACCCGTTCTCGGGCGACATCGACGACGGGTGCGTGTGGGGCCGTGGCGCCGTCGACATCAAGGGGCCGCTCGCCGCGCAGGTGCACGCGGTCGCCGGGCTGCTCGCGGAGGGCGAGCGGCCACCCGGCGACGTGTACGTGTCGGCGGTCGTCCAGGAGGAGGTGGGCGGGCTGGGCGCGCGCTACATGGCCGACACCCTGCGCCCCGACCTCATCCTCGTGGGCGAGCCGAGCCGCAACGAGCTCCGCCGCGGGCATCGCGGCCGCGTGGAGCTCCACGCGCACGCGCGCGGCCGCATGGCGCACGCCTCGATGACCGAGCTGGGCCGCAACCCGCTCACCGTGATGGGCCGCTTCCTGGCCGCGCTCGTCGATGTCGAGCTCCCCGAGGACCCCGAGCTGGGACGGGCCACGCTGGCTCCGACGCTGCTGCGCACCGACCAGTCGAGCGCCAACGTGATCCCCGGCGAGGTGCTGCTCACGCTCGACTGTCGCACCGTGCCGGGGCAGACCGCGGAGTCGCTCCGCGAGCGCCTCCTCCCGCTGCTGCGCGAGGCGGAGATCGAGGGGACCGAGACCGAGATCCTCGTCCCCGAGTACCCCCGCGTGAGCTACGCGGGGTACGAGATGACCTACGCGGCCGACAATCCGGCGCACGCGCTCCCCGCGGATCACCCCGCCATCCGCACGGCCTCGCAGGTGCTGTCGGCCGCCCTGGGCGGCGAACCGCCGGTCGATGTGTGGCGCTTCGCCACCGACGGGGGTCACTTCGCGGAGGCCGGGCTCACGGTGGTCGGGTTCGGGCCGGGTGACGACCGGCTCGCGCACACGGTGAGCGAGCACATGCCGATCGCCCAGCTCGCGCTCGGGCTGCGCGGGAACCGGGCGCTGGCCCTCGAGTGGCCCGCGGGCTACGCCGCGGCCGGCTGAGCGGGCGGTCCCGTGAGCCGCCGTCTGCGGGCCATCGCGATCGGGCTGGGGGCGGGCTGCCTCCTGCTGGTCGGGTTCGCGGGGCTCGAGTGGTACGTGTGGGACATCGCGATCGGCCAGATCGGCGAGCCGGACCGGTCCATGCTGTTCTGGGGCCTTCCCATCCTGCTCGCGGCCCTGGTCGCGCTCGGTCTCGGCGCCGTGCTGGTCGCCGGGGTGCTCCACTCGCTGCGTGACCGGAAGCGGCAGCCGCCCCCCCGCGCCTAGGGCCCGAGTGTCGGCTCCGGCCGGCGGCCCCATCGAGGAGGCCGTTTCGCACCCGTTGGATGGCGCGGACCCGGCGGGCTCACCGTCCTCACACTCCGCTCACATCCGCGCGTCTTGTCACCGACGCCGCGTGGCCGCATTGGTCGCTCACGAGGGTCGTTTCACGGCTCGATGTGCCGGCGGTCGCCACCCGCACCGCCGATCGGACGCCGCATACGGGAGGACGCGATGAGGCGATGGAATCGGACCCGGGCCCTGCTGCGCGCGGCGATCGTGGCGGGCGCGGGCGCGGGCGTGGGCGCGCAGGCTGCGCTCGCGCAGGGGGCGGAGGACGCCGGGCTGGCGCGCTGGAAGGCGCACCTCGAGTTCCGCACGCGGGGCGGCACGGTGTGGTGGACCTCGAACGCGGCGTACGAGGAGGAGGACGGCGGGATCGACGCGTATCTGATGCGGTTCGACATGGTCCCCGGCGGTCTGGCGGCGGAGGGGTGCCTGTGGGGCGAGCGGGACGGCGAGGTGGTGGGGCCGTTCTGGAAGTTCTTCATGGGCTGGGACCCGGTGGAGGGAAAGGGGCTGGTGTACCAGGCGAGCCCCGGGGGGATGGTGGGGAACGGTCACGCGACCTCGCCGGAGGAAGGACTCACGATCGCCGAGCAGGTCTTCCGGACCCCGGACGGGGCGACCGCGTCGGTGCGCCACGAGACGCGCGAGCCCGATGCGGACACCGACGAGAGCCGGAGCTTCGACGGCGTGGACGGCGAGTGGGTGCCGAGACGGACGTATACGTGGCACCGGCGGGAAGCGGACGGCCCCCCCTGCTGATCCGCTCCCGCCGGCCGCGGCCGGCTACAGCCCGAAGCGGGCCAGGAGCTCCCGGTAGCCTTCGGTGCCCCGCAGCGCGGCCAGACGGGGCTCGCGGGCCGCGGTGAGCGTGCCCAGCGAGGGCTCCTCGACCGCCGCCGCCCGGAGTTCGAGCGCCGCCTCATCGGCCCGTCCGAGATCGGCCAGCGCGAGCGCGAGCCAGTAGTGGGCGGGCTGCTCGGCGCGCACCGCCGCTCGCGCGCGCGCGAGCTCGACCCGCGCCCAGCGCTCGACCGCGTCGCTCTCCGGGCCGGCGGTGTCGGGACGCGGCGTCCACCCCGACGCGTCGCTCCGCTCCAGCAGCGCGAGCGCGGCGGCCCTCGCCTCCCGTGCGTGACCGGCGGCGCGTGCCGCGTCGAACGCGCAACGCAACGGCCACTCGGCCGCCGGGTCCAGCTCGCGGGCCCGGTCACACCACTCGAGCGCGTCCGCGTGCCTCCCCGCCAGGTAGTAGAAGTAGCCCAGGTCCCCCACGGTCGCGGCCGACACCGGGTCGAGCCGCGTGGCCCGCTCCATCCACCCCAGGGCCTCCACCGTCCTGCCGCGCACGAGGAGCTGGTAGGCCAGCACCTGCATCGGGCGGGGGTTCCCCGGCATCTCCGCGACCGCGCGTCGGAGCGACGCCTCCGCGCGCGGCTGATCGCCGTCGAGGAGCATCGCGAGGAACCCGTCGACGAGGTGGCCGAGCGGGAGATCCGGATCGAGCGAGCGCGCCGTGCGCGCGTGCGGCTCCGCGTCCACGATCCGGTCGGTGAGGATGAGGGCCTCGGCCAGCATGGCGTGCGCGGGGGCGAACCCCGGGTCGAGCCGGATGGCCTCCTCGAGCGGCGAGATGCTGCGTACCCGGCTCTCCCAGCGCTCGTCGTGGAGCAGGTGGCGGCCCATGAGGAAGGGGAGCCGGGCGGCTTCGGCAGGCTCGGCGCGGGCGAGCTCCGGGGTGGCGGGCGAGTCGGGGACCAGGGTTCCCACGACGCGTGTCGCCACCGCCCCGGCCACGGCATCGAGCTGCGCGGGCCCGTCGAGCACGTACATCTCCGACCACACCTCCGCGGCGTCCCCGGCGCGCACGAGCCGCGCGACGACCTGTACGTCGTCCGACCCGGGGCGCAGGCTCCCCTCGATGAGGAACCCCACGTCGAGCTCGCGCGCGATGTCGGCCACCGACGCGTCCGAGCCCGCGTAGCGCGAGGAAGACGTCCGGGCGATCACCTGGAGGCGATCGGGCGCCGGCGTCCCGAGCGCCGTGATCAGGTCCTCCTCGAGCGAGGCCGCGAGCAGCTCGCCCGAGGCGGGCGCGCCGAGCACGTCGAACGGCAGCACGGCGATGCGGAGCTCCGCACGGTCGTCCGGCAGGAGGGCCCGACCGACCAGCGCGGCGAGCCCGACCGCGGTGGCGGCGCCGACGACCGCGCGTCCGACGCGCCGCCGCGGCGCACGTTCGCGCCCCGGCCCGCCAGACCCCGGCGCCGGCTCGTCGGGCCCTTCCGCCACCTCGGCGATGAACCGATATCCGCGGCGCGGGACGGTCTCGATGAAACGCGGCCGCGTGGCGGAGTCCCCCAGCGCGCGGCGCGTCTGACGGATGGCGGTGTTCAACCCCCGCTCGCTGCCGTGTTGACCATCCGGCCACGCGCGCTCCAGGAGCTCGTCGCGCAGGAACAGGTGCCCGGGTCGCTCGAGGAGGACCGTAAGGAGCCGCGTCGGCAGGGGCTCGAGACGCCGCGGCCGCCCGGCGCGCAGGAGCTCGCCGCGCGCGAGGTCCATCTCGAAATCGGCGAACCGGACCCGGCCGGTGGCCTTCGATCCGGGGAGGGTCTCGGAATCCGGTCGTTCCATCCGTCGCTCCGCGCTCGAGAGGTGATGCCTACCGGCGAGCGCGCGACGGGTTCCGCCCGGATCAGCGGGTGGAGATCGGTGTCCACCCCCGCAGCCTGAGACGCAGCGCCGTGCTCCCGTCCCGGGTGAGCCGGTAATCCCAGCCGTAGAAGAACGGCGGCTCGGGCGACACGTAGAACGTGATCAGCGTCGCCCGATGCGGGGGCATCACGTCGACGCGCCACGCCTCGTGCTCGACGCCGGCGGCATCGGGGATGCGGGTTCGCCCCACCACGCGCGCCGCGAGCACCTCGGGCGCCTTGTCGAGGTAGTCGTACCCGGACAGACGGAGCGCGAGGCCCTCGCGCAGGTCGAGGAGGGGGAACAGGAACGGGTAGGCGGCGAAGTCGAAGTACGTGCCCGCTCCGTCGAGGACGTGTCGGGCGGTCTCGCCTTCCTCGTCCACGGTGACCTGCTGCACCCGCTCGGGCTTCGCCTGGATGACCTCGTAGGTCCCGGCCCACTCCCCGCGGCCGGACGCGCCGACGCGGAACAGCAGCCGGAAGGTGGCGCGATCCACGAGCAGCGCATCGAGAGCGGGAGCTCCAGTCCCTCCCCGCGGGGGTCTCGATGTCCACTGGATCCATACGGCCGGCTCGCCGTGAAAGTCCTCCTCGAACACGTCCATGTACATCGTCAGGCTGTCGAGCGGCGGCACTCCGAACCCGTTGGGGCCCGGAAACAGCCCGTCGAACTCGAGCCGGATCGGCACGAGGCGGGCGTCGTGGAGCGCGAGTTCGCCGGGCGCCGTCACGGGCCAGCCCTCCCACCCGTCGAAGTCGTCGAGCGACAGCGGTTCCTGCCCGCGGACGCCCCCGGCGAGCGGCGCGAGCACACAGGCGAGGACGAGCGGACGGGCGGCGCTCATGGCGCCGGGTCTCCGACCACGACGATGATGAATCCGTGCGGCCCCTGGTAGCCCACGAACGGGAGCCACGGGTGCTCGCGCATGGCCTCGAACGACGCCCCGATGTCCTCGTTCGTGAGGTTCGGGGCGTAGAACATCAGGTGCGGCGGGAACGTCCCCACCTCGCCCGTCCGCGGGTCGACGTTGCGGATCTCCGCCGACAGCATGTAGGCGATGCCCGGCCGGCTCGGCGCGACGAACTCCCCGGAAGCGAACTTCTCCTCCACGCGCCGGTCGATCTCGTCCAGCGCGACGCCCTCGAGCAGGAGCCGGCCCACGAACTCGACCTTCGGGAGGATGGCGGCCGTCCCCGCGGGGTCGTAGCAGGTAGGCTTGCGGTTGAGCGGATGGTCCCGGTTGACCACGCACGTGAACCCGTTCCGGGTCTCCCGCACGGTCACGAACCCGTCGGCGGTGAGCGCGACCACCCCGGCGCCGTCGCGCAGGTGCTCGGGGGCGGCCGACAACGCGAGCCGCGTCTCCTCCTCGAGCGGCAGGACCTCGAGGGTGGGCTCTTCCGTCTGGGCGAGGAGGGCCGCGCTCGGCACACACAGCGTGCCGAGGACGCCCGCCACCAGCGCGCCGGCCCGCCGTCGGCGTCCCCCGGCGGAGCCTGGCGCGATCCTCCTCGAGGAATCCGGGGTCGGGAAATCCCGCCGCCTTTCGTTCGTCACCATCATCGTGTCCCGCTCCCTGCATGGGGTCCACCGTGACGCTCGGAGAAGCGGCCCGACGCGACAAGACCTCGAGATGTGAGGAGGATGTGAGCCCCTCGCGGTGGCTCAGTCGGGGACGAACGCCCGCACGTGCGCCGGACGCATCGGCGGCGTCGCCAGCGACACGAGCACCATCGCCACGACGTTCGCCACCACCCCGTAGATCCCCGGGTGGATCCCGCCCCACGCGAGTCCGGGCGCGAGGTTGAGGAGGATCGTCACGCCGCCGCCCGCGATCAGCCCCGCGAGCGCCCCGGCGCGCGTCACGCCGCGCCACATGAAGGTCGCCACCGTGAGCGGGAAGAGCTGCGCGATGAACCCGTAGCTCAGGAGGAGAAGCTCGACGAGGCTGATGCGCGCCACCACCGCGAGCAGGTAGGCGAGCGCGCCGAACACGACCACCAGCGTGCGGATCCAGCGTCGCCGGGCGGCATCATCGAGCGTATCGGGACGCACGTTGTCCCAGAAGTCCTTCACCGCCACCGATCCCGCCGCGTGGAGCAGCGCGTCCCCCGTCGACATCGAGGCCGCCAGCGCCCCGGCGCAGAACAGCCCGACGATGAACGGCGGCAGCCCGACCTCGGCCGAGGTCACGATGGTGGGCAGGATGGCGTCGGCCGGCTGGACGCCGGGGAAGGCGAGCACGCCCGCGAACCCGATGAACAGGATGGGGACGAGGAAGATCGCGAACGTGGGGTAGGCGATCACCGTCTTCTTCAGGGTCGGGATGTCGCGCGCCGTGTAGATCTTCATGAAGTAGTGCGGCCACACGCTGAACCCGAGCGCCGAGATGGCCACCGCGCTCGAATAGGCGCCCCACGTCCACGGCTTCCCGTCGGGCCCGAGCCCCGGCCCGCGCAGCATGTCGGGGAGCTCCCTCGCGATGGCGTCGAACATCGGCCCCACGCCGCCGTGGAGCTTCGCCGGCAGATAGAGACCGAGCCCCCAGGCGAGCGCCATCATGAAGATGCCCTGGAAGGTGTTGGTCCACCCGACGCCGAGCACCCCGCTCCGGAACACGTAGATGAGCACCACGCCGTAGGCGATCGCCGCGCCGGCCCACTCGGGCACGCGCCCCTCGGTGACCACGCTGAACACGTACCCGGCCCCCTCCATCTGAAGCATCAGGTAGGGCAGGAAGGCGAGCACCGAGAGCACGGCGAGGATGGCCGGGATGGCGCGGCTCTCGAAGCGGTGCGCGAACAGCTCGGCCTGGGTCACGTACCCGAACCTGCGGCCGAGCGCCGCCACGCGGGGCCCGAAGAAGTACCACGGCACGAGCCCCACGGTGGCGTAGGCGAGGATGTAGAACGCGGCGGCGCCGCGGCTGTACGCCCACCCCGGTCCGCCGAGGAAGGCGAAGGCGCTGAAGATCGAGGCGCCCATGATGAAGTACATGACGAGGAAGCCGAGCGAGCGGTCGCCCGCCACGTAGCCCTCGGTCGACTTCGAGGCGTGCCCGCCGGAGGCGAGCCCGATGACCAGCGACGCGATCAGGTAGCCGATCGTCACGAGGAAGACGATGAGCCACGCGGCCATCAGCCGGCGTCCCCGCGGGGATCGGGTCCACCGACCAGATCGGACGTCCCCACGACATCCGGCTCGACGCCCAGATCCGGCTCGACGCCCCGTCCGGCGCCCTCCCACAGGTAGAGACCGAGGAGGATCGCGAACGACAGGAGCAGGGCGGCGACCACGTAGGCCATCGAGAGCGGCATCCCGAGGATGCGGGGCTCGATACGCGCGAACAGCGGGTACACGGGCCAGATGACGGCGAGGAAGAGGAGCGCGTAGAAGATCGCCACGGCCACGTACACGCCGTGTCGGTCCGCCCGCCGGGGGTTCGGTCGCGGTCCGGCGCCCACGTCCGGGCCTCGTCGCGTTTCTTGCATGGACCGAAAAGGCCGCGCCGCACCCGCCCGGTCAAGCGTTGTCGCGTCCCGGCGCGCGGCCGATCTTGCAGTGCATGAGACGGATCGGGACACGGACGGGCGGCGCGGGCGTCGGCGCGTCGATCGCCATCGGGGCGCTCGCGTGTCTCGCGGCCGGCTGCCGGGCGGGGGGCGACGGGGCGGATTCCGGGGCCCGAGCGACGTCCGGGGGCCCGCCGCCCGCCGCCGCCCCGCCGTCGGCCGGCGCCGCGACCCCCGACCTCGACACCGGCACCCACGTGGTGCTGCTCGGCACCGGGACGCCCAACGCGGACCCGGAAAGCTCTGGACCGGCGACGGCGGTGCTGGTGGATGGCCACGCCTATCTGGTCGACGCGGGCCCCGGCGTCGTGCGTCGGGCGTCGGCGGCCGCCATCCGATACGGCAGCGCCGCGCTCGACGGCCCGAACCTCGACATCGCGTTCCTCACCCATCTCCACAGCGACCACACCGTGGGGCTCCCCGATCTCATGCTCACGCCGTGGGTGCTCGAGCGGGCGTCGCCCCTCCGTCTGTACGGACCGAACGGCACGGCCGACATGGCGGCGCACCTCACGGCCGCCTACCGGGCCGACATCGACAACCGCCGCTCGGGCCGGCAGCCGTTCACGCCAGACGGGTGGCGCGTCGAGGCGAAGGACGTCGATGAGGGGCTCGTGTACGAGGACGAGCGCGTGCGCGTGACCGCCTTCCGGGTGCCGCACACCGGGTGGGCGGAGGCGTTCGGGTACCGCTTCGAGACCGCCGACCGCGTGATCGTCATCTCGGGCGACACGGCGCCGAGCGACGCGGTCGTCGAGGCGTGCGACGGGTGCGACGTGCTCGTCCACGAGGTGTACTCGGCCGCCGCGTTTCGCGGCCGGACGTCCGAGTGGCGGGCGTACCACGCGCAGGCGCACACCTCGTCCGTGGAGCTCGCCGGGCTCGCCGTCCGGGCCCGGCCCGGGATCCTCGTGCTCACGCACGAGCTCCTGTGGGGCGTCACCCCCGACGCGCTCCTGGGGGAGATCCGGGCCGCCGGGTACACGGGCCGGCTCGCGTTCGGACGCGACCTCGAGGTCTACTGAGGGTAGGTCCGGTCATCTCGCGCCCGCCGGGCGCCAGTCGGCCACCTCGTCGCGCCCGCCCCAGCTCGTCACGGCCCGCGCGTCCGACCCGTCGGGCCGCACGATCCAGATGTCGGTCTGATCGTCCACCGTCGCGGTGTACGCGATCCACTCGCCGTCGGGCGACCAGACGGGCCAATTGCCGTCGTGCGCGCCGGTGACCTGCGCGGCCCCCGTGCCGTCGGCGTTCATCACGAAGATGTGACAGGCTTCCTCGCCGCACTCGTGGAATGCGAGCCGGGTGCCGTCCGGCGACCAGTGCGCCAGGCAGTCGAACCCCGGGCGGTGCGTGAGCCGGGTCTCGTTCGTCCCATCGGCGTCCATCACGAAGATCTCGCCGTCCAGCTCGCGCTGCTCGTTCCTGATCTGCCGGCAGAACGCGATCCGGCGCCCATCGGGCGAGAAGCGCGGCGCCCCCTCGTAGGACTCGTTCCTGGTCAGCCGGCGGGGGTTCGAACCGTCGGCGTCCATGAGCCAGATGTCGCGGGCGGAGTGGCCCTCCGCGAGCGCATCCCGTGTCGACACGAACACGATCGTCGAGCCGTCCGGCGAGAACGAGGCCCCCCCGTCGTGGCCCGGATTGCGACTGAGGTTCAGGCGGTCCGACCCATCCGCCCGGACGGTATAGACCTCCAGGTCCCCCTCGACGTCGCTCTCGAACAGGATCCGCTCGCCGTCCGGTGACCACATGGGCCCGTAGTCGGCCCCGGAGTCGGACGTGATGCGCGTGAACGAGTCCGTGCCCAGCACGTGCAGGTAGAGGTCCATGTCCGCTCCGTCACGGTCGGATGCCAGCACGAGCTCGGGCGCGGCGGTGGCCCCCGCGTCGACCGATGGACGCCCGGATTCGTGGGCCGTGTCGTCCCCGCCGGGTGCACAGGCGGCCGACAGGCCGGCCAGCAGGGCCGCCATGGCCGGGCGGATCGATCGGTTGGATGGACGGCGGCTCATGCGCTCCCTCCCGTTCGGGGTAGCCCTGGCAAGCTCTCTCCGGCCGCCCGGGTTGTCGCTCACGCTGGGGGCCGACGGAGGCCGGGAGATTGGATGAATCCGCCACGACGGGCGCGCCCGGTCGACCGCGGGCGCCTCACGCCCCGTCGGGCACGTAGTTCGGGTACTCGAGCCGTGCGGCCCGGTATGCCGTGGGGGTCGTGCGGGTGAACTCGCGGAAGTCTCGGATGAGGTGCGCCTGGTCGTAGTAGCCGCAGCGGTACGCGACCCGCGACCAGTCGAGCGCCTCGCCGACATCCTCGAGGGCGATGACCCGCTGGAAGCGGAAAACGCGCTGGATCGTCTTGGGCGTCACCCCCACCCAGCGCTCGAACAGACGCAGCAGCGTGCGGTGGCTCACCCCGAGCTCCGCCGCCAGATCGATCACCGACAGACCGGGTCCGGCCCGCTGCATGGCCGCGAGCGCGGCGCACACGCTGGCTGGCGGTGTGTCGGGACCGCCCCCCATCCGCCGCCGCAGCACCTCCTCGAGCACGGCGAACGCCGCGAGCGGGTCGTCCGCCTCAGCCACCCGCTCCCACGCCTCGTCCGCCAGCCCTCCGAGCACGTGGTCGAGCTCGACGACATGTCCGGCCACCTCCCGCGCCGGAAACCCGAGGAAGGGGAACACCGCGCCCGGACGGAAGCGGATCCCCAGCAGCCGCACTCGCCCCGGCACATCGAGTGTGTAGGGCTCGACGCGCTCGCCCGAGATCCAGGTGGTCGCGTACCGCGTGATCTCCCCGGTGTCGTTGCGCACGAGGCCCGGCGCGTCCCCGAGGTTGAAGTGGACGGTGACGCCGCCGTCCGGGAACAGCACCTGGCGGGGGTGCCGCAGATCCCGGGCGGCCACGTACCAGAAGTGGTCCACGAAGCCGTCGAGGGGCGGGCCTGGCACGTGCCGGTGCAAATCCATACGGCCACGATCGCCCCGCGAGCGGCCGCTCGCCAGCCCGCCGAGGGGCGCACGTGGCGGATTCATCCAATCGCGGTGTCGGCCGCGACGACACCCTCCTCCGGATCCGCGCGGGTCGGGAGCCCGCGTCCTCGTGAACCGGTCTCTGGGAGGCAGCCGTGGGTGAAGGAGTGAACGTCGTAGGTGTCCTCGTCGCGGCCGTCGTCAACATGGTGGTGGCGGCGGTCTGGTACTCGCCGGTCCTGTTCGCGCGCGGGTGGATGTCGGCGGTGGGACAGAGCGAGGAGACGTTGCGGGCGGCCGCGGGACGAGGCTACGCGCTCGCCGGTCTGGCGTCGCTCATGGCCGCTTTCACGCTGGCGTCGAGCCTCAGCGCGTTCGGTCTGTCGGGGTTCATGGACGGAATGCTCCTCGGGCTCGAGTACGGCGTCGGGATCGTCGCCATGTACATCCTGTCGATCATGGCCTTCGAGGCGCGGCCGCTGCGGCTCATCGCCATCGACGTCGGCTACGCCGTCGTCGCCCTCGCGGCGATGGGGGGGGTGTTGGGGCTGTTCTGAGAATCGGGCCGGCCGGCGGGGTCACCCCGTCCGGCCGTCCGCGCCGCTGTACGACGAATCACGATCCCCCCCGGACGACGGTGCCACGGCCACCCGTCGGGTGGGGCACCGCCGCCCGCAAGGGCGGGGGGGGACCTGGGGACTCTCTCGAAGCCGGAGCGACGCCCCCGCTCAGTTCGGCGGGTGGACGCTCGGGGCGCCGTGGTCGCGTTCCCTGCCGATCCGCGGGCCGTGCATGTCGGCGCCGCCGCGGGTGTTGTCGATGACCGCGATCCACTGCCGGATCGAGCCGGGGAAGGGGTCGGGCCGCGCGTGGCCGCCCAGCGGATCCGTGTACCACACCTCGGGCCCGTCGGCGTTCGAGATACGGAGCGAGTTGACGTCGAAGTCGCGAGCCACGCCGTCGAACGGCGAGCGCGGGTCGTCGTACGCGATGCCCTGGATCTCACCCTCGCGGGTCGCCTCCTCGCAGTCGCCGCCGCGCGCCCGGAGCCCGCCCACGGTCTCGTAGCACAGCGCCATCGGCCGTCCGGTGAGGTCGCTGAGCGATGGATCGAAGAAGCGGGACGGGCGCGACACGTTGAAGTACGGGTTGATCGACACGAGGGAGCGCCTGTTCGTCGTGCGCAGCTGCTCCGACACCTCCCAGCGCTCCCGGAGGCCGCCGAAATTCGAGCGCTCGCCGGCCGAGACGAGGATCAGGCTCTCGGCGCAGGCGCGCGTCGGGATGATCCGCTTCCCGCCGCCGTCGGGCGAGGTGGCCGGCGACGGGGTGCCCACGTGGACGTGGTTCCCCGTGCACGTGTCCACGAACTCGCCGGCGTCACCGATCTTGGTCATGAACACCATGCTCACCGCCGAGCCGTCCGAACAGCGTGCGTGGTACATGATCTCGTGCATGTTGTTGGTGAACGCGTCCTTCGAGTGCGTGCCCTGGTGCAGCTTGATAAGCAGGTGACAGCGGGCCTCGAACACCGCGTCGGCCGGACCGCCGAAGCTCATGCGCACGTCGTTCTCGTACTCGATCTTGTGGCCGACGTGGTCCTCGTGGCGCGACATGCCGGGGTCGTAGATGTCGAGCTGCTCGTTCGCGTATCCGAACGGGAGCGGACCGATCTCGTCGAAGATGGCCGACCCGGACGGATCCGCGCCGTGCTCGTGTCCGAACGAGCAGCCGGTGACCGGGTCGATCGGCGGGTGCCACGTCGGGTAGAGCTTCCCATCGGGCCCGACCGTCGAGTAGGAGTCGTGGATCTCCTTGCTGCACGTGTCGAACGGCCCCGGCGTCCACGTCCCGTACGCCGCGCTCAACTGGCCCGTAGGCGCGACGTCGCCGGGGTTGTTGAACGTGGGCGTGTTGGTGCAGGCCCAGGTGATGGCCCCCATGCCGATCGCCGCGACGGCGAGCCGGGCGAGACGGGGCGGGCTTCGATCGAGCATGCTCCCTCCTGCGTGGTTCGACGATCGGGACGGGCGGGCCCCGCTCAATGCCAGGTCAGGCCGAGACCGGCCTGCAGCAGACCCAGGGTGGCGTCCCCCACCGCCGGGTCCCCGTTGAACTTCAGATCCGCGAACGGCGCGAGCGTGAGGCTCGCGAACGGCGTCAGCGACAGCGTCTCGGTGATCGGATAGTCGTAGCCCAGCCCGCCGGTGATCCCGAACGTGAGGGCGGTGAGCTCGTCCCCTTCCTCCGAGGCCCGGAAGCCGACGGCGCCGGCGCCCGCCTTGAGGTGGAAGCGGGCGTCGGGATCGGCGTAGAACAGGGCGACCGCACCGAGCGAGGCGAGGAACTGCCGGACCCCCTCGTCGCCGCGGGTCCACAGATCGAACTCGCCTCCCAGGAGGAGCCTCCGACTCAGCGTGCCGCCGAACCGGACGTGGCCCGCGATTCCCGGCTTCGGCGTGCTCGCGCACACGCCGCACGCGACCTGGTCCAGACCGCCTCCAAGACCCACCGCGATCCACTGGCCGTCGCGCACGGGGACGTCCCCCTGGGCGAAGGCCGCGCCCGGCGCCAGCGCGCCGAGCGCGACGCACAGCCCGAGCGCGGCGACGAGCGCGGCGACGCGCGCGTCACTTCCGCGCAGGGCGCGGCTCCCGATCCCGTCTGACGACACCGTCATAGCGTGCCTCCCCGGTTCCCCATCCCGGCCGCCCGCGCGACCGCCGCGCGGCGCGAGCCGACGGCCCCGCCACCCCCCGAGCCAGGAGCGTGCCAGACGCGGGGCCCCCGCCTAAGTGGAAGCCCGCCACCCACCTGACGATTCCGGAGCCCGAAAGCCGCGGGAAACGGCTTGCGCAGCGGGCGAAAAGTTTGCGCCCGTCGGCCGACGCGTGGGGGGCTGTGTGGAAGTCGGCCCCTTCGAACGTTGACTGAGGGGCCCGCCGCGCGCGCGTCCCCCGCGCGGCTCCTCCCCGGGACACCGGTCCCGGTTTCGACATCGAGGGCAGAGAGCGACACCGTGACCCGCACGCACAGGACGATTCGTGCCTGACGGTCCCCCGGGCGGCAACGACGGGGGTCCGTCCCCGGACGCGGACGTGCACGATCCCAACGGCCGGCTGAGCCGCCTCGAGGTGACTCGGGCCGGCCGCACGTCCGTCGTGGATGTCGACCGCATCGACAGGATCGAGGCTGCCGACTACTACGTGCGGCTCCACGTGGAGGAGGCCACGCACCTGCTCCGCATCACGATGAAGGAGCTCGAGCGCAGGCTCGACCCCGCGCGCTTCGTCCGCATCCACCGCTCCCACATCGTTCGCGTCGACGTCATCCGCGAGCTGCGACCGCACCCCGGCGGCGGCTACCTGGTCATCCTCGACGACGGCACCCGGCTCCCGCTGTCGCGCAGCCGTCGGAGGAAGCTGGAAGGCGCGCTGGACCAGCGTCTGTAGACGATGTTGGCCCCGTCCGTTCGGCGGGCACATGTTCCGGGCATGCGCCGTGCACCCCTCTCCGGGCTGGTCTCGCTTTTCGCGGCGGTCGCGGTCCCCGCCCCGGGGGTCTCGGCCCGCGCGTCGTCGGCCCCGGCCATCCTCGGGCCGCAGGTCGTCGAGGGCCGCTCGCGCGTGGCCTTGCGGGACGAACAGGATCCGGACCCGCGCGCGGTGGACGCGGCCCGCGAGCGTGCGCACCACGCCCAGCGCGATTTCGAGCGCGAGCGACGCCGGGCCTTCCCGCGCGGTGCGTGGTACTCCGGGCGTTGCGACGAGCTCGTGGGCCGCTTCTGCCTGACCCACGAGGGCGACGACGAATGGACGCCGGTCCCGGACCCGCCGGCCGTCGTGGAGGGCCGCGCGCGTCTGCTGGCCACGCTCGATTCGGCCGCGGGGACGCTCCCCGGCGACGAATGGATCATCGGACAGCGGGTGGGCTACGGGGTGGAGGCCGGCGAACCGGACGGGGCCCTGGCGGTCGCGCACTCCTGCGCCGGTCGCCCGTGGTGGTGCGCCGCGCTCGAGGGATACGTGCTCCACCACGAGGGGCGGACCGAAGCCGCGGAGGCGGCCTTCGATCGGGCGCTGGCCGCGCTCCCACCCGCCGCCGCCTGCCGGTGGCGGGATGTGTCGGATCTGCTGGAGGGGGACGACCGGAGCCGATACCGCGACCTCGCGTGCGGGAGCCCGGAGCGCGCCGCGTTCGAGCGCGAGTTGTGGCTCCTCTCCGACCCGTCGTGGGCGGCGCCCGGTCTCGAGCGCCGCGCGGAGCACCTCGCGCGGCGCGTGCGGGTGGAGCTCCAGCGGGATGCCGCCTCCGGATACGGCGTCCCGTGGGGCCGCGACCTCGAGGAGCTCACGATCCGCTACGGGTGGCCGGCGGGCTGGGACGTCGACTGGCGACACGAGCCCGGTCTCGGCACGGAGCGCTCGATCGAGGCGCACCGCCCTGCGTCCGCGCAGCGCTTCATGGCGCTCGACGTGTCACGGCCCGACGAGCCCACGCGCTGGAAGCTGGAGGATGACGAGCCGCGCAGCGCGTGGGCGCCGCCGGGGGGAGTGGTGTCGGACACCCTCGCTCCACAGATCGCGGTGTTTCGACGCGGGGGCCGGCGACTGGTGGTGGCCGCCCTCGACCCGCCCGCGGACTGCGCCCGGCACGCGGGCGTGTACCTGGCGAGTCGGCATGCGGTGGTGGCCCGCGACGAGGGCGAGCATCGCGTGCTGCGCGCACTGGAGCCCTCCACCTGGGAGGCGGAATGGGTCGGGGTCGAGACCGCGTGCGCCGGGCGCCCGGGGCGGGCCCGCGCCCGCCGTCCCCTGCCGGCCGGCGCGCCGTGGCTGTCCGACATCCTGCTGTTCGAGCCCGGCCAAGCCTTGCCCGGCACGCTAGATGCAGCGCTCGACGTGGTTCGGGGCTCGAATCGGGTGCGACCGGGCGAGTCCGTGGGGGTGTTCTGGGAGTGGTATGCTCCACCCGGCGCCGCCTCGGTCACCGTCGAGCTGACGCGCGAGAACCGCAGCTTCCTCCGCAAGGCGTTGGAATGGACGGGGTTGGCGGATCATCGCGGCGAGCGGGCGGGCGTGCGCTGGACGGACCCGGGCGCCGTCGTGGGGCGGGGGCGCGCGATCCGGCTCGAACTCCCGGATCTCCCCCCGGGGCAGTATCGTTTGACGTTGCAAGTGCAGTCTGCACGGGTGGGTAGGGTGCTCGCGACGAGGGAGCTCATCGTCGAGAGGTAGCTCGGAAGGGGGGGCATGGGCGACGTGCTGGGGTGGCTGCAGACGAACTACGTCGAGCTGGGACTCATCGCGGTCCTCATCCTCGCGATCGTCTGGCTGTACGTCCGGTCCCGGAGCGCCGCGGCCCGCGCCGACGAGCACGCGTCCGCGCAGAAGACGCTCGAGCAGCGCATGGAGGCCATCGAGTCCTCCGCCGATGCCTTCATCCTCACGGGCGGCGGCGACCGCTGCGTGTTCTCCAACCCGGCCGGGGCCGCGCTGTTCGGCTACGGAAGCCCCAGCGAGCTGTTCGGGAAGAGCTGGCGCACGCTGATCTCCGACTCCGACGTGCCGCGCATGGAATCCCAGGTGATCCCCACGCTCAAGAAGGGGGGACGCTGGGTCGGCACCCTGCGCGGGCGCACGCGACACGGCGATCTCGTCCCGCTCGACGTGTCGGTGAGCTCCGTGCGCGGCGGATATCTGTTCATCATGCGGAACCGTCGTGCGGCCGCCGACGAGGGCGACGGCGACCCGTTGCGGTTCGAGTCGCTCGTCAGCAGCGCCGCGAACCCCCTCATCCTCGTCGGCCGGGACCTCCACATCCTCGAGTGGAACCCCGAGGCCGAGCGCGAGCTCGGTAGGCCGCGCGAGCGCGTCCTCCGTACCTCCTTCCTCGAGCTGTTCGAGCGCGAGGAGCAGGCGAGGGTGAAGGAGCAGCTCCTGTCGGTGCTCTCGACCGGCGAGCGCCGCAGCTTCGAGGCGACCCCCCCCACCGAGGAGGACCCGGAGTCCGAGCGCATCTTCCTGTGGAACGTCACGTTCGTGCCCGCGGAAGGCGGCGGCCAGCTCGCCTGCATGGGGCAGGACGTGACGGGGATCAAGGCGACCGAGAAGGACCTCAGCCGGCAGGAGAACCTGTACCGGATGCTGGCCAACAACTCCAGCGATCTGGTGGGGGTGCACGACCTGGAGGGCACGTTCACGTACGTGAGCCCGTCGTGCACCACGCTGCTCGGCTACACTCAGCAGGAGCTGGTCGGCAAGGATCCGTACCAGCTCAGCAACACCGACGACTGGAAGGGCGTGCAGGCGGCGTTCGCCGCCGCGAGGACCGGTCGCCACACGCGGACCGACCTGCGGCTGCGCACGAGCTCGAACCAGTACACGTGGTTCGAGATGTCGGTGCGTCCCATCTACGACAACCTGGGCGCCATCGTCCAGATCCAGACCAGCTCGCGCGACATCAGCGAGCAGAAGGCGTTCGAGAACCAGCTCGCGCACCAGGCGCTGCACGAGCCGCTCACGGGGCTCCCGAACCGCAGCCTGTTCATGGACCGCCTCACGCACGCGCTCATCCGCGCGAAACGCACCGGCGGCACCGTCGCGGTCATGTTCATGGACCTCGACCGGTTCAAGATCATCAACGACTCCATGGGCCACGAAGCGGGCGATCGGCTGATCCAGGCCGTGGCGCGACGCGTCCAGTCGGTCGTGCGGGCGGGCGACACGGTGGCGCGTCTGGGTGGCGACGAGTTCGGGGTTCTCCTCGAGTACGGGATCTCCCAGTCGGACGCGGAGGCCGTGGCGCAACGCATCCTGGCCGAGATCGAGCCGCCGTTCACCTTCTCGGGCCAGGAGATGTACGTCTCCTCGAGCGTCGGGATCGCGTTCAGCTCCTCGGAGGTCGAGGACCCCGAGGATCTCCTCCGCTACGCGGACGTAGCCATGTACCGGGCCAAGAGCGAGGGCCCCGGGAAGTACAGGGTGTTCGATCCCGAGGTCGACTCGCGCGCCACCGGCCGTCTGGCGATGGAGACCGACCTGCGCCAGGCGATAGACCGCGAGCAGCTGTTCAACACCTACCAGCCGATCGTCTCGCTCCATACGGGCCGCATCACCGGGGTCGAGGCGCTCGTGCGCTGGAAGCACCCGGAACGTGGGCTCGTGGGGCCGGACGAGTTCATCCCGGTGGCCGAGGAGACCGGGCTCATCGTGCCGCTCGGCTACCTGGTCATGCGCCGGGCGCTCGAGGCGCTGCACACCTTCCAGGAGATCGTGGGCGACAAGCGCGAGCTCGTCATGGCCGTCAACCTATCCACCCGGCAGTTCGAGCAGCCCGATCTCGAGAAGGACATCATGGCGATCCTCGAGGAGACCGGGACGCGGCCCGAGCAGCTCCGGATCGAGATCACCGAGAGCGAGTTGATGCGCGACACCGGGCGCATCGGCCAGCTCAAGAAGCTCGGTCTGCAGATCGCCATCGACGACTTCGGGACCGGGTACTCCTCGCTCTCCTATCTCAGGAACGTGGAGGCCGACTCGCTCAAGATCGACCGCTCGTTCGTTGACGGGCTCGGAACGCACCCCGAGGACGAGGCGATCATCCGGACGGTGGAGACGCTGTCGCGCGCGCTCCAGCTCGATGTGACCGCGGAGGGGGTGGAGACGGAGCACCAGCTGCGGCTGCTGCGCGAGATCGGGGTCGACTCGGGCCAGGGCTTCTTCTTCGCGCGACCGGCGCCGGCGGACGAGATCCGCGAACTGTTCGAGCAGGATCCGAGCTGGTAGGGCGGACCGACCCGAGGCCCGGCCGGCTCCGGGCCCGGACGAAGCCCGGCCCGGCGATCCCCGAACCACACCCTGCCCGAACCCTCGCGTTCGTCCGTGTGCAAGACGAGCGGTGGCCGTCGTCGTATGTGGCGACGGGGCCGGAGGTCGGCGATCCAGCGACGGGAGCGACGTGAGCATCGACTGGAGCACGGTGTACCGGGACACCTACCAGGAGCTGCACCGGTTCCTGACCGGCAAGGTGTGGGACCCCGAGCGGGCCCACGACCTGGCGCAGGAGACGTTCACGCGGGCGCTGCGGCACGAGCCCGACAACCCGCGCGCTTGGCTGTTCTCGGTGGCCGCCAACTTGGCGCGAGACGAGGCGCGCGGTGCCGTCAGGCGGCGCCGCCACCTCCAGCTCCTGAAGACCGAGACCGAAGCGGGCGATCCGGTCGCGCCGGCCGGAACCGCCCGCCTCGAGCGGGAGGAGACGAAGCGCGAGGTACGCGAGGCGCTCGAGCGGCTGGGCGACCGGGACCGCGAGGTGCTCCTCCTGTGGAGCTCGGGGAACAGCTATCGGGAGATCGCGGACATCACGGGGCTGGCCGTGGGCGCGATCGGGACGACCCTGGCGCGGGCGCGGAAGCGCCTCGTGGACGAATACGAAGGACTGGAGACCGATGTCACACGCCACAGAGGGTGACCTGCACGCGTACCTGGACGGTGCGCTGTCCGCGATCGATCCCGACGCGGCCGAGCGCCTGACCGTGCACCTGGCGCGGTGCGCCGACTGCCGGGCGCGTCTGGAGCGCGAGCGGGCGGTGCGCGACCGGAGCACCGAGCTCCTGGCCGTCGCGTTGCCGGATACGGTCGACATCCCGCCCTTCGAGGCGATCGAGGGCGCTGCGGGCGCCGGGCCGGGGAGGGGATACGCCGCCCGGATGCGCCACCTCGCGTGGGCGGCGAGCGTCGCGGTCGCCGTCGGGGCGGGGTGGATCGGTCACGCGCTCCTCGGTGGGACGGGGGAGGCGGTCCCCGGTGTCCGGTCGGCCTCCGGGGAGGTATCCGGGGGGCCGGCCGCGACCGCCGATCGGCTCGCGAATGCCGAGGCGGACGTGCCCGAGGAGATGTCCGAGGCCCGCCGGAACGAGGCCCCGGGCGGGGCGGCCGGTCGTGCGGAGGGGGCAGCGGGGGCGGCCCCCCGCGACGAGCTGCCGCGGGCGCCTGCGCCGCGCGGGCAGGGGGGCGCGGCGCCCGCGGAGGCGCCGCATCTCCAGAGCGCGAAGGTCGAGGAGGGTGGTGCGCGGGGCGCGGCGGCGGAGGACGCGATCGCATCGGGCCCGCCGAGCCGGTCCGCGCAGGAGCGGGTCGAGGCCGGGGAGGCCGATTCGGTGCGGCTGGAGGCCGAGGCGGTGACTCCCGAGGTACTCCGCTCGGTGGCGTCGAGCGTCGTGGACGCGCGCCAGGACATCGAGGCCCGCGGCGAGCTGTTCGCCAACGCCGTGTGGCGCCCCGCCACGCTCGAGGAGGCCGCGGCCTGGCTGGGCCGCCCGCTTCTCGCCGTGGCCGCGCTGGATGTCGCGGAGATCACGGTGTCGGAGGTGGAGGGCCTGCGGGTGGTACGGGTACGCCAGACGCTCCCGGGCGGGGAGCCGATCGAGATCGTGCTCGAGCGGCCCTCGGCCGCGTTCGCCGACTCCGACCGGGCGAGGGCGGGGGCCGACGAGCCGGCGGCCCGGTCCGGGGAGAGCCCCGCATCCGCGGTCGGGCTCAACGACCGGGCCGCCGGTCTGTGGCGTCAGGTCGGCCGGCTGGGGGCCGCGGCGGCGACCCCCGTCGAGGGTGTGCGCGCGCTCATCGACGGCGTATGGGTGACCGTGGCGGCTCCGGTGGCATCGGATTCCCTGCGTGCCATAGTTTCCCGCATCGAACGAGCCCGGCGACCCTGAGCCTCCGCTTCGCCCGGGGCCGGCCACGGACGGGAGCGGCCAACCCATGCACCACCACACGAAACCCCTTCGGGTCGCCGTCATCGCCGTGCTCGCGGGTCTCGCATGCACGACATCGGGCCCGCCGGACGGGGCGGCCGGGGGCACGCCCGAGGAGGTGCTGGCCGATTCGCTCGTCGGCGCATGGCTCGAGGCCGCCGGCGGGCTGTCCACGTGGGAGGCGATCGGCTCGGCGCGCTACACGATCACGACCGTGTGGTTCGATTCGCTCGGAAACGTCGAACGCATGCGGCCCAGGCGGGTCGAGATGCGGAAGACCGCGGACGGCGAGCAGGCCCGCGTCGAACGACCCGAAGGGGAGGGCCTGTACGTCCAGACCTTCACGGGGAACGGCGCCTGGGCCACCCTGAACGGCCGTCCGCTCCCGCCCGGCGATCCGGTGGTCGAGGAGACGGAGTACGTCGGCCGCGATGTCGTGTACTGGTTCGGGCTGCCGTACAAGCTCTACGACCAGGGGGTGAACCGCCGCGCCCGGGCGCTCGACGACGGGGGATACGAGGTGGCGGTCACCTTCGGCGACGACATCGGCGCGCACCCGGGGGACCGGTACTTCTACTATTTCCTCGACGAGGACCCGTTCCCGGAGGAGGTACACTACATCGAGCAGGACCACGAGGAGATCGATCGGAATCGCACGGTGTGGAGCGGGTTCGGGCACGTGGGCGAGTTCACCTACGTGATGCGGCGCACCTGGGTGGACTCGCTCGGCAAGCCGACCAAGGAGCTCCGCATCGACGACGTCCAGCTCGATCCATCGCTCGCCGATTCGCTGTTCGCCACGCCCCGTCCCTGACGCCTCGACACCGGGTTTGCGCGCCGTTCACCGCGCGATCTAGCTTGGCGTCCTTCGAATGCACGGCGGTCGGGCGACACCCGGCGGCCCCAAGATCCCACGATTTGGACACGCGATGAGCTCCACCCTCAGAACGACGCTCCACCGACTCCTCGATGCGCCGGGTCCCTCGGGGTTCGAGTCCGCGGCCGCGACCGTGTGGCGCGAGATCGCCGGCGAGTTCGCGACCGAGGTCTGGTCCGACGTGCACGGAAACGTCTACGCCGCCCTCGGGTCCGAAGGCGCACCGACGGTGATGCTCGCCGGGCACGTGGACGAGATCGGGCTCATGGTGCACTACATCGACGACGACGGATACCTGTTCGTGCGCGCGGTCGGCGGGTGGGATCCGTCGGTGCTCGTCGGCCAGCGCATCGAAGTGCTGGCCGCGGACGGCCCGATCCCGGGCGTGGTCGGCCGCAAGGCGATTCACCTGATGGGTCAGGAAGATCGGGACAAGGCCGTCAAGCTGAAGGAGTTATGGGTCGATGTCGGCGCCGCCGATGGCGACGAGGCGCGCTCGCGCGTGTCGGTCGGAGACGTCGCCGTGATCCGCTCCGATACCCTCGATCTCGGAGAGCACGTGATCGCGGCGCGCTCGATCGACGACCGGGCGGGAGCCGCCGTGGCGCTCGAGGCGTTGCGACGCGCGGGCGAGAAGGGGGTCTCGGTGCGTCCGGTGGCCGTGGCCACGGCCCAGGAGGAGATCAGCCTGCGCTCGGGCGGCGGGGCCCGGACCTCGAGCTACGGGCTGGCGCCCCACGCGGCGATCGTGATCGACGTCACGCACGCCACCGATCACCCGCACATGGACAAGAAGGAGCACGGGGATGTGCGGCTGGGCGCGGGGCCCGTGCTCAGCCGGGGAGCGGTGATCAACCATCGTCTGCTCGCGGTCATGAGCGCCGCGGCGGAGCGTGCCGACATCTCCATCCAGTGGCAGGCGTCGCCCTCGTCCACCGGGACCGATGCCGACAGCATCTTCACGAGCCGGACCGGAGTCGCCACGGCGGTGGTGTCGCTCCCCAACCGCTACATGCACAGCCCCAACCAGCTGGTCGACCTGCGCGACCTCGACGCGGCGGCCGAGCTGATCGCGGAGACCCTCGTCGGGCTCGATCCGGACGAGGCCTTCGTGGCCTGACGGCCGCATTCGACTCGCGGGACGCGCCGCCGCCATGAGCGCCGAGCCTTTCACGCCCCCCGCCCGCAGCCGTGCGGTCGAGGACTATCTCAAGGCCGTGTACAAGCTCCAGCAGGACGTCGAATCGGTGTCGACCACGGCGCTCGCCGAGGAGCTGGGCCGCTCGGCGGCCTCCGTGACGAACATGGTGAAGGCGCTCGCCGAGCAGCGACTCCTCGAGCACACGCTCTATCGGGGGGTCCATCTCACCGCGCTGGGCGAGCTGACGGCGCTCCGCATCATCCGCCGCCACCGGGTCATCGAGCTGTACCTGATCGAGCGGCTGGGGTACACGTGGGAGGGAGTGCACGAGGAGGCCGAGCGGCTCGAGCACGCGGCGAGCGATGCGCTCATCGACCGCATGGCGCGGGCGCTCGGGGAGCCTGCGGTCGATCCGCACGGTTCGCCGATCCCGACCCGCGATGGGGTGATCGCCGATACGCCCTGGATCCCGCTCGAGGAGCTGGGCGAGGGCGGCGCGGGGGTCGTGCGCGAGGTGTCGGACGACAGCGCCGAGGCATTGCGCCGCCTGGCCGCACTCGGTCTGTTCCCGGGCACCCGGATTCGCCTCCTCGGCGTCTCCGGCGGCCTGGCCCGTCTGGAGGTGGACGGCGCCGAGGCGGAGATCGACCGGGCCCTCGCCCGGTCGGTGTTCGTGCAACTCGACGAGACCGGCACGGACGGACCACCATGAGCCCGACCTTGAAGGCGGATGGAGACAGCTGGCGGGCGCGGCTCGGGGGGACGCGTGACGAGCCCGTCGTCCTCTTCTTCTGCGTGACCACGGATCAGCGACCGTACCGGGTGGTCCGGGTGGCGTCGGGCCGCTTCTCGGCCGACGCCGGGCTCGCGCGGCTCTCCGAGGACGACCTGCGGGCCATGTTCGAGGCCTCGACGTCTCTGGGCGCCCCCCTCGAGTACCCGACCTACGGCCCTTGACCCGCGGTCCGCGCGCCGCGCCGCCCGCCCGCGTCGATCTGCACCTCCATTCCACCGCCAGCGACGGCACCCTGACGCCGGCGGCTGTGGTCCGCCGGGCGGCCGAGGCCGGGCTGGCCGGCCTGTCGCTCACCGATCACGACACGACGGCCGGGATCGACGAAGCGCGGGGCGAAGCCCAGCGGCGAGGGGTCGCGTTCGTGGTGGGCGCGGAGCTGTCGGCCAACGAGCCCGGCAGCTCGGTCCACTTGCTCGCGTACGGGTTCGACTCCGCCGACGGGAACCTGCAGGCGTTCTTCACACGATACGACGAGGATCGCCGTGCCCGCGGCCGGGCTATGGTGGACCGCCTCCGTGCCGAGGGAGTGGAGCTGTCGTACGAGGACGTCGAGGCGCAGCACGGGGATGCCGCGCCCACCCGCGCCCACGTGGCGCGGGCCCTGGTGGCCGGCGCGCACGTGAGCCGTGAAGAAGAGGCGTTCGAGCGCTATCTTTCACGTGGCGGACCCGCGTTCGTTGAAAAGCGGGAAGTGGTGCCTGCCGAGGTGTTCGAGGTCGTGCACCGGGCGGGCGGCGTGGTGCTGCTCGCCCACCCCGGACGGATGTTCGGGCCGGGTCGAGTGCGCCGCTGGGCGGCCGAGGGGCTGGATGGGATCGAGGTGTTCCACCCGGCCAACTCCGCCGCCACGCGGAGCCGGCTGCGGGCGCTGGTGAAGGAGCTCGGGCTACTCGAGAGCGGCGGCTCGGACTTCCATGGGCCGGGAACCCGCCGGTCGGAGCTGGGGACCGAGCCGGTCCCCGCCCGCTGGATGGAGGAGATCCTCGAGCGCTGCCGCGGGTAGCGGGGCGGTCCGGGGCGAACCGGCGGGAGCGGTCGCGGGGCCTGGTGGGGCGATGGCGAACGACATACGGGAAACGAGGGTCGTGGCGAACGACGAGAGCATTCACGAGCACGAGCTGATCATCGTGGGGGCCGGTCCGGCGGGGCTGTGCGCGGCGCTGTACGCCGGGCGCTCCGAGATGGACGCGGTGCTCCTCGAGGCGGGCTTCCCGGGCGGGCAGCTCCTCCTCACCGAGCTGGTGGACGACTATCCGGGGATCGAGGAGGTGGGCGGCATGGAGCTCGCCCGCCAGATGGCCGACCACGCGGCGAAGTTCGGCGTGGATGTGACCCGGGGCCACGTGGAGCGGGTGAGCCGCGAGGCCGATGGGACGTTCCGCGTCGAGGTCGACGGGGGCGGGCAGTACCGGGCGCCGGCCATCGTATATACGGCCGGGGGGACCCCCAAGAAGCTCGACGTGCCCGGCGAGATGGAGTACATGGGGAAGGGCGTGTCGTACTGCGCGATCTGCGACGGCGCGTTCTTCAAGGGCGAGGAGATCGCGGTGATCGGCGGCGGGGACTCCGCCGTCGAGGAAGGCGAGTTCCTGACGCGCTACGGAAGCTCGGTGACGCTGGTTCACCGGCGCGACGAGCTCCGCGCGCAGGCGGTCCTCCAGAAGCGGTTCCTCGCCAACCCCAAGACCGGCGTCGTGTGGGACACGGTGGTGGACCGGATCGTCGGAGACGGGAAGCAGGCCACCGGGCTCGCGCTGCGGGACGTGAACACCGGCGAGCGCTCGGAACTTCCAGCCACGGGCGTGTTTATCTTCATCGGATTCACCCCGAACGTGAACGTGCTCGACTTCCACGTCGACCACGATCCGGGAGGGTACATCGTGACGGACCGCGACATGCGGACCTCGGTGCCCGGGTTCTTCGTGGCAGGCGATGTGCGGTCCCAGCTCGTGCGGCAGATCACGACCGCGGTCGGCGATGCCACCACGGCGGTGTTCGCGGCGGAGAAGTACCTGCAGGACCTGCACGAGCGGGCCGAGACGGCCGAGGATGCCGTCACGCGCGCCGCTCGGGAGCGACAGACGGTATGAGCGACATGACCGATACGGGTGTGAGCGCGCGGCCTCTGGTGACCTTGAGCCCCGAGGCGGCGGCCAAGGTGCGCGAGTTCCAGGAGAACGACAACTCGCCGGACTCGGTGCTGCGCGTGAGCGTGGTGCCCGGCGGCTGTTCGGGCTTCGAGTACGGGCTCGACCTCGACACCGAGGTCCGCGAGGACGACTTCTCCTTCGAGAGCGAGGGCGTCCGGGTGGTGGTGGATCCGTTCAGCGCGCAGTACCTGGCGGGCGTCTCGATCGGGTATCACAGCTCGTTTCAGGGCACCGGGTTCACGTTCTCGAACCCGAACGCCACCGGGAGCTGCGGCTGCGGGACGTCGTTCGCGGTCTGACGACGCGGCCATGCGGGTTCGCCGGCTCACGGTCGGTCCGTTCCAGTCCAACTGCTACCTGCTCGGGCCCTCCGAATCGGGGGGCGTGATCGTGATCGACCCGGGGGATGAGGGAGTCCGCATCGGCTCGGCGATCGAGGAGACGGGCGGGGCCCCGGCGGCCATCCTCCTCACGCACGCCCACCTGGACCACATCGGGGCCGTGGCGCATCTCAGACGTGAGCTCGGGATGCCGGTCTACCTCCACCCCGCGGACCTGCCGCTGTACGGGCGCGCCGCCGAGCAGGGGGCCGCGTTCGGGATCGCGGTCGATCCGCCGCCGCCACCCGATCGGGAGCTGTCGAACGGGCAGACGCTCGATGTGGGCGGCTTCTCGTTCGAGGTACGGCACACTCCCGGACACTCCCCGGGTGGCGTGACGCTGGTCACCGACGGGATGGCGTTCGTGGGCGACTGCGTGTTCGCCGGCTCGATCGGACGCACGGACCTCCCCGGGGGGGACACCGACACGCTGCTCGACGCCATCCTCACACGGATCCTGTCGCTCCCCGGGCAGACGACGCTGTGGCCCGGACACGGCCCGGAGACGACCGCGGCGACGGAGGCCGCCGGCAATCCGTTCCTGGCGCCCCTGATGGAGCCGTGCCTGCACTGCGGGACGCCGTTGCCCCTCCGTCTGTACGGGTGCAAGGGGGGACACTGCCACAACTGCGGGCACCCCTACCCGCACGGCGACTGTTCCGACGCGTGAGCCCCGACCAGGAGGGGGAGCGGACCCGGGGGGCGGCCCCTCCGCGCGCCGGTGCGGATGCCCCCCGGCCCGGCGCGGCCGCCGGGGCACCTCCGGAGACGACCGCCGAGGCCGCGGAGACCGCCGCCGCACCGGCCGGCCCGGACGGTCACGACGCCCCGATCGCGGGGCTGCGCGAGGCGCGCGAGCGGCTGGCGGGCCTCCTCGCCGCGCTCGAGGGCGGCGATCGCGTATACGTGGTCACGCACGACAACCCGGATCCCGATGCGCTCGCCTCGGCGGCGGCCCTCGCATTCCTGCTGCGCGAGCTGGCCGGCATGACCCCCACCGTCCTGTTCGGCGGCATCGTGGGTCGGGCGGAGAACCGGGTGCTCCTCCAGGAGATGGAGGTCGAGTTCGGCCGCATGGAGGAGACCGAGATCCCGGCGGGCGTCCCCGTCGCCATGGTCGACACGCAACCGCGCGCCGGCAACAACTCGCTCGCCTCGGGCCGCATCGTGTCGGCGGTGATCGACCACCACCCGCCGCGTCCCGACAGCGTGGCCGCCACGTTCGCGGACTTGCGCCCCGAGTTCGGCGCCAGCGGCTCGATGATGGTCGAATACCTGCGGGCCGCGAACCTCGAGCCGGAGCCGTGGCTGGCCGCGGCCCTGTTCTACGCCATCCAGTCGGAGACCATGGACCTCGGGCGCGAGGCGTCGGCGCGCGACGTGGAAGCCAGCATGTTCCTGTACCCGCGATCGGATCCGGCGCGCATCTCGCGCATCAAGCACGCGCGCGTCCCGGCGAGCTACTTCCGGGCCCTGCACGAGGCGGTGGGGGTGGCCCGCAAGCACGGCCGCGTGGTGGCGGTCCCGCTCGGGGTCCTCGCCTATCCGGATATGGTGGCCGAGGTCGCGGACCTGTTCCTCCAGATGCAGGGCGTGGAGTGGACCATCGCCCTCGGCCGGCATCGTGACCGGCTGCTCATCTCGGTGCGCGCGCACGACACCGGGGCGCACGCCGGAACGCTGGTCCGGGAGACGATCGGCGAGCGGGGGTCCGCCGGGGGGCACGGGACGTTCGCCGGTGGCCAGATCGATCTGCGCGGCAAGACGGAGTCCGAGATCGACGAGATCCGGACGGAGGTGCTCGACGACCTCCTCGTGGCGCTCGACGCGGACCCGGCCGTCTCCGAGGCGCTCGTGTCGGAGCCGGATTCGTGACTCTGCGGGTCGGTCTCACGGGGAGCCTTGCGGCGGGAAAGAGCACCGTGGGACGCCTGCTCGCGGCGCGCGGCGGTGTGCTGATCGCCGCCGACGAGCTGGCCCGCGAGGCCGTGCGGCCCGGCTCGCCGGCGCTCGATGAGATCCGGGCGGAGTTCGGCGATCGAGTGCTCGGCCCGGATGGGGGGCTCGACCGCTCCGCCATGCGGGCCGTCGCGTTCGCCGATCCCGACGCTCGGCGGCGACTCGAGGAGATCGTGCACACGCGCGTCCGCGAGCTCCGGAGGCGCCGACACGAGGAGCTGGAGGCCGCCGGCGCCCGCGTCGTCCTCGACGAGATCCCTCTCCTGTTCGAGGTCGGGCTGGAGGATGAGTTCGACGCGATCGTGGTGGTCGACGCGGCTCCCGACCTCCGCCGCCGCCGCGCCATGGAGACGCGGGGGTGGACGGCGGAGGAGTTCGACGCGATCGAAGCGAGCCAGACCCCCGCGGCCGAGAAGGTGGCGCGCGCGGATCTCGTGATTCGCAACGACGGGGACGAGACGGCGCTCGCGCGGGCCGCGGATGCCGTGTGGCTCGAGCTCGACGACCGGGCTCGCGAGCGTCGCTCCGGGCGCCGGGCCCCGGTTGACGGGGAATCGCGGCGCGCCTAGGCTGCGCGCATCGCCATGAACATCACCATGATCGTCGTCCTGTGTGTCGTCCTGTGGGTCGCCACGCTCGCGCTGGGGTTCGTGCTGGGTCGCCGCACGGCGCCGGCTCGCGGCGGTCGTCCCGGAGGCAAGCTGCAGGGGCCCGACCGGGACATCGTCCTCTGAGCGTCTCCGCCGCCCGCGCGGAGCGTCTCTCCGCCCTGACAGACATTCGAGACCGGCTGTGGAGCGCGCACCGCGTCGTGCTCACCACGCACGTGAACCCGGATGGCGACGGAGTGGGGAGCATGGTCGCCCTCGGGAGCCGGCTCAGGAGGGGGGGGATCGAGGCCACCATCGTGACCCCCGGCGCGACCCCCGAATCGCTCGCCTTCGTGTACGGCGATCTGCCGGTGTTCTCGGCCGCGGACCCCGCGGCCCGCGATCCCCTCGACGGGGCGGACGCCATCGCCGTGCTCGACACCGACGAGCGGTCGCGGATCGGCGCCGTGGCAGAATCGCTCGACCGCGCTGGCGGGGTGCTCATCGATCACCACCCGCCGGTGGGCGACCCGATCCTCGAGCCGTCGATCCGAGACCCGGCCGCGTGTGCGACCGGCGAGCTCGTGTTCGACCTGCTGGGTCTCGACGGCGACCCGCTCTCCCGTCTGGAGGCGGACGCGTTGTACGTGGCGATCACCACCGATACGGGCTCCTTCCAGTTCTCCAACACCACGGGGCGGGCGCACGAGATCGCGGCGGCGCTCATCGAAGCCGGGGTGGCCCCGGCCGTCATGTACCGCGAGCTGTACGGCAGGCTGAGCCGCGCGCGGTTGTCGCTCCTCAGACACGCCCTCTCGCGGCTGGAGGTCGATCCGCTGTCGCCGGTCGCGTGGGTGGCCGTCGATCACGAGATCCAGCGTGACCTCGGGGCTCGCTCGGACGACTTCGAGGGACTGGTCGACTACCCGCGGCGGCTGACCGGGATCGAGGTGGGGCTGTTCTTCCGGGCCTTGTCCTCCACCCGCACGAAGGTGTCGCTGCGCTCGAACGGCGAGGTGGACGTCTCCGAGATCGCGCACGACCTGGGTGGCGGCGGGCACGTGAAGGCGTCCGGCGCGGTGCTGGACCTCGGGCTCGAGGATGCGATTCGCACGGTGGTCGAGCGCGTGCGGCCCGCGGCTCGCGACGCGGCCGGCGACGGGGCCCGCTGAGGCGAACGCCGGTCGGTCCGTCGCGAGCCCATCGAGGCTGGGTCCGCGCGCGGGGCGCGATTGCCGCATTCGGGGGATGTTCAGTATCTTCGAGGGGTCCCGTAAGCGTCTGTGGGACGCGGGCCGCACGCCCGCGAGTGGGGGAACACGGTGTCGGGAGGCGAGATGGACGCTCAGGCGACTGGGCCCCGGGTCGGGGCGGACGAGGGGCAGGCGGTGAATGGGGATGGGGCCGGCGGACACGCCGGGGGTTCGGTGCTCGCCACCCGTCTCGCGGCGCTCGAGCGGCGGGTCCCACCTCCGGAGATCGCGGATGTGTGGCTCTTCCCGCCCCTCCCCGATGTGGTCAGCTCCTCTGTGTTCCTGCTCTTCACCCGCATCCTCGACCCCGAGACCCGTTCGCTGTTCAGCGCCCGGATGGTCCCGGCCAACGGGACACCCGCGCACCAGGTGATCGTCGAGCACGGAACGACCCCGGCGGACCGGGTCCCGCGGCTGGTGAGCAACCTCCAGCGTCGCCTGGGGCACGATGCTCCGGCCCGGCACGTGCAGATCGACGGCGAGCCGGAGCGCTGGCGGGAGCTGATCGAGGAGGCGCGCGGGGAGACGAGTTCCAATGGGTCGGCGCGCCCGCCGGAGCTGGACACCCCGGCCGCGACCCCGTGATCCCGCGGGCCGGCTCGATTGATCCGCCCGCCCGCGACCGTTAGACTCGATGGACCGTTGAACGCGATCCGTGCGCGCGGTCCATCGACGTCCGGTGGCCCGCACGCGGGACCCACCGGCAGCAGACCGTGAGCAGCGACAGCACCCGACAGCGCGCCACCGCCCGCCAGCTCAGAACGGCCCTCGAATCCCGGGGCCATCGGTTCACCACGCAGCGCGAGGCCGTGTACGACGTGCTCGCCGACACCACCGCCCACCCCACGGCAGACGACGTGTTCACCACCGTGCGCGAGGATGTGCCGGACATCAGCCTCGCGACCGTGTACAAGGCGCTCGAGGCGTTCGTGAGCTGTGGCATGGCCCGCAAGCTCACCATGGGAACGGGGCCGGCACGGTACGACAGCCGCACCGACGAGCACGAGCACATCCGGTGTCTGTCGTGCGGCCGGGTTCAGGACATCGAGGGCCTGCACCCCCCCGAGTGGATGCAGGGCGTCTCGAACCTCACCCGCTTCGACGTGGTCGGCTACCGGCTGGAGTTCCAGGGCTACTGCCCGGACTGCGTCCACTGAGCCGACGAGCGCCCGACAGCCGGCGCCGGCGCGCCGTCCCCCCCGCGCTCGACGGCCACGCCTGGGGCAACGCCGTCAACTTCATGGACCTGCCTCCCGAGCTCGCCTCGTGGGAGGACTCCGCCGCCGTCGTGCTGCCAATCCCCTACGAGGCCACCGTGAGCTGGGGGGCAGGCGCCAGGGAGGGCCCCGCCGCGATCATCGAGGCCTCGAAGTACGTCGAGTGGTACGACGAGGAGCTCGACCGCGAGCCCTGCGAGGCGGGGATCCACACCCTGCCCGAGATCCAGCTCACCTCCGCCGGTCCCGAGGCGGCCGTGCGAGAGCTCCGCGCCCTGTACGACGATCTGCTCGAGGCCGCCGGCGACCGGTTCGTGATCGGGCTGGGGGGCGAGCACTCGATCTCGAGCGCCCCGGTCCACGCCTGGGTGGACCGGCTGGACGGCGACCTGTCGATCCTCCAACTCGACGCCCATTCGGACCTCCGCCAGGAGTACCACGGCACCCGGTGGAACCACGCGTGCGTGATGCGCCGCGTGCTCGAGCGCACGGATCGAATCTCGGCCGTGGGCATCCGGGCGCTGACCTCGGAGGAGCGCGCCGTGATCCGCGAGCGCGGCATCGCGACCATCTTCGCCCACGAGATGCGTCGCCCCGGCTGGGTGGAGCGGGCCGTCGAGGCGCTGGGAGGGAACGTCTACATCACGTTCGATGTGGACTTCTTCGACCCGGCCTTCGTGCCGGCCACCGGCACCCCCGAGCCGGGGGGCGGGAGCTGGTGGGACGCGATGGACCTGCTCTCGGCCGTGTTCGGCGAGCGGAACGTGGTGGGCGCGGACGTGGTCGAGCTCGCCCCGCGCCGCGGCGAGGAGCCGTCGGCGTTCCTGGCCGCCAAGCTCGTCTACAAGATGATCGGCCTTCGCACGCGGCCGTGAGCCCGCTCCCGCACCCCGGCCCGGGGTTCAGGAGCCGGCGACGGCCCGATCCAGATCCGGCTCCCCGAGCTCCTCGGCCAGCAGCTGCCGCTCGAGCAGGCGGGCGTACACCCCCCCGGACCGGATGAGTTCGTCGTGCACGCCGCGCTCCGCGATCCGCCCGTCCTCGAGCACGAGGATCAGGTCGGCGTCGCGCACCGCCGACACGCGGTGCGAGATGATGATCGAGGTGCGGCCCGCCATGTACTCGCGCAGCCCGCGCAGGATCGCCGTCTCGGTCTCGGCGTCGACGGCCGACAGCGCGTCGTCGAGGATGAGGATCGGGGCGTCGCGGTGGATGGCGCGGGCGAGCGTGGCGCGCTGCTTTTGGCCCCCGGACAGGTTGATGCCGCGCTCGCCGAGCCGCGTGTCGATGCCGTCCGGGAGGACGGCGAGCGTCTTTCGGAGCTGCGCCACATCGATCGCCCGTCCCAGCTCGGGGGGGATCTCGCCGGCCGCCTCGTCGCCGTCGTAGCGGAGCTCGATGTTCGTCCGCAGCCGCATGCTGAACAGGAAGGGCTCCTGGGGCACCATCGCGACGGCGTCCCTCAGGTCCTCGAGCCTCAGGTCGCGGACGTCGATCCCATCCACCCGCACCGTGCCCCGGGTCGCGTCGTACAGCCTCGGGATCAACCGGGCCAGCGTGGTCTTGCCGCTCGCCGTGGCACCGACGACCGCCAGGGTCTGGCCGGGCTCCACACGGAACGACACGTCCTCGAGGACGGGGGTCGAGGCGCCGGCGTAGGCGAAGCCGACCCCGTCGAACTCGATGGCGCCGCGCGCGGCCGGCAGCGGGGTCGGCCGGGCAGGATCCTGGATCGCGGGCTCGATGTCGAACAGCTCGTTGATGCGACCCATCGACGCCGCGCCGCGCTGGAACAGGTTCGTCACCCACCCGAGCGCGATCATGGGCCATGTGAGCTGCGTCAGGTAGAACGAGAACGCGACGAAGTCGCCGAGCGTGATCTCCCCCCGGACCACCTGTCCGCCTCCGTACCACAGCACGACCACCGTGCCGACGCCGGTGAGCAGAATGAGGCTGGGGTGGAACGCGCCCCAGATCTTCGCCAGCGCCAGGTTCCGGTCCCGGTACTCGGCGTTCAGGCGCTGGAAGCGCGCCGCCTGCGCGTCCTCGCGGGCGTACGCCTTCACGATCCGCGCCCCGGCCAGGTTCTCCTGCGCGAAGTTCGACAGCTCGGAGAACTGTGCCTGGATGCGCTCGAAGCGCTGGTGGATGCGCTTGCCGAACGCGAACACGACCGGCGGCATGAGGACCATCGGGATCATCGCGAACAGCGTGAGGTGCCAGTCGATCCACACCATGAGCCCCAGCGCCATGGTCGAGATGGCCACGGTGTTCACGGCGTACATGATCGCCGGCCCCGATACCTGGCGGACGGCCTGGACGTCGTTCGTCGCGCGGCTCATCAGGTCGCCCGTGCGCCACGCGTCGAAGAACCGGGGCGGGAGGCGCAGGAAGTGGTCGAACAGGTCGTTTCGGAGATCGGTCTCGATGCGGCGGCTGATCCCGTTCAGGAGCTCGCGCATCCCGTAGCGGGCCACGCCCCCCAGGACGGCGATTCCCACGATGAGGAACGCGTAGCGCACGATGAGGGCGGAGCGCAGCTCCTGCTCGAGCGCGTCGATCGCTACCTTGAGCACGTACGGGCCGGCCACCGTGAAAAGATTGCCGACCACGACCAGAAAGAGACCCACGGCGATCCCGGTCCGGTAAGGCCGGAAGTACGGAAGCAGCGTCCGCAGTGATCTCATCCCCGGGGGCGTTTCGGTCATCGCGTTACGAAGGCCGCCGCCCGTCGCGCGTCTGGCGGACCGGGCCGGCGGGGTTACACTGCATATAATCCCGGCGGTGACGCAGGAACGCGCTTCGCGGTCTGTGGTATGCATCGCCGGGTGTTCCCGCGGCAACGTACGCGGGGCCCGGTGGCCGAACAAACATCGAAGGCCTCGACGGGGCCTTGACTCGAGGGGGAGGGACGTCATGGGGACACGGGGGGGATCAGGCGGCATGGGGATGCGGTTCCGCGCGCTCGCGCTCGCGAGCCTCGTGGTGGCGTCGGCGAGCTGTCGGGGCGAGGCGGTGCCGGACGATCAGGCCGATGTGGATCAGGAGATGGAGCTGGCCCTTCAGGGGGACAGCGTCGAGCCCGAGCTGGCGGACGTAGGGCAGGCGACCGACGAGGGCGGTCAGGCGAGCGAGCCGGAGCCCGAGCCGGTGCGACCCCGGCCGACGCCTCCGCCGGCACCCGCGCCGCGCCCGACCCCGCCGCTGGCCGCGGCCCCCGAGTCGGAGCCCGAGGTCGCGGACGAGCCCCCGGCCGACGAAGGTCCGCGCATGGTCAGCCTCACGGCACGGCCCGGGGCGGAGTTCCAGATCGAGCTCCGACAGGAGCTGAGCACGAAGAACAACTCGCCGGGCGACCGCTTCACCGCGTCCGTCGTGTCCCCGATGATCGACGGCAGCCGCGTGATCCTGCCCAACGGGGCGACCGTCCGCGGCGAGGTGACGGCCGTGCAGAAGTCGGGCGGGCAGGGCCAGACCGCGATCATCAAGGTGACCTTCCTCGACGTCACCTTCGACGGCGAGACGTGGCCCATCTCGGCCACGGTCGTCGAGGCAAACCCCGAGACGCAGGGCCGGTATTCCACGGGTGACAAGGCGGCGCGCATCGGCGCGGGCGCCGCGGCCGGTGCCATCCTGGGTCGCATCATCGGCGGCAATGCGAAGGGCACCGTGATCGGTGCGGCGGTGGGCGCCGCGGCGGGCACCGCCATCACGCTCGGGACCGAGGACGTCGACGCCGTGCTGCCGCAGGGATCGACGATGAGGCTCCGCATCGATGAGCCCTTCACGGTGACCGTCCCCGATCCAATGGGCGGCTAGCCAGCCCTGTCCCGACGGGGCGACTCGCGCTCGGGGGCGGCCACTCCGACCCGGGGGCAGACGGTCGCGAGCGGGCACTCCGGGCAGCGGGGCGCGCGCGCCCGGCACACCTCCCGTCCGAGGCGGATCATGAGGAGGTGGAGCGCGTACCGATCCTCGGGGCGGACGCGCGTCTCGAGCTCCCGATGGGCGTGGGTCGCGCCGCCGGTGGCCGACGCCCACCCCAGCCGGCGGGCGATGCGCAGGACGTGCGTGTCCACCGGGAGCACGGGCCGCCGGAGCGAGAAGCAAAGGACGCAGGCGGCGGTCTTGAGCCCCACCCCGTCGAAGCTCACCAGATACGCCAGGGCCTCCTCATCCGGCATCCCGGCGAGGTGATCGAGCGCCAGCTCGCCACGCTCATCCCGCAGCCGCTCGAGCGCCGCCCGGATCGCGCGCGATTTCTGGCCTCCCAGACCCGCCACGCGGACCGCCTCCTCGATGTCGTCGGGGTGCGCGATGCACACGGCGTCCCAGTCGGCGAATCGCGCGCGCAGCGACGCCCACGCCCGGTCCCGGTTCGCGTCGGTGGTGGACTGGCTCAGAATCGTGAGGACGAGCTCGTCGAGTGGCGGGCGACGCGGCTTGCCCTGCGGACCGAAGCGGGCCTCGAGCCGCTCGCGGACGAGCCCCGGGTCGGGAACGTCGGTCGGGGACGGGACGCCCGCTACCCGCGCCTCGAGCCGCTGAGAGCCCCGAGCACGGCCACGAGCACCGCCGACCCGAGCGTGGCCCACACGAGCGGGAACTCCGTCCCACCGACCGCGACCGTGAACCCCTGGGGGAGCTCGAAGGCCCTCACGAGCCACATCCCGATCAGGGCACCCACGATTCCCACTCCCGTGTTCACGAGGAAGCCGCCGATCGAGTACCCCGTGAGACCCTGCGCGAAGGCGCTGCACACGATCGCGATGGCGAGCAGAACACCCACTGCCTCGAGTGACACGTAGTCCTCCTCCGTGCGGGCCGGGTACCGGTTGTCGAGGGTCCGCGGCCGCATCTAGCTTGGCGCGGCGCGTTGGCGCGGAAGCTCGGGCGGAAGGGCGACGGAACGCGACAAATGTATTCGACGCACGAAGGGGAGGCCACGACGGAAGGCGCCGGGTGGGATCCGCGGCTGACAGAGGCGCGGAACCCACGGACGGAGGCCATCGACCGTGCGGATGCAGGGACGATCGTGGCCCTCATGCAGGCCGAGGATCGGGCCGTGCCGGGTGCCGTCCGGTCGCAGGCGGACGCCCTCGCCCGGATCATCGAGCGCGTGGCCGAGCGCTTTCGCCGGGGCGGCCGGCTGATCTACGTGGGGGCGGGGACGAGCGGGCGGCTCGGGGTGCTCGACGCCGCCGAATGTCCGCCCACCTTCGGGACCGATCCGGAGCTCGTGCGGGGGGTGATTGCCGGGGGCGAGGACGCCCTTGCACGCAGCAGCGAGGGGGCGGAGGACGACGCGGAGGCCGGGGCCCGGAGCCTGTCCGAGCTCGACGTCGGCGGAGCGGATTTCGTGCTCGGGATCGCCACCTCCGGGACGACCCCCTACGTGCACGGGGCCCTCGTGGAAGCCCGCAGACGGGGGGCGGAGATCGGCTTTCTGAGCTGCACGCCGCCCCCGGACGGGGTCCTGGCCCTCGAGCCCCTGCTCATCACCCCCCTCGTGGGGCCGGAGGTCATCGCGGGCTCGACACGGCTCAAGGCGGGGACCGCCACGAAGCTCGTGCTCAACACCCTCACCACGGGCGCCATGATCCGCTCCGGGCGCGTGTACGGGAACCTGATGGTGGATCTCCGCGCGCGCTCCGCGAAGCTCGTCGACCGGGGAATCCGCATCGTGTCCTACGTGTGCGCGCTGGAGCGCGAGCCCGCGCGCCGCCTGCTGGTCGGTGCCGGCGGATCGGTCAAGACGGCGCTCGCGATGCACCTCCTGGACACCGATAGGGGCATGGCGGAGCGCTGTCTGGACACCGTGGACGGCTTCCTGCGCACGGCGGTCGAGCGCTACGGGAATGGCGGCTGCCCGTACTACGCGGCGTATCCGACCGCCCCGGGGTGGCCGGATGCGGAGGAGCTCTCCCGCCGGCTCGCGCGGGTCCCCGCGGAGCTCGAGGGAGCCCTGGCGGCGGCGGAAGCCAGCGATCGCGAGGGACGGCTGGAGCGCGCGAGCCCCGATGGGTGGACGCCGGCGCAGCACGTGGCCCACCTGCTCCAGTTCGAGAGCGAATCGATCCGCCAGCGCGTGCGGCGCTTCGTCGAGGAGGACGAGCCCGAGTTCACGCACTGGGAGCCAGATCCCGAACCTCCGGGCGGCGATGAGCCGTTTCCCGAACTCGTGGAGCGGCTCGGGAGCGCGCGGGCCGGGACGCTGGCTCATCTCCGCGACCGCGGTACCGAGGTGTGGGGCCGGCGGGCGATTCTCGGGGACGAGCGACCCACCCTGTACCAGTTCCTGCGAGGCATCGGCCAGCACGACGGGGCGCATGTCACCAGGATCGCGGAGCGCGTCCACCCCGCCCTGCTGCGACCCATCGCCGACGCGGTCGAGGAGGGCCCGTGACCCTGTACGCGGGCCTGATGTCCGGGACGTCGCTCGACGGCATCGATGTGGCGCTGGTGGCATTCGAGGGCGAGGAGGAGCGGCCGGAGGCGTTCGAGGTCGCCGCGTTTCGCACGCTACCCTACGACCGCGGCCAGCGGGACCGGATCCGCGCGGCGATCGAGACGGGGACGGCGAAGGCGATCTGCGAGCTCGACTTCGAGCTCGGGCGGCGCATGGGCGAGGCCGTGGCCGACACCCTGCGCGCCGCGGGGATCGCCCCGGGCGACGTACGGGCGATCGGGAGCCACGGCCAGACGGTGTGGCACGAGCCCCCGTCGGCCAGCCGCCCCGGCTCGACGCTCCAGCTCGGGCGGGCCGCCGCGATCGCGGAGGCCACGGCGATCGCCGTGGTCTCCGACCTGCGCGCGCGCGACGTGGCCGCCGGAGGGCAGGGGGCGCCGCTCACGGCATACACCGACCGGCTCCTGTTCGCCGGGCCGGAGAGCCGCGCCATCCAGAACATCGGCGGCATGGGGAACCTCACCGTCCTCCCGGCCGACGGGTCGGAGGGGAGGCCGCAGGCGTTCGACACGGGCCCGGGGGTGGCGCTGCTCGACGCCGCCGTCGAGCGGCGAACGGGCGGCCAGCTCAGGTTCGACGAGGACGGACGGTTGGCCGCGGACGGCTCCGTGGACGAAGCGGCGCTCGCCGAGTGGCTGGCCGATCCGTTCTTCTCGATGACGCCGCCTCGCTCGACCGGACGCGAGCGGTTCTCGGTCGAGAGGCTCGATGCGTGGCTCGACGCGCACGCCGCCCTCGGGCTCGCCGATGCGGCCGCCACGCTCACCGAGCTCACGGTCCGCTCGATCGTCGACGGTTTCCGCTGGGTCGAGACGCCCGTCGACGCGTGCTACCTGTGCGGCGGGGGAGCCCGGAACCCCACCCTCGTGGCGCGCGTGCGCGAGCGACTCGCCCCCCGCCGCGTCGAGGACCTGTCCGCTCTGGGGCTCGACCCGGACGCCCGCGAGGCCGTGGCCTTCGCGCTGCTGGCGCGCCAGTACGTGCTCGGCATCCCGGGAAACGCGCCGTGGGCCACGGGCGCCGCGGGCCGGCGTCTGCTGGGCCACTGGACCCCCGCGTGACCGATGCTCCCGGGCGGCTCGTCGTCGAGGCACTGCGCCTCGACCGGTGGGACGCCGGGGAGGTCGACCGGCGGCTGGATCGGGCGCTCGATCTGGGGGTGGGGGGCTTCGTGCTGTTCGGTGGCGAGGCGGAGGAGGTGGCGCATCTCACGACCCGCGCCCGCCGGGATGCGGGGCGCCCGCTGTGGATCGGCGCCGATCTCGAGCGCGGCGCGGGACAACAGTTCCGGGGCCTGACGGAGCTCCCGCCCCCCGCCGCCCTCGCGGCCGCCGCGTTGCCCGGGGAGGCCGCCGAGCGGGCAGGACGGGTCACGGGGCGCGAGGCGCGGTCGGTGGGGGTCGATTGGGTCCTGGCGCCCGTCGTCGACCTCGACGTCGAGCCCCGCAATCCGATCGTCTCCACGCGCAGCTTCGGGGCCGATCCGGTCCGCGTGACCGCGCTCGCCCTCCGCTGGGTGGCCGGGTGTCAGGCGACCGGCGCGCTCGCGTGCGCGAAGCACTTTCCGGGGCACGGGAGGACGGTGGCCGACTCGCACGTCGAGCTCCCGCTGGTGGAGTCGAGCCCGGCCGAGCTGGAGGACGACCTGCGCCCATTCGCGGCCCTCGCGCCGCGCGTGGCCACCATGATGGTCGCTCACGTCGCCTACCCCGGGCTCGGGAGCGGGCGTCCCGCCACGCTGGACCCCGCGATCGTCGGCGGTCTGCTGCGCGACCGGCTCGGCTTCCGGGGACCGGTGGCCACCGACGCGATGATCATGGGCGGCATCGGCGAGGACGACGCGGCCGCCGCCGTGGAGGCCGTGCGTGCCGGCTGCGACCTCGTCCTGTATCCGTCGGATGCGGCCGCAACGGTGGCCGCGCTCCGCCGCGCCGCCGCCTCCGATGTCGGGTTCTCGGACCGCGTCGGGGAGGCGCTGGCCACGTCGGCCCGGGCGCTCGCGGCCCTCGCCTCGCCCCCCCCGGCGGATGCCGCGCCCGCCGTGCCCCGGCCGACGGAGGGCTTCGACGAGGTCGCGTTCGCGCTCGACACGATCGTCGATCGCTCCGGAGGGCTGGAGGCGTGGCGTCCCGACGCGCCGACGGTCGTGATCGCCGTGTCCGACGATCCGGAAGTCGGCCCCCCTGCGGGCCGTGCGGGCCCCCTGGGGGCCCCGCTGCGCGCGGCCCTGCGGGCGGGCGGGTGGAACGTGGCCCCTGCGGAGCCGGCCGCGCCGGAGAGCCGGCCGGGTGCCCGGACCGGGAGCGGCCGCCCCGTGAACGCGAGCCAGGTGATCGCCGTGCTCGCCGCGACGCCGCGCGGCTGGAAGGGGCACGGCGGGGTGTCCTCGGGGGCGGCGGAGGCCGTGCGGGACGCGCTCGCCGGGGCCGGGCGCGGGCTGCTCGTCCTCCTCGGTCCGGCGCGCGCGCTCGAGTCGCTCTCGGTGCCCGGCATCGCGGCGTGGTCCACGGAGACCGTGATGGAGCGTGCCGCCGCCGAGTGGATCCAGCGCCACGCCGGGGGCTCCACGTGACCGCCCTCGACTGGGCGGTGGTAGGGCTCTACATGACGCTCACGCTGGCGGTCGGGCTGTGGCTCGCCCGGCGCGCGCGGGGCGGTCTGGTCGAGTTCTTCGTGGGTGGCCGGTCGCTCCCCTGGTGGTTGGCCGGGACCTCGATGGCGGCCACCACGTTCTCGGTCGACACGCCGCTCTACGTATCGGCCCTCATCTCGCGTCGGGGGATCGCCGGGAATTGGGAATGGTGGTCGTTCGGACTCTCGCACCTCGTGCTCATCTACCTGTTCGCCCGCCTCTGGCGGCGGGCGGAGGTGGTCACCGATGTAGAGCTCACCGAGCTCCGCTACGGCGGCCGTCCGGCCGCGGTCCTGCGTGGCACGCGCGCCTTCCTGTTCGCGGTCCCGATCAACTGCATCTCGATCGCGTTCGTGATGCTCGCGATGCGCAAGGTGGTCGAGGCACTCGGCCTCCTCCCCGACCTGCCGGGCTGGTTGCCGGGAGACGAGCGTCTGTGGGCGGTCATCGCCCTGTCGGCGTTCGTCCTCGTGTACGCCGGGATGGCGGGGCTGTGGGGGGTCGTGGCGACCGACTTCTTCCAGTTCTTCCTCGCCCTCGGCGGCGCCATTCTGGTGGCGGGCTTCGCGCTGGTCGAGATCGGCGGCGTGACCGAGCTCAAGCGACTCCTCGTCGAGGCCGGCCGAGCCGACGCCCTCCGCATGGTGCCCCGGCCGGGCTCGGAGTCGCTCCCGTTCGGGACCTTCCTCGCCTATCTCGGGATCCAGTGGTGGGCCTTCCGGCGCTCGGACGGAGGCGGCGAGTTCGTGCAGCGTCTGTCCGCCAGCCGCAGCGAGGCGGACGCCGAGAAGGCCGCTTGGTGGTTCGCGTGGCTCCACTACGTGATCCGCGCCTGGCCGTGGATCCTCGTGGGTCTGGTGGCCGTCGTCCTGTTTCCGGATCTGCAGGACCCCGATCTGGGGTATCCACTCCTCATGCTGCGCTATCTGCCGGCCGGTCTGCTCGGTCTCGTCGTCGCCTCGTTCGTGGCGGCGTTCATGTCCACCGTTTCCACGCAGATCAACTGGGGCGCGAGCTACCTCGTGAACGACCTGTACGGTCGTTTCGTCGAACCGGAGGCCGCGCCCGAGAAGCAGGTGCGGCTCGGCCGCCTGGCCTCAGTGGTGATCGTCGCGCTGTCGGCCACCGCCGCCTTCTACGCAAGCGACATCTCCGCCCTTTTCCGGTTCATGATCGCGATCGGCACCGGCCCCGGCGCCGTGCTCATCCTGCGCTGGTTCTGGTGGCGGGTGAACGCGTGGGCCGAGCTGTCCGCCATGCTGGCCGGTTTCGGCATCGCGCTCGCCTCGTATCTTCCGGCGTTCGAGGGGCTCGAGTTCGGGACCCGGCTCGCGTGGACCGCGTTCGGCGCGGCGGCGGTCTGGGTGCCCGTGATGTTCCTCACGCGGCCGGAGCGTCCCGAGACGCTGGATGCGTTCTATCGGCGCGTGCGGCCGGCCGGGCCGGGGTGGGCCGGCGCGCGCGCGCGCACCGGATCGAGGCCCGATCACGGGCTCGGCGCGGCGCTGTTCCGCACCGCGGCGGGCACGCTGCTCCTGTTCGGGGCCATGTTCGCGCTCGGCGGGGGTCTGCTGCTGGAGCCGCGGACATGGATCCCCGCGCTGATCGTTGGACTGGCGGGCGCATGGGGTCTCGTATGGGCCGCACGGCGTGCGCGGTCGGGGGAAGGGGAGGGTGTGGATGCGGCATAGGGGGCAGGGGTCGGTGCTGCTCGCCGGGCTGTGGGCCGCAGCGGCGGTCTCGGGGGTGGCGGCCCAGGGCGTCGAGCTCACCGTTCGCTACCCGGAGCCGGGGCAGCGCATCGCGCCGGACTCGAACTTCCTGTTCGGCCAGCTCGGGCGGGGCGGCGGCAGCCTCGAGATCAACGGCGCACGCGTCCCGGTCGAGGACAACGGGGCGTTTCTCGCCTGGCTCCCCGTCCCACCGCCCGAGCGCGGCGACACCGCCTTCTACTACCTGTTCGGGCGCGTCGGCGGCGACACTGTCTCCCGGCGGCTCCCGATCCTCCGGCCTCCCGAGGCTCCGCCGCGCGGGGCGCCCTCCCCGTGGATCGATGGCGCGCCGCTGGAGCGCCGGCCCGAGCGCTGGATCCGACCCGAGGAGGATCTCGATTTCGAGGTCGAGGGGGAGGGCGGAGCCTCGGTACGGCTCATGGCCGGCGCGGTCCGGTTTCCGCTCGAGGATCGTGGCGTCGCCCGCGGCACCCTCCACCGCTACGGGGCCCGCATCGACCTCGCGAGCCTGCGCGTGGCCGCCTGTCGGGCCGGGCGCTGTCGCCGCGGGTGGAGCCGTCCCTCCGATGGCCCGCGCCCGTCCTCCCCCGACCACGCGGCGCCCGTGGAGCTCGACACGCTCCTTCTCGCGCTGGTGGCCGACAGGGAGGGGCGCTCGACGCGCGCGGGGTTCGATCTTCCGCTCGCCGTGCTCCCCGAGGGCGGCGCCGGCACGATCCGGCTCGTCGAGGCGGCGGACTCGGCGAACGGCGAGAGCGGCGTGGTGGTCGCCCGTCCGACGGCCTTCGGCCCGTACCGGTGGCGCTTCCCGAACGGGACGGTGGCCCCCGTGACGGGGCGGATCGGCTCGCGTCTGCGGATCGCCCTCGAGGGGGGGCTCGAGGCGTGGGTGCTGGCCGAGGATGCCGTGTGGGCCCCCGGGCAGGGGACCCGCGAGCCGGCCCGCGCGTGGGACGCGCGCGCGACGACCGACTCGGGGGAGGTCGACTTCCGCATCGGCGTATCGCGCCCCGTCCCCGTCGACGTGGAGGTCACGGGCCCCCGGTCGCTCGCGCTCACCCTGTTCGACACCTACGGGGACATCACGCGCATCGCGCACGGCCCGGGGACCGGCGTGGCCTCGGTGCGCTGGAGCCAGGGGCCGGGCCCCGCCCTCAGGATCGAGCTCGCGTTCGACTGGCCCGTGTGGGGGCACCGCGTGGCGGTCGAGCCCGGCGACGCGCATGCGTACGAAGGGCCGCGGGGAGGAAGCGAGCGGGACACGGGCTCCGGAGTCGTTCTGCGGTTGTCGGTGCGCCGCCCACCTCCGATCCACCGTGCCGCGCCGCTCGAGGGCAGACGGATCGCGGTGGATCCCGGGCACCCGGGAGCCGGGAGCACCGGACCGACCGGTCTGTTCGAGGGGGATGCGAACCTCGCGATCGCGCGCCGGCTGGTCGAGCTCCTCGAAGCGGCCGGGGCGGACCCCATCCTCATCCGCCCCGACGAGCGCGCCGTGGGGCTGTACGAGCGGACGCGGAGGGCGCGGGAGGCGGGCGCCGAGCTGTTCGTCTCGATCCACAACAACGCCCTCCCGGACGGGATCCGGCCCGAGGAGCGAGCCGGGACGGGCACGTACTACTACCATCCGCACTCGGCGGCGCTCGCGCGGGCCGTGCAGAACGGGATGGTGGAGAGCATGGGTCTCCGTGATCTGGGCGTCCTGTGGGGAGACCTCGCGGTCGCCCGCGAGCCCTGGATGCCGTCGGTGCTCGCTGAAGGCGCCTTCATGATCATTCCGAGCCACGAGGCGGCCCTCCGCACCGCCGAGTTCCGGGATCGCTACGCGCGTGGCGTGCTGGAGGGCATTCGACGCTTCCTCGCCGACATCGCCGGTGAGCTCGCCGACGGGGGCGCCGGGTGAGCGACGCGGCCGGCGCGGTGGTCACCGAGAAAACCCGCGTGCCCCCGGTCTCTCTTCCTCCTTCCGCCGATCGCGCCGTGACGACCCCATTCGTCGTTTTTTCGACCGGCGGGCTCGGGGCCGGACATCCGGTTTCGCCCCGCCGGATCGGGCCCATCCCGTGCCACCGAAGCGGCGCGCGAACGCGGAACCCGGAGAAACCGGCGTCCGGGCCCGATTCGGCTTGACCACAAGATGTGGTGGTATTAGTATGGGTTCGCCACAACATATAGCGGTTTGTGTGGAAAACCGACGGTGGAAAACGCGGGAGCCGTCGGCAACTTGTGGAAAACGGCGGCGAGCCCCAGCCGCGGGCGACATCCATCTCCGAGGTACTGTCACGGGCGAGGTGTCCGTGGCCGCTACGCAGACCGGCGTAGGCCGGCATTCGACTCGCGCGGTCGTCGGGTCCCGGCCGAAGCCGGTCTTGTCCTCGGATGTGCCACCTCGTCCCGGTCTTCGGGTATAAAGAGAGAGGGTCCGCCCGCGCGGCGGCGACCAACCCGGTCCTCCAGACCAGACGAGGAAGGTGATGAACCCACCGGACGTGGCGGTGAAGGGACGCGCGTCGGCGGCCGAGCCGGCGCGGGGCGAGGATGAGGTGAGGGGACCCGATGCCACGCCGACGGACTTGCCCGACCCACAGCTCACCGACAACGCGCGCACCGTCCTCGCGCGGCGCTACCTGAAGAAGAACGACGCCGGCGAGCCCATCGAGGCGCCCCGCGACCTGTTCTGGAGGGTAGCGCACGTCATCGCGAGGGAGGATCGACGTTACGGCGCCACCGATGAACAGGTCGAGGCCACCGCGCGCCGCTTCTATCAGCTCATGGCGGAAGGCGTGTTCGAGCCGAACAGCCCGACCCTCATGAACGCGGGACGGCCCCTGGGCCAGCTCTCCGCGTGCTTCGTGCTGCCGGTGCCGGACTCGCTCGACGGGATCTACGAGACGCTACGGGACATGGCGCTCATCCATCAGAGCGGGGGCGGCACCGGCTTCGGATTCAGCCGGCTGCGGCCGAAGGGCGATGTCGTGAAGTCCACCATGGGTGTGGCCAGCGGGCCGGTGAGCTTCATGGAGGTGTACGATGCCTCCACCGAGGCCGTGAAGCAGGGCGGCACGCGCCGGGGAGCGAACATGGGGATCCTGCGTGTCGACCACCCCGACATCCTCGAGTTCATCGACTGCAAGGCCGAGACGCACAAGATCACCAACTTCAACATCTCGGTGGGCGTCACCGACGCCTTCATGGAATCGGTGCGGAAGGGCGAGGACTACGACCTCGTCAACCCGCGCACCGGTGAAGCCGTGGGGCGGCTCAACGCCGCCGAGGTATTCTCGAAGGTCATCTACGGCGCGTGGCGGAACGGCGAGCCCGGCGTGTACTTCATCGACGAGGCCAACCGCTACAACCCCGTCCCGCACCTGGGGGCGTACGAGGCCACCAACCCGTGCGGCGAGCAGCCCCTTCTCGCCTACGACGTCTGCAACCTCGGCTCGATCAACGTCGGGGCGTTCGTCGGCGACCGGGGTCACATCGACTGGGACGGGCTGCGCGAGGCGGTGCACGACTCCACGCACTTCCTCGACAACGTCATCGACGCGAACCGTTACCCGCTCGAGCAGATCGACGACCTGTCGAAGCGCATCCGGCGCATCGGCCTCGGCGTCATGGGGTGGGCCGACATGCTCGTCCGCGTGGGCGAGCCGTTCGGCTCGAAGCGCTCCGTCGAGTTGGGCGGCGAGCTCATGCGGTTCGTGGACGAGGAGGCAAAGGTCGAGTCGGAGCGGCTGTCCGCCCAGCGGGGCGTGTTCCCCGAATGGGAGCGCTCCATCTGGGGACCGGACGCGAGTGCCGCGCGCGACGAGTCGGGAGCCCGGATCCGCCCCATGCGTCGGCTCCGGAACTGCAACCTCACAACGGTCGCCCCCACGGGGACGATCTCGATCATCGCGGGCTGCTCGAGCGGGATCGAGCCGCTGTTCGCGGTGGCGTTCATGCGGAATCAAGCGGGCGTGCTGATGCCGGACGTCAATCCGGACTTCGTGCGCCGTGCGGAGGAGGGGGGTTGGTACTCCGAGGCGTTGATGGAACGTATCGCCGACGAGGGCCACATCCACTTCGATGAGGTGCCGGCGGACGTGCAGGGGATCTTCGTCACGGCGCACGATGTCTCTCCGGAGGAGCATATCCGGATGCAGGCCGCCTTTCAGGCCCGTACCGACTCGGCGATCTCGAAGACGTGCAACTTCTCGTCATCGGCCACCGAGGACGACGTGCGACGGATCTACGAGCTGGCACACGAGCTCCACTGCAAGGGGGTGACGGTGTACCGGGATGGGTCGCGAAACGAGCAGGTGCTGTCCACCGGCACCACGGCGCGGGCGGTCCAGGAGCAGGCCAGGAAGAACGGCGGCTCGGCCCCGCTCGAGGGAGCGGCGCTGGAGCCGGTGGGGCTGGATCCGGCCGCGACGGCCGAGCTCGCCGCCATGCTCGAGCGCCTCGACGAGCTCGAGGTCCAGAATCGCGAGCTCGAGCAGGAGAACCGCGAGCTCGGGGACGAGGCGGAGCGCCGCGCGCACCGCATCGCGGAGCTCGAAGGTGGCAAGATCAAGAAGGTCGGCAAGCGGCAGCGGCCGGCCGTGCTCCGGGGACATACACGCCAGATCGAATCGCCCCTGGGGACGATGTACGTGACGATCAACGAGGACGATCAGGGGCGGCCGTTCGAGGTGTTCGTGGCGCTCGGCAAGTCCGGCGGCGCGGCGATGGCCGATGCCGAAGCGATCGGGCGGCTCATCTCGCTCGCCCTCCGGTTCGGGATCTCGCTCCGCGATGTACACAAGCAACTGCGGGGCATCTCGTCGGACCGCGCCGTGGGTCTGGGGCCCAACAAGGTGATGTCGGGTCCGGACGCGATCGCCCAGGTGATCGAGAAGTACCTCGAGGAGAAAGAGGGCGTTCAGCAGGCGCTCCCGATCCGGGAGGTGGGTCACGCGAAGACATCGAACGGCGGCACGCAGACGGCGCAGCGGCCCGTGATCGAGCGCTACGAGGAGTCGCAGGCGAGGATCTTCATGGGCGTGTGTCCGGAGTGCGGGAGCAGCCTGGCGTTCGAGGAAGGTTGCGCGAAGTGCTACGCCTGCGGTCACAGCGAGTGCGGCTGAGCCGGGTCCGCCGGTCCGGACCGCCCCGCGGAGCGCGGGCCGGCGGCCGACGGGACCCGGATCGGATCGCGCCCGGGGTTGCTCGTACGGACGTCACCTGCCTACCATGAGGCATCGGTCCACGACCTACCACATGTAGTATGGGTTCGTGGACATGCCCCCACATGTTGTGGATAACATGTGGGAAACGACGCCCGGTCGTGGGGATTCCCCGGGCAAAGCTCGTGGAAAACAGGTGCCGGACGGATCGGCGCCGGGGGACGCAAACCCCACAGGGAGTGGAAGATGGCCACACACGACGACGTGGGTGGCGGTGGTGTGGAGGGGGGGAGTCGGAACGGTGACGGTGGGCAGTCGCGGCAGCCCCGCATCTCGCCGCGCTGGCTGAAGACGGCGGTCGAATCGAACCGTCTCGCCTTCGAGGACGAGATGCAGCGTCATCGGGAGCGCTTCAACCACGAGCTGCGCCGCTTCTGGCGCAGGCGGGACTCGACGACCTGACGCGAAAGTTGTGCGCGATCCCTGCGTCGCTTCGCGCGCCGGGTGCCGCGGGTCCGGCCCCGCCCGACCGCGTCTACCCTGCTCGCGTCCCGGCGAGCGCATATCTTGCCCGCGGAACGGCGATCCGACGGATCGTCCCCGCGGGCGCTTGTCCGCCCCGGGCCCTCCATCATGCCACGGGAGGCGGAACGACGCCCTTGAGCAGCTCCGAGCATCTCGTCGAAGGCGTGCCCCCCCGACGGGAGACCGTCACGGTTCGCGTCGGGTCGGTCCCGATCGGCGGCGGACACCCGATCGTCATCCAGTCGATGACCAACACCGACACGGCGGACGTCCAGGCCACGGCCCGCCAGGTGGAGGAGCTGTGGCGGGCGGGCTCCGAGCTCGTGCGGGTGACCGTCAACACGCCCGCGGCGGCCGACGCCGTCCCCCGCATCACGGCGGCCCTCCGGGACCGCGGGGTCGGTGTGCCCCTCATCGGCGACTTCCATTTCAACGGGCACCTGCTGCTCCCGGCCCATCCGGAGTGCGCCATCGCGCTCGCCAAGTACCGCATCAACCCCGGCAACGTCGGAAAGAAGCGCTGGGACGAGCACTTCGCGTCCATCATCCGGTGCGCCATCGAGCACGACCGTCCGGTGCGGATCGGGGTGAACTGGGGCTCGCTCGATCAGATGCTGCTCACGCGACTCATGGACGAGAACGCCGGGCGCGAGGAGCCGCGCGACGCGCACGCGGTGATGCTGGAGGCGATCGTCGAGAGCGCCCTCGCCTCGGCCCGATTCGCCGAGGGGCTCGGTCTGCGGCACGATCGCATCGTGCTGAGCGCCAAGGTGTCCCGCGTCCCGGACCTCGCGCGGGTGTACCGCGAGATCGCGGCCCGTTGCGCGTACCCGCTGCACCTCGGTCTCACCGAGGCCGGCTTGGGTCGGAAAGGGACCGTCGCCTCATCGGCGGCGCTCGCCATCCTGCTCAGCGAGGGGATCGGCGACACGATCCGGGTCTCCCTCACCCCGGCTCCCGGCGCGGAGCGCGCCGAGGAGGTGAGGATCGCCCAGCAGGTGCTCCAGTCCCTGGAGCTTAGGAGTTTCCAGCCACAGGTCACCGCATGTCCCGGCTGCGGTCGGACGACGAGCACATTCTTCCAGGAGCTGGCGCTCGACGTGGAGGGCCACATCGAGGAGCGGCTGGCGCGCTGGCGTTCCGCGTACCCGGGGGTGGAGGAGCTGTCCGTGGCGGTCATGGGGTGCGTGGTGAACGGTCCGGGCGAGTCGAAGCACGCCGACATCGGCATCTCGCTTCCCGGCAGCTTCGAGGAGCCCTGCGCCCCCGTGTACATCGACGGCGCGCACCATACGACGCTCCGTGGCGAGGGGATCGTGCAAGAGTTCCTCGACATCCTGGATCGATACGTCGAGGAGCGCTTCGCCGCGGTCCGGGTGGCGGATTCGGCGGCGCCGGAGTGAGCCGGCGCAGAGGGCACTCGAACGACGCGAGGTTGGAGGCCGAGATGAGCGATCGGCGAACTGGGGGACGGCGGCGGGCGTGGCGAGCTCTCCTGCTGGGAGCGGTGTGCGCGCCACTCGCCGGCTGTGCCGGCCGACAGGCGGTGGTGGAGTCCGACCCGCGCGGCGGTACCGAGACCCGCAGACAGCTCGAATCGGCGGCCCGCTCGGATCTCGATGCACTGCGGCGGGCCCAGTCCGATCGTCTCGCGGAGCGCGGCTCCTACGCTTACGACGTCGCCGCGCTGGGCGTGGAGCCGTCCCCGGGTGTCGACCTCGCGGTTCTCGAGGCGACGACGACCGGTTTCTCGGCCGTCGCCAGCGCGGGATCGGTGGAGTGCGCGCTGTTCGTGGGGTCCGCCAATCCGCCGCGGGCGTATGCCGGGACGGCCGGGGTCGTGGCCTGCCGGTCCTGAAACGGCCAGCGCGCGACCCCGGGGGGTGCCGCGCGCTTCGTCCAACCCTCGGTGTTCGACCCGCTGCGGCGCGGGTCCCGGCCTACTTCTTGGCCTGCTGCCTCCGCCGTCGGCGGCGCCGACGGCGCTCGGCGGCCTTCATCTTCCGCCGGCGAGCCTCGCTCGGCTTCTCGTAGAACCGGTGCTTCTTGATGTCCCTGAAGATGCCGGCACGCTGCACCTTGCGTCGGAACTTCCGCAGCGCCCGATCGAGCTCTTCGTTTTCGCGTAGCGTATACTGCAAGTGGTCCACCTCCCGGAACCGGGTTCAGCCTTGAAAACTACCGGCAGGCGGGCGCCTCCGTCAACCGGATCGCGGCTGGGTCAGCCGTGGTCGAAGAACCGCCCCCCGAGCTTCCGCCGGATCTGCTCCACGAGCGGGATGGACCCGCCCTCGTTCGAGCCGCCGGAGCCCTCGCTCACGCTCCCGTTCGAGCGGCCCGCAGGCCGGCCATCCGCCGCCTCCGCATCGAGGCGATGGACATCCCGCGCCTTCGGCCCGCGCTCGCCGGCCACGATGTCGAACTCCACCCGCTCGCCGGCGTCGAGTGTGCGAAAGCCCTCCATGGTGATCTGGGAGTGATGCACGAACACGTCCTCGGCGCCGTCGCGCTCGATGAATCCGTACCCCTTCTCGCTCGAGAACCACTTCACGCGACCGTTCTCTCTCGACATTCTCCCTCCCGAGAATCCGCACTCCAAAATGAAAAAAGGACCCCATCGAGAACGACCGATGCCGGGTCCTGGAACCGCCCCTCGATTTCCCCCGCATCCGCCCTTCCGCACCCCGGAATCATGCCACGAGACTCTCTCGCGGGCAACACGCGAAAGTTTGCGCTCCGGGCATCCCGGCGCCTATACTCCGCGTGTGTCAAGCTCCACCGTGCGGGCGATCCTACCCTCACGATCGTCCGGCCGGCCGAAGTCCCTTGGCTCCTGAACAAGGAGTTGCGACATGGCAGTCGGGATCGCCATCGCCGGGGATGGATCCTTCGAGATCGAGGGGCATTCCTACTTCATTCCCAGCGAATTCTCCGCTCGCGAGGTGTACAGCTACCACCGCCTGATGGAGCCGATCCCGGATGTGCCGGGAGGCACGAGCTTGAACCCGGAACAGCGCGCCATGCAGCGCGCGTACTTTCTCCGACGTGCGGCCGCCTGTATCATCCCCGGCTTGCAGGTGAAGTCTCTCGAAGGCCTTCCACTCGGCCAACTCCAGACCATGCACCAGTGGATCGCCGCACACCGACCGGATCTCTCGGAGGCCGCGCGACCGCACGTATGATGTCGGCGTGGCCGGCCGAGGTTCGCCTGAGCCACGTATGAGCGCGGGATTCAGAAGGGCCAAGATCGTCTGCACCATCGGGCCCGCCACCTGGGAGCCCGGGTCGTTCCGGGAGCTCGTCCAGGCGGGGGCCGACGCCATCCGGATCAACTTCTCGCACGCCACGCACGAACGTGCGCGCCACATCGTCGAGATGGCGAAGGACACGGTGCGCGAGACCGGGCGTCCGCTCGCCACGATCGGCGACCTCGCCGGGCCCAAGATCCGGGTCGGCGATCTTGCTCGGCCGCTCGAGATCGAGCCCGAGACGGAATACTGCTTCTTCCCCGAGGACGCGACCCCGCCGGAGTCCGTCGACCCGCGACACCGCATCCCGACGACCTACCCCGAGCTCGCCGAGGAGGTCGAGCGCGGCAACCGGATCCTGCTCGACGATGGGCGCTTCGAGTTCCTGGTCGAGGGGGTGGAAGGGGATCGGGTCACTGCCCGCGCCTACAGCGCCGGCCAGCTTGCGGCGCACAAGGGGATCAACCTGCCCGGGGTGCGGGTCGGGGCGCCAAGCCTGACCGACAAGGACCTCGAGGACATCGAGTTCGCCAATCGGCAGAGCCTCGACTTTCTCGCCCTCAGCTTCGTGCGCCGGCCGGAGGATCTCCGCGAGGCGCGGCAGGCCATGGACCGGGGCACCCTCCTCATCGCGAAGGTCGAGAAGTCCCAGGCGCTGGATTCCCTGTCGGAAATCCTCTCGGAGAGCGATGGCGTGATGGTCGCGCGCGGCGACCTCGGCGTGGAGCTGCCGTACGAGGAGGTGCCGATGATCCAGAAGCGGATCATCCGGCTCGCCCAGGAGCGCGCGCGCCCGGCGATCACGGCCACCCAGATGCTCGAGTCGATGATCCACAGCCCGCGGCCCACCCGGGCGGAGGTCTCGGATGTGGCGAACGCGCTTCTGGATGGCACGGACGCAGTGATGCTGTCCGCCGAGACGGCGGTCGGCGAGTACCCGATCGAGGCCGTCCGCACGATGGACCGGATCATCCGGCGCATCGAGCACGAGCGCATCGACCGTTTCGGGCGGGCGGGCAAGCGGCCCCGGGGCGTCACCGAGATCCAGCAGACGACGTCGGCGGCCGTGGCGGCCGCCTCCATGCAGGCCGTGGAGCGGCTGGACTCCCCGTTTATCGTCACATTCACCCGCAGCGGGTTCACGGCGCGCATCGTGTCGGCGCAGCGACCGGCCGTCCCCATCCTCGCCCTGAGCGACCAGTGGCGCACCTTCAACCAGATGGCGCTCGTGTGGGGGGTGCAGCCCGTCCTCTTCCGGGGAGATGTGAACTACCGCAACATGCTCGAACGGGCGCGCTCCGCCGCCCTCGAGCTGGGTGTCGGGGAGCCGGGACAGCGGTTCGTGGTCACGGCGGGCGTCCCCTTCCACGTCCCCGGCACGACGAACATGATGCGGATCGAGGAGCTGTAGTCCGTGCGGACCCGCCCCGATCCCCCACCCGTCGCCTAGGTGCGCGTCCGGTTCCTCGGGACCGGTACCTCGTTCGGGGTGCCGGTCATCGGCTGCTCGTGTCGCGTGTGCCGGTCCGCCGACCCGCGGGATTCGCGCACCCGCCATGGCCTGTTGATCGAGGAGGGGCCGCGCCGGCTCCTCGTCGATACCCCTCCGGAGCTCAGGTTGCAGCTCGTGCGGGAGCGCGTCGAGCGTGTCGATGCCGTCTTTCTGTCGCACGAGCACGCGGACCATACGCACGGGGTCGACGACCTGCGGATCTTCACGCTCCGCACCGGCCGGCCGCTCCCGTTCTTCGTCGCGCGTGAGTTCGTGGACGAGCTCACGTCGCGCTTCTCGTACGTGTGGGGAGGGACGGCGAAGCCCCAGCCCGGGTCGGTGGTCCCGCGGCTCGAGATCATGCCGTTCGAGGATCGAGAGGTGATCGAGGCAGCAGGCTTCCCGCTCATGCCGATCGCCTTTCCGCACGGCGTGTACCGGAGCTACGGGTTCCGGTCGGGCGATCTCGCCGTGATCGTGGACGCCAAGAGCGTCCCTGCGGACGCCGAGGCCCTGCTCCGTGGCGCGCGCGTGCTCGTGATCAACGCCCTATGGTTCGGGGATCCGCACCCCGGACACTTCAGCATCGAGGAGGCCGTCGAGACCGGGCGGCGGCTCGGCGCCGAGCGCACCTACCTGACCCACCTGGCGCACCGGGCCACCCACGCGGAGATCGAGGAGCGGCTTCCGGACGGCGCGTTCGCTGCCTACGACGGCCTGGTGATCGACGTCTGAGCGGCGCCTTGGACCGCACCGTCATCGGGCCGCGGGTCGCTGGATCGCCGCCCCCGGACGGAGGTATAATCGCCGCCGGCCGACACGGGTGGCCGGAGCGCTCCGGTGACCCGCCGCAGCCGCGCGAACCCCGACAGGCGGTCCCTTGAGCACCCGGCACATACGCAACTTCTCCATCATCGCGCACATCGATCACGGGAAGTCGACCCTAGCGGACCGGCTTCTCGAGCGCACCGGCGCGGTCGAGGCGCGCAAGATGAAGGAGCAGGTGCTCGACTCGATGGACCTCGAGCGCGAGCGCGGTATCACGATCAAGCTGAACGCGATCCGCATGGCGTACCGGGCCCGGGACGGCGAGACGTACCAGCTCAATCTGATCGACACGCCCGGGCACGTGGACTTCACCTACGAGGTGAGCCGGAGCCTCGCGGCCTGCGAGGGCGCGCTCCTCGTGGTCGACGCCTCGCAGGGGATCGAGGCCCAGACGATCGCGAACCTGTTTCTCGCCATCGACGCCGGCCTCGACGTCCTCCCGGTGATCAACAAGATCGATCTGCCGGCAGCGGATCCCGAGGGCGTGGCTGCCGAGGTGGCCGAGCTCATCGGCGTGGATGCCGGCGAGGTCATCTTCGCCTCGGCCAAGGAGGGCACGGGGATCGAGGACGTGCTCGAGGCGGTGGTGGCGCGGGTGCCGCCGCCGCGAGGAGATCCCGGGGCCCCCCTGCGGGCGCTCATCTTCGACTCCCAGTACGACCGCTACCGCGGGGCCGTTCCCATGATCCGGATCGTGGATGGCCGCGTGACGACCGGCATGCGGATCGGGTTCGGACGCCACTCGTCCGTGTACGAGGTCGACGAGGTCGGTTTCATGCGGCTCGGCTTCCAGGCGACCGGCTCGCTCGAGACGGGCGAGGTCGGGTATGTGACCGCCCAGATCAAGACCGTGGGCCACACGAAGGTCGGCGATACGCTGCTCGACGCGGACCACCGTGCCGAGAAGCTCCTGCCCGGCTACCAGGAGGCGAAGCCGATGGTGTTCGCCGGGCTGTATCCGACCGACTCGGACCAGTTCGAGGAGCTCCGGGACGCGCTCGAGAAGCTCCAGCTCAACGACGCCAGCCTTCACTACGAGCCGGAGACGTCCGCGGCGCTCGGGTTCGGCTTCCGGTGCGGATTCCTGGGGCTGCTCCACATGGAGATCGTGCAGGAGCGTCTCGAGCGCGAGTTCGATCTCGACCTGATCACGACGCTCCCCAACGTGGAGTACGTCGTGCGGCTCACGAACGGCGACGAGGTCCGGGTGGAGAACCCGAGCAAGATGCCGGACCGCGGACGGATCGAGGAGGTCAGGGAGCCGTACGTCCGCATCCGCATGGTGAGCCCCGCGGACTACATCGGTGGCGTCCAGAAGCTGTGTCACGACCGGAGGGGCGAGTACGTCAACATGCACTACCTCGATCCGCAGCGGGTCGAGATCGTGTACGAGATCCCGCTCGCCGAGATCGTGCTCGACTTCTACGACCGCCTCAAGTCCGTGTCCCGCGGCTACGCCTCGCTCGACTACGAGGTCGCCGGCCTCCGCGTGTCGGATCTCGTGAAGCTCGACGTCCTGCTGAACGGGGATCCGGTGGACGCGCTCTCGGTGATCCTGCCCCGGGAGCGCGCCTACGAGTACGGTCGCAAGGTGGCGAGCAAGCTCAAGGAGCTCATCCCGAGGCAGCTGTTCGAGGTCGCCATCCAGGCCGCCATCGGCCGCGACGTCATCGCGCGCACCACCGTCAAGGCGCTCCGCAAGAACGTGACGGCCAAGTGCTACGGAGGCGACATCACCCGAAAGCGGAAGCTCCTCGAGAAGCAGAAGGAGGGGAAGCGCCGCATGAAGCAGGTGGGAAGCGTCGAGATCCCGCAGGAGGCCTTCCTCGCCGTCCTCCAGGTGGGGGACGAGTAGCCCCTCAGGTCGACGATCCGCCCGTGATCCGGTGATCGAGGCGGCCGAAATCGTGGAACTGGCGCAGCTTGCGGCGATCCCGCGAGCCTCGGTCGAGCACCCCCAGCCGGAGCGCCAGGGCCTCCAGGGGGTTCCGCGGCCGTTCGTAGAACGGGATGCGGTTGAAGTCGAACAGGCGCGGAATGTCCTCCCCTCCGTCGTCGACCACGAGCACGTTGAGCGCGTGCAGGTCGAGGTCGTACAGCCCGGCGGCGTGCGCCCGCCGGACGATGCGCTCCAAGTGGTCGAACACGCCGGGCGGCGCGGCGCCGCGCCGGAGGGTGGCGGCGTAGTACGACTCGCCCGCGAGAAGCTCCTGAACGACGGCGGAGACCGTCCGCCGGGTCACGAACCCCAACGGCTCGGCCACGTAGCGCGCGAGGCCCGGGGCGACGTGGAAGGCGACGTTGCGGCGGTATTCGAACTCGGCGATGTCGAGCTCGTGCCGGCCCGCGTGCCGCCGTACCGAGCGGGGCCGGAACACCTTCAGCGCCGCGTCGCGCCCCTCCAGACGCGCGCGGTACACCGTGGTCACGAGCCCGCGCGCGATGCGCGGCCCGACCTCGAGCGAGCCTCGCTCCTCGAGGGCATCGCCCGTCCCCGGTGCGAAGCCGAGCGGGCGCGAGCCGCGGAGCCTTTCCGCGCGCGCGTCGGCCCACGCCCGATCACCCGCCTCGGCCCACGCGTCCGCACCGCCGGCCGTCGTCACGCGCGCTCCGCGACCACGATCCACTTGTCCGACAGGACGCGTGCCACGGGAAACACGTCCCGCAGGACGAGCCCCGCGTCGCGCAGCTCTCCTTCGAGTCCCTGTCGCGACACGCGCTCGAGCGCGCGTCGGGTGAGCCCGAGCGCACCGAGGGCACGCCACTTCGCGTAGCGATAGCTGTACCGGTGGCGGTAGTCCACGACCTGGTAGGGGGCGATGCGGCCGAACTCGCGCAGGATCTCGACGCGCGTGGCCGGGTCCACGTGGAACATGAAGCGGATCGAGACCACCGCATCGAAGGCGTCGTCCGCGAACGGCAACGCCTCGGCGTCGGCCTGCACGAACCCGCGCACACGATCGGTGCCCGCGGCGGTCCGCGCGGCCTCCCGCATCATCTCGCTCGAGATGTCGCACCCCACCACATCGATCCCGAGCCCCCCGAGATCGCCCGTGAAGCGCCCCGTCCCGCATGGGAGATCCACCACGCGGCGCACACGCGTGTCGAGCGACGCGAGGCCCCGACGCAGCGTGCGCCACTTGCGCCGATTGCGGCGGCGCCGGAACGGGCCCGCGAAGCGCTCGCGGTCGTAGTGTGCGGCCACCGCCTCGTCGCGGTAGAAGCCCTTCTTGTATCGGTAGCCCGCGCGCTTCGGCTCGCTGATCCCCTTTCGCGATGCCCTGTCCATTCCCCTCGCTCGTCCTGCGATTCGACCCTGGCGATCCCGCCCTGTCGCCGGGCGAACAAGCTAGTGTACCGGCCCCCCGGTCGGGCGAGCCGTGCTCCACCCCCGACGAGGGCGCGTGGAGTCCTCGAACTTGCCGCGGGCCGGCTCGCGTCTATCATTCGGGCAGCCGCGGGGGCCGGGACGCGCCCGATCTTCCGGCGGGTCCTTCCCGGGACGCGGGTCCCGCTGCCATCGCGCGATCACTTCAACAAGGCGTTGAGACCTGGTGGATGACGGTCGCTACATCATCGGCGTGGACCTCGGCGGCACCTCGATCAACGTGGGGGCGGTCCCGTTCGGAGGCGGAACGGTGCTCGGCATGCGCTCCCTGCCCACCGAGCCTCAGCGGGGCGCGAAGGCGGTCGTCGATCGCATGGTGGGCATGATCCGCGACGCCATGCGGGATGCGACGCGCGAGGCGGACCTCGGGGACGACGCGTTCATCGGTGTGGGGCTCGGCTCCCCCGGACCCCTCGACCGGGCCACGGGAACCGTGCTCGAGACGCCCAACCTCGGGTGGAGGAACTTCCCGCTCCGGGACCTGATCTCCAACCAGGTCGGTCTCGAGGCCGAGCTCGACAACGACGCAAACGCCGCGACGCTCGGCGAGTGGTGGATGGGCGCCGGGCGCGGCGTCCAGACGCTGATCGGCGTGACGCTGGGGACCGGGATCGGAGGCGGCATCCTGATCGACGGACAGGTCTACCATGGCGTGTCGGACGCGGCGGCCGAGATCGGTCACATGACCATCGACTCGACCGGCCGCAAATGCAAGTGCGGCAACTACGGCTGTCTCGAGGCGTATGCCTCCGGTCCGGCGATCGCGGCGCGGGCCGTCGAAGGCCTCCAGGCGGGCGCCTCCAGCCTGCTCCCGGACATGGTGGGAGGGGAGCTGGACCGGGTGACCGCCGAGACCGTCTACGAGGCGATCGTGGCGGGTGACGCCTACGCCACCGAGGTGATGCGGGAGACCGCGAAGTTCCTGGGGACGGGAGTCGCCAACCTCATCAACGTGATCAATCCGGAGATGATCGTCATCTCCGGCGGCGTCACCCGCGCCGGGGACCACCTGTTCGGGCCGCTGCGCGCCGAGGTCCGTCGTCGCGCCTTCCGGGGGGCAGCGGACCGCTGCCGGATCGTGTCGAGCGAGCTCGGCGACATGGCCGGGGTGATCGGCGCCGCCGCGACCTTCCGGGTCGTCCGCTTCGGCGATCTCGCGACCCACCGCACGTCCTCCGCAGACTCCTGACCGTGCCGAGGCTGGGTGTCCTGGGCACGATGGTGTGGGACACCATCCACGCCCGCGACGTGGGCCGCGAGGTCCCCGTCGAAGAATGGGGCGGGATCGCGTACGCGCTCGCCGCCGCCGACGCGGCGCTCGACGACGGGTGGAGCGTGTTTCCCATCGTCAAGGTCGGCCGCGACCTGCGCGAGCGGGCCAGCGCCTTCTTCGGCACCCTGGTGCGCATCGAGAGCCTGGAGGGCGTGCGCACGGTCCCGGAGCCCAACAACCGCGTGGAGCTCTTCTATCGGCGCGCCGAGCGTCGCTGCGAGAAGCTCACGGGGGGCGTCCCCGGGTGGACCGCCGAGGAGCTCCTGCCCCTCGCGCGGGTGTGTGACGCCCTGTACGTCAACTTCATCGCTGGCTGGGAGCTCGATCTCGCGGCCTCGATCGCCCTGGGCACGTCGTTCGAAGGTCCCCTGTACTGCGATGTCCATTCGCTCCTCCTCGACGTGGGTCCCGACGGCGTGCGGGCACTGAGGCCACTCGACGACTGGCGCGCGTGGCTGGCGTGCTTCGACATCGTCCAGCTCAACGAGGACGAGCTCACGACGCTGGCCGAAGGTCGCGAGGACCCGTGGGCCCTCGTGGCGACCGCGCTGGGCGAGCGTCCGGGGGCGCTCCTCGTGACGCTCGGCGAGCGCGGCGCCGCCTGGGTGGGGACACGCGCGTTCTGGGAGTCCCCCGTGCCCGCCCGGGGCCGGGTCGTCGGGCTCCGCACCCCGCCGGGCCCCCTCCTGAGTGGGCGGGTGGGAGTCGAGTCGAAGCTCGACGACCCCGACCCGACCGGGTGCGGCGATGTGTGGGGCGCCACCTGTTTCTCGGCACTCCTCGGAGGTGCGGGGCTGGAGGAGGCGATGCGGCGGGCCAACCGGGCCGCCGGGCGGAACGCGGCGTACCGTGGTGCCACGGGGCTCCACGAGTACCTGCGCTCCCCCTCGGGGCTGGTCACGGGCGGAGGGGACGAACGGCAGGGACGCGCCACCCCGTGAGTCGAGTGATCGACGTGCCGGCAACGCTGGACGAGACGGGGTTCGAGACGCTGGTCCGCACGGCCGGGATCGGAGAGCTGGAGGACGGTGCGGCCCGCCTCCTGCTCGACGCGCGTCAGGTGACGTGGGTGTCCCCCTACGGGCTCATCGGGCTCCTGGCGATCGGACAGGCGGCTCGCCAGCGGACGGGGCTCGCGCCCCTCATCGAGCCCCCCGACGATCCGGAGGTACGCTCCTACATCGACCGGATGGACTTCTGGACCGCGGCTGCGGACATCTTCGAGATGGACGCGCCCTCCGCCCGCCGGCACGGGGAGGTCGACAAGCTGCTCGAGGTGACTTCGATCCGCTCCCACGAGGACGTGCACCGGGTCGTGGAGCATGTGAAGGACCGTGCCCAGCGCATCCTCATCAACCGGCTCCAGTACCCGCGGCCGTCGGTGATCCACTTCTCGGTGATGCTCTCGGAGGTGTGCCAGAATATCTTGGAGCACGCCGATTCGATCGGCTGGGTATGCGCGCAGCGCTACCACTGGAAGCGGAGGCTGGGGAAGGACGTCGTGGTGCTGGCGGTGATGGATGTGGGTGTGGGGTTCGAGGGATCGCTGGGGGCGGAGCACGCGCGCCGGTATGGAGAGTCGTGGTCCGCCGCCGCGGCCCTCGAGGCCGCGTTCCTCAACGGCGAGTCCCGCTTCCGCGATCCCGGGCGCGGGCAGGGGTTGCAGGCGATCCGGCGTCAGGTGATCAAGTGGAACGGCGCCGTGCGGATCCGGAGCGGCGACGCGATGATCGCCCGCGTCCCCGACTGGGACGACACGCCCGAGCTCCAGTCGGATCTGCCGTGGTTTCCCGGCGCGCAGGTGCTCATCGTGCTTCCCGAGTATGCCGGAGACGCGGGGTGATGGCCCCGGCGGTCGCACATACGGAGCTGTTCAGCTACCTGGTGACGCGCCACACGGGACGGGCGGTGCGATCGAGTATCGAGCGCGAGCTGTCGCGGTTCGACGGCGCCGTGCTGGCTGTCCTCGACATGCGTCACGTGCCGGTGATCGACTTCTCCTGCGCCGACGAGGTCGTCGCCAAGCTACTCGTCCACGGCTCCGAGGATGCCCCCGGCCCGCGCCGCTTCTTTCTCTTCCGCGGCATCGCCGAGCACCACCTCGAGCCCATCGAGTGTGCCCTCACGCGCCAGGGTCTGGCGGCGGCGGGCGAGAGCGTGGACGGACATCCCCTGCTCATCGGACGCATCGAGCGCGGCGTCGAAGCGGCGTGGAAGGAGATCTGGGAGCTGGGGCTGGTGGCCGCCGGTCCCCTGGCCATGCGGCTGGAGGTGTCGCAGCACGCGGTGGGCGGGCTGCTCGACGAGCTCGATGCGCGCCGCCTCGTGATCCGGGATGGCGACCGGTACCTGTCGTTCGGTCGTGCGCTCGAGGACGCGCGTCGGAGCGGCGGGGGGTGAGCGCACGGCGACGCGTTTCGGCGGTCCTGGCGGCCACGATCGTGCTCGCCGGCGCGGTCGTGTCGGCGGGCTACTTCTACCTCGGCCGGTCGATCCAGCCGCGGCGGGGAGACGAAACGCTCCCGGGTCTCGCGGAACCGGTCGAGGTCAGCTTCGACGAGTGGGCCATCCCCTCGGTGTTCGCGCACACGGAGCAGGATGTGTACCGCGCCCAGGGGTTCCTGCACGCCTCCGAGCGGCTGTGGCAGCTCGAGCTTTTCCAGCGCATGGCCCGGGGTCGGCTGGCCGAGCTGTTCGGCGAGCCGGCGCTCGACACGGACCGACTGGTGCGTACGCTCGACCTGTGGGGCGCGGCCGGGGCGACGCTCGATGCGTTGCCGACGCGAGAGCGCGCCCTTCTGGAGGCCTACGCGGCGGGCGTGAACGCGCGCATCGACACGTGGCGGGGGCCGTGGCCGATCGAGTTCACTCTCCTCGGGATCGAGCCGCAGGCCTGGTCGGCGCGCGCCTCGATCGCGATCGAGAAGATCATGGCCCTCGATCTGTCGGGCTGGCAGACCGAGCTGTCCCGGACCAGGGCGCTCGCCCGGCTGCCGGAGTCGCTCCGCGCCGTGCTCGATCCCGGATATCCGGCCTGGGGGCCGACGATCCTCCAGGATGGACCCCCACCCGCCGGGGGCGCGCGTCTGCACCCCGGGGCGGATTCCCCTCGGCCCTGGGCGAGCGGGGAGCCCTCCGGGGGCGTCCCGACCGCGAGCACATCGGAAGGTCCGGCATCCGGCGCGAGCGACCCTGACTCGTGGGACCCGTTGGCCACCCTGGCCGCGTTCGGCCTGGGCGCTTCGAACTCCTGGGCGCTGGGCGAATCCCGCACCTCCGATGGCCATCCGCTGCTCGCCAACGACATGCACCTCGCGCTGCGCGCGCCGTCGACGTGGTACCTGAACGCGCTCCACGCTGAGGACGTGGGTCTCCACGTGGCCGGGCTGTCGATCCCCGGCGCGCCGGGCGTGGTCGTCGGGTTCAACCGCACGCTCGCCTGGGCGTTCACGAACGCCATGCTCGACGACGCCGATTTCCTGGTCGAGAGCATCTCCCCCGACGGATCGCGCTACCTCGATGACGGAGCATGGCGTCCGTTCGCGGTCCGAGAGGAGGAGATCGCGGTGCACGGGCGCGATGCGCCGGCCGAGCTACGGGTCCGCTCGACGACGCGTGGCCCGGTGATCACCGATGTCGTGCCTGCCGGGGGGGCGACGCTGTCGCTCCTGTGGACGGGGCGCGAATCGAGGGGCGCGGCGGAGGGGCTGTTCGGGATGAACCGGGCGGCGACCGCGACGGCGTTCGAGGCGGCGGCCCGCGAGTTCCAGGCTCCCCACCAGAACGTGATCTACGCCACCACGGGGGGCGATCTCGGCGCGCGCCTGGTGGGCTCGATCCCGCACCGCGGCGGCGTCGAGACGAGCGTGCCGGTAGCGGCCGCGCGGCTGCCGGATGGCTGGAGGGGGTACGTGCCGGTGGACTCGATGCCCGCACTCGAGGATCCGGGCTCCGACTACCTGGCGAGCGCGAACAACCTCCAGTCGTGGCCATCGTTCGGGGTCGTGGGTGTGGACTATCCGCTCCCGTATCGCGTGCGCCGCATCGTGGACCGGGTGCAGGGCGCGCACGACTGGACGGTGGGGGACATGCTGGCCCTGCAGCGCGACACGCGGAGCCTGTGGGCCGATCGCTGGCTCCCGCGCATGATCGCCTCCGCGCGCCGCATCGGGGCCGCCGATGCCGCCGGGGCATTGGCGGGGTGGGACCGCTCGGCCGGCGTGGATTCCCGCGAGGCGACCCTGTTCTACGTGTGGCTGTACCGGTTGCGCCAGCTCATCGCCGCCGACGAGTACGGCGAAGGGGGCTGGTTCCCCGACATCGCCCTCGAGCGCGTCCTCGAACGGGGCGAGGGACCGTGGATCGACGACGTGACGACCCCGGCCTCCGAGCGCCTCGCGGACCTCGAGGACGAAGCGGTGCGAACGGCGGTCCGCGCGGCGGACGGACGGACATGGGGCGCGGTGCACCGCGAGCGCTCCGTGCACCCCCTCGGAGAGATCGGCTGGCTGGATCGACTGTTCCGCTTCGACGTGGGTCCGTATCCGGCCCCCGGTGGACGGCACACGGTGCGCCCGGACGACTACCACCGCCGGTCCGCGCTCGACTCGACGTCGTGGTCGCTCCCCATCACGACCGAGTACGGTCCCAGCGAGCGCTTCGTGGCCCACCTCGATCCCGAGGCGCCTGCCGGGTATTTCCTCCTCCCGACGGGGCAGTCGGGAAACCCGCTCGATCGGCACTATCGGGACATGTCGCGTGTATGGACCGGGGGAGCGCTGATCGAGGTATCGCTCGATCGGGAAGCCCAGCGGGCACGGGAGCAGGCCCGCCTGCGTCTCGAGCCGGTACCGTGAGATCGAGGCGCAGGAGGCCGGCACGACGCCTCCGCCGGTGGCTCGGTGGACCCCGATCGGTGGGCCGATCGAAGGGCATTCTCATTGACTTGATTCTGGTCCGTGGGTAGCTTTGCCGCGGCCACACGAGGCCGGACCGAAGGACGACGAGGCAGGAAGCCACCAACGCGATGGGCACCGCCACCGAGGGCGCCGCGCTGCGCCGCATCGAAGACGTTCTCGACCAGATCCGCCCGGCCATCCGCGCCGACGGCGGGGACATCGAGCTCGTGGGCTTCGACGAGGCCGCGGGGCGCGTCGAGTTGCGCATGGTAGGGGCGTGCTACGCGTGTCCGATGTCGATGGCCACGCTGCGGGCGGGGATCGAGCAGCGCCTGCGTCTCTCCGTCCCCTCGGTCCGTTCCGTCGCCGCCGTCGAGTAGCCGGCGGAGACCGGCCCCCCCACGCGCTCGCCCCCTCCGACACTTCTTTTCCTCGACGAACCGACGAGCTCGACACCGATGTCAGACAAGCCAGATGCACGGCGTCCACTCCCCGTGATGGGGCCTCCGGGCAACTCCGCGGGGTCCGCGGCTCGCGGTGCGGGTCCGGGTCGTCCCGCCTCCGATCGGGAGGCGGCCAGCCGGCACCCGACGGACGCCCCCCGAATGGTGGGGGTGCGCTACGTCGTCGGGGTCAGCTCGGGGAAGGGGGGGGTCGGGAAGTCCACCGTCTCGACCAATCTCGCGGCCGCCTGGGCCAGGACGGGCGCTCGTGTGGGGCTTCTCGACGCCGACATCTACGGCCCCGACATCCCGACCATGTTCGGTGTGCACGACAAGCCGCGCATCGCGAATCAGGAGGTCGTTCCGCTCGAGGCGCACGGCGTGAAGCTCATGAGCATCGGGTTCCTGATCGACGAGGACACGCCCGCCATCTGGCGGGGCCCGATCATCATGGGGGTGGTCCGCCAGTTCCTGCAGCAGGTGGCGTGGGGCGAGCTCGACTACCTGGTCGTGGATCTGCCGCCGGGGACCGGCGACGCGCAGCTGTCGCTCTGTCAGCTCGTGCGTGTGGACGGCGCGGTGATGGTGACAACCCCACAGGACGTGGCGGTGGGAGGGGTGCTGCGGGGGATCCGGATGTTCGAGAAGCTCGACGTGCCCGTCGTGGGCGTCGTGGAGAACATGCGTGGGTTCGCATGCCCCGACTGCGGCGCCACCCACGACATCTTCGGGTCGGGCGGCGGCGAGCGTCTGGCCGCCTCGATCGACGTGCCCTTCCTGGGCGCCATTCCGCTCGGGACGGCCGTGCGCGAGGAGGGCGACCGGGGGCTGCCGACCGTCGTGGGTCGCCCGGAGACGCCGGAGGCGAGGGCGTTCATGGCAGTCGCCGAGGCGGCGGCGGCCGGTCTCGAAGCCCTGGCGACCGAGCCCGCCGCGACGTGAGCCAGCGCCCCGCCGGCGAGCCGGGCTCGGGACGCCGGCCTCGCCGCGGCAGGGGGGTGGCGGTCACCTCGGGCGCCGCTCGCGGGATCGCGGGGGAATCATGCCGCCGGTCACCCTGACATCGGACTTCGGGCTCGCCGACAGCTACGCGGGTGAGATGAAGGGCGTCATCCTCTCCGGCTCGGACGTCCCGGTCATCGACATAACGCACGAGCTGCCGCGGGGCGACATCTGGGCCGGAGCCTGGGCGCTGCGCCGGATCTGGATGCGGTTCCCGGTGGATACGGTCCACCTGTGCGTGGTCGACCCCACCGTGGGGAGCGGGCGCCGCGCGATCGCCGCCCGTGCGGGCGAGCGGTGGTTCGTGGGACCGGACAACGGGCTGCTGACGTTCCTCGACCACGAGATCATAGGAATCGAGGCCGTCCGCAGCGTGTGGCGTCTGCGCCCTCCGGTCGGCGCCCCGGTGTCGTCCACCTTCCACGGACGCGACCTGTTCGCTCCTGCCGCGGCCGCGCTCGCGCGTGGACGGCTCGACGAGGCACTGGGGGAGGAGCTCGCGCCCGCCTCGCTCGCCCGGCTCGCAGTGCCGCCCGCCGAGCGCGGCCCGGAGGGGCTCGCGGGGATCATCGTCCACGTGGATCGGTTCGGAAACCTCGTCACGGATCTCCCCGTCGAGTGGCTCGGGGAGGAGCCCAGGGTACGGGTCGGCACGGCCACCGTCAGCGGCCTCGCGGACTCGTACGCCGACGTGGCGCCCGGCACGGCGCTGCTCACACGTGGCTCCGTGGGGACCCTCGAGGTGTCCGTCCGGGACGGGCGTGCCGACAGGGAGCTCCAGGCGGAGCGGGGCGATACCGTACTGGTCGAGGCGGCGCCCAGGTGAGTCGAACCCCGTGAGGTGGGGGCGCGCCGGCGCCCGTCGGGCTAGATGCGCTCGACGCTCACCGTTCCGAAGGCGGCCTCGAGCCGGATATCGAGCTTGACGGCGGCCGAGTCCCAGTTGGGACTCAGATAGACGCGGTCGGTCCTCTCGAATTCGGGCGCGTCGAGCGAGATGAGCACGGAGGATCGCTCGATGCGGACCCCGATGTCGCGCGGCACCCGGAGCTTGAGCTCGCCGATCCCCATCTTGATCGCGGCGGTGGCGCTGTGGTCCCAGGCGCCGCTCAGGTCCAGGAGCACGTCGCCGATCGCCCCGTCGAATTCGAGGCGGTCGAAGCGCGCGTTCCCCAGGTCGTGCGCCTCGAATTGGGCGGCGCCCGCCTTGAGCGACAGGCGCTCCATGCGGACGCGATTCGGGGTGTCGAACGAGATGTCGGTCTCGCTCGCACCGGTCAGGAACTCGAAGGAGTGCAGCGACAGACCCCCGAGATCGAGGTCCACTTCGGCGGCGCCCACCTTGATCGAGAGATCGGTGGGCACGGCGGGGTGCAGTCCGAGCTCGACGCTGCCGAGCTGGTCGCCGCGCCGCCGGAGGTCGTCGAAATCGAGATCGACGTTCCAGTCGTCGAGGCGGATCGCCTCCGGGTGCTCGGCGCCATCGACGGACGTGACGGCCAGGCGGAGCCGGCCTCGATCGCCCTCGAGGCTCCAGCCGCGGATGGGCTGGAAGCGGGACTCGTCATAGCGGACACGGGCGTCGTACAGGAACGGGGCGTCGGACGGCGAGACCTCTAGTCGCCCCGCCCCGTAGATCAGCTCGACCTCGAGCGACCCGATGCCATCCGCCTGCCGCGCCGCACGGAAGTGCCGCCAATCCTGCGCGGCCAGCGGGTGCTGGATCGACAGGAGCCCCGCCACGAGGCCGAGGCCCGCGGCGGCGGCATGCCGTGCGCCGCCGGGATCACCCATGCGACCCTCCATCATCTCCCGCTTCCCCCGCCTCGGATCCGGCGTCGGCGCCCGGCCCGGTCGCGCCCTCGCCCTCCGTCCCGGAGGTGGCCTCCGCGCGCGGCGTCTCGTCCGCGCCGGCCGGTTGGGGCCCGGGGTCCGATGGGCCGGCGCCGGTGCGCATCGAGGGCTCGGCGTCGGCCAGCGGGTCGAGCGAGGCTCCGCCTTCGGAGCGCCAGTCCACCACCACGCTGCGCGAGCCCGCGCGCGTGAGCAGCACCGCCCCGAACCCGGAGGTCACGAGGATCCAGGTCCCGACGCACGCCACGAAGGCCAGGATGCCGCGGAAGAAGTCGAGCGTGCCGCCCGCCACCCACAGGACCGCGGCGGCCGCGAACGGCAGCAGCAGGAGGACGAGACCGCTCAACACGTAGTAGTAGGAGTTGGAGCGCCGCAGCCGCTCGAGCCACTGGTAGCGGTAGCGTCGCTGCGCGAACATCTCGCCCGCCCCATGCGCCACCGCCAGGTAGCCGATCACCATGGCCAGACCCGTCCCGAGGACGAAGAAGGGCACGATCGGCCACGTGATCACGAGCACGGCCAGGATGAGGAGGGCGGGGAAGAACAGCACCTCGCCCGCGAGCCCCATGGCGAACGAGCGCGCGAACTCGTGGCGAACCGTATCGGCGACCGTCTCCAGACGGGCGTGTGCGAAGTAGACGAGCAGGAGGCCGAGGACACCGAGCACGATGAACGCGCTCAGAGCGCCCGTGAACTCCTCGGTCGCGTGCCCGAAGTTGCGCGCGATGCGGCCCAGGAATCCGTGCCCGCGGGAGGGGCGTCGGTCGCGGAGCCGCGTCTCGACGACGGGGGCCGGCGGCGCCGGGGTCACGCCTGCAGCGGGGGTCTCGGAGACCGAGGCCGCCGCCGAGGGTCCGGACGGGAAGTCGGACAGGATCTCGCCCGTCAGCACGGCGGTCTCCGCGAGCTCGACATCGCCGCCCACCTGGAGGATGTTCCCGTCGATCCGGGCCCCGTCGGCGACGATCAGATCACCATCCAGGATCAGCACATCCCCGGACACGCGGCCCTCGAGGTGGAGCGCGCCGTCGAGGAGCGCCAGATTCCCATCGATCACGTCGTCCATCGGGATGGTGAAGTCGTCGTGCACGATGAGAGCCAGACGCTCGGCGGCCCCGTCCGCCGCGCCACCCAGACGACCCATGGCGCCCCGCAGCCGATCGAGCTGTCCGAGAAGCTCGTCGAACCGGACGCCGCCGGGCGCGATCGACAGCCGCGAGCCCCCCGGACCCTCGACCTGCGTGGTCGTTTCGTCGGTCTCGGAGGTCCGCTCCACACCGAGCAGCCCGCCGATGGCGTCCACCAACGCCCTCGACGACTCGCCCTCCGCTCCCCCGAGCTCGCGTCCCACCCCCTCGAGCTCGCCGATGAACGCCTCCAGCCCCTCCCGCAGCGTGGCGGGCTCGGTCCCCGCCTGGTCGCGCAGAAAGGCGCGCCACGCCGTGACCAGCGTCCCGCCGGGCTCGTAGCCGCCGATGCGGTCGCCATCGAGCGAGATCGCTCCGTCCGCGAACGCGATCACGCGCTCGGCGCCACCCGCGAGCTCCAGCTCGAGCGCGGCGCGCCCGCCGCTCCCCGAAGAGAGCGTCACCGCGCTCCGCTCGATCCGGACCTCCTGCCCGGTCGCCTGGCCCGCACCGGGCAGAAGGGCGCCGAGCGCGGCCCACAGAGTGGCCAGCAGGGCTCGTCGAACAAGCGTGCTCTTCATCTCAGTTCGCCATCTCCACGTTCGATCTCAACCAGGGTTCGTACCGTCGAGGTCATCTCAGGCGGCCCGACCCAGCCGCAACGCGTGCGGTGTGGACCGCATCAGGCGCACCATCACCCACATCGACAGAAGACCGACGAGGCTCGCGAGACCGAGTCCGCCGAGCGCCTGCGTCGGGCTGATGCGATCGGTGATCGCCGTCCCTCCGTCGAGCAGCCCGAGCTCGTACCCGGCCCGGCCCAGGTTCAGGAGCCCGCGGACCGCCAGGTCCCGAACGCCGCCCCAAAGGAACAGACCGAGCTGCGCCGGAGTCACGCCCTGGACGCCGAACAGCCACGCGGCGCCGGTCCCCATCACGCCGACGAGCGAGGCCACAGCGGCGGCGAGGGCCATCCGCCGCCGGATCACGAAGCTGGACAAGCGCTCGTGCCACGGGACCGGCAGCCGGACGCGCGCCATGACGGCGGTCGCGAATCCGGGGCTCGGCGCCACTCGCGGAAGCCCGGCGAGGACCCGCTCGAGCCACGGCACCGGGAGATCGACACGGGCCATCACGGCGTCCGCGAAGCCCCGTGAGGGCTCGATCACGGGGAGGGACGCCAGCAGTGCATCCAGCCACGGAGCGTGCAGTTCCACGCGAGCCATCACCGCGTCCGCGAACCCCCGACGCGGCGAGAGACCGGGGAGACGCTCCACGGATCCGATGAGCGCGCGCAGATCCTCGATCTCCTCCCGGCAGCGGGGGCACGTCTCCTGGTGCCGGACCCGGTCGGCGGGGAGCGAGTCGGCGGATCCCTCCGCGAACTGCTCGATCTCTCGTGGTGTCAGGTGCATCGATTCCGTTCTCCCGTGACTTCGCGGCCACGCGCGAAGCGTCGCCTTCTCGTACGTGCCCCGACCGGTGCGGGTTTCAGCGCCGCGAGAGCGGGAATCGTCAGAGAAGTCAAGGCTCCCGCAGGTGTACGAGCGCCTGTTTCAATTCGTTTCGGGCGCGGTGGATGTACGTCTTCACGGTGCCCAGCGGCACGTCCATCACCTCCGCGATCTCCTCGTAGGCGTAGCCCTCCACGTGCCTGAGGAGGATGGCCGTCCGGTACTCGGGCCGCAGGTCGTCGATCGCCCGCTCGATCTCCTCGCCCATCATGTGCGCCTCGAGCAGCTCGTCGGGGCGCTCGTCCCCGGCCTCGAGCGTGATGCGGGTGGCGGCCTGCCGGTCCGGCGTGATCGCATCGGGCGCGCCCTGTATCGAGACGACGTCGAGCTCCTTCCTGCGCAGGTGATCGATCGTCAGGTTGTAGCCGATCTTGAACAGCCACGACGAGAACTTGTAGGACGGATCGTACCGCTTGAGGTTGTTCAGGGTGCGGACGAACGTCTCCTGGGCCAGGTCCTCCGCCAGCTCCCGGTCGCGCACCATGCGGTAGATGAGCGAGAATACCGGCTTCTCGAAGCGCACCACGATCTCGCGCGCCGCTCGCTCGTCGCCGTCGAGGCACTTTTCGACCAGGGTCTGGTCGCTGTCGTCGGAGTATCCCACGGGCTCGCCGTCACGCTCCGGGGGCCGAACTCGGCGCGACGGGCGTGAGCGCGTCGGGTCGTGTACGTCGGTTTCGGCCGCGTTTCCGCCGGCTGGAGGATAGCCGACCCGCGGGACGCGAACAAACTACGCGGACCACGGTCCGCGCTGGCATCCCGGGCACAGGAACGTGCTCCGTCCGGCCTGGACCAGACGTTCGATCGGACGCCGGCACACGCGGCACGGCTCGCCCTCCCTCGCGTACACGCGGAGCTCGTTCTGGAAGCTGCCGCTGCGACCGTTCACCGCCCGGTAGCTCCGCACGGTCGTCCCCGATCCGCGCAGCGCCGCGCGCAGCACGGCGCGGATCGCGCGGTGGAGACGCCCGACCTCGGCGCGCGACAGCGAGCCGGCCGGCCGGCGGGGGTCGATGCGGGCCCGGAAGAGCGCTTCGCTCGCGTAGATGTTCCCCACCCCCGCGACGCTTCGCTGGTCGAGGAGCACGTTCTTGATCGGGGCGCGTCGGCCTCCGAGGATCTCCGCCAGCCGCGCCCCCGTGAATCCGGGCTCGAGCGGCTCCGGGCCGAGGCGGCGCTCGATTTCCTCCCAGGCGTCCGTAGAGAGGACCTCGAAGCCGCCCAGTCGCCGGACGTCGTCGTAGTAGAGCGTGCGCCCGTCGTCGAGCTCGAGGTCGATCCCCGGGTGCCGGAACTCCGACGGGTCGGGGGGCTCGCTCCCCAGCCAGAAGCGTCCGCTCATGCGGAGCTGGATGCGGATGAGGCACTCCGCCGGATCCGCCGCACGCGAAGCGTCGTGGAGCGGGAAGAGGAGGTACTTCGCGCGACGCGCGGGCTCGCCCAGGCGACGGCCGGCTACGGCGGCCGCGAACTCCGCCGGGGATCCCGGTCCGAGCACGAGGTCGTCGTGGTGGATGCGCACCGACCGGATGCGGCGGTGGGAGATCTCGGGCGCCAGCTCGCGGCGGATCGTCTCGACCTCGGGGAGCTCGGGCAACGACCGCGCCGGGTCTCAGCGACGCGCGAGCAGCGGGGCGCGCGTCGGATCGACACGTGTCGGCTCGAGCTCGTGCCAGCCGATGTCGCGGCGCCACTGCTTCCCCTCGAACCCGATCCGCGCGGCGGCCTCCCGGCTGCGCCGCGCCGCCTCCTCGAGGTCCTCGCCGAGTCCGGTCACCCCCAGCACGCGCCCGCCGGCGGTCACGAGACCCTCATCAGAGCGAGCCGTGCCCGCGTGGTACACCCGGACCTCCTGCGGATCGAACCCGGGCAGCTCGATCTGCCGCCCCGGATCGCTCGAGCCCGGGTATCCGGCGCTGGCGAGGACGGTGACGAGGGCCGCGCCCTCCATCGCCTCCGGATGCCACCCGGCGAGCGATTCCCCCCGGGCCACCGCCATGAGCGGCTCGGGCAGCGAGGCACGGGTGAGAGGCAGGACGACCTGCGTCTCCGGATCGCCGAGCCGGCAGTTGAACTCGACCACTCTCGGGCCCTCGTCGGTGAGCATCAGACCGGCGTACAGGAACCCCCGGTACGGCGTGCCGCGCGCGGCCATGGCCTCGAGGACGGGCTCCGCGATCCGGGTGCGCACCTCGTCGAGAAAGGCGGTGTTGCACGGCGCGGCCGGGGCGTACGCGCCCATCCCCCCGGTGTTGGGTCCCACATCGCCCTCCCCGATCCGCTTGTAGTCGCGCGACGTGAGCAGCGGGACCGCCCGGGCACCGTCGGCGAGGAAGAAGACCGACAGCTCGATCCCCTCCATGAACTCCTCCACCACGACCTCGTGCCCGGCGTCCCCGAAGCGGGCTTCGACCATCAGGAGATCGATCGCGTCGAGCGCCTGTTGGCGCGTGTCGCACACGAGCGCGCCCTTGCCGGCCGCGAGCCCGCTCGCCTTGACGACCAGGGGCTCCGGGTGGCTCGCGATGTGGGCCCTCGCCTCGTCCGCATCCTCGAAGCAGGCGAAGCGCGCCGTGGGGATGCCGTGCCGCTCCATGAGGCGCTTGGCGAACACCTTCGAGGATTCGAGACGCGCGGCGGCCCGGGTGGGTCCGAAGATCGGCAGCGAGAGGCTTTCGAAGCGATCCACGATCCCCGCGGCCAGCGGGGCCTCGGGCCCCACCAGCGTGAGGTCGATGTCGTGCTCCCGCGCGAAGCGCGCCAGCCCTTCGACGTCTCCGGCCCCGATGTCGACGCATTCGGCGAGCGTCGCGATCCCGGGGTTCCCCGGTGCGGCGTACAGCGTCGCGTCGGGCAGGTCCCGCCACAGCTTGTCGACGTAGGCGTGCTCGCGTCCTCCGCTCCCGACGACGAGCAGCTTCACTCGCGGAGGACCTTCACTCGCGCCGCGCTCCCCGGAACGCTTCGCCGATCTTGTGCTTGAGGCGGTCCACGGTGGCGTCCACTTCATCGAGCAGCTCGCGCGCGGCGTCCTTGTAGCCCTTCATCGCCTCGGCGAGGTCCTGCCGGTAGGGGCGCTCGTCCTTCTCGTCACGGCGCTGGTACTCGCCGGCGAGGATGCGGTCGTAGGTGCCCGTCTCCATCCAGTCGCGCAGTTCACCGACGCGGATCACGGCGAACGGGTGCGTCTGCCCGAGCACGTTGAGGACCTTGTACACCGCGTCGAGCAGGTCGCCACCCTCGCGGTATTCGTCCGACTGGGCGATGAACTCGTCGAGGTCGAGCGTCTGGCCCCGCATCCCGCCCGCCATGTGCATGAGCGACGACATCGTGACCTCGGGGTTCTGCACGGAGAGCAGGCCGGCCCGGTCCGACGACAGCTCGCTCTTCCGGTACCATTCGAGCAGCGCCATGAGGATCGGGCGCATCGCGAGCCCGATGATCGTGTAGCGGAACAGGACGAGATTGAGCATGAGGATGAGGAGGGTCCGATAGAGCACGTGTCCGCTCAGGATGTGCCCCACCTCGTGTCCGAGGACCGCTTCGACCTCGTCGGGCGACAGGATCTCGAGCATCGAGGAGTTGAGCACGATGAACGGCTCGCCCATGCCGACCGCGCCCGCGTTGACCACGGGCGTCTGCGACACGTACACCTCGGGCGGCTTCTCGACGTCGAGCACCTCGCACACGCGCTCGAGCCGCTCCTGGATCCAGCCGTACTGGTTCGCGGACACCCGCACCGCGTTCGCCTTGAACGCCAGCCGCAGGGCGCGCTCGCCGAACAGCCCGAAGATCTTGCGCAGCGCGAGGTCGAAGCCCGGCACCTTGCGGAGCGCGTTGAGCGCCGCGCGGTCCGCCGGGTGCTCCCACGCCACGGGGCTGATCTGGGTGAGGATCCTGCGCTGGACGCCTTCGTTTTCACTCATCGATTCCTCCCGCCGGGCGGGGTCGGTGATGTCGGGGTCGGGGGTGTGCGCGACGCTCCGCGCTCCGCCCCGATGTACGACCGGCCCGGAGGGCCTGTTTCATGGCACGACCCCGTCACGGGCCGCGTCACAGGGCGTCGAGCGCCCGCTCGAGGTCCTCGAGCAGGTCCAGCTCGTCCTCGACGCCCACGGACAGCCGCACGAGTCCCGGCGTGAGGCCGATCTCCCGCTTCTTCTCGTCGGGCACCGAGGCGTGTGTCATGGACGAGGGCACGGACACGAGGCTCTCGACGCCGCCCAGGCTCTCGGCGAGCTGGAACACCTCGGTGGAGGCGGCGAAGCGGTTCGCCCGCTCCGCGGATCCGAGATCGACGCTCACCATCGATCCGAACCCGTCCATCTGTCGGCTCGCGAGCTCGTGCTGTGGGTGATGGGCCAGCCCGGGAAAGTGCACGCGCTCGACCTCGTCGTGCCCATCGAGCAGCCGCGCGGCCGCCGCGGCGTTCGAGCAGTGGGCCGGCATGCGCAGGTGGAGCGTCTTCGTCCCGCGCAGCACGAGCCAGCAGTCGAAAGGTCCGGGCACGGCGCCGGTGGTCTTCTGCTGGAAGCGGAAGCGCTCGGCCAGCTCGTCGGAGCTCGTGATGAGCGCCCCGCCGATCATGTCGCTGTGGCCGTTCAGGAACTTGGTGGTCGAGTGCATGACCACGTCTGCCCCCAGATCGAGCGGACGCTGCAGGAACGGGGTGGCGAACGTGTTGTCCACGGAGAGGATCGCGCCCGCCTCGTGCGCGATCTCGGCGCAGGCCGCGATGTCCGACACGGTGATCATCGGATTCGAGGGCGTCTCGACGTGGATCAGCCGCGTCTCCGGTCGCACCGCCGTCCGCACCGCCCGGGCGTCGGTGGTGTCGACGAAGTCGAACTCGACCCCGAAACGCGCCCACACGTGGCGGAGCATCCGATCCACGCCCCCGTACACATCGGCGCCGCACACCAGGTGGTCGCCGCCGCTGAGCGTCGCCTTGATCAGCGCGTCGATCGACGCCAGACCGGAGGCGAACGCGGCGCCGTGGCGCCCGTTCTCGAGCGCGGCGAGGTTGTCCTGGAGGGCTTCGCGGGTCGGATTCTTGACGCGCGCGTAATCGTACCCGTCGATCGGAGAGCCGACCGCCTTCTGCACGTAGGTGGAGGTCTGGAAGATCGGCGTCATGATGGCGCCGGTCGACGGGTCCGGCCGCTGCCCCGCGTGTACGGCGCGGGTTCCGAAGCGCTGCGGTTCGTGGCCCACTCGGGGTCGGCCTCCTGCTGCGGGATCGTGGGGCTGGAAGGTCCCGACGCTCCTTCGCCGGCCTTCCCGGATCGCGTGCCGCCCGATAGTAACGGATGGCGTTCGGGGCGCGCGAATCGATCGCCGGCGCGTCATGCGGTCCCGCTTGACGCCGGCTTGAGCCTCGGCCGCATCGTTCATCATGCCCGCGGCTCGCGCCCCCCACCGCCTCTACGTGCACCTCGCGTGGCCCGCGCCGCCGGGCATCGCCGCCATGACGCCAGGCCGGCGGGCGACCATCGAGAGCCACATCCTGGCCGGTTGTCGCTGGATCGGGGCCGAGCCGATCGAGGTGTGCGTGCTCGCCGATCGCGTGCACCTCCTCGCGAGCCTCCCGGCGGTGCTCAGCGTGCACGAGCTGGCGACCCACGTCAGACGCATCGTCGAAGAGCTGCTCGCCGACGTCGGGTGCGTGGTCCGCTGGGGGACGGGCTTCGCGGCGATCACCGTATCGCCCCCCGAGGTCCGCCGCGTTCGCCGCCGCCTGGCGTCCCTCGGGCTGCCCGACGAGCCGCCGGTAGCCCGCCCCCGGACGGACCGGCCGCGGCGGCGCCCGCGCCTCCGGCGCCGCCGGGGTAGACGGGGCTGACGGGGGCGGGCCCGCCCGCCCTATACTCTCCGCCAGCGACCCCCTCCGGGGTCGCCGAGCATGCGACGTGCACGAGGGTGCGACGTGCGCGCGTCGGGAGGAGATACAGACCGATGGGGGGCACGGTGGGCGAGTCGTTGATCATCTCCGCCTCGGGCATCCGGGGCATCGTGGGACAGGGCCTCACCCCCGATGTGGCGGCGCGCTACGGCGCGGCGTTCGGGACCCTTCTCGCCGACGACCGGTCGGCTTCCGGGGCCGCGGCGGGCCGGGTGCTGGTGGGACGGGACAGCCGTACCTCCGGCGCGCTCCTGCTCGATGCGGTCAGCGCGGGGCTGCGGGCCGTGGGGCTCGACGTGGGGGACATGGGGGTCGTCTCGACCCCCACCGGTCTGCTTGCGGTCGAGGAGACCGCGGATGCGGCCGGGGGCCTGCTCGTGACGGCGTCCCACAACCCCGCGGAGTGGAACGGCCTCAAGCTCGTCGCGCCGGAGGGACGCTTCCTCACCCCGGAGGCCGGCCGCCGCGTCGAGGCACTGTTTCACGAAGGCCCGCGTTACGTCGCATGGGATCGCGTCGGCTCGCGGAACGCGGTGGAAGGGGCGAACGAGCGGCACCTGGAGCGGATCCTCGCGCTCCCCATCCTCGACGTCCACCTGATCGCGGCCCGGGGATTCCGCATCGCCCTCGACTGCGTGCGGGGTGCCGGAGGCCTCATCGTGCCTGCCCTCCTCGAGCGGCTGGGGTGCGATGTGAGGGGGATCGATCTGGAGCCCGACGGGAGGTTCCCGCGCAAGCCCGAGCCCGTCCCCGAGAATCTGGAGGCGCTCGGGCACCTCGTCCTGCGGGACGAGGCCGACATGGGGTTCGCGGTCGACCCCGACGTGGACCGCCTCGCGCTCGTGGACGAGAACGGCCGCCCAATCGGGGAGGACTGGACCCTCGCCCTGGTCACCGAGCTTGTCGGTGAGCTCGAGCCCGGACCGGTGGTCACCAACCTGTCTTCGAGCCGCTCCATCCGGGACGCGGCCGAACGGGCCGGCGTTCCCTTCCACCTGGCGCCGGTGGGGGAGGCCAACGTGGTCGCGCGGATGATGGAGGTCGGGGCGACGGTGGGGGGGGAGGGGAACGGAGGCGTGATCTATCCCGGGCTCCACCTGACGCGGGACGCCCCGCTGGCCGCGGCGCTCATCTTGCAGTTCATGGCGCGCGTCGAGGCTCCGCTGAGTGCGATCGTCCGGGAGCGTCCGGGGTATCGAATCGTCAAGCGGAAGCTGGACCGCGGCGGGCTGGCGGTCGCCGAAGCGCTGGAACGCGTTGCAGGGGCATCACCTGACGGCGTGGAACGCGATCGACAGGATGGCCTCCGGCTCGAGTGGCCGGATGGGTCGTGGGTCCACGTGCGACCCTCTGGGACCGAGCCCATCCTGCGCATCGTGGCGGAGGCGCCACACGAGAGACGGGCGACCGAGCTCGCCGACTGGGTGGAGGGGCGGGTCCGGGGTGCCACGCGATAGAAAGCGACGGTCGGGCGGATGTGTGGAATCGTCGGCTACGTAGGCGAGAAGGACGCCGTTCCCCTCCTCATCGAGGGGCTCAAGCGGCTCGAGTACCGCGGATACGACTCCGCCGGGATCGCCGTCCAGAACGGGGCGGGGCTGGACGTTCGCAAGTCCCCCGGGAAGATCGCCAGCCTCGAGGCGCTCCTCACGAGTCGTCCGCTTAGCGGCCAGACCGGGATCGCGCACACCCGCTGGGCGACGCACGGGGCTCCCAACCAGGTCAACGCCCACCCGCACACGGACGAGGCCGGACAGGTCGCGATCGTCCACAACGGAATCATCGAGAACTGCGACGTCCTGCGTCTGAAGCTCCAGGAGCTGGGGCACGAGTTCGCCACCGAGACCGACACCGAGGTGCTCGTGCACCTCGTGGAGGAGACGTTCGAGGGGAATCTCGAGCAGGCGGTGGCAGCCGCGCTGACCCAGGTGGAGGGGACGTTCGGGATCGCGGTCATGAGCCAGGCCGACCCCGGGAAGATCGTGGTGGCCCGGCGGGCCGCCCCCCTGCTTCTCGGCGTGGGCGAGAACGGCGACCACGCGATGTGGGTCGCCTCCGACGTCGCCGCGGTGCTGGGCCATACGCGGCAGGTGGTCTACCTCGAGGACGACGAGCTCGCCGTGCTGCGACAGGGCGGCTACGAGATGATGGATCTCAAGTCGCTCGGTGCCCCGGGAGGGATGCGCCCGATCGAGAAGGAGATCAGCCACGTCGCGTGGGATCTCGAGCGCATCGAGCGCGCGGGATATCCCCATTTCATGCTCAAGGAGATCCACGAGGAGCCTTCCACCGTGCGTGACGCCATGCGCGGGAGGCTGCTCGAGGAAGAGGGGACCGCGAAGCTCGGGGGATTGAACGAGATCTCGGAGGAACTGAACCGGGCGGAGCGCATCATCCTCACCGGGTGCGGCACCTCGTGGCATGCGGCGCTCGTCGGCGAGTACATGATAGAGGAGCTGGCGCGCATCCCGGTCGAGGTGGAGTACGCGTCCGAGTTCCGCTACCGGAACCCGATCATCCCTCCCCGGACGCTCGTGGGGGGCATCAGCCAATCCGGCGAGACGGCCGATACGCTGGCCGCGATCCGGGAGGCCGGCGAGCTCGGGGCGACGACCTTCGGGATCGTCAACGTGGTGGGCTCGACGATCGCCCGTGCCACCGACGCCGGCATCTACACCCACGCGGGTCCGGAGATCGGGGTGGCCTCCACGAAGGCGTTCGTCGCCCAGGTGACGGCCCTCACGCTCCTCGCCCTCATGCTGGGCCGACGCCGCGGCATGTCGATTCTCGAGGGACGGGAGGTCGTTCACGCCCTCAGACGGCTCCCGGAGCTCATGCAGGAGGTCCTGGACAGCGAGCCCCGCATCGAAGAGATCGCGCGGCAGTTCCAGGACGCCCGCAACTTCCTCTATCTGGGGCGGGGTCCGAACTTCCCGATCGCGCTCGAGGGGGCTCTCAAGCTGAAGGAGATCAGCTACATCCACGCCGAGGGGTACCCGGCGGCGGAGATGAAGCACGGACCCATCGCCCTCATCGACGACGAGATGCCGGTGGTGTTCATCGCGCCCCGCGATTCGGTGTACGCCAAGGTCGTCCTCAACATCGAAGAGGTGAAGACGCGGGGCGGGCGGGTGATCGCGCTCGTGACGAACGGGGACAACGACCTCATCGACAAGGTCGATCACCTGATCCGGGTGCCGAAGACGCTGCCCCTGCTCCAGCCGGTGCTGAACGCGGTGCCCCTGCAGCTTCTCGCGTACTACATTGCGGTGCTTCGAGGGTGCGACGTGGACCAGCCCCGCAACCTCGCGAAGAGCGTCACCGTCGAGTAGCGGGCGACCCCGGCGAGCCGGGACCTTCCGCCCCGCGGGGGGTTACAGGAACGGGGCCGCGGTATATGTTGGACCCGTGGCGACGCCGGGACAGGGCCGACGTCGCTGGCACGCGGTCTCCTAGGATGGGGAGTCGAAGGGCATGCCGACCGAATACCTCCAGATGGTTCGGGAGCAGGTCGCGAAGTACGCCGGAACGCTGCGCGACGTCATCGTGCTGGCCCCGGTGTACGGGGTGCTCATGTTCCACCTCATGAAGGACCCGCGCCTGTCACGCGAGCAACGCCTGTGGGTGGACGCGGCGATCGCCTATCTGGTCAGCCCGGATGACGTGATCCCCGAAGACCAGGTCGGGCCGTACGGGTACCTGGACGACATCTTCTGCTGCGCCTACGTGGCACAGCAGATCGGAGAGGAACTGGGTTGGGACGTCGTCGAAGAAGGCTGGACGGGCGAGCGGTCCGCGGCGGAGGTATCGCGAACCGTGATCGCGCGGGAACAGGAGCTCCTGGGTGATGCCGGCGACGATGTGCTCCGTTTCGCGGGTCTCCTCGATTCGCGCGAAGCGCGCGCCTCGGAAGATGTCGTCGAGCGTGCGTTCGCCCCGATCGCGCTCGAGACCGGCTGACACGGGTCGCCGGGCGGTCTTCCTCGGCACTCTGATCGCGCCCCTGCTCGCGGCCCTCCCGGCCGCGGCCCAGTACCGACTCGTCTCCGCGGCCGGCGACACGCTCGACTTCGCGCGCGACACGCTGCTCGCAATGCGCGATCGATCCGACGCGTTGTACCAGGAGCTCGAACAGGATCCGCTCGTCCTGTACTACACGTCGTACGGTCCCGAGCTCACGTCCGACCAGGGCGACCTGGCGCTGCCGTGGAACGCCGTCGACGTGGTCACCGACTCGATCGCCGCGGTCGTCACGCCGGGGAACCTGCGCGAGGCCGACAGGGCGTACTACAATTACGCGGTGCTCCGCATGCGCTCGGTGCGTGACGACCCCGACGTGCCCTGCGACGAGCTGTTCGGTCGCGAGATGGACGCCGTGGACGCGTTCGTGGACGGGTGGATCGTGGCGCGCACGCTGTTCGGGGGACCGGCGTACGAGCCCCTCGATGAGCTTGCCTTCGCCCGATCCGCCGCGGTGCTCGAGGGGTACGTCGCCGCGAGCTCCGACCGCCAGCTGGGCGGGTGCCTCTCCGTGTGGAGGGACGAGCACGCCGCCGCCGTCGAGCGGTACGCGGCGTGGCGGAAGGACAGCGCCTTCGGGCCCTCGTGATCCCCGCGCGCCGCCTGCGCCCGTCGTCCGGTCGCGGGCGGGACCGACATGAACCGCAACCCGGTCGGCGGATGACCCTCCAGCTCTACAACTCGCTCTCGCGCCGGCTCGAGCCCTTCGAGCCGCTCGAGCCCGGCGTCGTGCGCATGTACACCTGCGGCCCCACCGTGTACGACCGCGCCCATATCGGGAACTTCCGCACGTTCCTGTGGGAGGACCTCCTGCGGCGCACGCTCCGCTGGAAGGGCTTCGAGGTCACGCAGGTGATGAACCTCACCGATGTGGACGACCGTACGATCAGCGCCGCGCTCGAGCGCGGCGTCTCGCTCCGCGACGTGACCGAGCCCGTGATCGAGGGCTTCTTCGAGGATTGGCGGACGCTCGGTCTCGAGGAGGCGGAGCGCTACCCGCGCGCCACCGAGCACGTCGACCACATGATCGAGCTCGTCGAGGCGCTCGACGAGCGCGGGCTCACCTACGAGAGCGACGGATCGGTCTATTTCGCGATCGGGCGCTTCGAGGGCTACGGCCGTCTGGCCGGCATCGACCCGCGGACGCTGCGCGCAGCGGGACGCGTGACCGGCGACGAGGAGTACGACAAGGACGACCCGCGCGACTTCGTCCTGTGGAAGGGGGGCGAGCGGGACGACGAGGGGCGCGTGGCGAGCTGGGACTCGCCCTGGGGCCCGGGTCGGCCGGGGTGGCATCTGGAGTGCTCGGCCATGGCCATGGCCTATCTGGGGGAGACGCTCGACATCCACACCGGCGGCGTGGACAACCTGTTTCCGCACCACACGAACGAGATCGCCCAGTCCGAAGGGGCGACCGGCAAGCCGTTCGCGAGGTACTGGCTGCACGCGGCCCACCTGCTCGTCGAGGGGCACAAGATGGCCAAGTCGCTCGGGAACTTCCTCACGATCCCCGATCTGATCGCGCGTGGCATCGCCCCCTCCTCGATCCGCTACCTGCTCCTGAGCGGCCATTACCGGTCGCAGCTCAACTTCACGTTCGACGGGTTGGAGGCCTCCGCGCGCTCGGTGGCGCGGCTGCACGAGTTCCGCCAGCGCCTGCGGGAGCTTGCCGCGTCGGGCCAGGCGACCACCGACGCCGGCGATCTCGGACCCGTGGCGACCGAGGCGGGGCGGCGCTTCGAGGCGGCGATGGAGGACGACCTCAACGTCTCCGAGGCGCTCGCCGCCGTGTTCGGGCTCGTGCGGTCGGCGAACCAGGAGCTCGACCGCGCGGCGCCGCGGATCCCCGACGGCGTGGCCGACGCCCTCGCCGTGCTGGATGACTTCGAGCGCGTGTTCGGGGTGCTGGCGCTGCACGATCGCGAGGCAGCGGGGGTGGACGACGAGCTCGCGGCGTGGGTGGAGTCGAGGATCGCCGACCGCGAAGGCGCCCGCGCGGCGCGCGACTTCACGCGCGCCGACGCCATCCGGGACGAGCTCCTCGAGCGCGGCATCGTGCTCGAGGACACTCCGCAGGGGACGCGTTGGAAGCCGAAGGAACCCGTCGGGGCGGGCTCGTGAACGGCCCTGGACGCGGTACCCGCGACCGGCCGTGGACCGCGAGCGCGGGAGACCCGTGAGGCCCTGCAGGAAGGGTGCCGTCATGTGTTGACGCTCCGCGACACCTCCGATATGTTAGACGTCTATTTGCGAAAGGGTCGCTGGCGTAGCTCAACCGGTAGAGCATCGGATTTGTAATCCGAAGGTTGTGGGTTCGAGTCCCACCGCCAGCTCGGTCGAGCCGGCACCGGAACGCCCGGGTACGACGGACGCTCGCTACGACCCCGTCGGAATCGGGGGCCGACGGTGGGGTACCGAAGCGGCCAAACGGGGCAGACTGTAAATCTGCTGGCTTATGCCTTCGGAGGTTCGAATCCTCCCCCCACCATTTTCGCGGTCAACACGAGCCATACGCACACATCGCTGACGCACGAGTCCAACGAGACCCAGGAGAGGCGAAGGGTGGCGAAGCAGAGATTCGAGCGAACGAAGCCGCACGTGAACGTGGGGACGATCGGGCACGTGGACCACGGGAAGACGACGCTGACGGCGGCGATCACGGAGGTGCAGGCGGCGAAGGGTCTAGGGGA
>Ga0315553_10000042_pt1 | contig 96621 bp, 89 predicted proteins | sample SalMarSW160140MG_FD_203099 | JGI IMG/M metagenome (GOLD analysis project Ga0315553, IMG submission 203099) | Salt marsh sediment microbial communities from the Plum Island Ecosystem LTER, Massachusetts, United States - Salt Marsh Sediment SW1601-40 ... | reverse complement strand
AATATGTCCCAAATAGTTGGGAGATTTTGGTAAAACAACGTACTCGTTGGCTTGCTGGATTTATATTTGATATGCCTCAGTTAATGACGATGAAGAGCGAATATAAAGATGGTAAAAAACTAATAATCGCAAGAAATATGACAATGATGGTTTTAGCAAATATGGATACATGGATTCCAATAGAAATCGGATTTGCAATATTTCAATTTTTGATTGGAGAATATTACTTACTCATTTGGACTCTGTCTTGTTTATTTTTTCAATTTGGCTTCATATTTAATGCTATAAGAAAATATTGCGATAAGCATTACAGCCTTATTTTCTTTTTCCCAATAAGTGGTATTATTCATCTTTATATGTTTTTACGACAATTTAAATTACCCAAAGAAATCAGTTGGGAAAAAACACCAATGCTATTAGAACGCGAAGAAGCGGAAATATTAGCTTTATCTAATATGTAATAATTCTTATATTCCTTCTTTATTTTATATTTATATACCAATCAAAGTTATTTGAATTAGGATTATAGATTATTATATTTTTTAAGAGGTATCCATATTGTTACTTAAATTTCATGATCTCTTACCGGAAGAATTAAAAACAAAGTATTTTGACTTTAAGTTCCGTGATTACCCGGACGATGAATTTTGTAAAGAATTGTTAAAACAAACGATCTTATCCTATAATAATTGTAAGTATTATAAGGATAAAATTTGCAACAAATTCGATTTTACAATTCCTGATGAAATATCGATTGATAATTTAGAAACAATCCCTTATGTTCCCACAGACATTTATAAAAAATCAGGAAATCGAACCCTAAGTCTATCCAAAGTACCTCTTGAGAATATAGCACTCTTTTCGTGTTCATCTTCTACTACAGGAGATCCTTCGATAGTTCCCAGAACAGTAGAAGATTATGATCAATTGCAGTATAATTCAATTAAGGTTTTTACAGAATTTTTTGGATGGGAAAAATTAAATATAGAATCTAAAAGATGTGTTGCTTTTAATTTTTCGCCAGATCGTTTATTCATGTCAATAATGGCAAAAAGAAGTGTTAAAGGATTTGAATATGTTGACAAAACTCGGTACTATACAGCATGCATGAATAAACCTTGGGAATTTTATGGATATGAGGAATATTTGGTAAAAATGAAAATTTTAAAAACAATATGGGCAATTATATCAACTTTTTCACTGAGAGGGGGCTTCATTTTGGATGTTACTAAAATGTTGAAAATGATAAAAAAAATTAAAGAAACGGGACATTGGAAAAATACCGAGGTAAGTAAAATTTTATTAGGTGGAAGTCCACTCTTAATGAACAACATGTTTGAGAAGAGATTGTTAAAAGAAAATGTGTTTATTGATCTTGATGGAATATCTCTTGTCGGTTGTGGTGGTGGTGGATGGGATGGTGTTAAAGGCGAAGCAAAGATGGATGAGGTAAATAAAAGTAGATTCATTGAATATTATGAAAAAGTGTTTAACATTAAACCAAAGGATATTAGGGATATTTATGCATTTACAGAGTGTCCTACACTTTTTGGAGGTCATTGGTCTGAGAAATATCAAGATTTTTTACTACACTGCCCTGATACTACTCGAATAATTATAAGGGATCTTGAAAATTTAGAACCCGTTAGTATTGGAGAAGAAGGACTTTTGGAAGTTCTTACACCTTATGGCGTTAATGGTAGTATAAATCAAGCAGTCTTAGTTGATGACATTGTAGAATTAATCTCAAAAAATAAGTGTCCAGAGTGTGGTTATAAAGGAGCTACCTTTCGAATAATAGGGAGATTAAAAAATGCCCAAGGAAAAAGCTGTTCTTCTTTAATTAACTGGATCTATTAGATCATTTATTATTCGTTCAAATCGCTCTAGATTAGAACTAATTTTAATTATAAAGAAAAGAAATAATTAAATTCATAATCAATAGGGTATTATAGACATCATAAGTATAGGAATTACTAGAAATATTATAGGAATTACTACCATAGGTATAATATTCATGACAATTCCAAACACCGCAAACACACTTCCAACCTTCTCAAGAGTATTTATCGGTTCAAATTTTCCAGCTTTACTACTATGTGTTCTGGAAAGTATTCCAAATACTAAGCCAGCAATATGAAGAATTATAACGATAATCAACCCTACCAGTCCACCTATCAGTCCACCAGGATAATAAGGATAATACATTGATGGTATATAAAATCTGAATAAATTAAGACCCCCAGAACTTAAACCGACACCTGTTAAAGTAAGCGATACAATAGAGAAGGCAAAGCACCTTTTTGAATGAAGTCCTGGCCCTCCTACTTTAATTGATTTTGACTCGTAAACGGGAACTGATCTAACTGTTGATGACACTTGATTTTCTTCAGCTCTTACTTGAGGAGCTTCAGGAGGAGGAGTGGATAGGATAACACTTCCACAGCTTGCACAAAACTTTTGGTCTTGGGATTCTAACTTTTCCCCACAATTTGGACAAAACATAATCTCACTTTCCAATTTTTATTAATTTAATTACGTTTGATTGTGTTATTAATTGATTGGGTCTATTAAATCTTTTATTATTCATTCAAATATTTCCAGATTAGAAATTCAGATAAATGGATAATAAAGAGGCATAGAAGCTACTACAATACTAATAGGAATTAATACAAGAGGTATAACATTCTGGACAATTCCTATCACCCCGAGCACGCTTCCAACCCTCTTAAGAGTATTTTGCATTTCACGTTTTCCAGCCTTACTACTGAATACCCTAGAAAGGATCGCAAATATTAAGCCAATAGAATAAAGAACCAAAGCTATAATCCGCAACCCAGGTCCTCCAGGAATTCTAGGAAACACATATATTGGTATAACATCTCTGAGAACTTTAAGAAACTCAAAAACAAAACCGATAACTGCTAAAACTATCGATAACAAAGCGAAAGTAAAGACCATTTTTGAATAAAATCCTGGTCCTCCTACTTTAATTGGTTTTGATTCGGAAACGGGAACTGAACTAACTGTTGATGATGTTGATACTTGATTTTCTTTAGCTCTTACTTGAGGCGCTTCAAGAGGAGGAGTGGATTGGATTTCACTTCCACAGCTTGCACAAAAACAATGGTCTTGAGATTTTAACTTTTCCCCACAATTCGGACAAAACATAATCTCACTTTCAGATTTTTATTAATCTATAATGATCGGATCTTTAATAATTGGATTTATTAAATCTTTTATTATTCCTTCAAATCGCTCTAGGTTAGAACTAATTTTAATTATAAAGAAAAGAAATAAGAAATTTCATAATCAATAGATTATAGGAACTATTATTATTAGAGAAATTAGCATAATTATCAATATTATAGAAACTACTACAAGAGGTATACTATTAATGACAATTCCAAATATCGCAAACACACTTCCAAGCTTCTCAAGAGTATTTATCGGTTCCGATATTCTAGCTTTACTACTATTTGTTCTAGAAAGTATCCCAAATATTAAGCCCGTAATATTAAGAATTACAGCTATAATTAACCCTATCACTCTAAAAGAATAATAAGGATAATAATAAGAATATGGAAATAAAATTCCCCTAAAAATACTAGCCCCAAAAGCATAACCGACACATGCTAAAGCAAGCGATACAATAGCGAAGGCAAAGGACTTTTTTGAATGAGATCCTGGCCCTCCTACTTTAACTGGTTTTGATGGGTAAACGGGAACTGATATAACTGGTGAAGACACTTGCTTTTCTTCAGCTCTTACTTGAGGAGCTTCAGGAGGAGGAGTGGAGTGGATTTCACTTCCACAACTTGCACAAAAACTTTGGTCTTGGGATTTTAACTTTTCCCCACAATTTGGACAAAACATAATCTCACTTTAGAATTTCGTTTAATAATAATTGTGATTTCATTACTATTTAATAATATTAATATGTCAAATTTAATATATTCGATCAAAATTTCTATTTGTCATGATATAGTTAGGAGATGAGGTTGTATTAAAATCTGCTATTTTTTATAAATGTTTTATAGATACTTTAGGTTAAAAAAAATTAAAAAAAAATTATTCATCCAAAAGTCCATGTTTTTTCAGCCCTTCCTTCATATCAGCTTGAAATGCACCAGGGGTCCCTTCTAGGAACGCGTTAGTTATATCTTGATTTTCAACTATTAGCGAAGCTCTTTTATTAGCTTTCTCTTCTGCAAGTGAAGAAATTGCCATTTTTGCCATCTGCTGAAACTGAGGAGGGGACAATTGTATGAGATCATCAAAAATTCTCTCTGTTTCGTGATTCCATTCTAAACCGGATTTACTTATTTCCTTTGGTTTAGCTGATTCGAGCCCAAATTCGCGACTGGTCACAATATCATCCATATATTGTTTTAATGATTCTACATATCTGCGAGATTCTTCTTTGTCTAACACTATTGCTTTTTTTGCCCACTCTTCACAATAGTTACACTCATTACACATCGCTAAGCAATTCTGTTTTTTAAAAAAGTCTATAAATCCATCCAATTTGGTGTTATCAATTATCAATTTTGATTTAGATTCTTTTCCAATTGTTTTAGTTAATTTCACATTGGGGTCTTTTTGTTCTAACCCCCCAAAGGACATTGAGAACCCTTGAATTATGTCTATAAGATTTCCGTCATATTTTCGTGAAGAAAAAGCTTTTACAGATCTAGTAATCCATTGTGTTGACATGCGACGTCCAGCTATTTTAAAATTATCTATTCCAATCGCTTCATAGTGAGCTAAATCTTCAGGCCGAATCCATCTTGCTTTGATAACTTCTGTTGGATCTGAGAATTTGATAATGCTACAGTTTAAGATACATGTATCAATATAGTTACGCTCAAATTGTTGGTATGTTTGTGAAGCATGCCCTAAAGTATTATAGTGATAATTTCTAAAGGGACATTGGTATAGACACCCATCAGTTAAAAGTAAAATAATTTTACATTTCACAGCTTTTTGAATTTGTTCCAATGTCTTGAAATCACGGTTTATCATTACCCCAAGAGTAATTTCATCTGCCCCTAGCTTTTCATAAAACTTAGCTCGAGTAACACTATTCACATCAGCAATGGTAGAGACACGAATTTTTAGTTTTGGAAATTGTTCTTTAATAAGCTGTATTAAAAATGGAATGGTTACTGTAACACTATCAGCTCCAATATCACTAATCCACTGTAAATATTTAAGAAGTTCTTTATGGTAATGTGGATCATATTCCAAATTATTCATACACGGAGCATTTAATAAATATGAAAACTCCATGCCTTTTTGATGTAGTTTTTGTATGTAATCAGCAATAAAATCTTCAGTTACTTTCTGTAGTAAAAACGAGGGACGCCCCCCACCTACAATTGAGTGGTCCGAAACTCCGTACACTCCAGTTACAGGATATTGAGCCAATTCCTCTATGAGCTTTAAATCCCAATTTGTAGCTACGTGAAGTTTTATTTATCTCACCTTACTTATTATTTTTGGATAGCTATATCATGAGCTTTGGCATTTAGTGGCAATAATGGTGCACATGCCATTAATTTGGAAGGATCACCGTCAACTTCATATTTTCCAGCCATTGTCGCTTCAATAGGATTAGTTTCTCCTGAATTTACCCTTTTAATTACATCGAAATTCGTTTTATGAATAATTTTTGGTACATCAGGTCCACTATATTCGCCCATTCCCCAACTCATTTTATCATCTTCGATTAATTGCCAATAATTCATCTCTGGACGATCATTGATTTTATATTGAAAAACTACTGGTGCGATGGGTTTCAATAGAGTTGATAAATCGGGTAATTCGTTATAGGCTTTCATGAAGCTATTAAGATATGCTTCCCACTCTTCCTTTGTGTCCATTTTAAGTTTTACCTCCTTATTATTTTGTTATATTATTTTTTACATTATACATGTTAGAAAAAATTACGTATAAAATTCAAGTCCCGCTTTTGCACCCATCAATAAGAAATCTACCATAGTTCCATTATAGTCATTTTCGATCTTATAGTACATTCCATCTGGTGTGAAAGTTACACCATAAATGAACTTATGAACATCGCTTTGGAAAGGAGATTCCTCAACAAATTTCTGTATTAATGGGTGAAAATGAACTGGAACTTCTTTGACATCATGGCATGCTACACCAAAACATAATCGTTCAATTTTTTCAGAATCCCAGCTAAAAGTAAAGTTAAGGTGTGCAGCATTACAACAACTCTCCATTATTTCTCTAGATACTGACTTAAATCCCAGGTCCTCCACAAGAGTTTTACACTTCTCATAAGTAGCTGTAGAAGTATCCTTTACCATGAAATAAATGTTTGTTGTATTTTTCAAGAAATCAAAAGCAAATAGCGCTAATGTAGTTAAACTATGTTTTTTGAAGTAGGTTTCATATTTTTTAATACTTTCAGGGATATATTTCATCAAAAAAAGCGGATTGATTGATCCTGGTATGATGAAAGGCCAAATTTTTGAGAATCCTTTCCGCGCATCTATATCGACTCCATAGCCCATAATATCAAATGTATCCAATGTCTCTAAAATCATTTTATGGATAGGATGCCCATTTTTTTCAATTAATCCTTCATTTAAAGCTATTTTATAAGGATCAGGATTATGGGGGATCATCATTTCCACGTATCTTACGGATACATCCCTTCTTTCAACTGGTTTTGTTGTGGTTCTAATTGAAAGAGAGGAACCAGAATAAAATTCCTTGAATGCATTTAACGCTTTCCAAATAGCTTCTTCATTAAAATTCACTTCAGTAAGGATACAAAGTTTTTGAATATCCTTAACCATCTGATTAAGATCATTATTAAGTTTGAATTTGGAATTCACTTTTGGTAAATATAAATCGACATCAACCCCAAGAGTTTTCAAATCCTCAATCATGGTTGGTTGAAAAGCTGGTGGCGTAACTTCAAACAGCGCAACAACGAGATCCATTTCAGTTACAGATTTTCCATTTCGTTCCATACATTTTTTTTCTGATGTTTCAAGAAGCATAGGCCTTATAACAGGTCTAATCATTTCTGGAATTTTTAAAACCATGTCTTCGTATAATACTTTATGTTTTGGTTGCCAATTCATTTTCTGTTTTACCTTTTTACATAATTTTAGTTTTAACTTTCTTTAAATCATACTATTTAACTTTTCTATGAACAATTTTATTGCTTATTTTCAATTATTTCAATTTCTTCCTTTTCAATACTTTCCACTTCATGGTCATGATCATTTTCATGCCAACAAAATGGAAATGAACCAAAGAAGTCACCTGTAATATATTCTGCTGTTACTCTACAACCACCGCCACAATACTCTAAATGATGACATGAAGCACACTTTCCCTTAATCTTTTTTCTATCTCGAATATCCTTGTAGAGCTGTGAATTTAATACATCTTCAAAATTATCCACTAATGCGTTTCCTAGCGTCAATGTTGTAGGATATCCGGTGGGGTATATTGTTCCATCTATACCAATACCCATCATCGTTCGGCAAGCCAGACATCCTACACCCCATTCAATTGCAGCCATTTCTTTATCGTTTTTAGGTGATTCCATAAATGGTACCATTTCATATATTTCATAAGCAGGTAATGTTCCCGATTTGCCTTTTCTTATCGTTTCAATGGCGTGTTTGTATTTAAAATCGTACATCTTTTTGTATTCTTCCGTATTGAGGCCAATTTCACCCCAGAATTCAGCCGCTCGATTTTGTTTAACAACGCATCTAAAATATGGTTGAGAACCCCATTTTTCCGATAATACTTTGAGCTCTTCTAACTCGTTTATGTTATGTTTCATGACAGTGATTGAAGAACATACAAAAATTCCATATTTTAAACATAAATCTATTGCCTTCTTAGCATAACCTAAAGAATTGGGAAACCCACGAATTTCATCATTTTTCTTGGGATTTACACTATCAAAACTTACAAATACATGACTAATATTATTCTCCTTGCACATTTTGGCGAAATTCTCGTTAAAACTGACACCATTGGTTATTAAAGCATGGATGTAATCCTTCTCTTTGCAAAATTTCATGATTTCACCGATATCTTTACGTAAAGTAGGTTCACCACCGAACCATACGAAACAAGCATGCCTACCTTGATTTCGCAAACCGGTTTCAACATTTTCTATAATCTGACACCACTGTTCGGTTGATAATTCTGGTCGGGCTATTTGATCATCTGCTGCACAATGAATACATTTTTGATTACATATATCGGTAATATACAAAGCAAAATGTATGTTTCCTGGATGAAAACCTCTTTCAAGTTTATCCCATGAAACTTTTAGTCTATCCTTAATTTCCTTAAGTTCAATGTAGCGTTCTACATCTATATCTAACGATTTAAGATCCTCAACCATTATAGGCTTAAATGCTTCAGGGATAATGTCAAATATTCCTGTGACCACATCAGCGTCATTGATATAAGCGCCATTTCGCTCGAGGCATCTTTTTTCAGCAGCTTTTATCATCTGAGGTTCAACTGAAGGACGGAAACCTTGAGGCATTTGTTCTACTATTCTACCGAATAAATCTTTAGTTTCTTTTTCCCATTCCATTAAAATTCACCAATTTTAGCAATTTTCATGTTTATGATCGTTTTTATGCCAGCAAAATGGAAGAGAAGCTAAAAAATCACCAGTTTCGTTTTCGGCATGGACTCTACATCCTCCTCCGCACATATCAAGATGATGGCAAGTAGAACATTTTCCTTTTATTTTCCTATCCCTGATAGCTTTGAACATTTCGGTTTCCATAATCTCCCCCCAGCTTTGCTCAAGAATGTTGCCTAAGATTAAATCAGAGGGATAATCGCAAGGGAATACATCTCCATTGGTATCAATTCCGGAAATTGAGCGGCAAGCTTGACATCCTGTGCCCCATTCAATTGCAGTCCTTTCCTCATCATTCCTAGGACACTCCATGAATGGCACCATATCCCATGTATAGAATTTATTGAGAGAAGAAGCTTCCCCTTTTCTGATAGCCTCTATAGCGTGTTTATATTTGAAATCATAGAATTGCCGATATTCATCTATATTTAAGCCGATTTCGTCCCAATTTAAATCCGCGGAACGCTGTTTGATCAGGGGTCTGTAAAAGGGAGTTACGCCCCTAGATTGGAAATATTCCCTTAACTTATCTAATTCATCGAAGTTCTCTTTTTGTGCAGTTACATTAGCAATGGTAAAAAGCCCATATTTTGCAGCTAAATCTAACGCTTTTTCGGCCGCTTCGTATGCTTTTGGATACCCTCTAATTTTTGCAGCCCGTTTAGGATCCGTACTATCATAACTAATAAAGACATGGCTCATTTTAGCTTCTGCGCATATTTTCGCCAGTGCATCATTAAACAAAATTCCATTTGTTGCAAGTGCTTGATAATAGCCCTTTTCACCGCAATATTTTATTAAATCTTTAAGATCCTTGCGAATAGTAGGTTCTCCTCCAAACCATATATAACACCCTTGACGACCTCGTTTTCGTAAGCTTTGCTCAAGATCCTCAATAATTTCGATCCAGGTTTCCGTAGGAAATTCTGGACGTTTTTCCATCACAGCGGCAGCACAATGGAGACAATTTTGGTTGCATCGATCCGTTAGATATATAGTAAAGTGGTAAACACCAGGTAGAAAAGCACCACTAATTTCGTCCCATGTACGCGCAAATTTTTGTCGAATTTCAGAAAGTTTGATATAACGATCGGTATCGATTCCAATGGTTTTTAAATCTGCTACAACTGTAGGCTGAAACGCTTCGGGTGTGATTTGAAATAGAGCTGATAACAAATCATCTCTACTTACAAATCCAGAATTCCTAAGCGTTGCTGTTTTTTCAGCAGCTTCACGTAACATTAGCTTTACTGAAGCACGAAACCCTTCAGGTGTTAAATCAGTAATCTTCATATATAAATCTTCAATTTCTTTATTCCATTCCATTTTTTTCACCTTTTTTTAAATTTAAGCTCGTAAAAAATTTTATTTTATTATATAAAATTATAATGAAATCAGTAAAAAATCGATATTTCATTATTATCTTCCCTCCAACCGATGGATGTTATCGTTAAAATCAGAGAATATACTATTGTTTTTGGAAGGAAGGTGATTATTAGTCGAAAATTTTTGAAAAATAGAAGCAGTATTTTTATATTGGATATTTTTCTTGCTAGAATTATGTAAGTAATTAAGTTTATCATGTTTCATCTTAATTATACTACTGGAATATCCACGCTTACTGTTAAATTGATTGGTGTTGATTCTACTCTTCTGATAAAAGTTAAATTCAACAGAATTCTCATTGATTATAGTACCTGAATCATTTTTCAAGCCTATTATTAAATTTGAATTTAGAGATGATTCTTCTAGTGTTCCTTCAATCTCAAGAATATATGGTTCTGCATATATTTCTAAATAATTTTTTATTAAGAATGCATTCACATAATACTGATAACCGATTCTTTCAATGAAAGCAATGATATTAATAATAATAATAATGTCAATCAAATGACCCGTAGAGAAGTGGAAAATGATATTGCTATTGGGAAGAAAAGGAAGGAAAAGTGAGGAATTAGAATTGAAATAATCATTGAATAAAGAATTTAGCAATGAAAAATCTCTAAAAAACATATAAATTAATGTAATTGGAACACTCGCTAAAAAAAAGAGGATTATTAGTATTCTTTTTAATAAGCTAATCTTTTGAGTAGAATGCATAACACTAGAATTTTTTTTTAATGGATATTTTATCTTTCAATCATAACTTCATGTTGATATATTTTAAATAATAAATTAAAATAGCATTTAAAAATTTCGAATCAAATTAGGTAATCCATAAAAATTAGTGGAAAAAGAACTCTTCGAATCTAACAAATAACTTTCATATATTTTATTAACAGAATTTCATAGTATCATTTTTTCTTTCTTTTCAGGAGACTTATTCCCTGTTGTCATCATTGTGAGTGCTGTAATTAAAAAGAGTAGTTTATTAAAGTAACTAATAGTAGCACTAGAAAATATTTTTGTATCGTAATTTATAGCATTATAAAAAAAAGACATTTTAGTTTGTTTAAAAAATTCTTTAAGTTGCGGAAATGAATTATATTTTAAATTTATTTCAAAAGATTTAGGAGATTCGTATGCTGGGGAACCTGGAAAAATATGAAAAGGTTCATTCATTATAGTAATAGGTTTTGATTTTGTTTTACCATATTTTAACACACTTTTAATAGCAAAATTAAAATCTTTTTGAACATCTAACCTAGTTTGGAATGGAAAACCAACCGTTAACCAAATTCTTAATGTCCTTCGGAATAAATTTGCATTTCTTATTAGGTCTTCAATTTGATTTTTTGGAAATTTAAATGTTGGATCGCATATTTTCGCTATTCTTTGATGAACTTTTGCAGACAAAGTTCTAGGAGAAATACTAACTGATGAAGATCTACGAGGAAAAGTCTTATAAAATATTTTCCACATTTCCTTAGGGAAAGGTAACCGCCAAATCTCTAGATCTCCGCCAATATCTAGTTTTTCTTTTTGAATCAAACCAAACAATGTTTTCCAATATTTGAGATTAGCCGGATAAGTGCCATGCCCAAAAAATAAACTTGGAACTTTATACATATCTACTATAGATGTAATATCCTCAATTACTTTTTCAGGACTCATGAGAATGACTTCATTTCGACCTGCTAGGTGTTGTAAGGCTCTTTGACCTCCTCCACAAAAGGGACAGTTAAATGGACAACCTCTTCCTATTGGAAGATTGAAAGAGATTCCCATTATTTTTCTGCTACATTCAAAATATTGTTTTGCATTTTTTAGAATGGATGTGTTTGTAAAATTTAAATTATCTAATGTTTTTGCAGTGTAGGAAAGAGAATTAGTTTTTATATAGTTAGATGAGTTCCGATAAGAAAAATTGGGAACAGAATCTAAAGATTGATTCTTGTTAATATTTTGAACATACTTTAAAAGAGGGATCTCACCCTCTCCTCTTATTATTCCATCAATTGATTTGTAATCTTTTAAAATTTGAGTATGGAAATACGATGCACTAAACCCACCTAGTACTACTTTGGCATTAGGTTTTACTTCCTTTATGATTTTAGCAATCTCAATAGCTCCATGTGCATTATGTATCCAATGTAAATCTATTCCACATATTTTAAAATCAATAGTTTTAATATAGTCTATTAATGACCAATTAGGGTTTAAATATTGCTCTAAAGGATAATTTATTATTTTTACTCCAAAACCTTCTCTCTCAAGGAAATCAGCAATAGCAAAAACCCCCATTGGAATAAAAATAAATGCAGTTCGAACAGATTTTGCTTTTTTATCATTATCTGGTTTTAGTACTCTAGGCGGATGAATGAAAATTACATCGTAACTTTTCAAAATGACTACCAGAAAATTGGATCTAAGCTTTTTGTTAATTTAATTAAGATTTAAGATAATATTGAATAGAATTATTTAAATTATAGTTAATATAGAGAAATTAAAATACTTTGTTTATTCCAATAAAATTTTAATTGAAAATAATAATATCTTGTCCAAGTTGTGGTGCTCAATTAGAAATACCTAACCAAATTGTTTTTCAAAAATGTGGAAGTGAGCTTCCAGCTTTTTCCAAGAGTTCCGTATTAGCAAAAAGATATTCAGTTTCAACAGAAAATCACAAGATGCATCAATTGCTGCAAAAATTAGTTATAATACCTGGTTTACGGCTTCTTTCAAAAAGATGCTTTGGATTTGGAATATTATCTAGAGTAAATAGCGGAAAAGCAAAGGAATTGGAACCTGAAAGTTCTATTTTGAAAGCGAGAAGTGCTTTGGGAGTAATAGGTCTTGTTATTAACTCCATCTTAGTGGTAACAGCAATTATATTGATATGAAATTCACTATAGAATGAAAACTCAGTTCTAATTTTAAATAAAAAAAAATTAAATTTTGTTCTTGATTTTTGTCCATACATAACCATGGACATCAAAAAGTATAAAAATCGCTATTGTACTAACTATTAGACAAAAAATGAGAAGATCCCAGGAAGTTGGAGGATGACCAAACAATGCAGTTAGATTGATAACAAAATTACTCAACCAAGGCCAAGTTCCCGGAAGTGGTTGTCCGTTTAAAAGGAAATAAAAAAAATCTTCAAGTGTACTGTATTGTAAAAGCGTTCCAGCAATAAAAATATTCCAGCTTTGCCTTTTAGTGCCTCCACCTAATTTCCATCCAATAGCAAGAATTAGATAAAAGAATGCCATCAATAGCCCCCAAAAAGACAAATAATACATTGTATTATCAACTGCACCCGCCCATAGATCATCAATTGCAAAATTCACAAGAATGCCTATAGGGATAATAATTACTACAAATAGAATTGCTATTATTAGAATACGATGATTAACTCTCTTTGGTTGTAGAAAAAAAGCAGGAATTAATCCAAACAATGATAATTGTAAGTATAAAAAAAAGCCTGGTGGATTTCCAAGAATTACATAAAATATAATTGGTATTCCATTAGCAATCAAGAATAAAATTAGAGCAATTATTAACCATTTTTTATCAGATTCTCCTCTTTCAATTTCCTTATTACCTGCAAGATACATGAATCCAAGAGTTAAAATTATATTTAAACTTAATAAGCTTATAAGCCAAAAAAGCCGTATACCAATTCCTACGCTTGGATTCTCAGCAGCCCAATCTACCTCAGCTGTTATTATTATTAGAAGGATAAATATGGCAAGAACAATTAATTTAATTTTCCATGAATTAGATTTATTCTCAGACATAATGACTCATCACTTGTTTTTTATCTTTATTTTATTAATTTTATTTAAGTAATTAGGATAAACCTTTTGGTGTTTAAATATTATATAGCAATTAAAATTAATATAAAAGAAAATTTTTCATAATTATATTAAAATTTTTTATTTAGATAAAAAATATTAAACATTACAAGTTCTGAGTTAGGGGTAAATTAATTAATAAATACAATAATTAGCATGAAAATGATAAATATGTGCTAAACTAAACGGAGAGTAAGAATTGAAATCAAAAAATAAGGATTCAACGAATTTTCCCCTAAGTGGATATGCTGGTTATGGGATAACTAAATTTTTTTCCTCAGTTAAAAGACTTTCATATTTACTCGCAAGAATAGAAACGCTATTATCACATGATGAGATTAACGATCTTTCAATTGAAAGACCAATTTATATTGTTGGTCTTGCACGAGCGGGAACAACTATTATTCTAGAAATGTTAAGTAAACATCCCTTTTTAGCTTCGCATAAGTACAGACACTTTCTTATGCCATATTTCCCTCATAGGTTTAGTCGAATTATTGACCAGTCAAGATTTTTCACTAAACCTAGGGAACGTGTCCATAAGGATGGAATATTTGTCACCCGTGAAAGCCCTGAAGCTGTAGAAGAAATATTTTGGCAAGACTTCTTCACCAACAGTCATAATGAAGAAAATTCAAATATTTTAAGTAGGACTATGTCTAAACCCAAGTTTGAACAATTTTATCGAAATCATATACGAAAACTTCTATTAAATCAAAGATGTTCACGTTATTTGGCAAAAAATAATTACAATATAACCAGATTAGAATATTTAGATCGAATTTTTCCAAATGTTAAGTTTTTATTGATAATACGCAATCCAGTAAATCAAATCGCATCTTTAATTAAGCAAACAAGTCTTTTTAGAGAAATGGAAAAAGATAATCCTCTTTTAATTGATTGGCATAGAATAACTGGACATAGTGAGTTCGGTCATTATCAAAAATGTATAAATACCGGCGACAATGAACTCATTCATAAAATTCGTAGATTATGGAAAAATGAAAAAACTTATGTAAAAGGTTGGGCTTATTACTGGTCTTCAATATATGATTATGTAATGAATCTTCTTGAAACAAATAAGAAGATTAAAGAATCAACTCTTATTATCAGGTATGAAGATTTATGTGAAAATCCTGCAGAAATAATAGATAAAATACTTGAACATACTGAACTACCTTTAGATAATTTCGAGAAAATAAAAAAGTATTACATTAGACATCTTCATAAACCTACATATTATACTCCAAATTTTTCTAATCAAGAATTACTAGATATCTCTGAGATTACTAATAAAACAGCATCTCGATATGGATATTAATGAGATAATGGAAATATTCGAATTAATACTAAAAGTTTAGCATTTAGATTAACCAGTAATCTTTTTTACTAAAAAATATACTCAATTGATATAACTTATAAATATAATGTATTTGCTTCATAATTACAGATAAAATAATTGATGGTTTTAGTAAGAATTAGCTCTATAATTTTTATTTACTTCTTCTTTTTCAGAATCAGTTAATTGTCGTATAACCTTAGCAGGTGAGCCAAAAGCAATAGAAAATGGAGGAATGTCATCCGATACTAATGAATTTGCTCCAATAATCGATCCTTCACCAATTGTAACTCCTGGTAATATAACTGAATATGCTCCTATTCTTGCATTTTTACATATTTTAATTGGCCCAAAACTAAAACTTCCATGTTGTATATTCATTGCATTATGAGTAAGTAATTTTACGCCTATGCCACATCCACTACCCTCTTCAAATTCTATTAATTCAGGTAATAAAGGATCAGGTAATGCTCTTTGAGAAATAGAGCAATTTTTGCTAATCTTCATTCCTGTAAATCGAAATAACATATTTCTAGCTCTTGGCCATCCGGTTAAATAGGTAATAATTAAGGAGATTAAATGATTAAAAGCACCTCGTACAAACCATGCTACAGAATACCCTTTAGACTGAAGATATTTTGCTATAATCAACATTGGTACAGGAGTGAAAACAAATTCATCTGTTTTTATATTAATATAAGTTATTTTATCCTTAATTTCAATATCAAATTCAGGTCTTCTATGTTTCCAAATTTTTCTAGCTTTAATTAAATCTTTAAAAAAAATTAGGAAATCAATATTTACTAAAAGCAGAAATAAACTAAGAGCAAAGGTCATAGGTAAAAAGAGTAAAAGTAACATTAGTCTTACATTAAGTGATATATCTTGATTAAACAAGACACTAGCATATGTATAATGAACTGCGATAAAAGTAACTATAACAAACCCTAATAAACTAAAAACATACATAATTGAACCAGTCATATGTTTTACTTTTGCTAAATTATATCCTAAGACATATAATACAAGTAAAAGCGAATAGCCAATGAAAATTCCACCATAAATATATAAATTATAATTATAGAAGATTGCTAATAACCAAGGTCTTAATAATTTATATAATAGATCGATCCAGGGAATTGGCAGAAAAATATGACTTATTATTAAAAGTACAATTAGTAATGCGCTTAAAATTAAAAAAAAAAATGAAATTACAAATCCTTTCGTCCAAAATTTCATTTTACCTGAACCCTTTGACATTGTCTTAATTTTGTATCAATTAATTATTTAATCAATCTACTATTTATGTAGAATAATAACACATCATCTTCTAATAATATATAAATTTTCTGTTATTCCTTTGATAAGAAATGAATTATAAACCAAATATAACAGTTATTATCCCTACTTATAATGAGGAAAATAATGTAAAGAACACACTAACAGCAATTAAACGGCAAAAGTGTGATCTTACTTATGAAATAATTGTAGTTGATGGACAAAGCACAGATAATACTGTACCAATATCCAAAAATATTGCGAAAGTGTATATATCACCAAAAAAAGGTAAAGCGTTTCAATTGAACTATGTTGTCTCTAAAACATCTGGCGAATTGCTCATATTTTTAGATGCAGATACGATAATAAATCCATATTTCTTTCAAAAAATTTTTAATATCTTTAAAACTCATAAAAATTTATATGCTTGTAGTGCGAGAGTTAAGTATTATAATGGAAAGGCATTTTCATTTAAGCTAGCCTCGCAGAGATTTATTATCACACAATATTTTTTTCTTAACATCATTATGCATGTTTATTATCTTTTAAAAACACTATTGGGATTTCCTGAACTTTCTGGGTGTAATATAATCGTTAGAAAAGATATATTTTTAAAAACAAGAGGATTTATGTCACCTCCAAACTCCTTAGGAATTGACAAAGTTTTCTCAGATTCTTTAATATGTCTAATCAGAAAAATGAAAAAGGGTAAAATTAAGACCCTAAGTTTTATATCAGTATTAACAAGTGGAAGAAATTTAACTATTAAACGTAGTTTAAAACGAATTAGCCAATATTTCTCAAAAAAAGATATTTATTATGCATTAGCAAAAAAAATTGAATAGATGATTTAATATAGCAAAGAATTTTCCGTTTGATTGAAAAATAATCGATATTTACAACTTTCAAGTTATTAAAAATAAATGATAAAGGAGAAATGATGAATTCGATTTTAATTTATCCACAACTTGAATTTGCAAAGGTCCAGATCCCTACTCCACCTTATTCTATTTTATTTATTGCTGATTACCTACTTAAAAGAAATGTGGAAGTGAAAATCTTCGATTTACGATTTGATAAATTTTCTCAAGTATTTGACGCCATTTCCAATAATGACCCTGAATTTATTGGCATTTCAGTAATGACGGGGCCACAAATTTATTACGCTCTGAAGATCTGTGAATCTATCAAGAAAGAATTTAATAAAATTAAAATAGTTTGGGGTGGTATTCACTCAACTATTCTTCCAACTCAAACTCTTCAAAATGAATTCATTGATTTTGTTATTCGAGGTGAAGGAGAAAAAGCTTATCACGAACTAGTAAGTGGTAAAAATATAAATCAAATTAAAGGTCTCTCATTAAAGAAAGGTAAAAAAATATTCCATAATCCTAATTATAACCAGTTAACAAGTTCTGAAATAAATAAATTGAGTATACCTTGGACTTTAATAAATCCTAAGCGCTATATAAGAAATGGGAATTTTAATATTATAACAAGTCGGGGTTGTCCTTTTAAATGTGCTTTTTGCTATAATACACTATTTAATAATGTGTGGAGAGGATGGACGGCTGAAAAATGCATTCAAGAGCTTGATAAAAGCTTAGATTTTGGCGCTAAGAAAATTACTTTCTATGATGATTATTTTTTTGCTAACTCAAAACGGATTAAAATTCTTTTTAACTATTTTAAGGAACAAGACATCAAATGGAAAGCAGAATTACGCGTTAATCGCCTAGATTATTCATTAGCTGAAGAAGCAAAAAGTCATGGCTGTGTTCAAATGTATTTTGGAGCAGAATCAGGTTCTCAACGAGTCTTAAATATTTTGAATAAAAACATTTCAATAAAAGACATAATTCAAAGTGCAAAAATTACACGAGATACAGATATTAGTGCTGATTATAGTTGGATGATTGGAATACCCGGTGAAACTAAAACAGACGTAAAAAAAACTATTGCTTTAATAAAAAAAATTAAAGAGATTAATCCTAAATGTGAATTTTCAGTAAAAATACTCTTTCCTTATCCAAAAACCGTAATTTATAATGATGCTAAACAGATAGGCTTCAAACCACCATCTAATCTTCTTAATTGGGGAAAAATTAGGAGAGATCAAGCATCAAATTATTTAAAAAATAAAAATCAACTGGAAATGATTTCAATTACTAGTGCTATCATAGGTAGGAAAGTTTTTGAACAAGAAAGTATACCAATTTTTAAATTGCTTAGATTTATAGCAAAGTTTAGGTGGAATTATGAAGTTTTTAGCGTTGGATTTGAAAATATTTTCTTTAAAATTTTTAGAGATTTAATTGATAAAGTAATTAGTAGAAAAAATTCTGTTGAATATGATCCATTTACACATAAATTTATATCAGTAAAGGAAGATTAGAAATATTTGCCTAAATCTGTTGAATTCTTCATCAGATTTAACAAGATTCCCATTTAAACGGGAGAAGTTTTTATTATATCTTTTCAATATAATAAAGAATATATATGTATTAGATCATTTTTTTCTTAATATAAATAATATTAAGTGAAAATTTAATGGCATATCAAGACTACAGTAAAATGTTTAGCTGTCCTAAATGTGGGGCTATTGGTAATATTTATCTAGTGAAAGTCGCTGGTAGTAAAGTTATCGTTAAACAACGGTGCCCTGTTCATGGTAGCAGAGCTTTCAAAGTTCCATTAAAGGAAAAAGATAACTATATTCATCTCATTCAAGATGCTGTTTTTCGATGTTATAAATGTGGACAGGAAGCTAAACAAAGTTATGTTAAAGTTTCAGCACCTTGGACCTTACTTAAAACTTCTTGTCCAACTCACGGAGCGATAACCACTCAAAAAATTTGGAGTTCTATTTACAACGAAATTTCTAGTCAAGGAGCTGCAATGCCACAACCAGCCCAACCAGAACCTTCCCAAATAGAAACTATGTCAAGTGAAAAAACGGTGTTTTGCCCAAATTGTGGCTCTGAATTGACGGATTCAGGAAGTTTTTGTGGGGAATGTGGTTCAAAATTAAACTAAATGATTTTTTTTATTTTTTCAGCCCTATATTTTTTGAAAATATTAAAATAATTTTATAAAAATAGAATTGAAATAAAAATAAAAAGTTAAAATTAAAAATATATAGATAGAACTATTTTAGATTCTTGAATCACTTGTAGGCGGATCTGTGTCTCCTATATTCTGGTTGAATAAGTCTGACATAATTTGGTAGAAATTTGATCTTCTTTGCAAAAAATGACCTTTCTCCTCATCTTTATTTTGATTTACTACAAAGAGCCATTTCTTTAGTTTAGGATTACCTTTGCCATCAAATTTTAAAGTCCCATCTTTCTCTCTTACTTTTATATATGCATAAATGACACCTTCTTTTTTTAGGTCAATTCTACCTACATCGTGCCATCGTACCCACTTACTTTTTCCCATCGTATACATCGAAGTTCTCATCCCCCCTGTTATCCTCCAAGCAATCCCGACGTTACTTGCAATGATAAACCCATTGTCTTTGTCGAGTTTGCATTTTGAGGTTATAACGGGATCGCCTACTGGATCTGAACTTAACATTTTTTCAAATTTATCAACTCTATCACGAGAAACCTCCCAACCATTCATTATTGGCATTTTACCACCCTTTAATTTTTATTCTTAATTTCTAAATTAATTAATATTCTAAATAACAACAGAAAACTATATAACAATTTTCTTTTTTTGGCTCTCTTTAAATATATTTATCAAGTTTAGATCGCTATAATTTATAAATTTTTAAGAAATACAGATTGACTTTTAACAAATATAATCTTTAAAATTAAAGAGATTAAGTGTTTTTTAAAATATAAGATATATTAGGTCTTTAGATTTAGGCTTACATAATGAAAATTGTATTAACCTTTGATATTGAAAGGGACATTCCAGGAGTATTTAACTCTTATTTTGGAGTAAAGATTGGATTATTGAAAATATTAAAAATATTAGATGAATTCAACATCAAAGGTACTTTTTTTTGTACTGGAGACATAACTGAACATTTACCGGAGTATGTAAAATTAATTGAATTTAAAGATCATGAAATTGCTTGTCATAGTTTAAATCATGAACGCTTAAATCAGCTAGATTATAATAATTGTTATCAATTGATCTATCAGAATAAGAAACTTATAGAGAATCTCTGTCAACATTCAGAGATAATTGGGTTTAGAGCGCCTTATCTAAAACCTCCTTTATTTCTACTTAAAATTTTAGCTAATTTAGGTTTTAAATATGATTCCTCAATACATTCCCAGAGAAATTTGAAAAAATACCCAATGAATGATTCCCAAATCTATGAATTTCCTCCTTCAAATTTTAATATATTTTTTAGGTTCCCTATAAATCTTCAATTTCTCTCTAAAAGGATCTTTAAAAAGAATTTAACAGTGTTATATTTTCATCCATGGGAAGCAATAAATATGAAAGCTCTTTTTTTCAATCAAACAAGCCTATTTAATAAATACAAAAATCTTATTATTAGGCCCGATCGTTGGGTTAATACAGGAGATAGATTTATAAAAAGATTAAGAAATTTTATCAAGGAAGCTCTTTCTAAAAAAGTAGAATTTGTTACTCTAAAGGATTTAATGATTTATAAAGAGAGAACACTTACATAATTTATAACATGTGGGTTTATCTCAAAATCTTATAAGAAATTAATTCGTTACTTTGTTATTGATAGATAACAAGGATATTAAATTCGAAAACTTATTTATGAAAAGTTTTAGTTGTTTTAGAAGATTTTAATGGAGATCTTGAACCCATCTCATATTTCATTCGTCTAATATTTATTAAAAAGCTTAATAAATCCTTTATGACACTAAAATTTTTTCTTGAATGCAATAAAAATTTTATTCCTTTCCTCTTTAAAAGCCTTATTAAAGTATCTTTCCAACCTCTTTTAAAATATCCATAATAATATGCTTTAGATAAAAATTGTTCTAATTCTTCCTTTGATAATTTATTTAGTCGATTCACGGCTGTTGTAAAATTATAATCACTCCAATTATTAGATAATAAGTATTCTTTTTCAATTAGATCGTCTCTAAACTTCGTGCCGGGCAATGGAGTCATTATGGAGTAAAGCGGGAAGTCTATCCCTAATTTCCTAACTATTTTTATCATTATATCTGTATCTTTTTCTTCTTCCTCAAAGGAAGAACCTACTAATAAACTGCCAATTGTTACAATTTCATTGTCATGGAGTATTTTGATTGCTTCCACAATATCTCTAAATTTTACTTGCTTATGAATATCATTCAGAGATTTTTGATTAAAGGATTCGATACCAAGAAAGAAAAGCCAAAAACCTGCTTTAGACATTTTCTTAATTATATTTGAATTCTTTTTAATAACATCAATTCTACTTTGACATATAAAATCTAATTTAATACCTTCTTTAATGATTAGGTCACAAATTTTCTCTACTCTCTTCATATTTGCAGTGAAATTGTCATCCACTATTAGAACATTTTGACCCTTTTTTTGACTTGAAATGATTTTTAACTCTTGAATAACCCGTTCTATACTTTTCGTTCTATAAGTTCCTCTATAAAACAGATGTATATTACAGAAAGTACATTTAAATGGACATCCCCTTGATGTTTCAATCACATCTATAGGCATCTGAAAAATCTGATGGTAAGACTTTTTATTTCTTAATTTTCTTGCTAGTAACGGTAATTTATTTAAATCCTTGATTAAAGGACGATCTGGGTTATTTATTATATTCCCATTATTTTTATATGAAATTCCTTTTATCTCTTCTAAATTACTGTTTTTAATTATTTCCCGAAAAGTAATTTCCCCTTCTCCGCGAACTATAACATCTACAAAGGAATTTTTCAATACTTCATAATGATCAAAACTTGGATGCCATCCTCCTAACACAGTTGAATAACCTTGCTTTTTTGATTCTTTTGCGATTCTTAAGGCAAAATTAATACCTATTGTGAAACAACATGAAATTCCAACAATATCTGGCCTAAATTCGTTAATTTCTTTCATTATTTCCTTAGTTTTTAAATTCCTGACTTTACCATTGACTATCTTCACTTTTACTATATCCAAAATATTTGCTGCTATGGATTCTAATCCCAAAGCAGGAATGGTAAAGGTATCAGTGATACTCTTAGTAATGAAATTTGGATTTATTAAAGCAACTTTTTGGATTTTTTTATCAATTAATTTCATTTATTAACCCATTTTCAGAAGTTGGAAAAAAAGATTCTTTCATTTAATTTTACAAATACATATATATATCTTAGTAAGTATATCAAAAGTTATTTTAATTATAAGATTTGTTTTTCACCTTTAATATTATAAAAAGAATTGAAATGAGATGGTTTTATTTTAAAGGATAAATTTACAGTGTTATTAGTTATTATTTTCAATTGAAATTAGGATTGACTTTTTTGAAGATATCATTAATTTTTCCAAAACCCCCAGAAAAAGGTACATTTTGTGGCACAGTTAAAGAGGCTGAGAAATATAACAAAGAGAAAATAGAATTCTATGGATTTCCGCCTATGGGTATTTTGTACCTCGGTACCTATTTAAGTGAAAATAATTTTGATGTATCCATACTTGATCAATTTGCTAGGGATTTATCGATTGAAGAAACATTAAAATGGATAAAACGTGAAGACCCTGATATTTTAGGTTTTTCGACGATAACTACTGCAGGAACTGGAAGAAGCTCTGCAGAAATTGCTAGAAGAGTAAAAGAAGAAATAAATCCAAATGTTAAGATTTTATTTGGGAATTATCATGCGACATTCAACGATACTAGAATATTATATAAGTACCCATTTATTGATGCTTGCGTAAGAGGAGAGGGGGAAAAGACGCTATTAGAAATTGCCGAAAAAACTGAGAAAGGTAGGGGTTTTGAAGACATAAGAGGTTTAACATATAGAGATAATGGTAGAGTTATTAGAAATAATGATAGACCTCTTTTAGAAAATATTGACAACCTTCCATTTCCAAATAGAAAATTATTAGGAAATGTGGAATATAAAAATAAAGTTGAAGGTCTTGATCTCTCTATAGGAAAATTTACTTCTATTGCGTCATCAAGAGGATGTGCATTTAAATGTTCTTTTTGTTCAAGTTCCATGTTTTGGGGTAATTGGCGTCCAAGGTCTCCAGAAAATATAGTACAAGAATTATCCATTCTAGAAGAACAAGGTTATTATAACTTGCTCTGGGTTGATGATAACTTTACTATAAGTAAAAAAAGGTTAATGGAGCTATCAAATTTACTAAAGTATGAAAAATTAGAATTTGATTGGATGGCAGAAGGGAGAGTTACTCAAAGTTCAATAGAACTATTAAGTGCTATGAAACAGATGGGATGTAAAATTCTGAGTTATGGTGTCGAAAGTGGATCTCAAAGAATTTTAGATTGGTATAATAAGAAAATTAATTTAAATCAAGTTTATGATGCTATAAAGAATTCCAAAAAAATTGGAATTGATATGATTTTAGCGAATTTTATAGTTGGTGCGCCAATTGAAACTCGTGAAGAAATTATTAATACCTTAAATTTTTCACTCAAATTGGATATTGACTTTCCACAATTTCATATTCTAGGTATAATCCCTGGAAATTGGATTTGGGATCAGATGGTAAAAGAAAAAAGAATTAACCCAGATGAATGTTGGGAAGTCGGTACTGCTGTGCTTCCCATTCCTTTAAGTGAATTAATGTTACGAATAAGAGAGACTCATAAGAAATTTATGTTACGACCCAATTACATCTCCCGGCAAATTCTTAAAACCATAAAAAGTAGATATAGGTTAAAAGTAATTAGTCATAACTTTAAAAATGTAAAGCATTGGGATTTATGGAATCGTTGGAAACCATTCTGGGGATGAACTTCAAGAAGAATATAGTGTATCTAAAAAACATTTTTATACATTATCTGGGTTCCAAAATGATTTCACTCCATGGAAATCCTCAAAATTCTTTATATTATGTGAAAGTATCTTGAGCATTGAAAAGAATTTATAAGAGCTAGTGGTACTTCTATAAATAGTTTTTATCAAATATTTTGGATTCATAAAAAAACCTTTTAGCATTTCTAGTATTAAGTTAGAAATCTTTTCAGTTGGAACTCCATTAGGGTCTATATCGGATATATGAACTCCTTCTTCCCAATATTTGTCTTCATCAAGAATATTTTTCTCAACCAACTCATCCCAAATATCGGTTCCAGGCATTGTCCCTAGGAGATTATAGACTGGAAAGTCAATATCCAATTTTTGAGCGAATTTTAAGGTATTATATATCTCTGAAAACGTTTCACCTGGTGCACCAACAATGAATGAGCCTAAGATGAATGGAATTTTTGCCTTACGAGTTTTTTTTACCGCAATAATTGATTGGGATGGTGTTATGTTTTTTCTATAATAATTGAGAATTCTCTGATTCGCACTTTCTATCCCATAAAACATAATTCTGCAATTAGCTCTCTGCATTTCCCGTAACATCTCATCAGACACTTGATTTACTCTTCCCTCGCAAATCCAATCCATATCTATTTTATGTTTTCGCATTAATCGACAGAGTTTTATCACTCTTTTCTTCGAGACAGTGAAGTTATCATCTACAAAATTTAGATAATTATACCCCTCACTCTCTAAAAATAGAATTTCTTCCATTATATTCTCTACTGAACGCGTTCTAAATCCCACAGTTCTTTTTCCATAACAAAAGGAACAATGATAAGGACATCCTCGAGAAGAAGTCATTGATGTAAATCCTTTAGGTGCAAGCTCTAGACCACCAAAACTCCCAGTATATTCCATTTTTAAAGCTTTTCTATCCGGAAAAGGTATTGCATCAAGATCTTTGGTCAAAGGACGCTCTTCATTTCTCTTTATCTTTCCATTATCTCTATAGGTTAACCCCTTAATATCCTTTAATGATTGATTTTTTTCTAATGCTCTAGTTAATTCCAGAAAGGTAAATTCTCCCTCACCTCTTACACAAATATCAACTTCAGGATATTTGTTTAAAATCCTATAATCATTATGATTTACATGCCGATTTCCAAATACTATTTTAATATTTGGGTTCCATTTCTTTACCTCAATCGAAGTTAATGCGGCACTAATTCCCGATCCCGAAGCCGTTAAAGTAGAAAAACCTAAAACATCGGGATCTTTTTTTTTAATCCATTTTACTATTTGGGTCAAATTGAAACCCATGGCAGCTTGATCAATTAAATCAACTTGATAATTCTCATTCTTTAATACAGAACTTAAGTAACAAATTCCTAAAGGCGGATAAATATGATCTGCATTTGCAACAATTCTGCCTCTCTCTAAAATTTCTCCAGGTCCAGGGTTTACTAAAGCGACTTTAAAGACTTTCACCACGTAGATATCGATATATTAATGTATATTCAATATTTTAAATTAAAAATCTATGTTGAATACCTTTTTATTATTCTTAAATAATTTAACTTTAATCAAAGATTTGTTTTTTCTTTCACAATTTTTAACTGAATTATTACTAGTTCAAACAAGATATTTCAAATCCAATTAAATCATCCCAATCACCTTCTATTCTTTCACCGATTCAGGTAGAAGCAGAAGATTAAGGTAAAAGACCACATTTTTGCGTACAATGTGGTACAAAAGTGTCGTTTGAAACAGATTTTTGCTCAAGTTGTGGATCGGAACAGTAAATTGATATAATATACAAATTACTATAAAAGATATTCTTTTTTTTTAGCTTTTTGAAAACATTTTTATAGTTCTTAAACTCATTAAAGATCATTAAACTCTAAATAGAAATTAATAAAACTAAATTTAGTGAACAAAATGGGAAAAGTTTTTGGAATTATAGCTTTAATTTGCGGAATATTAGGTTTTATTGGATGGTTATTGTTCGGTTTGCTTCCATTCAATCTTCCTTTTAGTGGGCTCTATTTACCAGTGGCGGCTATAGTTTTTGGAATTATAGGGATTATTGTAGACGACTCTAAAGGTATGGCAATTGCGGGTCTTATTCTAGGATGTATCGGTATAATATTTATTCTGCTTATCTTACCTTTGATAATAGTTTTCTTAGTTCTAATCGGATTTGGTGGGATGTTAGAAGCATTTACCTAAATGAGCCCAAATTTTAAATTTAACTCTTTTTCTTTTTTTTATTTTAATATAGGTATTTTCGATCAATTCCTTTGTTTTATCTTTAGAAAATTTATAAGACAAGATAAACGATACATCTTTCATGAAATCTAAGTAAATACCTCCTGTTCTAAACAATATTAATATTACACATAAATTTAGAGATTCAAATAACTATGTTTTAAACAATGTTAAATCAAAACAAGAGTTCATAGAAAAAGTTAAAAAATAGAAAAAAAACTAATAGAATTTATCTTAATGTTAATACACAACCTAACTGCTTGAACCTATCCCAAGTATGGTTTTACAGTTATTGCATATATTTACCTCAACATATGTACCCGCTGTTTTTCCAGCACCCACATACCCAGGAGATCTAACAGTAATATTATAAATGCCATCTATACGTGGGTCTCTTTTACGAGTATAATCTATATACATTTTAGTTTCACACTTAGGACATACTATATATTCGGGAGGTTCGGGAGGCTCTATTGTGATTTTCAATCACATCTTATTCTCATTTTTTTCTTATAAATTTGGGGTTCAAATTTTATAAGATCTGTTGGATAATTTTTATTATGTTAATAAGATATATAATTCTATAGTTTTACTAAAATTAGATAATAGGGTTTAAAATAATATTTTTTATATTTATACCTATAAAAACATTAATCGAATATACTATGAATGATGGTAAGCACTCGGTAAATATTGGAAAAACGAATATCACATTTAAAATTGAAGCTGTAGGTAGCGATGATAGCATTATCAAAATAATCTATACTTAATATCTCATTTTATAATTACTTCTGAAAAATCATTTAATTTTAAAAATAAGCCAGTATTTTTAGAAACAGGATAAAACTCAAACTTTAAAGAACTTAAAAAAATTGATCAAAATGAAAGAAGAATCTGAATTTGATTTAAATAATTTATTTAAGAAGAAAGAAAAATTAGTGTTTCTTATTGGTGCGGGATGTTCCGTAGACTCTCCATCTTGCTTACCTGCAGGACGAAAGATGATAGAAACCATGGTGAGATATACGTGTCCAGAAACAGAAATATCTAAAATATTAAAAATTGAAGAGCTTCGGTTTGAAGCGCTCGTGGAAATAATTAGAGACAGATTAGACGATGAGTTAAAAGTAATCGAATATTACTCTCAATGCAATAAACCAAATATACAACACTTTTTTCTGGCAGATATGATAAGGAAGGGGCAATTTGTAATGACTACAAATTTCGATTTATTAATAGAACACGCCCTCCTTCAATTAAGCGTCCCAAAAAAAGAGATCATACCTGTTATTACAAAGGAAGATTTTATTAAATATACGGATCCTAACAAACTTTTAAAAAAAAAGAAAAAAACATTATATAAAATTCACGGGTCAACAGTGAATTTAATTACAGGAGAAGATACAAAAGAATCTTTAGTGGCAACTATTCAAGCGTTTGGTTCTAACAAGACGGGGATGAATATTTTTGAAATTGAACCATTTAAAAGATCATTATTTGATAATATAACGGATAAACGATCGTTAATCGTACTAGGCTATTCTGGGAGCGATGATTTCGATATCGTCCCCACTCTAAAAGTTCTAAAAAATCTTAAGAATATCATTTGGTTAAATTTCGTAAAAAATGATGAGGGGATAGCGAGAGCTTATGAATTAAATCCAATTAGTGGCCAAAATTTTAATAATTTCGATAAAATTGATAGAATTCTTTTAGAAATAAAACAAATGAAATATGTTGAGCATGTTTACAGAATAGATGTAAATACTTCAAGAATGATTAAGGAATTGATGGATTTTACGCCAGAAATCAGTCCTGATAGGTGGAATTTAAATCCATCTGATTGGCTCCTCGAGAACATAAAGACTCCAGATAAAAAAATGAAATTAGGGATTGCTCATTCAATCTATTTTGAATTAAATATGTATGATGATGCGATGAGGATTCTTAAAGAGTTTATACAAGAAGCTGAAGCTTCAAACGATTCATTAGCATTAGCTCGGGGTTATTCACGCATCGGGAGGATTTATAGAGATCGTGGCAACATTCAAGAAGCTTTTGTTTGGTTCATGAAAGCTGTTCCGATTGCTAGACCCTTAGGAGATGTTTTATTAAAAGTAAGGATTTTTTACAATCTTGGCTTGATTTTGAAAAGACGAGGTAATTTTGAAGAAGCAATGAAACTTTACAAAGAAGCACTTGATGATGCAGTGAAATATGATAAAAGAGAAGCTAAAGCAACACTTATAAATGGTATAGCAGCGATATATGCTGAACAAAGGAACTATTCTGAATCTTCAAAACTTTACAACGAGGCTCTTACAATAAATGAAGAGTTGGGAAATCTTAAAGGGATGTCTGTTATTTTAAATAATATAGGAATGATTTATTATGATCAGCATAATTTTCCTAAAGCTTTAGAGTATTATGAAAAATCGATTCAAATCTCTAAAGAATTAAGTGATTTAAGTAATGAGTCCCTAGTACTTAATAATATGGGTGCTGCTTACCAGGGCCAAATGAATCTTCAAGGCGCGTTAGATAAATATAATGAAGCCCTTCAAATTAACGATCGATTACAAGATGATCTTGGAAGGGCTAATTGCTTTAATAACATAGGAACAATTAATTACCACCTCATGAGGCTCCCAGATTCTTTAAAGAATTTTGAAGATGCCTTACAAACACTAAACTCGATAGGTATGGGAAATTCGCCAAGAGCAAAGCTTTTAGAAGAAAATGTTGCTCAAGTAAAGAGTTATCTAGCAATGACAGGATTAGATAAGAATTAAAAATAAAGTGATTCTTTATTTTTTTATTTTAAAAAAAAATCCCAGTCTATTTGACTTTCAATCAATTTTAATACGGTATCGATTTCGTCCTCTTGAATTCCTGGCTTCAATTTCTCAAGATTTCTCATTGTTGTATACGTATCAGAAGGGCTTAGAATTATTGGAATCTTTTTATCATTGGCTACTGTGATCACTTTAGCATCTGGTTGTATAAAACCAGTTAAAATAAGCACGGATACATCCTCGTTTAGCGCCGCTAACGCAAGATCTGCGCGATCTCCGCCTGTAATTACAGCTGCTTTTTTAATTTGCCTTAAATATTTAAGAGCAGCTTGAGCATTCATGGCTCCGATGATAATATTTTCGACAGTATTATTCAAGCCTGCTGATGCGACTTCATTGATAAATTCTCCGCCAATTGCTTCAATCACTTCACTCACTCTGGGAGAAAATAATTCAATGCTCCTTTCTATTATCCCTAATACCGGTAAGTTATACTTATCAATGTGATCTGTTTGAAGCTCTTTGATTCTTGCTATGTATTCAAGATCTATTTTATTAAAAATAATTCCAGACATCCTAACATTCCTGAATTCAAAGTAATTTTTCGTGAAAAATATATTATCTATACAATTATCTGAAGATTCGGGAGAGATATAGATTAAATCATTTATGCCTAAAGCTTTTGCGATACTGACATCATCGATTCCTACCCTTACAAATTTACGAATTGAAGGTGCTCCTTCTATTATTACATAATCAACATCCTTAACGATTTTGTCGTATGCCGACTTTATCTTTTCTATATACTCTATTTTTTTACTAGAATCAATTAAATCAATATAGTATGAATCAGGAATAGAAACTGGACAAACTAAATCGTAAGAGCTTCGATTCTTATAGACAGTTTGTAAAATGAACTCAATGTCTTTGTCCGCCTTGGAACTATACGCACCTCTTGGGCACCCAATCGGTTTAAAGTACGCAAATCTTTTCCCTTCTTTCTGTAATTTTTGAATAAAACCAATAGAAAGAAAGCTTTTTCCAGCTCTTTCTTTTAAAGAGCACAAATAAAACGCTTTTACCACATTACTCACTTTTTTTCACATTTTTTATTTTTATTTATTTTTATTTTAGATTTAATTATATTAACAATCTTAACGCGAGATAGTAATTTTAATGTCAACTGCACTATATCCTTTAACAAATGAAAGTAGGGGATTGATATCTAATTCCAATATCTCTGGAAAATCGTTTACAAGTTGTGATAGTCTTAACAAAACTTCTATTATCGCATTAATATCAGAAGCGGGTTCTCCCCTAACACCTTGTAGTAAACTATAGATTTTAGTGTTTTCGATTAACTCTTTAGCACTTTCCTTAGTGAACTTATATGACAACGCAAAAGAGATGTCCTTCATAAAATTAGCATAGATTCCTCCGGTCCCGAACATTATTAAAGGTCCAAATTGTGGATCTCTAGACATTCCGATAATAATTTCATTCACTTTTAGTTCTTTTTTAATATCTATCATTTCTTGAACCTCGACTCCATAAATACGCGCGTTTTGGGGTCCAAATTTTTTAGCATTTTCAATGATTTGTACATACGCTTCGAAAGCTTCTTGTTCGGTTTCAACATTTAAGATTATTCCCCCTACATCAGTTTTATGTATAATATTGGGGCTAACTATTTTTAAAACAGATTTTCCTATTTCATTTTGCAATTTTCGCGCTTCTGCTGGTGTTGTTGCTAATTTTGATTTCGGTGAGATAATTCCATAAATATCGAAAATTTCACTCGTTTCATGGCTTAACAAAACTGTTCTCTCATCAGCTCTGACTTTTTTGAATATTTCTGCTACCTTTTCTTTATCTACTTTAAATTTTGCTACATCTAAATCTTTTACACTTTGCCTATTTAGAAAGTCATTATATGTTACCATAGCTTTAAGCGATTTAGCCCCACTTTCGGGAAATCGATAGCAGGGTATATGGTGCTGTTTTAAATATTTGGTAGCTTCCGCCATAGAGACTCCACCTATGAGTGCACACACAATCGGTTTATCAAATAAAGATTTCGAAACTATTTCATAAATTAGTTTAGCAACATCAGCTGGTTTAGTTTGAGCTTGGGGGCTCATAATAATTAGAGCACCATAGGTTGTAATATCATCTTCTTCGATATAGCCTTGAGCTCTTTCATTTAATCCAAAAATTGTTTTAATAGTAAATTCATAACGTTTAGGCGATGCATCACCGATTATATCTATTGGATTAAATATTGCAGCCTCAGCGGGTAAATTCTCTCTTAACAAATGTAAAACTGGTTCGGAAAACTGAGCAAATTTTAATCCTTCTCTCTCAAATGAATCAACTGCTACAATTCCAGGGCCCCCAGCATTAGTGACAATAGCAAAGGAATTCTTTTTTGGTATAGGTTGATATAAAAAGATTTCTCCATAATCAAAAAGATCTGCAATTGAGATTGCTCTTAATATTCCACACTTTTTGAAAGCTAAATCGTAAGCGATGTCTAATCCTGCCAAAGCTCCAGTATGGCTTGAAGCAGCTCGAGCACCTGCAGCACTAACTCCTGATTTTAAAATAATTATCGGTTTTTTATATGCAGCTTTAGGAACAACTCGAAGAAATTTTTCTCCGTCCTCAATGCTTTCTAAATAGCACAGAATTACTTTTGTATTTGGATCGTTAGCAAGGTATTCAATAAAATCAACCTCGTCCATATCCGCTTTATTACCCAAGCTTATATTACATGAAAATCCGAATGCCTGATCCATAGAAAAATCCATCATTCCCGTTAACATGGCGCCCGACTGAGAAATCATGGCAATTCCCCCATTTTTAGGAGTATTAGCAGCAAAAGAGCCATTATAGTTTAAGCCTATCAAACCTAAACAATTGGGCCCAATAACTCTCATATCATATTTCTTAGCAATTTGGACTAATTCTTGTTCTCGAGTAATTCCCAGTCCACCGATTTCTTTGAAGCCTGCAGTAATAATAATTAACCCCTTTATTTTTTTCTTTCCGCATTCTTCTGCTATAGGATTAACAATCTCACTGGGAACTACAAATATGGCTATCTCGATTTTTTCTGGAACATCAAGGACGCTCTTATATGATTTGTATCCAAGGATTTTTTCTGCTTTTGGATTAATAGGGAATAATTTGCCTTCATACTTTGATTCAACAATATTTCTCAATACATTATATCCTACTTTTCCCGGTTTTGAACTCGCACCTATGATTGCAATGCTTTTAGGATCAAAGAAATAAGAAATATCGTTATTTTTTGGCATACTAATTAGGCAGTTTCTGATCTTTTAATGTATTCTAAAACTGTTTTATCTCTAGTAAGTTAAAAGCTTTTATATTTTGTTGCGCTCATCTACAGTTTCCAGAGGATAATAATTTTTTAAAAATGCTTTTTTATAATACCGCATTAGACAAGTATTATGACTAAAGTAAAAATAATAACGACTAAAGGAGATATCAATCTTACCTTATTCGACGAGGATGCTCCACTGACAGTCTCAAGTTTCTTGTTTTTAGCAAAACAAGGTTTCTATAACGGAATAAGCTTTCATCGAGTAATCGCTGACTTTATGATTCAAGGGGGCGATCCTCTTGGTAACGGTATGGGTGGTCCAAGCGCAGTAGGTATAAAATCTTTTCCATTTCAAGGAAGAGAAGTGTCGTATCCTTTTGCAGACGAATTTCAATCAGGAAAAGTCTTCACTAAGTCAGGAATATTAGCTATGGCAAATGCTGGACCTGCAACGAATGGTTCGCAATTTTTCATAACTCACGTCCCTACTCCTCATTTAAATAACAAGCACACGATTTTTGGAGAATTAGTAAGTTCTGTGGATGAGAAAGTAGTTAACGAGATTAAGCAAGGAGATAAAATAAAGACAATTGAAATTCTATAACTTTATAAAGCAAATTTCATCCAACAAACTTTTTTATTTTTCCATTTTCTATTTTTTCACTAACATAACGAGTACTACATTTTAGAGATCTTCATCATCCCATTCTCCATCGTTGTAGTCGTCAGAATCTTCATCATCATTATAAATATCATCTTCATCATCATCTTCAAAATCGTCATCCTTGAGATCAAAATTCTCTTTGAAGTCATCTCTATCTGTATACTCATTACATAAATCTTCATTTCCCATATAATAAACCTCCTTTTTGAATGTTTATGTAATTTTAATTACCCTAGTTAAATAGATACTGTATTATTTGAAATACAAATCTTGAATGTTTTTTAAAATTTACGATCAGAAAGATTTATTAGCATATAGCCTTATTAATAATTCAAATTAGATTATTAATTTGCGTTTAAAATGAGTAAAGAACTAAAAAACTTGATTGATTCGGTTGATTCGGCTAATCAAGCTCATTCTGACTTAGAAACAACGATTAGATATCTAAAAGAAGAAGTTCAGAAATTGAATTTCACTATCGGTGAACAGAGAACAATAATTCAAGACCAAAAATCAAAGCTTTCTAATCTTCAAGTCGAAAATATACCTAAAGATGTCTCTGTGCTAAAAGATTTGGTAACACAACAACGGCAAGATATAATAAAAAAAGATAAAGATATTGAAATTCTTCAACATACGATCGCAGAAATTACTGTAGAATTAGAAAATGTTCAAAAGTTTGAAGGAGAAAGCGAAAAATTAATCTATGCTAATAAGGAAATAGTCCAATTAACAGAAGAAAACGAAAATTTTCGATTAAAAGTTAAAGAAGTAAATAATACCTTAGCAGATCTCCAGAAAGAATTAGATAATTATAAAGAAGATCCAGGCGAAGAAAATCCAGATTTATTAGATGCAAAAAAATTGATTATCAAATTAACTGAAGAGAACGGGATATATCGAGTTCAAATTGAAACTTTGAAGCAGGAGATCGAATATCTAAAACAAAAAAATCATGAGAACGAAGCTTTAAAGAATCAATTCTCATACGAATTGAATGAAGCAAATAAAATTCTAGACCAATTAACTTACGATAACGATCAATATCATGAAAAGATAAATTACCTGCAACAAAAATTAGAAGAAACAGCAAAACATCAAGAAGAATTACCTAAAGATAATGGAGATAACAATGAGATTGAAGAATTAAATAAGATCTTATTTGAATTAGAGATTGAGAATAACGATTTGAAAAACCTCGTTAACACTAATATTTCCATTATAGAGAATTTAAAACAAAGAAATACCGAAATGGAAAAGGAATTAGGAAAAAAAATAGCTTTTGAAAATCCAAAAATCAGTGATTTGCAGGATAGGGTTTTTGAAAAAGATGAAGAATTAAACAAGGTAACTCTTAAATTGCAGAAGTTTGAGAATGCTAACAAACAACTTAGTGATTTGATCGTCGAATTAAAAGTACAACAAAATCAAAGAGGTGAAAGTATAGAGTTCGAAAGCTCCCCTAAGAGTTTTTCCTATGAAGGCCTTCCACCTAATCTTTTCTTCAGAATGTATAAACTTTTAAGAGAAGATGATAAAACTACAATCATCAACCTATTGATCGACGATTTAAGTAGTGAGATCAGGGATGTTAGAACTTATGCTATAAAAATATTAAGTGTTATTAAAGGAGATCGCATTCTTGAAATATTAAAAGATATAATTAATGATGACGATTGGATAGTAAAACTATATCTTATTAAAGCATTTCGGAACTTTGATAAAGATGATACCATTCCAATATTAAAGAAGCTGCAAGAGGATAAAGATATTGATGTCCGCGAAGCTGCAATTAGCATGCTTTCAGAACTAAAGCAATCATAAAAATGATATATTTCCTCGTTAATATCTTTTTTTCTAAAAAAAATAAATATCATTTCGAATAAATCATTAAATAATAAACAGGATTAAGCTTTTGAATAATCAATTCTCTGCATTTATTAATTCACGAAAGTTTTTTCGATATGATACGAAAATTAACTCAAAATAGATGGAACTGGTCTCAGAGAGATCAAATGTGGGTATTTATTGAGTGCGATGTTAAAGGAGAGCTAATTTACCATTATCAAGTAAAACCTCCTAAAGAATTCACAGAATTAACCATGAAAATTAAAATTCTGAACGATAAATTAATTGTTTGTAAAGATTTAGAAGAAAACTCCAAAATTTTCGATGAGATGATGAAAATCTCAAAAAGAATGCAAAATATGGGTAAAAATTCTTATTCTTAAACTAAGAAAGAAAAAAACTATTTGATGGGAATCGATTGTATTGTTGTTGATTACCAAAAAATCATTTTGAAATTAACGGAAGTCATCAAAAATACTAATTAGATAAAATAGAAATCTTTTAATTCTACTTTTGGTTGAGATTTTTCATCTTTATTATAGGTATTGCATAAAATAGAGTGTAATTAAATCGATGTAATTTAGCATATATTTTTATATGATTATGGTCATATTTAAGAATAGTTTCTAAATATTAGAGGTTTAAAAAAAATGAAAAGAAATTTAACTTATTTAGTTTTAATTTTAATTACATCTCTTGCTCTGATTTCGACATTAAACATATATTCTCAGGTCAATTATGTTTCGGAAAATCAAGATTCAGTTTCGATTATTCCGCATGCATCATCTACCTATAATACTACGATAGAGATAAATGAATTGCCTGGAAACCCTCACAATTGGACTTGGGCGAAAGATCAAGGTATTTGCACTGGTACAGGTACTAATAGTGATCCTTTTGTAATCAAGAATCATTTCTTTGACACGAGGAGTTCTTCTACTACGGGCCTAACAATATTGAATTCAAGAAAGCATTTTAGGATTGAGAATTGTCTTTTCAACATAAGTGTAAGTTACGCGGGTATTAGGTTATTAAACACTACAAATGGGTATATTACTGAAAATATGAATACTCCCCTTACAGGTGCTCTTGTTTGGCTCCTCAATTGTAGTTATAATACCGTTTTCAACAATAATGCATCCTATTGTTCTTTTTATGGAATATATATAGACCAAACATCTCATCATAATATAATCTCGAATAATCTCGCATCTTTTAATGTTCAAATAGGGATTCTTCTTCGGAACGACGCTAACCTCAATACTATTCAAGACAATATTATTCATTTAAATCCTCAAGGTATTGCTTTGGAATCACATTCTGATAATAACACTATAAAAGGAAATCATATTTCGAATAATACAATAGTAGGGGTTAATCTTGCATCATTGACAACATATAACATTTTATACACAAATTGCTTCATGAATAATTCACTTCATGCAAGAGATAACGGAGCTAATAATATATGGGACTTTGGCAGTAAAGGAAACTACTGGGATAATTATACAGGAGCAGATCTTAATATGGATGGGATTGGAGATATCCCCTATAATATAACCGGTAGTAGTGGAAGCATGGATAATTTTCCATTAATGCAATGTCCATCTCCCAGTGGTTCTGATGGGATTCCGGGGTATGAACTATCCATCTTAATTAGTGGTATGCTAATAGGCATGGTAAGTCTAATTTGTTTAACTTACAAGAAAAAAAATAAAATTTTAAAATATTAGCATCATCTCTTTTTTTCATTTTTTTTAAAAACTGTTCTTATTAGGTATTTATAGGATCAAATCTCAAGCTTTTATAATTATAACCAAATTATTATATATATAAGGTCGCAATTAATTTAAGGGGAAAAATAATAAAAATCGCAATATCAGGCAAGGGTGGGGTTGGTAAAACATTAGTCGCTGGAACGATTGCTCGACTTTTTGCTAAGGATGGATTTAATGTTTTAGCAATAGACAACGATTCGGCAATGAATCTGAGTTACACTTTGGGAATTGAAGACGAAGTAAAATCGAAGATAGTCCCGATTTCTGAGATGAAGACCATGATTGAGGAACGGACATCTGTTAAGGGAGCTGGTACTGGCGTTTATAACATTAATCCTGAGGTAGCGGACATTCCAGATAGATTTAAGGTTACAGGTCCAGACAACTTACAGCTTCTAGTTTTAGGAGGTATAGAAGAACCTGCATCTGGGTGTTTATGTCCCGAAAATGCACTTATCAGAACTTTGCTTTTCAATTTGCTTGTAAAAAGAAATGAAGTAATCGTTGTAGATTTCGAAGCAGGATTGGAGCATTTAGGTCGTGGAACTGCTAAAGGAATTGATGTTATGCTAGTAGTTACCGAACCTTCTCGAAAATCATTAGATTTATGTTCAAAAATAATTGATCTATCGAAAAAGTTAGGCATCATTAACATTTTCCTTATTGCCAATAAAGTTATTGACGATTCTCAATTATCAATAATTAACGATAGAATTAAAAATTGGGAAATCCCGCTATATCATTATATTCCTTTTGATCTTGAAATTGGAAAAGCCGATTTAAATGGAACTTCACCCTTAGATTATAATAATAAATCAGAAGCAATTCAATCTATTGGAAGGCTTTATGATAAATTAAAGAAACTAAAACAAGAACTGTTTGATTTATAAACAAAAAAAAAGTTCTCTGCATACCTTGTTCTATCAATTGTTCAACATATATAGTCTATATATGAGATCAATAAATATGCAAATCTGATCTTCTGGATTGGAGCAATCCAAAAATTATTAAAATTAATAAAAGGAGGGATGAGATCAAGATGGTTAAGAAAAAAGAGAACCTACTAGTTTTAGGGATGTTCTGTTTGATAGCTGCATTTATCTTTGAAATGTTTGGAAATGCGAATATAATTCTTGATGTGATAAGTTTATTTTTTATTGGTATCGCTATATTTTCAAACGCAAAATACTTAGTTCTGTCAACAATAGATAAGAAGAAGAAGTAGTTTCTTTGAGTTATGATTCCGTTTTCATAACATGTCGGATAAATCGAGGCTCTGATCCTCAGCGATTTCTTTCCATTGTTCTATCGCTTCCAAAGCATCTTTCTCTTCCATTTGCTCAATTGCGTAACCAGCGTGAACAATGATATACTTACCTACTTCCGGATTTAATATTAACGCTATAATGACTTCTTGTTCAATTCCATCGAAGTCGACTAACGCGGTATTCCCATCAATTCTAACGATTTTACCTGGAATCGCGAGACACATGAGTAATTTAACGAAGTGATTTTAACTATATTAGGTAATATTAGGGTCTAAAAAAAACTATTGATTATAACAGGATCATTTCCTCACTAAATCATTCGCGAATTCTTTATATTGCTTACTGTAATAATTAAATTTAATATCACAACAATGTGAGTAAATAGAATGATTTTAGAAAAATTAAAAAAAAGCCCAAGTGATTTAATTTTATTAATAATCGCCGCAATAGGCGTCATTATTCTTCTAGTTATAAATATCCTTGTTTTTGAACCCTTAACAAACTCAATCTATGGAATACTTGATTTCGAATTTGCTTGGACTAAGGAACAAATTTTAATTATTTTTGCGGAGTGGGAGAGCGCCGCGGTAATGTCATTACAAGCTAATGGAGTGTATTGGGACTTTCTCTATATCATAGGATACACAGTGCCTTTGTTTGCATTAATTTTACTATTTACTCGAAAATTAAGCGGTAAAGTAGTAGACATTGGTCTTTACATTAGTCTTACGCCTTTCATCGCAGGAATTTTCGATTTGATAGAAAATATTAACCTCCTAATCATGCTTAACGATTATCCAGATTTTGAATCTTTCGTGCCCTTGACAGCTTCGATAACTGCATTTATTAAATTTAGTTTTCTATTGGTAGGAGCAATCTTCTTTTTAGTTGTTTTAGTTCTGACCTTAATTAAACGATTTAAAAAATAAATGTAATAAATTCTCTTTTTTTCTTTTGAACTAACTGATAAAAATAACCCTTTAAATTCAGAACCAGCTAGATCTTTTCACTGTACGAGGCTAATAAATCATTCAGCCAATTATAGATTTCTTCTTTCGATAAGTTATCGAGGTTAAATTTCAATCTTTCTATTTCCTTGAGAAGATTTATCATCTCTAAGGGAATCGATCTTTCGCATAATTCAAACAATAACTCGTTAGTTTTTGAAATTATCATTTTAATTTTTGTAACTAGAGGCTCAACATCAGGGATATCCTCAAGTCGCACGAGGAGATTAATAAGGCTGAATAGAAATTCTGTTTTGTTTCCTTTAAAAGAACTATCGAATTGGTAATAATATCTATCAAAATACTCCATCGGAATGATTTCCTCGTATTTATTGGATATTTTTATTACAGACTTTATATTTTTAAAAAGTAGAGAAGGAGTCCACGTAAAAGTTTGATAGTTTGAAACAACATTTCCACTACGAATCACTGGGATAAATTTATGGTCTCCTTTAAAATGTCCAAATGGAATGATTATAAAATCTAACGATTCCGAAGAAGAATAATCTTTTACATTAATATACAAATCTTTTATAGTGTGAATCATTTCGGCTCTATGGTCAAGGATATCGAATTCAATTCTATTGAATGATGGCTTGTAAATATAAAAAATTAAACCCTCAAATCCTTGGATTTCTAAATCAAGCGAGAAGTTTAACATTTCTTGAGATAATTTGTCGGTCTTAAATCTCAAATCTAACATGATGTGAGAATAATTTTCAATATATTGGAAAAACCAAGGTGGATTTCTCTCTGCTTCAAACGATATCATTTAATCTCTACTCATAATATTTCTCATTAAGATGAATTATATATATTTTATACCTAATTTATATTTCTTCACTTGAAGAAATGAATTGCACATAATTAAACGTCACCACTATTTTTATTTTTTGTGATTTGAACATTTGACAGACAATATAAATATAACATATCTATTAGGAAAAACAATATCAATAATTGCATGATTCTGTTCGCAGCTTAACATTTTTTGACTAAATATAAAATTTACAATAGATTTCTTCTTTTTTTTTGGAATTTGCTCAAATCTTCCTAATTTTATACTAACATAAATTATTTAAATTAAGTGCTATGTTACAAAATTGTCAAAGTCAAAAATTGTATATAGAGGTTAAATTTAAAGATGGAATTACAGTCAATAAATAGTATGGAGGAATATTTGAAACCAACAGAATTTTGTGATTGTAACAATCAAGAAATAATTGCTAAGGCAAAAAAACTTACTAAGCATGATAAAACTCCTAAAGAGATGGCGTTAAGTATTTTTCATTTTGTAAGAGATCAGATCGCTTTCATGATGAGTGAGAGTGATAAAGCATCTGAAACTCTTAAAAAAAGATTTGGTGATTGTGGTACCAAAACAAATCTTCAAGTTGCATTGTTACGAGCTGTCAATATCCCAGCTAAATATCATATTGCTTCTTTATGTAAAGAATCTATTAAAGGCATAGTTTCAGAATCATTTTATAACTTGTCCCCAGATGTAATATCAAATCATCCTTGGTGTGAATGTTTCCTCTCTGAAAAATGGATCTCTTGCGATACTTTGTTAGATATAGTATTAACAGAAGGTATTTATAAGAAGGGTATTCACACTAAAGAAGAAATTCCAACAATCGAATGGGATGGTGAAAATGATTTAAACACTATGATCACATGGATGATAGAAGATAAGGGAACTATTTCTTCTCTTGATGATTTATTTATAGAAACTCAAAAGGAATTTGAAAAAATTCCAATTAAACTAAGAAATAATTTAATTTATCAAGCAAATAAATGTGCTGATAATGTACGAAAACAATAACTAAACAGCTTTTTTAAATTCTTTTAATGAGAAGAAGGAACTCAATCTAAATACTACTATTTTTCTTAAATTAAATTTTAGTTTAAAGAAAAAATATATTAAAAAAATAAAAAAAAATAAAGTTATAAATTTGTTTAATTATAAACCAAGTTTTTCTAATACGGGTTTTAATCGAACTCTGTGAAATTTCAAACCGATATCGTCTGGAGTGAAGCCCATCGCTAAAGCGTAAAGTTCTGTGATATACATCACGGGAGTATCGTATTCAGTTTCGTATGTCTTACCTAAATCTCGCTGTCTCGTGTCGAATTGTTGATAACACGCAGGACAATTTACAACGATCACATCTGCGCCAGATTTTTTGATGGCGTCCATCTTAATCTTTAGGTTAGCAAACCCGTGTTCTTCGTAAGCGTTCGTCACAGCACTCCCGCAGCATAAAACTTCCTCTCCATAATCGACAACGGTTGCTCCACTTGCTTCTACGAGTTTCTTTAGCGTGGTTGGTCTCATAGGATCGTCGGATTCCATCCATTCAGCGGGTCGCATATAGTGACACCCTGGATGGACAGCAACTTTTAGACCGTCGAGCGGTTTAGTAATTGCTCCTTTGACCTTGTCTAAATTATCGCTGAGCACATCGACAAAATGTTTAATATCTATCGTGCCTTTATATTCTTTGCCGATCTTAGCGAGTTCTTTATTGACCTTATCCATTTTCCATGAATCGTGCTTTAATTGATGTTGAACGCCTCTGAGCGTGTTGGTGCAACCATTACATAAAGAGATTATGTCTTTTCCTTCAGCTTCAGCTAAACATAAATTTCTCGCACCAATTGCTAGCCAGGCGTCGTTGTCAAACGATTTCATGCCAGTGGGATCAGGACAACAAGAAAAGTTTGTTTGTGAAGTCTCAATTCCTACCTTATCAAAAACTTTTCTGGATGCGGCTTCTATGAAAGGAATACGATTTCCAATAGTACAACCTTCAAACATTTTATATTCTGTCATTTTTTATTATTCCTCCTATTTTAGCTTTTTATCTGCTCCAATATTTTTTAATAAAGTTTGGAATTCACTGACATCTGGTTGCATGACAAGTGGTATACCTAATTGTTCTCGTCTACGCTCGATAGGATCCTTCCCAGTTTTTGATGGAGGGATTGCTTTTCCACTTTCAAAGATCGCTCTTGCTTGCGAAAAAATGAAATCTGGTCCCTTTCCATTCGCGATGCTCTGATTCTTTAAAAATGTAAAGACTTCAGTCAATTCGATGTTCTGTGGACACACTTCATCGCAAGTGTCGCACACTGTACAACCCCATATTGTTAGAGGGTCAGCGTTAAATATCGCATCTTTGTATCCTAACAAGGCATTAAGAATATTACTTCTTGGATTGTATCCTGTAGTCGTATAGAAATCGGTCGTTACCTTAGTAACTGGACAATTATCTGCACAACGGCTACACTGATAGCAGTATTTAATTAAATCAGACCCGATATGATAATCCATAACTTGTTTTCGAAATTCAAAATCTACTGTCATTTTTTTCACATCTTTTTCAATTTTTCATTTCCATTTATTTTATATATTTATTGGCTTTTACCCCGGGCAGGGGGCGTTATATCCAATCTATTGTTTTTATTGGATATTCATCCTAAGCCAACATTCAACTTGCGAGAGTAAACCTCTTCACCGTTTTCTTTAACAACGGTTATGTGGGCTGCACACGATAGTCAACAATCGAAGCAACGCACAATCATTTCTAAAAGGTTTACTACTCCTTCTGGTATTTCTTCGCTCATTTTTTAATCACGGTTTCCTCTTTTTTTTTAATTAATCCAAGGGTCTGGTAATTTTAATCCTTCTAATGCCTTATCTTCAAACACTTGTTTTGCTACGTGCATTAGTGTTTTCTCAATCCCAGCAATGTTGTGATTCGTCGCAACTAAGAGATTCGCTTTCTTACATATTCCTTCAGCATCAGACCATATATTGTATAACAATAGCCCTCTTGGAGCTTCAGTTACTCCTACGCCACTTCCTTCTCTTGGTTGCACATCTAAGGTTTTGCAATCAGGGTTTACTACATCTGGATCTTGTAAGAGTGTAGCAATCATTTCGATCGACTCAACTAATTCAATTAATCGAGCCCAGTGATATGCGAAAGTATGATGGGAAATTGGTCCAACTTTATCTCTAAAGGCTTTAAGCGCACCGTCAGCCAAAGGAGTTGCCATCTTATCAGCACAATTAATCATCGCTAATGTATTAGCACGATAAATACCATCAGGATACCCTGCAGGCTTGTAATACATATGAGTTGCATATGAATGCTCTGGAATATGTTCACCAAGAGCGTCCAAATAGTCATGAACATCGTAGTCAATCTTCTTGCCATCAGGCGTAACTATTCTGATATCTCCTTCGTAAATATCGTGTACACCATTTTTAGTCATCCCCAGATAATAAGTAGGAACAACACCTACGTTAGCAACAACATCCCAATAATCTTCTACTACTTTTAATCCGATCTCAACAGTCTTCTTTGAAAATTCAACTTGTTCGTTAATTTGTGCTAAGAATTTATCCCGAGACGCTTCGCTCATTGGTTTTTTCATGCCTCCAACAATTGCAGAAATAGGATGAACTGATTTTCCTCCAATATCCGCACAGAGTTTTTGACCGAAATCCATCATTTTTAAAGCCATTGCTCCAACATCAGGCATTTTGCTAATTACATGAACAACATTCCTTAACGCAGGATCCGCAAAAGGGCCTAATAAGAAATCAGGTGCAGCGAGTGCATAAAAGTGTAGTGCGTGACTGGAATATTGTTTCGCATTTTGTAGCAAAATTCGCAATTTTCGAGCTGGCTCTGGAATAGTAACCCCCCAAGCATCCTCAACTGCTTTAGTAGGAGTTAAATGATGTGGGATTGGACAAATTCCGCAAATTCGAGGCGTGATTCTAGGTATATGCTCACAATAGCGACCTTCAAGAAACTTCTCGAAGAATCGTGTGGAAGCTATGTTAAATTGAGCGTCTTTTACCTTGCCATCGTCTCCGATGACAAATCTTAATCCACCATGTCCCTCTAACCGAGTGACTGGTTCTACTGTTATTTCTTTTACCATCTTTTTCCACCTACCTATAGTTTTTGTTTGTGGCTAACGTAAACTTCTCACTAAAGCCGAGCTTGTCCTTCATCTGGGCAAGTAGTTCTTCTTTTGATAAAGCTACGTTAAAGCCCTTTGTTACTACATCAGCAAAGCGTTCAGCTTGGTTAACTCCCCAAGCTGTTTGGCCAAAGCAGCCGGAACATGGTGCATTAACTCTCATACACAGTCCTCCACATCCTGCTCTAGTTATCGGACCTGCACACAAGTATCCTTGTTCTATTAAACAATCATTCATGTTTGGGAGTCCTTCGTAATCTCTTTTCACTCTCGTCATTTGGGATTTGCTTCCAATTTGAAGGTCGCATTGATCGCACACGGTTGAAATTTTAATAAATTCCCTATGATTCTTCAGAAATCTCAGGATATTAGAATAGATATCTCCTGTGTCCGCAGGTACGTTGGCTAAAGCTGTCTTAGGCTCTCCAGTTCTTCTGACTTGCTTTAAGATGTCCCCCGCTAGATCAAATCCAGACATTAAAGGTACATTTAAAAACAATGTCAAGAACTCGTGCAAATTCTTCTTGTCACCAGAACTAAGTTGGTCAATATTCTGAGTCATTGCTTTCAATTTTTCTGCTCTTGATGAAACTGTTTTTGCTGGCCCGAGACATCCAACGCATGGGTCACCATTATCAGTACACTTAAGTGTACAGCCCATACTAGTAATCGACCCAAAACATAATTCATATTTTTCTAATAAACAGTTTTCGTTATTTAGAGAGCAATCATTACAGAAAGATAAATCTGCCATCGGTTGTGGCTTTTGACCAAGTAGAAATTGAACTGAACTTATGATAGCTTCTGGTTTCGGTGGACATCCAGCCATATATACGTCAACGCTAATAACCTCATCCAATGGAACGATTTTATTGGTGAATCCAGGCATATGTTCTTTTGGTTCGTGTGGAGATTCGTTAGTGATCGATTCTACTTGTTCGAACTTCCGTTTGATGCTATCTTCTATGTCCCACTCATTAGCTAATCCGTGAACATTACCGTAGCAAGAACAACTGCCAAAAGCAATTATGAGTTGGCATTTAGCCCTCATGAGCTTGGCGTTTTCTACATCTGCGTTTGTTCTTAAACTACCTTCCACGAAGCCTACAAGAATGTCTCCGTCTGGTCGCGCTACTAGTGAATCGTGTTTGAAATCTACAACTGCTGGCCAATATACAATATCAAGCGCTGGGAGAACTGGCAACAATCCTAAATGTGCGTTCAATAAGGATTGATGACATCCCCAACAATCGCTATTTTGCATAAAAGCTACTTTTACTGCCATTTTTCATCTTCTATTTTTTGTTTTTTTTTTTTATTTTTAAAATTAGCCAATTTGTTTATAAAAATTAGTTGTGTTAAATAAATCATAATTTAATAAAAAGACTTCTGCTTTTAAACTATAGATTGCGATAAAGTTTCAAATAGTAGTAATAAAAAAAATGTGCTATAGCAAAACAATCCTTATTTGGGAAAAGAATTTCTGAATAATCATTCTTAAAACTTGGGAGTTCAATAAAAAGTGTTTTTCTTTGGTTTAACTTTGATCAATAATGTTGACAAAATATCAAATTCGGCAGAAAAGAAACAATTCTTCATATATTTTATGTTTTTTTTGAATAATTATTAATATCAAATTCGACAGAAGAGAAAGAGGTTTTTGTACATTTTATGTTATATTTGAACGATTATTAATAAATTTTAAATAAGTCGGAAAATAATAAGAATTATCTATTTTAATTGAATAGATATTCAAAAAAATAACACAAACATCTTGGTTTATTAAAAATGGTTGACATAACTGAAACGTTGGATTGTACGGGCGAAGTGTGCCCATATCCAGATGTGAAAAGTAAAAGGAAAGTAAAAAAAATGAAATCAGGGGAGATTTTAAAGATTTTAGTCGATTATCCTCTCTCAGCTGAGAGGATTCCTGAAACGATGGAATCTCTTGGCCATGAAGTAATCTCGTCGGAAAAAACGGGAGCATCTGCATGGGAAATCCTGATTAAAATAAAATAGGTGAAACAAAATGGCAATGGAATTTTTATATATGTTAGTAGTTGGACTTATAATTGGAGCCATATTTGGTTTTATATTGCAAAGTGGAAGATTCTGCATGAATTCTGCCTTTAGAGATATTATTCTCTTGAAGGAGTTTAAACTCGCAAAGGCCGTTGCAGTGTCTCTAGCAGTGCTAGCGGTTGGATTCTCTATTTTTGCTTTCGCGGGAATAATAAACCTCTCTCCTAAACCTTTTGCGCCATGGGCAGCAATTGTTGGTGGCCTTATCTTTGGGATGGGGATGGTTTTTGCCGGCGGATGTGCGAGTGGAACAACTTATCGAGTCGGAGAAGGAATGATGGGATCATTTGTTGCTGCTGTTGGACTAACAGTTGGTGCCTTAATGACAGCTGGTGGAGTTTTAAGCGATGTTTCAATTTGGTTAAAAAGCTTCAATTATGGGCAAATAACTCTTGTTGGTGCATTTGACGCTTTTATTCTCCCAATCTTCATGCTAATTCTCGGTATTGTTGGAATAGCTTTGATGTTATTCTTCTGGTCGTGGCCAGTAATAAAGAGAAAGATAGATGCTAAGGAACCTTTTATAAAGTTTGATAACTTTGTTGAAGTAAGCTTTAAAAAGGCATATCCATGGTGGGTAACTGGAATTTTAATTGGTCTTATTCTAACAGCTGGATATGTAGCTAGTGGTAGCGTTATTGGTATAACTGGAGGCTGGATGAACATTAGTGGCTGGTTAACTGCTGGTGAATTTTCAGCAACAAGTAGCTTAGCTTGGACTGGATTCATCATCTTCGGCATTCTAATTGGAGCAATGGTGAGTGCAATTCTTAAGAAAGAGTTCAAATTTAGAGTTCCAAAAGATGGTTTTACATTGCTAAAACAATTCTTTGGTGGAATTTTAATGGGATTTGGCGCAGTAACCGCTATGGGTTGTAACATTACCAACATCTTAGGTGGAATACCACAGCTATCCTTACATAGCATCATAGTTGGTGTTTGCATAATGTTAGGTTCTTGGATAATGGCTTATCTTCTCTTCATGAGAGGAGACAAAGAATAAATTGAGTTGATATCAAAAAATGCCTCGATTAGGAATTCTTTTCTTTGATGGCCCATACCAAACGCAAGCCGCTGAAACTGTGGTCAAGCTTTCTAGCGCAGCTTTAGACAAAGGACACGAAGTTCGTATCTTTTGTTATATGGATGCCGTAAATGCACTCTTAGAGAATCAGAAAAAGATTGAAGGGATTTTCAATATTGAAGAGGGTTTCAGAGAAATACTAGATAAAGGAGCCACTATTAGATTGTGTAATCTATGTCTCTTAGTTAGGGGTACCATGAAAAACTGTCTAGAGAAAGAATGCGGCGATATAAAACGAGCAGGGACTCCCGATCTAGCTAAAATAATAGAAGAAACTGATAAACTTATAGTAATTTGTTAAGGTGATAAAAAATGGCAGAAGAAAAAAATGTGGTTATACTTTTACGGCAACCTCCTCATGGAACTTTGTATCCTGTTGAAGGATTAAGAATGACGGTTGCTGTTAGTGCTGATTTCGATCCTATTACAATAGCAATTAACGACGCAGTTTACACCTTTACAAAAGACGTTGACAAAACCATGTACGCTATGCACATTGAATTTATTAAAAATATTGATTTAGATATATTTGTTGATAAAAAATCTCTTGACGAGCGTGGCTTAAAAAAAGAGGATCTAATAGATCAAATTGAAGTTAAAGAACATGGAGAAATATTAAAAATGATTGCGGATTCAACCGTAACCATTCCGTTCTAGGAGGAGATAAAAATGGGCAAAAAAGTGTTGTATTTTATAACAAGTGAAGATATTACAGGAGTAGAACTTGCAATGGAGCACACAGACGACGATGACGTCACGATTCTTTTACTTCAAAACGCGGTCTATTTTGCAAATAAATCTAATAAAGCGATTTCACAAGCGCTTAATCAAAACAAAAAGGTTACTGCTTGTAAAGAACACGTAGATACTCGGGGAATAAATAAGTTTATTTCTGATAAGATCAGACTGGTTGCTTCTGATGAGGTAATTGACTTAATTTTTGAGAACGATACCATTATAAATATGTAATCAAGAAATTGAAAGAAGCTAAACTCAATTTTTTTTTTAATTTTTTTTTTTTTGAAAGCGAACCAAATGAATTTTAAATCTTCTAAGATTTTTAGGAGTTAATTCTTTCAAAAAATAATTTTTCTATATGAATAGTGATTTATGTGGTATTTAATCCGTTTGATAGTAGTTTAGCTTTTGTTTGGGATTTAATTGCGACAGTCATATCTATTGTTATATTGTTAGCTTTGGTACAAATCAATGCTTTAATGCAAAAAAAGGGAAAAGTTTCACAAATTATTACAAGAAAATTCGTGCATATATTTGCGGGTCCCATATTCGTAGTTACATGGATGCTCTTTTCAGGTGAAATTATTAGTCACTATATAGCTGTAATAGTTCCACTGTTATTCGTGTTACAGTTCGTAGCTATTGGTACTGGTCTTATGAAGAACGAGAGTTTTGTGGCATCAATGTCGAGATCGGGAGACCCTAAAGAACTTCTTCAAGGAACGCTCTATTATGCAATTGTTATGGTGTTAATGACTTTTTTCTGGTTTTACGTACCTTCTACCGGCATAAATAATGCAAATCCTACCGCACTACTTATTATTGGGTGTGTTTCGGGTGGAGATGGGTTAGCGGATATAATAGGTCGTAAATTTGGTGGAGAAAAAAAGTTTGGAATTAAAGGAAGCGAAAAGACCATTATAGGGAGTATAGGTATGCTGGTTGGATCAATATTAGTTAGCTCTATTCTCGTCTTGATCTTTTCTCTAGAAGTTCCGCATTTTAATATCATTACACTCATTTTACCGATAATTGTTGTTAGTATAGTTGCCACTATAGTAGAAGCGTTATCACCTAAGGGTACTGATAACTTCACAATTTTTCTTGCGGTCATAATCGTTATCTTGATATTTGAGTTAGGATTTCCAGACTTTTGGCCTTATTCTTTTAGTTTCTAATACAATATTTAGGAGTATAAATGACGGCAGAAGAAGTATTAGTTATAAAGCTTGGCGGTTCATTGCTTACGGACAAATCAACGGAATACAAATTAAGAGAAGATGTTATAAAAGCAGTTGCTGCGGAAATAAAAGAATGTATTGATTTAGGTCTAATCAAAAGTCTTGTAATTATCCACGGAGTAGGTTCTTTCGGCCATCCCCCCGTGTTAAAATACAATCTTCATAAAGGCTTTAGAAATAAGGATCAATTAATTTCAATGTCAAAAACGCAGCAAATCGTGAATGAGTTTCGAAACACGATTGCCACTACATTTCTGGAGGAAGGGGTTCCTATTAACTTGATGCACGCCTCTTCGATGGTTGTGGGTAATAAGATGGTGATAGCTGATCTTGCATTTAATTCTTTAAAAGGCTTTTTATCTTTGGGGATGGTCCCATTGATAGGAGGCGACATGATGTACGATACCAATATGGGTTTTAGCGTTTGTAGCGGAGATCAATTAGCTGTAGTTCTTTCACGCGTATTACACGCTAAACAACTATTATTTGCAACAGATGTGCCTGGTGTGTTCGATAAAGACCCAAAATCGGGAGAGCATGCACAACTGCTTAGAGAAATAAATATCAATAAGATTGAAAAAGTATTAAGCAAAACGAACGAAACAAGTAAAACCGATGCGTCTGGTAAAATGCAAGGTAAATTGCTTTCACTGGTTTCGATTAAGGATCGAATACAAGAGGGTCTTGAAGTAATTATTCTCTCAATGAACAAGAAGGGTGTTCTCAAGAATTATCTTAAAGGAGAAGAAAGTGAACTGACAAAAATAATTTGTAATTAACAGAGCAGAACTAGTAAGATTCAGGCAAAATTCTGGACTTCTTATTTACCTAAATTTTCTTTTTTTTTCATTTTTTTATATAAGTGCCGAAATCCCATAATCGGATGCGAGTATATCATCCGAGGTCCAGCATATCGCATTACTGTTCTTATCTTTTCCCTCATGTCATGTTTATAACAATGAATTGGACATGTATTGCATGTAGGTTTTTCTTCGCCGAATCGACAATTTTTTAATCGTTCCTCAGCGTAGTGAAAAAGATCTGAGCATTGTTGACATAAATCATCTTCACAGTCATGAAAATGTCTACAGTACATCCGAATCATAGTGTTAATTGTGTTGTGTTCTTGTTCTAAAGGACTTTTAGAAGGAGACATATTAAAACCACATAAGGTAATTAGATTTAAAATTTAAAATAATCTAAATTAAAAAAAAGTATTTTGTTGATCAAAAATTTCATTCCTTAAATTTATAGACAGTATTCATATATATTATAATATAAAATATATCTATCTCTCATAACTGAATATCAATAAAGTAAAAAATAATAAAATTATTGTATTCAATTAGATTCAGGTGAGAAAACAGATTTCACAGAACTCTTTAGATGAAATAGAAGGGAAAAAACAAAAAAATTTGACAATTGGAAGAAAACACATTTTCTTAGTGCTTACATTGTCATTTATGGTCAATTTCGACAGCAACGCAGCAATTCCGATAATTGCTACCTACGCGGGAAAATTAGGAGCCTCGATAATATTCGCAGGATTTATTGTAGGAATTTACTCCATGGTCCATATTCCTTCAAACATAATTTTTGGAAGGTTAGTTGACAAAATCGGCAGAAAAAGCTTAATATCTTTAGGAGTATTTTTAGATGGGTTATCACTGCTTATATATGCGTTAGCTCAAGATCCTATTTTCCTATTATTTGGAAGAATAATTCACGGAATAGGAGGTGGTTTTGGAGGACCTGCTACAATGGCTTATATCGCTGATGCTACATCCCAAAGGCGTAGCGGAAGGGGGATGGCACTATATGGAATGTCCATCGGATTTTCAAATTTGATAGGATTCTTGTTAGGTGGCCTAGTTGCTCAAATAATTGGAGAAAGCAATTTGTTTTTCATAATTGCAATTGTTTTATTCGTCATGTCATTTACATCACTATTTCTTCCTTCGATTTATCAACCATCCAAAGAGAAATTCAACCTCCGCAAGGAAATCAAACAATTTAGAGAAGTAGTCTTTAGAAAATCTATGATAAGTCCTTACTTTTCGATTCTAGCAATGATGTTTAACATGGGAATTGTTACAGCAGCATATACGGTAATGTTAGAGTCTGCAACATATACAGTTGGTCAAACAGGGATGATTCTTAGCATTATGGTTATCTTTTCGATACTAATTCATTATCCCGCCGGAATTTTAAGCGATAAAATAGGCTACATTAAGGTAATGCTAATTGGATTATTTCTGATTGCGTTTTCATTTGGAGTTTTTATAATATCTTTAGAAGCCCCATTTCCTATGATCGGAATGGCTCTTCTCGGCGTAGGCCATGGATTGATATTTCCCTCCTCAGCTGGAATGATTAAAGAGAAAACTAAAGATTCTGAAAGTGGAGTAGCGACAGGAACATTCTACGCCTTGATTGTAGCAGGTGTGGCTATTGGAGCGCCGGTCTCTGGTTTTGTATACGAAATTTATAACGCCCAATTTACTTTGGCATTAGGAATCATCATTCCTTTAATCATGGCTATCGTTCTCGCAGTTCTTTTAAAATATCTTAAAAAGGATTAATTTTATTTGGACTGTTTATGTTGCTTGACTTTTTAAAAAACAAAAAGCATTATCACTTATTTTGGCGATAGCATTTATAGTGCTATTCGTAGCGGGTATAGTGCTTGTATCTATCGAAGATTATTCGTTATTACTATCTCCTTTAGTGTCAACAGTAGCTAGCCCTAGTGCTTCTGCAACCGTCATGGTTGCCCACATTCCAAGTAGCCTCTCGATTATATTACTTCCATTGTATACAATATTCAAAATTAAAAAAACCAATTGGAAAGCTTTATTAATGTCAATTGGAGGTCTGGTTGTTAGTCTTGCTGGTGTACTTCTGGCATTTTTTACTCTTAATCCTATTGACATCCCATTATTGATTTTGATATTAACTGTTCTGCCAATTATGTTAGTTATTACGGCTGTATTTTTTGTATTTGGAATGCTACTTCCAGAAATATGGAGTTTCGCAATCCCTGGCTTATAAAAGAAAGAATAAACGGTTATTTTAAACTTCCTATTTTTCTTTTTCCCTTTTCCAAAAATATTAAATTCTTTAACAATATTAACAATTATAAATTGCAATTTTGAAAATTAACCAAATTATTATGTCAAGAAAAAATATTTTTTATATTTTGTGCATCTTTTTGATTATCGGTTTGAATTTGAGCGCTTTTAGTGTGAAAGCGCATAGTCCTATAACTATGGATATGGAATACGATCTAGATGCACAAGAACTTAGTATTAAAATTACGCACGGAGTTACGGACCCTACTTATCACTATGTATACTTAATGGAAGTTTGGGTTAATAGTAGTGATCCTTATCATCCTCCCGAAGCTCCTGATTATTCGTTCCACTTCACTGAACAACCAGCTCACAACATAAATAATTATATCCTAAGTTTTCCAGCCGGAGATAAGGCTAATATTACTGTAACAGCCTATTGTTCCCTCGGTGGAAGTTTAACAGAACATTTTTACATTGGACAACCCTACTATAACCCACATGGAACCTTCTCTTTAGCAGTAATTCCTACAATTGTCTCGACGATCATAGTATTTGGGTTGCTTTTTATCTTACCTATGTTAGGACAAAAAAACGCACCAAAAATAGAAGGTAAGAATAGGTATCAAGTAAATGATAAACAAAAGATATTTTAATCAATAGGGTTTTTAAAAAATATTTATTAATCTATAAAACAAACAATGGTGTTAAAAATAGAAACAGAAACAATCCCAATCGAATCAGGTCTAGAAACCTCAATGGAAACGCAGGAGATGAAAGTTGAACCAGAAACGAGTTTCAAGAAGATACATTATGTCATGTTTTTATTCGTATTTGTTCAAGTACTTTGGTATCTGACTTTTTCCGAACCTTTGACTGTCCTAATTGGGGGAGAGCCGATCTTTCCTTTCTTCCTTAGCGACGACATAATATCAAGGACAGCTCGAATTGTCATGATATATCACTCGTTAGCTTTACCCTTTTTAATTGCGAACACATTCTGGGTATTAGAACACTATGAAATCCGTCAGAAGTGGTTGCCAACTCTAAAGATCCTGTTAATACCTAGTGCGTTTCTTGTAGGTATAAATGGAATGATTTTTGCGTATACACGTCTTAGACTTTTCCACGAACTTTTCACTTTTGGTATGCTACTTTGTTTCATTGGTGGAATTGTATTTGTTATAGCAGCGTGGCCAGTAAAGGGTAGATTTCCAAAAGTTAACCCTAGAGGTTCCACATTCAGAGGGATTAATTTGGAATATTTTAATCTCGTAATTTTAGCGATATGCATAATGGTTTCGGCAATATATGGCGCTCTTGCAGCTATTGAAAACTTTACGAATAGTATTTGGGGTCTAAACCGCGAACCTATAGCATTTTTAGCAGAAGCAATCATTAGACACGGGATAACTTTCGGACACGAACACGATATCGTCCAAGACATGATAGTTGGTCACCTTCACATACAGCTTGCTCAATCAGCAGCTATGGTTATGCTGGTTGCCTTCCGTACGAGTAAATTGTCAGGTAAGCTTTATACTTATTTGTTATTGTTTACTCCGATTGGCGTTATAACATTATCTTATGGTGCTTGGGTTCTAAACCATTACGTAATATGGGTGGGCGCTGGGCTATTGATACTAGTAACTATAATTATGTCAATAGTTGGCATGAAGACCACTATTAAGGAACATTTAGGAGACGATTACAGATCAGCATCACATTCAGAAAGGCTTAAAGCTTTGTTTAGGGAACCTGTAAAATTGACATATTATTACCTTCTTTTTATTGCAGAACTTATAGTTTTCCCTCAAATCTATGTTGGGCTTGTTACTGATGATATTTATAGATTACATTCATATGTACAACTGGAGTATAATTTTAACGTTGCACATTGGCACCAATTGGCAGTGATGATCGCTGTGGCTTTGATGATACATGCTATCGACTTTTTCAAAGTTGAAGGTCGATTAAAAAAATTATTGGGTTGGATTTTTTTTATCGGAGTTAATTTAACATTTCCTTTCGCAATGGCACATATGGTACGTCCAGTAGAATGGGAAAGTGTTGAGATCTTTCTGACTATTACATTTCTGGGAGTATGGTTTCTCTTGGCAGGCTTTGTACTCGGATTATACGCGCTAGGTAAAAATCTAAAACCTAACCCATTAACTTCTAAACTAACGTAATAATAATTAATTAACTATGAGGATGGTCTTGGACTTAAAAAATATGTTATCTCTCTTTGGAGAGTTAATAAAAGCTAAACAAACCATACTTTTGCTTTATACTGGAGTTTTATCTTATTTAATTACCGCCTTCAGTTTAGTAATTGAAATAAACTGGCTCAATTTACTATCTCTGGTAATCTCATTATACCTCACAGTCTCAGGTACTACCGTACTGAATATGTATATAGATAGAGATATTGACGCAATCATGGAGCGCACAAAAGATCGCCCGTTACCAAGTGGTAAAGTTACAACATCTACTGTTCTTACAATTGGAACCGTGTTAACTGTTACAGGTATCGTTCTTGCATTTCTAACTCTCAATTGGTTAACTGCATTAATTATTTTTTTAGGCTTTTTCTTTGATATCGTAATTTATAGTATTCTATTGAAAAGAAGAACTAAGTATAGCATAATCTTTGGAGGGATTGCTGGTGGTCTTCCGGCATGGGCTGGTAGGACCGCTATAATGGGAAGTTTAGACTGGATTGGATTCTTATTTCTTATCTTCATTCTAGCTTGGATTCCCGTCCATATTCTTACAATAGCTTTAATACCCAAAAATTATAAAGGATATAAAGATGCGGGAATCCCTATGTGGCCAATTGTAAGTTCAAGAACACAAACAATGCGAGTTATAACCATAGGGGCATTGATTAGTAGTTTAGCGCTCTACGAGGCTGCTAGGATTTTAGGGGCAAATGCGATTATAAGAATCATCTGGGGGGTCTGTTGTCTAATAATTTTAGTTTTAGTAATAAAAAACTTAATAAAACCTTCAAATAAGCTCACTTTCCTCATTTTTAAGATTGCGTCTCTTTACATGATCCTAGGATTTTTATTACTCTTATTCGTAGTTATCCTATAATAAGAACCAAAATTTAGCAAAATAAATGATTAAATAAAATATTAAAAATTTAACAAAAAATAAATTAAAAAAAAAGGTAAGATATATGGAACCTGAGATACAAATATTACTATCTTTTATAGCTGTTGCGATCTTTGTAGCACTGATTTTAACATTGAATTTTAGAAAAAAAGGGACACTAAAAGTTCTGATTTGGATTTGGATTATCTTATTCGGAATTTTGATGACTGTAATAGTCGTATTGAACGGTATTGAAATCCTTGCGCCTAGACCAACAGCGTTGATGATTGATGAATATGATGTTTTTACTAGTTGGCATATCGGTGTAATCCTAGGTCTACCGGCATTAATTTCGCTATCAATTGGAACTATTCTCGTTTTATACAACGAGCAAAAATACGTATTATGGCATGGATATACGGCAGGAGGAGCTCTAATTGTTACGATTATAAATATTATTTTATTAATATTCTTAACTCCAACAGAAATACTTAATTATTCCGGAATGATCCACGCACTCCATATAATGCTTGGAGCAATAGGTTTAATGACGGGTAGTGCAAGCTTTTTATTTGGTGCTTCTGGACAGCGAAATCTCGCTAGAATGACAGGATATTTTACATTAGCAGGATGGTGGGGAGCCTTTCTATTGGGGCTTTTTCTTTAATAGAAAATGAGGTAAAAAAGATAATGAATGAAGTAAAAGTTGAAGAAAAACAAGAAAATGGAAAGACTAAATTTACATACGAAATAGAAGAATTCATATCATCTCCACATGTAAGTACAGATAGGTACGAAATTGAAGCAACTTCCGGTGATCTTTCATTGTTATCTAAGTATCACTATAAGTTTAAAGAAGAATATCAGGCTACTCATGTAGTTCGTCCTGGTAACACCGAAGAACTTTCTAAATTAATGCAAAAATGCTATGAATATTCAATGCCTGTAACCCTACGAGCCGCAGGAACTTCGTGTTATTCAGCTTCTACACCTACTAAAGGTGGTGTTATAATTGATGTGCGACGAATGAACAAGGTACACAAAATTGACAAGGAAAACATGACTGTCAAATGCGATGCGGGAATTGCGTGGCAAAAACTCATTGAAGAACTTCTCGACTACGGATTAGCTCCAAAATGTTATCCTACTAGCTATAGGGCTAGTTGTGTTAGCGGATTTGTCGCTACTTCTGGTAAAGTAGGAATTGGTGTCTTGAAAAATGGAATATTGAAGGATGCATTACAATCTGTTGTTTTTGTGAAACCAGATGGCTCTACAGAGACAATATCTAGAGATTCTCAAGGAGATTTATCGCTTGATGACATCATAGGCTCTTTTGGTATATTTGGCGCTGTTGCTGAAGTAGAATTAGAAGTAACTACTCTTACAACTTCAATAGAAATGATAGGATACAGTTTTAATACATCTAAAATGGCGATTGAGTTTTTTCGAACTTTGAAAAATAGCAAGGCAAATAAACCGCTTTTCCTTTCGCTTTCGGATAAACATTTTGAGAAGTATGCTCACTGGACTTATCCATCCCGAGATTATTTTGTCTTTGCGGTATATTCTGACGATCCTAATGTGACCTCTCAGAATGTTTCGTTTGCTAAAGAAACTGCTTCAAAGTTAGATGGACTTAGTGTTGAGGAATGGTATCTAAAGGAAAAATGGCGCGACATAACTGAAACTGAATTAAATCTAGGACGATGGTGTCAAAATCTAATTTTTCAAGAATATTGGGTTTCAGATGAGAGAGTTGAAGATTTTTATAACTTTTACATGGAAAAGACTTCTAAGCAACGGTATCGACACGCATTTTACTTGATGTCTGGAGCTAAAGGAGGGAACAGAGTCAAACTTTTCGGTCTTTCTGATATTAAGAACTCTCGAGAATTTTTCGGAATTAAAGCAGTTTTTAACGATATTACAATAAACAACTACGAACATAAAGACAGTTTATACTCGTTAGGGGTTGTAAATACATTCTACTTTCTTAGGTTTAACCCTGAAAAAGCAGCGTACTTACGAAATTTGAAAAACAAATTAGACCCAAAAGATCTCGTTAATTCTTATAGATTAGTGAAAGCAAAAATGAGACCTTGGCGCGTTGGACTCCTTTTTTGGATAGCAAAACGACTCTACAGAACAGCCTAAAATGAACTAAAATTAAAAAGAGGTAAAACTAAAAATGAGTGATGAAAAAGTAAGTGAAGATGTAAAAAAACTAGTAACGACTGGTCCTACCGTTTCTTCCATGTTTGCACCAGACAAAGAGAACTTAGTTGAACCTGGATCTCACAAAGACAACGATTTTGAGCGATGTATACAATGCGGTTATTGCCGCAATGTTTGTAGGGTGTATAGTATAACCTTTTCCGAAAGGGATTATGCCGGGGGACGAAATAGAATCCTCAAAGCTTTGTCTAAAAAGGAGCTTGATTTCAATAAAGAAGAGATCATTCCTTCAATCTTTCAGTGTATGCTTTGTGGCCATTGCAGGACCGTTTGCCCCGTAGGAATCGATTTGTTAGAAGTTTTTCAAAATTACAGAAGAACTGCCGTGCGTAAAGGGGTTCTACCTGAAAAACTAGGAATCTTAAAAAACTCTATACTAACAAACAAAAATCCATTTCTCGAAAGTGGAACTGATAGATATAATTGGTGTGATTCGGAAACTTGTAAAGAAGGGTACGATGCATTACAACGTGGAATAGAACGTACTAGAAAAATTGAATCTGGGGAATTAAAACCGAGCGATATTGATGAACATTTAGTAGGTTATTTCGTTGGTTGTACTAGTTCGTATCGAAATAACGAGTTAAGTACAGCAACAGCTCGAATTTTAGAGAAACTAGGCGTGAAGTTCATTTTGTTTCCCGATGAATATTGTTGTGGGTCGGTCATGTTCCGAACTGGGTTAGAAGACGATGCTATTCAATTAGTTAAATATAACGTTGATATGATTCGAAAGTTAGGAGTTAACGAACTCGTCTTTTCTTGCGCTGGCTGTTTTTCTACATTTAATAATGAATATCCTAAGTTTGTGGGGGGCCTTGACTTCGAGCTTTCTCACTTGGTTCAATTTGTACCTAAAATCGTAAAACAAAAGGGACTTAGAATAAGATACACGAAGCGAACAAAAGAAGACCCAATGATTATTACGTATCACGATCCATGCCACTTAGGACGATATTGTGGTGTGTACGACGAACCAAGAGAGCTAATGAACATGATTGAAGGCGTTAAGTTTATAGAGATGAAACATAACAGAGAAATGTCTTTATGCTGTGGTGCGGGTGGAGGAGTAAGAGCTTTATATGGAGAAATTTCGCTTGATATTGCTAGTAATCGGTTAGATGAAACTGTAGCGTGTTGGGAGAACATTAACGAAGACCGTTTAAAGGAAGCAATCGAATCAAAGGCAGAGGTATTAGTTAGCGCTTGTGTCTTTTGTAAAAATAATCTACATCTCGCAGCTAGTCAGACAAAACCTGATTTACCAATGATAGATTTATCTCAAATCCTTTCTGAATGCGAATTTTATTAATATTTTTTTATACTAATTTAAATTTTTATTTTCTAAATTTTATTTCATTCTAAAGTATTCTTATAAATTTTCTTCATGCTTTGACATATCTAAATTAGAAGCTAAATTAGACAAGGTCTTAATAAACTAGGTTTTTAATACGAAAAGATAATAAATTTACAGTATTTATTTCTAATAAGTGTTTAAATAAAATTTAATTACGATTAAATTTACGGTATGAAAAATTATGGAATTAAAGAATTACAGAATTTTGATTTCTGACGGTTTAGCTCAAGAGGGAGTTGAGATATTAAAGAAATTCAAAAATTTTGAACTTACGATTAATGATAATACAAGAAGAGAAGAACTTCTTGAAATTATTGAGCAATTCGATGGAATCATAGTTAGGAGCGCTACTAAACTCACTCCGGATATAATTAGCGCGGGGAAAAAATTAAAAGTGATTGTTCGAGCAGGTACGGGTTATGATAACATCAATATTGAAGAATGTAATAAACATGGAATTGTAGTGTTAATAACTCCATTAGGCAATACTAATGCAGTTGTTGAGCTAACAGTAGGTCTTATGCTGAATTTCGCGCGAAATATTTATAAAGCGAATAGTTCTATGCGTGAGGGTAAATGGGATAAACAATTCTTAAAAGGCTCTGAATTACAAGGAAAGACCATAGGAGTTATTGGATTAGGAAATATTGGAGCCGCTGTTGTAAAAAAGTGTCACGCATTTAACATGAATGTTGTTGCTTTCGATAATTTTGTTCCAAAAAAACGGGGTCAGGATTTAGGTCTTGAGTTATTAGATAATTTTGACGAATTTTTAGCTCGATCAGATTATATTACGATTCATGTTCCCTTAACCCCCCAAACGAAGGATTTAATTAGTTATTCTGAGATAGAGAAAATGAAATCTACTGCGATTATTATCAATGTTGCCAGAGGAGGAGTTGTAAATGAGCAAGCATTATACAACGCTCTAAAAAACAATAAAATTGGGGGAGCTTGTATTGATGTTTTTTCTAAAGAACCAGCAGATCCTAAAGATGCACCTTTTATCGGATTAGATAATTGTATTACAACGCCTCACTTAGGTGCTAGCACAATTGAGGCTCAAATTGAGGTAGCGAAATTAGCAGCAGAAAGAATAGTCCAAGCTCTTAATTCCAAAATATTCATAGATGCAATTAATATTTCTTTCAACATATCAGAAGAAATGGCTGATTTATATAGACCTTATATAGAATTAGGGGCTTCTTTAAGTAAATTCATTACACAGTTTAACTTATCAAAAATTATTAGTGTGAAAATTAAGTATAAAGGAGAGATATTTACTGACTTTGAACCAATTAAAGCAGTGATATTGCAATCTCTTTTTGATGGTAGATTAGTTGAAATAATAACATATATTAACTTAGAAGAGATTTTAAAGGAAAATGACATAAAGGTTGTTGTAGAAAAGTATGTTAAACCAATTAATTACGAAAATTACATAAAAATTTCTATCATGACTGAAGATGGAGCTTTAACTAAAATTGCGGGAACTGTTTTTTCAGAAAAACCTAGAATAGTTGAGATAGATGGATTATTTTACGATCTTGCTCCCACCAACTACATGCTAGCTCTGAGAAATAACGATGTCCCAGGAGTAATCGGAAGTATTGGGACCTTTTTAGGAAATAAAGGAATAAACATAGCAGGGTTACAATGCGGAAGAAAAGAAAAAGGTGATATCGCAATTTCAATCGTTATCCTAGACGAAGCGGTATCTAACGAAGATATCGATGAACTCAAGAAATTTCCCGATATAATTGATGCTTATGGAATAAAATTGTAATTCTTATGGAACGCAACGATTTTATAATCTAAATGCTTTTAATTTTTATTTCTTATTTTCTAGTATGAGTATGAAAAAAGTGAGCTCAAATGTAATTACATTAGCTCATGGTGCCGGCGGAGTATTGCAAGAAGAGCTTATCTCCTTTATTACGAAAAATATTACGTTCAAAAATGTGAATAAGGGTATAGGAGTAAAAGAGCTTGATGATGGAGCAACAATTCCTTTAGATGATTATGAAAAAGAAATCGTAATTACAGCCGATGGACATACTGTTTATCCGCTTTTTTTCCCTGGGGGCAATTTAGGGACATTGAGTGTTTGTGGCACTATAAATGATTTAATAATGATGGGTGCGCAACCTATAGCATTAACATCGATAGTCATCATAGAGGAGGGTTTTAAGTTCGAGCAGCTAAACAAAATCCTCAATTCTTTTAATAACAAAGCTAAAGAGGCGAATGTAGCAATTATAGCTGGAGACACCAAGGTAATGCCTAAGGGAACTCTGAACGAAATGATAATTGCAACAACGGGAATTGGAATCAAGGATAAAAACATAAAAATTTTGGATGCCAATTTAAAAACTGGGGATAAAATTATTGTAACGGGGAGTATTGGGGATCATGGAACATCATTAATTGGGAGCCGTGAAGGGTTGAATATCTCTACAGACTTGAATTCTGATGTAGATCACTTACTTGAGATTTATAATGTTCTTAAAGAAGAAATTGAAAATAATCACATTCACGCAATGAAAGATCCAACAAGAGGTGGGATAGCAGCGGCTCTCAACGATTGGGCAAACAAATCAGATATAAGTATACTACTCGAAGAAGACAAAATTCCCATCAAAAAGCAAGTTAATGCTATCTGTGAAATGCTGGGATTAGATCCCTATGCGATTGCTTGTGAGGGAAGAGCTCTAATGTCTGTAGATCCTATTAAAGCTGAAGAAATCTTATATAAAATAAAATCAACATCTATTGGAAAAGATGCTGAGATAATTGGGGTTGTCAAATCAGAAAATCCAAAAAGAGTTTTGTTAAATACGATAGTAGGGGGAACTAGGTTCGTAGATATGCCTTTAGGAGAACCTATTCCTCGTATTTGCTAATTAACTTTTCGTTAATATTTTCTCAATTTCTCTTTTAAGTATAGATATGTCCTTCTTAGCAGTATTCCATACTTCCTCAAGATCAACTGTAAAATATTTATGAATTAATTTATCTCTCATTCCAGCAATATCTTTCCAAGGAATCTTAACATTTTCTTTTTTGAAGTCTTCAGAAAGTTGTTTTGTAGCTTCTCCGATAATTTCCAGTCTTCTAATAATAGCATCTTGAATAATATCTTCCTTCATGAACCTATTATAATTAGTTTTTTTAAGATACTTGTCAATTTTTGCAATGGCTTTAAAAATATGATCTAAATAAGTAATATCTTCCTTATTCACTCCAGTATCACTATGGCTTCTTTCATAATATTATCTATTAAATAAGGACTAATTCCGTTTTTGGATAATAAATCAATCTTAATTTTTAATGTTTCAGATAATTCATTTTCAATTCTTATATGGTCAAGCAAACTTGTTCCTCTAGGAAATTCCGCAATTAAATCTAAATCGCTTTCTGATGTTGCTTCTCCACGCGCATATGATCCAAAGACTAAAATTCGTTTGATACCATGCTTCTCCAAAATAGAAATGACTTTTTTATATAATTCCTCGTAATTACTTTTACTATAACTCATAAACTTATCATTTTTTTTTTATTGTAGGAACATTTTTATTTGAATTTAATAAATTTAAGTTAATTCTAATTATTTAATATACTACTCTGTGTTATATTTTTTTTGATTTAGAACCCTAATTAATAGGAGAACCCATAATGAGAATTTGTTAAAATATTTATAGAAATTTAAATTTAAATAGTAAATGAAAAAAAACATAACAATTTAAGAAAAATATGGATATAAGAAAGGAAGAATATCAAAAAGTTCTTGATAAATTTCCAGATGTTATTTCTATTGGCGGAAATAACTTTCTCTTGCATTTTGAAATCAATAATGAAATTTTGTTAGAAGTTGATTTTAGAAAATATCCAAAAAAAATGAAAGCTTATTTAATTAAAAATAAAACAGATAAATTCAAACTCAGTCGTATCGTCTCCTCACTGCGGTATTGGAACAAACATTCAGCAGGCTCAGTTTTAGAAATAATCGATGAAATTTTATTATTAATTGATAATGTGAAATTAAATCAAATTATGATTAAAAAAGAATTTCTTGAGGGCTTAGTTGATATGTGTCAAAAAAATCATCCACAAAAAATGAGAGGGATATTGGGAGTACATAAAGGAGTTGTATCTGAATATATTGTACCATCAAGAGCTTGTACTGATAGTAAAAAAGATTTTGAAATATTCAGAACAACTTGTACTATTCCATTAGACTTCTCATATGAGGGAACTTTCATATCACGCCCATCAGGTAGTCTCTCAACTAATGAGAAATTAAACCAGATTTTCAAAAGACGAAGATTTACTATGTTAATGGCGCATCCTTATAATCTTTCTGATAACATAAAGTGTTTTGATACTTCTGGTCAAATTTTAGAACATATAATTATTGATTAAAATAGAATGAAAAAGATGGAAATTCCCGGAACCCAACATCTAAGAAATAAAGATTTTACTGTAAAAGTTATACGAGCAATAAATAACTTACTAAAAGAGATCAATAAACCTATTAAGTTTATGCATGTATGCGGTACACATGAGCATACTATTTCCAAATATGGGCTAAGGTCATTATTACCGAAAAGCTTAGAGATCTTATCAGGTCCTGGTTGTCCAGTTTGTGTTTGTCCCGCCGCAGATATAGATAAAGCTATTGAATTAGGAAAAAGAGAGAATACTATTATAACCACATTCGGAGATATGATACGCGTCCCTGCATCTAATCTTTCACTTGCAGAATTAAAGGCGAAGGGCGCAGATGTGAGAATAGTTTACGGTCCGCACGATGCAGTAAAAATCGCGAAAGAAAATCCTGATAAAGAAGTAATTTTTTTTGCCATAGGGTTTGAAACGACAGCTCCATTAATCGGATACGAAATTCAAAGTGGACCTCCTTCTAATTTCTCAGTAATTTGCGCATATAAATTAATTCCTGCAGCATTAGAGCTTTTAATCAGTCAATCTCAACTTAGAATTGATGGGTTTATTTCACCAGGTCATGTTTCTACAATAATTGGTTTACAACCATTTAAGATATTTTCAGACGCTTATAGAGTTCCAAATGTTATCGCTGGTTTTGAACCTAATGACGTACTATTGAGCATCTTAATGCTCCTTCGACAAATAAAAAATAAAAAATTTGAGACATTAAATGAATACTCTAGAGTTGTAAAACCTGAAGGAAATATAATCGCACAAAAAATTATTGCCGATGTTTTTGAATCCGTTTCAAGCCCTTGGAGAGGGATAGGGCGAATTCTCGATGGAGGATTAGCTATACGAGAGAAATACGAAAAATTTGACGCGGATAAGAAATTTGATATAAAAATTGAAAAATCACAAGATATTCCTCCAGGATGTTCCTGTCATTTAGTTATGGTCGGCAAAATTTATCCGACGGAATGTGAATTATTTAGAACATCTTGCACTCCACTTAATCCTATTGGGCCTTGTATGGTTTCTATGGAAGGAACTTGTAGTATTTACTATAAATATCACTAGCAGTTTTTGCAGACTTGATAATTTTTTATACAATTTTTTTAATTAAATTAAAATTAATTATAACAGATCGGCAATAAGCGTATTTTTTTACTAATATTTATATAATGGATTTGATTAATTAACACTAATTTAATCTCCACAATTTCGTAAAAAATCGAAATTTTTATAGTTAAGGAGATCATTTCATAAATTGGTGATATTTTATTACACTTTCTTTAATGGGTTGGCTAAATGGACTAGTTGCCTTGTTTGTTGTTTTGTTTTATTTAATAGCTGGATTGTTTTTTTTATATAAATCAAAAAAAACCAAAGCTAAGCTTCTTTTTTATATGGGATTAGTTATTATATTTGATGGTCTTATCTGGTCGGCTGGAATTTTCGATTTCTTAACGATTCTTGCCACGGGTAATAATTTAAATCCAGTCTATTTATTTGCTATTTTTGCCCAAGGGTGGATCGGTCCTGTTATAATATGCGGGTTTTATCTCGTTTTTGAACTTTTACTCTCTAATAGAAAAAAGAAAATAATATTAACAACTGTTTATGGTATTTTAGCTATTATTTATGAGTTATTTTTAATTTTTGACACACAAAATAACTATAATATTATAACACCAGCTAATCCTGGCGAAGATTTACTTGATCTCACCCTGGTTATACTATCTCCGAATTTCATAATATTTAATTTTTTCCAAATTTCCGTGGTGATTTTTTATGTATTTGGTTTTTTATATAAGAGTTTTCAAACAACAGGAGTATTAAGAAAAAAATATCGATACTTATCAATAGGATTTTTTATTTTCGTTAGTTGTGGTGTTTTTGATTCCTTCTTTTCCCAGGGGAGTGGTTATTTTTTGCCTATCGTTAGAATAGCTTTGATAAGTAGCGTTCCGTTTTGGTATTTAGGTTTGAGGGAGGAACCTGAAAAAAAGATTTCTGCTGAAAAGGAGGTTAAAATTAAAGATTCATTATTTAGAATAACAAAAAGGCCTGATCATATTACTGAAGAAGAAGTTAATTTTCACCGGGAAAGAAAAATATGTTTGGTATGTAAAGGAAATGTGTCGGGAATCAGCTATATTTGTCCAAGTTGTGATGCATTGTATTGTATAAAATGTTCGGAAGGATTGAGTGATTTAGAAAATATGTGTTGGGTTTGTAACGAACCTTTCGACGATTATAAACCTATAAAACCGTTTAGAAGGGAAGAAGAAGGAGAAATACAAAAAAAAAATTAAAGAGAAAATAGAATAATTAAAATAACTAAGGAATTAAAAATAGCTTTAAACTATATCGACCAAGGAAAAGTCTTGTCGTACTCCTCCTCAGCCCAAGAATCTGTAGGAAAAAAGTTGGCTCTAAAACCACTTTCATAATTTTTTTCGTAAAAAGTTTTTACATGACGCCCCATCCTTATTTTATCGTAATCAACTCTTGTGGGCCGTTGTAGCTTTAAATTCTCTTTATAATGTTTTGTGCTAAATTCTATGCTGCATTTCCAAAATGTGGCTTTTTCCTTCATATATAATTTTTGTTCCCCACGATCTTCTTCGATCCATGCTACAAAGCAAACATCATCCTCACCTTTCAGACAATTGTTTAAATAGTGTAAACGGGATTCGAATCCTCCTTCACTTGAAGCCCAGTAGCCGCCCCAATAACTGGTTAATACAATAATTACGCGCCCTTTTAATTCCCTTACAGTTGGCCATTGGTTTTTGTTCTTCTTGAAGTCAGAATAAGAATAAAGGTAATTAGGTGATAATGCATCAACTATCACTTTATTTAGCCTTTTAATTCCATATAATTCGCTTGGTTCGTTATTCGCATCGATAATACAATCTTTTAATTCTATGAAAAGAGTTATCGGTGCGTGATCATTATTCTGTTCATCTGACCAGTCCTTCAATAATGTGAGCCAGTTCGATAGCAATAAATCTCCAGGATTTCCATCGACATTGATTGCAGCGTCAACATGGTTGGGCAAGTGATAAACTTCAAAATCGTCAACTTCTTGAATTCTATCGTCATGAATATCGTATTCTAGGCCTCTTACGCCTTGATTAAGTTGTTTCCGAATTGACATATTAAAAGAATTGTGACTCGTCTTAAAAAAAGCTTTATGATAAGAAATATCCCATGTAGTTTCTTTAAAATTCATCTATGTTTTCGCTCATTCTAGAATGATATAGTAAGTAATGATATATACTCCAATTCTATATATTCTTTTCTGAGGTATTTCCAGATTCTAACATATATTTATATTAGGAGCGTAATAAAAATTCTTTCTATGGTAAATCTATTGCACCATGTTTACAAAAAAAAGGAAGAAAATATGGTTTTCCCGCGTATAGGGTTAGTATTTAACCCTAAGCGAGAGATTCATTTAGGGAATTGAATCAGCACATCCTGGCATTTTAGCCTTACCTCAATTTATTTTGATGAAATATAAAGTGTTTATTGAATACAGACCTGCTATCTTCAACCAATGGGGTCTAATAGCTCACACTATCTCACAATATTTATTCAATTATAGATATAAAAACATAGAGAAAAAGTAAAAGAAAAGTGTGGATTTTTTAATTCTAACGTGTTTTTATTCACATAAACTATATTACTATTTTTGCGTAATAATAAAATGATTTAAACTAAAATTAAATGAGTAAAATAAACATCTTATTCCATTGAAAACACAGAGAACTGTAGAAATTAATATAACTGGCATTGTTCAAGGCGTAGGTTTCAGACCTTTTCTGTTCAATCTAGCTCGTTCTTTGAATCTAAACGGGATTATATTAAACAGAGGAAATGCAGGTGTTAGATTAATTCTTCAAGGGAATTCAAACGGAATTAACAAATTTCTTGAAGATATCAAACTCAAGAAACCAACAATATCATACATAGAAAACCTTATTGTTAAAGAAATAGAAACTTCCAAGAAATTTATAAATTTAAGAATAGAAAAAAGTGAAGAAGGGAGGGGTATCAGCTTAACATTGCCTCCTGATATCGCCATTTGCGATAGTTGTTTAATGGATATGCGCAATAAAGATTTAAAAAAGTATTATAATTATCCTTTTATCGCTTGTGCTGTTTGCGGACCTCGATATACAACAGTAAAAGAATTACCATATGATAGAGAACGCAGCACCATGGTACAATTCCCTCTTTGCAAAAATGCGGAACCAGAATCGTGTGTTAAAGAGTATACTGATTTTCAAAACAGAAGATTTCACGCTCAAACATTTGGTTGTTCAGTATGTGGTCCAAATTATAAACTATACGATAAGAGAAAGAATTTAATTAATAGCGCTAATATTGTTTCAATACTAGAAGAAACTGCTAAAAGGATAAATGAGGGAGAAGTAGCCGCCATTAAGGGGATAGGTGGGGTTCATTTGGTGTGCCTTGCTAACGATGACAAAACAATATTAAAACTACGTAGAAGAAAAGGAAAAAGAAAAAACAAACCGTTTGCCTTGATGATTCCAAATCTTAAGACTGTCGGTGAGTATCTGAATATATCAGAAGAAGAAAAAGAACTCGTAACTTCTTTTCGTAGACCTATTGTATTATTAGAAAAAAGTAATAATTTCGATAAATCAATGATAAGTTCGTTTGTAGCTCCGGGATTAAACAATATAGGGATAATGCTACCATATTCCGGTATTCATTATATGTTGTTCGATTATGTTGGGAACCAACCGTTAGTTTATACAAGCGGTAACAAGTCAAATATTCCTATGGCAATCGAAAATGACAAAATTTTTGACCAACTTTACAATTTAGCAGATTTCTTTCTACTTCATAATCGAACTATTTACCAAAGGGCTGATGATAGTGTTATAAGAATGCATAATAATAAAGTAAAACTTATTAGACGATCACGAGGTTATGTTCCAGAATATTTTGCATTACCATTTGAAGTAGAAACACCAGCAGCCATATCAACTGGTCCGGAATTAGCTGTCACCGGAGCATTACTGAGAAAAAATCGAATTTTTCCAACTCAGCATATTGGAAATGTAACTAACCTAGAGACCTACGAATTCTTAAACGAATCTCTACAACATATGAAAAAATTGCTACAGATAAAAGATTCTGAGATAAAGTTTATTGCTTGCGACGCTCATCCAAGCTTCACAACCACCAAACTAGCTCAAGAATTATCTACTCAGTACAATATTAAAGCTTATAAGATTCAACATCATTATGCTCATACCTTAAGTTTGATGGCAGAAAACAATATAATTCTGGATGAAAAAATCGTTGGAATTAGCGTTGATGGAATTGGATATGGCGACGATGGAAATATTTGGGGAGGAGAGATTTTTTTGAGTGGATACAAAGACTACGAACGATTAGGTCAATTACAATACCAACCCATGATTGGAGGTGATCGCTGTACTAAGTTTCCTGCTCGGATGGCAGCTTCCATCATCTTAAATTCTATAGAAAATGAAGAAAGCATAAGAATATTTGAAAGAATTAGATTAGCTAGTGACTTGGAGTACGAAAATGTGGAATTAACCGCCATTATTTCTCAATTTGAGCATTATACACAATCGTCCTATAACCAAAACATACCATTAACGAGTTCTGCCGGAAGGATATTTGATACAGTAAGTTATCTCTTAGGGGTATCAAACCTTAAAACCTATAGGGGTGAACCTGCTATGAAGCTTGAAGGGTTCGCTTCAAAAGGGAATCCAGATAATATTGACTTAGAAGTTAAATATTACAAAAAAGAGGGAATGTACTACATTAATACTTCGGATTTAATTGTAAATATCTTAACCCTCCTTGAAAATCCAAAAATTAGTCGAAACGATATCGCAGCAAAATTTCATATGGTCTTCGCTGAAGCTTTTGCAGATATAGCCATAATAGTTGCTGATCTTAACAAGATTGATAAAATTGGTTTAACTGGAGGAGTGGCTTATAATAGTTTATTTTCAAATGCAATTAAAGATACAGTTTTAAGAAATGGATTGACATTTTTAGAACATGATAAAATTCCTCCAGGAGACGCAGGAATTAGCACAGGTCAATTAATTGGAGGGCTTTTCAAATATTCGCCTTTCTTAAAATAATTTCCATCGTAAAATTCACTAAACAAGCAAGTATGGATAAAGAAGCCCTTTTGGACAAGATTGTCAATCCGTTATAAGAGTTGGAAGAATACAAGACTAGTTTTAAATATTAAACGAACATATCCAATACTAACATAAATTTATTATGAAATCTAATTAAAAAGTGATAAATTTGAAATCAAAAAGAAAACAAACGGTTGTACATATTTTACTTTTACTAACTTTATTTTTCATTGGAAATTATTATCTGGGCAATCTAATTAATCACAATTTGAATCATGAAATTAATAGCTACACATTTACTAAAGTAGATATTCTAGGAACCTCTGGACACTGGAGTCTACTACCTATCGTTATAGACGACTCAGCTACAGGGGTAGGAGCTCATAATTGGACTTGGGCAGAAACTCAACCATGGTGCTCTGGTTCTGGAACTTTTGCAGTTCCATATCTTATTGAAAATCTTACAATCGATGGTGGATTCTCAGAGAGTTGCTTCACAATCAAAAATTCAAACAAATATTTTGAAATAAAAAATTGTACTTTTTATAATGCAGGATCTTTGATGCCAAATGCAGGAATTAGGCTTAACAATACACAGAATGGCAAAATATTATACACTAATTGTACCGAAAATATTCATGGAATTACAATGTTAGATAATTGTAGAAATATTTTAATATCTGGGAATAATTTGAATGACAATATTCTTTCAGGGATTTTCTTTCAAAACAATTGTAGTTATAATATTATTGAGAATAATGAAATAAACGCAGGAACAATTCATACATTTATAGGTATTTGGTTTTATCAGAATAATTCCTACAATGTCATTAATATGAATAATGTAACATACAATGATCGAGGTATTAGGTTATGGGATAACGAGGATAGTAATATAATTACAAACAATAACATAAGTTATAGTAGATATCAAGGTCTAGAAATTCGGACTGACAGTGATAAAACTGAGATTCTAAATAATATAATACATGAAAATGGACACACTGGTTCAGAACCAGGGATATATATTGATGATCTGTGTGAGGATACTATTATTTTAAATAACAGTGTTTATCATAACGGTGAAGATGGAATATATTTAATAAGTTTTTGCCATAATACCTTAATTTCTAACAATACTATTAGTGATAACTTAAGATACGGAATTCTTTTTACAGTACATAACAAAAATGTCACTATTTCAAATAATATAATTAATGACAATGATGATCATGGAATTTATTTTAATGGATTTGAAGCAGAAAATGTTAAAATCTTAAATAACAATGTTTCCAATAATTTAGGGATTGGTATTCATATATCTCATGATTGTGATGATGCACAGGTTATAGGAAACAATGTTATTAATAACCTAGAAGACGGTATCACTCTAAGAGACACTAATGGAGGTTTAGTTTCTGATAATTACGTTTATCTATCTGGAGCTTACGGAATTCGATTATATGATGTTTGTGATAACACTAATGTTACAGGAAATACTATTATAAAAAGTAACAATGATGGCATTTATATAGCTGATAGTGAAAATTGTACAGTTGATTCTAACTTGGTATTTGAAAATCTAAGGGGAATAGAAATATACACATCAGATAATACAAACATCACAAATAATGTTGTAAAGTATAATTCATTAACTGGCATAGCTATAGGAACAATAACTAATGTTTTATTAGCACAGAATATAATTGAGGAGCATTCTAATTATGGATTGCGAATAGGTTCTTGTACTAGTTGTAGAATCTCGGAAAATGTGATAATTAATAGTTTTGAAGGAATATCCCTTTATTCTAACAGCGATAATAATAGTTTTACATATAATTACATTGAAGATTGTATTAACTATGGAGTAAATATTGGTGTGGGTAATGATTTTAATTTATTTTATGAAAATTACTTTGTGATTAATCAGATTAATGCATTAGACGACGGAACATCGAATTCTTGGAATAATTCCTATATCGGAAATTTCTGGTCCAATTACACTGGTGTAGATTTAGATAATGATGGTATTGGTGACCTCCCTCATGACATCAATGGTTTAAGTATTGCTAAAGATTTTCTACCGATATATAATAATCTTCCTTCAATTTATATTGATGAATATACTCAATATAACTGGCAATGGGTCAGTCAATTTTATTGGTGTGATGGTTTAGGCACAGCTGAAGATCCGTACATAATTGAAAATAAAATAATAGATTTAAGATGGCCTTCTAATAGAATTGAAATTCGAAATTCGAATAAATATTTCATTATTAAGAACTGTACTCTTTTAAATAATAGATCTGGATATTCTGGAATTTTATTACATAATACTATGAATGGCAAAATTATTGATTGCAGTAGTGAGTATAATGAAATTGGAATAAAAATGGAAAGTTGCTATAATATTAATGTTTCAGGAAATGATGCTAGCAACAATCTTAGGGGGATAAGTTTAGCTAACAGTGATGATAATGATATTTTAGGAAATATTATCAATCAAAATGGAATAGGATTAGAATTATGGCAGAGCGACTATAATATAATTAAAGATAACATTTTATATTATAATGAGCTATGCATCTTAGAACTCGATTGTATAATTAATACTTTTGAAAATAATGATTGCGGTCCAAAACCATTAGAAGATTTATTCATTACAATAATCGATCAAATATTTTCGAGTAAAGGATTCAATATTACATTTTATGTTACTAATTCTACTTTAGATCCTATTGATACTGCTATATTTCAAATGTGGTGGGATGGAGTAAATGTTTCTAGTGATGTTCAAAACCTTGGAAGCGGGACATATTTTGCATCTTTAGATCCAATTACAGTTGATGTTGGAGATGTTCCGATTTTACTTAATATGACATTATCCTCAACGGGTTATTTAGATAAATACTTTGATACATATCTTAGTGTAAGACCATGCGACTTGATAGATTTATTATTTATTGGAATTGTGGATCAATTATATACTGAAGATTATTTTAATATCACATTTTATATAACTAATGCTACAGGTTACGGGATAGACTCTGCAATCATTCAAATGTGGTGGAATGGAACTGACGAATCATCAAACATAGTAAATCTCGGTTCTGGATTTTACAAAATTTCTTTAACACCAATATTAGTGAGTCCAGATGAAGATCCAATTATTTTGGAGATAACCGTAATTTCTGCGGGATATCAAGATTTGAATTATCAAATAGATATTGCTATAGATCCAGAAAGTGTTACTAAAGGAGAGATAGTTCCATCTCCTGGAGAATTTCCAATCCTTATTCCAATAATAATAGGTTCTTCAATTGGAGGCGCTTTGGGGGCTGCTGCAATTTATGTTTTCTTAAGAAAGAGAAAAGCGGGAAAAGAAGTTATAAATCCTTAATTAAATTTTTTTTTATTCTTTACTTACTTAAAAATAAAGATTTATTAGACTTTCATAGTTTTTGTAGAAAATAATAATGTAACTTCGATTTTCAGAAATAAATTCGGTGATTTCTGATATTTTATTTCTCGGTTTTTAGCTTTTTCGAATCATATCAGATTAATAATGTTATTTAATAATTTTATTCAGATTAAATATATAGTGGATGTGATTTAAAAAAATGGGAGGATTATTCGGAGTTTTTTCAAATAGAGATTGTGTTGATGATCTTTTTTATGGTACAGATTATCATTCCCATTTAGGGACCAAAAGAGGGGGTTTAGCGGTAAAAAACTCTGGTGGTTTTCAAAGATTCATCAAGAATATAACGAAGAGCCAATTTAGATCTAAGTTCGATAAAGATATCAAGAAAATGCATGGTAATAAAGGAATAGGCGTAATAAGCGATTATGAAGATCAACCCTTAATAATAAGTTCACGACTAGGTGTTTTTGCCATTTCAACAGTAGGTAAAATTAATAACATAGAAGAACTCGCAAGCGAAGCGTTACAAAATGGAACTCATTTCTCAGAAATGCATGGGGGTGAAATTAATCCTACTGAAATGGTAGCTACAATTATCAGTCAAGGTAATACTTTTAAAGAAGGAATTCAAAAAGTCCAAAACATGATTGATGGTTCATGTACAATGTTAATCCTAACAGATGGAGGTATCTATGCTGCTAGAGACAAATTCGGTAGGACTCCTCTCATTATAGGGGAAAAACTAGGATCTTTTGCCGTTGCTATGGAGTCTTGTGCTTTCCCAAACCTTGGATATGAAATAACAAAATACATGGGACCCGGTGAAATTATCTTCATAGATGAAACCGGAATAAAACAAATAGGTCCTCAAGGTGATAGATTACAAATCTGTGCTTTCTTGTGGGTCTATTATGGATATCCTGCGTCTAATTATGAGGGTATAAATGTTGAATCTGTTCGATATAAATGTGGTGCTTATCTAAGAAGAGAAGATGATCTGGAAATTGATCTCGTAGCAGGTATCCCTGATTCTGGTACTGCTCATGGATTAGGTTATGCTAATGAAGCACATATTCCTTATGTCCGACCCTTTGTAAAGTATACGCCAACTTGGCCTCGAAGTTTCATGCCTCAAGAACAATCCATTAGAGATACAGTCGCAAGGATGAAACTTATACCGATTAAAGAACTTATCTTGAACAAGCGTCTTCTTTTTTGCGAGGACTCAATCGTGAGAGGTACTCAATTGAGAAGGCAAGTTGAGAGATTGTTTGAATCGGGTGCAAAAGAAGTTCATATGAGACCCGCGTGTCCTCCACTTGTATACGGTTGTAAATTTCTTAACTTTTCTCGATCCCGCTCAGAATTGGATTTAGCAGGAAGATGGGCTATCAAAGAATTAATCGGCAGAGATTTAAAGAACCCAACAGAATATATAAATCCAGAGTCTGATAATTATAAAGCAATGGTTGAAGTTATTCGAAAACGATTACATCTAACAACCTTAAAGTATCAACGACTTGAAAACTTGGTTAAAGCTATTGGATTGCCAAAGGAAAGATTATGCACTTATTGTTGGGATGGAGTAGAATAGCATTTGTAAAGTTGATCAGTTAATTTCTATCAGATGATATAGCCTTTTCTAATTCTATAATTTTGTTTACAGATTTTAAAGGATAGATTCCTGTTAGGCACGCCATACATAGCTGATCTTTTCCCTTTCCTATAGCATTCATTAAATCCTCAATATTTTGATATCTTAGAGAATCTGCTCCGATTTTTTTCCTAATTTCATCGATATATGCCTCATTTCCGTATAATTCTTTAAAACGCCCTGCTATTAATTCAGAAGTTGTAGGAAAATCGATACCCATATAACACGGTCTTATTACAGGAGGGCAACTTATCCTTACATTTACTGATAAAGCACCTGCTTCTCTAATTAAGTTAATAATCTTTTCTGTTGTGGTGCCTCTTACAATCGAATCATCTAAAAGAATTACATTCTTCCCTTCAATAAAATTTTTTATAGGGTTTAATTTCTCTCGGACTGCCGCTTCTCTTTTTTTTTGACCAGGCATTATAAATGTGCGCCATGCATATCTGTTTTTCATTAAACCTTCTATATATGGTAAATTTGCTTCCTGTGCATAACCCAAGGCAACACTTCGTCCAGAATCGGGTACTGGAACCACGATTGCATTTTCTCTAAAATGAGGATCTGTCAGAATTGGATCGTTTTTAGCAAGGTTAATCCCTAATTGCAGTCTAGCTTGAGCAACAGAGACTCCATCTATAATGGAATCAGGACGAGCGAAATAAACAAATTCAAACTGACAAAACGCAGTTCTTTCGCTTTTTATAACCATTTCTGAATGAATTCCCTTCTCACTACTTAGATGAATTATTTCTCCCGGTCTTACATCCCTAAGCAAATTGCCTCCGATAACATCAATGCCACAGGATTCAGAAGAGACTATGTAATGTTTTCTATCTTTAGTTATCACTTCTCCAATGCTTAAGGGCTTAAAACCCAGAGGATCTCTAACAGCATAAATATCACTTTCGCTCGTCAATATTAATAGTGAATAGGACCCATCTAAAGACTTACTCGCCCTCTTTAAGATTTCGGGCCAGTTATCAGTTTCATTTGCAGTATAAGCTAGCAATTGGGCGATAACTTCAGTATCAGTGTTAGTTATGAAAATTCGACCCTTCGCCTCTAACTTTTGTTTTATTTCATGGTAATTCGGTATTGTTCCATTGAAAGCTAATGAAAATTCTATTTCATTGTTTTTAAAATGATAGGGTTGAATATAATCCAGTGAACTATATTCTTGAGCTCCAGTTGTAGCGTACCTGTTATGACCAATCCCTATATTTCCCCACAACTTAGAGAGCGCGTTATCATCTAGTACTGTAGAAACTAATCCTTTTTTTTTATAAGTAACAATGGAACCACCCGTTTTAAGGATAGATATTCCAGTGGATTCTTGACCGCGGTGTTGTTGAGAAATCAGCCCAAGATAAAGTAGTCTTGAAATAGTAAAAGTTTTATCGTTGCAAGCAACACCAAACACAGCACAATGTTCAATAGGTTTATCTATACTAAGATTTTTTTTACAATTAAAAGCCATTTTATTGCTATACGGTATAATGCGAATTAAAAATCTAGTTCATATGCTATAAATTTAAATGATTTATTATTTTTATTACTTGATTTAATAGATTATTAGTGATTTTTTAAGATAGTTGGTAAGAAATTAACGATAAAAATAAATATCTTGCTTTTGCAATACTTATCGGGGGTAATAGTAAACGATTCGGTTCGGATAAAGGACTTTTTAAATTTCGAGGAAAACCTTTAATTGCTTACCAATTAGAAACGCTCTCTCGCTTTAAACAAGATATTTTTTTGATTGCTAATTCTAAACAACAGGTTCAAAACTATATTGACAATATCGATATTAAAAGAATTATGGGTTTTATTGTTGACGAAGTAGATTTCGCTCTAAATCGAGGATCGCATTTACCGTTGATTGGATTATATTCTGCTTTTAAAGAATTAAGAAAATTAGGATATAAAAAAGTGTTAGTACTTCCATGCGATACTCCGCTCGTAAAGTTTGAAGTTATCGATTTTTTAATACATCAATGTAATAAATTTGATTGCTGTATCCCAAAATGGCAAAATAATTTATTAGAACCATTAATCGCTATTTACTCAATTAAGAATGCTTATGAATCATCAATTAGAAATATAAAGCAGAATCAATACAAGTTGACAAAATTAATTAACAAAGATTGGAAAGTTAACTACATCTCAATTGAACAAGACATTACAAAAATAGATCCCAACCTCTTATCCTTTAAAAATATTAACAAGCTTGAAGACATTAAAATATTAAAGTCTCTTTTAAACGAAACTCAATAAAAAAAAAAAGAAAATTTATAACTTCTATTATTCTTTTGGCAAACTTGATCCTATTATTCCTAAAACGCCCCCGGCAAGCAGGAAATAAACACCTAAGCCCATACCGAAAATTTCTATAAGCATTGGAATTACGCCTGCGAATACTTCACCTGAGGTTAGAAGGAAGAAAATTGCGGTCATTATTCCTAAGATTTCTGTGTATACTAACAAAATAAACATTATTCCTATAGCCAGCGGAACAAGCGAAAAGATAATGCCAACGATTCTAGATTTTAACCCAATAAGTTGTAGTGCTCCAGACGCAAGCCAAACTATAAAAAGAACCAACAGAAAATAAAAAGGAAGAGCGTCAGCGCCAGGATCTATTGTTATAATCGTAGGTAGGTTCATAGCAAAACCAAGTCCAGACCCTACCAATGGAGGAAAGGAGGGGAAAAGAGCAAAAACATATGTTCCCAAGAGAGTTAAAACCGCAGCTATTACTATAAGTAAAACTCTAGCTACTCCCAAAATTTAATCACTTAATTTATTTTTTATTTTTTTTTAATTAAAATGAAATTTAATTATGATTATAATGCTTTTTTATCCTTATATAGATTTAGATATTTTTTAAATGAATAATTATCAAAATTTTGATCCTTAAACTTTTTTTTTATTTTGATGTTGAAGCTACGAAACCTCAAATCTTTAAGTTTAAGATTTAATGATGAGTAATTTTTACATGTTACTAATATTTTGAAGTGAGTGGATTATTTTTAAGTCATAAGTTATTCAAATAATTTAGCAAATATCTAAAAATAGATTTGAAGTGAAATCTTATGCTGCGACAAGAATCAAAAGTATTTGAGCCTCGATTAATCAAAGAAGACGATTTATATGGAGAAAAAGAGGGGTTCAGCAAATAATTGACTCCTTTTTTATACCTATGTAAATTAATTACATGATATTATTAATAGATTTTCATAACCATTACAATATATTCTCTTTTTTAAATTCCAAATTAACCAACTTACATTTCATAAAAATTGAATTTATAATATAGAAAGAGTTTATTAAAATAGCAAATTTTTAATAATAATAGATTTTTGAACAAAATAAATTATAAGGGATACTTACGATGAGTGATTTAATAATCAAAAACGGTTTGGTTTATGATCCTTTAAACAATCTCAACGGTGAAAAGAAAGATATCTTCATTAAAGACGGCGTTATCGTCGATAAGGTAAACAGTGATACCAAAGTTATCAATGCTGCGGGGATGATAGTTATGCCTGGAGGTGTAGATATTCATTCTCACATCGCGGGAGCGAAGGTAAACACGGGACGATCACTTAGACCCGATGATAAACCCCCAGAATATAATGATAAGAAAACCAAGATAAGGCGTTCAGGATCAGGATTTAGCGTACCCAGTACGTGGTCTACGGGTTATAGATATGCTAAAATGGGATATACAACTGTATGCGAGCCAGCAATGCCTATGTTGGAAGCTCGACACACCCACGAAGAGTTTTTAGAAATTCCGATTATCGATAAAATCGCTATGCCAATTTTTGGAAACAATTGGTTCGTATTGGAATTTATAAGAGCCAACGAAATCGAAAAGTTAGCAGCCTATGTTAATTGGATTTTAAAGGCTACAAAAGGGTACGCAATTAAACTTGTTAATCCTGGAGGCGTAGAAAACTGGGCTTGGGGTAAAAATTGCGACAATGTAGATACACCCGTCTTATATTGGGATGTCACTCCTAGACAAATTGTTGAAAGTTTAGCGAAAGCAAATGAATTACTAAATTTACCACATTCCATTCATGTCCATTGTAATAATTTAGGACACCCTGGAAATTATAAGCACTCAATTGAAACATTCAAGATTTGCGAAGGAATTAAACCAGCAGGCGACAGAAATAGTTCATTCCATGTTACTCACTGCCAATTCAACGCATATGCAGGTACTAATTGGGGAGATATGAATTCAGGAGCAGCAGAGATCGCTGATTATGTTAACTCACACAAACATATGACTTTAGATAGTGGTCAAGTTGTTTTCACAAAATACGCAACCACAACGATGACCGGAGATGGTCCATGGGAGTTTGCTCTCCATCATTTAGGTGGAGTGTCTGCGTGGGGCTCAAAACCAGGAATTAAATGGGTTAACGGTCAAGTAGAGGCAGAATCTGGATCAGGAGTAGTACCTTACTTCTTCTCACCAAAGATTGGCGTTAATGCCATCCAATGGGCGATTGCTCTTGAGTTAATGCTATTGATAAAAGATCCTTGGCAGATCAGTCACACAACAGACCATCCTAATGGAGCACCATTTACTACCTATCCTATTGTATTCAAATGGTTAATGGATAGCAAATCCCGAAAAGATATGTTAGAAAATGTAGTTTCAAAGAAAGCCAGTACGGCAACATCGCTTCCAGACTTAGATCGAGAATATACATTAAGCGATTTGTGTATTGTAACGAGGGCAGGAACCGCTAAGACCTTAGGACTGAAAGATAGAGGCCATCTTGGGGTCGGAGCGGTGGGCGACGTAGCGGTATATAAGTTAGATCAAAAGACGATGGATGGGAAAGCAATCGAGAAAGCGTTTTCAAGTGCTGCTTACACCATAAAGGACGGTAAGATTGTAGTGAAAGACGGTGAAATAACAGCTACAACTTTAGGAACCTTACTCCGAGCGGAGGGTATAGTTAAAGATCATGTTCACGAGGAAATGATGGAAGAAGTAAAAACACGCTGGCGCGACCATTACAGCATAAACTTTAATAATTACGCGGTTCAAGACGTGTATGCTCCCAAAGAAAAAGTGATCAAAGGGGCATGAAATCTACTTAATTTTTTTACAAAAATTCTAAACATTTTCAGTTTTCTCTCTATAATATTCTTGCATCCAGCTTATGATGTATATTAGGTAGATATTAAGAATATGTACTAAAATTTATATTATAAAGTCTCCTTTTTAAGCACTAAAGGTATTATATATATTTAAGCGTCTAATAATTTCTATAAAATTCTTGTGTAATGAAAGGGTTAAAGAAAAGGAGAGTTTTTAAAACTTCTTTAGAGGAACTGTTAAAGGATATCATGGACAATGTCGAAGGAGTAAAAGCAGCTCAACTTTCGGCAGATACAGGTCAACCTCTTGCCTCAGTTCTACCATCCACTACGGATGATATGCGATTAGCTGCAATAACAGCTGCACTATGTTCATTAAGCGAACGCGCAATTGGAGAAATGGGATTAGGGGAGTTTGAGCAATCCTATATTCAAGCTAAAAATGGATATCTTTTAGTGCTACACGCGGGAGAAGATCAAGTTTTAACCGTTTCTACTACTAAAGATGTTAAGCTTGCCCCAATTCTTTATAAACATTATAAAAATCTCGAAGACGGCGAGGAAATAGTAAGTAATACCCCAAATCTTTAATCTTAAATATTAAAGGAGATTATTTTATATTAGAATAAAAAGTTGTTTATTTTACCTTTTTATCTTCGATATCGAGACCTAATTCTTTTAAGCGATCTCGAATTAAATCGCTTATATCATAGAGATTCTTTTCTCTCAATTTGGTTCTCGTTTCAATAATTAAATTAATGAGATTTTTTATGAGGTTATCTTTCTCGTCGATGCCAACCGTTGAGAAAGGTAGCGTTTTTGATTTTAAAAAAGGAAAAATCCCGAAAATTTCCTCAATAAACTTGATATAATTTAAGAATTGATCTTTGAACGATTCATTAATCTTTAACCCATCTTGTAATATAGCTTTATTTATTTCCCTAAATAGGGTTAATAGCTCAGCTAAAGCTACGGGAGTATCAAAATCATCGTCCATAGCTTCAATTATTTTACCTTTAGATTCCATAATTTTATTATTCAAAATAGTAAGCTTTTTAGACGGTTTTTCGCTAAACTCAGCATCGTTAACTTTCTTGATCGTATTAATTAAGCGGTTATATGTTTTCTTTGCTGGTTCCATGCTGTCAGGAGTGTAATTATTTGAACTTCGATAATGACTCGATATCAGATACCAGCGGATAACCATCGGATCGAAATCTTTTGCAATATCAGATACGGTAAAAAAATTATTTAGGCTTTTTGACATTTTTTCGTTGTTTACATTCACGTAACCATTATGTAAGAAATATTTAGCAAAAGGTTTTCCTGAATAAGATTCTGATTGGGCAATCTCGTTTCTATGATGAGGAAATCTTAGATCTTGCCCTCCTCCATGGATATCAATCGTTTCTCCTAAGTAATTTAGAATCATAACTGAACATTCGATGTGCCATCCAGGGCGTCCCTTACCCCACGGACTTTCCCAATAAGGCTCTCCTTCTTTCATTTTCTTCCACAAAGCAAAATCACGCTTATCGAGCTTATCCTCGCCAAAAGCAGTATCTTGATCGACTATATAATCCTTTTCTTCGCTTTCATTATTATGATCTTTTTTTCTTTGAAGTATTGAAGAATATTTGGGGAATGACTCAACCGAAAAATATACTGATCCATTTCGTTCATAAGCGTGACCTTTTGAAATTAATTTTTGGGTGAATTTAATAATTAGATCAATTACTTCCGTTGCTCGAGGATTTCGAGTGTCTTTTTCAACATTCAACATCTCCATGATTTCTTTGTATTCGCTTATATAGCGATTGCTTATTGTTCTATAATCTTCATTGCTTTCTTGCGAGCTCTTGATAATTTTATCGTCTATATCAGTGTAATTTTTTACAATGTTTACTTCGTATCCTTTATACTTTAAATATCTATGAATTAAATCAAAAGCGACAGCAGACTTTACATGGCCTAGATGCGGACTTCCATAAACTGTAACTCCGCAAACGTACATCTTGACTTTTCCAGGCTCTAGTGGCACAAATTCTTCTTTTTGGAATGTTAGACTATTGTATATTTTCATGATTGTTGATACACCCAAATTAAATGATTGAGAAGATGGTTTAAGAGCCAGTGGAGGGATTTGCACCCTCGATGCTGAAAGCAACGGCTCTGCAGGCCGCCTCCTTAACTACTCGGATACGCTGGCTAGTTAGATTATTATATAATGATAAATGATTTGTTAAATTTGATTTTTTGATTAAATAAATATCACTATCTAATTCTAAAAAAGTAGAATATGCTAAAAATTTGTTGTTAATGAAATAAAAATGTTTGTCCTATTATGATAATCGATGTTATCCAATTTTAAATTTTATTGGAATCTTAATTAATACATTTTTCGCAACATTGATTATTTGAAGTTAAACCACAATCCTCGAAATTAAAATCAAATGGGAGGACAAAATCATTTGTGACATCAGTTATAATATCCATAGAGACCTCTAATATGTTAGGATCTTTTCTAAAATGATGGTTTACAATCTCATCAAGATGCGCGAGTTTATTACTTACTATTAGAATACTAAGATTCGAAGTACCGCTTAATCTAAATGCGTTGAGCATGTAAGGACAATTTTTCACTAATTTAACTATTTCATCTGGTTTTAATGTCTGAATTTCAACTCTTGCTAAGAGTAAATCCATAGTTTTTACATTTATACCTGCTTGAAATTTTAGGACGCCTGATTTCTCAAGTTTACGAATTCTCATTCCAATTGTAGGCTGGCTTCGATTAACTTTCTTAGCGATCTCGGTATGGGTAAGCATTGGCTCTTTTTGGATTATCTCAATTATATTCTTGTCTATTTCATCGATTTTAAAGACTTCACTTTCCATAATTTTTTGTCTTAAAAGTTTTTTATATATTCATTAATAACGATATGCCGATATTTAAATATTACGGTGATCTTATATTTATATATAAACGTTTAATAAATAATTAAAAATACTTTTAAAAGCGATTAAAACCAATAATCCCAAAATATAACAGAATAGAATTTATATGAGTGAATTTAAAAAAAATATCGTCGAGTTTTTAAAAGTATTAGCGGATCAAACTCGATTAGAGATACTAGATTTACTAAATCATGAGAAGAAAGTCTCTTCTGAAATTCAATCTGCCCTGAACAAATCGCAATCTACAATTTCTCAACATTTAAAGGTTTTAACTAGTAGGAACCTCATTATTTTTGAAAGAATTAATAATATTAAGTATTATCAAATCAAGAATTTAGAGATCTTTAAACTCCTAGTAGAAATTAAGGATTTTGTTGCAAAAATAAATCAAGAAAAACTCAAAGATTTAAGAGATTTAGATGTTATTGATACATTATCATAATTTGGTTATTTTAAATCCCTTGATTAAATGAATTCAACAATGACAGAAGACACATCTAATAACTCAAAAAAAGTATTGTTAATGGGTTTAGATAATTCCGGTAAAACATCTATCGTATTGTGTTTGAGGGGTGTGAAGAATTTATCGTCGTTTTCCTCGCTAAATCCCACGAGAGGGGTCAGGATCAATAAATTCCAAGCTTTAGGCTCAGAATATAGCATTTGGGATTTTGGTGGCCAACAACAGTTCCGAAATGGCTATTTAAACGACTTTCAAACACATATAAAAGGAACTAAGAAATTTATTTATGTCTTAGACATCCAGGATCGGGAGCGGTATGACATTTCATTAGAATACTTAAGTAAAATCCTAGCTCTCTTAAGGAAACATAAGATGACTATCGATTTTTCTATATTTTTACATAAATATGATCCCGATTTGGAATTCACATCTTCCAAATTTGATGAAAGCGTAATTTCTGATTTGATCAGAAATATTAAAAAATTAATTCCATACGATTTCGCGCACCAAATTTACAAAACATCAATTTATACTGTTTTTCAGAAATTAGCAATATAAAAAATAGGAAAAGGAAGTGAATTTGCTTGCTTAATAATGTAAATGATTCAAAAGCATCGATGTTTCAGCGTGATTTAATTGAATATATTATTTTAGGAATAGGACTATTTCTTACATTTTTACTAAGCACTTATAGCTATTTACTTTTTCACTCTATCGCTGAAGTAATTAGCATAGTTATATCGGGGGGGATTTTTTTTATTGGCTGGAACTCACGAAAGTACATGAATAGCTCATTTTTTTTAATTATTGGGATTTCTTTTCTTTTTATTAGCCTAATAGATTTAATTCACACATTATCTTACTCTGGAATGAGCATTTTTCTAGAATTCGATGCGAATCTTCCAACACAATTGTGGATCGCTGCTAGATATTGGCAATCCATTTCTTATTTTCTTGCTTTAATTGCGATAAAAAAGAAAATTAACGCAGGTTACCTAATGCTCAGTGGAGTAGTAATAATTTCGATTCTTTTAGCTACGATTTTTTATCGTATATTTCCAACATGTTATATAGTAGGTATAGGGTTAACACCTTTCAAAATTATAAGTGAATATATAATTGATTTAATCCTTTTAGTTTCAATAATATTATTGTGCAAATTTCGAAGCGAATTTAATAAGAAGATATTTCTTTTAGTTATAACATCCATTAGCACTACGATCATTTCTGAATTGGCATTTACATTCTATGTGAGCGTATTTGACTTTTCAAATTTGATTGGTCATATTTTAAAAATAATTGCTTTTTTTTTCATATATAAGGCAATAATCGAAAAAGGTTTGCAGGATCCCTTTGGATTGCTACTTAGGAAGTTAAAGTCGAGTGAAGAAAAATATAGAACTTTAGTCGAAGATTCACTAGAGGGTATATGGGCATTTGATGATAAAACCAACACTACTTTTGTTAATCAAAGCATGGCAAACATATTCGGCTATGAGGTAGATGAGATGATGGGAAAAAATCTTTATCAATTCATAGAGGATGATAGTAAAAAAATCGCTAAAATAAATTTTGAACGAAGTAAGCTAGGGATAATAGAAGATCATGAGTTTGAATTTATCCACAAATCTGGAAGAGAGGTATTTGCAACTGTAAGAACTTCTCCAATATTCAATGAAAATGGAAATTTCAACGGTGCTATGGCGTTTGTAACTGATATTTCTGAGCAAAAAATTGCACGAGAAAAAATAGCAGATATGGCAAGGTTTTATACTGAGAATCCTAATCCCGTGCTAAGATTAAGTAATAAATATGTCCTTTTAGCTAATAAGGTTAGCCAAACTTTATTCAGAATAGGGGAAGGTAGTAGAATTCCTGATGTTATTACAAAATTTGTTGACGAAGCTTTTTCTATGGATAAGAATATTGAAATGGAATTAAAAATCAAGGATCGAATCTACAACCTATTCATTGTGCCGATTAAAGAAAAAGGGTATGCGAATATATATGGCATGGATATAACCGCTCGGAAAGAAGCTGAAGATAACTTGGGTCGTTTTGTTTCTACGGTTTCTCACGAATTAAGAACACCAGTTAGCGTATTAATAATGTCAATTGAATTTTTAGAAAACCACTCTGATAAAATTACTCCAGAAATCAATAAAAAATTGAGAGAAGGAATCTCAAGAAATATCTACCTCCTAAAAGACTTAATTGAAGATATTTTAACGCTTTCAAGAATTGATGAGGGGAAAGCTGAAATGGAATGGAACGAATATAAACCATCCCTAGTAATTAAAGATATTTTAAATTTGATGGAACTAATTGGCAACGAGAAAAATGTAACTTTTAAGGTAGATATTAGCGAAGAAATCAAATTATACGGAGACAATAAAAAAGTTGATCAAATATTTCGTATTTTTGTTGACAATGCTATAAAATATTCAAAGGAAAGAAATAATATAGAGATAAAAGCAATTGATCATTACAAAGGTGAATATAATGCTAATGAAAGGGACGGAGTATTATTCCAATTTAAAGATAGTGGTATAGGAATTTCGAAAAGCGATATCTCTTCTATTTTTGAAAGATTTTATAGGTCAGAACAAGTTACTGATATACCCGGAACGGGATTAGGATTATCTATTGCGAAAGAATTGATTATACTTCATTCTGGAGAAGTTTATGTTGAGAGCGAATATGGTAAAGGAACAACTTTTTACATTTTCCTTCCGAGAATTGAAAAAGAAATATATACTAACTAACCCTAATTCTATTGTACTCGAAATTTAAAAAAAAATTCAGTTAGATTCCCCTTGAAACCTCTTATTCTTGTTGTTGAGGATAACCTTGATTTATTGTATAATTTAAAAATATTATTAGAATCTAATAACTACAAACCCGTAACTGCGAGAAATGGAAAAGAAGCTATAGAAATTCTCTCTAACCTTGAGGAAATTCCTGATGTTATTATTAGCGATATTATGATGCCTGAAATGGATGGGTATGAATTTTTTAAAATAATCTCAAACGAGCCGCGATGGAATAGAATTCCATTCGTATTTCTTTCAGCGCTCATTAATCCTAAAGATATAAGATATGGAAGGCTGCTTGGGGTGGATGATTATTTAACTAAGCCATTTGACGAGAGAGATTTACTCGCAATATTATCAGGTAGAATTGCTCGTAATAAAAGAATTAATGCATTAAACAAAAAAATTAACGAATCGTTTTCAACTACGAATTTAAAAATGAATATCCCGATTGAGGATCAAAGAGAACTTTTTATCCTTTTATTTTTAGCATTTTGGGATGATAAAACCGGTCCAGAATTAAATCAATATTTCCCTGAGGAAAAAAATTTTCCAATTCCCTTAGATGACATTGTAAATCAATTATTTACGGTAGCAACTTCAATTTATGGTCACGATAAGATTACAAAGGCTGAAGGGGTATTATTGGATATAAAAAATCTAAATAATCGTGGTTATCTCTTTTTTGATTCATATCCTGACAAAAAAGAAAGATTTGGAGAAAAACAATATATGATTGCAGTTATCGCACCATCAATTAACTATTTTCACACATTAGAGATAAAAGAGATATTTATTGATTTATCTGAAAAAATAAAAAAAAAAACTAATTGGAACATTGAAGAATATTGGAAGAAAATTTATGATATAATGTTAATAGATCCAATAAAAATTGAATAAATTTTATTGATATTTGAGTTATTACCTGATCCTTGCCACTAAAAACGAAATAAATCAGTAGAGAGATATTTTTCTCCACCATCAGGTAGTAAAGCTACAAGATTTTCTCCTTCTTCGAAATCTTTTGAAGCTTCATAAATAGCAGCCCAAGCACACGCTCCTGCAGAAATTCCCACAAATATTCCTTCTAATTTAGCTAATTTTCTTGCTGTTGCGACGGCATCACTATAATCTACAGTAATAATTTTATCGTATATTTCGGTGTTTAGCACTTCTGGTATAAATCCCGCACCTATACCTTGAATTTTATGTGGTCCAGGTTCTTCTCCTGATAAAATCGCAGACCCTTTAGGTTCCACAGCATAAACTTTAAACCTTGCTCCTACCCTATCTTTTAATATTTCACCTACACCAGTTATAGTTCCTCCTGTTCCAATTCCAGCAATAAATCCTTCGACTTGACCATCTAAGTCGTTAAATATTTCTTTAGCTGTGGTTCTTCTGTGGATATCTGGATTAGCAAGATTCCTAAATTGTTGAGGGATATACACCTTTCCTCTCTCCTCTGCAATTTCTTCTGCTTTCGTTATAGAACCTTTCATACCTTCCTCTTTTGGCGTGAAAATGACTTCGGCGCCATAAGCTCGAAGAATTTGCGTTCTTTCAATAGTTACACTTTCAGGCATAGTAAGGATTAATTTATAGCCTTTTACAGCACATGTAATCGCAAGACCAATCCCTGTATTTCCCGATGTGGGCTCAACGATTATAGTGTCGCTATCAATTATGCCTTCTTCTTCAGCTTTAAGGATCATGTTCATACCAATTCTGTCTTTAACGCTACCACCAGGATTAAAAGATTCTAACTTAACAAATATATTCGGTTTAACATCACTAGTAATTCGATTAAGCTTTACTAATGGAGTCTTTCCTATTGTTTCTAAAATACTATTATAATAATTAGCCATAATTTTTTCCTCTTTATTCATTTTAAAAAAAAATCGTCAAGCTCAAATTCCTTCACCATATTCTCCGTAAAAGATTTCAATATTGTCATCTTTGGATTTATTTGTGTCTGGGAAATGTTCTTCTAATTCTTTAATTCGCTTATCTAAATGTGCTATGGCAATTGAAATTGGATCTGGTAGATCACCGTGCCGTAAATCTATTTTTTCTATTTTTTCTCCCTTTTTAGAAACGATTTTCGCAGGTACACCAACAACAACACAATGTGGAGGAACATCGTTAACAACAACAGAGTTAGCACCAACTCTAACATTATCACCGATAGTGATAGGTCCTAAGATTTTTGCACCAGTACCAACAACTACGTTATCACCTAATGTCGGGTGTCTCTTTATTTGTTCTAAATTAGTACCTCCTAAGACTACTCCAGAGTAAAATGTTACATTATTGCCAATTTCAGCAGTTTCGCCTATTACAACTCCTGCTCCGTGATCAATAAAAAATTCAGAACCAATTTCGGCACCAGGATGAATATCAATTGCTGTCAACTCTCTAGCAATATCCGAAATATATCTTGGAATATACGGAACATTCAATTTCCAAAAAAAGTGAGCAATACGATATATCAATACAGCTTTTATACCGGGATAACTCGTTAACACTTCAATCAAAGTACATGCAGCGGGATCTTTATTAAATGCTGCGTTTACATCAGATACAAAGAAATCTAAAATACCTTGCAGATATTTTTGAATGAATTCATAATTTATATCTTCTATATTAAATTCTAGTTTCAAAAGGCATTCTGTGCATTGTCCATTGCTATTCTTAGATTTTGAACCTAATCTCTTACCACATGACAAACAACTTAAAAATTCATCCATAGATACTTAACGCACTCCAATAATCTTTTAGAAACTTCCCTATTGTTATAAATTTAGATAATCTGTTATTATCTAATAATTTTTGTAAGAATAAAATTTTAGTGTTATTAAGTTATAAGATACTTTACATGATCTTAAGCAATATCTCGATACTAATATAGTTAGAAAATTATACTATATATATAAATAAAAGTATCTTTACTTGTTTAATTAGGAGACACACGAAAGTTAGAAAAAAAAATAGTATTAAATAAGGATGTAAGAAAATGATTTCTGACGACAATAAACAAGATAACATCAAAACTCAATTTCAAATTTTTATGGAAATTGTTAACGATCTGGTTATCGTCATTAATCAAAATAAAAATTTCGACATAGAACTCATTAATCAATGCCCTTTATTAGATAAACTTGGATATTTTGAAATTGACCTAACAGGGATGCCTTTTTTAACAATTTTTTTTTCTGATGATGTCAAAAAAATCGCTAAATTTTTAAAAAAGGGTGTTGAAACTTTTGGTCATTTCCAAGAAATAAGGCTACTGTCAAAGAAGGGCGAAATTATTTGGGCAGAAATTAAAGCAAAAAAATTTACTGATGAGAATAAGAACAATAAGATTTTAGTAATTCTGAAAGATATTTCAAAGCAGAAAAAAATAGAAGTTAATCTGAAAGTTACTGAAGAACGCTTTAAAAAAATAACTGAAACCATCCCTGAAATACGATTTTGGAAATTGTTCAATCCTAAAAAATACGAAGAAGCCCTCCAAAGTTCATACGAAATGCTCCAAATGGTTATGGCGAATATACCACAATATATCATCTGGAAAGATATTGATTTAAGTTATTTAGGGTGTAACGATAATTATGCAAATTTAATAGGAATTGAACACCCTGAAAATATTATTGATAAAAAGGACGAAGAATTACTATGGGACAGCAATCAGATTAAGTATAATAGACAAAAAGAGAATAAAGTTATAGAATCAAATCAAGCGGTTTTTCATTCAGATGAATATTGGACTCGTAGAGATGGACAAAAGACTTGGATCGATGTTAATAGAATACCGTTGCTTAACTCCGATGGTAAAGTCGCAGGACTCTTAATTACATTTGAAGATATAACAGAACGAAAAAATGCTGAAGAGAACTTACGTCGTCAACATGACAAGCTAGAACGAATTATGGAGACTAATCCCGCAGGGATAATGTCTGTAAACACAGAGGGGCATATCATTTACGTTAATTCTCAAGCAGAAAAAGTCATGCGCTTCACAAAAGAAGAACTATTAAAAAAATCCTTTATAGCATCAAAGTTCAAACTTTTAGACTTAGAAGGCAATCCCATACCAAAAGACGAGCTTCCTTTTCAAATTATAATGCAAACGAAAAAGCCATTATTTGACTATCACGCAACCTTTAACTTAGCTAAGGATAAGAATATTCTACTTTCAATTAATGGTACACCTCTTATTGGAAGCAACGGGAACATAGAAAATATAATTTTTACCGTAGATGACATAACAGAAAAAGTTTTAACGGAGCAAAAAATTAAGGATTCAGAGGAAAAACTCAGGGATTTATTAGAGACTTCGACAATTGGTATTTTGGAAATTGAGTTAGTTAACAATAGTATCTCTTACATTAACCCTAAATTGTTAGAATTCATTGGTTATCAAGATATCAATATTGTGAATAAAAAGTTAATGGATGAAATTATCCATCCCGACGACCTGAAAAGATTATTAAATTCTGAAGAAGGAAAGGAGATAGAGTTTAGAATTTTTACCAATGAAGGCAAGATGAAGTGGTTACAAGGTAAAAGATTAAACCAACACGACGAAAAAGGCAATTTAATAAGTTTTCGATTATGGTTAGAGGATGTAACCGAAAAGAAGATTTATGAAGAATTAATTTATGAACTGAATATAAACTTTTTAAACTACACGACGGATACTCAACAAAACATAGAATTATTACTCAAAACTTGCCTTAAATTACTTAATTGCGATGTTGTTTTGTATATCAATAAAAGTATTTATGAAGAAAAAGAACAATACAGAGTAATGTCTGATAGAGGGGATGTTAGATTATATAGCTCAGAAGAGTTCAAAAATAATTTATTTGTAAGTCAAGTGTTTTTAGAAAACCACGATTTCACTCAAGAATTTTATGATATCGATAAGTCACAATATAGGAAAATTGATAGATACATAATCAATAATAATATAAAAGCGTGTTACGGAAAATTAATTTTATCTGAAAATGATTTAAATGATTTGTTATGCGTTTTGTTTAAGGAAAATCCAAAGATTACTAACCAAAATAAATTAGTACTTTTCTTAATTTGCGATGCTTTGGAAATAGAACAGAGAAGGTGGCGATCCCAACAACATTTAGAAGAACAAAACAGGATGCTAAGCGAAATAAATAAGTTAAAAAGTGATCTCTTCTCAAGAACATCTCATGAATTAAAAACACCTTTAATTTCCATTAAAGGATTCACTGAATTATTACTGAGACTACATTCAGAAAAGTTAGACGATGATGTTATCTCAATTATAGAAGAAATTAAGAGCGGAAGCAAACGACTTGAGAATTACATTAATTCACTTGTGGAAAGTTCGCAGCTAGATCAAGGTTTAATGAAACTGCATAAAGTAAAAGATAACCTTACCTTTCTAATTAAATACTGTGTTAAACAACTGCAAGCAATTGCTGATTTAAGAGAACAAGTTATTAGTGTGAATGTTAAGGACAATCTATTTACGGAATTCGATAAAGAAAAAATATACGAAGTGATTACGAATTTATTGATAAATGCTATAAAATACACTCCTGTGGGTGGCCAAATCATAATCGAATCTAATAAAGAAGACAGCCACTACATAATTTCGATAAAGGATACGGGTATTGGATTAACTCAAAAAGAAATTACACAACTATTTACGCAATTTGGTAAAATAGAAAGATATGGACAAGGCTGGGATGTAGGAATCGAAGGTACTGGATTAGGATTGTACATCTCAAAAGAATTAATGAAGCTTCACAATGGTAAAATTTGGGTTGAATCCGAAGGTAGAAATAAAGGAAGTACTTTTTTCTTTTCATTACCTATTATAAAAAACTAAAATATGGACTCCACATTTTTTAATAACGCCCATTCTATTTCTTTATTAAATAATACTTTTAATTTTAAATATTGCATTAAATTTGCATTTGGTGAGTCTAATAAGTAGCGATGAAAATCATGCAGGATTTGAGAAATTAGAGGTTGTGAAAAAATATTTCCATAGAATCTTTACAATATTATCCAAAGAAGTCAAAGAAGAATTAAGTAAATTAAACCTTTCAACAGATGAGCTAAAGGAAATCAAGAAAGAATTAGCTTTTTTACCAGAAGAAAAACAGATAGAATTTCTAAAAGAATTAACTAAAAATAACGAGTAGTATCTTTTTAGAACAGTTATTGATCACTCGTCTTTTGTCAAAAAGGTATGTGTCTAGCTATTTTTAAACATTATCTTATAAAAATATTCGATATATCAAATAGCAAATATTAAAAATTTGGTTATTTTATATTCATAATAAATTTTTTTAAGAAAATTACTTTTTCAAACTTAAGATTATCAATTGAGTTGTTTGATCAAACTTTTTTAAGTAAAAACTTAGGTTTTTTTACTTTTTATAAAATCTTATTGGAAATGATATTAGGGATCTGATGTAAACATGAGTGAAAATGTAGATAAATATATCAAAAGAAATGTCTATAAATCCACGAGTTCTGCGATAGCCCAAAAATTTGTTGACGCTGGTTTAGAGAAGCTTAGGGCGTGTATTAATTGTGGAACGTGTACTGGCTCTTGTCCATCTGGGAGACGTACAGCAATTAGAACACGCTCGGTTCTTCGACGAGCGTTAATTGGTGATGAATCTGTTTTAGAAGATATCGATATTTGGCTTTGTAGTACCTGTTATACTTGTTATGAGCGATGTCCCCGAGATATTCCAGTAACAGATATGATTATTAAGCTAAGAAATATTGCTGTTGAAGAAGGACATATTTTAGACAATCATTTCGTATTAGCTAATAAAATATTTTACGAAACTGGACACGGGGTACCCGCCAACGGAGAAGCAAATCAAAAATGGCGAGATTTAAGGGTATCCTATGGATTACCTCCATTGCCTCCAACCGTACACACGCATCCCGAAGCTGTCAAAGAATGTCAAGAATTAATGAAATCGGTAGGTTTTAGAGATTTGATGGATAATGTCGAAAAGATAAAGGAGAAAGAAAAAGCTGAGGCAGAAAAAGCTGAAGCTGAAAAAAACAAAGTAGAGGAAAAGTAAGGTGATATAAAATAATGAGTGAAGAAAATAAATGGAAATATGCGTTTTTTCTTGGTTGCGTAGCCCCTAATCGCTATCCCATGATTGAGACGTCTATCAGGGCTGTATTTGATCACTTAGGTGCTGAAATCCTCGAATTGGAGGGAGCATCGTGTTGTCCTGCTCCAGGAGTTTTTCGAGCGTTTCACATTCCTACTTGGTTAGTAATTGCTGCTCGAAACATTACAATTGCAGAAGAATTGGGAGTTGATATCATAACTGGGTGTAATGGATGCTATGGTACGCTTAGAGACGCTTGGTTTGAGTTAGAACACGAACCAGAGTTAAAAAAAATGGTTAATGAACATCTCGCCAAAGTTGGAAGAGAATATAAAGGATTAATTGAACCTAAGCACATCGTTCAAGTCTTCTATCAAGATATGGGTTTAGATTACTTACGAGGATTTGTAAAACATAAATTTAAGGATTTGAAAGTTGCGGTACATTATGGCTGTCACATTATCAAACCAAGCGATAAAAGACCCTGGGGTGGAGAGAGCGAAGATCCAACATTTCTTGATGAACTTGTTGAGATTACAGGAGCTAAAAGCATTAATTATGAGGATAAGCTCCAATGTTGCGGAGCAGGTGGCGCAGTAAGAACGGCTGTCAAAGAAGTAGCAGCAGACTTTTCACGAGAAAAATTAGAGAATATAAGGGATGTTGGTGCCGACATCATTATCGATTGCTGTCCATTTTGTCATTTACAGTTAGATTTAGGCCAAATGGAGGCCAATACTTATTATAAAGATATGATTGGCGAACCCTACAAAATTCCAGTAATTTACATAACTCAATTATTAGGATTAGCATTTGGAATTGATCCAAATCTTTTAGGATTAATAAAAAATCACGACTTAAAAGGAGTTCCTCCCTTCATACCTATAGAACCGTTTTTAGAAAAAGTAAAAAGCCAGTTAACTTAGGAGGATCGGTAAATTGACAGAAACAGATAAAAAAATGAATATCACGGGAAATGAAAGACCTAAAATTGGAGTATATGTTTGCCACTGTGGTGTTAACATTGGTGGTGTAGTTTCAGTTCCCGATTTAGTGGAATATGCTAAAACGCTACCGAATGTTGAGGTGGGTCGCGAATACAAATTCTTTTGTTCAGATGTCGGGCAGAAAATGATTAAAGAAGATATCGAAGCGGGACTTGTTAACCGTGTTGTAGTTGCAGCTTGTTCCCCGAGAATGCACGAACCTACATTTCGAATAGCGTGTAAAGAAGCAGGATTAAACCAGTTTTTGTTTGAAATGGCAAATATTCGAGAACATTCTACTTGGGTTCACATGAAAGAACCTGAAGGTGCTTATGAAGTAGCAAAAGACCACATAAGATTAGCAATCTCAAAAGCAAGAGAACTGATGCCCTTAGCAGTACAAAAAGTAAATGTAGAACCAACAAGTTTAATAATAGGAGCTGGGATTACCGGAATGAACGCTGCTTTAGATCTTTCCTCAGCAGGATATAAGGTTTATTTAGTTGATCGATCTGCCACGATAGGTGGTCATATGGCGCAACTTGATAAGACTTTTCCTACTATGGATTGTTCTTCTTGTATTTTAACACCCAAAATGTCTGAAATAGCACGCGACAAAAATATTGAGTTGTTAACATATTCTGAAGTGACAGATGTAACTGGCTATGTAGGGAACTTTGAAGTTACCATTAAAAAGAAACCCCATTATGTAGACCAAGTGAAGTGTACCGGGTGTGGAATTTGCATTGATTCGTGTCCTATTACGGTTGCAAACGAATTCGACTTAGGTTTATCTACGAGAAAAGCTATATACATTCCTTTCCCTCAAGCAATTCCCAGTCAATATACTATCGATATGGATAGCTGTGTTAAATGCGGAATTTGCGCAAGAGAAAATGTTTGTGAGCCCTTGGCTATAAATTATGATGACGAACCTGAATATGTTAATATTAAAATAGGCACTATAATAGTAGCAACTGGATACGATGAATACGATCCTTCAGAACTAAAGCAATATGGTTATGGTAAGTACCCAAATGTCATTACAGGACTTCAAATGGAACGATTACTAAGTTCGTTTGGTCCAGTTCTGGGAAAACCTGTAAAACCTTCAGATCTTAAGGATCCACATAGCATTGCTTTTCTACAATGTGTAGGTAGTAGAAATTTCAGAGAAGGAGGAAACAAATATTGTTCTCGCGTGTGCTGTATGTATGCTACCAAGCAGGCTAGGCAGTATAAAGAAAAGCACCCAGAAGCGGATATCTACATATTTTACATGGATATTCGAGCGTTTGGAAAAGGATATGAAGAGTTTTACGAATCCGCAGCAAGAGATTATGGGATTAATTATGTGAGAGGACGAATTGCTGAAGTAAGAGAAAATCCTCTTAATCACAATATAATTATACGGTCAGAAGATACATTACTCCAACAACCAATTGAAGTAGAAGTTGAATTGTTTGTCCTTTCGACGGGTATAGAGCCTAGAGCAGACTCAGATTCCATTACTAGCCTTTTAAGAATTCAAAAATCAGCTGATGGATTCTTTTTAGAAGCGCATCCTAAATTAAGACCAGTAGATACTCTCACCGAAGGTATTTTCATAGCAGGAGTTGCTCAGGGTCCCAAAGATATACCTGATTCAGTTGCTCAAGCTAAAGCAGCTGCTTCTAGCGCAATTGCGTTAATGGCGAAGGGAGAAGTAGAAATTGAGCCATTTTTTGCTTTTGTTCATGCTGATCGATGTGTAGGTTGTGGAATGTGTATTGAAAATTGCGCTTATGGTGCGATTGAATTTGTTGAAGATAGAAGGTTTGGAAAGATTGCTTCGATTAATAATGCACTCTGTAAAGGATGTGGCGCTTGCTCCGGTAATTGTAGAAGTTCAGCAATCGATATAATAGGCTTTTCTTCTGAACAATTACATTCAATGATAACTAAGAGGAAATAAAATGACAGAAGAAGTTGTTGAAATGAAAAAAGATGGAAGTAAGAAATGGGAACCGAAAATCATCGCTTTTCTATGCAATTGGTGCTCTTACGCTGGAGCGGATTTAGCGGGCGTAAGTAGAATTC